>OKIW01000022.1_pt1 | contig 111196 bp, 109 predicted proteins | sample 1612991 | NCBI WGS metagenome assembly OKIW01 (sample SAMN04436827, study PRJEB24849) | human gut metagenome | biome: human gut; feature: NICU; material: stool | host: Homo sapiens | place: USA: Saint Louis, MO | collected 2011-06-23 | reverse complement strand
ACGTGGCGGGAGTGATTGGCTCGGCGATTGCCGCCGGGGTGATGCTCAAGTACGTGCTGGCGATGTAGTTCTGTGCTCTTCCCGGAGGCGGCGCGTTGCGCCTGCCCGGGCTACGGGATCGCAGATGACTGTAAACCCGTAGCCCGGGTAAGGCGTTAGCCGCGACCCGGGGATTTTCTGTAAGGAGACTTTGATGAATGAAACCATAGCATTACGTCCTGGCTGCAGGGCGTCGACATCAACAAAGGACGTGGTCGTGGATGACATGCTGGCGTCGCTCAATGAGCTCGAACAGCTGCAACCGGCGCTGAATTTGCTGGCACACCCCTCAATCGCTCAGGGTAGCCATGATTTCTTTGTCCAGTGTTATGATGCTGGCGTACGGCATGCGCAGGCCGGGGCTTTTGAAACGGTGCCGACGCTGCCTGGTTCGCTGTCACATGAGCGGCAAAGATACGCGCTGCTGTGTGCGGCGGCCGGTCGCCTGGATGCTCTGGGGCAGGCGCTGACGCACAATCGTCTGTGCGATTTGGCCGGTCAGTTTTGTGCTGGCATGGCGGATGTTGATAGCGAAATCCGCAGCGGTTTCTATACCGTGCGTAGCATACCGCTACCGGTTTACCGGCGGCTGCAGCGGGATAATCATTCACATGGCATCTGCCTGCAGCAGGCGCTGCTGCATCTGCTGGCCTGGAAAAGTGATTCCCCCTGGGCGCGGCAGCAGGCCCAGCGGTTGCTCTGGCAGGGTGGCGTTCTGGGAGATAAAGGCGAGTTTGCGCTGATAACGCTGGATGACGAGCTGCGGGAGCGCCAGTTTGCGTGGCCCGGGCTGCGGTCGCTGCTGGCCGTGACCGGGTTTCTGGCGAAATTCCCGGCCGGGCCATTGTTTGCTGATTGAAAGGCGCTCTCCTGGCGGGGAGCCTGTTAATTGGTCGCCGGATATTCCTGGACGGCGATATGCAGCGTAATTTTTTTATCATCGCGCATAATCACCACCGGAATTTCCGAGCCCGGGCGAATCTCTGCGACCTGATCCATGGTTTCAAGGGCGGAAACGGCGGGTTTGTCGTTAACCGAAATAATGACGTCGTTGGCGCGGATCCCTGCCTGGGCCGCCGGGCCTTCCGGCGCAACATCATTCACCACAATCCCCTGCAGCTGATCGATGCCGCCGCCGCCCTGCGCATGCAGCGGCGCAATTTCGCGGCCGCTGATCCCAATATAACCGCGAATAACGCGGCCATCGCGGATCAGCTTATCCATAATCTTGGTTGCCAGTTGGAAAGGGATTGCAAAGCCGATCCCTTCCGGCGTTTCGCCATCGTTGCTTTTATCAAATGACAGGGTGTTGATACCCATCAGCTCACCCAGCGAGTTCACCAGCGCGCCGCCTGAGTTACCGTGGTTGATTGACGCGTCGGTCTGCAGGAAGTTCTGGCGTCCGGTGGGGTTCAGGCCGATACGGCCAGTGGCGCTGATAATGCCCTGGGTAATGGTTTGCCCAAGGTTGTACGGGTTGCCGATCGCCAACACGACGTCACCGATATGTGGCACGCGTTTCGGGTTAATCGGAATGACCGGCAGGCCGCCGCTGGCGTTGATTTTTAACACCGCGAGATCGGTGAGAGTATCCGAGCCGACCAGCAGCGCTTCAAAAACCCGACCATCCTGTAGGGCCACGATAATCTGATCGGCATCGTTGATAACGTGCTTATTGGTCAGGATATAGCCGCGCTGGTCCATGATCACACCGGAACCGAGCGTTAGCTGGTTATGGCTGGTGCTGTTGAGGGCGCGGTTATAGACGTTCACGACCGCCGGGGCGGCGCGGCGAACGGCGGAATTATAGCTGGCAGGGGATTCATCCGCGCTATCGTATTGCGTGGTTGGCGAAAGCTGCCACTGGCGCAACGAAGGCATAACGGCCAGCAGCAGACCGCCGACAATCAAACCAATAAGTATCGAACGTAAAAGCTTTCCAGGCATGATGCAGATATCGTTGATGGATGGACAGGCGCAGCATAACACGTCTTGTCCGGACATCGCACTGCACGCGATGCCCGGAAGGCGAGTTAACGTAGCAGCAGATAGATGCTTTCGCTGCCGCGAATGACGTTCAGCGCAATCACCGTCGGCTTGCTTTCAAGCACTTTTCGCAGTTCGGCAATGGACCGTACGCGCTCGCGGTTGAGGCCAATAATGATGTCGTCTTTATGCAGCCCCGCCTGGGCGGCAGGGCTAGCTTTATCGACATTATCAATGACGACGCCTTTGGTCCCGTCTTTCATCTGACCGTCGCTTAACGATGCGCCCTGCAGTGCTGGCGCGATAAGTTCGGCGCTGGCGGAAGAAGAGGTGCTCTTGTCGAGAGTGACTTCAACTTCTACGGGCTTTCCTTCGCGCAGGAGCCCCAGTTTCACCTTGGTCCCCGGCTCGGTCGTGGCGATGCGGGAGCGCAGTTCGGCGAAGCTGTTGAGCGGCTTGCCGTTCAGGCTGATGATAACGTCGCCAGATTTGATGCCCGCTTTGGCCGACCCGGAATTTGGCAGCACTTCGCTGACGAAGGCGCCGCGCTGGACGTCGAGATTCATCGCTTTGGCAATATCCGCGCTCATTTCCATGCCTTTGATGCCCAGCAGGCCGCGTTTGATTTCACCAAATTGAATTAGCTGCTGGGAGAGGATTTTCGCCATATTGCTGGGGATCGCGAAGCCAATGCCGACGCTGCCGCCGCCGGGGGCCAGAATTGCAGTATTGATACCAATCAGCTCGCCGTTGAGGTTCAGCAGCGCACCGCCGGAGTTGCCGCGGTTAATCGAGGCATCGGTCTGGATAAAGTTCTCCAGCCCTTCAAGGTTCAGGCCGCTGCGGCCAAGGGCTGAAATAATCCCGGAAGTGGCGGTCTGACCCAGACCAAACGGGTTACCGACGGCGACGGCGAAATCGCCTACCCGCAGCTTATCGGAGTCGGCGATAGCGATTTGCGTCAGATTACTGGGTTTTAACAGCTGCAGCAGGGCGATATCGCTCTGCTCGTCGCTGCCGACCAGTTTGGCATCGAACTCGCGGCCATCGTTAAGCTGGACGCTGATTTTCTGCGCCTGATTAATCACGTGATTATTGGTCAGCACGTAGCCTTTTGCCGCGTCAATGATGACCCCAGAACCCAGGCCTTCAAACGGCTGCGCCTGCTCTTGCGGCGCATTGTCGCCAAAGTACTTCTTCAGCTCTTCCGGCATATTCTGCGCGGGTGACGCGGTGCCCTCAACCTGTACGCTCACCACCGCCGGCAACACTTTTTCCAGCATCGGCGCGAGGCTTGGCAACGCGCCCTGGCCGGGAACCTGTGTCGGTAAAGACGCTGCTGCCGGAGGTAAGGCGGACAACGACAACCCAACGCTTAACGCTAACGCACTTAACAGCAAAGTCTGTTTATTCATTAGATGCTGGCTCTCGTAACCTGAGGTGTATGGGAAACGTCCCGAATGGTCCGATGTTATTGAATTTTCGGCCCGGTAACAACGTGGGCAATAGTTAAATTGTAGCTGGGATGAGAGGTTGAAACGGGCGCAGAGGGTGCGCCCGGAAAATATTTTTACTGTCGTTGGCGGATTAGTCGCGCTTTACGCCGCCGCGCAGCAGGCCGGATGCGCCTTCAGAGTAATCGCGCGGCATCTGGACCGGGGCCTGATCGTTACCCGCTTCAGACTCTTCCAGACGATTGCGGAACGGATTGGCGTCCGCCATGCTGTCCGGCAGCAGGTTGCTGGAGCTTTTCGCCATATGCTGATACAGCTGGCGGTAATCATGCGCCATGTTATCCAGCAGCTCTGCGCTCCGGGCAAAGTGGCTTACCAGCTCTTCGCGGTACTCTTCCAGCTCTGCTTTATTCTTTTCCAGTTCAAACTGCAGCGCCTGCTGTTGGCGTAATTTGCGATTGCCAAAACGCATCGCGACGGCGCCGATAATGATGCCGACAACTAGCCCAATTAGCGCGTATTCCCAGGTCATGAACATCTCCCGTTGTTTTGTGGTTCCGTAGGGTGGCTGTGAGGCTCTCCGCCTGCGCCCGATAATGCCACTATAACCGCTAATTCCACAGAAGTGGAATCCTGGCGTATCATCACGTAGTGTAGAGCGGCCTTTTTTTCGTCAATCGTGAGCTATGGCATTACGGTTTTCAAGGAATAACAATTAGATCATGCAAAGCCTGTCCCCAACATCGCGTTACCTTTCCTCTCTCAAGGAGGGGAGCCATCAACCTGACGACGTCCAGCGAGAAGCGGTCAGCCGCCTCGATACGATTTATCAAGAACTGCAGAATAAACCTTCGGTCGCACCGCAAACCGGCGGCGGTCTGCGGGCCAAATTCGGCAAACTGCTGGGCAAGCGCGAACCCGTTGCCGAAACGGTCGCGGTTCGCGGTCTCTATATGTGGGGCGGGGTCGGCAGGGGAAAAACCTGGCTGATGGACCTGTTCTATCAAAGCCTGCCGGGAGAACGCAAACAACGTCTGCATTTTCATCGGTTTATGCTGCGGGTACATGAAGAGTTAACGACGCTGCAGGGGCATAGCGATCCGCTGGAAATTGTTGCGGACCGTTTCAAAGCTGAAACCGACGTGCTCTGCTTCGATGAGTTTTTCGTCTCTGATATCACCGATGCGATGCTGTTGGGCGGTCTGATGAAAGCGCTGTTCGCTCGTGGCATAACCCTGGTGGCGACGTCGAATATTCCTCCTGACGAACTGTACCGGAACGGCCTTCAGCGCGCCCGCTTCCTGCCCGCCATCGACGCCATTAAGCAACATTGCGATATCATGAATGTCGATGCCGGTATTGATTACCGCCTGCGCACGCTAACCCAGGCGCATTTGTGGCTGTCGCCGCTGAACGCTGAGACCCAGCAGCAGATGGATAAACTGTGGCTGGCGCTGGCAGGCGCGAAGCGCGAACAGGCACCGACGCTGGAGATCAACCATCGCCCGCTGCCGACGCTGGGCGTTGAGAACCAGACGCTGGCGGCATCGTTCGCCACGCTGTGCGTAGATGCGCGCAGCCAGCATGACTATATTGCGCTCTCGCGGTTGTTTCATACCGTGATGCTCTTTGACGTTCCGGTGATGACCGGGCTGATGGAGAGCGAAGCGCGGCGCTTTATCGCCCTGGTCGATGAGTTCTATGAGCGCCACGTTAAACTGGTGGTCAGCGCGGCGGTACCGCTTTATGAGATCTATCAGGGCGAGAGGTTAAAATTCGAGTTTCAGCGCTGTTTGTCGCGCCTGCAGGAGATGCAGAGCGAGGAGTATCTGAAGCGAGAACACTTACCGGGGTAAAACCGGGTACAAATCACATAAAGGGGTCGATCTTTGACCCCGACTTCTCTATAATCTTGCGACCCCACGTTACGAGAAGGTTTTTTTCCCAAAACTTTCTATGTGCCGGCATAGGCTATTCGAAGGGGTAGGTTTGCTGGACAATGTCGTGTGAACCTCAACTGACTAAACGTTTGGGTGTTCACCAACGTGTAACTTATTTATTTGGGTAAGCTTTTAATGAAAACTTTTACAGCTAAACCAGAAACCGTAAAACGCGACTGGTATGTTGTTGACGCGACCGGTAAAACTCTGGGCCGTCTGGCTTCCGAACTGGCTCTGCGCCTGCGCGGCAAGCATAAAGCGGAATACACTCCGCACGTTGATACTGGTGATTACATCATCGTTCTGAACGCAGAAAAAGTTGCTGTAACCGGCAACAAGCGCGAAGACAAAATGTACTACCACCACACCGGCCACATCGGTGGTATCAAAGAAGCGACCTTTGAAGAGATGATTGCCCGCCGTCCTGAGCGTGTGATTGAAATCGCGGTTAAAGGCATGCTGCCAAAAGGCCCGCTGGGTCGTGCTATGTACCGTAAGCTGAAAGTTTACGCGGGTAACGAGCACAACCACGCGGCACAGCAACCGCAAGTTCTTGACATCTAATCGGGATTATAGGCAATGGCTGAAAATCAATACTACGGCACCGGTCGCCGCAAAAGTTCCGCAGCTCGCGTTTTCATCAAACCGGGCAACGGTAAAATCGTTATCAACCAGCGTTCTCTGGAACAGTACTTCGGTCGTGAAACTGCCCGCATGGTAGTTCGTCAGCCGCTGGAACTGGTCGACATGGTTGAGAAATTAGATCTGTACATCACCGTTAAAGGTGGTGGTATCTCTGGTCAGGCTGGTGCGATCCGTCACGGTATCACCCGCGCTCTGATGGAGTACGACGAGTCCCTGCGTGGCGAACTGCGTAAAGCTGGTTTCGTTACTCGTGATGCTCGTCAGGTTGAACGTAAGAAAGTCGGCCTGCGTAAAGCACGTCGTCGTCCTCAGTTCTCCAAACGTTAATTGTTTTCTGCTCACGCAGAACAATTTGCGAAAAAACCCGCTTCGGCGGGTTTTTTTATGGATAAATTTGCCATTTTCCCTCTACAAACGCCCCATTATTACCACTTTTTCAGCATTTCCAGAATCCCCTCACCACAACGTCTTCAAAATCTGGTAAACTATCATCCAATTTTCTGCCCAAATGCAGGTGATTGTTCATTTTTTGTTTGGATGACGAACGAAATGAAGTCACGCAAATGGGGTTTTTACATCTGGCTGGCCATGCGTGGTCGGCAGCAGTACAAAAATTCTGAATATACCTGGAGGTTTTCATGGCTGTCGCTGCCAACAAACGTTCGGTAATGACGCTGTTTTCTGGTCCTACTGACATCTATAGCCATCAGGTCCGCATCGTGCTGGCCGAAAAAGGTGTTAGTTTTGAGATAGAGCACGTGGAGAAGGACAACCCGCCTCAGGATCTGATTGACCTCAACCCGAATCAAAGCGTACCGACGCTTGTGGATCGTGAGCTCACTCTGTGGGAATCTCGCATCATTATGGAATATCTGGATGAGCGTTTCCCGCATCCGCCGCTAATGCCGGTTTACCCGGTGGCGCGTGGGGAAAGCCGTCTGTACATGCAGCGTATCGAAAAGGACTGGTATTCGTTGATGAATACCATTCAAACCGGTACCGCTTCTCAGGCTGATACTGCGCGTAAGCAGCTGCGTGAAGAACTACAGGCGATTGCGCCAGTTTTCACCCAGAAGCCCTACTTCCTCAGCGATGAGTTCAGCCTGGTGGACTGCTACCTGGCGCCGCTGCTGTGGCGTCTGCCGGTTCTCGGCGTAGAGTTGGTCGGTGCTGGTGCGAAAGAGCTTAAAGGCTATATGACTCGCGTATTTGAGCGCGACTCTTTCCTCGCTTCTTTAACTGAAGCCGAACGTGAAATGCGTCTCGGTCGGGGCTAAATGATGGATGTATCACAGCTGACGCCGCGTCGCCCGTACCTGTTACGAGCGTTCTATGAGTGGCTGCTGGATAACCAGCTGACTCCGCATCTGGTCGTTGACGTGACTCTACCGGGCGTAATGGTCCCGATGGAGTACGCTCGCGATGGGCAAATTGTTCTCAATATTGCCCCACGCGCTGTCGGTAACCTCGAGCTGGCCAACGACGAAGTGCGTTTTAACGCGCGCTTCGGCGGCGTGCCGCGCAATGTTTCTGTGCCGATGGCTGCCGTACTGGCGGTTTACGCGCGTGAGAATGGCGCGGGGACCATGTTCGAACCGGAAGCGGCCTATGATGAAGATGTCACTAGCCTGAACGATGACGAAGAGCTGCCTGACAGCGAAACGGTCATGTCGGTGATCGATGGCGATAAGCCGGATAATCATGACGACGATCCTGACGATACGCCGCCACCTCGCGGCGGGCGTCCGGCGCTACGCGTCGTGAAATGATTTTTTCCAGGCCCTTCGGGGCCTGTTTTACTTTCTGCCATTCACAGTGATTACCGTAAAGCAAAGCATCCCCGCTTTAATTCTCTATTTCATACTCTCTGATGCGGGTACGCGGCGCTGATTTCAAACTCCGCTAATAAACTTCATAATTCTACTCACTCCGTGTAGGGCTCCTGGGTTTATTTTATTCCCCTTCCCCCCTCTTTTCATTGTGTATCTGCTACCTGGTATGTCTTTGCTTAAGTTATTAAACTGAGTTGTCGATGAGTGAAAGAGCTTGCTGAATCTGTAATAAATGAGGGTGCATCTGAAATTAAAATATTGCGCGAGAAATTTATTTGAATTTATTGAATTTATTGAATTCATATAATTAATATTCGAGAGTTTGATATGAACTTATTTCTCTTGTAAATGAGTGTTCGGAATGATGGTATTTCATTGCCGCCCAGATAATAAAATATATTAATATTATTTTTATCATGCATGGTGGTTTTATAATTAAAGTCAATGAATATCCATGTTAAGGCCCAAAATCTTCAGGTTCTTGCCATGATTCATTCTTGTTGTTTTTGTTTTCGTGAATAGCAGAAGGATAATTATATTGATTAATTATTGATTAAGCTTCCCTACATTTAAAGTTAATTTTTCTAAGTGTATTTTATTGTACCCTTTAATGTATTGTTCGTTTCGTATTCAAGACGCGCCTTTTCTTTTAAAATGCGTTTATTAGATATATAAATATATTGTACGTTAAGGATTGACTAATGAAAAAACACTTCTGGCTGCCATTCTGGCAATGAGCGCGACTTCGGCTATTGCTGCTAATCCTACTGCTGTATTAAAAGTAAAGGGTACTTTAACAAACGCAGCATGCACACCCACTCTCGATAATGGTGGTGTGGTGGACTATGGTACGATTAACCTGGGTGAATTATCCGCCACAGCAGTTAATCAACTGGGGCAGAAAAATATCAACCTGACCATTAACTGTACTGCTGCAACCAAATTATCCTGGAATTTGATTGATGAGCGTAGCAGCTCTAATGCTAAATTAACCGTTGAAAATGCCAGCGCTCTTGGTAACTCCCTTGATGACGATCGCATGACTTACGGCGTGGGCAAAGCGGGTAACGTCAATATTGGTTCTTATGGCATGTTCGTAAAAGTTGATGGCGTAACCGCTGACGGCCAAGGTGTGACCGCTATTAGCACTGATTATTATGATTCAGGTGTTAAGTGGGCCAAGAGCGCCGATGGTATCACAGCAGGCTCTTTCCGCGACTTTTCTGTTGCGGCCTTTGGTTCTTCTAGCACACCGGTTGCATTCAAAACCGCGACGTTCCCACTGGTAACGTCTCTGGCTATTCAAAATACCAGCACGCTGGCTATTACTGATGACACTGCGATGGATGGTGAGCTAACTATCAGCCTGCGTTATCTGTAATTCTTGATATCATAGACTATTAATAAAATGGGAGCGACTATTTTGGGCTGCTCCCATTTTTATTGTCCTGGTTAACACGGGGCGTGAATTATCCAAGGGGTTTGTTTTGCGCTTTTTTAATTATTCATCAGCCAAAATTATTATTTTTTCTATTTTCTATTTTGCCTCACTCTCTGTTTTTGCTGAGGGGATGGTGCCGGAAACAAGTTTATTAGTGATTGATGAGGCGACTCACAGTGGCACAATGAACGTGAAAAATACGGATGCGCACCCCGCATTATTGTATACAACGGTTATTGATTTGCCTGATGAAAGTAAGGATTTGAAGCTGATACCTACGCAACCCGTCGTTCGCGTAGAACCCGGGCAAACGCAACAAGTCCGTTTTATTCTGCAGAATAATAACCCATTGGCCGTCGAACATTTTAAACGCGTGACGTTTGAAGGCATTCCGCCAAAAAGTGAAAATAAAAGAATTAAAATTGGCTTCAATATTCGTCAGGATTTACCCGTGCTGATTCGTCCTGCGAGCCTTGCCGTTGTGACGGATGCGTGGAAGTATCTGCAGTGGTCAGGCTCAGGAAATACTGCAAAAGTCATCAATCCTGATAAATATGTTGTTCGTCTGGCTCCTGAGATAGTTTTTCTACCATCTGGTACGAAGGGGCATATTAGTAAAAGTTACATCTTGCCAGGAGAAACGTTGAATATCACCGTTTCAAAAAATATTAATGGTGATAATAAAGTTCAATTCTATCCGGCTAGCCGCTATGGTATTGAAGTGCCTAGTTTTATTTCGGACCTGAATGCAAAATAAGAAGCGTCTATGTTTAAAAAGCGCCGTCTTACTTCTCGCTCCTGTGCGTCATTGTATGGAATCTTGCCGCTGGCTGCACTCTGTTCCGTTGATGTACTAGCCAAAGAGATAACGTTTGATACTGAGATGATTCAGTCACGCGGATTGAATGTCAATCTCAACCGTTATTTTGCGCGTGCTCCACGCTTTCTCCCCGGTCCGCATTCCGTGCGGGTGAAGATAAACGGTAAGGATAAAGGAACCGTCGCGGCACGTTTTGGTGAGGATGGTACGCTGTGCGTTGATGGTGATTTTATTGAGTTTTCCGGATTAATGCCGGTCCCCCTGAAAAAAAATGAAGAGTGCCATGACATCGTCAATGACTACGCGCAGGCGGTAGTGAAAGCCTTGCCTGGTCAGGAAATGATCGAACTGTATCTCCCGCCGGAGGCGCTGAATGGGATGAATGGTGATATCAAAAGCTTTCAGCACGGCGGAATAGCTGGATTGCTCAATTATGACCTGTTCAGTACTCGCAGCGAATATGGTGGCAGCGATACCAGCCTCTATTCTCAGGCCAGTCTGGAAGGTGGCATAAACATTAGCGACTGGTCGTTGCGTAGCCGCTATATCCTTACCGACGATAATGGCGATAAGAATGTTGAAAGTGTTTATACCTTTGCCGAGCACGTTTTTGACGCCTTGAAGATGACTGCGCAGGTCGGGGAGATCAATGTCAGCTCATATGTCCTGAGTGGAGCCCCGATTGTTGGCGTGCAACTGATGCCTACCCGAGCTTTGCAGGGCAGCGGAAGCGGCGTCAGCGTTTCAGGAATGGCGCATAATGCTCAGGCGCGCGTGGAGGTTCGTCAGAGCGGACGACTTCTCTACAGCATGCTGGTTCCGGCAGGACCGTTCACGCTCGATGATGTACCAATAGCGAGCACTAATGTGGAACTGGAGGTGACGGTTATTGAATCCGATGGTTCAAGCAATCGCTTTATTGTTCCAGCCGCATCCGTCACGGCGCGGAAGCTTTCCCGACCGCAGGGTCTGGCCGTCTCTTTTGGTCAGATACGCGATATTAAAGGGGATTATGAGAATCCCTGGGTGTTTAATCTCTCTGACGGTTGGCGCATATTGCCTCGGCTGAATCTGCTGGCTTCTGGTGCGGCGACGAAAAATTACCTTGGCGGCGGCGCCCATACAGAATACCTGCTTACCGATAACTGGAGTGCCTCCACCAGCGTGGCTGCAAGCCAGGGAAAATTCGGCGAGAAAAATAGCGGAGTGAAAACTGAGCTACAGAGTTCACTTAAGCTGGCAGAATCTTTAAGTATGTCAGCGAGCGCGGCGCATTTTAGCCCCGGCTATCGCGAGCTGACTGACGCGCTGAACGATGATTTTCAGCCTTATAGTAATACGTATTCCACCAGTTTGGCCTGGTTTACGCCGCTTGGGGGGTCATTTAGCGCCGGTTTTAGTTACAACCAAAGCAGAGGTGAGGGTAATGATTCCCGCTACCTGTTGCTTTCATGGGGCAGGAGCTTCGAACGAGCCACCGTTTCTGCGAACTGGCAGAGAGCAATGGGGAACAAAGACGGGAGACAGGATGATGACCTGATCTACGTTAACCTGAGCATTCCGTTTGGCGGTTCGCAGCACGTCAGTAGCTATATGCGTAAACAGGGCAACCGTAACAGCTACGGCGTGCAGAACTCTGGCGCACTGTCACCGGATTCTTACTACTATATCTCCGTCGATCGGGACAGGGGAGAGAGTGAGAATAGCGTTAACGGCAACCTGAGCACTAACTTACATTACACTCGATTAGGCATTGGCGGCGGGAGCGTGGGTTCGCGCCAGCGTAATTATAATGCCACGCTCTCAGGTGGGGTTGTGGCGCATAAAAGCGGCGTCACCTTCACGCCTTATACCATTCGGAATACGTTTGCCATTGCAAAACTGAATGAATCGAAAGCTGGCGTTGAAATCAGTACTCCGCAGGGGACGGTCTGGACCGATTATTGGGGGCAGGCTGTTATCCCTGGGTTGAATGAGTGGCGTAATTCGCGCATTGAAATTAACGCGAACAAGCTGCCTGCGAGTATGACGCTGGCAAATGGAACAAAGTATGTGGCAGCTGCGCATGCTTCGGTGAGCGAAGTCGGTTTTAAAGTCCTGAATAATCGTCGGGTGATGATCCGCGTTAAGCGTGCGGATAACAGGGCGCTGGATAAGGGATTATCCATCGTTGATGAGAAGGGCAATTATATTGTCACCAGCGTGGATGACGGGCATGTTTTCCTTAATGAGGCTGGCCAGCTTTCGGCACTGTATGCCATGGACGACAATAATAACCGACTGTGCAAGATTGATTACATCTTAAGCAATAAGAGGGATGAAGACGCATTTTACGAAGAGGTGGACGGCGTATGTCGATGAATCAGTGGGTAGGGATGCTGTTATCTGCGGGAATGTTGCTGTCAGGTGCTGTTCGTGCCGAAGAGTGCCAGATTACGCTTTCCCGGACAAAAATTGATTATAACCAGATACGCCGTGATGACATTATTTCCACTACCCAGAATTGGCACAAACTGTCTGAGTGGGAAGTGAATGTGAATGTTTCCTGTTCTGAAATGCATCAGATGGCGGTGCTGGTTCAGGGGGCTGCTGGCGAGAAAGGTCGCTTGTTGTTTGGCACTCGCGGTGGGGTTGGGCTTAAGGTTGAAAATATTACCGTTGATGGCAAGTCCTACAGCGCTGGAAAAACAGCGGACCAGCTGAACTTTACGCCGGAAAGCGGGACACCATCTCCGCTATATGTGCGAAACAATGAGGCGGTAATCGCCGTAGAAAATAATGTCGTGCCGAAAGGGAAGCAAATGAGTTTTCGCGTGATGCTGTTCCCGGTGCTCAACGAGAGTATGTTCAGTGGAAACACCGATAACACAACAATTGAAGCGGATATCGCCTGGCGACTGCTAATCAAATAGCACTTAGCTAAATGCTAAACGCCGGACGATTTTCTCATCCGGCGTTTTGTTTTTTTACACTTCCAGGTAGTTCAGGATCCCGTCAGCCGCTTTACGGCCTTCGGCAATCGCCGTCACCACCAGATCGGAACCGCGAACGATGTCGCCACCGGCGAAGATTTTCGGGTTGCTGGTCTGGAAGGCGTTGTCGCTGCCTTCCGGCGCAATCACGCGGCCCTGAGAATCCAGCTCGACGCTGTGCTTCGCCAGCCATTCCATGCTGTGTGGGCGGAAACCAAACGCCATGACCACGGCATCGGCGGGTACCACATGCTCAGAACCGGCCACGATTTCCGCGCGGCGGCGGCCTTTCGCATCCGGCTGGCCCATCTCCGTACGCGCCATCTTCACGCCGCAGACTTTACCGTTGGCATTCACTTCAATGCCCAGCGGTTGAACGTTGAACTGGAACTCCACGCCTTCTTCACGCGCGTTTTTCACTTCGCGCTTCGATCCCGGCATGTTCTCCTCATCACGGCGATAGGCGCAGATGACGTGGGTGGCGTTCTGGCGAATCGAGGTACGCACGCAGTCCATTGCGGTGTCGCCACCGCCAAGAACCACGACGCGCTTACCTTCCATGCTGACGTACGGTTCGTCCGCCGTTTCGCCAAAGCCCATGATCTGCTTGGTATTGGCGATCAGGAACGGCAACGCATCAAAGACCCCGCTGGCGTCTTCGTTTTCCAGCCCGCCGCGCATAGACTGATAGGTCCCGACGCCGAGGAACACCGCATCGTAATCTTTCAGCAGATCGTCGAGCTGCACATCACGGCCCACTTCGACATTGAGTTTGAACTCGATGCCCATACCGGTGAAGATCTCGCGACGGCGGGTCATCACCTCTTTTTCCAGCTTAAACGCCGGAATACCAAAGGTCAGCAGACCGCCGATTTCCGGATGGCGATCGAAAACCACCGCCTTCACACCGTTGCGGGTCAACACGTCGGCGCATGCCAGGCCCGCCGGACCCGCGCCGATAATGGCGACGGTTTTACCGGTTTGCTTTACGCCGGTAAGGTCGGGGCGCCAGCCCATTTCGAACGCTTTATCGTTGATATAGCGTTCGATGTTGCCGATGGTGACCGCGCCGAACTCATCGTTCAGCGTACAGGAACCCTCGCACAGGCGGTCCTGCGGGCAAACGCGCCCGCAGACTTCCGGTAGGGTATTGGTCTGATGCGACAGCTCCGCCGCTTCAAAAATACGCCCTTCATTAGCCAGCTTCAGCCAGTTCGGGATGTAGTTATGCACCGGGCACTTCCATTCGCAGTACGGGTTGCCGCAGGACAGGCAGCGGTCCGCCTGTGCTTTGGCCTGGCCTTCTGAAAACGGCTCGTAAATTTCCACAAATTCAATTTTACGGATCTTCAGCGCTTTCTTTGGCGGATCAACTCGCTGTAAGTCGATAAATTGATAGACATTCTGACTCATCTTAACCCCTTACTGCGCCTGCACCCGCAGCTCAGCTGCGGAACGACTACGGTGACCCAACAGTGCTTTAACATCGCTGGACTTCGGTTTAACCAGCGCAAACTTCGCTGAGAAGGCCGGCCAGTTCGCCAGGATCTCTTCGCCGCGCTGCGAGCCGGTAAGCTGCACGTGCTCGGTAATCAAACCGCGCAGGTGCTCTTCATGGATGGCCAGAGAGTCAACGTCCAGCACTTCTACCAGTTCAGGGTTCACGCGTTTGCGGAAGTCGCCATCTTCATCCAGAACGTAACCAAAGCCGCCGGTCATGCCTGCGCCAAAGTTGACGCCGGTTTTGCCCAGCACGCAGACGATGCCGCCGGTCATGTATTCACAGCCGTTGTCGCCGATACCTTCGACGACGGTGATAGCCCCGGAGTTACGCACTGCGAAACGCTCGCCCGCACGGCCCGCAGCATACAGGCGACCGCCGGTCGCGCCGTACAGGCAGGTGTTGCCGATGATGCTGGCTTCGTGGCTGCGGAAGGCCGAGCCTACCGGAGGACGAATGGCGAGCAGGCCGCCGGCCATCCCTTTGCCCACGTAGTCGTTCGCGTCGCCGGTCAGATGCAGCTCGACGCCGCCTGCATTCCACACGCCGAAGCTCTGGCCCGCAGTACCGCTAAAGTGGGCGATAATCGGGTCGGCAGCGAGCCCCTGGTCGCCGTGGGTCTGGGCGATATAACCGGACAGCGATGCGCCAACGGAGCGGTCGGTGTTGCGGATATCGAACCAGAACGTTTTGCTCTGCTTGCTGTCAACAAACGGTTTCGCCTGCTGCAGCAGCTGCGCGTTGAGTACGCCATTGTCGAACGGCGGGTTGTTCTCCGTGCAGTACAGCGCTTTGCCTGGATGCGGCTCTGCGGTTTCCAGCAGTTTGCTCAGATCCAGTTTCTGCTGCTTGGCGGTAAATCCGTCCAGCTCTTTCAGCAGGTCGGTGCGGCCAATCAGATCCACCAGACGCTTCACGCCCAGCTGCGCCATCAGCTCGCGCGTTTCGCGGGCGATGAATTCAAAGTAGTTGGTCACTTTAAACGGCAGACCGTGATAATGGTTCTTACGCAGTTTGTCATCCTGGGTTGCTACGCCGGTTGCGCAGTTGTTCAGGTGGCAAATACGCAGATACTTACAGCCCAGCGCGACCATTGGGCCGGTACCGAAGCCGAAGCTCTCAGCCCCGAGGATGGCCGCTTTGATGATATCAAGGCCGGTTTTCAGGCCGCCGTCCACCTGCAGACGAATTTTGTGGCGCAGCCCGTTGGCAACCAGCGCCTGCTGTGTTTCCACCAGTCCCAGTTCCCACGGGCAGCCCGCGTACTTCACTGAAGAGAGCGGGCTGGCGCCGGTGCCGCCGTCATAGCCGGCGATAGTGATTAAATCCGCGTAAGCTTTTGCAACGCCGGTGGCGATAGTCCCGACGCCCGGTTCAGAAACCAGCTTCACGGAGATCATCGCTTTCGGGTTGACCTGCTTCAGGTCGAAAATCAGCTGCGCCAGATCCTCGATAGAGTAAATATCGTGGTGCGGCGGCGGGGAGATCAGCGTCACGCCCGGCACTGAATAGCGTAGTTTAGCGATGTACGGCGTCACTTTATCACCCGGCAACTGGCCGCCTTCGCCAGGCTTCGCGCCCTGAGCGACTTTAATCTGGATAACGTCGGCGTTGACCAGATAAGCCGGGGTTACGCCGAAGCGGCCGGAAGCAACCTGCTTAATGCGCGACACTTTATTGGTGCCATAGCGCGCTGGGTCTTCGCCGCCTTCGCCGGAGTTGGAGTTACCGCCGATGCTGTTCATCGCTTCCGCCAGCGCTTCGTGCGCTTCGGGGCTCAGCGCGCCGATAGACATCGCCGCGGTATCGAAGCGTTTAAACAGTTCGCTGGCCGGTTCAACGTCGTCCAGGCTCACCGTGGTTCCGTCCGGCGTCACGGCCAGCAGATCGCGCAGCGTTGCCGCCGGGCGCTCGTTAACCAGCTTCGCGTACTGCTGGTAATCGCTGTATTCGCCGCTTTGTACCGCTTGTTGCAGGGTACGCACCACGTCCGGGTTGTAGGCGTGATATTCGCCGCCGTGGACGTACTTCAGCAGGCCGCCCTGGTCCAGCGGTTTACGCGCCAGCCAGGCACGTTTCGACAGGTTCAGCAGATCCTGCTGGAAGTCATCGAAGCTCGCGCCGCCGATGCGGCTGACAACGCCCTGGAAGCACAGGTCTGAGACGTCGCGATGCAGGCCGACTGCTTCAAACAGCTTCGAGCAGCGATAGGACGCAATAGTCGAAATCCCCATCTTCGACATGATTTTATACAGGCCTTTGTTGATGCCGTTACGATAGTTCAGCATCACCGCGCGGTACGCTTTGTCGATGGCTTTGTTATCCACCAGCTTCGCCAGGGTTTCATAGGCGAGGTACGGATAGATAGCCGTCGCACCGAAGCCGAGCAGCACGGCAAAATGGTGCGGATCGCGGGCGCTGGCGGTTTCGACAATAATGTTGGCATCGCAGCGCAGGCTCTTGTCGACCAGCCGGGTCTGAATCGCGCCTACCGCCATCGGAGCCGGTACCGGCAGACGGTTTTTCGCGATGTTGCGGTCAGAGAGCACCAGCAGAACGGTACCGTTACGCACCATCTGTTCGGCTTTATCGCACAGCGCCTTCACGGTTTCAGCCAGCGTGGTTGCGGTGGCATCAAAAGTGATATCCAGGACGTCGGCGCGATAGTGCTCCTCTTCCATGGTGGTCAGCTGTTTAAAATCGGAGTACAGCAGAATCGGCGATTTGAAGCTCAGGCGGTGTGCCTGGCCTTCCGCTTCGCAGAAGACGTTCATTTCACGGCCGATGCTGGTGGCCAGCGACATGACGTGCGCTTCGCGCAGCGGGTCGATCGGCGGGTTGGTCACCTGCGCGAATTGCTGGCGGAAGTAATCGTAAATGATACGCGGCTGGCTGGAGAGCACGGCAAATGGGGTATCGTCGCCCATTGAGCCGACCGCCTCCTGGCCGTTTTCACCCAGTACGCGCAGGACGGAGTCCAGCTCTTCAGCGCTGTAGTTAAACTGTTTCTGGTAACTGGCGAGGGTATCATCGTCCAGTTGGCGGCTACCGACCTCTTCATCCGGCAGATCTTCGAATGGCACCAGGCGACGGACGTTTTTCGCCATCCACTCTTTATACGGGTGGCGGCTTTTCAGATCGTTGTCGGTTTCCGCGGAGTGCAGAATACGCCCCTCGCGGGTATCGATAACCATTAGCTCGCCCGGGCCGACGCGGCCTTTTTCGACCACTTCATCCGGCTGGTAATCCCAGATACCGACTTCGGAAGCGCAGGTGATGAGCTTATCTTTAGTGATGACGTAGCGTGCCGGGCGCAGACCGTTACGGTCGAGATTACAGGCGGCATAGCGACCGTCGGACATGACGATGCCCGCCGGGCCGTCCCACGGCTCCATATGCATGGAGTTAAAGTCGAAGAACGACCGCAGGTCTGGGTCCATATCCGGGTTGTTTTGCCAGGCTGGCGGCACCAGCAGGCGCATGGCGCGGATGATATCCATCCCGCCCGCCAGCAGCAGCTCCAGCATGTTATCCATGGAGCTGGAGTCAGAGCCGGTTTCATTGACGAACGGTGCTGCGTCGTGGAGGTCCGGGATCAGTGGCGTCTGGAACTTATAGGTTCGGGCGCGGGCCCATTGGCGGTTGCCGGTGATGGTGTTGATCTCGCCGTTGTGCGCCAGATAGCGGAACGGCTGCGCCAGCGGCCAGCGCGGCACGGTGTTGGTGGAAAAGCGCTGGTGGAACAGGCAGATTGCCGACTCCAGGCGCAGGTCCGCGAGGTCCAGGTAGAAGCGCGGCAGATCCGCCGGCATACACAGACCTTTATAAATGTTGACCAGGTTCGACAGGCTGCAGACGTAGAAATCTTTATCTTCCTGCAGACGCTTTTCGATACGGCGACGCGCGATGAATAAACGGCGCTCCATGTCGCGCGGACGCCAGCCAGCCGGGGCGTTCACAAAGATTTGTTCAATACGGGGCAGCGAGGAGAGGGCGATTTCACCGAGAACGCCTTCATTGGTCGGCACATCGCGCCAGCCGACGATAGACAGCGTTTCGCGTTGAAGTTCTTCTTCGACGATGCGGCGCGCCGCTTTGGCCAGATCAGGATCCTTATTAAGGAACAGCATCCCAACGGCGTAATTTTTGGCTAAACGCCAGCCGCGCTCTTCCGCAACAATTCGGAAGAAACGATCGGGTTTTTGTAGCAGCAAGCCACAACCGTCGCCGGTTTTTCCATCGGCAAGAATTGCGCCGCGGTGCTGCATTCGGGCCAGTGCGTGTATAGCGGTTCGCACTACCTTGTGGCTAGGTTCGCCTTCTATGTGGGCGATCAGGCCGAAACCACAGTTATCCCTCTCAAGGGATTTATCGTACAACATATCAGTGAACCTCCCCAGGCTCTACGGGATACCCTCCGATACCGATTGCGCACGGGCACAGAAAGAGTATGGCGACGGGGTTTACACCTCGCATTCGCCCTCTTTAAATCCTTTTCGCGTCGGTACACAAGTTTGAGGACTTGCTGTTAAGAGGGAATCTCAATTACTGCATAAATATGATGAGCAGAGCGCTCATCCAGAAAGCTTCCAGCGGATTCCCAACTTATCGGGAATCCACACATACGTCAAATGGCAATCTTATTTATACAAAAATGTGCTATACAACATCTAATATAATGATTTTTAAGAAAATAATGGCCTTTTGAATGCTGGTGAGGCGTAGGGAACGACTTGATCGAGTGTGATCTGTCTCACTATATCGACGGCACGGTATTATCGTTCTGTGCTGAACTGTTTATTTATTGCAGTTTTTTAAACTGGTTTTTGTTTAATTAAAAGTGACTAATACTGTTTTATGCCCTGGTAAAGATAATGGCAAATCAGAGGTTATATATAAGGAAAAGTCATTACCATGAAGGTGAATTAAATTGCAGTTATCTTGATTGTTTATGCAATGAGATAAGCGGCCGCGTTGACGATTGATCCAGGTCATCGCCGTCGGTAGCTAAAAATGGCAGGCTTGGCCCCTTTCTTAAGGCCGGTCTATCAGATTATGCAGTTACAAAAATTAGTCAATATGTTTGGTGGGGATCTTATGCGCCGATACGGTGAAAAGGTTCATAAACTGACGCTGCATGGTGGATTTAGCTGCCCAAATCGCGATGGCACCATTGGCCGCGGCGGCTGTACGTTCTGTAATGTCGCCTCTTTTGCTGATGAAGAACAGCAGCACAGCTCGATCGCTGAACAGCTGGCCCATCAGGCGCAGCGGGTTAATCGCGCCAAACGCTACCTGGCCTATTTCCAGGCTTATACCAGCACCTTTGCCGAGGTACAGGTGCTGCGCTCCATGTATCAGCAGGCGGTCAGCCAGGCTAATATCGTCGGGCTCTGCGTGGGCACTCGCCCGGACTGCGTCCCTGGAGCGGTATTGGATCTGCTGTCTGAATATCGGCAGCAGGGTTATGAAGTCTGGCTCGAGTTGGGTTTACAAACCGCGCACGATAAAACGCTGCGCCGAATTAATCGCGGCCACGATTTTGCCTGCTACCAGCGTACAGCCCGCCTGGCGCGCGAGCGGGGCCTCAAAGTGTGCAGCCACCTTATTGTTGGCCTGCCGGGCGAAGGGCAGAGCGAATGCCTTGAGACACTAAAACAGGTGGTAGAGACCGGCGTAGACGGCATTAAGCTACATCCACTTCATATTGTGAAGGGCAGTATTATGGCCAGGGCGTGGCAGGCCGGAAGGTTGAACGGTATTGATCTGGCGGACTATACGGTCACCGCAGGCGAGATGATCCGTCATACCCCGGCAGAGGTGATTTATCACCGTATTTCCGCCAGCGCCCGACGTCCTACGCTGCTGGCGCCGCTGTGGTGTGAGAACCGGTGGACCGGGATGGTTGAGCTGGATAAATATCTCAATGAATATGGCGTCCAGGGGTCAGCTATTGGTCGTTGCTGGAGATCTCCGGCCCCTGCCGAATAACGTCATCGCCAGCTGCATTCCGGCTAACTGCTACCCGCAGGCAGGCGCGTAACTACAATCCTTCCCGCATTTTTCGCACAACTTACAGCGTCTTGCTCAGAATTGAGTATTATTGTGCGAAGTTGTCGCGAAGGAATCCCTTATGAAGCAAATCCGTATGCTGGCGCAGTATTATGTTGATCTGATGATGAAGCTGGGTCTGGTGCGCTTTTCCATGCTGCTGGCCTTTGCGCTGGTGGTGCTGGCGATCGTCGTGCAGATGGCCGTAACTATGGTGCTGCACGGCCAGGTGGAAAGTATTGATGTGATCCGCTCTATCTTCTTTGGATTGCTGATTACCCCGTGGGCGGTCTATTTCCTGTCGGTGGTGGTTGAGCAACTGGAAGAGTCCCGGCAGCGTCTTTCGCGGCTGGTGGAGAAACTGGAGGAGATGCGCGAGCGCGATCTCAAGCTGAATGTGCAGCTTAAGGACAATATCGCCCAGCTTAACCAGGAAATCGGCGAACGTGAAAAAGCTGAAGCGGAACGTGAAACGACGCTTGAGCAGCTGAAAGTTGAGATGAAGGAACGTGAAGAAACGCAAATTCAGCTTGAACAGCAATCTTCCTTTCTGCGCTCCTTCCTTGACGCTTCACCGGACCTGGTTTTCTATCGTAATGAAGATAAAGAGTTTTCAGGCTGTAACCGCGCCATGGAACTGCTGACCGGTAAAAGCGAAAAACAGCTTATTCATCTGAAGCCACAGGATGTCTACAGCGAAGAGGTGGCGGAGAAGGTGCTGGAGACGGATGAGAAAGTCTTCCGCCATAACGTCTCGCTCACCTACGAGCAGTGGCTGGATTATCCGGACGGGCGCAAGGCCTGCTTTGAAATTCGCAAAGTGCCCTATTATGACCGCGTCGGTAAGCGGCGCGGCCTGATGGGGTTCGGTCGTGATATTACGGAACGTAAGCGCTATCAGGACGCGTTGGAGCGGGCCAGCCGCGATAAGACCACCTTTATCTCAACGATTAGCCACGAGCTGCGTACGCCGCTTAACGGCATTGTTGGGCTGAGCCGAATCCTTCTCGATACCGACCTGACCGACGAACAGGAAAGATACCTGAAAACCATCCACGTCTCAGCGGTAACGCTGGGCAATATCTTCAATGATATTATTGAGATGGATAAGATGGAGCGGCGTAAAATTCAGTTGGATAACCAGCCGGTGGACTTTACCGGCTTCCTGGCCGACCTCGAAAACCTCTCCGGTCTGCAGGCGCAGCAGAAAGGGCTGCGCTTTGTGCTGGATCCTTCGCTTCCGCTGCCGCATAAAGTGATCACCGACGGAACGCGTTTACGCCAGATCTTGTGGAATCTTATCAGTAACGCCGTGAAGTTTACCCCGCAGGGTGGAAACGTGAATGTCCGCGTGCGCTATGACGAAGGAGACATCCTGCACTTTGAAGTGGAGGATTCAGGCATTGGCATCCCTGAAGCGGAACAGGATAAAATTTTCGCCATGTATTACCAGGTGAAAGATAGCCAGGGCGGCAAGCCAGCGACAGGTACCGGCATCGGCCTCGCCGTGTCGCGGCGTCTGGCGCGGAATATGGGCGGCGACATTAGCGTTGCCAGCCTCCCGGGTAAAGGCGCGACTTTTACGCTTACCGTACACGCTCCGGCCGTGGCTGAAGAGGTCGAGGACACGCTGGCGGAAGATGAAATGCCATTACCTGCGCTGAACGTGCTGCTGGTGGAAGATATTGAGCTCAACGTGATCGTGGCGCGCTCGGTACTGGAGAAGCTGGGCAATAGCGTGGATGTGGCGATGACCGGCAAGGCTGCGCTGGAGATGTTTGTACCCGGCGAGTACGATCTGGTTCTGCTCGATATTCAACTGCCGGATATGACTGGACTCGATATTTCTCGTCAGCTGAAACAACGCTTTGCCGCCGATGAGCTCCCGCCGCTGGTGGCGCTTACCGCTAACGTCCTGAAGAACAAGAATGAGTATCTGGAAGCGGGAATGGATGATGTTCTGAGCAAGCCGTTATCGGTTCCGGCATTAACCGCGATTATCAAAAAATTCTGGGATGCGCCGGAAGAGGAGGAGAATGAGATGCCATCTGTAGATAGCAGTAAATCGGCTTCCGTACTGGATATTCCGATGCTTGAGCAGTATATCGAACTGGTAGGGCCGAAGCTGATTAATGACGGTCTGGCCGTTTTTGAAAGAATGATGCCGGGCTACCTGGCGGTCCTGGAATCCAATTTAACCGCTCGCGACCAGAAAGGCATTGTCGATGAGGGTCATAAGATTAAAGGGGCTGCGGGCTCAATCGGTTTGCGACATATCCAGCAGTTAGGGCAGCAGATTCAAACGCCGGATTTACCTGCGTGGTCGGATAACGTGGGTGAATGGGTTGAAGAGATGAAATCAGAGTGGCAAAACGATGTCGCGGTGCTGAAAGCGTGGGTCGCGGCGGCAGATAAAAAATGACCCCGGATAAACCGGGGTGCGCGAATACTGCGCCAACACCAGGGAACTGGTCGTTACGCCAGAATCATTTGAGTGATTTTTTTACACGGCGCAACCTGAGGATTTGGCTTACTCGCTCATTAAGATAGCAAACCTTAAATAGTTTGTTACATGAAACAGTAAAATATGTGAAGCATAGCGAGTAATTCAAAATTTTTGACTGCTTTCATAAACTTGTACTAAGGGGCTGATGTGATGAAGAAAATTGGTGTGGTGCTGAGCGGCTGCGGCGTTTATGACGGAAGCGAAATTCATGAAGCCGTTATTACTCTGCTGGCTATTGCCCGCAGCGGCGCTCAGGCTATCTGCTATGCGCCTGATAAAGCGCAAACCGATGTTATCAATCACCTGACCGGCGAAGCGCAGGCGGAAAGCCGTAATGTGCTCGTGGAAGCGGCGCGTATCGCGCGCGGAGAGATTCAGCCTTTAGCAAACGCACGGGCGGATGCGCTGGACGCGCTGATTGTGCCCGGAGGTTTTGGCGCGGCAAAGAACCTCAGCAGCTTTGCTGCGCAGGGAAGTGAATGTGAAGTGGATAGCGATCTTAAGACACTGGCGCTGGCGATGCATCAGGCGGGTAAACCGTTGGGCTTTATCTGTATCGCTCCGGCGCTGTTGCCGAAAATATTTTCTATTCCGCTACGCGTAACTATTGGTACCGATCTTGATACCGCCGATGCGGTAGAGGAGATGGGGGCCGAACATGTGCCTTGCCCGGTCGACGACATTGTGGTTGATGAAGACAACAAAGTGGTGACGACTCCCGCGTATATGCTGGCGCAGAACATCGCCGAAGCGGCGAGCGGCATTGAAAAACTCGTTTCTCGCGTATTGGTTCTGACGGCATGACATTTCGCTTTTCGCCGTTGCGCTTGATTAAACGTTTTTTCCTGAGGCTACTGCTGGCTTGCGGGGTGCTATGGGGCGGCGGGGTTGCTCTGTTTAGCATCGTCCCCGTCCCGTTTTCAGCGGTGATGCTGGAGCGGCAGCTCGGCGCATGGCTCTCAGGGAATTTTCATTACATCGCCCATTCCGATTGGGTGGGCATGGATGAAATTTCTCCGTGGATGGGGCTGGCGGTTATTGCCGCGGAAGACCAGAAATTCCCGGAGCACTGGGGGTTTGACGTCCCAGCGATTGAGAAGGCGCTGGCGCACAATGAACGCAATGAGAACCGCATCCGCGGTGCATCAACCCTGTCGCAGCAGACGGCAAAAAACCTGTTCCTGTGGGATGGTCGCAGCTGGCTAAGGAAAGGGCTGGAGGCGGGGCTGACCGTTGGCATTGAGACGGTCTGGAGCAAAAAGCGGATCCTCACCGTTTATCTGAATATTGCTGAGTTTGGTGAAGGGACGTTTGGCGTTGAAGCTGCATCGCAGCGCTATTTTCACAAACCGGCCAGTAGATTAACGGCTGCTGAAGCCGCGCTTTTAGCGGCGGTCTTGCCGAATCCCATTCGCTTTCGCGCTGACGCGCCGTCAGGTTATATTCGCAGCCGCCAGGCGTGGATCCTGCGCCAGATGAGGCAATTAGGTGGGGAAGGGTTTATGCGGGCGAATCAGCTACATTGATGATTTCACGGCTCAGTACCCCGGAAGGCGCGCTGCGACCGGGGGAGTGAAATCTAATCCTCATCAAACCCGGCGTTGAACAGCGCGATAACCGCTGCCAGCGCCTCTACTTCTTGCGGGCCGTTAGCTTCAATCTCAATCTGACGCCCTTTAGCTGAGTCAAGCATCAGCAGGGCAATTACGCTATTCGCTTCAGCTTCAGTTCCTTCATCATTGCGCAGCAGCACTTCAGCATCATAGTTCTGCATTAATTCAAACAGCTTCATCGCCGGGCGAGCGTGCATGCCCAGCTTATTGGTGATTTCAACGGTTTGCTTAACGGTCATGATTTGCGTTTTTCCAGCGTCCGATGACGAGACTGCACGTTCTTGCCGCGCGAGCGGAAGTAGTCAGCCAGCTGTTCGGCGATGTAAACCGAACGGTGTTTACCACCGGTACAACCAATGGCCACCGTCAGATAGCTGCGGTTATTGGTCTCCAGCATAGGTAACCATAGCTCAAGATAGCTGCGGGTCTGGTAGATAAAATTGTGAACTTCCGTGTGCCGGTCGAGGAAGGCGGCAACGGGTTTATCAAGGCCGGTCATGGGACGCAGTTTTGGATCCCAGTGCGGGTTCGGCAGGAAGCGCACGTCAAAAACGTAGTCGGCATCAATAGGAATACCATGCTTAAATCCAAAGGATTCAAACACCATCGTCAGCTCGCGTTCGCGCTTGCCTAACAAACGCGTGCGCAGCATTTCTGCCAGCTCATGTACCGACATTTCTGAGGTATCGACGATCAGGTCAGCGCGGGAACGCAGAGGTTCCAGCAGGTCGCTCTCTTCATCAATGGCGCTCTCCAGCGACAGGTTTTTGCTGGAGAGGGGATGCAAACGACGCGTGTCGCTGTAGCGGCGAATCAAGGTGTTACGATCGGCATCAAGGAACAGCAGCTGAGGTGAAAATTCTGCGGGCAGATTTTTCATCGCCTGCTCGAAGATTTCCGGCGACTCAGGCATGTTTCGCACGTCAATACTGACCGCGGCCGAGATGTTTCTGTCAGCGAGCGAGCGCGCCAGCTCAGGTAAGAGCACAACCGGCAGGTTATCCACGCAGTAAAAACCCATATCTTCCAGCGCTCGCAGGGCGACGGATTTCCCCGACCCTGAACGGCCGCTGACGATCATCAGTACCATGTACCGTTTCTCCTCAGTACGAAAAAGCGTAAGGTGCGGCTTTCGTTACGCCTCATTATTGCTTCCCGCTTCAGTGATGATTTCATACAGCTCTTCATCGCTTTGCGCAGCGCGCAGACGGCGGCAAATTGTTTTATCGGCCAGACGTTTCGCCACCAGCGAGAGCGTATGCAGATGCGTTTTAGTTTGATCGGCCGGGACGAGAAGGGCAAATAACAGATCGACGGGTTGGTTGTCGATAGCATCGAAAGCAATGGGAGTTTCCAGCTGGACAAACACGCCCACGGCCCGCAGCGTATCCTCTTCGAGTTTGCCGTGGGGAATTGCAATGCCGTTGCCAATCCCGGTACTGCCCATTTTCTCACGGGTAAGGATCGCCTCGAACACTATCTGGGACGATAAGCCTAACTGCTTTGCCGCCAGCTCGCTGATGATTTCCAGCGCGCGTTTCTTGCTCTGGCAGTGAACCTGGCTACGGGTACATTCCTGGTTAAGGACATTGCTCAGTTGTAGAGCCGAATCGTTATTTATCATAATTTCACCTGAGCTCTCCTTGCCAACCGCCGGCAGGCGGTTGGCGTAGGCGATTGCCCGGACAATTAGTGTTGTTTCAGTTTATCTTTATGTTTTGTTAACTGTCTTGCCAGCTTATCGATAAGTCCATCGATAGCAGCATACATATCCTGCCCTTCCGCACTGGCATGGATTTCGCCACCGTTGACATGCAGATTGGCGTCCGCAATTTGCGTCACCTTCTCCACTTTTAACACAATATAGACCTGGTTGATCCTGTCGAAAAACTGCTCCAGTTTGCTGAACTTCGTGGTAACGAAATCGCGCATGGCGGGGGTTATCTCGACGTTGTGTCCTGTAATGTTGAGCTGCATAGTGTCTTCCTTATCGGTTGGGTCAAACCAATTGCTTGCGCTGATTTGACGGCGGAATGGATAAAGACTCTCGGTACTTAGCAACGGTTCGCCGTGCCACCATAATACCCTGATCGGATAGCATGGTGGTGAGCTTACTGTCACTCAATGGTTTCGCGGGGTTTTCCGCGGCAATTAATTTCTTCACCAGCGCGCGAATAGCCGTCGACGATGCTTCGCCGCCGCCTTCAGTGTTCACATGGCTGGAGAAGAAATACTTCAGCTCAAAAATACCGCGTGGACTGTGCAGGTATTTTTGCGTAGTAACGCGTGAAATAGTGGATTCATGCATTTCGACGGCCTGAGCGATATCCGCCAGCACCATCGGTTTCATAAACTCTTCGCCTTGTTCAAAAAAAGCCTGCTGTTGTTCGACGATACAGCGGCTGACGCGCAGAAGGGTGTCGTTGCGGCTCTCCAGGCTCTTGATCAGCCAGCGCGCTTCCTGCAGGTTGCTACGGATAAACTGGCCGTCAGCGTCATTGCGCGTGCTGTTACCCATAGCGGCATAGTGCTGATTGATCTTCAGGCGCGGAAGGCTATCTGAATTGAGTTCAACCACCCAACGATCGTTCACTTTACGCACCAGAACGTCAGGAATGACATATTCTGGCTCGCCAGTTTGGATCGACTGCCCCGGGCGCGGATCCAGCGATTGGATCAAATTTACCGCTTCCTTTAACACTTCTTCTTTGAGGCGGGTTACACGCATCAGGCTGCGGAAGTCGTGGTTGGCCAGCAGATCGAGATGATCGCTGATGATCAGACGGGCTTCTTCAATCCACGGCGTCTCTTTGGCAAACTGTGAAAGCTGGACCAGCAGGCAATCGCGCAAATCTTTCGCCGCCACGCCGACGGGGTCGAAACGCTGAATGCGCTTGAGAACCGCCTCAACTTCTTCAAGTCCGATTTCATCGTCGCCAATACTTTCCACGATGTCTTCGATAGAAATCGTCAGGTAGCCGGTATCATCAACGGCATCGACGATAGAGGTCGCGATGGCGCGATCGGTATCAGTGAATGGCGTAAGTTCAACCTGCCACATCAGGTAATCCTGCAGACTTTGCGTGGTCTCACCCTGATAGACGGGCAGATCGTCATCCTGGTAATCGACGCCGTTGCCTGATGGCGTTCCGGCGGTGTAAATCTCATCCCAACTGGCATCAAGCGGCAGCTCTTCGGGCATCTCTTTTTGCTCAAGGGCGTCGACGGTATCCAGAGATTCGCGATCCTCAGCCTCTTTGGTTTCTACCTCATCGTGAAGATCGGTTTGCTCCAGCAACGGGTTGCTGTCCAGCGCCTGCTGGAGTTCTTGCTGGAGTTCTAACGTGGACAGCTGCAGTAGACGAATCGCCTGCTGCAGTTGTGGCGTCATGGCAAGCTGTTGGCTTAGCCTTAATTGCAAACCTTGCTTCATATTCAGGGCCAATATCTCCGGCTAAAACGTCTGTAACCTCTACCCTATCAGAGTCTGAAGTCTTCCCCAAGATACACGCGCTTAACCTGCTCGTCTTCAAGGATTTGCTGCGGCGTACCGTGGGCTATCAGGTGGCCCTGGCTGACGATATAGGCACGCTCGCAAACGGCCAGCGTTTCCCTGACGTTATGGTCGGTTATCAGGACGCCAAGGCCGCTGTCGCGCAGGTGTTCAATAATGCGTTTGATATCGATAACGGAGATGGGGTCAACGCCGGCAAAGGGTTCATCCAGCAGGATGAATTTCGGGTTAGCCGCCAACGCGCGGGCGATCTCGACGCGGCGGCGTTCACCACCGGAGAGCGCCTGGCCGAGACTATCGCGCAGGTGCTCAATGTGAAACTCCTCCATCAGCTCTTTCGCGCGATCTTCACGCTGCTCGTTGCTCAGATCGTCGCGAATCTGCAATACCGCCATCAGGTTATCGTAAACGCTGAGACGGCGGAAAATGGAGGCCTCCTGCGGCAAATAGCCGATTCCGCGACGCGCGCGCGCGTGTAGCGGCAGCAGGCTGATGTCTTCATCATCGATGATAATGTTGCCCGCGTCGCGCGGTACGATACCAACAACCATATAGAAGGTAGTGGTTTTACCGGCGCCGTTTGGGCCTAGCAGGCCAACAATCTCACCCGAATTCACGGTCAGGCTGACGTCTTCTACAACGCGGCGGCCTTTATAGGCTTTAGCAAGATTCTTTGCGGTTAATGTTGCCATAACGAATTACTTACCCTTCTTTGACTGATCGCTACCCTTGTCCTGCAGCTGCGAAGGAACCAGAACCGTGGTCACGCGCCCGCCTTTATTGCTGAAGGCCTGCATTTTTTGCTCTTTCACCAGGTAAGTGATTTTGTCGCCCTGGATATTGCTATCGATCTGTTCCAGATGCGCATTGCCGGTCAGCACGACAAAGTCGTTTTGCAGTTCATAATGCATTTTTGACGCGCGGCCTTTTACCGGTTTGCCGTTATCCTGCATCTGGTAGAAGGTGGCCGGGTTACCATAGCCATCGATAACCTCTTTGCCTTTTTCGCCGCCCGGGCGGGTCACGACGACTTTGTCGGCGTTGATTTTGATCGTTCCCTGAGTGACGACGACATTACCCGTAAAGGTGACGACGTTGCCCTGCATATCCAGCGACTGCTGATCGGATTCAATATGAATCGGCTGATCGGTATCACCCGTCTTGGCCTGTGCCGACAGGCTGGCGGCCAGTAAGGCGCTGGCGAGCGCAATCTTAAGGCTGAGTTTGTTTGTTCTGAATTTCATATGAGGTTCTAACCTTTTCAATCAGCTCGGCATTTTTGCTGCGCAGGTTCCCGCGCATTTTCAGGCCGCTGGAATTAAATGTTGTTCCGTACAACGTCACCATGTCATCGGAGGTAACATCCTGCGTCACCAGGTTTATCTGGGCGTTATCCGTCGTAATTTTGCGCAGTTGAGAATCCGCCGTCAGCGCATTAACCTCAACGTGCCCGTAAAGATACAGCATGCGGTCATTCGTCAACTTAGCTTTATCCGCTTTGATAGACCAGGTTGGTACTTTATTCGTATCGAAGGTGGTCATCACCGGTTTTGCGAACCACGAGAGTTGCTGTTCGGAAAAATACTCTACGTGTTCCGCTATTAGCCTGTAGTTAAGCGCCCCTTCGGGACTATAAACGACGGTATCGGTATGCTCGCTGGTATACGTCGGATCGTCAGGATTGATCGCTTGCTGGGTGGCATCGTCCGTACTCGCCAGGTTCAGGCCGATCAGGATCAGCGCGACCAGCGATAGTAAAATAATAACCCAACGTCTGGTTTTACTCATATAGATTGCCCTTTGGCCTCATCCAGCTTGCCCTGCGCCAATAGTAGCAAATCGCACACTTCGCGTACCGCTCCGCGACCGCCGTTGATACGAGTAACGTAATCCGCGCGCGGGAGGAGCAACGGATGCGCATCGGCTACCGCTATGCTTAAACCCACTTCCGCCATCACCGGCCAGTCGATCAGATCGTCGCCAATATAGGCCACTTCATCCGCGCTAACGGCCAGTTTATTGAGTAGCTCATGAAACGCCAGCAGCTTATCAGACTGCCCCTGGTAGAGATGAGTGATGCCGAGCGTCTGGCAGCGATCTTCCACCAGTTTAGCGTTTCGCCCGGTAATTATCGCCACTTCAATCTCTGAAGTCAGGGCGCAGCGGATACCGTAGCCGTCGCGCACGTTAAACGCTTTCAGCTCTTCGCCGTTGTTGCCCATATAGATAAGACCGTCGGACAGAACGCCGTCCACATCAAGTATCAGTAAACGGATCTTCGCTGCCCGGTCAATAAAACCCTGGCTTACCGGACCATAGCAGGTCGCTATCAGGGCATCAGCATTATTCATTATTTTTTCCTTACTTACACTACGCCCGCGCGCAGGAGATCGTGCATATGTATCACACCTACCAGACGGTCGCCATCTGCAACCAGCACGCAGGTGATATGACGGGACTGCATCAGGTTCAGCGCATCAACGGCCAGCGTACCGGGACGGATACGGATACCGCCTCGCGTCATCACTTCGGCGATGCTGGCGTTACGCATATCAATGCCGGTATCAAAGACGCGGCGCAGATCGCCATCGGTGAAAATGCCGATGATATTCATTTCGTCGTCGCAAATAGCGGTCATGCCTAAATTTTTGCGCGTGATTTCCAGCAGCGCATCGCGCAGCGTGGCCCCCAGGCCAACATGCGGAATTTCATCGCCGGTGTGCATAATATCATTGACCCGCAGCAGTAGCTTACGGCCCAGCGCGCCGCCAGGATGCGATAGCGCAAAATCTTCAGCAGTAAAACCGCGGGCTTCCAGCAGCGCTACGGCAAGGGCATCGCCCATGACCAGCGCGGCGGTGGTGCTTGAGGTGGGGGCCAGCCCTAACGGGCAAGCCTCTTTGGGCACTTTCACACACAGATGAATATCCGCCGCGCGCGCCATGCTGCTTTCTGGTCGGCTGGTGATACAGATAAGCGACACCTGCAGGCGCTTGAGGACTGGAATCAGGGCGAGAATTTCATTTGATTCCCCGGAGTTAGATAGCGCGATCACTACGTCGCATGGGGTGACCATGCCCAAATCGCCGTGCGCGGCCTCGCCGGGATGGACGAAGAATGATGATGTCCCGGTGCTGGCGAAAGTTGCGGCCATCTTTCGCCCGATATGGCCGGATTTACCCATTCCCATCACCACAACTTTACCGGTACAGCGAAAAATGGTCTCACAGGCACGGGTAAAGTCTTCATTAATATATTGATCGAGCTGGGCCAGACCTTCACGTTCAATGTCCAGCACCTCACGGCCTGCCCGTTGAAAGTCAAAATCCGCTGGCAAATCTATTTGCGACATAATGTTATCCCGAATCATTCAACGAAGAGCGGCGCTGTCCAGTACAGCATCGCTAACCAAAGCACAAAACCACCCAGCAGCAGGGCACCGGCAAGGCGACCGGGCTGTTGTTTACGACGCCAGCACAGCACCGCGAAGATCAGGCTGACCAGCAGCATGACACCATAGTCGCGGCTAAAGGCCTCGGCGGCAAAGGCGCCTGGCGCAATCAGCGCGGGGAGCCCGAGAACCAGTACGATATTAAGAATATTAGCGCCAATGATATTGCCGATGGCGATGTCATTTTCGCCTTTTCGCGCTCCGGCAATGGCGGTGGCCAGCTCGGGCAGGCTGGTGCCGATGGCAACGACCGTTAAGCCGACGGTCAGTTCGCTGATGGCAAAAAAGTTTGCCAGCACCGTGGCGTTATCCACCACCATCCGCGTGGCCATCGGCATCACTATCATCGCGACGCCCAACCAGAGCAGCGCGACGGGAAGCGAGCCTTCCCGCGGCAGCTCCGCCAGCTGTTCACGGGTCAGGCTGTCGTTCCCCTGGCGTTCCGCAAGGCGGGCAATCTTAAGGGTAAACAGCAGCCACAGTACGGCCAGCGCCAGCAAAAAAAGGCCGTCTATCCGCGTGAGCTGCCCGTCATACAGAACGAATCCTGCCAGTAAACTGACCAGCAACATTAGCGGTAATTCGCGGCGCAGGATATCAGAATGCACGGTAAAAGGTTGAAACAGAGCGGTGAGGCCGAGGATCAGCAGAATATTGGTGATATTCGATCCGAGAGCGGTTCCGATCGCCAGATCGGTTTGTCCATGCAGGGAGGCGGCAGCGGAAACAATGACTTCCGGTAAACTGGTACCGATGCTGACCACCGTCATCCCTATAATAAGGGGGGGGATTCCCAGCATACGGCAGAGTATTGAAGCGGCGTAGACCAGACGATCGGCGCTGTAGACAACCAGCAATAAACCAATAATTAACAGAGCCGTCGCTAAGAGCATCTAAAGTCCTTTCTTCAGGTATAATCGTCGCCTCGCTGGCCGTCCGTAGGCAGCGTAACGAATTCTTAATTTTGACTTTATGTGTGCCAAAAGTAAAACAAATGCCAGCTTTCGCTAACCCGGGCGGGTAAGATTCTGTAAAAATGTTGGGTTTGTGGTGAAAGAAAGCGCCATGCTTAGCCCGACGGGTGTCTAGTAAGGATGATTTTATGAGCCAGAGTTCGGCGAATCTAGTCGAAGTGCGCGGTATTCGCTTCTCGAGGGGCGATCGGGTGATCTTCGATGATATCTCGCTATCGGTACCCCGCGGCAAGATCACCGCGATAATGGGGCCATCAGGGATCGGCAAAACCACCCTGTTACGTCTGATCGGCGGTCAGATCCCGCCCGACAAAGGCGAGATCCTGTTTGATGGTGAAAACGTACCGCAGATGTCGCGCTCGCGCCTGTATACCGTCCGCAAGCGTATGAGCATGCTGTTTCAGTCCGGCGCGCTGTTCACCGACCTGAACGTTTTCGATAACGTCGCTTATCCGCTGCGCGAGCATACGCGTCTGCCGGAAGCGCTGCTGCACACTACGGTGATGATGAAGCTGGAGGCCGTCGGACTACGCGGAGCCGCGAAGCTGATGCCTTCTGAGCTTTCCGGCGGCATGGCCCGCCGTGCCGCGCTGGCGAGGGCGATTGCGCTGGAACCTGATTTAATCATGTTCGATGAGCCCTTTGTCGGGCAGGACCCCATTACGATGGGGGTGCTGGTGAAGCTGATTTCTGAACTCAATAGCACCCTGGGTGTCACCTGTATCGTGGTTTCGCATGATGTGCCGGAGGTGCTCAGCATCGCGGACTTCGCATATATCGTGGCGGACAAAAAGGTGGTAGCGCACGGGAGTGCGCAGTCGCTGCGGGAAAATGCCGATCCTCGGGTTCGTCAGTTCATTGATGGTATCGCCGACGGCCCGGTGCCGTTCCGCTATCCGGCGGGTGATTATCATCATGATTTATTGGGCAAAGGGAGTTAAGCGACTCATGTTGTTAAATGCGCTAGCCGCGCTTGGGCATCGCGGTATTAAAACTATCGCGACGTTTGGGCGTGCTGGATTAATGCTCTTCAACGCGGTTGTGGGCAAGCCTGAGTTTCGCAAGCATGCGCCGCTGCTGGTGCGTCAGCTGTACAACGTTGGCGTGCTATCAATGCTGATCATCATTGTATCGGGGCTGTTTATCGGTATGGTGCTGGGTCTGCAGGGCTATCTGGTGTTGACCACCTATAGCGCCGAAACCAGTCTGGGCATGCTGGTGGCGCTATCGCTGCTGCGTGAGCTGGGGCCGGTGGTCGCTGCGCTGTTGTTTGCCGGGCGTGCCGGCTCGGCGCTGACTGCCGAAATTGGCCTGATGCGCGCAACCGAGCAGCTCTCCAGCATGGAGATGATGGCGGTCGACCCGCTTCGCCGCGTGATCTCTCCGCGCTTCTGGGCGGGGGTGATTTCACTGCCGTTGTTAACGATTATTTTTGTGGCGGTCGGCGTTTGGGGCGGCTCGCTGGTCGGTGTCAGCTGGAAGGGCATCGATGGCGGATTCTTCTGGAGCGCGATGCAAAACGCCGTTGACTGGCGGATGGATCTGGTTAACTGCCTGATTAAGAGTCTGGTTTTTGCCATTACGGTAACATGGATCGCGTTATTTAACGGTTATGACGCTATCCCCACTTCCGCCGGGATTAGCCGGGCGACGACGCGTACCGTGGTGCATGCGTCGCTGGCGGTTCTGGGGCTGGATTTTGTGCTGACTGCGCTGATGTTTGGGAATTGAGTTCATGCAAACGAGAAAAAATGAAATCTGGGTAGGGGTGTTTTTACTGGTTGCGCTGCTGGCCGCGCTGTTTGTCTGCCTGAAGGCGGCAAATGTCACTTCTTTACGTACCGAACCGACTTATCGGCTCTATGCCACTTTTGACAATATCGGCGGTCTGAAAGCGCGCTCTCCGGTGCGAATTGGCGGCGTTGTCGTTGGACGCGTGGCGGATATTACGCTTGACCCTAAAACCTACCTGCCTCGCGTCGCTCTCGATATTGATGAGCGCTACAACCATATCCCGGATACCAGCTCGCTGGCGATCCGAACTTCCGGTCTGCTGGGCGAACAGTACCTGGCGATGAACATCGGGTTTGAAGATCCTGAGCTGGGAACCACTATCCTTAAAGATGGCGGTACCATTCAGGACACCAAATCCGCAATGGTGCTGGAAGATTTGATAGGCCAGTTCCTTTATAACAGTAAAGGTAGCGACAATAAGAATTCTGGCGATGAACAGTCTGCCGGGGAGAGTCATACTGACGCTACGCCGCCAGCCGGCACGACGCACTAATTTCAGGAGAGATAAGACATGTTTAAACGCTTACTAATGGTCGCCATGCTGGTGATTGCCCCTTTGACTGCGGCAACCGCCGCGGACCAATCCAATCCTTATAAGCTGATGGACGAAGCGGCGCAGAAAACCTTCGATCGCCTGAAGAACGAGCAGCCTAAGATTCAGGCTAACCCGAACTACCTGCGCGACATCGTCGATCAGGAACTGCTGCCCTATGTTCAGGTGAAATACGCCGGCGCGTTGGTGTTAGGGCGTTATTACAAAGAAGCGACCCCGGCGCAGCGTGAAGCCTATTTCGCCGCTTTCCGCGAATATCTGAAACAGGCCTATGGCCAGGCGCTGGCGATGTATCACGGTCAGACCTATCAGATTGCCCCTGAGCAGCCTCTGGGCAGCGCGACCATTGTTCCTATTCGCGTCACCATCCTCGATCCTAATGGCCGTCCGCCGGTGCGCCTGGATTTCCAGTGGCGTAAAAATACCCAGACCGGTAACTGGCAGGCGTACGACATGATTGCTGAAGGAGTGAGCATGATCACCACTAAACAAAACGAGTGGAGCGACCTGCTGCGTACTAAAGGCGTTGATGGTCTGACGGCGCAGCTGAAGGCAAGCTCAGCGCAGCCGATTACTCTGGAACAGAAAAAATAATGACCGGGCAGCTGAGCTGGACTCGCGATGGTGAGACGCTGGCGCTGCGCGGAGAGCTGGACCAGGATCTTTTGGTCCCGCTGTGGGAAGCGCGCGCTCAGGCGACGGATGGCGTGTCCGCAATCGACCTGAGCGCCGTGACCCGCGTGGATACCGCCGGGCTGGCGCTATTAGTGCATTTTATCGCGCTGGTTCGTCGGCAGGGCGGGGAAGCGAAGTTGACCGGTAAGAGTGAAAATCTGCAAACCCTGGTCAGGTTGTATAACCTTCCTGCCGATATGATCCCATAACTTTTTCAGTGCCTTAGTGCTGAAGCTATTCTGAAAGCCCCATCAAACTTTTCGATGGGGCTTTTTGCTTGTTTAAGACAGCGCCACTTTCCTCTAAGATGTTGGGCTGTTTTCACTATCAGATAAATGTAGCCCATGGAAAATCATGAAATTCAGACCGTGCTGATGAGCGCACTCTCCCTTCAGGAAATCCACGTCTCTGGCGATGGCAGCCACTTTCAGGTTATTGCTGTGGGTGAGATGTTCGACGGCATGAGTCGGGTCAAGAAGCAACAGGCTATCTATGCCCCGCTGATGGAATATATTGCCGATAACCGCATCCATGCTCTGTCGATAAAAGCGTTTACCCCGCAGGAGTGGGCGCGAGACCGCAAACTAAATGGCTTATAAGCTGTGGGGGTGTTCCCCGCAGCATATGTGAATTCTTAACAGAGAACAGAATCAATGGATAAATTCCGTGTTCAGGGGCCTACTCGCCTGCAGGGCGAGGTCACTATTTCCGGCGCGAAAAACGCCGCCCTGCCAATCCTCTTTTCCGCGCTATTAGCCGAAGAGCCGATTGAGATCCAGAACGTACCGAAGCTGAAAGACATCGATACCACCATGAAACTGCTGAGCCAGCTGGGCGCGAACGTTAAGCGCAACGGCTCCGTATGGATCGATGCCGGCCCGGTCGACGTTTTCTGTGCGCCGTATGATCTCGTCAAAACCATGCGTGCTTCGATTTGGGCGCTGGGTCCGCTGGTGGCGCGTTTTGGTCAGGGACAGGTATCACTCCCCGGCGGCTGCGCCATCGGCGCGCGCCCGGTTGATTTACACATTACCGGTCTTGAGCAACTGGGTGCGGAAATCAAACTGGAAGAAGGTTATGTCAAGGCGTCGGTTAATGGACGCCTGAAAGGCGCGCATATTGTGATGGATAAGGTCAGCGTTGGCGCTACCGTCACCATCATGAGCGCTGCGACGCTGGCGGAAGGCACCACCGTTATCGAAAACGCCGCGCGCGAGCCGGAAATTGTCGATACTGCGAACTTCCTCAACACGCTGGGCGCGAAGATCAAAGGTCAGGGCACCGATCGTATCACCATCGAAGGCGTAGCGCGCCTTGGCGGCGGCGTCTACCGCGTTCTGCCGGATCGTATTGAAACCGGGACGTTCCTGGTGGCGGCGGCGATTTCTGGCGGTAAGATTCTGTGCCGCAATGCCCAGCCGGATACCCTTGATGCGGTTCTGGCCAAGCTACGCGACGCCGGCGCGGACATTGAAACGGGCGAGGACTGGATTAGCCTCGATATGCACGGCAATCGTCCGAAGGCCGTCAACGTTCGTACTGCCCCACACCCGGGTTTCCCGACCGATATGCAGGCCCAGTTCACTTTGCTGAATCTGGTTGCAGAAGGAACCGGCGTGATCACCGAAACGATTTTCGAAAACCGTTTCATGCATATCCCGGAGCTGATCCGTATGGGAGCGCATGCGGAAATCGAGAGCAATACGGCGATTTGCCACGGCGTGAAGCAGCTTTCTGGCGCCCAGGTAATGGCGACCGATCTGCGTGCGTCAGCCAGCCTGGTGCTGGCGGGCTGCATTGCGGAAGGTACGACGATTGTCGATCGTATTTACCACATTGACCGCGGCTACGAACGTATCGAAGACAAACTTCAGGCGCTTGGCGCGAATATCGAACGCGTGAAAGCCGAATAACCCTATTGCAGCAGCCCTCTGACGTATGTCCGGGGGCTGTTGTCTGCAACCTCGCTTTATTTGTTATTCTTCCTCTGACGCATCATCTGCGTTCTGTCGATAAACTGGTGGGTATGGGGATCGTGATAGCGCGATGGCCATATTACCCAAGGATCGGTTTCCAGAGCGTGAGCGATAATCAGCTCGCCCTTGGGCCAGGGCCGACTCAGCGCATTGGCGAGCGTTGAAGAACTTAAACCATTACGCCGCGATTCAGCTGCCAGCGACGTCCCTTTTTTGCGTAATCCGGCAATAATATCCGCCGGATGCCAGTCGATGAACTTATCCATAAATTCTCCTGGTAATAAACATTCCGTTCGTCCCTTAATGGGCGACAAAATGACTATACCTTGAGTTCCAGTAATGTTCTAACAAGTTCTTTTAATGGCTTTGATATTAAGAATAAATCAAGAAATGAGGTTGAAAATGACTTTAATGGCGCTTACTGGAACTTTCCCGCGATTCTACGCGGGAAAGTGAGAGGAGGGGTTAATGGTCGCGCTGCACGGCGATGTGGGCAAGACCAATTAGCGCTTCACGCCACGGAGAATCGGGAAGGACCTGGAGGGCGGCAATTGCTTTATCAGCCTCTTCCTCCGCGCGTTTTTGGGTCCATTCCAGCGAGCCACAGGCTGCCATGGTTTCCAGCACGGCTTCGAGTAGATGGCGGCCGTTACCCTGCTCGATCGCTCCGCGGATCATGGCGGACTGTTCTGCGCTGCCGTGTTGCATAGCGTGCAGGAGCGGAAGGGTGGGTTTGCCTTCATTCAGATCATCACCGACGTTTTTACCCAGCCGCTTACCATCCGAACTGTAGTCAAGCAGATCGTCAATCAGCTGGAAAGCGGTACCCAGATAGCGCCCGTAGTCCTGTAACGCTTTCTCTTGCTCCATGGTGCAGTCGGCCAGGATCCCGGAGCACTGGGCCGCGGCTTCAAACAAACGGGCGGTCTTGCTGTAAATGACCCGCATATAGTTTTCTTCGGTGATATCCGGGTCGTTCACGTTCATCAGCTGCAGGACTTCGCCTTCAGCAATGACGTTAACGGCTTCCGACATCACTTCCAGCACTCTCAATGAGCCGAGGCTGGTCATCATCTGAAAGGCGCGGGTGTAGATGAAATCGCCAACCAGCACGCTAGCGGCATTGCCAAAAGCGGCGTTTGCGGTGGCTTTGCCCCGGCGCATATCAGACTCATCGACGACGTCATCATGTAGTAGGGTGGCGGTATGGATAAATTCGATCAGCGCAGCAATGGCGACGTGAGCGTTTCCCTGATATCCAACGGCACGCGCGGCCAGCACGGCGATCATCGGGCGAATGCGTTTACCGCCTCCGCTAACGATGTAATAGCCTAACTGGTTGATAAGCTGAACATCCGAGTCGAGTTGCTCAAGAATTGTCGCATTGACGCCCGCCATATCCTGCGCGGTTAACTCATTGATTTTTTCTAAATTCATCGCAAAAGCCGGGCCAAATGTCCTGTTCCCGCGTATCCAATAGGATCACAGAAGGATTAAGATAGAATTAAAAGAAGATGTGATTGTACTGAAAAATTGCCGCAGATAAACGCTGGAGTGAAAGTTGTGTTTTTTTTCTGCGTTGATCGCTGATCGCTCTTGTCAAAGGCTCGCGTTTTGCGTAATATTCGCGCCCTATTGTGAATATTTATAGCGCACTCTGAATCATACGAAGAGGTGCGCGGAAGCGGAGTTCTATATGTACGCGGTTTTCCAAAGTGGTGGTAAACAACACCGAGTAAGCGAAGGTCAAACCATTCGCCTGGAAAAGCTGGACATCGCAACTGGCGAAGCTGTTGAGTTCGCAGAAGTGCTGATGATCGCAAACGGTGAAGAAATTAAAATCGGCGTTCCTTTCGTTGAGGGCGGCGTAATCAAAGCTGAAGTTGTTGCACACGGTCGTGGCGAGAAAGTTAAAATCGTTAAGTTTCGTCGTCGTAAACACTACCGTAAGCAGCAGGGCCATCGTCAGTGGTTCACTGATGTGAAAATTACTGGCATCAGCGCCTAAGACCTGAGGAGAGATTTAAATGGCACATAAAAAGGCTGGCGGCTCAACTCGTAACGGTCGCGATTCAGAAGCTAAACGCCTGGGCGTTAAGCGTTTCGGTGGCGAATCCGTTCTGGCGGGTAGCATCATCGTTCGTCAACGTGGCACCAAATTCCACGCTGGCACTAACGTAGGTTGCGGTCGTGACCACACTCTGTTTGCTAAAGCAGACGGTAAAGTGAAATTCGAAGTTAAAGGCCCGAACAACCGTAAATACATCAGCATCGTTGCTGAGTAAGTTTTTCGTGGTCCGGTAACGGATTAAAGCCCCGCAACGTGTTGCGGGGCTTTTTACATTGAAAACCCGGAAAATTTTCTGCAGGGAAAACGGGCATGAAGCAGCAGGCCGGCATCGGCATTCTTTTAGCGCTCACCACGGCGATGTGTTGGGGGGCCCTGCCGATCGCAATGAAGCAGGTTCTTGAAGTGATGGAGCCGCCGACGGTGGTTTTTTATCGCTTTTTGATGGCAAGTTTTGGTCTTGGCGCCATCCTGGCCATGAAAAGAAAGCTGCCTCCGCTGCGTATTTTTCGTAAGCCGCGGTGGTTGATACTGCTGGTCATTGCGACGGGTGGTTTGTTCGGTAACTTCATTCTGTTTAGTTCTTCCTTGCAATATCTCAGCCCCACCGCTTCTCAGGTGATTGGCCAGCTGTCCCCGGTCGGCATGATGGTGGCCAGCGTTTTTGTCCTTAAAGAAAAAATGCGCGGCACTCAGGTTGTGGGAGCGCTGATGCTGGTGAGCGGTCTGGTGATGTTTTTTAACACCAGCCTGATCGAGATTTTTACTCGCCTGACGGACTACACGTGGGGGGTAATTTTCGGCGTCGGGGCGGCGACGGTATGGGTATGCTACGGCGTCGCGCAAAAGGTGTTATTGCGGCGTCTGGCGTCACAGCAAATCCTTTTTTTGCTGTACACTTTATGTACGATATCGCTATTGCCATTAGCGAAGCCTTCGCAGGTACTGGCATTAAGCGACTGGCAGCTGGCCTGCCTGGTTTTTTGCGGCCTAAACACCCTGGTAGGCTACGGTGCGCTGGCGGAAGCGATGGCGCGCTGGCAGGCAGCGCAGGTGAGCGCGTTGATTACCTTAACACCGTTGTTTACGCTGCTATTTTCAGATTTATTATCACTGGCCTGGCCCGACGTTTTCGCCAGACCGCTGTTGAACCTGATGGGTTATCTCGGTGCGTTTGTCGTGGTTGCGGGCGCGATGTATTCCGCCGTCGGTCATCGTCTTTGGGGACGATGGCGTAAGCGAGAAGCGGTTGTGCCGCTCCCCCGCTCAGGCGAATGATTTACGGAGAGTAAAATGAAGTTTGTTGATGAAGCAACGATCCTGGTCGTAGCAGGTGATGGCGGCAATGGTTGCGTTAGCTTCCGCCGCGAAAAATATATCCCGAGAGGCGGCCCGGACGGCGGTGACGGTGGTGATGGCGGTGACGTCTGGCTTGAAGCGGACGAAAACCTGAACACCCTCATCGACTATCGTTTTGAGAAGTCTTTCCGCGCCGAGCGCGGGCAAAACGGCCAGAGCCGCGACTGTACCGGTAAACGCGGTAAAGACGTGACGGTGAAAGTGCCGGTAGGGACCCGTGTAATCGACCAGGGGACCGGCGAGACGATGGGCGATATGACCAAGCATGGTCAGCGCCTGATGGTCGCCAAAGGCGGCTGGCACGGGCTGGGCAACACCCGTTTCAAATCATCCGTCAACCGTACTCCGCGTCAAAAGACGATGGGGACGCCGGGCGATAAGCGCGATCTGCAGCTGGAGTTAATGCTGCTGGCGGACGTCGGGATGCTGGGGATGCCGAATGCGGGTAAATCGACCTTTATTCGTGCCGTTTCCGCTGCCAAGCCTAAAGTCGCTGACTATCCGTTTACGACGCTGGTGCCAAGCCTCGGCGTGGTGCGTATGGATAACGAGAAGAGCTTTGTGGTGGCGGATATCCCTGGGCTGATTGAAGGCGCAGCGGAAGGCGCAGGCCTCGGTATTCGCTTCCTGAAGCACCTGGAGCGCTGTCGCGTGCTGCTGCATCTCATCGATATCGAGCCGATTGACGGATCCGATCCCGTTGAGAACGCGCGGATTATTATCGGCGAGCTGGAAAAATACAGTGAGAAACTGGCTTCTAAGCCGCGCTGGCTGGTCTTTAACAAGATTGACCTGATGGACAAAGCTGAGGCGGAAGCGAAAGCAAAAGCTATCGCGCAGGCGCTGGGCTGGGAAGATAAGTTCTACCTGATTTCGGCGGCCAGCCAGCAGGGCGTAAAAGACCTGTGCTGGGACGTGATGACCTTTATCATCGAAAACCCGATTGTCCATGCGGAAGAAGCGAAGCCGGCAGAAAAAGTCGAGTTTATGTGGGACGACTATCATCGTCAGCAGCTTGAAGAAGCTGAAGTAGAAGATGATGAAGACTGGGATGATGATTGGGACGAAGACGACGAAGAAGGCGTCGAATTCATCTACAAACGTTAATCCTGAACAAACGAAAGGGCCGCCAATGATGCGGCCCTTTTGCTTTAGTTGTTCTGATAGAGGTCTTTGTATAATCGGCTTTCGAAGCGCACTAGCGGAATGCGGCGATTACGCTGGTCGGCCGGAGGCACGGCGTAGCCAGACAGGTATTGCACGAACGCAATCTTCTGCCCGCTGGCGGTGGTGATGAAACCGGCCAGGTTATACACCCCTTGCAGTGAACCCGTTTTCGCCGAAACTTTGCCATCAACGCCGGCCTGATGCAGACCCGCTCGATATTGCAGAGAACCATCGTGGCCGGCCAGAGGCAGCATCGAAATAAAGTTGAGCTCGTTATCGTGCTGGGCGATGTACTGCAGCACCTGCATCATCGTGGCTGGCGCGATGAGGTTATGGCGCGACAGACCTGAGCCATCGGCAATAATGGTATTCCCGAGATCGACGCCGGCCTGCTGGCGCAGGATCTGCCGTACGGCATCGGATCCGGCTCGCCAGGTACCCGGTACGCTGAAGTGGGCATGTCCAATGGTGCGGAATACCGTATCGGCGATCATGTTGTCCGATTTTTTCAGCATAATACGCAGCAGATCGTGCAGCGGCGCAGATTGGGTGCTCGCCAGGACGGTACCCGGATCGTTCGCCAGCGTCTGACGCAGCAGCGTACCGCTCCAGGTGATGTCAGCATCGGTCAGCTCCGCTTTCAGAATTGCGCCGGCGTAGCTGGCGCCATCCTGGATAGCGAAAGCCAGCGGCAGCGGCTCGCTGCGCTGCGGCAGACAGCCGGTCAGGGTGTATCGGTTCAGATCGCCGGGAACCACGTCAAGCTCACAATACTGTGCTTCAGAAGAGCCGCGCGCCAGCGTTCGTACCTAGCTGAACATGGTCACCGGGTAGTAAGACGCCACGCGAATAAATGCCAGATCGCCCGGTTTTTGCGCGCTATAGAGCGAGATGGAGAAACAGTTTCGATCGACAATAGCCGCCGCCGGCGGGGCGCTAAAGCACTGCGTCATATCGTTCCATGGCCAGCCCGGCGCTTTGTCATGGCTGGCGAAGATGGAGGTATCGATCAGGACATTACCTTCAATTCGTTGGACGCCGGCTTTCTTCAGCGTGGCCACCATATTACGAATATCCTGACGCCGAAGGGTAGGATCGCCGCCAAAGCGCGCAATAAGGTCTCCTTTCAGGACACCGCCATCAAGACTGCCTTTCGTTTCCAGCGTGGTGGTGAAGCGGAAGTCCGGACCCAGCTGCAGCAGCGCAGCAAGCGCGGTTATCACCTTTTGGGTGCTGGCCGGGAGCGCCATCTGCTGGCTATGATAGTCTATCTCCGGCGTTGGGGATCCCACCTTCTGCGCCATAAAGGCAAGGTTTGCGCCCGCAGGAAGCTGGTTGATGTACTCGTCAATATTCGCTGCCTGAGCGCTAAGCGCTATACCGGCAGTCAATCCGATGATAAATCTGGAAAATCGCATAATCTCGCGCTAACAGCCTGAAACCAGTCCGTCATACTACGGTGCATCGCCCTGTAAAGTAAACGATGACCCATAGTGAACTTCAGGGTAAAATACGTATCAAATTGAAAATTGCTGCTGACCTGGGGATGACTTTCCGGGTCGGTTTTCTTTTGCTCCGGCCCTGCTCAAGTCTTGACCGGCTGCGGAGCGGTATTGTCTGCTCCATGAAGGAATGAAAAAGAGGTATAACAAATGCAAGCTATTCCGATGACCTTACGTGGCGCTGAAAAACTGCGCGAAGAACTGGATTTCCTGAAGTCCGTACGCCGCCCTGAAATCATCGCTGCCATCGCTGATGCGCGCGAGCACGGCGATCTGAAAGAAAATGCAGAGTATCATGCTGCCCGCGAACAGCAGGGCTTCTGTGAAGGCCGCATTAAGGATATTGAAGCAAAGCTGTCGAACGCGCAGGTTATCGACATCACTAAAATGCCTAACAATGGCCGGGTGATTTTTGGTTCGACGGTCAGCGTTCTGAATCTCGATACGGATGAAGAGCAAACTTACCGTATCGTCGGCGATGATGAGGCCGATTTTAAGCAAAATCTAATCTCTGTTAACTCACCGATTGCACGTGGTTTAATCGGTAAAGAGCAGGATGATGTTGTGGTAATCCGTACACCGGGCGGTGAAGTCGAATTCGAAATTCTGAAGGTTGAGTACCTTTAATCCGAATTTAACGCTACGATGTTGATGGATTGTAAAGAAAGGAAAAAGGCCGCGTAGCGGCCTTTTATCAGCGTCCGGAGCATGGCATTTTGCTCGTCTACCCGCAGAAAACCCTCGATTTACACAAAGTTGTGTCGATAACCAGGATATTCTTAGCGTGGCAGCGAGATTTTACGCTCTTTAGTTGGGCGGTACAGAACCAGCGTTTTACCGATGACCTGTACATTACAGGCGCCGGTTTCGCGCACGATAGCTTCCACGATCAAGGTTTTAGTTTCGCGATCTTCCGAGGCGATCTTCACCTTGATAAGTTCATGGTGCTCTAACGCTTGTTCAATCTCGGCCAGTACCCCTTCGGTCAAACCATTGTTGCCAAGCATAACTACCGGCTTGAGCGGATGTGCCAGACCTTTCAGGTGCTGTTTTTGTTTAGTACTCAGATTCATCGTATTTTTTTGCTTACGTTGGGATTGAAAACGGTTCATTCTACCGCCATCTCCCATATATCGCCAAACTACCGCGTCGATTTTTACGTCGCGAAGTACGATGAACCCGAAATGGGAATGTTAAATGACAGGTAAAAAGCGTTCTGCCAGCTCAAGTCGTTGGCTTCAGGAACACTTTAGCGATAAATATGTTCAGCAGGCACAGAAAAAGGGGTTACGTTCCCGTGCCTGGTTTAAACTTGATGAAATACAGCAAAGTGACAAGATTTTTAAACCGGGGATGACGATAGTTGACCTCGGCGCTGCACCCGGTGGCTGGTCGCAATACGCGGTTACGCAGATCGGTAACAGCGGCCGCATCATTGCTTGCGATCTTTTACCTATGGATCCAATCGTTGGTGTGGACTTCCTTCAGGGCGACTTTCGTGATGAATTAGTCCTGAAAGCGTTACTTGAGCGTGTAGGTGACAGTAAAGTACAAGTTGTCATGTCCGATATGGCGCCAAATATGTGTGGAACACCGGCGGTGGATATTCCCCGGGCCATGTATCTGGTGGAACTGGCGCTTGGAATGGCTCGTGATGTATTAGCGCCAGGTGGTAGTTTTGTAGTGAAGGTGTTCCAGGGCGAAGGTTTCGATGAGTATCTAAGAGAGATTCGCTCCCTGTTTACGAAGGTCAAAGTTCGTAAGCCGGACTCTTCTCGCGCCCGTTCGCGTGAAGTGTATATTGTAGCGACCGGGCGTAAACCATAACCGGCAGATTTCAAACGAAAGTTTGAAAGACGCTGGATATAGAGTATCCTGACGCTGTTTTTAACACAGTTGTAATATGAGGTTAATCCCTTGAGTGACATGGCGAAAAACCTAATACTCTGGCTGGTCATTGCCGTTGTGCTGATGTCAGTATTCCAGAGCTTTGGGCCCAGCGAGTCGAATGGCCGCAAGGTGGATTATTCTACCTTCCTGCAGGAGGTCAATCAGGACCAGGTTCGCGAAGCGCGTATCAACGGACGTGAGATAAACGTTACCAAGAAAGATAGTAACCGTTACACGACCTACATCCCGGTGAACGATCCTAAGCTGCTTGATAACCTTCTGACTAAAAACGTCAAGGTGGTAGGTGAGCCGCCAGAAGAACCGAGCCTGCTGGCTTCTATCTTCATCTCCTGGTTCCCGATGCTGCTTCTTATCGGCGTCTGGATCTTCTTTATGCGCCAGATGCAGGGCGGCGGTGGCAAAGGCGCCATGTCGTTCGGTAAGAGTAAGGCGCGTATGCTGACGGAAGACCAGATCAAAACCACTTTTGCCGATGTCGCCGGTTGTGACGAAGCGAAAGAAGAAGTGGGTGAACTGGTTGAATATCTGCGTGAACCGAGCCGTTTCCAGAAACTGGGCGGTAAAATCCCGAAAGGCGTCCTGATGGTCGGCCCTCCGGGTACCGGTAAAACCTTGCTGGCAAAAGCCATCGCGGGTGAAGCCAAGGTTCCATTCTTCACGATTTCCGGCTCTGACTTCGTTGAAATGTTCGTTGGTGTCGGTGCATCCCGCGTGCGCGACATGTTCGAACAGGCCAAGAAAGCGGCACCGTGCATCATCTTTATCGATGAAATCGACGCCGTGGGCCGTCAGCGTGGCGCTGGCCTGGGTGGTGGTCACGATGAACGTGAGCAGACGCTGAACCAGATGCTGGTAGAGATGGACGGCTTCGAAGGTAACGAAGGTATTATCGTTATCGCGGCAACCAACCGTCCGGACGTTCTTGACCCTGCGCTGCTGCGTCCAGGCCGCTTTGACCGTCAGGTTGTGGTCGGTCTGCCGGATGTCCGCGGTCGTGAACAGATTCTGAAAGTACATATGCGTCGCGTACCGCTGGCGCCGGATATCGACGCGGCAATTATCGCCCGCGGTACGCCTGGCTTCTCCGGTGCTGACCTGGCAAACCTGGTGAACGAAGCTGCGCTGTTTGCCGCTCGTGGCAACAAGCGCGTTGTATCGATGGTTGAATTCGAGAAAGCGAAAGACAAAATCATGATGGGTGCGGAACGTCGCTCCATGGTGATGACGGAAGCGCAGAAAGAGTCCACCGCGTATCACGAAGCCGGTCACGCAATTATTGGTCGCCTGGTGCCGGAACACGATCCGGTACACAAAGTGACGATTATTCCGCGCGGTCGCGCGCTGGGCGTTACCTTCTTCCTGCCTGAAGGCGACGCGATCAGCGCCAGCCGTCAGAAGCTGGAAAGCCAGATTTCTACCCTTTACGGCGGTCGTCTGGCGGAAGAGATTATCTACGGCGTAGAGCATGTTTCTACCGGTGCGTCGAACGACATCAAAGTCGCGACCAACCTGGCGCGTAACATGGTGACTCAGTGGGGCTTCTCTGACAAACTCGGCCCGCTGCTGTATGCCGAAGAAGAAGGTGAAGTTTTCCTTGGCCGCAGCGTCGCGAAAGCGAAGCATATGTCCGATGAAACGGCGCGCATTATCGACCAGGAAGTGAAGTCACTGATTGAGCGTAACTACAATCGTGCACGCCAGTTGCTGAACGATAACATGGACATCCTGCACGCGATGAAAGATGCGCTCATGAAATATGAAACCATCGACGCCCCGCAGATAGATGACCTGATGGCTCGCCGCGATGTTCGCCCGCCAGCTGGCTGGGAAGAACCGGGCTCGTCCAACAATTCTGACAACAATGGCACGCCGCGTGCGCCGCGTCCGGTCGATGAACCGCGTACGCCAAACCCGGGCAATACCATGTCAGAACAGCTGGGCGACAAATAAGTTAGCCGTTATTGACGCTGTTGTACTTTTTAAAACCCCTGAGCATATGCTCCGGGGTTTTTCTTTTTCAACCTTTCTCTGACTCAGGGATTTAGCGATGAAACTTGTAGCCCAGGGCTCAACCCTCGATCTCTCTCACCCACATGTGATGGGTATTCTTAACGTTACTCCGGATTCTTTCTCTGACGGCGGGACTCACAACACGCTGGTCGAAGCCGTTAAACACGCCAATCTGATGATCAATGCCGGGGCGACTATCATTGATATCGGTGGGGAGTCGACGCGTCCGGGGGCTGCGGATGTCAGCGTCGAGGAAGAGCTAGCGCGAGTCATTCCGACGGTGGAGGCGATTGCCCAGCGCTTTGAAGTCTGGATCTCCGTTGATACCTCAAAACCGGAAGTGATTCGCGAGTCGGCGCGTGTTGGCGCGCATATCATCAATGATATCCGTTCGCTGACCGAACCGGGAGCGCTGGAGGCTGCGGCTGAAACGGGCTTGCCGGTGTGTCTGATGCATATGCAGGGCCAGCCGAAGACAATGCAGGACGCGCCGAAGTACGCGGACGTGTTTGCTGACGTTGAGCGCTTTTTTGTCGAACATATTGTGCGCTGCGAACGTGCCGGTATCGCAAAAGATAAATTGTTGCTCGACCCGGGATTCGGTTTCGGTAAAAATCTTTCTCATAATTATGAACTGCTTGCCCGACTGGGAGAGTTCCATCATTTTGGTCTTCCGCTGCTGGTAGGTATGTCGCGTAAGTCGATGGTAGGTCAGTTGCTCAATGTCGGGCCGACGGAGCGCCTGAGTGGCAGCCTGGCCTGCGCTGTCATTGCTGCAATGCAGGGCGCGCAGATTATTCGCGTCCATGATGTCAAAGAAACGGTAGAAGCGCTGCGCGTGGTGGAAGCTACCCTGGCCGCTAAGGAAAATAAACGTTATGAGTAACCGCAAATATTTTGGTACAGATGGTATTCGTGGCCGCGTAGGCGATGCGCCAATAACGCCAGAATTTGTATTAAAGCTGGGCTGGGCAGCTGGTAAGGTGCTGGCACGTCACGGCTCACGGAAGATTATTATTGGTAAAGATACCCGTATCTCAGGCTATATGCTGGAGTCCGCGCTGGAGGCTGGCCTGGCTGCCGCGGGATTATCCGCTTCTTTTACCGGGCCGATGCCAACGCCGGCAATTGCTTATCTGACGCGCGCCTTCCGCGCGGAAGCCGGGATTGTCATTTCCGCTTCACATAATCCGTTCTATGACAACGGCATCAAATTCTTCTCTATCGAAGGCACCAAGCTGCCGGATGAGGTAGAGGAAGCCATTGAAGCCGAAATGGAAAAAGAGCTGACCTGCGTCGATTCCGCCGAGCTGGGTAAAGCCAGTCGTATCGTCGACGCCGCTGGTCGCTATATCGAGTTTTGCAAAGGCACCTTTCCGAACGAGCTTAGCCTCAATGCTTTGAAGGTGGTGGTCGACTGCGCTCACGGGGCGACTTATCACATTGCGCCGAATGTTTTCCGCGAGCTGGGCGCTCAGGTTATTGCGATGGGCTGTGAGCCTGATGGCCTCAACATCAATGAAGAGGTCGGGGCGACGGATGTTCGTGCCCTGCAGGCGCGTGTACTGGCGGAAAAAGCCGACCTGGGTATTTCTTACGATGGTGATGGCGATCGGGTCATTATGGTGGACCACGAAGGCAACAAAGTTGATGGTGACCAGATCCTCTATATCATTGCCCGTGAGGGCCTGCGTCAGGGGGGGCTGCGGGGCGGCGCTGTTGGGACGCTCATGAGCAACATGGGACTTGAACTGGCGCTTAAACAGCTTGGCATTCCATTCGTTCGCGCGAAGGTAGGCGACCGCTATGTGCTGGAGAAACTGCAGGAGAAAGGTTGGCGCATAGGCGCAGAAAACTCCGGCCATGTGATCTTATTGGATAAAACCACGACGGGGGATGGGATTGTCGCCAGCCTGCAGGTGGTGGCGGCGATGGTGCGTAACCATATGAGTCTGCACGACCTGTGCAGCGGAATGAAAATGTTCCCGCAGCTTCTGGTTAACGTTCGCTTTACTGAAGGTAGCGGCAACCCGCTGGAACATGAGCATGTAAAAGCAGTAACCGCGGAAGTAGAAGCGGCGCTGGGAAATCGGGGTCGCGTACTGCTGCGTAAATCAGGCACAGAGCCGCTGATTCGCGTTATGGTGGAAGGCGAGCATGAAGAGCAGGTGCACGAATTTGCCCATCGTATCGCCGATGCCGTCAAAAGCGTTTAATCTCTTTGTTAAGTGACTAAAAAGGCGACGGCTGCCGCCTTTTTAGTCGATAGAAATCGCTTTTTGCTGTTTTTTTCCGCACTTGATACAATGCACTGAAATTGCCCTTGCGAAGGTCATTCGCTTTGGTTAGTATTCACACCCGCTTCAGTGGGAAACGTTAAAACGTCCCGCTTTATTGGTCGAAGCACTTGGTATGCGGCAAATCCGCAAGGAACAGGTTGATTATGTACGAAGCTCTTTTAGTTGTTTTCCTTATTGTGGCAATTGGCCTTGTGGGTCTGATTATGCTGCAGCAAGGTAAAGGCGCTGATATGGGAGCCTCCTTCGGAGCAGGCGCTTCCGGCACTCTGTTTGGATCCAGCGGTTCTGGTAACTTCATGACCCGTATGACTGGTATCCTGGCTGCGCTGTTCTTCATCATCAGTCTGGCGCTGGGCAATATCAACAGCAACAAGACCAATAAAGGAAGTGAGTGGGATAATCTGAGCGCTCCGAAAACTGAGCAAACTCAGCAGACAGCGCCGGCGCAGCCGAGCAGCGACATCCCGCACTGATAAGTAGTATCGTACCGAGGTGGTGGAATTGGTAGACACGCTACCTTGAGGTGGTAGTGCCCTAACGGGCTTGTGGGTTCGAGTCCCATCCTCGGTACCAATTTTTGAAAAAAGACGCTGAAAGCGTCTTTTTTCGTTTTTATTTCCCTATCCGTTGTTTATTTATAAACAACACTGCGCTGGTTTTGACCCCTGCTAAATCGCTAAAGTCATCCTCATCAATTTTTAGACGAGGTACAGTGACGCCATGCGTACTTTTCAAATAGTTATCATTGCCAGCATATTAGGCCTGGCTGGATGTAGTCGTCATTCATCTCCAGAAACGGTTGATACCCTGAATACTATCCTTGTACCGGTGATCGCGAATTCGGAACCCGCGCAGGCGTCGGCAAAGGTAGTCAGCTGTTTTCAGGATAACAGTATGCTAATCGGCAAGCTCAGCCAGTCGCTTAAAGACAACTATTTACAGGATGCGGATAATCGAGATGTCTTTAATAAAGACGGTGAAGCGTACCAGGTCTACGGTGCGTTAACCAAACTGGAGCAAATATCTTCAATGAATGATGTCTACCGTAAAGAGAACAATATCGCGGGCTTGCAGGAGATTAACAAATTGCTGAAGTCTGTCCCTTCGGTTGCATGAACCAGGGATTGCCGATTGGCAACCCCTGGTTAAACGATTAGAAGCGGAAATTGAAACCTGCATAGGCGCCATCCGCAAGTTTATTATCGCGATGGTCATGCTTGCCTGTCATATTGATGTAGCGATAACCCGCTTCAATGTTCATAGACTTAATGATATTTATCCTGACACCGGCATTTGCTTCGAGGTAATCATTTACGCCGCTGGACATGGAATCAGGTGAATAATAAGACTCGCCGAACAGAGTAACGAAGTCGCCAAGCGGTAACTGCGCGCCTCCTCCGAGCGCGATAGCGTAGCCCTCATCCCCATCTTTCGGATTCAGGTATAGCGCTTTTCCGCCAGCGGTTAACAGAAACGGGCCGAGATTAAAATTGTAACCCAGCCCTAATCCAGCCGTATCACCATCATTATCGCTGTGCGCCCAGTTACCGCTAACGGCCATGCCGGGGTGCTCCGCGCCAAAGCTTGCCGACAGATTGGTAAACTCTGAACCGGCTTCGCCGTGGAGGTTGAGGGAGGCGAAGGCGGTACTGCTGGTACAGAGAGTAGCGATTAGCAGGATAGGCTTTGCTGTAAACATGCGCATTTTTCATATTCCTTCGGGTAAAAAAATGCCCGATACGATTGTTCGGGCAAAATTAACGGGATTCTGGATTAAGCTTTTTTCGCTGTTACCCAGCGCCGATGCTATACATACGGTGCAGGTATCCGCATTCAGGCCAACCGATGAATGACGCTATCGAATAATTAATTTATCCAGCTGTCGATTGACACGGACTCCCAGCATAAAAGTATTTATCGTTCGCCGTTATCGTTTATACGTTTAAATTTAAACGATAGCGGGAGACGACAAAGGAACGGGGGAAGGCGTTAAAATTTCTCAGGCAGGGAGGCGATACTTTGTAAATAACCGCCGCGGGCATACTCGATATAGGCCCCTTTTTTCAAGGCTGATAGCACATTGAGAATGCTGCTACGGGAGAGGTGTGTTCGGTCCTGAATGTATTCCAGAATAGATACCCGCAGCCGGGTTTCCTCTGATAACAGGATCATTTCCATTAAGTGATTGCGAATCACGGAATAAGTACGCTGCTGTAAGACTAGATCGTCACGATACACTAAATAAGAAGTATGATAGGCCAGCAGTCTGGTGACTTCTTCCCACATGCTGTGCTGACTGAATAACTGCATCGCGATGTCGCTGTCAATCCGCAATATCTCTGAGTCAATTTCCGCGCGTAGACCATGGCTACGGCTCGGTTGTAGCATCTCAGCCACGCCAAACAAGTGCGGTTCATACACCGTGACCATCAGTAACCTATCCGATGAACGAAAAATGGATAGCCCGCCTTTCTTGAAAAGATAGAGCTGGATTTTTCCTTTATATTCCCAACTTAGCCTTTTGCGAGCGACAACATTCAGCGGTGTGGCATGCGGTTCCAGCATGGCCATTAGACGATCGATATGGGCTTGTGGCCTGACGGGAGGCTTAATATTCATCATGATCCTCTCGGAATAACTATAAAGGCGTTCACCAATTATAGGCTGTGATTATTGAAAGTTTCTATATCATCAGTTATAGCAATTAATTGGTTATGTTATTTAGGATTTATTGCGAGAGTAAAAAAGCCGGCGGGTTAAGGCCGGCTGGAACGTTTTTGCGGATTATTTATCGCGATTCTCCAGATTTTCCACCTGCGGTAAACCGGTGGCGGAAGAGGCGGTCAGCAGTCCGGACTGCGCGTAGCCAAACAGCTTATCGCGAGTATCGGTGATATCCAGATTGCGCATCGTCAGCTGGCCGATACGGTCCTCAGCGGAGAACATCGAGTCACCTTTTTCCATCGTCAGACGCTCTGCTTTATAGGTCAGATTATCAGAGACAGTATTCAGAATGGAGTAATCGTTGCCGCGACGCAGTTCTAACGTGACTTCGCCAGTGATTTGACTTGCTACCCAGCGCTGCAGGCCGTCGCGAAGCATCAGCGCCTGGGAATCGAACCAGCGCCCTTGATACAGCAGACGACCCAGTTGACGACCGTGCGCATGGTACTGCTCAATGGTATCTTCGTTATGAATACCGGTCAGCAGACGCTCATAGGCAATATGCAGCAGCGCCATGCCCGGGGCTTCATAAATGCCGCGGCTCTTCGCTTCGATGATACGGTTTTCGATCTGATCGCTCATACCCAGACCATGGCGGCCGCCGATGCGGTTAGCTTCCAGCATCATCTCAACGTCATCGCTAAAGATTTGTCCGTTTAACGCAACCGGGTGGCCTTGTTCAAAGCGAACGGTGACTTCTTCCGCCGGGATTTTGACGCTTTCGTCCCAGAACTTGACGCCCATAATCGGGTTCACAATCTTGACGCTGGAGTTCAGGAACTCAAGATCTTTAGCTTCGTGCGTGGCGCCCAGCATATTGGAGTCGGTTGAGTAGGCTTTTTCAACGGACATTTTATAGTCAAACCCGCAGGAGATCATAAACTCTGACATCTCCTGGCGGCCGCCTAACTCATCGATAAAGTCGCTATCCAGCCAAGGTTTGTAAATTTTCAGCTCAGCGTTGGTCAGCAGGCCGTAACGATAGAAACGTTCGATATCGTTGCCTTTATAGGTACTCCCGTCGCCCCAAATGTTAACACCGTCTTCCTTCATGGCCGCGACCAGCATGGTACCGGTCACTGCGCGGCCCAGCGGAGTGGTATTAAAGTAGGTCAATCCGCCGGTGGTGTTATGAAATGCGCCGCACTGGATCGCGGCGATGCCTTCCGCAACCAGTTGCTTACGGCAGTCGATCAGACGAGCCCCTTCAGCACCATACTCTTTGGCACGACGAGGAATGGCCTCGTAATCGTCTTCGTCTGGCTGTCCCAGATTGGCGGTATATGCATAAGGGACTGCTCCCTTTTTACGCATCCACAGCAGCGCGGCGCTGGTATCCAGCCCACCAGAAAAAGCAATACCAATACGTTGGCCAACCGGGAGATGCTTGAGAATCGTCGTCATAAAATAAAACCCTGCTAGATAGACTGTGGTGAGTTTGACTCAACAATCTTTATTGCATGTTTATGCATTAATTGTGAGTTTTCATTTAATCATTTTTTGCTGGCGACAGGAAGAGGCTGAGCCGCTTTTTGCCAAAAAACCCAGAAATACCAGCATGAACCGAAACCTGGCAATGTGAAATTCATGTTGACAAAATATATGAAGTATCAATACAATTCACTACGATTTTATGTCCCGTCTCTCGGTACCAAATCCCAGCAGTATTTGCGTCTTTTGCTCAAAACGAGTAAAATATGCCACGTTTCAGGCGCGGGGTGGAGCAGCCTGGTAGCTCGTCGGGCTCATAACCCGAAGGTCGTCGGTTCAAATCCGGCCCCCGCAACCACTTTCCCATTAAGTACTTTTTCAAATATACTGTGAGGACCGGGTCCTTCGTAGACGAATTTGAAAGAATTCTTCTGGAAAGTGTTCCAGATCGCAGTTGCGATCTCAGGGTTCAGTTATCTAAAGCCCCGATTTATCGGGGTTTTTTGTTATCTGACTTCAGAATAACTGGGCTATACGCCCTTTTTTTATGTCTTGGGGGTGGGTTTGTCCACATTAGAGCAAAAATTAACAGAGATGCTCACTGCGCCAGTTGAAGCGCTTGGCTTTGAGCTGGTCGGCATCGAATTTATTCGCGGTCGCACGTCCACACTGCGCATCTATATTGATAGTGAAGATGGCATCAATGTTGATGATTGTGCTGATGTGAGCCACCAGGTCAGTGCTGTTATGGACGTAGAAGACCCAATTACAGTCGCTTATAACCTGGAAGTTTCTTCCCCTGGTCTCGATCGTCCTATGTTTACCGCCGAGCACTATGAGCGTTTCATTGGCGAAGAAGTTTCGCTGGTTTTGCGTATGGCGGTGCAGAACCGACGCAAATGGCAGGGCCTTATCAAAGCGGTAGACGGTGAGATGATCACGGTAACCGTCGAAGGCAAAGATGAAGTGTTCGCGCTGAGTAACATCCAGAAGGCGAACCTGGTTCCCCACTTTTAACAGTCTGGATTGAGGTGAAAGGCCCCGATGAACAAAGAAATTTTGGCTGTTGTTGAAGCCGTTTCCAACGAAAAGGCGCTGCCGCGTGAGAAAATTTTCGAAGCGTTGGAAAGTGCGCTAGCAACGGCTACCAAGAAAAAATATGAGCAAGAGATCGACGTTCGCGTAGAAATCGATCGTAAAAGCGGTGATTTCGATACATTCCGTCGCTGGCTGGTTGTGGAAGAAGTGACCCAGCCGACGCGCGAAATCACGCTGGAAGCTGCGCGCTACGAAGATGAAAGCATGAATCCTGGCGATTACGTCGAAGACCAGATTGAATCTGTTACCTTTGACCGTATCACTACGCAGACCGCCAAGCAGGTTATCGTACAAAAAGTACGTGAAGCCGAACGCGCGATGGTGGTCGATCAGTTCCGTGAGCACGAAGGTGAAATCATCACGGGCGTAGTGAAGAAAGTGAACCGCGACAACATTACGCTGGATCTGGGCAACAATGCTGAAGCCGTGATCCTGCGCGAAGACATGTTGCCTCGTGAGAACTTCCGTCCGGGTGACCGTATCCGCGGCGTACTGTACGCAGTTCGTCCGGAAGCGCGCGGCGCGCAGCTGTTCGTGACTCGCTCCAAGCCGGAAATGCTGGTTGAACTGTTCCGCATTGAAGTACCGGAAATTGGTGAAGAAGTTCTCGAAATTAAAGCGGCTGCACGCGATCCTGGCTCTCGTGCCAAAATCGCTGTTAAAACTAACGACAAGCGTATCGATCCGGTTGGCGCCTGCGTCGGTATGCGCGGCGCGCGCGTTCAGGCTGTCTCGACTGAACTGGGCGGCGAGCGTATTGATATCGTGCTTTGGGACGATAACCCGGCTCAGTTCGTGATTAATGCCATGGCTCCGGCTGACGTCGCATCTATCGTGGTAGATGAAGACAAGCACACCATGGATATCGCAGTAGAAGCGGGCAACCTGGCGCAGGCCATTGGCCGTAACGGTCAGAACGTACGTCTGGCATCTCAGCTCAGCGGCTGGGAGCTCAACGTCATGACCGTTGACGACCTCCAGGCTAAGCATCAGGCCGAAGCCCATGCAGCGATTGATACCTTCACTAAATATCTTGATATTGATGAAGATTTCGCCACGCTGCTGGTTGAAGAAGGTTTCGCCACTCTGGAAGAACTGGCCTATGTGCCAATGAAGGAACTGCTGGAAATCGACGGTCTGGATGAAGCGACCGTTGAAGCACTTCGTGAGCGGGCGAAAAACGCGCTGACCACGCTGGCGCTGGCCAAAGAAGAGAGCCTGGGAGATAGCAAACCTGCCGACGATCTGTTGAATCTCGAAGGTATGGATCGCGCTCTGGCATTCACCCTGGCCGCCCGTGGTGTTTGTACGCTGGAAGATCTCGCCGAGCAGGGCATTGATGATCTGGCTGATATCGAAGGCTTGACCGACGAGAAAGCCGGAGAACTTATCATGGCCGCTCGTAATATTTGTTGGTTCGGCGACGAAGCGTAATAAACTGTAGCAGGAAGGAACAGCATGACAGATGTGACCATTAAAGCGCTGGCCTCAGAGATTCAGACCTCTGTGGATCGCCTGATACAGCAGTTTGCTGATGCAGGGATCCGCAAATCGGCTGATGATTCTGTGACCGCGCAAGAGAAGCAAACCTTGTTGACGCACCTGAACCGTGAACACGGCTCGGCGCCCGACAAGCTGACGCTGCAGCGCAAAACGCGCAGCACGTTAAATATTCCGGGTACCGGTGGAAAGAGCAAATCGGTACAAATCGAAGTCCGCAAGAAACGCACCTTTGTGAAACGCGATCCGCAAGAGGCCGAACGCCTTGCCGCGGAAGAGCAGGCGCAGCGTGAAGCGGAAGAGCAAGCCCGTCGTGAAGCTGAAGAATCAGCCAAACGCGAGGCGCAATTAAAAGCTGAACGTGAGGCCGCAGAACAAGCGAAACGTGAACTCGCCGATAAAGCGAAACGTGAAGCCGCGGAAAAAGACAAAGTGAGCAATCAACAAACCGACGATATGACCAAAACCGCCCAGGCTGAAAAGCAACGCCGCGAAAACGAAGCTGCGGAGCTCAAGCGCAAATCGGAAGAAGAAGCACGCCGCAAACTTGAAGAAGAAGCGCGCCGTGTAGCGGAAGAAGCACGCCGTATGGCTCAAGAAAATGAAAAGAACTGGACTGAAGCGCCAGAAACTCCTGAAGAGACCACTGACTATCACGTAACGACTTCTCAGCATGCGCGTCAGGCTGAAGACGACAACGATCGTGAAGTTGAAGGCGGTCGCGGCCGTGGACGTAATGCGAAAGCAGCGCGCCCGGCTAAGAAAGGCAACAAACACGCTGAATCGAAAGCCGATCGTGAAGAAGCCCGTGCGGCCGTTCGCGGCGGTAAAGGCGGTAAGCATCGTAAAGGTTCTGCTCTGCAGCAAGGCTTCCAGAAGCCGGCTCAGGCGGTTAACCGTGATGTTATCATCGGCGAAACCATCACCGTTGGCGATCTGGCCAACAAGATGGCCGTCAAAGGTTCTCAGGTCATCAAAGCGATGATGAAGCTGGGCGCCATGGCGACGATTAACCAGGTCATCGACCAGGAAACCGCGCAGTTGGTTGCCGAAGAGATGGGCCACAAAGTTATCCTGCGTCGTGAAAACGAGCTGGAAGAAGCGGTAATGAGTGACCGTGACACCGGCGCTGCGGCTGAACCGCGCGCACCGGTTGTGACCATCATGGGTCACGTTGACCACGGTAAAACCTCTCTGCTGGACTACATTCGTTCAACGAAAGTGGCCTCTGGCGAAGCGGGCGGCATTACCCAGCACATCGGTGCGTACCACGTTGAAACCGATAACGGTATGATCACCTTCCTGGATACCCCGGGTCACGCCGCGTTTACTTCTATGCGTGCTCGTGGTGCGCAGGCGACGGATATCGTGGTTCTGGTCGTGGCGGCAGACGACGGCGTGATGCCGCAGACTATCGAAGCTATCCAGCACGCGAAAGCGGCGCAGGTACCTCTGGTCGTTGCGGTGAACAAAATCGATAAGCCGGAAGCGGACCTTGATCGCGTTAAAAACGAGCTCTCTCAGTACGGCGTTATGCCGGAAGAGTGGGGCGGCGAAGCGCAGTTCATCCCTGTATCCGCTAAAGCCGGTACCGGTATTGACGATCTGCTGAATGCTATCCTGCTGCAGGCTGAAGTTCTGGAGCTGAAAGCGGTTCGCAACGGTATGGCGAGCGGCGCGGTGATCGAATCCTTCCTCGATAAAGGTCGTGGTCCGGTTGCAACCGTTCTGGTACGCGAAGGTACGCTGCATAAAGGCGACATCGTCCTGTGCGGTTTCGAATACGGTCGCGTTCGTGCGATGCGTAACGAACTGGGTCTGGAAGTGCTGGAAGCGGGTCCATCTATTCCGGTGGAAATCCTCGGCCTGTCTGGCGTACCGGCTGCCGGCGACGAAGTGACCGTCGTGCGTGACGAGAAGAAAGCGCGTGAAGTTGCGCTGTATCGTCAGGGCAAATTCCGTGAAGTTAAACTGGCTCGTCAGCAGAAATCTAAGCTGGAGAACATGTTCGCCAACATGACCGAAGGCGAAGTTCACGAAGTGAACATCGTCCTCAAGGCGGACGTTCAGGGTTCTGTGGAAGCGATCTCCGACTCCTTGCTGAAACTGTCTACCGACGAAGTGAAAGTGAAGATCATCGGTTCCGGCGTAGGTGGTATTACCGAAACCGACGCAACCCTGGCGGCCGCATCCAACGCGATTCTGGTTGGCTTTAACGTTCGTGCTGATGCATCTGCGCGTAAAGTTATCGACGCGGAAAGCCTGGATCTGCGCTACTACTCCGTCATTTACCATCTGATCGACGAAGTGAAAGCTGCGATGAGCGGCATGCTGTCTCCGGAACTGAAACAGCAGATCATCGGTCTGGCTGAAGTGCGTGATGTGTTCAAATCGCCGAAATTCGGCGCCATCGCGGGCTGTATGGTCACCGAAGGTACGATTAAGCGTCACAACCCAATCCGCGTTCTGCGCGACAACGTGGTTATCTATGAAGGCGAGCTGGAATCCCTGCGCCGCTTCAAAGATGACGTAAACGAAGTCCGTAACGGCATGGAATGTGGTATCGGCGTTAAGAACTACAACGACGTTCGCGTCGGCGATATGATCGAAGTGTTCGAAATCATCGAGATTCAACGTACCATCGATTAATCGTTTAGTAGGCCGGGGAAGCGCAGCGCCACCCGGTTATACAAAATTAAAGGGGGCCGCGTGGCCCCCTTATTTGTCTGGAGAATTTATTATGGCGAAAGAATTTGGTCGCCCGCAGCGCGTGGCCCAGGAGATGCAAAAAGAGATCGCAATCATCCTGCAGCGCGAAATTAAAGACCCGCGTCTGGGCATGATGACGACGGTTTCAGGCGTTGAAATGTCCCGCGACCTGGCCTATGCCAAAGTGTTTGTGACCTTCCTGAACGATAAAGACGAAGCCGCCGTGAAAGCGGGCATCAAGGCTTTGCAGGAAGCGTCTGGTTTTATTCGCTCGCTGCTGGGCAAAGCGATGCGCCTGCGTATCGTGCCGGAACTGACGTTTTTCTACGATAATTCGTTAGTCGAAGGGATGCGCATGTCGAATCTGGTGACCAGCGTGGTGAAACATGACGATGAGCGTCGTGTGAACCCGGACGACAGCAAGGAGGACTAATGAGTCGTCCTCGTCGTCGCGGCCGCGATGTGCACGGCGTTCTGTTGCTGGATAAACCGCAAGGCGCATCCAGCAATGACGTGTTGCAGAAAGTCAAACGGCTTTATAATGCCAATCGGGCAGGGCACACGGGGGCGCTGGATCCGCTGGCGACCGGTATGCTGCCGATTTGCCTCGGGGAAGCGACAAAGTTTTCCCAGTATCTACTCGATTCTGACAAGCGCTACCGTGTGATTGCAAAGCTCGGACAGCGCACCGATACCTCTGATGCCGATGGCCAGGTGGTGGAAGAGCGTCCGCTGACTTTTAGCCCAGAGCAGCTGGCAGCCGCGCTTGACGGCTTCCGCGGCGAAACTCAGCAGATACCCTCGATGTATTCGGCGCTGAAATACCAGGGGAAAAAGCTGTACGAATATGCCCGACAGGGGATTGAAGTACCGCGTGAATCCCGGCCGATTACGGTATACGAACTGCTATTTATTCGTCATGAGGGTAGCGAGCTTGAGCTGGAAATCCACTGCTCGAAAGGCACCTACATTCGCACGATTATTGATGATTTAGGCGAGAAACTAGGATGCGGCGCGCACGTCACTTTCCTCCGTCGCCTGGCGGTCAGTAAATATCCTGTCGAACGAATGGTGACGCTGGAGCAACTGCAGGCGCTGGTCGAACAGGCCAATGCGCAGGATATTCCCGCCGCCCAGCTGCTGGACCCGCTGCTGATGCCGATGGACAGTCCGGCTTCGGATTACCCGTTGATTAATATTCCGGAAACCTCAGCCGTCTACTTTAAAAACGGTAACCCGATTCGTACATCGGGCGCGCCGCTGCAGGGACTGGTTCGCGTCACGGAAGGTGCGGAAGAGAAGTTTCTTGGTATGGGGGAAATTGATGATGAAGGCCGCGTTGCGCCTCGTCGTCTGGTGGTTGAATACCCTGCCTGAGCGCTTTCCTTGCGATAAAAGGCTGCTGCGAGTAGAATATTGCCGCTTAACGCTCGCCAAAGTGATTTAACATTTGCGGGCGTTATATCAGGGGTTGCTGAATTAGAGATCGGCACCCTTTCTTTCTTTTAATTTTGGAGTTCGAAAATGTCTCTAAGCGTTGAAGCTAAAGCAAAAATCGTTTCTGAGTTCGGTCGTGGCGAAAATGACAGCGGTTCTACTGAAGTTCAGGTTGCACTGCTGACTGCACAGATCAACCACCTGCAGGGTCACTTTGCAGAGCACAAAAAAGATCACCACAGCCGTCGTGGTCTGCTGCGCATGGTTTCTCAGCGTCGTAAACTGCTCGACTACCTGAAACGTAAAGATGTTGCACGTTACTCTGCGCTGATCGAGCGTCTGGGTCTGCGTCGCTAATTCTGCGAGTTTCAGAAGAAGGGGCCTCACGGCCCCTTTTTTCGACCGGGCGGCAGCAATTCATTAAAAACTCATGTATTGTTGCTATTAATGATCTTCATGCAGAGGTTCGCGCGGCTAATGAGAGGCTTGACTCGCAGGGGCGGGTAAAGGTTGTCATTAGTCGCGAGGATGCAGAAGATCGGGTCATACGATGTCTTATCGTGGATTTGACATCATCTATAGATATAAGGATAGAATTTTGCTTAATCCGATCGTTCGTAAATTCCAGTACGGCCAACATACCGTAACCCTGGAGACCGGCATGATGGCGCGCCAGGCAACTGCCGCCGTTATGGTTAGCATGGATGACACAGCGGTATTCGTTACCGTTGTGGGCCAGAAAAAAGCGAAACCAGGCCAGGATTTCTTCCCGCTGACCGTTAACTATCAAGAGCGTACCTACGCTGCAGGTAAAATCCCGGGTGGTTTCTTCCGTCGTGAAGGCCGTCCGAGCGAAGGCGAAACCCTGATCGCGCGTCTGATTGACCGTCCGGTTCGCCCGCTGTTCCCGGAAGGTTTTGTCAACGAAGTTCAGGTTATTGCGACCGTGGTTTCCGTTAACCCGCAGGTTAACCCGGATATCGTCGCGATGATTGGTGCTTCCGCAGCCCTGTCCCTGTCTGGTATTCCGTTCAACGGCCCAATTGGCGCCGCTCGCGTTGGTTATATTAATGACCAGTACGTGCTGAACCCGACCCAGGAAGAGCTGAAGTCCAGCAAACTGGATCTGGTTGTTGCAGGCACCGAAGCCGCAGTACTGATGGTTGAATCCGAAGCTGAACTGCTGAGCGAAGACCAGATGCTGGGCGCGGTTGTGTTTGGTCACGACCAGCAGCAGGTTGTTATTCAGAACATCAACGACCTGGTGAAAGAAGCCGGTAAACCGCGTTGGGACTGGCAGCCGGAAGTGGTTGATGCGGCGCTGAACGCGCGCGTTGCCGCGCTGGCTGAATCTCGCCTGAGCGATGCTTACCGTATCACCGACAAACAAGAGCGTTATGCTCAGGTTGACGTGATCAAATCTGAAACTATCGCGACCCTGGTTGCGGAAGATGAATCACTGGACGCTAACGAACTGGGTGAAATCCTGCACGCAATCGAGAAAAACGTGGTTCGTAGCCGCGTACTGGCCGGTGAGCCGCGTATCGATGGTCGTGAAAAAGATATGATTCGTGGTCTGGACGTTCGTACCGGCGTTCTGCCGCGTACCCACGGTTCCGCACTGTTTACCCGTGGCGAAACTCAGGCGCTGGTTACAGCGACGCTGGGTACCGCACGTGATGCGCAGAACATCGATGAGCTGATGGGCGAGCGCACGGATTCCTTCCTGTTCCACTATAACTTCCCTCCGTACTCCGTAGGCGAAACGGGAATGGTTGGTTCTCCGAAGCGTCGTGAAATCGGTCACGGTCGTCTGGCTAAACGCGGCGTCCTGGCCGTTATGCCGACTATCGAAGAGTTCCCGTACACCGTTCGCGTGGTTTCTGAAATCACCGAATCTAACGGATCCTCCTCCATGGCTTCCGTCTGTGGCGCTTCTCTGGCGCTGATGGACGCAGGCGTGCCGGTGAAAGCCGCCGTTGCGGGTATCGCAATGGGTCTGGTGAAGGAAGGCGACAACTTCGTCGTACTGTCTGACATTCTGGGCGATGAAGATCACCTGGGCGATATGGACTTCAAAGTAGCGGGTTCCCGCGAAGGTATCTCTGCTCTGCAGATGGATATCAAAATTGAAGGTATCACCAAAGAGATCATGCAGGTTGCTCTGAACCAGGCTAAAGGTGCGCGTCTGCACATCCTGGGCGTGATGGAACAGGCGATTAACGCGCCGCGCGGCGATATCTCTGAATTCGCACCGCGTATCCACACGATCAAAATCAGCCCGGACAAAATTAAAGACGTCATCGGTAAGGGCGGTTCCGTTATTCGTGCGCTGACCGAAGAAACCGGCACCACTATCGAAATCGAAGACGACGGTACCGTGAAGATCGCGGCAACCGACGGCGACAAAGCGCAGCACGCGATTCGTCGTATCGAAGAGATCACCGCTGAGATCGAAGTTGGCCGTATCTATAACGGTAAAGTGACCCGCATCGTTGACTTTGGCGCGTTTGTTGCCATTGGCGGCGGTAAAGAAGGTCTGGTCCACATCTCTCAAATCGCTGACAAGCGCGTTGAGAAAGTGACCGACTATCTGCAGATGGGTCAGGAAGTGCCGGTTAAGGTACTGGAAGTTGACCGTCAGGGCCGTGTCCGTCTGAGCATCAAAGAAGCAACTGAACAAACTCAGCCTGCGGCTGCGCCGGAAGCTCCGGCTGCCGAACAGCAGGGCGAGTAAGGTTGCCGTTTGCCCTCCGCATAGCGGAGGGCGCATTACGGGCAGGACGCCCTGTTTGCAGCCGGGGAACTGGACGTTCATCCAATCGTTGTCTTCGGGAGTGGGAAATGAAGCCTTTTTTGCGCTGGTGTTTCGTGGCGACAGCTCTCACGCTGGCAGGATGCAGCAACTCTGCCTGGCGTAAGGACGCAGTCCTCGCGGTGCCATTGCAACCGACTTTGCAGCAAGAAGTGATTCTGGCGCGCATGGAACAAATTCTTGCCAGTCGGGCTTTAACCGATGACGAACGCGCACAGCTTTTATATGAGCGCGGAGTGTTGTATGATAGTCTCGGTCTGAGGGCATTAGCGCGAAATGATTTTTCACAAGCGCTGGCAATCCGACCGGATATGCCTGAAGTATTCAACTACTTAGGCATTTATTTAACGCAGGCAGGCAATTTTGATGCTGCCTATGAAGCGTTTGATTCTGTACTTGAGCTTGATCCAACTTACAACTACGCGCACTTAAATCGCGGCATCGCCCTGTATTACGGCGGTCGTGCTAAGTTAGCGCAAGATGATCTGCTGGCGTTTTATCAAGACGATCCCAATGATCCTTTCCGAAGCCTGTGGCTTTATCTCGCTGAGCGTCAGCTCAATGAGAAGCAGGCGCTTGAAGCACTGAGACAGCGCTTAGACAAGTCGGATAAAGAACAATGGGGATGGAACATTGTCGGGTTCTACCTTGGCGACATTAGCGAAAAAGAGCTAATGACCCGCCTGAAGGCAGACGCAACGGATAACACCTCGCTCGCTGAGCATCTCAGTGAAACCAACTTCTATTTAGGTAAGTACTACCTAAGTCTGGGGGACAAGGACAGCGCTACGGCACTGTTCAAACTGGCGGTCGCAAACAACGTTCATAACTACGTTGAGCACCGATACGCATTGTTGGAATTATCGCTCTTGGGCCAGGAGCAAGATGACCTGGCAGAATCGGACCAGCAATAGCTGACGAACACATCAGCCCTTTTTTGATTGCCATCACCTTTGCGGGTGAGGGCGTTGTTGTTCGTTAATACACCTACTTTGAGCCGGTTCACACTTTTCAATGAAAATTACCGTAAATTTTCACGATGAGTTATGTAGACTGGCCGCCATTAATTTTGAGGCACACGTACTACATGGCTGAATTCGAAACCACTTTTGCAGATCTGGGCCTGAAGGCTCCCATCCTTGAAGCGCTTAACGATCTGGGTTACGAAAAACCATCTCCGATCCAGGCTGAGTGCATTCCGCATCTGCTGGGCGGCCGCGACGTTCTGGGTATGGCCCAGACGGGTAGCGGTAAAACCGCAGCGTTCTCTTTACCGCTGCTGAACAACATTGATCCTGAGCTGAGAGCACCGCAGATTCTGGTGCTGGCGCCGACCCGCGAACTGGCGGTACAGGTTGCTGAAGCAATGACGGAATTTTCTAAACATATGCGCGGCGTAAACGTGGTTGCCCTCTACGGCGGCCAGCGTTATGACGTGCAGCTGCGCGCGCTGCGTCAGGGACCGCAAATTGTTGTCGGTACCCCGGGTCGTCTGCTGGACCACCTGAAACGCGGTACGCTGGATCTCTCTAAGCTGAGCGGTCTGGTTCTGGATGAAGCTGACGAAATGCTGCGCATGGGCTTCATCGAAGACGTAGAAACGATTATGGCGCAGATCCCGGAAGGTCATCAGACCGCTCTGTTCTCCGCTACCATGCCGGAAGCGATTCGTCGTATTACCCGCCGCTTTATGAAAGAGCCGCAGGAAGTGCGCATCCAGTCGAGCGTAACGACTCGCCCGGACATCAGCCAGAGCTACTGGACTGCTTACGGTATGCGTAAAAACGAAGCGCTGGTGCGTTTCCTGGAAGCGGAAGATTTTGATGCGGCGATTATCTTCGTTCGTACCAAAAACGCGACCCTGGAAGTTGCCGAAGCGCTGGAGCGTAGCGGCTATAGCAGCGCTGCGCTGAATGGCGACATGAACCAGTCCCTGCGTGAGCAGACCCTGGAGCGTCTGAAAGACGGTCGTCTGGATATCCTGATTGCGACCGACGTTGCGGCCCGTGGCCTGGACGTTGAGCGTATCAGCCTGGTGGTTAACTACGATATCCCGATGGATTCTGAGTCTTACGTTCACCGTATCGGCCGTACCGGTCGTGCGGGTCGTGCTGGCCGCGCGCTGCTGTTCGTTGAGAACCGCGAGCGTCGTCTGCTGCGCAACATCGAACGCACGATGAAGCTGACCATTCCGGAAGTTGAACTGCCGAACGCAGAACTGCTGGGCAAACGTCGCCTGGAAAAATTTGCCGCGAAAGTTCAGCAGCAGCTGGAAAGCAGCGATCTGGATCAGTACCGCGCGCTGCTGGCGAAAATCCAGCCGTCTGCCGAAGGTGAAGAGCTGGACGTGGAAACGCTGGCCGCAGCGCTGCTGAAAATGGCTCAGGGCGAACGTCCGCTGATCCTGCCGCCGGATGCGCCTATGCGTCCTAAGCGCGAGTTCCGCGACCGTGACGATCGTTTTGAGCGTCGTGGCGACCGTAACGACCGTGGCCCGCGCGGCGATCGTCCTGAACGCAGCGGCGAAGATCGTCCTAAGCGTGAACGTCGTGACGTTGGCGATATGGAACTGTACCGGATTGAAGTGGGCCGTGATGACGGTGTTGAAGTTCGTCATATCGTTGGCGCAATCGCCAACGAAGGCGACATCAGCAGCCGTTACATCGGTAACATCAAACTGTTTGGTTCTCACTCCACCATCGAACTGCCGAAAGGTATGCCGGGCGAAGTGCTGCAGCACTTTACTCGTACCCGCATCCTGAACAAGCCGATGAACATGCAGCTGCTGGGTGATGCTCAGCCGCGTCCTGAGCGCAGCGGCGAACGTCGTGGCGGCGGAGAGCGTCGTGAAGGCGGTCGTAGCTTCGGCGGCGGCGAACGTCGTGAAGGCCGTGGTTTTGGCGGCGAGCGTCGCGAAGGCGGTCGTAGTGAAGGTCGTCGTTTCAGCGGCGAACGTCGTGAAGGCGGCCGCGCGCCGCGCCGCGATGATGCTTCAGCTCCGCGTCGCGATGACTCCGCAGGTCGTCGTCGTTTCGGTGGCGATGCATAATTAGCGTTTCCGCTAACGTAAAGTAAACGATACAGCCCCGATCTCAACGATTGGGGCTTTTTTTATTTTCTTTGTACTCGTGTACTGGTACAGTGCGTCACGTTGATAACAACAAAAGTATTTTCGACTGGAGATTTCGGCAAATGGCGACACTTACCACTACGGCAACCCGACCGTCCTTGTTTGGCGGCGTAGTGATTATTGGCGGGACGATTATTGGGGCGGGCATGTTCTCACTGCCGGTTGTGATGTCCGGCGCGTGGTTCTTCTGGTCTCTGGCGGCGCTGGTTTTTACCTGGTTTTGTATGCTTCACTCCGGGTTAATGATCCTCGAAGCGAACCTGAATTACCGGATTGGCTCGAGCTTCGATACCATTACGAAAGATCTGCTCGGCAAAGGCTGGAATCTGCTTAACGGCGTGTCGATCGCCTTTGTACTTTATATTCTGACTTACGCCTATATCTCTGCCAGCGGCTCGATCCTGCACCATACGTTTAGCGAAATGTCGCTGAACATACCGGCAAGGGCGGCAGGTTTTGGTTTTGCCCTGCTGGTGGCGTTTATTGTCTGGCTGAGTACCAAAGCGGTGAGCCGCATGACGGCCATTGTGCTGGGAGCTAAGGTCATTACCTTCTTTCTGACCTTTGGCAGCCTGTTGGGACACGTCCAGCCGAGCACCCTGTTTAACGTGGCTGAACAAAATGCCTCGTATATGCCCTATCTGCTGATGACGCTGCCGTTCTGCCTCGCGTCCTTCGGTTATCACGGCAACGTGCCGAGTCTGATGAAGTACTACGGTAAGGATCCGCGCACTATCGTTAAATGCCTGGTTTACGGCACGCTGCTGGCGCTGGGTCTGTACGTAGTGTGGCTGCTGGTGACGATGGGCAATATCCCTCGTCCGGAGTTTATCGGTATCGCGCAGAAGGGGGGCAATATTGATGTCCTGGTCCAGGCGCTCAGCGGGGTACTGAATAGCCGGAGTCTGGATCTGCTGTTAGTGATCTTCTCAAACTTTGCCGTAGCCAGCTCATTCCTTGGCGTGACGCTCGGCCTGTTTGATTATCTGGCGGATCTGTTCGGGTTCGACGACTCCGCGCTGGGACGCTTTAAAACTGCGATTCTCACCTTTTTCCCGCCAATGGTGGGCGGCCTGCTGTGGCCGAACGGGTTCCTCTACGCGATCGGTTATGCGGGTCTGGCAGCGACCATCTGGGCGGCAATCGTACCAGCGCTGCTGGCTCGCGCATCGCGTAAACGTTTTGGTAGCCCATTGTTTCGCGTTTGGGGCGGAAAGCCGATGATTGCTTTGGTCCTGCTGTTTGGTCTGGGTAACGTGATTGTGCATTTCCTGTCGAGCTTTAATGTATTACCCACCTATCAATAATTGAATTTTCCGCTGAGCCAGATTTAACGATCTGGCTCAAAAAATATTTTCTTTATTTCTCTTACTATAAATATTGTCTTGAATAAGGGAATATTTATATGCTGAATAACGATATTACTCTGCGGAAGCTCGAGATTTTCCTTAGCTATATGGAGTCGATGAACATATCAAAAACTGCAGAGCTAATGAACATTTCATCCGTTAGCGTTCATCGCGCGCTTCATTCGCTGGAAGATAATTTACGCTGTCCTTTGTTTACCCATAATGGCCGCAATCTTTATCCTTTACCTGGCGCATGGGTTATGCAAAAGGAAGCGCGGGAAGTCATTAATGCATTGGAACGCTGTATTTATCTTACTCGCAAGGCTTCGGGGTACCATTCTCAGGTTTTACGGTTAGGGCTACTTTATTCGTTAGTGTTAAAAACTGCACCGCAAATTGTTCAGGGTTTGAAAAAACGCTGCCCGGAACTGACCATTGAATTTATCATGAATTCTAATAAAAAATTATTAGAAGCGCTTAATGAAGAGAAGATTGATGCGGTTCTGATATCGACTCCCGATGATTACAACATCCAGTTATTTGAGACATGGACCATATTCTCTGATTCCATCTACCTTGCGGTTCCGGTAACCGAAGCGGATAGCTTATCGACCCCCGTAGATTTACGGCATCTGCAAAATAAAAAGTTTATTGCCTTGAGCGAAGGCTTCGCGACCTGGAGAGGATTTCAGGAGGCCTTTCAGATTGCTGGATTTACGCCCGACATCACCGTCCGGGTACATGATGTTTTTTCACTGATGAGTATGGTGAACGCCGGCATGGGCTATACCTTAATCCCGGGGCGGATGAGCGGCCTGTTTAGTAACGGCATTCGTCTGCTGCCGCTGCAGGAGCCCTATAGAATGGAACAGGAAATTTCGCTGGTTTTCCCACGTAGTCAGGAAAATCATCCGGGTCTGCTGTCTTTGCTAGCCGAGTGCCGTATGTACGCCAGACAGCTTATGATGGAGAAAAGCGAGACAGAGAAAACCCCATAAGCTCATGACTCAATCGCTGATAGACCACGCTTTCGCCGTAGATAGCGACGGCAAGCCACTTTGGATTACTGACTAAGGCTATCTTGATTCTCATCCGGTCGCCGTTGATGCTGTTTGCTAAAGCATGGGTCAGTGCCTGGTGGCTGACCTGGCATAACGTAAAAATGGCCGACTCCTGGCGCGTAATTATCTGATGCTTAAACGCGCAGCCGATGATACAGCGCTGTAGCTTATTTTTTAATTCATCCGACGTCCCGGTCATAAAAACAAAACCCACCTTATGTTCGGGCTTATCCGCTAACAGCTTCTGGCGAAAATTATCTTCGTCTTCTTGCGTACAAAGTGAGGCCAGAAGCGCGATTTGCCCTGGTTTCATGCGCTGAAATGAATACATTGAACATCCCTTGCGCCTGCTGCATAACAGCAGGCGATCGTCATTAAAAGAAGGGGGTTAAAGAGAGATAGAGGGCCGAAGGGGCCAGCAGACAGCCAAGGCCGGTATAAAAGGTTGCCGTCATTGCGCCATAGGGAACGAGTTTCGGGTCCGTGGCCGCCAGACCCGCGGCGACCCCGCTGGTGGAGCCCATTAGCCCGCCGTAGACTATAGCGGCGGCAGGCGAGTTCAGGCCTGCGGCTTTCGCTACCAGCGGCGTTAAGATCATGACGGCAATAGACTTAATCACGCCAGCGGCGATGCTCAGCGCGATAACATCCGAGCTTGCGCCAAGCGCTGCGCCGGTTACCGGGCCGACGATAAAGGTTACGGCCCCCGCGCCAATGGTCGCCATGCTGATGGCGTCGGTATAGCCAAAAGCCCAGGCGACAATTGCTCCGAGATAAAAAGAGAGCACCGTCGAGATAACCAGCGCCAGCGCGCCGGCCATACCGGCTTTTTTCAGCTCTTCAAGCTTAACGCCGAAGGCGGTGGAAATGATGGCGAAATCGCGGAACATACCGCCGCCCATCAGCGCAATACCGCTGAACAGGCTGATATCGGCCAGACCTTTTTTACCGCCGGTCAGTTCCCCGCCAAGCCAGGCCAGCAGCAATCCGGCGACGATGGCAATAGCTGAGCTGTGTATCTTGCCGCGAAGCAGATGTGTTGAGATCCAGCTTGCGGCCCAGCATACGATACCCACCACGACAAAAGCGGTAATCAAACCGTTGCTGGTGAAGCTACCGGTTAAAATCTTTGTCAGCTGTTCCATTACTTACACTCCTCGCTAACGGTGGAGCTTTCCTGATGGCCGTGACCGCCGATTTTGCTCAAAGGTTTAATCAGCAGAAAACCAATAAAAACGGCGCCAACGCCGGCAATCAATGCGACCGGACCGCCTTTAAGGGCGGCGATAACGTTCTGGTTTGCCGACATGGCGACGACAATCGGGATATACATTGCATTCCAGAAACCTACTCCCTGTTCTGCAGGCTTTGAGAGCAATCCTTTATCCACTAATTTTTGTGACACGATAACTAAAAACAGCATCGCGAAGCCGATGCCGCCGATATTGGCGGAAATACCCAACGCCATGCCAAGAAGATCGCCAACGATTAGCCCGGCGAACATGCACATTCCCATTAACATCAATCCGTAAATAATCATGATGTTTCTCTTTGTCTATCCATACTAAAAGCGAATTACACAAAGCGGGTTGATAATGCCCGCGTTGGAGAAATGACAAAAAATAAATCAGCGGCTTTTAGCATAGCGCGTTTTTATTTGCGGACATTCGTAAGAACACAGGTTTGCTCAGTCACTATGATTTATCATATCAGCAAGCAAAATGCTTACTGATATGACATTAACATAGAAATAATCTCACAATAGAATGTCGCATTGTTTTTTTAATTAAATGCGTGTTGACTCACTTTACTCTGCAATAATTTCAAATAACACCATGCCTGGGTTGACGCGGTCTCCGGTATTGAGCGCCAGAGTTTTTATTATACCCGCCTCCGGCGAGGCGACCGGCATTTTCATTTTCATGGCTTCGAGCACAATCACCACCTGGCCTTTTTCAATTTTATCTCCGGCAGAGGCTTTTACTTCATCGACCACACCCGGAACTTTTGATTTAACTTCAGACATATTAGATTCCTTTTTGATATATTAAACAGAGTTATGTTCTTATTGCTGCCGTGACCTGCTGTCGCGATCTTAATTGAACATCATTCTCACCTTTAGCCAGCAGAGTTGCGCTTCCGCTGAACCACTCTTTGATATTGATTGCGTATCCATCAGCTAAACCAATCTCGCCATCAATACGTAACTGAAATTGCTCTTCGGTATGACGTAAACAGGCCCAGCATGCTTTGAGTTCGCCTGGCGCGGTGGGAATAACGCGAATATCCAGATCTGAGTTGGTATCGCTCCACTGCCACGGCGTGACCATTTCCAGCGCCACCGAACCCCAGACCCCGAGCCGGAGCCCGTGCCAGCGCCATGCCTGTCGCAAGGCATGGAATGCGCGTATCGCATTAGTACGCTCTGCAATGGAGAGCGATGCCGTTTGCTCTGGCGTTGAGTAACGGGTTATCGCTGATAACGCCGCTTCAGTGGCCAGACGCACTCGCTGACCTTGCCAGCGCAGTGGGAAACAGAACCCAAGGGGAACACGATTCTCACTCCGCAAGCCGCGACGTACGATGCCCGGTAGCGATCCGCTGAGCAGATATTCCCACGTTTGCTGCCGCAGTACGGCAGGAAGGTGGCTGAATTCACACTCCAGCTGCGCCGCGATTTCATTCAGCGCCGAAGGCTCCAGCCAGCATAGGGTATGTCGTTGCAGGGCGGTCATCGCGCTTTACACCAGGCAGGATCGTTTTTCGCCTGCTGCTGTAAATCCCGTTGGGACTGCAGCAGAGCGTCAAACTGGGCCGTTGCCTGCGGACCGATAATATCGATGGGCGCAACGCCTGCGGTACATTCGCCGGGAACCGACTTTGGCCAGAGGCGGATATGGGTGGCCGTGGCCTCGGTTATCAGCTGCGTTGACACGTGGCAAACGCGTCCCTTAATACGCAAAATCGTCCGGGCGGTGCGCTCCACGATCTCCCGATACCGCGCGGTGGTCGCCATGACCACCATGTCGTATTCCGGCGTGGTGCGCTGGCGCTTCCAGGTCTGGATTTTGCCCTGCGGATTGCAGAGATGTCCGCTGGCGGCGACGGGAAAGCTGTCGCCGGTTGGTAAACCGCCGACGATCGCTTCCCGCCAGTCTCCGCCCTGTGGAGCGGGAACCAGCGAAATATCTTCGCGTAGCGGGATGCCATCAAGCGTCAGCCAGCCGAATTCCTGACAGCCATACATATCGTGCAGTGCATAACCCAGCGAAGCTGCCAGCGGAACCAGCGCTTCATCCAGCGGCGTACCCGCCACGATCAGCGTCAGCTTTTTCGCTAGCCTGTGCTCCAGGCCCATCTTCAGCGCCTGCTCCAGGGTGGCGCGTAAAAAAGAGGACTCACCCACCACCGCGTCCGGCGGATGCCGGCACAGGGCGATCAGCAGCGCATCCCGGCAGGAGCGGGATAAAAACGACCAGCGAAGGCCGCTCTCATCCAGCGCCTGGCGGGTAAACACGTTGACCAGCGGCGCGTAGGTCACCAGCACCAGCTGCCCTGCGGTTACGCCACATGCTGCCAGCGCTCGCTTTCCGGCGGCGGTGCGCAGCGCCAGTTCGTTGTGCGTGACGCCGACGATATTCTGAAACGCGCTACTGCCGGTGGTAAAGGTCACCAGCGCCAGGTTGAGCGGCGTATGGATCTCTTCAATCACGTGCGCAGCCGTGGGGCCGGCAATGCCTTTATCATCCAGCGTCCGGCACGGCATCTCCTCCAGAGAGGGAATGCCGGGCTGGGCCTCAAGCAGCCATTCAAGCGTGGCGATGGGATCGTTCATTTTGCTCTTCTCCCTGGCTCAGCCGGGCTGATAACGCGCCGCGACGTGCTGGTACTCTTCGCGCATTTGCGCCAGAATGACGCCACGCGCTTTTCTGCCGCCTCGCTCTTCGCCGGAGACTCCACGACCTTGTGGGCCAGTCGATGGGATACCCGCGGCCGCTTTTTGCCGGCGCACTTCAGCTATGTGTCGGGCGATGGTCTCTTTCATTGCCGGGATGGTTTTCACCAGCTCTTCAACACCGCCTAGCTGCCAGAAGAACTCTGGTCCCGCCGCAAACACCGGGTTGCTGCGGGCAAGTTCGCTCAGGCGCTCGACGTCCTGACGCGTAATGCGCGCGATGCTGCTGAGCGGCATCACGTGGATCATGGTGCCGAATTCCGAGGTCAGGCTGAGAATATGGTCGGCCTGCAGGCCGTGGCAGAGAAACGCGCCGCTTATTGCGCGACCAATGACCATGGCGACGATCGGGTGCCCTGCATGGCGTGCTTCGGCCAGCGCCAGCTGATACGCGCCGGTGGCCTTATTCATGCCGATAATCTCTTCCAGCTTGCCCGGCCCATTCCCTGGCGTATCGACAATCAGCACCAGCGGACGCTTTTCGGCAGCCGGTTTGTCTTTATCCATCGCCAGCGTACGGTAGACCGCCAGCGCCATTTTATACCCCTCCTCCAGGCCGATAACGCCCGCGTAGACGACGGGGAAGCGGGGGTTGAAGGTCATGGCGTCGTTGGCGATCGTCGTGCAGATTTCGCCGTTAATCCGTGCGCTGCCAACCACCGCGCCGGGGCCGTAGTCGTCGCAGGGGAGATTGAGTCCCGCCAGCGCGTTTTCGGCAAAGCTGCCCTCATCGACAATCAGGTCGATAGCGGCGCGCCCCTGGCCAAGTAAATTTTCCATTATGCTTCCTCCACGGACAGGCGTTGGACATTGCTCAGGAAGGTTTCCAGATCCATATCAACCAGCGATTGCGGCGCTGAATTTCCTGCCGCAGCCCAGACATCGCGCGCATCGACGGGAGCAAGCTCGTTGATTTTTTGCGTCAGCGCCATTTGGGTGCGGACTTTCGCCTCGCTGCCGATCCGGCGCATCGCTTCAATCTCAGACCACGGCAGGTCGGCAATCAGTGAAGCCTGCTGGTGGAAGGCGGCCAGCGAATCGGCAACCAGGTAGTTGCAGTCGCCGACGATATATTTGTGCTTGCCGCCGGTGGTGCGGAACACCAGTGCGCGATCGGAGGCGTCGAATTCGCTTCGGCCCATCTCCTGCTCAATGACTTCCGGGCCGGTAAGTCCGAGACGGCCTGATTCGCTCATGACGATCAGGTCGGTCGCGGCGGCGACAAAGCCCATACCGCCGAAGCAGCCGATCTTGCTGCCGATCAGGGCGACGACCGGTACGCGGCCGCGCAGGGTTTGCAGCATATCCATGCACTCGGCGTGCGCCAGCAGCCCGGCGTTGGCCTCGTGCAGGCGTACGCCGCCGGTTTCAAACGAGATAAGCACGATTGGGCGGCGTGCCGGGTCGTGAGTCTGTGCTGCCAGCTTATCCGCCAGCATCAGCGCGCCAACCATCTTTGCGCCGCCAACCTCGCCAACGGAGCCGCCGATAAAACGGCCTTCCTGAGAGATGACGATGGTCGGGTGCTGGCCGAGCAGGCCAACTCCGGTGACCATGCCATCATCGAACTCCACGGCTTCGCCCAGTACCGGCAGGTGGGGGCTGATCCATTTTGCCGCCGGGCCGATCAGCTCGGTAAATGTGCCTTTATCCACCAGACCTTTGGCGCGCTCGCGGGCGCTGGCTTCCAGAAAGCGCAGATCATTCATAATGGTTTTCTCCCGGCATGGCCTGTTGTAATGCTTGCTGAAGTCGCAGCGCCACGACGGCGGGCGTCGCGCTATTATCGTTAATGCTGACCTGCATATCGCCCAGCGGGCCATTATCGAGAAAACGGGTGAGGACGATTTCCCAGATAGCGTCGAAGCCGGTGACCGGCGTACAAATGCTGATGTCGATTCCGCCTGCCAGGGTTTTCGGTTCCAGTAACACTTCCAGATCGCCGGAACCGACGATGCCGCAGTGCACGGTGCGCGGCAGAGACGGACGGTCGCTTTTGCCGCTGAAATGATGTGATATTTGATGTAGAGCCATTTGCTATTCCCTTACCAGTTACGGAATCGAGCAGGAGGGTTGTACAGGCCGCCGGACCACTCGACCAAATCGCGAATACTCTTCGCCGCCAGCATCTGGCGGTTGGCGCGGCGTCTGTCGATGCCTAAATCCTCCGGCGTTTGCACAATGCCTGCATCGCGTAGCGCTTGTGTTTGCGCTGGGTCGGCGGCGAGGCCGATATCGGTGTAGCCCGCGACGGCGCGAATGGCCGCCATCCGCTGCTCCAGCCCTTCGCAGCGGTGCAGGTGGGCGAGCCCCTCTTCGGTGAGCACGTGGGTAACGTCATCGGCGTAAACCATCACCGGTGGCAGGGCGAGACCGGCTTTTTCCGCCAGTTTCCAGGCATCCAGTTTGTCAACGAAGGCAGGCTGGCGCTTCTCGCGAAAGGTCTCCTGCATCTGGACGACCAGGCGTTTGCCGCGCGGCATCTCGCCAATAAGCTGCTGCTGAGTGGCGTTGAACTCTTCTCCGCACTTAAGCCAGGAGCGGGTTACGTGGCGACGGCCTTTGGCATCGCAGCCCATATTCGGCGCGCCGCCAAAACCGGAAACGCGGCTGGCTGTGGCGGTGCTGCTGTTGCCGTACTTATCGATTTGCAACGTGCCGCCGATAAACATATCCAGCGCGTAGTGCCCGGCGGCCTGGGCGAAGGCGCGGTTCGATCGCAGGCTGCCGTCCTGGCCGATGTAAAACACGTCCGGGCGTTCAGCGACGTATTTTTCCATACCCAGTTCGCCGCCGAAGCAGTGAACGGACTGGATCCATCCGCTCTCGATCGCCGGGATCAGCGTCGGGTGCGGGTTCAGCACCATGTGGGTACAGGCTTTGCCTTTTAACCCCAGCTCTTCGCCGTAGGTGGGCAGCAGCAACTCAATGGCGGCGGTGAAGAAGCCGATGCCATGGTTAATGCGCTCGACGCCGTATTCGGCATAAATGCCTTTGAGCGCCATCATCGCCATCAGCACGTGGGTATCGGTGATCAACGCCGGATCGCGAGTGAACAGGGGTTCAACGTAGAATGGGCGCGGCGCTTCAATAACCGCATTTACCCAGTCGCCGGGAATATCGACGCGCGGTACTTTATCGACAATCTTGTTCACCTGGGCGATGACGATCCCCTGGCGAAAATGGGTGGCTTCGGCGATCACCGGCGTATCTTCGGTGTTAAAACCGGTGTAGAGATTGCCGTCTTTGTCCGCCTCAAAAGCAGTGATTAACGACACTCGCGGCGTGAGATCGACAAAATAGCGGCTGAACAGCTCAAGGTAGGTATGGATGGCGCCAAGTTTGATCTTACCCTGCTGAATAAGCTGCGCGAGGCGGCCATCCTGCGGGCCGGCGTAGGCGAAGTCGAGCTTTTCGGCAATGCCCTTCTCGAACAAATCGAGGTGCGAACTGAGCGGCACGGACGACTGCACCATATGCAGGCCAGAGATTTTTTGCGGGTCGACTTTGCACAGGCATTCGGCGAGAAAGTCGGCCTGCTTCTGATTGTTACCTTCAATATTGACGCGATCAAAGCTGCGGATCGCCGCCTCCAGCACCGCGACGGTATCGTTAGCATCGACGATCTTTCCAGTGCGGAAATACGGAGCCAGCAGCTTCAGGCGCTGCGCCGTGTCATCCTTAAGTTGATGCCAGTTGTGCTCTTTAAGCATGTTTTTACTCCCTTATTTCAGCAGGAATAGCGTGGAGATAAAGACCCCGGTGGCGATGGCCGAAACGATCAGGCCGCTGACGCCTGCGCCCATTGCCAGCGGCAGAATGACGGCATAGGGGTTTTCATGGCTGACTTCTTTCTGCGCGATTTTGGCGGTGGTCGGCAGGCACGAAACCCCAGCGATGCCGATGGCCGGGTTGTAGCGTCCTTTCGAGATAAGCCAGATAAACCAGCCGCCGAGCAGGGCGCCGATTGCCGATATAGCCAGCGCGCCAATACCGAGAACCAGAATGATGCCGACTTTCGGGTCGAGAATGGTTTGCGCTTCGCACAGCGTGCCGAGCAGGAGGCCGAGAAACAGCGTCGCGGTATAAGTCAGGGTGGTCTCAAGCAGCTTCTGGAACGGTTCGATCTCCGCTTCTTTAATCGCGATCCCGAGAAAGAAAGAGAGGATCAGCGGCGCGGCGACCGGCAGCAGCAGACACAGCAGCAGGCAGGCGCAGATGGTGAAGATAAACTTCGCTTTTTTGGATACGGTGGGATATTCGATATCCACTTCCATCCCGCGGTACTTTTTCGGTACCAGCAGACGCACCAGATACGGATAGCCGGCGTAGGTCAGGCTCAGATACAGGTAGGCGATAATGGCGATGGGGACAAACAGATTCGGCGCCAGAATCAAGGAGGCGAAGAGCACCATCGGACCATCCGCGCCGCCGATGGTCGCAATAGAAGCCGCTTCGTTAGCCGGGAGGCCAAATACTTCTATTCCCAGCAGCAGCGCGGCGAAGGTACCCGCTTCGGCGAACAGCGCAACGATGATGCTGGCCCAGGGGCGGAGCAGAATAAAGCTGATATCGCTCATCGCGCCGATGCCGAAGAAAACGATACAGGCGATCAGACCGTTACTGAAGGTCAGGTTATAAACCGGCTGCAGGAAGTTAATCTGCATGATGTTGACCAGCTCAACGGGGTCGCTGACCATCGGGTCGAGAATTAAGGTGCCGGTTTGCCCGCCGGCGAGAAACAGTACCCCGGCGTTAACGGCAATCATGCCTAAGCCCATCGGCACCATAATCAGCGGTTCGAGGGTGCGGCGAAAACCCATCCACGCCAGGATAAAACCCAGAATGATTAATAATATTCGCGCAATGGCTATTTTGGGATCTTCAATAAAAAAGGTACCAATACCCGAAAAGAGCTTAATAAAGATATCCATAAAATATATTCCTGATAACGCATAAACCAAGGCGTATTAGTCGTCGGTAATATTCAGCTTGTTCATTACTCTATTAACGCCAACAATTACTCCGACCACGGCAAACGAAATAAAAATCGTCATGGCATAAGTTAATAATGTATATAAATAGATACTCATATATCTTCCTCGTTAGGGACCTCTTGCAATTGATAGCAAAGAAAATACATCGCCAGGGTCAGCGCTAATAAATCTGCCGACCCGCCCGGACTGACCCATTTGTCCACGCACCATGCATTAAATTCGTTGAGCTCATGTTCTATGCCGGGGTGGCTCATTCCTCCCAGGTTGACCAGGCGCTGCGCGCGATGTTTCATTTCGTGCAGCGCAGGGGGGCCTGCGCGCGAAAGTACCGTCGTATCATCGCAGTGCGCCATTAGCGCGAGCAGCGTATGTACCAGTGCTTCACGCCAGCTAAATCTCAGCGAGAGCGCCTGGCGCAGGGTTGGGAGACCAATACGGCAGACCAGCGGAAAGCCCCGTTCTGCCTCGCCGCGAACGCCTGTGACGCCAAACGCCAGATACAGTTTTTCACCGTGGGTTCTCGGTGAACGATGAGCGAGCGCCGCAAAATCGTTGCGGCAGAGATCGAGGCAGAGCCCGGCGACGCACTGACTTAATGACTCGCTGGAAAGCGGCTGTCTCTGACCTTTCAGCCAGCCTGCGGCCGCTGCCAGAACGGCTCCGGCAAAGAGTATGCCGCGCTGAGTATTTATCTGGCGGGTGGATTGCAGCAGCCTGGATTCGTATTCAATACCGATAAGACGTATTTGGGGAAATAAATCTGCCAGCGCACCCTGATGATATTCACCAGCCTGCGCGCAAGCATAAAAACAGGGCGCTATGGCAGAACTACTGGTAATAAAAAGCCATATATCCATATCGTCATGTGCGCCCTGCGAGTGCGGCGTCACCAGGCCGGGTTTCGGCCAGGCGCAAACTTCCATTAATAGCGCTTTTAATAAGCACTCACCGATCCTTATCGCACTGGCTGTTGGTTGGCTCATGGCGGTTCTCTTTGAGGCGTGCATTTATGAAAAGTAAAACAAGAGAGAAAGTAACATCGCTCTTTTTAGAGAACAATTACGCTCGGGGTAACGTAATTACGCTTAACGTAACCAGATGAGGGAAATGGCGCGAGAAGAATGAGGTGGGTCACAGATTGTCATTCAGGCGGAAAAAAATGCGGCAAAAATGCCGCATTGCTCACTATCCGAGAAGCGCTTCTTTCACCTGCATCGCCAAATCAAATGAATGCAGGCGCGCCTGATGATCGAAGATTTGGCCGTTGACCATGATTTCATCGGCCTGGGTTTCCCGCAGGATCGATTCCAGCCCGTGGCGGATTTTGGTTTTATCGCCGACCAGCGACATGCTCAGCGCCTTTTGGACGCCATACTGCTCTGAAGCGGACCACAGTTGATGCATATTTTGCACCGGCGGCGGCAGCTGCCCGGTTTCGCCGCGGCGCAGTTTGACGAACGCCTGCTGCATAGAGGTAAACAGAAACTCCGCATCTCTGTCGCTGTCGGCGGCAATAATATTAATGCACACCATCGCGTACGGCTTCTCTAACCGTTCTGACGGCTGGAAGTGGGTGCGGTAGAGGTGCAGGGCCTGGAAAAGCATATCCGGGGCGAAGTGCGAGGCAAAGGCGAACGGCAGCCCAAGCTGCGCCGCCAGCTGGGCGCTGTACAAGCTTGAGCCGAGCAGCCAGACCGGGATCTTCTCGCCATAGCCGGGAACCGGGCGCACGTGCGGATTAGGATCGCGGGCGTCGAACCAGTCCACCAGCTCCGCGACGTCGCGCGGGAAGTTATCGACATCGCCGCTCATATGGCGACGCAGCGCGCGCATGGTTGGCTGATCGCTGCCCGGCGCGCGGCCAAGGCCGAGATCGATACGTCCTGGGTACAGCGTATTGAGCGTGCCGAACTGCTCGGCAATTACCAGCGGCGAATGATTCGGCAGCATCACGCCGCCGGAGCCAAGATGAAGAGTGGTGGTATTCGCGGCAAGGTAGCCAATCAGCACCGAAGTCGCGGCGCTGGCGATACCGACCATATTATGGTGCTCGGCCAGCCAGTAGCGGTGATAACCGCGCTTTTCCGCCAGCTGCGCCAGGTCTAAAGAGTGGGAGAAGGCTTCCTTTGCGGAAGAACCTTGCGGGATCGGCGCCAGATCGAGCACCGAGAACGAAACAGGTTTGTCAGTCATAAAGGCTCACTTTGCTACAGCATCGTCATCAGATTGAAGGTCTTCTTCCAGCCAGGCGTATCCGTGATACGCCTGCCAGAAAAGCTGCATCTTTAATAGTGCATTAAAAAGCAGCGATAGCCATTAACAAAGTGAGCGGTTAATCAGCTCTGCAATTCCAGTCCGGCCAGCCGTCGCCAGTAGCCGTTGCAGTCGCTGTTCGCCGTCAGCGGCAGCGGCGCAGCGCCGTTTTCATTGGCGCGGAAGGCCTCCAGCATCGCGAAGGTCTCGCTGCCAAGCGGCGACAGGCGAACCATATCCACCAGCCCGTTCATGGTGCTGAGCTCATTCCCGAGGTTGTAGACGTAGCCGCTCATGGTCTGAATGCCGTTGAGGACGAATACCTGCTGCTGCTCCTGCGAGAGCACGTCGCGCCCATTAGGGTATTTGATGCAGCAGGTTTCACATTCATCTTTAGGCCGGTCTTCCGAGCGCGCGGTAAAGCAGCGGGCGGAGTAGGCCAGCGGCAGGTGGCCATAGCTGAGCACCTCCACTTCAAACTGATGGCGGATGCCCAGGTCGTCACACTGGGTCAGCAAGTTCGCCAGCCAGTCACGGGAAAGCTCAACCGGCATACACCAGCGCACCATGCCTTGCTTGAGCAGCAGGCGCAGGGTGACGGCGTTGTAGCAGTTGAGCGCATGGCCGGCGACGAACGGCAGCTTACGTTCCGCGCACAGGTTGACGACCCCGAGATCGCTGGCTTCAATCAGAAACTCGCCGTTATCGACATAGCGTTTAAGTTCGCCCAGCTCAGAGGAGGCCTGCACTAGCGCGAGGGTAGAAAGCACCACCTGTTTACCGCTTCCCGCCAGCGCTTTTGCCATGTCGATCCAGTCGCCGACTTTGGTGGCGCGACGTTTGCTGCATACCGCTTCGCCGAGGTAAATCGTATCCGCGCTGCAGCTTGCCGCCTGCTGATAAAAATTTTCCAGCGTCTCTTTTGGCCAGTAATAAAGCACCGGCCCTAATGAATATTTCATTGCTGTTCTCACTGCCATTTACGGTGATAGGCGCCAAGGGTGGTTTGCGTCCCCTCGGACATGGAACCGAGGGTTTCCATCCACGCGGACTGCGGCACGAAGTTTTGCGGATCGGCTTTGCAGCGATCGATCGCCTGACGCCAGACTTTCGCCACTTGGGTAACGTAGGCCGGGCTGCGCTGGCGGCCCTCGATTTTCACCGAGGCAATATTTGCCGCCATCAACTCCGGCAGCAGCTCCAGGGTATTCAGGCTGGTGGGTTCTTCCAGCGCGTGATAGCGCTCGCCGTCGACCAGATAACGCCCTTTACAAAGAGTGGGATAACCGGCGTTTTCACCATCCCGGTAGCGGTCGATCAACACTTCGTTAAGGCGTGATTCCAGGCCCTGCGGCGTTTGTTGCCAGCGCACGAAGCGCGCCGGCGAACAGGCGCCGACGGTATTCGGCGATTCGCCGGTGAGGTAGGAGGAAAGGTAACAGCGTCCTTCCGCCATAATGCACAGGCTACCGAAGGCGAAAACCTCCAGCGGCACCGGCGTGACGCGCGCCAGCTGTTTGACCTGGTGAATCGACAGCACGCGCGGCAGCACCACGCGGGCGACGTCGAAATTGCGATGATAAAACTTCACCGCCTCTTCGTTGGTGGCCGAAGCCTGAACGGAAACGTGACGCTCAATATGCGGGTAACGCTCGGCGGCGTATTCCAGCATCGCGATATCGGCGAGGATCAGCGCATCGGCGCCCAGCTGCGCCGCCATGTCGACCGCGCGCTGCCAGCGGGCATAACCATCAGGATGAGCGAAGGTGTTAATGGCAATATGCAGTTTGCGACGATGCTGGTGCACAAAGCTGACGGCTTCCTGCAGTTTCTTTTCGGTGAAATTAAGGCCGGCAAAGTGGCGGGCGTTGGTGTCATCTTTCAGCCCGATATAGACGGCATCGGCTCCGTTTTCGATGGCCGCCTTAAGCGCCGGAAGGTTACCGGCTGGGCAGAGCAGCTCCATAATTTTTCCTGAAAAACGCGGCCCGTCAGGGACGCTGGATGGTTAATGAGCTGGGATTTTAGTTAACCTTCTGGTGACAATTTTTGATTTGAGGCAGTTAAAAGCGTATTGGCGGGATCAATACCAGCGGCCCGGCGTCGTGATTTTGTTGATTTACGCCGCTATGTCGTTTATTTGATATGGCACAATAGATGAACTATTGCATTCATGGAGTAAAGCTTGTGTTGGATAAACTGCGTTCCAAACTGGTTCACTTTGGCCCGTCGATGATGAGCGTGCCGGTTAAGCTGGCGCCATTTGCCCTCAAGCGCCAGGTGCTGGAACAAGTATTAAGCTGGCAATTTCGCCAGGCGCTGGCGGATGGGGAACTGGATTTTCTCGAGGGGCGCTGGTTAAGTATTCATGTGCGTGACATCGGTCTGCTGTGGTATACCTCGGTGGTTGATGGGCGTCTGGTGGTCAGCCCTGCGGCCGAAGCGGACGTCAGCTTCAGCGCTGACGCCAGCGACCTGCTGATGATTGCGGCGCGTAAGCAGGATCCGGATACGCTGTTCTTCCAGCGTCGCCTGGTTATCGAAGGCGATACCGAGCTGGGACTGTATGTAAAAAACCTGATGGATGCCATTGAGCTGGAGCAGATGCCAAAGGCGCTGCGCATCATGCTGCTACAGCTGGCGGACTTTGTTGAAGCTGGTCTGAAAGGCCCGCAGAAACCTGAACAGACATCGGTAGGTGAGGCATGCTGATTCGAGTAGAGATTGGGATTGATGCGCCGGGAATCGATGCTTTATTGCGTCGTACCTTCGGCGGCGACGCGGAAGCGCAGCTGGTGCACAGTCTACGTGAAGATGGTCTGATCACGCTGGGCGTGGTGGCGACGGATGACGAAGGCCAGGTCGTAGGCTACGTGGCTTTTAGCCCGGTCGCCGTCGAAGGCGAAGAGCTGCAGTGGGTCGGACTGGCTCCGCTGGCGGTCGATGAAAGCTACCGCGGCCAGGGCATCGGGCGTCAGCTGGTCTATGAAGGGCTCGATTCCCTGAACGAGTTTGGCTATGCCGCCGTCGTGACGCTTGGCGATCCGGCACTCTATGGCCGTCTGGGCTTTGAACCCGCGGCGCGTTTCGACCTGCGCTGCCGCTGGCCCGATAGCGCCGAGGCTTTCCAGGTTCATCGTCTGGCCGATGACGCGCTGAACGGCGTGAGCGGGCTGGTCGAATATAGCGACCACTTTAACCGCTTCTGAGGCTTTCCAGCAGAGCCTCAAATGATCCGTCCCCGGCAACGAGGCGCTCTTTCTGGCGCTTCGTTAGCTGCTTGATACGATATTCAAGACGCAACGCTAGTGAGCGTTCACCAACTTCTTTGCTAAAAGCCAGCTGAAGCTCTCCTTTGCCACGCAGCGCTTTCGCGCCCTTGCCGTCCTGGTGCTGGCAAAAGCGGCGTGCAACATCGGTGGTAATCCCGGTATAGAGGCGATTATCGGCGGTACGAATCAGATAGAGAAACCAGCACACGGTACAGAGATCGCTATGTTAAGGTGTGAGCACCATAACATACTGGAGAGTAAAGATGGATACGCTCGCTGCTATCAGCCGCTGGCTGGGCAAACAGCACGTCGTGACCTGGTGCGTCGCCCGCGATGACGAGCTGTGGTGTGCCAACGCCTTTTACGTCTATGACCCGCAGCAGGTCGCATTTTATCTGCTCAGCGATGAAAAAACGCGCCATGGCCAAATGACCGGGGAAGGCGCCAACGTAGCCGGGACGGTCAACGGCCAGCCGAAGACCGTCGCGCTGATCCGCGGCGTGCAGTTTAAAGGCAAAATTCGCCGCCTGGCCGGGGAAGAAGAGGCGGCGGTGCGTAAGCGCTACGTCAGCCGTTTTCCGGTGGCCCGCATGCTATCGGCGCCCGTCTGGGAGATTCGTCCCGATGAGATCAAGTTCACCGATAACACGCTGGGCTTTGGTAAAAAGCTGCACTGGCTGCGTGAATCAGGCGCCGAGCAGGCGTAAGGCCTCACGATTAAACGCCGGCAGGTCGTCCGGGGTTCGGCTGGTCACCAGCTGCTCGTTGTCGATAACCACTTCCTGGTCATAGAATTCGCCGCCGGCGTTTTTCACGTCGACAACGATAGGCTTCACGGCCGTCAGCTTACGCCCGCGAATCACATCGGCGCTAATCAACAGCTGCGGACCATGGCAGATGGCGAAGACCGGTTTGCCGCTGTTGACAAAGTCGCGGGTGAAGGTGACAAAGCGTTGGTCGCCGCGCAGCGAGTCCGGTGAATATCCGCCCGGCAGCAGCAGGGCGTCGAAGTCGGCAGGGCTGACGTCATCAATAGCTTTATCGATAACAACTTCGGCTTCCCCTTTTTTCCCTTTTACCTTCTTCCCCGCCTGTTTTTCAATCGTGACCACCTCGTGGCCGGCCAGACGGTAGGCGTCAGCCGGTGAGGTAAATTCTGAATCTTCAAAGTCGTCGGTAATTAATACGGCTATCTTCTTACTCATTCTTCCTCCAGTGTTTCGGTGTGGAATGAGGCATTTCCTTGATGATGATGGATAATTACCTCGTAGAGTATTAAGTCTGGAACATGAGGCTGGGATCGCAACATAGAAAAGTCTGCAAAGGAGTTTCGATGAGTCAGGTACTGTTAACGGGGGCGACCGGGTTAGTTGGTGGTCACTTACTACGAATGCTGCTTAACGCGCCGGCGATTAAATCCATTGCCGCGCCCACGCGTCGACCGCTGGCCGATATCGCCGGCGTGTTTAACCCGCACGATCCGCAGCTCACGGATGCTCTGGCGCAGGTGATCGATCCGATCGATATCGTTTTCTGCTGCCTGGGAACTACCCGCCGGGAGGCGGGGAGCAAAGAGGCGTTTGTGCATGCCGATTATACGCTGGTTATTGATACCGCGCTGGTGGGGAAAAGGCTGGGCGCGCAGCATATGCTGGTGGTCAGCGCGATGGGGGCGAACGCGCATTCGCCCTTTTTCTACAATCGGGTAAAAGGCGAGATGGAAGAGGCGCTGATTGCGCAGCAGTGGCCGCGGTTGACCATTGCTCGCCCGTCCATGCTGATAGGCGAACGCGAAAAGCAGCGGACCAGCGAGACCCTGTTTGCGCCGCTCTTCCGCCTCCTGCCGGGGAACCTGAAATCGATAGACGCGCGGGACGTGGCGAGCGCATTGCTCGCGGAGGCGCTATCGCCAACGCATGAAGGCGTACAGATTCTCTCGTCATCGCAGCTTCGTGAGAGAGCGGCGCGGTCAGGGGATTAATAATTTCCAAAATTTCCCTGAAAGCGTAGTATTCATGGCCTCAATTTAACATGACACTCCCTGGGGAATGCTATGGCTGGTCAGTCTTCATCTCAGGCGGCAGCACCGTTTCAATGGTGGAAGCCCGCGCTCTTTTTTCTCGTCGTTATCGTCGGCCTGTGGTTCGTCAAATGGCAGCCCTACTACGGCAAAGCTTTTACCGCCGCCGAGACGCACAGTATCGGTAAATCTATCCTCGCTAACGGTGACGCAAATCCTTTCGCTGCGGCCTGGGATTACGCGCTGGTCTATTTTCTGGCGGTATGGAAAGCAGCGGTATTAGGCGTGCTGCTGGGATCGCTTATTCAGGTGCTGATCCCACGTGACTGGCTGCTGCGCACGTTGGGCCAGTCGCGCTTTCGCGGCACGCTACTAGGGGCCGCGTTCTCTCTGCCGGGGATGATGTGTACCTGCTGCGCCGCGCCGGTGGCGGCGGGCATGCGTAAACAGCAGGTATCCATGGGCGGCGCGCTGGCATTCTGGCTGGGCAATCCGTTGCTCAACCCGGCGACGCTGGTGTTTATGGGCTTCGTGCTGGGCTGGCAGTTCGCGCTAATTCGCCTGCTGGCCGGACTGGCGACCGTACTGGTGGTCGCCACGCTGGTGCAGAAATGGGTGAAAGAAGCGGCGACGCAGCCCGCAGATGTGCCGGAATTGTCTGCGGAAACCGCGCAGGGCGCCTTCTTCATCCGCTGGCTGCGCGCGCTGTGGACGCTGTTCTGGAATACCATCCCGGTTTATATTCTGGCGGTTCTGGTGCTGGGCGCCGCGCGCGTGTGGCTATTCCCTCACGCTGATGGCGTGGTGGATAATACGCTGTTCTGGGTGATTGCCATGGCGATTGCCGGCTGCCTGTTTGTCATACCGACGGCGGCGGAGATCCCAATTGTGCAGACCATGATGCTGGCTGGAATGGGCGTGGCGCCCGCGCTGGCGCTGCTGATTACGCTGCCTGCTGTTAGCGTACCGTCACTGATTATGCTGCGTAAAGCGTTCCCGGCGAAGGCGCTGTGGCTGACCGGCGGGCTGGTGGCGCTGTGCGGTGCGGTGGTTGGGGGCGTCGCTTTACTCTGATGATCTTACCGGAGGCGGCGCTGCGCGCCTGTCCGGGCTACCGGCCCACAGCCAACGGTGAACCCGTAGCCCGGCTTAGCGTAGCGCAGGCCGGGAGGCAGAGACGCTTACTTGATATAGGTAAAGGCGGTGGTGACGCGAGACACACCGCTCACCCGGCTGGCGATATCCGCCGCCGCGCGACCTTCACGGTCGGTAACCAGCCCCATCAGGAACACTTCACCGTTTTCGGTTGTCACCTTCACGTTAGAGGATTTCACCTGGTCGGTACCCAGCAGTTGGGAGCGGACTTTGGTGGTGATCCAGGTATCCGAAGACGCGGTGCCTAAGCCGATCGGCTGGCCCTGACGCACTTCGTTAAACACCTCCGTTGTCCCTTCTACGCCCATAGCGATTTGCTTCGCGCGCGCGGAGAGATCGGACGTTGGGGACTGCCCGGTCAGCAGGACTTTGCCCTGATAGGCGGTCACGTTGATGCGAGCCTGTTTCTTGATTTGTTCATCTTTCGACAGCGCGCTGTTGACGCGCAGCTCCAGCGTGCTGTCGTCCACCTGAGTACCTACCGTACGCGGGTCCGTCGCGGCTTTAGTGCCGACCGCTGCCGTTCCGACTACCGCGGCAGCAACGCATCCCTGAAGCAGTAGCGCAGACAGCAGAATGGCGAGGGGCGAGAGAGCCTTCATGTGTTCTCCTTAATCGTCCTGGTGTGGAAAAAGCGTGTTATCGATCAAATCGCACAGACAGTTGACGGTGAGCATGTGCATTTCCTGAATTCGCGCGCTGCGATGCGAGGGAATGCGGATTTCGACGTCCTGCTGCCCTAACAGGCCAGCCAGTTCACCGCCGTCATAACCGGTTAACGCCACGATAGTCATATCGCGGGTGACCGCCGCTTCCACGGCTTTCACGATGTCCCGGCTGTTGCCGCGCGTAGAAATCGCCAGCAGCACATCGCCGGCGTGTCCCAACGCACGCACCTGCTTAGCATAGATTTCGTCATGCAGGCGATCGTTGGCAATTGCGGTTAAGACCACATTATCGGTATTTAGTGCAATGGCGGGTAAACCAGGACGCTCTGTTTCAAAACGGTTAATCATACTGGCAGCAAAATGCTGTGCGTTGGCGGCGGAAGTGCCATTACCACAACAGAGGATTTTGTTGCCGTTCAGCAGCGACTGAACGAGCGTCATCGCCGCACGGGAGATGGCATCCGGGAGTGCTTCCGCTGCTGCAATTTGGGTTTGAATGCTTTCGGTGAAGCAGGCTTTGATTCTGTCGAGCACGGGATCCCTTAATTCGTTTACGCTATTCGCCAAAGGCGTTTTTTAGCCACTGGATGTCGTTTCCGGTGAAGGCTACCACATCGAAACGGCAATCCACAGTCTCAAAGCTCCCATTCTGTCGGCAGAGCCACAGACGCGCGGCTTTGAGCAGTCGTTGTTGCTTTTGCGGCGTGACGCTGGAGGCGGCATCGCCGTAGTTTGCGCTGCGACGATAGCGTACTTCGATAAAGACGGTGATGCTGCCGTCGCGCATGATGAGGTCTATCTCGCCGCCGCGCTCGCGGACGTTGGCGGCGATAAAACGCAGACCCTGGCTCTCCAGCCAGCGGCGCGCCTGGATTTCCCAGGCATCGCCGGTCTGTTTACTTAGTTGGCCGCGACGATTTGCCCACCCTGGTATTTGAGCCATGACAGTTTCCTGTTGATCACGCAATCCTGCGTGGCCGTGAGATCGCCAGTATTGCCGTTCAGTTCAAAGCCGGGAACCTGGCGCATCTGCGAGAAATGGTTGGCCAGGGACCAGGCGTCGGCGCCCATGGCGTACAGACGCGCCAGCGAGTAATCGTTACGAACGGCGGCCAGCGCCTGCTGCTGCAGGGCCGGGTTACTTCCTGCCAGCATCGGGATCTCGCTATATTGCAGGCCTTCCATTTCCAGGCGGAAGTCCGGGCCGGAAGTCCCTTGGGCGCTGCGAGAGCTGGCGTACAGCGTCACGCCGCTCTGGCTGCCGTTACGCAGGGCGATCATCGGCTTGATGTAGGCGATTTGTTCCGGCGTGGCCAGAATATACGCGGCGTCGACGCCGCCAGTGCTGCTGACCGGCATATCGCTCGGGCTGCCCAGGGCGCTGTCCTGCCCTGACGGTAGGGTTGAGACCGGCGTACCGCTTAGCGAAATACCGCTGTTGACGCTGCCGCGCAGCTCGGCGGTGGAGCCCAGACGCTGTTGCAGCACCGTACCGCCCCCCAGCTTCAGCCACTCGTTGGCGAAGGCGGTAACGACCCGATCGCCCAGGGCGCCGCGCGGCACCAGCAGCAGCGGAGTCTGTTTGCCTTGATCGTGAATGTGATGCGCCGCGTCACGGGCTTCATCTTCCGGCGAGAGGGCGAAATAGCAGATATTGGCTCGGCTTTCGACTTTCTCCGGCTGATTGAGCGCCAGCACGTTCAGCGAGGTATTGCTCTTGATGACATCTTCGACGTTATCTTTCAGCAGCGGACCGACAACGATGGTCGCGCCGTCCTGCTGCACCTGGGCCAGCAGCTGGCTCATTGGCTGAGTGGTCGTATCGTAGATTTTCAGTTCTGCCGAAGGGTTGGCTGGCGTTGCAGCGACGGCCTGAGCCTGCGGCGCTTCCGTCGGTTGGCTGGTAGCCTCCGGCGTCGGGGCTTGTACTGCCGCCGGCGCGGTGACCGGCGCCGCGGGTTGCGCCTGGTCGGCCGCTGGTGCCTGTACCGGAGTCTGGGCGTTATTGGTCGTCGTCAGATCGGTGACCTCCGCCTGCGATGGGCTGATCACCGTGCTTTCGGCAACATTCGCCGCCTGGGCGACCTGGGCGGGAACCGCGCTTCCTGCAACGGCAGGCGCGCCGTTCTTCGCCGCTTCAAAGCCCTGCTGGATGGTGCGGCCAAAAATCGCCGCCTGGCCGTTTAGCGGCAGCAGCAGGGCGATTTTATTGGTCGATGCGGCCTGGTAGTTCTGCATATTCACTAACTGCGTCGGGAGCATCTTCGCCCCCGGGTTTTGCGGATAGCGGGTCTGCCAGTCTTTCACACCCGCCTTGAGCATCGTCGGGTCGTTGCGGTTATCAAACCACATGCGCTGCAGGTCCAGCCAGCCCTGCAGGACGTTCTCGTCGGCGTTAATGACCAGCGCGTTGGCCTGATCTTTGGTCATGGCGGTGAGCGCTTTCCAGGTCGCGTCGATGTTTTTCTGCTTTTGCGCAGGCAGGCTTAACAGCGACTGTTGGGCAATCAGGGCCCGCAGCAGGTTCAGCGAGGGTTGACCCTGGCTGGCGTCAATTTGCGCCTGCCAGTAGCGGGGCTGCTGATTCTGCTCAAGGCTTGCCGGGTCGAGCTTGCTGAGCAGCGTCTGCGCGCCCTGGAAATCGTTCTGCGCCAGCTTCACTTCAACCGCCAGCAGCGATCTTTCGCGGCTTTGCGCGGCGTTGAGATTAGATGGCAGCTGATTGAATAGATCAATCGCCTGCGGTTTCTTACCTTCCTTCAGCAGTGCACGAATGGCAAGTAATTGCCAGTTGGTCTTGCTATCATTCGCGCTTTGCTGCATCTGTTGCAGATAGTAACTGGAGTCAGCCTGGGCCGTACCCTGCAAATATGCCGTGCTTTGGTCCGGGGTATGGGTGCCGCAGCCAGCAAAGATCAGAGCGGCCAGCAGTACGGGCAGACAACGCACGGGTTTAGAACGAAGAAATGTTGACGGTACCATATGTATCCAGTGATATTTTTTTGGCTCAATGCTCAATATTAATTCGGCAATACGGACGAGACAATGAAACAACACGAATCAGCAGATAATTCTCAGGGACAGCTCTTTATTGTACCCACTCCGATAGGGAATCTGTCTGATATCACGCAGCGCGCGCTGGAAGTGCTGCAAACCGTTGATTTAGTTGCGGCGGAAGATACCCGTCATACCGGTTTGCTGCTGCAGCATTTTGCGATCAACGCCCGATTATTCGCGCTTCATGACCACAATGAGCAGCAAAAGGCGGAAACGCTGGTCGCGAAGCTTAAAGCGGGGCAAAACATCGCGCTGGTTTCCGACGCCGGAACGCCGCTGATTAATGATCCCGGCTATCATCTGGTGCGCACCTGCCGCGAGGCCAATATCCGCGTGGTGCCGCTGCCCGGACCCTGTGCGGCGATTGCGGCGCTAAGCGCAGCCGGCCTGCCTTCGGATCGTTTCTGCTATGAAGGCTTTTTGCCCGCCAAATCCAAAGGGCGTCGCGATACGCTGAAGGCGCTGGAAGAAGAGCCGCGGACGATTATTTTTTATGAATCCACCCACCGCCTGCTGGAAAGCCTGGAAGATATTTGTACCGTGCTGGGCGAGTCCCGCTACGTGGTACTGGCGCGCGAGCTGACCAAAACCTGGGAATCGATTCACGGGGCGCCAATTGGCGAGCTGCTGGCATGGGTGAAAGAGGACGAAAATCGCCGTAAAGGCGAGATGGTGCTGATCGTAGAAGGTTTTAAAGCGCAGGAAGAGGCGCTGCCGGCGGTAGCGCTACGTACCCTGGCCCTGCTGCAGGCCGAGCTGCCGCTAAAAAAAGCGGCCGCTCTGGCCGCGGAAATCCACGGCGTGAAGAAAAACGCCCTGTATAAGTATGCCCTGGAGCAGCAGGGAGACTAACGTCATGAGTCATTACCAGCCGCCGTTTAGCATTACTCCTGCCATTCTCAATCTGGTTGTTGAGGTTGGTGAGCTGTTAGGGCACTGGTCAGCTCAAACGGGACGAGCCTCCCCCCTTCTGCGAAAAGAGAATCGTATTCGTACGATTCAGGCGTCGCTGGCGATAGAGCATAACAGCCTGAGTACCGAGCAGGTCACTGCGCTGGTGGAGGGTAAACGTGTTCTTGCGCCAGCAAAAGATATTCAGGAAGTGAGAAACGCTATTCTGGCATATGAAAAAATGCCTGCATGGAAAAGCCACCGGTTAACCGATCTTTTGACCGCCCACCGGACGCTGATGATAGGGCTGGTTGATAACCCTGGCCAGCTGCGTGACGGAGATGCAGGGATTTACCGGGATACCCGACTGGTTCATATGGCTCCCCCCGCCTCTCAGGTCGAACGTTTGATCAACGAGTTGCTGCTATGGCTGAAAGTCACTGACATTCATCCGCTTATCGCTGGAGCTGTCTTCCACTACGAATTTGAGTTTATCCATCCATTTGCCGATGGTAATGGCCGAATGGGACGCCTATGGCAAACCTTGATTCTTAGCCAATGGCGCGCGGAGCTTGCCTGGCTACCAGTTGAAACGTTGATGCATTATCAGCAGGAGCGCTATTACCAGGTTTTAGGGATGTGTGATAGCCAGAGTGACAGCACGCCATTTATTGAATTTATGCTGGAAAATATGGTTATCGCGTTGAAAGATGGCATGGGACAAACAGCTTCTCTGTCGGAAGAAATGTCGGAAGAAATGTCGGAAGAAAAAGTGGAAATGTTGGCGGCCGTTGAGGAACGGATCCTCAAGCTTTTGTCTAAAGAACCCACGCGCACCGCGAAAGACATGGCTCAGGAAATGGATGTTTCTGCCAGAACCGTTGAGCGGCATCTGAAGACGCTGCAGCAAAAGGGAAGATTACAGCGGACCGGCGCAAAAAAAAGGGGAACCTGGCGCATTCTTTAGCGGGTTATCAGCGTACAAAACGTGATGGTCAATAGGGCAGATGTCACCGCATCTGCCTTATTTTCTATACGATGTGTAACTCAATCCGAGTACTTTTTAATGCCTTCCGATACTCATCGTTTATTCCGCTGTCGGTAATGACGCAGTTTATTTTCTCCATCGGCAGAACCTGGTTGAACCCGCGACGATTAAATTTGCTGGCATCCAGTACTGCTACCACCTTATGCGCCGCAGCGGCCATGACGCCGCTGATGGAGTAGCCTTCGTTGAAGGTCGTGATGCCATTGGTGGTGTCGATTCCGTCTGCGCCGACGAACATCAGATCGGCGCTGATACCCTGAAGCGAGCGTTCAGCGATGGTGCCATGCATCGAGTGCGTTTTATGGCGCACGGTGCCACCGCACACGACCAGCGTGATATCTTTGTTTTCTGATAGCGTAAACGCCGCGGGCAGGCTATTGGTAATCACCGTAATATTGGTCATGCGAACCAGCGCCTCGGCAATCAGCAGAGTAGTGCTGCCGCTATCCAGGATTACCGTCATGCCTTCGCTAATCATCGCTACCGCCGCCTGAGCGATCCGCTTCTTCGGATCGCTGGCCAGCTGATAACGGTCTTCAAGTATAATTTCCTGGTTATCTCCTTCGGTCAAATTGCTGCCAGGCCTCGCGGCGCCGCCGTGAAAACGGGTGAGTAACCCCTTTTCCTCCAGCAAACGGAGATCGGCCCGGATAGTCACTTCGGAGATGCCAAAGAGATTCGAAAGGTCCAGTACCAATACGCTACCCTGCGCATTAACCATTTCGACGATTTTGTTCCTTCGCTCAAATGAGTTCATATTAATTTGCCTGATAATTAACTGATCTTAGTGTAATCGAAGGGTAATGAAAGTTGAACGATAATTTTCGAAAGGTTATGTGAGCCAGCTCTGATTGCTGGCTCAGTCGATCAGGAAAGTTTTAGCAGAATTTTTCCCTGCATCGGCGCGCCGTTCAGCGCCTGAACTTCGCGGGCAAAGCTTTCTGCATTGCCGATATGGGCGATAAGCGGAGCAAGCTGAATGCGTTTTTCCGTCAGCAGGCGTACCGCCGTTTGCCACTCTTCTCCCGGCCACGGACCTGAGTAGTTCATCCAGCTGCCGACGATAGTCAGCTCTTTACGCAGAATCTGGCCAAAGGTGGCGGAGAGCAGCGTCAAATCGTGGTGCAGCGTGCCCACCAGCGCCAGTTGCGCTCGCGGTCCGGCGACCTCAATGCCCAGCGCGACGGTTTGCGGCGTACCGGCGGTTTCCAGCACCAATTGGTCGAACTGAAGCTCTTCTAGCGCCGTTTGAATCTCTTTGCTGCTCATCTCTTTGCTGTTGTAAACGTGCGTTGCGCCGAGCGTTTTTGCCAGTTCCAGCCTCTGCGGGTTGATATCGATTGCCGTAATGCTTTTGGCGCCCAGTTCGCGGGCGCACTGCAGTGCCAGCAGACCAATCGTGCCTGCGCCAATAATAATGACGTTTTTTCCTTCGCAGCCCTGAGCCAGATGGAAGGCATGCAGGCCGACGGTCATTGGTTCAATAAACGCGCCGTCATCAATCGGCATCCGATCCGGCAGACGGAACAGGTTGGCGCGCTTGACCACCACATACTCCGCATTGCCGCCTTCGCTGCGCGAACCGACAAACTGGTACTGCTTGCAAAGAGAGAAATATTCGCGCTGGCACTGCGGGCAGTTAAAGCAGGGAAGCAGAGGCACGCAGGCCACTGCGTCGCCAGGCTGCAGATCGGTCACCGCGGAGCCGTAAGATTCAACGTAACCGCTGAACTCATGACCCAGGGTGATGGGGTAGTAGTGTGCGCCTTTGGCGAAGATGCGCGGAATATCAGAACCGCACAATCCTGAGCTGACGACTTTGACCAGGACATCATTTTCCGTTTGCAGAGCCGGTATCGGGCGTTCTTCAACGCGCACTGTCCCCTCAGCATGGATTACCACTGATTGCATATAATTCTCCAGGAATGTCCGGGGGAGCGGATGCTCCCCCTTGAGGTTAAGAAATGCTTGGGCTCTGTTGCGCGGTGGCCGCTTTCTCTGCGGCGGCAAAGTTGCTAGCCCGGCGCCACGTCAGCAGCACGCCGGCAACATAGATGACACCGATAACCGCAAAACCCACCACGTTTTGCCAGGTGAAGAGCTGAATGAGTAGCCAGGTAATCGGCGAACCGCCCTGGTCCATGGAGGCCACAAGGCCTCCCGCCTTCAGAGCGCCGGCGTTAGCCGCCAGTTGGGTATGCAGGCCGATGGTTTGCGTCGCAATCCATAGCGTGATCCCCATCAGGATGATCCCGGAAATTAGCGTACGGAACAGGTTCCCCTGATGCACCGCAACCGCCATTGCCACGAAGAAACCGATGGTTGCGAGGTCACCGAACGGCAGGACCTGGTTGCCCGGCACCACGACCGCGATAAGAATACTCAGCGGGATAAAGATCAGGCTGGCAGAGACGACCGAGGTATGGCCAAGCAGCAGTGCCGGGTCGAGACCAATCAGGAAGTCCTGGCCACCGAATTTTGCCTGCAGACGTTTACGCGCCTGTTTGGCTATCGGGTTCAGGCCGTCCATGATCGGTTTGATAACGCGCGGCATCAGCAACATCACAGCACCGGTTTTCACCGCCAGCTGCAGAATACCTTTCAGGTCGTAGCCTGCCAGCGCGCCGATGACCAGCCCCATAACAAAGCCGACGGTGACCGGCTCGCCGAACGGGCCGAAGCGTTTCTGGATATCGTCAGCGCTGAAGTGAATACGATTCAAGCCGGGGACTTTTTCAATAATCGTATCGACCAGCACCGCTATCGGCCCTAAATAAGCTGAGCTGCCGTGCGGAATAGCGATACCGTCGAGGCCGAAAAAGTCGCGAGTATCCTTCGCAAACCAGTCGCCAAGTTTGTAGACGAAAGCCGCATGTACCACCACGCCAAGAATACCGATCCAGTAAGAGCCGGTGGCGATATGCAGCATTGCGCCGGTAAAGGTCATATGCCAAATGTTCCAGATATCGACGTTCACAACGCGAGTCATCCGGGTCACCAGCATGAAGATGTTGACTGCAATGGCGATAGGAATCGCCACCAGCGCGATTTGCGATGCCCAGGTCATCGGCGACGACCCTGGCCAGCCAATATCAATCACGTGCAGGTTAATCTGGAAATGCTCCGCCATCGCTTTTGCCGCCGGGCCGATAGAGTCGAGCATCAGGCCAATGACCAGGCCGATACCAACGAAACCAATCCCGATATGCAGGCCTGATTTAAAACAGTCCCCGAGCTTCATCCCCAGTATTTTGGAGAAGATAATGATCACGATCGGCAGCATCACCGTTGGACCAAGATCGAGGATATAACGCATGATTTCGCTAAACATGAGCGTTACTCCGTCAGGATGTTCAGGATTTTTTGCTGCAGCTCTTCAATACCTACGCCGGATATGAAAGGCATGCCGTGAACCACTGGAATATCGCCAAAGGTTCTGTCGACCCGGGCGGTGGTGCAGATGAGGTGCGCGCCGTCCATATAGGTTTCGATTTCATTCACCCGACACTGCACCAGATCCAGTTCAATGCTATGGTCCGCGCACAGATCTTTGATCTCTTCTGCTGCCATGGTCGAGGTGGCAACAGCGCCTCCACAGGCTACAATTACTTTACGTTTCATAGGGTACCCCTTTTATTATCAGTCTGTTATAAAGCCTGAACGCTGGGTTCTGACTCAAGGATAGAGTGCCGAAACAGCTCGGGCAGCTGCTCTTGCGAGGCAGCCAATAATGCTTCAAGCGTGGTCGGATTCTGTAGCTCACTAAATAACCGGCGCAGCAGCTGTAGCTGTGCGGTCGGATTTTCTACAATCAGTGCGATGATTAACGAAACGTCGATTTCTCCGTCGTCGTCAGCGCGTTGAAAAGGGACCGGATTATCCGGGCGAATCAGATAGATAGCCGGAGACTTCGCATGTACTGCCTCGCAGTGGGGAATAGCGACCGCGTGCTGCTCCAGCGCAATGCCGGTTGGGAAAGTTGCTTCTCGTTCGAGCAGCGCCAGTGGGTAACTATCATGCACGACGCCGCGCGCCAGCATCTCTTCGCCAATATGCTCCAACGCCTGCTGGCTGGAGCTAAAATGAATGCCGGTACGAACAAACAATTGACTCATAAATCCTCTTTACTCAGGCGATTTCAGATGAACAGCCGTAACGGTAAGCTCGCAGCACATCCTGAATCTTGTCGAGGATGAGGTCGTGCGGCACGGCGGAAAGTTCGTTTAACGACAGTCGTTCAAACTGCACGGGCATATACTGGCTGATAAGGCCCAGCGGCAGCTTAGTTTCGGTCAGGTTTGCAATTAACTTTTCCACGCTCTGGCGAATACGTGGATGTGGCCAGTAGTAGCGAATGCGGTCGGACAGGCTGAAGTGGATATCCACCATTGCCTGGCTCCAGGTCGGGCGGTAGTACTTTTTCCAGTAGCCCGGCTCGTTAAGCATCACTTCATCAATCACTTCCATTACGCGGCTGCGGGACTCCGGAGCGACCAGCTCATTTTCCATTTGTGCGAGGGCAAAAATGGCTTCACGCAGTGCGAAGGTCAGCGCCGGGCCCACTTTGAGGATGGCGTAATGGTCGCGCACCAGCGCCCGGTAGGCCTGACGAGACTGGTAATCAGTTGAGTGCGCTTCGTAGACCATCGGCGTGCCTTCGATCCACGAGGAGAGCGCTTTGGCGGCTTCCGGCTGATAATGGATAATTTGCGTATGGTCGAACTCAACGCCGGGCTGCACCACGATAGCAATGACGCGCTCCAGCGCTGCGTTAAGACCCAGTTTGCGGAAGGCGGCTTCATGGGTTTCCAGCGTCGCCGCCGCATCCTGCGCGCGGGTCACATGGACGCTGCCTATGGTGCTGGCTTCGCCGCCCGGTACCGGAACTTCGGTACCAATCACGTAGGTCAGATGGCGCTTCAGCTCATCGCTTGCTGCCTCTTCTGCGGCCTGGCACAGGCGGGCGGCGCGTTCAGCGACGACGGCCGGGTTCAGAGGTACCGGGTCGTCAGCGCAGGACATCGAGGCATCGAGATGGATTTTGCTGAAGCCTGCGGCGACGTAGGCCTTAATCAGGTCGACAGATTTTTCCATCGCTTCGGCGGCAGGCTCGTCCTGCCAACAGTTCGGGCCAAGGTGGTCGCCGCCGAGGATGATGCGTTCTGACGGAAAACCAACGTCCTGGGCAATTTTATTCACGAAATCGCGGAAGTCCGCAGGCTGCATACCGGTGTAGCCACCAAACTGGTTAACCTGATTAGAGGTTGCTTCGATAAGCACCTTGTTGTTGGTATGCAGATCGAAACGTAGCGCGGCTTCGATAACCAGCGGATGCGCGGAACAAACTGAGCAGATGCCGATGTGTTCGCCAGCTTTGTGTCGGGAAATAATATCTTTCATTTCAAACCTCCGTTTTCTTTCGAATATATTCGTTATGTTTTGTTTTGCTCGCAAACTCCTTTGTTTTGATTTGTGATCAATCTCGAAAAAAAGAAAGATAAAACGTAATGTTGCGAAAGTTGAAGATAAAAAAACGCTCTGGCGATGACGGCAGAGCGTTTTTAATTTATTGAAATTTAACTAAATATTCGTGAAAGCCAGCTCCGTTTAGGCTTTTCTGCTGGCTGAACGACCTGCTGCGGCTGTGCGGCAATTTCGCCTAATCCGGCATTAAAGGCCGTACCGATAGCCTCCAGCGCCTGATGGGCATCTTCCCCGCTGGCCATAAAATGCAGCCGATGCCCCTGCTTTGCGCCGAGAGAAACGACCCGCATCAGATTTTTGGCATCAACAATAGCGGAACGGGTGTCGAGATTTTCCACCCGAATTTGCGATCGCCACTGCTTCACCGCTTTCACCAGGACCGCGCTTGGCCGCGCGTGCAGTCCGTGGGGATTGCGTAGGGTAAACGTCGCCTCTTCATCGAACGCCGGAGGCGGTTTCATCTCTTCCCCTTCGGCCGGAAAGATATTTCCGGCCAGAATCTTCAGCACCGCCTGCGGGCTCTCGGCGCGCGAGAGCGCTTCAGGCACGCGCTCGTCGCTCATGGCATGGGTAAGCTGGCGTAGGATATCGAGGTGTTCGCTATCCTGTGCGGCGATACCCACTATCAGATAAGCCGTTTGTTCTTCTCCCCAATCTACCCCCTGCGGGCAGGCCAGCACTTTCACTCCGGTTTTCAGCACCGCATCGCGGCTCTGCGGCGTGCCGTGAGGAATGGCGATACCGTTGCCAAGGTACGTGCTGATTTGCCCTTCGCGGTCGCGCATGCCGTTCAGATAAGCGGGCGTGGTATGCCCTGCTTCGGTTAATCTGCCAACGACGCGTTGCAGCGCTTCATCTTTCGTTTTGATCGCGTGGTCGAAATGGATATCTGCGCAACTCAGTTGCATAAATAGCTCCTTATTTAATGGCACCGGCAAGCGTCGCCGCTTCCTGGTTCCGTTTTTGCCATAACCTCCAGCATCCCAGCATGACCGCGCCGCAGGCAGAACCGGCGAGAATACACAGTACCCACATCAGCGGTTTGCTCACCAGCGGCAGGATCAGGAAGCCGCCGTGTGGAGCAGGAACCTGAATTTGCAGGCTATAGCTGAGAACCGCAGAGATGGAAGAGGCGATCATCATCATAGGGATGACGCGTAAAGGATCTTTCGCGGCGAACGGAATAGCGCCTTCAGTAATATGAGTGCAGCCGAGGATATAGTTGACCATTCCGGCGGCGCGCTCTTCTTCACTGAAGCCTTTCGGAAAGAAGGTCGTTGCCAGTGCGATAACCAGCGGCGGCGTGATGCAGGCGGCGGAAACTCCGGCCATAAAGAAGTAGTTACCCTGACCAAGCAGCAGCGTACCGGTAACGTAGGCGGCTTTATTCACCGGGCCGCCAAAGTCGAAGGAGCACATCGCGCCTACCACAATGCCCAGCAGAATCGGGTTTGCTTCCTGCAATGAGCTCAGCCAGTTCATCATCGCGTTGTTGATAGCGGCGACGGGTTGACCCAGCAGCACCATCATCACGCCAATCACCAGTACGCCAACGAGCGGCATAATGAAGATCGATTTCAGTCCTTCATACTGGCGCGGCAGGCCGTTGAGCATATTGCGGATCAGCAGCATAAAATAACCGGCGGCGAAACCGGCGATAATCCCGCCGAGAAAGCCTGCGCCGGTAGCGTTGGCTAATAGCCCACCGACAAATCCCGCGACCATACCGGGACGCCCGGAAATAGACCAAGCGATATAAGCGGTGAAAATCGGCACCATGATTGAGAAGGCCTGTTGACCCACTTTCATTAGCGTGGCGGCGATAACGTTATATTGCGGCGAGTTTGGATCGGCGGAGTAGATGCCCCAAAGAAAGGAGATGGCAATCAAAATCCCTCCGGCGACAACAAACGGTAGCATGTTAGAGACGCCGCTCATCAGGTGCTTATATACCTGGCGACCGAAAGACTCCTGCTCGTATTTCTCCGTTGAAGCGTGGGAGGAAGAAATACCCTGACGACGCGCCGCCTGGCCGCTGATAACTTTGTTAATTAAATCAGCCGGATGGTGAATGGCTTCTTTAACCGGAACTTCAATGACAGGTAGACCATTAAATCGCTCGGCGTTAACATCTTTATCAGCGGCAATAATAACACCATAAATATCTTTTAAATCCGCAGGAGTAATCGCATTTTCAACACCTGAAGCGCCGTTGGTTTCGACTTTAATTTCAATGTTTAATTTCTTTGCTGCGGTTTTTAAGGCCTCTTCAGCCATAAAAGTATGCGCAATACCCGTAGGGCAACCGGTAACTGCAATGATTTTTTTCATAATCGGACCTTTATAATTGGACGACTTGAATTTGCTGTAATAATTCTTCTGTGCGTTGTAATTTTCCTAATCCAGCGGAACCGGCGACATCGGCGCCGGTCGCGCTGGCTAGTGCCAGGGCGTGAGTGACGTCTTCCTCGTTAAGCCATTTACTGAGAAAAGCGCCTAGTGCGGCATCACCGGCGCAGGCGGAGCTGACCAGATCTATTTTGGGTGCGGAGCAGAACCACACGCTTTCACCATCAGAAAAGTAGAGACCCTCGGCGCCCATCGTTAACAACACGTTGCGAGCGCCGAGCTGGTGCAGCGTATGCATTGCCTCGCGCACCTGCTGGTGGCTACTGACATCGAGACTGAAGATTTCCCGCAGCTCATCATCGTTAGGCTTGATCAGCAAAGGGCGTAATTCCAGCAGCTGGCGCAGGACCGGATGGCTGATATCGAGAATAATTTCGCAGCCTTTCTGCTGGCATAGTTCAATAATCTCGCCATAAAACCGACTTTCAATTCCTGGAGGCAGGCTGCCGCTAATGACCAAATAATCCCCAGCGGAAACGCATTCCAGGTGATGAATAACCTGCTGCTTGCACTCATCATCAATTTTTGCACCAGGATTAACAAGCTTATATTCCTCAATGCCGTCATTAATAAAAATATTAATTCTGGTTGGCTCAGAGACCCATGCCGGCGTCACTTTAATTTTTTTCTGACGTAACTCTTCCACAATATAGCGGCCAGTGAAACCACCGAAAATACCTATAATGTGAGTGGGCTGCTGATGATGATTTAATATCAGCGATACGTTCACTCCTTTACCATTTGGGCAATATTCCGTGTGTCGGGTTCGGTTCACTGCCGACGGCTTCAGCGGATCGCAAAAGATATTCATATCGATTGCCGTATTGAGTGTCAGGGTATGGATCACGACATTGCTCCTTCGATCCGATAATTACAGTTGTCCTTCACAGCCGCAAACGTGAATGACTTTGCGTACGACATCCTTCATCGCCGCTTTGGCCGGTTTCATGTAATGACGCGGATCGTTAGCATCCGGATTTTCTTCGAAATAGTGCTTCAGGGCATCGGAGAAAGCGATTTTTAGTTCGGTGGCGACATTGACCTTGCACACGCCCAGCGAAATTGCCCGACGGATGTCGCTATCGGGCAGGCCCGACGCACCATGAAGAACCAGAGGAACGTCAACGCGATCGCGAATGGCGGCAAGGCGGTCAAAATCGAGTTTAGGTTCCGCTGCGTACAGGCCGTGCGCCGTACCGATTGCCACCGCCAGAGAGTCGATGCCGGTGCGGGCGACAAATTCGCGCGCCTGTTCCGGGTTGGTATACAGCGCATCTTTTGCATCAACCACCAAATCATCTTCCACACCGCCCAGGCGGCCAAGCTCGGCTTCGACGCTGGCATCATAGCGGTGGCTCAGTTCAACAACACTCTTGACTAACGCGACGTTTTCTTCAAAAGGCGAATGCGATCCGTCGATCATGACCGAGCGGATACCGGCCTGTACTTTGCGCGTGATATCGAACAGATCTTCGTGGTGATCGAGGTGGACCGCTAAAGGAAGATCCCAGATCTTAGCCAGATCGCGAGCGATCGCTACTACGTTACCGGTTCCTGCATAGCTATAAGTTCCCGGGGTGCCGGCAAGGATCAGTGGAGAACGCAGCTCGGCTGCCGTCTCTACCACCACCTGCATCGTTTCCAGGTTGTGGATATTAAAGGCAGGAACGGCATAGCCAAGGCGTTGGGCTTTCAACAGCATATTTTTACTGGAAATAATGAACATTCATACTCCTTAACTTTCATATTGTAAGTTTGTTTTCGTTAATAACCTTCGTTTTGAAAGTAATGTAGCGACCGACTCCCGTTTTTGTTGTGATCAAACGCACACATCAGTGATGTTTTTTTATAAATGAAAGTTATTTCTTCTTGTTTATTTTCTTTTTTAAAATTACATTAAGGCGCAAGGAATGCTGTAACTTTATGAATTAAATGATTTTAATTTGGTATCAAACCCATGTGGACGGTCTTGCGTTTGACAATGTGGTGGGGAAATTTAAAAATGAAAGTTATTCTGGGAGAAAATAAGAAGGCACAACACTGTGGCAAAACCGTCAACAAGTCTGCTGAAAAGGCGCCTGGACATCGCAGAGATCGTGCGTAAGAACGGAGAGATCAAAGTCGACGATCTGGCTGAAATGCTGGCTGTTTCCGGGGTGACGATTCGTAACGATCTTAACTACCTTGAACAGCAGGGCTACCTGAAGCGCTCTTTTGGCGGCGCAATATACACTTCTCAGGCAGGTACGCCGGTTGCGCTGATTCAGGAGGTGCCAGTTGTCACCGATAAAGCGCTGGAGACCGAAATGGCTCGCCAGATCGCCGCGCAGATCGAAGATAGTGAAACGCTATTCCTGGGTCAGGGCTCGATATTACGTAAAGTGATCCCCTTCCTTGCCGGTTACGACGAGCTCTGTCTACTGTTGAACGACCTGGCGCATGTGCCGTTGGCGCAGGAGTTTCTGAATGGCGAAACCGTGCTGCTCGGCGGCGTGCTGGGGAGTAGTGGAAAAATAGTCGAAGGCGATCTGGCGTTAAGCGCGCTGGGTCATTATCGCCCCTCGCGAGCGCTGATAGCTGTCGATCATATTGCTGAGGATGGCACTTTAAGCGTCAGACAGGAAGCCAGCGCCCGCCTGCTGAGCGAAGCGGTGTCGCAAAGCGAGAGGGTAATCGCGGTAGCCGCACATCGTCCGGTCTATGGCGATAAGCGTTACGCGATTGGCAATTTGCAGCAACTTAGCGGCATCGTTACGCCGCAGGTTGTTGCTGCGGAATATCATGCCCGTCTACTCGCCGCAGGGCTGACTAACAGCTATACCAATAATGAGTGCCTGACATGGCTCAACCCTGCTTTGCAAAAAGCAAAGTAAAGGAGCGATGATGAAAGTGACCATTTGCACCATCGGCGAACTACTGGTGGAGTTTCTGGCAAAAGAAGAGAACCAGGGCTTTTCTCGCCCGGGAGAGTTTTGGGGGCCATATCCCAGCGGTGCACCGGCAATTTTTGCCGATCAGGTGGCAAAGTTGGGTTTTGGTTCGGTGCTTTTTAGCTGCGTCGGCAATGATGCGTTTGGCGAAATGAATATCGCGCGACTGGATGCCGATGGCGTTAATGTCAACGGTATCGCCATACTGCAAAAAGCGACTACTGGCAGTGCTTTTGTAAGCTATCGGAGTCAGGCACAGCGCGATTTTATTTTTAATATGCCGAACAGTGCCTGCGGTCTGTTGACTGCCGATCATATTGACGAAAGCCTGCTTAATCAGTGCAATCATTTCCACATTATGGGTTCCTCGCTGTTTTCGTTTCGCATGATCGATGCGATGCGTAAGGCGATTGAAAATATCAAAGCGCGCAACGGCACGGTTTCGTTCGATCCGAATATTCGTAAAGAGATGCTCAATATCCCAGAAATGTCGCAGGCCTTTGAATATATTCTTGATTACACCGATATCTTCCTGCCAAGCGACGGCGAACTGGATTACTTTGGTCTCAATCCGGGGCGCGATGAACAGGTGCTGGTGGATAAACTTTTAAAGCGCGGCGTTAAGCACGTGGTGATTAAACGCGGTCCGCGCGGAGCGAGCTATTTCAGCGCCCGGGAAACGCATCATGTTGCCGGGTTTCATGTCCCGGTTGTGGATCCTACGGGAGCGGGTGACTGTTTCGGTGCAACCTTTGTCAGTCTGTTCCTGTCGGGCACATCGCCGCAGGAAGCGTTGAGATGGGCTAATGCCAGCGGTTCTCTGGCGATTACCCAGCGTGGGCCGATGGAAGGGACTTCGACGAAGGCGCAGATAGAGGCCTTTTTTAACAGACAGAAGTAGCCTGGTGAATCCCGCTCGAGATTTGACGAGCGGGATAAGCATTTTAACGCATCACGTCACTGGCGCCGGGTTAAACACCGCCAGCTGATTGTGCAATCCCCACTGATCCGAGAAGGTCTTCTTGCGGCCGCTGGCGACATCAAGAATAAACTCAAACAGCTTCAGACCCACCTCTTCGATGGTCTCTTCCCCGGTGGCGATGGTTCCCGCGTTGATATCCATTAAGTCGTACCAGCGGTTTGCCAGCTCGGTTCGTGTCGCCATTTTAATGACCGGCACGGCGACCAGGCCATACGGCGTACCGCGACCGGTAGTAAACACCTGCACGGTGATCCCGGATGCCACCTGCTGAGTACCGCAGACAAAGTCGCTCGCCGGCGTCGCGGCGTAAATCAGACCGCGTTTGGTCGGGCGCTGCCCCGGAGAGAGCACTTCGGCAATCGCGCTTTTCCCGGACTTGGCGATAGAACCCAGCGCTTTTTCTACGACGTTCGCCAGGCCGCCTTTCTTGTTGCCCGGGGAGGGGTTGGCGCTGCGGTCGGTTTTGCCCATATCGAGATAGTTGTCATACCAGGCCATCTCTTCCAGCAGACGTTTGCCCACTTCTTCGTTGACGGCGCGTGGCGTCAGCAGATGGATTGCATCGCGTACTTCGGTGACTTCCGAGAACATAACGGTCGCCCCGCAGCGCACCAGCAGATCGGATGCGTAGCCCACTGCCGGATTGGCGGTTACGCCAGAAAACGCATCGCTGCCGCCGCACTGCATACCGACCACCAGCTCGGAGGCCGGGCAGGTTTCACGTTGGCGCTGGTTTAGCTTCTCCAGATGACGCTCGGCAACTCGCAGAATATCGTCGACCATCGATTTAAAACCGACGTGCTTTTCGTCTTGCAGGCTGACGATGCTGGCGCTATCCACGGGGATGCTTTTCACATCATCGGTACCTTCCAGCAGACGCTCCGGCTGCAGTTTTTCGCAGCCGAGGCCAATTACCATCACTTCGCCGCCGAAGTTTGGATTGAGCGCCAGGTTATGAATGGTACGGATCGGGACAACCGCCGCCGGGGCGTTAATCGCCACGCCGCAGCCATACAGGTGGTTCAGACCCACAACACCATCGACGTTGGGATACTTCGGCAGCAGATCGCGTTCGATGACTTTCACCACATAATCGACGACGCCCGCCACGCAGTGCACGCTGGTGCTAATGCCGAGCAGGTTTTTGGTGCCCACGCTACCGTCGGCGTTGCGATAGCCTTCGAAGGTATAGCCTTCCAGCGGCGGCAGCGGCGCCGGGACTTTGGTCGCCAGCGGTAAGGTATGCAGCGGCGGCGCTTTCGGTAGTTCGACCAGTGATTCGTCAATCCAGCTGCCCTGCGGGATATCGCGTACCGCATAGCCAATCACTTCGCCATAGCGGATGATTTCACCGTGGACGGGAATATCGACCAGCGCGACTTTATGGCCTTGCGGGATATGTTCAACCAGCGTGAGCCCGTCAGGGAAACGCGTTCCGGCCGTTAAACCTCGATCGTTAACAATAATCGCCACGTTATCCGTTTCGTGTACTTTTATATAAAACGCCGTTGGCGATTCTTGTCTAATTTCAATGTCAGCCATTGTCCAGTATTCTCCAGCAAGGTGCGAATAATAAAATAAAACGTTTATACCCGTCATATTTCAAGCTGCATGTGCGTTGGCTTTCCTCGCTCACCCCGGTTACTTACTTTAGTAAGCTCCTGGGGATTCCCTGCGTTGCCGTCTTCATGCAACTCGAAATATTTAGGGTATATTCAATTTCTGATGCTCAGATTTATGGAATTAAGAATGTCAGGTGTTTAGATTTAAAAATGTGATCTAAATCACTCGCTTTTGCGAGAGGGCATCAGGCATAGAAGGAAATCACTGGAATTGTGCATCAGCGCCCACTGATTATTGCATTTGCACAATTATAATGGTTTTTGTTATCTCTTTGTGGGGGTTGTGCACAGTGATTAAATACCATGAGCTGATTATACTGAGTCATGCTTGCAATGCGCCGGATAGGTAAATCGATACTTCCTGATATTGATTTATGAATAATGAAGAATCACGCCAAAATAAATAATGGAAGGTGTGTTGTACCTGAGGAATATTAGATGAGTCTGGATGCAATGATAGAACAGAAAAAGGAAGTGCCAACTCGATATTTAATTCTGTTGATCATTTTCATTGTTACCGCCGTTAATTATGCCGACCGGGCGACGCTCTCGATCGCCGGTACAGAGGTGGCGAAAGAACTGCAGCTGAGCGCGGTCTCAATGGGGTATATTTTCTCCGCATTCGGCTGGGCCTACCTGCTGATGCAGATCCCCGGCGGCTGGCTGCTCGATAAATTTGGCTCGAAGAAAGTCTACTCTTACAGCCTGTTCTTCTGGTCGCTGTTTACCTTCCTGCAAGGCTTTGTGGATATGTTTCCGCTGGCGTGGGCGGGTATCTCAATGTTTTTTATGCGCTTTATGCTGGGTTTCTCTGAAGCGCCATCTTTCCCGGCAAACGCCCGTATCGTCGCGGCGTGGTTTCCAACGAAAGAGCGCGGCACCGCATCGGCGATTTTTAACTCTGCGCAGTATTTCTCTCTGGCGCTGTTCTCGCCGCTGCTGGGCTGGCTGACCTTTGCCTGGGGTTGGGAGCACGTCTTCACCGTCATGGGCGTGATTGGTTTTGTGCTGACCGGCCTGTGGGTAAAACTGATCCATAACCCCACTGAGCACCCGCGCATGACGCAAGAGGAGCTGAAGTTTATCTCCGAGAACGGTGCAGTGGTTGATATGGACCATAAAAAGCCCGGCAGCGCGGCGGCCAACGGACCTAAGCTGCACTATATCAAGCAGCTGTTGACCAACCGCATGATGCTGGGGGTGTTCTTCGGCCAATATTTTATCAATACCATCACCTGGTTCTTCCTCACCTGGTTCCCGATTTATCTGGTGCAGGAAAAGGGCATGTCGATTCTGAAAGTGGGTCTGGTCGCATCGATTCCGGCGCTGTGCGGTTTTGCCGGCGGCGTGCTGGGCGGGGTGTTCTCCGACTATCTGATTAAACGCGGTTGTTCCATCACCGTGGCGCGTAAGCTGCCGATCGTCCTCGGAATGCTGCTGGCTTCCACCATCATTCTGTGTAACTACACCGATAACACCGCGCTGGTGGTGACCCTGATGGCGCTGGCTTTCTTCGGTAAAGGGTTCGGCGCGCTGGGCTGGCCGGTGATTTCCGATACCGCGCCGAAAGAGATTGTCGGCCTGTGCGGCGGCGTCTTTAACGTCTTTGGTAACGTCGCTTCCATCGTAACCCCGCTGGTTATCGGTTACCTGGTGAGCGAGCTGCACTCATTCAACGCAGCGCTGGTCTTCGTCGGATGCTCGGCCCTGATGGCGATGGTTTGCTATCTGTTTGTGGTCGGCGACATCAAACGCATGGAACTGCAGAAATAATTAACGGTTAAGTGACAAGGTATAAGTGATGAATAACGATATCTTCCCGAATAAATTTAAGGCGGCCCTGGCGGCGCATCAGGTTCAGATTGGCTGCTGGTCCGCGCTGGCGAGCCCAATTAGCACCGAAGTTTTAGGCCTGGCAGGTTTCGACTGGCTGGTACTGGACGGCGAACATGCGCCGAACGACATCTCCACCTTTATCCCGCAGCTGATGGCACTGAAAGGCAGCGCCAGCGCGCCGGTCGTCCGCGTACCAACCAACGAACCAGTGATCATTAAGCGCCTGCTGGATATCGGTTTTTATAACTTCCTGATTCCGTTTGTCGAAACGGAAGAGCAGGCAGTTAACGCCGTTGCCTCAACCCGCTATCCGCCTGAAGGCATTCGCGGTGTATCCGTTTCGCACCGCGCCAATATGTTTGGCACCGTGCCGGATTACTTCGCGCAGTCGAACAAAAATATCACCATTCTCGTGCAAATCGAGAGCCAGCAGGGCGTGGATAACGTTGATGCGATAGCCGCCACGCCGGGCGTGGACGGTATTTTTGTCGGCCCAAGCGATCTGGCCGCTGCGCTGGGCCATCTGGGTAATGCTTCCCATCCGGAAGTGCAGAAAGCGATTCAGCACATTTTTGCCAGCGCGAAAAAGCACGGTAAGCCGAGCGGTATTCTGGCGCCGGTTGAAGCCGACGCGCGGCGCTATCTGGAATGGGGCGCGACCTTTGTCGCCGTCGGCAGCGACCTGGGCGTATTCCGCTCTGCCACGCAAAAACTGGCTGATTCCTTTAAGAAATAACCACCACCGAAACTAGAGAGATAAAGACATGACAATGAAAGTTGGTTTTATTGGCCTCGGTATCATGGGTAAACCAATGAGTAAAAACCTCCTCAAGGCAGGTTACTCGTTGGTGGTTGCTGACCGTAACCCGGAAGCGATTGCCGAGGTGATTGCCGCAGGCGCAGAAACTGCGGCATCAGCGAAAGCGATTGCCGAGCAGTGCGATGTGATCATCACCATGCTGCCGAACTCGCCGCACGTGAAAGAAGTGGCACTGGGCGAAGGCGGCATTATCGAAGGCGCGAAGCCAGGCACCGTGCTGATCGATATGAGCTCCATCGCGCCGCTGGCGAGCCGCGAAATCAGCGAAGCGCTGAAAGCGAAAGGCGTCGATATGCTGGATGCGCCGGTCAGCGGCGGCGAACCGAAGGCCATCGACGGTACGCTATCGGTGATGGTGGGCGGTGATAAAGCGATTTTCGACAAATATTACGATCTGCTGAAAGCGATGGCGGGTTCCGTGGTGCATACCGGCGAGATCGGCGCGGGCAACGTGACCAAGCTGGCTAACCAGGTGATCGTGGCGCTGAACATTGCGGCGATGTCCGAAGCGCTGACGCTGGCGACCAAAGCGGGCGTGAACCCGGATCTGGTATATCAGGCCATCCGCGGCGGGCTGGCCGGAAGTACCGTGCTGGATGCCAAAGCGCCAATGGTAATGGACCGCAACTTCAAGCCGGGCTTCCGTATCGATCTGCATATTAAGGATCTGGCGAACGCGCTGGACACCTCCCACGGCGTGGGCGCCCAGCTGCCGCTTACCGCCGCGGTGATGGAGATGATGCAGGCGCTGCGCGCCGACGGTTTGGGTACCGCCGACCATAGCGCGCTTGCATGCTACTACGAAAAACTGGCGAAAGTGGAAGTCACTCGCTAACAAGAAGGGCGCGGATGCGCGCCCTGTGATTCTTGCCTTGCGCGGCACTGTCAGGCTACATAACTATGAAAATCGTAATCGCCCCAGACTCTTATAAAGAAAGCCTCTCGGCTACCGAGGTTGCCCAGGCTATAGAAAAAGGTTTTCGGGAAATTTTCCCCGATGCGCTCTACGTGAAGGTTCCTCTCGCCGATGGCGGCGAAGGGACCGTTGAGGCGATGATTGCCGCGACGCAGGGAACCGAGATGAGCGCCTGCGTGACGGGGCCGCTGGGCGTCCCGGTGGATGCCTGCTGGGGGCTTTCCGGCGATGGCAAAACCGCGTTTATCGAAATGGCTGCGGCCAGCGGGCTGGGGCTGGTGCCGCCCGCTCAGCGTAACCCGCTATTGACGACGTCGCGCGGTACCGGCGAGCTGATTTTGCAGGCGCTGGATCATGGGGCGAAAAATATCATCATTGGCATTGGCGGCAGCGCCACCAACGACGGCGGCGCGGGGATGGTGCAGGCGCTGGGCGCGCGTCTTTGCGATGCCAATGGCGCGGAGATCGGCCACGGCGGCGGTAGCCTGTGTAGTCTGAATTCGATAGATATTACCGGTCTCGATGCGCGGCTGCATGATTGCGCCATTCGGGTGGCCTGCGATGTCACCAATCCGCTGATCGGCGATACCGGCGCATCAAGGATATTTGGCCCGCAGAAAGGGGCTACCGAAGCGATGATCCGCGAGCTGGACAGCAACCTGGCGCACTATGCGGACGTTATTAAGGCCGATCTGCATGTCGATGTGAAGCAGGTTGCCGGTGCGGGCGCGGCGGGCGGTATGGGCGCCGCGCTGATGGCGTTCCTGAACGCTGAATTACGCAGCGGGATTGAAATCGTGACCCAGGCGCTGAATCTGGAAGAGCATATCCTCGATTGTTCGCTGGTGGTGACCGGCGAAGGTCGGCTGGATAGCCAGAGCATTAACGGTAAAGTGCCGGTTGGGGTGGCGAGCGTGGCGAAAAAGTATCATAAACCGGTAATTGGCATTGCCGGTAGTCTGACCCGCGACGTGGGCGTGGTTCACCAGTATGGGATTGATGCGGTGTTTAGCGTGCTGACCAGCGTAACGACGCTGGAAGAGGCGTTTCGCGGCGCGGCGGACAATATTTATCGTGCGTCGCGTAATATTGCGGCGACATTGCAGGTCGGAATGGCGACGGAAGGATGACAACCGCTGGCAAACCCTCTATACTGCGCGCCGAAGCTGACCAGACAGTCGCCGCTTCGTCGTCGTCCTCTTCGGGGGAGACGGGCGGAGGGGAGGAAAGTCCGGGCTCCATAGGGCAGGGTGCCAGGTAACGCCTGGGAGGCGCAAGCCTACGACCAGTGCAACAGAGAGCAAACCGCCGATGGCCCACGCAAGTGGGATCAGGTAAGGGTGAAAGGGTGCGGTAAGAGCGCACCGCGCGTCTGGTAACAGTTCGCGGCACGGTAAACTCCACCCGGAGCAAGGCCAAATAGGGGTTCACAAGGTACGGCCCGTACTGAACCCGGGTAGGCTGCTTGAGCCAGTGAGCGATTGCTGGCCTAGATGAATGACTGTCCACGACAGAACCCGGCTTAACGGTCAGCTTCAACTTTTCAGAAAACCCTCGTCAGAAATGGCGGGGG
>OKIW01000019.1_pt1 | contig 123689 bp, 119 predicted proteins | sample 1612991 | NCBI WGS metagenome assembly OKIW01 (sample SAMN04436827, study PRJEB24849) | human gut metagenome | biome: human gut; feature: NICU; material: stool | host: Homo sapiens | place: USA: Saint Louis, MO | collected 2011-06-23 | reverse complement strand
TGCCAGGCATCAAACAGGTGAAGAGCCCATCCTGACGGATGGGCTTTTTGCGTTTTTGTGGCCTGAGAACTACCGGATAGAAGTTTATTCTTATCCGGCTCCGTATCTTATTCGTGTACCAGATTCAATAACGGGTAAGGTTTACCGAGATCGTCCGTCTCTGAACGCCCCGTCACCTTAAAGCCCATCTTCTGATAAAATCCGACCGCTTGCTCATTCTGCTCATTAACGTTGGTCGTCAACTTTGGCGCCAGCGTTAGCGCGTGTTCAATCAGTAACTTACCGACGCCGCAGCCGCGGACCATAGGATCAACGAATAGCGCATCCATATGTTCACCCGTAAGAAGCATAAAGGCGATAGGCTCATCTTTCTCCGTTACCGCCACCCACAGCGGCGCTTCGGGTAGAAATGAACTCACCAGCGTTTCGAGTTCCACTCTATACTCTTTTGACAGGAAATCGTGAGTGGCATCAACCGAGCGACGCCAGATCGCAACCAGTTTTTCCCCTTCATCATGCCGTGAACGGCGGATACTAATAACCATAATTGCTCCTTTTATTTATTCTTATATTCTAACGTAAAAATCTCCGTGAAATTTTCTCACCCTGCACCTGCAGGCTCGACATTCACCTTATTCCTGGGTATCTTCAGCTGTCTGGATGTCTAAACGTTTATACGTATGCTATGAGGTAATAAAGTTATGCCAATTCGGGTGCAGGACGAGCTACCGGCCGTCAATTTCTTGCGTAATGAAAACGTCTTTGTGATGACGACTACTCGCGCGACGACTCAGGAAATCCGCCCGCTGAAGGTGCTCATCCTTAATCTGATGCCGAAGAAAATCGAGACTGAGAATCAGTTTCTGCGACTACTTTCCAACTCTCCTCTGCAGCTTGATATCCAGCTGCTGCGCATCGATGCCCGCGAATCGCGTAATACCCCGGCGGAACACCTGAACAACTTTTACTGCAACTTTGAAGATATTTGCGATCAGAACTTTGATGGCCTGATTGTGACCGGCGCGCCTTTAGGGCTGGTTGAGTTTAATGACGTTGCCTATTGGCCGCAGATCAAGCAGGTACTGGAGTGGGCAAAAGATCATGTCACCTCCACGCTGTTTGTCTGTTGGGCGGTACAGGCTGCCCTTAATATTCTCTACGGTATTCCTAAACAGACCCGCTCTGAAAAAATTTCCGGCGTATATGAACACCATATCCTGCAACCTCATGCCTTATTAACCCGCGGCTTTGACGATAGCTTTTTGGCCCCGCACTCGCGCTATGCCGATTTCCCGGCGGCGCTGATTCGCGACTATACCGATCTTGAGATTCTGGCGGAGACGGAAGAAGGGGACGCCTACCTGTTCGCCAGCAAAGATAAGCGCATCGCCTTCGTGACCGGTCACCCGGAATATGACGCCAATACTCTGGCCAGCGAATTTTTCCGCGATGTAGAAGCGGGCCTCGATCCACAGGTTCCGCACAATTATTTCCCGCAAAACGATCCGCAGAACAAACCGCGTGCCACCTGGCGAAGTCATGGCAATCTGCTGTTTATCAACTGGCTGAATTATTACGTCTACCAGATTACACCATACGATCTACGCCATATGAATCCGACTCTGGATTAATGTCCTACACAACGCGATCCTAAAGCGTTTCAGCATTTTGCCTCTGGCACCTTCGGGTGCCTTTTTTATTTCCGAAACGCGGCTCATATTGTAATTAAACTTTATTTATATTGTTATCAATAGGTTAATTAAGAATTAAATTAAAAATGGAAATTGTTTTTGATTTTGAAAAATAAATGCGTAGTCTTAATTGTGCTGAACGAAAACTACACAACGATCTTACGTTCGCGCCAACTGGATCAACCAAGAGGAGCAGCACATGACGCAGCAGGCGACAATTACTGACGAACTGGCTTTTAGCCAGCCATATGGCGACCAGGAGAAGCAAATCTTAACGCCTGAGGCAGTGGAGTTTCTGACCGAGCTGGTGAGCCGCTTTACGCCAGAACGCAACAAACTCCTGGCGGCGCGTATCCAGCAGCAGCAGGCAATTGACGACGGAAAGCTTCCTGACTTTATTTCGGAAACTGCTTCCATTCGTAATAGTGAATGGAAGATCCGCGGTATTCCGGAGGATTTGCAGGATCGGCGGGTGGAAATCACCGGACCGGTTGAGCGCAAGATGGTGATCAATGCGCTCAATGCGAATGTGAAAGTCTTTATGGCGGATTTCGAAGACTCGCTAGCGCCCGAATGGAACAAAGTCATTGATGGGCAAATTAACCTGCGTGATGCGGTTAACGGCACCATCAGCTACACCAATGAAGCCGGCAAGATTTATCAGCTCAAGCCGAACCCGGCGCTACTGATCTGCCGCGTTCGCGGTCTGCACCTGCCGGAAAAACATGTGACCTGGCGCGGTGAAGCCATTCCCGGCAGCCTGTTCGACTTCGCACTCTATTTCTTCCACAACTACAAAGCGTTACTGGAAAAAGGTAGCGGGCCCTATTTCTATCTGCCGAAGACTCAGGCCTGGCAGGAAGCGGCGTGGTGGAGTGAAGTCTTTAGCTTTACGGAAGACCGTTTTGAGCTGCCGCGCGGCACCGTTAAAGCCACGTTGCTGATTGAAACGCTGCCCGCCGTATTCCAGATGGACGAAATTCTGCACGCCCTGCGCGACCATATTGTTGGCCTGAACTGCGGGCGCTGGGACTACATCTTCAGCTATATCAAAACGCTGAAGAACCACCCTGACCGCGTTTTGCCGGATCGTCAGGTGGTGACGATGGACAAACCTTTCCTCAGCGCCTACTCGCGATTGCTGATTAGGACCTGCCACAAGCGCGGCGCGTTTGCGATGGGCGGCATGGCGGCCTTTATTCCGAGCAAAGATGCCGAGCGAAACAACCAGGTGCTGAACAAGGTAAAAGCAGACAAATCGCTGGAGGCAAATAACGGCCATGATGGTACCTGGATCGCGCATCCCGGGCTGGCTGATACCGCGATGGCCGTTTTTAACGGCGTACTGGGCGAGAACAAAAATCAGCTGTCCGTTACCCGCGAAGACGACGCGCCGATCACTGCTGAACAACTGCTGGCCCCCTGTGAAGGCGAACGGACCGAAGAGGGCATGCGCGCCAATATTCGCGTGGCGGTGCAGTACATCGAAGCGTGGATCTCCGGCAACGGCTGCGTACCGATCTATGGCCTGATGGAAGATGCGGCAACGGCCGAAATCTCCCGTACCTCGATTTGGCAGTGGATCCATCATGAGAAAACCCTCAGTAACGGCATACCTGTTACCAAAGCGCTGTTCCGCCAGTGGCTGGCCGAAGAGATGCGGGTGATTCAGGACGAACTGGGCGAGCACCGCTACAGCAGCGGGCGTTTTGATGAAGCCGCTCGTCTGATGGAACAGATCACTACCTCCGACGAGCTGATCGATTTCTTAACCCTGCCGGGCTATCGCCTTCTGGCCTAATTCACCACACAACAATATGGAGCATCTGCACATGAAGACTCGTACCCAACAAATCGAAGAATTAAACAAAGAGTGGACGAAACCGCGCTGGGAAGGGATTACCCGCCCATACAGCGCCGAGGACGTGGTGAAGCTACGCGGCTCGGTCAACCCGGAGTGTACGCTGGCGCAACTGGGCGCGGCAAAGATGTGGCGACTCCTGCACGGCGAAGCGAAAAAAGGCTACGTCAACAGCCTGGGCGCGCTGACCGGCGGGCAGGCGCTGCAGCAGGCGAAAGCGGGCATTGAAGCGATTTATCTTTCCGGCTGGCAGGTCGCGGCGGATGCCAACCTGGCCTCCAGCATGTATCCGGATCAATCGCTCTATCCGGCAAACTCGGTACCGGCGGTTGTCGATCGGATCAACAACACCTTCCGCCGTGCAGATCAGATCCAGTGGTCTGCGGGCATTGAGCCGAACGATCCGCGTTATACCGATTATTTCCTGCCGATCGTCGCCGACGCGGAAGCGGGATTTGGCGGCGTGCTTAATGCGTTTGAGCTGATGAAATCGATGATTGAGGCCGGTGCAGCGGCCGTACACTTCGAAGACCAGCTGGCATCGGTGAAGAAGTGCGGCCATATGGGCGGCAAAGTGCTGGTCCCCACGCAAGAGGCGATTCAGAAACTGGTTGCCGCGCGCCTGGCGGCGGATGTGATGGGCGTGCCAACCCTGGTGATTGCCCGTACTGACGCCGATGCGGCGGATTTAATTACCTCAGACTGCGATCCTTACGATCGTCAGTTCATCACCGGAGACCGTACCAGCGAAGGTTTCTTCCGCACCCATGCCGGTATCGAACAGGCGATCAGCCGCGGGCTGGCCTACGCGCCCTATGCCGACCTGGTGTGGTGTGAAACTTCCACCCCGGACCTTGAGCTGGCGAAGCGCTTTGCCGATGCGATTCACGCGAAATATCCGGGTAAACTGCTGGCCTACAACTGCTCGCCGTCGTTTAACTGGCAGAAAAAGCTGGATGATAAAACCATCGCCAGCTTCCAGCAGCAGCTGTCGGATATGGGTTACAAGTATCAGTTCATCACCCTGGCGGGTATCCACAGTATGTGGTTCAACATGTTTGATCTGGCGCACGCTTACGCCCAGGGCGAGGGAATGAAGCATTATGTTGAGAAAGTCCAGCAGCCGGAGTTCGCGGCGGCTAAAGATGGCTACACCTTTGTCTCTCATCAGCAGGAAGTGGGCACCGGCTACTTCGATAAGGTGACCACCATTATCCAGGGCGGAGCCTCGTCAGTCACGGCGTTAACCGGCTCTACAGAAGAAGATCAGTTCTGATAATTTCCCCCTCTCCCTCTCTCCGGGGGAGAGGGATGGGTGAGGGGGAAGCGATGACGCGTGGCCTGGAACTATTGATTGCTCAAACTATTTTGCAGGGTTTTGACGCCCAGTATGGTCGTTTTCTTGAAGTGACTTCCGGCGCCCAGCAGCGCTTTGAACAGGCTGACTGGCATACCGTCCAGCAGGCGATGAAGCAGCGTATTCACCTTTACGATCACCATGTCGGCCTGGTCGTCGAACAGCTGCGCTGCATTACTGATGGGAAAAATACCGATACCGATTTTTTGCTGCGGGTGAAAGAGCACTATACCCGCCTGCTGCCGGATTACCCTCGCTTCGAAATTGCGGAGAGCTTTTTTAATTCCGTCTATTGCCGGTTGTTTGACCACCGCTCGCTGACTCCCGAGCGGCTTTTTATTTTCAGCTCGCAGCCGGAGCGGCGCTTACGTTCCATCCCGCGGCCGCTGGCTAAAGATTTCTTCCCTAACCGGGGCTGGGACACGTTATTACGCAAAGTGTTATCCGATCTTCCTCTCCGCCTGCCGTGGCAAAACAGCGCGCGCGATATCGGATATATCACCGCTTGCCTACAGGAAGCGCTTGGCAGCGAGCTACTTTCCCGCTCACATCTGCAGGTGGCGAACGAACTGTTTTATCGCAATAAGGCGGCCTGGCTGGTGGGTAAACTCGTCACGCCAATAGCGACGCTGCCTTTTCTTCTCCCTATCCATCGTTCTGATGAAGGTGAACTGTTTGTCGATGCCTGTCTGACAACGCACGCCGAAGCCAGCATCGTTTTTGGCTTCGCCCGCTCCTATTTTATGGTTTACGCGCCGCTGCCCGGCGCGCTGGTTGAGTGGCTGCGTGAGATTCTCCCGGGTAAAACCACCGCCGAACTGTATATGGCAATTGGCTGCCAGAAGCATGCGAAAACCGAGAGCTATCGGGAATACCTGCACTACATTTCCCAAAGTGATGAGCAATTTATTGAAGCGCCGGGGATTCGCGGCATGGTGATGCTGGTGTTTACTTTGCCGGGGTTTGACCGGGTATTTAAGATCATCAAGGACCGCTTCGCGCCGCAGAAAGAGATGACAGCCGCCCACGTGCGCGCCTGCTATCAGCTGGTCAAAGAGCACGACCGCGTGGGACGGATGGCCGATACCCAGGAGTTTGAGAACTTCGTGCTGGAGAAACGGCAAATTGCGCCCGAATTGATGACCCTGCTGCAAACCGAGGCCGGAGCGAAAATTACCGATCTCGGCGATCGAATCGCCATCAGCCATCTTTATATCGAGCGGCGGATGGTGCCGCTCAATATCTGGCTGGAGCAGGTCGACGGTCAGGCGCTGCGCGATGCGGTGGAGGAGTACGGGAACGCCATTCGACAGCTGGCCGCCGCCAATATTTTCCCCGGCGATATGCTATTTAAAAACTTTGGCGTCACGCGTCACGGCCGGGTGGTGTTCTACGATTATGATGAAATTTGCTATATGACGGAAGTGAACTTCCGTGAGATCCCGCCGGCGCGCTACCCAGAAGATGAACTCGCCAGCGAGCCCTGGTATAGCGTCTCGCCGGGCGATGTTTTCCCGGAAGAGTTTCGCCACTGGCTGTGCGCCGATCCGCGCATCGGGCCGCTATTTGAAGAGATGCATTCGGACCTGCTGCGCGCCGACTACTGGCGGGAGCTGCAAACGCGCATCCGCAACGGCCACGTGGAGGATGTCTACGCCTATCGCCGCCGTCAGCGCTTTTGCGTGCGTTACGGCAATCTGCAGCAGGCGGGATAACAGGCGGCCTGGCTCAGGCCGCTTCGATAACGGCAAATTCTTCGTATACCAGCTCCATATCCGGAGCCCAGGTGCCCTCTCGTTCAAAGAAGGCCTGATGCGCCGATTGCCAGTAGGCGAGGCTCAAATCGCCTTCGCCTTCCAGCGCGGCGAGCTCCGGGCTCATTTCGTTAAAACGGATGAGCCTGAGCGTCAGGGTGCGTATCACGCAGACGGCTTTCCCTTTGCCGTCCAGTACAATGTGATATGCCCCTGGCGTCACGGGTGGCTGCTCCTGCTGATAGCTGACAAGCGAGCCGCAGGTACCGCGCTTTTTCCCCGCGACGACCAGTGCCGCCAGCTCGTCGGCCAGCGCCGCGGAGTCGCCGAAAGACCAGCAAAAAGCTGAAGGGTATTTATCCTGCCAGTAGGATTTCAGATCGCTCATTTAGCGCACTCCGCCGTAGGCCAGCGTGACTTCTTTCGCCGCCTTGATCACCATCGCGCCGAACTCGGTCACGCGGTCATCGGTAATGCGGGAAATGGGTCCGGAGATTGAGATAGCGGCGAACGGCTCACGATGTTCATCATAAATGCACGACGCCACGCAGCGCAGGCCAAGCGCGTGTTCCTCGTCATCAAACGAGTAGCCACGCTTACGCGTCTGGGCCAGATCTTCTTTCAGATGCACCGGCGACACCAGAGTGGCGTGGGTATAGGCGTGCAGACCTTTTCGGTGCAGCAGGCCGGTAACCTGCTCTTCGCTTAGCTGCGACAGAAAAGCCTTTCCGGCGCCGGAAGCGTGCATCGGCAGCTTACCGCCAATCGGCGCCGACATACGCATCAGTTGGGTACACTGCACCTGATCGATAATAATCGCCTGGTGGTCGCCCTGGTCAAGCACCGCGAGGTTAACCGTTTCGCCGGAGTCTTCCATCAGCTGACGCAAAATCGGATGGACGATCGCCAACAGGTTACGGCTTTGCAGGAAGCTGCTGCCGACGACGAAAGCATGCGCGCCTACCGACCAGTGTCCCAGCTCACCGACCTGACGAACAAAACCCAACTGCTGCATGGTCGTCAGCAGGCGGTGCGTCGTGGAGTTAGGCAAACCGGCCTGCTGGGCCAGTTCGGTCAGCGCCACGCTACCGTGGGATTCAGCAATCCATTCGAGCAGTTTCAGTCCGCGAGTCAGGGACTGAACTTGTCCGCCAGCCGGAGCGGCGGCGGGAGAGGCAGGTTTTCTGCCGCGTTTTGCGGGAGCGGGGGTCGCCATCGCGGACTCCTTTTTTCTGTATCGTGGAAATGATTTTCGTTTTATTTGACGATAATGCAATCACTACCCGACTGATCGGATGAGTGAAGCTGAACATGTCTCATCTTGCCCGCTGTTCTCTTTTCCACCCCTTCGGTTTGTGCCAGTATGGTCTGTTGAGTTTTTCGGTCTGGTTGAGCGTTGTCGGGAGCGAGTGTGAGCAGCAAAGTTGAGCAACTGCATCAGCAGTTAAAAGCACGTATTTTGGTTCTGGATGGGGGCATGGGCACCATGATCCAGAGCTATCGTCTGAGTGAGCAGGACTTTCGCGGCGCACGCTTTGCCGACTGGCCGTGCGACCTGAAGGGCAACAACGACCTGCTGGTTCTCAGCAAGCCGGAAGTGATAACCGCTATCCACGATGCCTATTTCGAGGCCGGGGCGGATATCATTGAAACCAACACCTTTAATTCGACGACCATCGCGATGGCGGATTACCAGATGGAATCCCTGTCGGCGGAGATCAACTTTACGGCGGCGAAACTGGCCCGCGCCAGCGCCGATGCCTGGACCGCCCGCACGCCGGAAAAACCGCGCTACGTCGCAGGGGTCCTCGGCCCGACTAACCGCACCGCGTCTATTTCTCCCGACGTCAACGACCCGGCCTACCGCAACATCACCTTTGACGGGCTAGTGGAAGCCTATCGTGAATCCACCAAAGCGCTGGTGGAAGGCGGGGCGGATCTGATTCTGATTGAGACGGTGTTCGATACCCTCAACGCTAAAGCGGCGATCTTTGCGGTTAAAGAGGAGTTCGAAGCGCTGGGGGTCGATCTGCCGATTATGATCTCCGGCACCATCACCGACGCCTCCGGGCGCACGCTGTCCGGCCAGACCACCGAAGCTTTCTATAACTCGCTGCGCCACGCCGATGCGCTGACGTTCGGCCTCAACTGCGCACTCGGGCCGGATGAGCTGCGCCAGTACGTGCAGGAGCTGTCGCGTATCGCCGAATGCTACGTTACCGCCCACCCGAATGCCGGTTTGCCGAACGCCTTTGGCGAATACGACCTCGACGCCGACACGATGGCGGCGCAAATTCGCGAATGGGCTGAAGCCGGATTCCTGAATATTGTCGGCGGCTGCTGCGGCACCACGCCGGAACATATCGCCGCTATGAGCCGCGCGGTGGCCGGCCTGCCGCCGCGCCAGCTGCCGGAAATCCCCGTCGCCTGCCGTCTTTCCGGCCTTGAGCCGCTGAATATCGGCGATGACAGCCTGTTTGTGAACGTCGGCGAACGCACCAACGTCACCGGCTCGGCGAAATTCAAACGCCTGATTAAAGAAGAAAAATATAACGAAGCGCTGGATGTGGCACGCCAGCAAGTCGAAAGCGGCGCGCAGATTATCGATATCAATATGGATGAGGGAATGCTCGACGCCGAAGCGGCGATGACGCGCTTCCTCAACCTGATCGCCGGTGAGCCGGATATCGCCCGCGTGCCGATTATGATTGACTCCTCCAAATGGGAAGTTATCGAAAAAGGCCTGAAGTGTATTCAGGGTAAAGGCATCGTTAACTCCATCTCGATGAAAGAGGGCGTTGAGCCGTTTATCCAGCATGCGAAAAAGGTGCGCCGCTACGGGGCCGCCGTCGTGGTGATGGCCTTTGATGAAGTGGGCCAGGCCGATACCCGCGAGCGGAAAATTGAAATTTGCCGCCGGGCGTACAACATTCTCACCGAAGAGGTGGGCTTCCCGCCGGAAGATATCATCTTTGACCCGAATATTTTCGCCGTGGCGACCGGGATTGAAGAGCACAACAACTACGCCCAGGACTTTATCGGCGCCTGCGAAGATATCAAACGCGAACTGCCGCACGCGCTCATTTCCGGCGGCGTGTCTAACGTGTCGTTCTCCTTTCGCGGCAACGATCCGGTGCGCGAGGCGATTCACGCGGTATTCCTCTACTACGCCATCCGCAACGGCATGGATATGGGCATCGTCAACGCTGGCCAGCTGGCGATTTACGACGACCTTCCCGCCGAGCTGCGCGACGCGGTTGAAGATGTGATTCTGAACCGCCGCGATGACGGCACCGAACGCCTGCTCGATTTGGCGGAAAAATATCGCGGCAGCAAAACCGACGATACCGCCAATGCTCAGCAGGCGGAGTGGCGCAGCTGGGACGTCAAAAAACGCCTCGAATACTCGCTGGTTAAAGGCATTACCGAATTTATCGAGCTCGATACCGAAGAAGCCCGCCAGCAGGCCGCGCGGCCGATTGAGGTTATCGAAGGGCCGCTGATGGACGGCATGAACGTGGTCGGCGACCTGTTCGGTGAAGGGAAAATGTTCCTGCCGCAGGTGGTGAAATCCGCCCGCGTCATGAAGCAGGCGGTGGCCTATCTCGAACCCTATATCGAAGCCAGCAAAGAGAAAGGTTCCAGCAACGGCAAGATGGTCATCGCCACCGTGAAAGGCGACGTGCACGACATCGGCAAGAATATTGTCGGCGTGGTGCTGCAGTGTAATAACTACGAAATTGTCGACCTTGGCGTGATGGTGCCTGCGGATAAAATCCTGAAAACCGCCCGCGAGGTTAACGCCGACCTGATTGGCCTCTCCGGGCTGATAACGCCGTCGCTGGATGAGATGGTCAACGTGGCGAAGGAGATGGAGCGTCAGGGCTTTACTATTCCGCTGCTGATCGGCGGCGCCACCACCTCGAAAGCGCATACGGCGGTGAAAATCGAGCAGAACTACAGCGGCCCGACGGTTTACGTGCAGAACGCCTCGCGCACCGTCGGCGTGGTCGCTGCGCTGCTGTCCGCGACCCAGCGTGATGATTTTGTCGCCCGTACCCGCAAAGAGTACGAAACGGTACGTATTCAGCACGGACGTAAAAAGCCGCGTACCCCGCCGGTCACGCTGGAAGCCGCGCGCGATAACGATCTGGCCTTTGACTGGGAAAGCTATACGCCGCCAGTGGCCCATCGTCTGGGCGTACAGGAAGTGGAAGCCAGTATCGAAACCCTGCGTAACTATATCGACTGGACGCCGTTCTTTATGACCTGGTCTCTGGCCGGGAAATATCCGCGCATTCTGGAAGATGAAGTGGTCGGCGAAGAGGCGCAGCGCCTGTTCAAAGACGCCAATGAGCTGCTGGATAAGCTCAGCGCCGGGAAGACACTGAACCCGCGCGGCGTGGTGGGGTTGTTCCCGGCTAACCGCGTCGGCGACGACGTCGAAATCTATCGCGATGAAACCCGCACGCACGTGCTGACCGTGGGGCATCATTTGCGCCAGCAGACCGAGAAAGTCGGTTTTGCCAACTACTGCCTGGCGGACTTTGTCGCGCCGAAACTGTCAGGAAAAGCGGATTATATCGGCGCCTTTGCGGTGACCGGCGGCCTTGAGGAAGACGCGCTGGCCGACGCCTACGAAGCGCAGCACGATGATTACAACAAGATTATGGTGAAGGCGATTGCCGACCGTCTGGCGGAAGCCTTTGCCGAATATCTGCATGAGCGGGTGCGCAAGGTCTATTGGGGCTATGCGGCGAACGAGAACCTCAGTAACGAAGAGCTGATCCGCGAGAACTATCAGGGAATTCGCCCGGCGCCGGGCTATCCGGCCTGCCCGGAGCACACCGAAAAGGCGACGATCTGGGAGCTGCTGGAGGTGGAAAAGCACACCGGCATGAAGCTGACGGAGTCCTTTGCCATGTGGCCCGGCGCGTCGGTTTCCGGCTGGTACTTCAGCCATCCTGACAGCAAGTACTTCGCGGTGGCGCAAATTCAGCGCGACCAGGTGGAAGACTATGCGTTGCGTAAGGGGATGAGCGTGGCGGAAGTGGAGCGCTGGCTGGCGCCGAACCTCGGTTACGATGCCGACTGATCCACCAAACCGTTATCTTTTCTTACAACTAACAGGGCGCTCAATGAGCGCCCTGTCTCTTTATTGTGCGTAAACCCTTATACTGAAGGGAACTTGCGATCGTTGCCGTCGGATAAGCAAAGCGCTATCCGGCCTGTAACGGTTGATGAGTTTCTGGAACAAATAAATATAAGGAGAAGCTGATTCCGTGTTAACTCTGCTACACCTGTTGTCCGCCGTCGCTCTACTGGTGTGGGGCACCCATATCGTCCGTACCGGCGTGATGCGTGTCTACGGCGCTCGCCTGCGCAGCGTGCTCAGCAGCAGCGTGGAGAAAAAACCGCTCGCCTTCTGCGCGGGGATCGGCGTTACCGCGCTGGTCCAGAGCAGCAATGCCACCACTATGCTGGTGACTTCTTTTGTCGCCCAGGATCTGGTGGCGCTGGCCCCCGCGCTGGTGATGGTGCTGGGCGCTGACGTCGGTACCGCGCTGATGGCGAGGGTGCTGACCTTCGACCTGTCGTGGCTTTCGCCGCTGCTGATTTTTATCGGCGTGATTTTCTTCCTCGGACGCAAGCAAACGCGCGCGGGCCAGCTCGGGCGCGTGGGGATTGGTCTGGGCTTGATTCTGCTGGCGCTGGAGCTGATCGTGCAGGCGGTGCATCCCATCACCCAGGCCAACGGCGTACAGGTGATTTTCGCCTCTTTGACCGGCGATATTATGCTGGATGCGCTGATCGGCGCGGTATTCGCCATCATCAGCTATTCAAGTCTGGCGGCGGTGCTGCTGACCGCGACGTTAACCGCCACCGGCGTGATTTCGTTTCCGGTGGCGCTGTGCCTGGTGATCGGCGCTAACCTCGGCTCCGGGCTGTTGGCCATGCTAAATAACAGCGGCGCCAATGCCGCCGCGCGCCGCGTTGCGCTCGGCAGCCTGCTGTTTAAGCTGGTGGGCAGCCTGATTATCCTGCCGTTTGTACATCTGTTGGCAAACGTCATGGATGAACTCCCGCTGCAAAAATCCGAGCTGGTCATCTATTTCCACGTTTTCTACAACCTGATCCGCTGTATCGCCATGGTGCCGTTTGCCGGGCCGATGGCGAACCTCTGTAAGCGTCTGATTCGCGATGAGCCCGAGCTGGATGCGCGTCTGAAGCCGAAGCATCTGGATACTTCGGCGCTGGATACGCCCGCGCTGGCGCTGGCCAATGCCGCCCGCGAAACCCTGCGTATTGGCGATGCCATGGAGCAGATGCTGGAAAGCCTGCGTAAAGTAATGCACGGTGAGCCGCGTGAAGAGAAAGAGCTGCGGCGGATGGCGGATGATATCAACGTGCTTTACACCGCCATTAAGCTCTATCTGGCGCGGATGCCGAAAGAGGAGCTGGCGGATGAGGAGTCCCGCCGCTGGGCGGAAATTATCGAAATGGCGCTCAACCTCGAGCAGGCTTCGGATATCGTCGAAAGAATGGGCAGCGAAATCGCCGATAAATCGCTGGCCGCGCGCCGCGCGTTCTCTATGGAGGGGCTGAAAGAGCTGGACGCACTCTACGACCAGCTGCTCAGCAATCTGCAGCTGGCGATGTCGGTCTTCTTCTCCGGCGACGTGCCGAGCGCCCGCCGCCTGCGCCGCAGCAAACATCGTTTTCGCATTATGAACCGTCGTTACTCGCACGCGCACGTTGACCGCCTGCATCAGCAAAACGTGCAGAGCATTGAAACCAGTACGCTGCACCTGGCGCTGCTTGGCGATATGAAGCGTCTTAACTCGTTGTTCTGCTCGGTAGCCTATAGCGTGATGGAGCAGCCGGATGAGGACGATGAGCGCGATGATTATTAAGCGCTGATGAGCCGCCTGACATCCCTGGCTCGCGCTGTGCTTAACCGGGCTACAGGATTACCGCCGTCTGCGGCCGGTAGCTCGGCTGAGGCGTTTACGCCGCAACCCGGAGACTGCGCTGGCCCACCGCCGTCTGCGGAACGGTAGCCCGGAAAGGCTCAACGCGCCTCCTCCGGGACAAGAGCAAGCAGGGGTCAGAAACGATGGCCGGCGTTGAGGGGCACTGCTTCTTCTCCGGCTCTGAACACCAGCGTCGGATTCGGGCCGCCGAGAGTGGCGTGGCCCTGCGTCACCTGAATCCAGTTGCCTTCCGGCAGGCCGATAATCGTCAGCTCTGGCGCAACCACCAGCAGCTCGCGGATCCGCTGTTCGCGGGTCTCGCCTTTATGGCCTTCCGGCAGTGCGTTGGTGAAGTGCGGGTTAATTTGCAGCGGGAACAACCCCAGCGCAGTAAAACCGTTAGGGTCGACAATCGGCATATCGTTAGTGGTGCGAATCGTCGGACAGGCCAGGTTAGCGCCCGCGCTCCAGCCGATATACAGCGCCCCGCGCTTCACCACATCTACTATCGGCGCCAGCAGGCCGCGTTCGCGGCACTCTTTCAGCAACTGAAAGGTGTTGCCGCCGCCGACGATAACTATCTCCGCATTCGCAATCGCCGACACCGGATCCGCGACGCTGTGAATACCGGTAACCGTGACGCCCATTGGACTGAAGACGGCGGCGGTTTTCGCGGTGTAATCGTCCCAGGTTTGCGTTACCCCGGCGAAAGGAATAAATACCGCAGAACGGCGGCCGTTTAGCTGCCCGGCAATGGTCGGCAGCGCATGTTCCAGCCAGGCTTTGCCCGGTAGCGTTGAGTTACTTAATAGCAGCAGTTCCATCATTTCTCCATTTGGCCAGATGATTATTCGGGCAGGGATGTTATCACAGGATATCTTACCGCTTGCTGACGTGGCTCACGCTGAGACGTGCTGAACATAGCGGAACGGCGATTTCTGGCGCAGGGATTCTCTGAATTAATCTGGAAAGTGCCTCGCAGACTGACTCTACCGAGCGTGACAGGTTAGCGGGAACCGCTTAGTTTTACGTTGATGATTCACAGGCAAAGGAATAGAAAATGCTCGTTTATTACGCTAATCTGAGGCATGTCATGCGCATTATCATGGGGGCTATCATGCGCACTACGTCGAACGTTAAAAAATCAGTCAATGTCTCGCTTTCGCCTGAAATACTGGAAGAGGCGCGTAAACTTAAAATCAACATTTCGGCGGTTTTAACGGAAGCTTTGCTTGAAAAACTTCGTGAGCACAAACGTGAAGAGTGGTTACGAGACAATAAGAAATCGATCGATACGATTAACCAATGGGTAGAAGAAAACGGTTCGTTTAGTGATTTTCAAAGGCCGTTCTGATGGAACAATATTGCGCTTATGAGAATACGGGAAGCGGTAAAAAGGTTTTCCCTTATTTAATCAACCTGCAGCATCCGGTCGCGAATGTCCTGAAGCATATCCTGGTTGCCCCTGTGATAGAACAAAACCAACTACCCGATACCCAGCCCCCGACCAAAATTTGTCCCGTGATTACGATTGCCGGTCAAACTTATATTGTGATGACGCATATGATGGCGGGTTTGCCGCAAAAAGAACTGGGCAAGCGCGTCGCTGATTTGACGGCGGACAGGGCTGCGCTGCGCGATGCAATCGACTTCCTGATCAACGGTTATTAGGGCGCCCTCCCTGGCGCTCTCCGTTTTGCCCTTATCCTCTGGCAAAGGCCGCGGCTTCAGCGACCAGCGCCGCGTCCGGGCGCACGCCGGTGTAGAGCGCAAATTGCTCCACCGCCTGCAGGGCAATCACCTCCGCGCCGCTGATAACGTGCTTGTCCAGCCTCTGCGCCAGCTTGATGAGCGGGGTTTCCGGCGGTAGCGCGACCACGTCAAATATCACGGCGGCCCGTTCCACCATTGTCTGGCTAAAGGCCAGGGTTTCGCTTTCCGCACCGCCCGCCATGCCGAGCGGCGTGACGTTAACCAGAATATCCGCTGCGATTCCCTCTGGCTTGGGCTGCCACTGGAAACCGTACTGCTTCGCCAGCGCCAGGCCGCGCTCGCGATGGCGGGCGGCGATAATCACATCGCGGAAACCGGCATCGCGGAAGGCGGCGATGACCGCTTTGCCCATTCCGCCGCTGCCCTGGATCATCACTTTGGCAGAGGCGTCGAGCCGATGGCTGTCAATCAGGCTTTTTACCGCGATATAGTCGGTATTCAGCCCGGTCAGCCTGCCGTCGTCGTTGACGATGGTATTGACCGAATCAATCACCTTTGCCGAAGGGTCAAGAGCGTCGAGAAACGGTATGCAGCTCTCTTTAAACGGCATCGAGACCGCGCAGCCGCGAACGCCTAATGCGCGCACGCCGTTTACCGCCGCGGCAATATCCTGGGTCGTAAACGCTTTATAGATATAGTTCAGCCCCAGCTTTTCATACAGATAGTTGTGAAAGCGGGTGCCGAAGTTGCCCGGACGACCGGCCAACGACATGCACAGCTGCGTATCACGATTAATCATGAACAATATCCTCCGCGTGGGCCAGCAGATACACCTCCGCCTCTTTTGACCAGATACCGTGATGGCGCTCCATAATCGCCGCCAGCTGCGGATCGCTGATTTCTCCCAGCGGCGTCAGCGGGATATTTTTCCCGGTATAGACCAGCTTTTTACCGCCTCCCACCGCCGGTAAATCCAGGGTCGTCTCGCCCGCCGCGTTCAGCCCCAGAATATGGGTCACCACCTTCGCGGTCTGGACTTTTTTCGCCTGCATCAGCGCTACGGCGGCGCGCATATCGTCGGTATTACCGCCGGAGGTGCCGACGTAGTGGGTAAATGCGTAATGCACATCGTAAAAATTGATCGGCGCGCTGAACTGCTTATCCTGCGGACCGGCGAAGAAGTTCAGGCAGCCGTCTGCGGCCAGCAGCGAGGATGCCAGAGTGATGAGTTGTTCGTTAGGGACGAAGACGAAGATATCGTCAAAACCGTGGCCGCCGGAGAGCGCCATCAGTGTTTCGCGGCTGGCGTCACGCCCATCAAGATAGTGGATCAGCGTTTGCGGCTCGGAGGGATAGTGCTGGCGCGCATAGCTGAGCTTTGGCTTATTGGTGTCGGTGACCACCAGCAGCGCCGGATTGATCGGGCCATGCAGCGCGTAGTCGATAGCCAGCAGGCCCATCGGGCCGGTGCCGCCGAGGATCAGCGTGCGCCCCTGCGGGCGAATGCCCATCACATGGTTATAGCTGCCTTCCTGCAAATGGTAGTTGGCATTGAACGCGCCGATCACGCAGGAGAGCGGCTCCACCAGCGAACCTTCAAACCAGGTATCGCCTTCCCAGGAAAGCAAACAATCCTGTTCCATCACCTCGTTGGGGATCACCACGTGGGTGGCTTCGCCACCGATCCAAGGGAAGGAATAGCCGGGGCAGTCCGGGCGATCCGGCAACTGCAGGTTGGCCTGAATAACATAGCGTTGACCAGCGTGAAACTTGTGCTGCCACTTTTTACCGACGGCGATAATTTCCCCGCAAAACTCATGGCCGATGATAATCGGGTTGGTCGCCACATCGTCCGGCACCTTTTTGTGGTCCTCACCCTGATTCGCCTCTTTCCATGAGGAGAGGCACAGGCTGTCGGTGACCACCCGGGCGAGGATTTCATCATCCTGCATCGCCGGTAGTTCGAAGGTTTCCAGGCGCAGGTCGCGTTTGCCGTACAGGCGCAGGGCTGTTGTTTGCATATTTACCACCTCATCCCCTTCATCTTTCGCATTACAGCTGTGTTGGCTTTCTTCACGCCCTGGTCACGCAGTGAATCTACGCTCCCAGGGATACGTTCGGTTGCCGCTTTGCCGTACTGCGCAATCTGTTGGGGCTAACTTGTTGAAGTAGCCCCGGCATCGCCGGGGCGGAATAATCAGGACAGGAAGCCCAGCGCGTTACCGATAATCCCCAAACCGAAGAGGGCGAAAATCAGCCATACTGGGTTCACTTTCTTATTAAGCAGACGCACCATCAGCAGCGTCAGGCCCAAAGCCAGCAGCCCGGGGCAGAGCTGATCGAGGATGTTCTGTACGGTCATGGTGACGGTCGAGCCATCGGCGCCCGGCGTTTGCGAGACCACCAGCGGTACGTTGATAGTGGTCCACTTGGTGACCAACACGCCCATCACAAACAGGCCAAGAATGGAGGCGCCTTCGGTCAGCTTTTGCAGCAGGTTGCCGCCCATATCGCTGACGATATTGACCCCTTTACGGAAGCCAAGCTGCAGCCCGTACCACTTCATCGCCAGACGTACTGCGTTGAAAATGAAGAAGAATAGCAGGGGGCCAAGAATATTCCCGGAGAGCGCCAGCGAGGCGCCGAGGGCGGCGGTAATTGGCCGCAGCGTGCCCCATACCAGCGGGTCGCCCACGCCGGCCAGCGGCCCCATCAGACCCACTTTGATCCCGTTGATGGCGCCATCGTCAATAGCGGCGCCGTTAGCCCGCGCTTCCTCCATCGCGGCGGTCACGCCAATCACCGGCCCGCACACCGCCGGGGTGGTGTTAAAGAACACCAGATGGCGCTTCAGCGCGGCGACCTGATCCTCCTTCAGCGGGTAGAGGCGCTTGATGGCCGGGATCATGTCGTAGCAGAAGCCAAGCCCGTGAATACGTTCGAAGTTGAATGACGCCTGCTGCAGGTTGGAGCGCAGAAACATGCTCACCAGGTCGCCTTGGGTAATTTTTCTCTGTTCCATGTTGGGCTCCTTCAGTCGTCAAGCTGGTCAAGGGCAGTGGAAGAGGTGGCGGCTGCCTGCGCTTCAGGTTTACGCCACTGCGGATTAAGCTGGATATAAATCAGCGCGATGATGACCCCCACGCCGCCGAAGGCCAGCAGGCTAAAGTCGAGATATCCCCCTGCGAGGAAGCCGAGGAAGAAGAAGGGCATCAGATACTTCACGCCCATCATGCGCAGCACCATGGCGTAGCCGACCACCACGATAAAACCGCCGGCGATTTGCAGACCGCGGGTGACGAATTCCGGGATGGCGTTGAGCATATTGCTGACCATATCCGCGCTGACGAACAGCGAAACCACCAGCGCGGGGATAGCAACGCGCAGCGCCTGTACACCCAACGCCGATACGTGCAGCAGATCGATTGTCCCGAAGCGCGCTTCTTCTGCTGCCTTATCCGCCGCGTGCTGGAACACCACGGTAATGGTGCGGGCGAACACGGTGAGCACCTGACCCGCCGCGGCGACCGGCAGCGCAATCGCTATTCCGGTAGCGATGCTTTGCTGGCCCACGATCACCAGGATGGCGGAGATAATGCTGGCTAACGCCGAATCCGGAGACTGCGCCGCGCCGACGTTCATCCAGCCGAGCGCGATCAGCTCCAGCGTCCCGCCGAGCATAATCCCGGTTTTTAAATCACCGAGAATTAAGCCAATCACGGTACAGGCGATTAATGGGCGGTGAGTCTGGAATTCATCCAGCACGCTGCCCATTCCGGCAATACAGGAAAAAATAAATATGGCGATGATTTGTAGGGTACTTATTTCCATAATTTTTCACCTTGAAGGTATAGAAATCCCTGCCTGTTACGGCATTTACACGATGTCCTTCAGACTGCCTCTTTGTTGACTGCATTCTCTCGCCCCAGTCACATAGTTAGCTATGCTGCTGGTGACTCGCTCATTTGCCGCCGAGATGCATCCAGAATGACAGTGTGTAATAAAAGGCGCGTTTTATTATTCTGTAACGGACTGCTCTGCTATTTTTTCGAGAATATTAACCGACGGATCCGAGGCTACGACGCGTAAATCAAGCTTAACGCCCAGCTTATCTAACTGCTGAAAGGCATTAATATCCGCTGCGTCTAATGAGACCGCTTTGGTTAACTGTTTTTTACCCGGTCGCCAGGCCATGCCGCCAATATTCAGGGTGGCTATTTTGACGCCCTGCTGCACCATGGTTAATACGTCCTGCGGATTAGTGAATAAATAAAAAACCGTTTCGTCCTGATATTGCGGGTTGTGATAAACGGCGACGGCTTTCTCGATATTCACCACATTGACCTTCATGCCCGGCGGCGCGGCCTGGCGAAGCAGCGTGCGGCGAACGTCGTCGTTATACACGTCGTCATTACAGATAATGATACGCTGGGCGTTGGCCACTTTTGACCAAACGGTGGTGACCTGGCCGTGAATCAGGCGGTCATCAATGCGTGCGAGCGTAATGTTCATCAGAAATCCTCCTCAACGGTTTCCGGCTGTCGCCAGGTGACGCAGCACTGGCTGGCGATAGTCTCAAGATGTTGGCACAGTGCTTCTGCATTCATCGTTTGCTGGTTATCGACCAGCTCCAGAGCCAGCGGTAGCGACAGGCCGCTGATGACCCGAAGCTGCGGGTTGCGCATCGCCAGGCCGGCGGCGGCGTTCCACGGGCTGCCGCACTGTAGATCGACGGCGATGAGCCACTCCTCCTCTTTGTGAGTACTTACCAACTTTTCAAGCTTATCGGCGATATCGCCCGCGTTTTCCCCCGGTACAAACGCCACGGCGCTGACGTGGACATCGCCGTAAACCATGCGCACCGAGTCGAGCATGGCGCAGGCCAGCTGACCGTGAGCGCAGAAGATGACGTTAACCATGTTTCCCCCTTAGCCGCGCGTTTTGCCGCCCGCAATGTTAGTGGTTACTCCGGTAATGTAGCTGGCGCGCTCTGAGAGCAGATAGCAAACAAAATCAGCAACTTCACTGAGACGGCCGGAGCGACCAACAGGGATCGCATTTTTGCTATAGCCTTCGCGCAGCTGTTCTACAGTGATATTGCGGGTCCAGGCCAGCGCCTCTTCATATTCCGGGGTACGCAGCCCGGTTTTTTCCAGAATGCCCGGCGCGACGCCTACGACGCGAATACCGTGCTTGCCCAGCTCTTTCGACCAGGAGCGGGTAAAGCTGTTCAGCGCGGCCTTGGTCGCGGCGTAGCAGCTCTGGCCTTCAGAGCCTTCGAGACCGCTTTCCGACGAGACGTTAACAATCACGCCGCTGCGCTGTTTCACCATCTGGCGCGCCACCGCCTGCGACATCAGGAAAACGCCTTTCTGGTTGATATTGACCATTTTTTCGAATGCCGCTTCATTTAATTCATAGCGACCGGACGGCGCTTTCTCATCCACTAATAAACGCGGGAAATTGACGCCGGCGTTATTGACTAAACCATCAATGCGGCCAAAGCGCTGAATAATACTCTCGACGGTTTTATTCACTTCGCTGGCGCTGGAAATATCGGTTGGCCAGAAATTATAATTATCGCGATTCTGATGTTTGTCGCCGCCGTGAATATCGCTCATCTGCACGTTGGCGCCCTGGGCTAATAACTCATCGACAATCGCCAGGCCGATTCCTGATGCGCCGCCGGTCACGATAATTATTTTGTCTTTTAAATTTAACCATGTATTCATTATCGACTCCTGTTTCTTTAGATAAAGGGATCCCCCGCAGCAGCGCTGCGTGAAATCATATTCTTGACATTTACTTCAGTAATGACTCAGCGGTTTCTCGATTCGTCACCAGACAATTAATGTAATGACCGTTTAAGGCGCCAAGAATCCCGGCGTATTTCTCCTCGCCCATGGCGATACCCACCGAGTAGCGCGCCTGCTTGAGTTTCGCCATCTCGATAGAGAGCGTTTTTTCGCTCATGGCGGTTTCGACCAGCGCGCCATCAATGTTGTAAAAACGCGAACAGATATCGCCCGCGACCTGGCGAGCGTTGAGATCGTCGCTCTCTTCACTGCCGTAAAATGCATGCCAGTTGGCGCCGTCGCGGATCGCCGGAGAACCAATGCCCACCAGCGCGACGTCCAGGTTATCCCAGTAGGAGGCAATCGTTTTAAAATGCCGGGACTGCATAATACCGTTGCGAATTAATGTGTTATCCAGCAGTGCCGGGAAATCGGCGAGATGCGATTCCGCTTTCAGCTTCGCCGCGGCGCCGTAGGTCAGCGTATTCACGTGGTAGCGGCTCTCCAGCTTGCCGGAGGGGCCGCCGATAATCGGCACGCAGATAACCTGACGGGACTGGCTGGCCTGTGGCAGATTCTCCACCAGCGCGCGCACCGCCCGACCCCAGGAGAAGCCGACGATATCGCCCGGCTCTAGCAGCCTGTCGACCAATTGCGCGCCATGCAGGCCGATTAGATTGAGCTGATCCTCCTCCAGCAGTGAGTTGCAGGCCGCCACTACCGCCTCTTTGAGACCGAATTTTTGTTTTAGCTGCTGCTCAAGCCACAGATTTTCGTTGTAGTCGTAGTTGATGGCGATAGTGACGATGCCCTGCTCGCGGCCGCGCTTCAGCAGACGGCTGATAGTGGTGCGGTATATCCCCAGCTCGCGGGCAATCTGCGCCTGGGTCATATCCTGCTCATAGTAGAGCTGGGCGATTTTCACGATCAGACGAATATCGTCGCTGTTTTCCATCGTCACTGTCGGCTCCTGCACATTTGTGCAAATGGGAGAGTTGCTGTCATGATCTGATATAACCCCATCAGCGACCCGCTTCAAAGAAATTTTCCTCTATTTCATGCAGATGTTCCGACCGTTTCTGTTGCACATTTGCATTGCTTACCGGTGGTTTATGGCACCTTTGTGCCGGACGTGATAAGAGCCTGATTCTGCTTTGTTTCGCCGGGCAAAGTTGCCGGGCTTTCATGGGCACACTTTTGTGTTGAAAGGCGGAGCAGATCACACTTAGTGTCAGGCGACGCGCGCGCGATTCTTTTTTATCGCCCGTAAGGTAGGGTATATTTCGCTTTTACAGGAGATTTTATGCTGCCCGACTCATCAACCCGACTTAATAAATACATCAGCGAAAGCGGAATTTGCTCTCGTCGTGAAGCCGATCGCTTTATCGAACAAGGCAACGTTTTTATCAACGGCAAGCGCGCCACCATCGGCGACCAGGTTAAAGCTGGCGACGTGGTAAAGGTCAATGGCCGGTTGATTGAGCCGCGCGAAGCGGACGATCTGGTCCTGATTGCGCTGAATAAACCGGTTGGCATCGTCAGCACCACCGAAGACGGCGAGCGCGATAACATCGTGGATTTCGTTAACCACAGTAAACGCGTTTTCCCCATCGGTCGCCTGGATAAAGACTCCCAGGGGCTGATCTTTCTGACCAACCATGGCGATCTGGTGAATAAAATCCTGCGCGCCGGTAACGATCACGAAAAAGAGTATATGGTCACCGTTGATAAGCCGGTGACCGATGAGTTTATCCGCGGCATGGGGGCGGGCGTACCGATTCTCGGCACGGTGACGAAGAAGTGCAAAGTGAAAAAAGAAGCGCCGTTTGTGTTCCGCATTACCCTGGTACAGGGGCTGAATCGCCAGATCCGCCGGATGTGCGAACACTTTGGCTATGAAGTGACGAAGCTTGAGCGGACGCGGATCATGAACGTCAGCCTGACGGGGATCCCGCTGGGAGAGTGGCGCGATCTGACCGACGATGAGCTGATCGATCTTTTCAAACTGATTGAAAACTCGTCTTCAGAAGCGAAACCGAAGGCAAAAGCGAAGCCGAAAACGGCCGGCATCAAGCGCCCGGTGGTGGCGATTGAAAAAACCAGCGACAAGTCCTCCCGCCCGGCGTCGAACGGCAAACGCTTTACCGCGCCGGGGCGCAAGAAGAAAGGGCGTTAACGTCTGCCGCGCGTCGGGGTATTTGCCGACCAGGAAAACGAGGCCTCTGCATCCGGTTTATACGCCTGCTTTTTCTTCAGCTGGCGAGCTTTTTTTGCCTCGGTTTCCCGCTGAAGCATCAGCTTATCGATGTACTCTTTTTTCACGCTATTGGCTTCCGCGTTAGTCAGCGGACGGCCATGGGCGATGCGCGCGCGGTCGAGTAGGGTTTTCAGTTCGCGCTGTTCGCGCTCGGTCATCTCTTTTTGCGTGATGCGGGGGAGTGCCATAGTGGTGCCCTCAATTAGCCTGTGGTTTCAGTGTACGGTATTGGGGCTGACGTCTCACGGTAAATTGTTGTGCCTCGCAGAAAATCCCGGAGGCGGCGCTGCGCGCCTGTCCGGCGACAAAACCCGCAAGCTGCACGGACCGTAGCCCGGCTAAGCGCAGCGCAAGCCGGGAAAATTACGGGTTATTCGCGCTCTTTTACCGTTTTACGCGATTTATCAACAATAGGCTTCCCTGACCAGTAACCGGCCAGCAGCGAGCCGGACAGGTTGTGCCAGACCGAGAACAGCGCGCCGGGCAGCGCGGCCAGCGGGCCAAAGTAGATTTTCCCCAGCGCGGCGGCAAGGCCAGAGTTCTGCATTCCCACCTCGATCGCCAGCGTGCGGCAGGTGGATTCGTCAAAGCCAAACAGCCGTCCGCCCCAGTAGCCGCCGAGCAGGCCGATGGTGTTATGCAGGATGACGGCGATAATCACCACAAAGCCTACGGAAGCGATATGCGATGCGGAACCGGCCACCACGGCGCAGATAATCGCCAGAATGCAGACCATCGAAAAGGCCGGCAGAAACGGCTCCACCGCCTTCACCACTTTCGGCAGCAGATGGTGCACTACCAGCCCCAGCGCAATCGGGATCACCACGATTTGCAGAATGCTGAGCAGCATCCCCATCACGTCCACCTGAATATGCGCATCCACGTACAGACGCGTCAACAGCGGGGTGGCGACCACCCCAACCAGCGTGGAAACCGATGAGATGGTGACTGAGAGCGCGACGTCGCCTTTTGCCAGAAAGATCATCACGTTGGATGCCGTACCGCTGGCGACGCTGCCGACCAGCACCATCCCGGCGGAGAGCTCGGGCGGCATGTGAAAAATCAGCGCCAGCAGCCAGGCGGCGAGCGGCATCACCAGGTAGTGGAGAAAAATGCCGGCGGCGACCGGCGCGGGGCGGGAAAGCACGCGCTTAAAATCGTCGACTTTCAGATGCACGCCCATGCCGAACATAATCAGCATCAGCAGCGTCGGGACCCACGGGCCAACGGGGGTAAAAGTGGATGGCGTGTAATAGGCGATAACCGAGAGCAGCAGCGCCCATAATGGGAACAGCCGCGTAAGCGTGGCGAGCATGTTGTTTTCCTTGCACGTAAGTTGTGTTTGCTTGTTATAGACCGGCCGGGATCGAGCCCGGCCATCGCTATTGTTTATCGTGCTAAGACATATTATTCAAACAAATTATGCTCATGTTCCGCTGCGGATGAGCTCCCAGCTGAGTCCGAAGCGCGCTAAATATTTGCGCAAGCGGTCGGCATCGTTAGGGTTGGCCTTTTTTTGCCGGGAGACGGCGAACAGCTCGCGTCCGGCTTCGGAGAGCGAAGCGCTGCGTTGGCAGACCTCCAGCACCGTTTCCAGCTGGCGGCGATCGAACAGATCGATTTCCAGCGCAATATCAGGAGAAGATGTCGTGAGCTGCCAGCTCTCTTTCAGCAGCATTATCTCCTCTTCCGCAACGGCTAGCGTAATGCGCCCCTGCTCGGCCAGGGTCGCCATGCGCGCCACGGACGAGCTGAGCTCGCGAAAATTGCCGCGCCATTGCGCCTGCGGCGAACAGGCAAAGGCCAGATAGCGTTCTCGGGCGTCTTTATCGAAGCGGATCTGCGTCTGCCGCTCGTTGGCCAGTCGCCGTAATTCATACTCCACGTTCGGCGCAATATCTTCCCGCCGCTGCGCCAGGCCGGGGAGGGCAAAGCGCCACATATTGATGCGCGCATAAAGATCTTCGCGAAAGCGCCCCTCCGCCACCCACTGCTGCATATCGCGATGCGTGCCGGCGATCAGCTGGAAGTCGCTGTGCACCTCTTTATCCGAGCCAAACGGGAAAAAGGTTTTTTCTTCGATGGCCTTCAGCAGCATGGCCTGCTCATCCAGCCCCAGCTCGGCTATTTCATCGAGAAACAGTACGCCGCCGTCGGCTTCGCGTAATAGCCCGGCGCGAGGCGTCACCGCGCCGGTAAACGCGCCTTTGACATGACCAAACAGCGTGGACATGGCGTTATCGCCGCGCAGCGTGGCGCAGTTCACCGCCATGAATTTTCCCGCCACCCGATGCCGTGACTGACGAAGCTGAAAAATACGTTTGGCGAGGACGGATTTACCGGCGCCCGTTGGGCCGGTAAGCAGGATCGGATCGGTCGATCGGATCGCCACGCGCTCAATACGATCGATAAGTGCGTTGAACGTCGCGTTCCGCGTCTCGATACCTGCCTTCAGGAAGGAGACGGACTGCTGCTGCTCGCGCTGAAAGCGGCTGGTGAGCGCAGCATAGCGGCTTAAGTCCAGATCGATCACCGAGTAAATACCGGCGGCGACGGCTTCATCCGCTGCGCCTTTCGGCGCAGGGCTGGTCTGCAGCAGGCTGGCGGGAAGGTAGCGCGCTTCGGTCAGCAGGAACCAGCAGATCTGCGCCACGTGGGTCCCGGTGGTGATATGCACCAGATACTCTTCGTTTTCGGTATCAAAGCGATAGCGGTTGGCGAAGTCGAGAAACGCCGCGTAGACCTCTTCAAAATCCCAGGGATCGTTGATTTCAACCGTATGCGGATGGACTTCGGTATGCGGCGAAAGCTGTGCGATATCGTCAATCAGCTTTTGCGCCATATTTTCATCACGCGGCTGGTGGAGAAGCTCCAGCCTGTCGACAGGAAAATCGGCCTGCTGGCATAGCCCCACGGTGGGCCGCCATTTTTTAAAACGGTTCGCTCGCTTGCCGCGTTTATCCAGTACCGTTCCGAGGACGCCAATCACCACTCGCCGCTTTTTCATGTTTATCCCAAAAGATAATTGTTGATATTTAAAGATAAAAAAACCTGTCGGCGGGAGCAAGCGCTACGGTGTGCTTTGAAAATAAAAACCTTATTAATCAATTTTTTAAAAAACAACTTTCGCCATTGTTGTTTTTGGCACGCATCTGGCAATAGTCCTTTCGTCACGACGCTGAAGACGCAGGGGGTTAAACCCCGCCGGCACGCCAGGAACGGTACAGACCGTTTTTCGGGCGCGTTCCGTCAGCCGATGACCACCAATGGGTTCGATTCCCGATTTCATCTCCAATGAAAACTGGTTGTTAATCATAAAAATACACCGGGGTTGTGCGCAGTCGGTACTCCCCAAAGCAGGCCGCCGGTAAAGGCGCCGTGCCGCAGGTAAAAGGGAGTTCCCCTGCGGCTTCGCCCCTGCACCCGCGCCTGATTAATTGTTAAGGAATAAAAAATGACGAAAAAAATTACGGTACGTAAAGGTCAGCTTGGCCTTTTATCCCGCCAGGGCGACTACTATCAGGTTCTGGAAGCGGGCGAGCACCGCCTGCCGTGGTTCAACGTTCCTGACGTGCTGATCGTAAACCGGGACGGCAGCGAGGTGCCGGAAGCGCTGGCGGAGTATTTACGGCGCTTTCAGCCTGAATGGGTTGAACGCTACTGCCTGGCGGCGGATTTGACGGATATCGAAACCGGGGCGCTGTATGCCAACGGTGTGCTGCAGGAAATTTTACCGCCTTCGACGCGCCGGCTGTACTGGTCCGCCGGTGACGAGATGCGGCTGCTACGTATCGATACCCGGCAGGTTGCGGTTCCGGCTGACATCATGAATGCGGTGCTGCAGCCGCGACGTCACGGGGCGGTAAAAGGCCGCGAAGCGATCCTCACCGTATCGGTGCCGGCGTGGCACGTCGGGGTGCTGAAAATCGACGGCGAGACACAATCGCTGCTGCAGCCTGGCCTGAGCGCGTACTGGAAGGTCAATCACCTGGTGGAAGCGGAAGTGGTCGATACCCGCCTGCAGGTGCTGGAGGTTGGCGGCCAGGAGATTCTGACCAAAGATAAAGTGAACCTGCGTTTAAATCTGGCGGCGAACTGGCGCTACAGCGATGTGCTGCAGGCTTTTGGACAGCTGACGAAGCCGCTGGACCATCTGTATCGCGAGCTGCAGTTTGCGCTGCGTGAAGCCGTCGGAACACGAACGCTGGATGCGCTGCTGGAAGATAAGAAAATCATTGATGAGGTGGTAAGCGCGCAGGTCACCGAGCGCATGGCGGCATTTGGTATCGACGTCGCGTCGCTGGGCGTGAAGGATATTGTGCTGCCCGGCGACATGAAAGCCATTTTGTCGCAGCTGGTGGAGGCGGAGAAATCGGCGCAGGCGAACGTGATCCGCCGGCGTGAAGAGACCGCGGCGACGCGCTCGTTGCTCAACACCGCGAAGGTGATGGAAAACAATCCGGTGGCGTTGCGTTTAAAAGAGCTGGAAACGCTGGAAAGAGTGGCGGAGCGTATCGATAAAATCTCGGTCTTTGGCGGTCTGGACCAGGTGCTGCATGGCCTGGTGAATCTAAAAGGATAATGAAAATGACGTATCACGGTGTGAACGCCGCCATGCGCCATAAGGTGCAGCGGCAGTTAAACGACGTGGAGCGGCGCTACGGCGTCAGGGTGCTCTACGCCTGCGAGTCCGGCAGCCGGGGCTGGGGCTTTGCTTCGCCGGACAGCGATTATGATGTGCGGTTTCTCTACGTTCATTCGCTGGAGTGGTATCTGCGGGTGGACGCGCAGCGCGATGTTATTGAGCTGCCCATCGACGATGAGCTGGACGTTTGCGGCTGGGAGTGGCGCAAAGCGCTGGGTCTGTTGAAAGGGGCGAACCCGACGCTGATCGAATGGCTGGATTCACCGGTGGTGTATCGGCAGGATGATGCGACGGTTCAGGCGCTTAAAAAACTCATCCCGCATTGGTTTTCTCCGGTTCGCGCCCGCTGGCATTACTACTCGATGGCCAGGAAAAATTTTCGCGGCTATCTGCAAGGCGAACAGGTGCGGCTGAAAAAGTACTTTTACGTATTGCGCCCGCTGCTGGCCGTCCGCTGGGTTGAGGCGGGAAAAGGTGTGCCGCCGATGCGCTTTGATGAACTGCTGGCGGGAAGCGAGCTGGAAACGGGTCTACGTGCGGAAATAGGCGAGCTGCTGGAGCGTAAACAGCGTGCGGGAGAGGCGGAAAACGGCCCGCGTCGACCGCTGCTGCATGCGTTTATTCAGTCCGAGCTGCTCAGGGGCGCAATCCCGCCAGCGCTGCCGGAGAGCCGGAGCGGTGATGTCAGGGAGTTGGACAGATTGCTGATGACCACGGTGATGGGAAACTAAAAATGGCCCGGCAGAAATGGCGGGCCATTTTATTCGCTATTACTCGAACAGATTATGATGCAGCTTCTGCACCACTTTTTCGGCATCCGCTCCCGGTACCAGGAAGCACAGGTTATGGCTGGATGCGCCGTAGCAAATCATACGAATATTAAACGGGTCCAGTACGCCAAACACCTCTTTACCGACGCCGCACGCCTTCGACAGCTCATTACCAATGATGGCGACCAGCGCCAGATCCTGCTCGACCTCAACGCGGCACAGAGAGGAAAGTTCGGTCAGCAACCCCTGGGTGAGCAGGGTATCGCCAGCCGACGTCGAACCGGTGGTATCCATGGTCAGCGCCACGCTCACTTCCGACGTGGTGATCAGATCGACGGAGATACTGTGACGCGCCAGAATACTGAATACCTCGGCCAGAAAACCGCGTGAGTGCAGCATATTCAGGCTATGCAGGGTTAGCAGCGTCTGCTTGCGGCGCAGCGCCAGCGCGCGGAACAGCGGCGGGTTTTCGGTGTTTTTGCACACCAGCGTGCCGCCGGCTTTCGGCTCTTTGCTGGAGCCGACGAATACCGGAATATCGCTGCGCACGGCGGGGAGCAGGGTGGCCGGATGCAGGACCTTCGCGCCAAAGGTCGCCATTTCCGCCGCTTCTTCAAAAGCGATAACGTCAATGCGTTTGGCCGCCGGGGCGACGCGCGGGTCGGTGGTATAGATACCCGGAACATCGGTCCAGATATCGACGCGGGTGGCGTTTAGCGCTTCGCCGAGCAGCGCGGCGGTATAGTCGCTGCCGCCGCGGCCCAGGGTGGTGGTACGGCCTTTGGCTTCGCTGCCGATAAAGCCCTGGGTGATCACCAGCCCTTCCGCAAGGCGCGGGGTCAGCTGCTGCTGGGTTAATTCAGATAAGGCGGCGATATCCGGTTCCGCACGGCCAAAGCGGTCGTTGGTGCGCATAATTTTGCGTACATCGAACCACTGGGCGGCGATACCGCGCTCGCGCAGGATCTCGACAAACAGCAGGGTAGACATCAGTTCGCCGTGGCTGACCAGCTCGTCGGTTAACGCGGTTGAGCTGGCCAGGGAGGCGGCTTCCGCCAGGGTGGTGATATTTTCCAGCAGGCGCTCAATTTCATCGCGAATAACGTTGGGATAGCGCAGACGCTCCAGAATATTGAACTGGATTTGACGCATGGCATCGAGCTTCGCGAAACGTTCGCCGGGTTCCAGCCCTTCCGCTAATGCGACCAGCAGGTTGGTCACGCCCGCTGAGGCGGAAAGCACCACCACGCGGGTATTGGCATCCAGCAGCGCGACGTCTACGCTGCGGTTCATGGCATCAAAATCGGCAACGCTGGTGCCGCCGAATTTGGCTACAACTAAATCTGTCATAACAACCTCGTGTCAGGGGGCCTGACTTATTAAAACGATTCCAGAAAACCAATCCTGGCGGGGCTGGACGCAGCCGGATTGCAATAAAATGTCTTAATAAGCCAGGCCAAATTATTCAGCCATGGCACAAGGGAAGAGCGAAAAACAGGGTGGGCGCAGAGCGATAAACAAACTACGATGTCACCCAGAAGTGCTCCACCTTGTAGACCCGCTTGCCGATGCTGTGCATCAGATGGCGAGTATGAAACGCCCGACTGCGAACGTTTCTGGTGACAACCCAGGGGATTCAGCCCCTGTGGCCGGTGATGAGCGTAACCAGACGCTTATTCACCTCGGCGTTGCTCCCCCTCACGTATTTTCCCCGGACTGGCTCCTCCAATACGGTTACCTGGGCAACGCACCTCTTCTGGCAATTACCGACGTCTTTCACTTTGCCTGGGGGACGCGGGACATTATACCCCCCTACAATACCCTTTCGCTGTAGCGTGAAATGCGCGATCCATACATATCTACGTATACGTAGGTACTGCCGTTATATAAAGGCTTCAGGCGAAGTATGTCAACGTCAGGGTTATGCGGATTTTTCATGCGCGGGTCGCTGACAGAAAAAAGCCTTATGATGTCTATACTATCAGGGGCATTTTGCGCCAAATCGGCCCAATTTCTGACGCGTATCATCGGCATAACATAAAAATCATCACAATTTTTCGTCACCGGCGCTACAATCGACCGCAGTCACAATTCTCAAATCAGAAGAGTATTGCTAATGAAAAACATCAACCCAACGCAGACCTCTGCCTGGCAGGCATTACAGAAACACTTTGATGAAATGAAAGACGTTACCATCGCGGATCTGTTCGCGAAGGATAGCGATCGTTTCTCTAAATTCTCCGCCACGTTCGACGATCTGATGCTGGTGGATTTTTCCAAAAACCGCATCACCGAAGAGACGCTGGCAAAACTGCAGGACCTGGCCAAAGAGACCTTCCTGGCAGACGCCATTAAATCCATGTTCTCCGGCGAGAAGATTAACCGTACGGAAGATCGCGCGGTGCTGCACGTTGCGCTGCGTAACCGCAGCAATACTCCGATTCTGGTTGATGGCAAAGACGTGATGCCGGAAGTGAACGCCGTGCTTGAGAAGATGAAAACCTTCTCCGAAGCCATTATCTCCGGCAGCTGGAAAGGCTACACCGGTAAAGCGATTACCGACGTCGTCAACATCGGTATCGGCGGCTCCGACCTCGGCCCGTTCATGGTGACCGAAGCGCTGCGCCCGTATAAAAATCACCTGAATATGCACTTTGTTTCCAACGTCGATGGGACCCACATCGCCGAAGTGCTGAAAACGGTGAACCCGGAAACCACGCTGTTCCTGGTGGCGTCGAAAACCTTTACCACTCAGGAAACGATGACCAACGCCCACAGCGCGCGCGACTGGTTCCTGGCGACCGCCGGCGATGAGAAACACGTAGCGAAACACTTCGCCGCGCTCTCCACCAATGGTAAAGCGGTGGGCGAGTTCGGTATTGATACCGCTAATATGTTTGAGTTCTGGGACTGGGTTGGCGGCCGTTACTCTCTGTGGTCAGCCATCGGCCTGTCCATCATCCTGTCCGTGGGCTTCGACAATTTTGTTGAACTGCTCTCCGGCGCGCATGCGATGGACAAACACTTCTCCACGACCGCGCCTGAGAAAAACCTGCCGGTGCTGCTGGCGCTGATTGGTATCTGGTACAACAACTTCTTCGGCGCTGAAACCGAAGCGATTCTGCCGTACGACCAGTATATGCATCGCTTTGCCGCCTACTTCCAGCAGGGCAACATGGAATCCAACGGTAAATACGTTGACCGTAACGGCAACGCCGTGGATTACCAGACTGGCCCAATCATCTGGGGCGAGCCGGGCACCAACGGTCAGCACGCGTTCTACCAGCTGATTCACCAGGGGACCAAAATGGTGCCTTGCGACTTTATCGCCCCGGCGGTTACCCACAACCCGCTGTCCGACCACCATCCGAAGCTGCTGTCTAACTTCTTTGCGCAGACCGAAGCGCTGGCGTTTGGTAAATCCCGCGAAGTGGTCGAGCAGGAATATCGCGATCAGGGTAAAGATCCGGCGACCCTGGAACACGTTGTGCCGTTCAAAGTGTTTGAAGGCAACCGCCCAACCAACTCCATCCTGCTGCGTGAAATTACGCCGTTCAGCCTGGGCGCGCTGATTGCCCTGTATGAGCACAAAATCTTCACCCAGGGCGTGATTATGAACATCTTCACCTTCGATCAGTGGGGCGTTGAGCTGGGCAAACAGCTGGCTAACCGCATCCTGCCGGAGCTGAAAGATGGTTCCGAAGTGAGCAGCCACGACAGCTCCACTAACGGTCTGATTAACCGCTATAAATCCTGGCGCGCATAATCGCTAAAACGTTCGCAATGCCGGCCCATGTGGTCGGCATTTTTGTTATAGCCGGCGCAGCAGCTTTGCCGGGTTCCCGGCCCACACGCCTTTCTCAGTAATGGATTTTGTCACCACGCTGCCCGCGCCGATCACGACCCCATCGCAGATGCTGACCGCCAGAATGGTTGCGCCGCTGCCGATAGACACATCGTTGCCAATCACAATTCTTCCCCAGCTCTCGCGGTCGGCGTTGGGTTTGCCTTCGCGGAACATATCGTTGGCGAACATCACGCCGTGGCCGATAAAGCAGCGCTCGCCGATGGTCACGTACTCGCAGATAAAGGTGTGGGACTGAATTTTGCTGTCGTTGCCGATGCGGGTATGACCCTGAATCTCCACAAATGGCCCGACGAAGACGTTATCGCCAAGCGTGCAGTCGTAGAGGTTGGCGGGTTGGTAAATCACCACGTTTTCGCCGCTGGCGACGTTGCGAATGGCGGTTTCACGAAGGGTATGCATGCTGCCTCTCAGATTGGTTTAGCCAGAATATGGAGTGTGCTTTGCTGGGTTGCAGAATGAAATGCCACATCCTTCACGTGCTGCATCCCCTGGCGTTCATAAAAACGGCGGGCGCGGGTATTCGCGGCGAGCACTTCCAGCCATAGCCAGCTTTCACCCGTCTCTTTCGCTCGCGTCTCGACGGCGCGGAAAATCTGCTCGCCGTAACGATGCCCGGTGGCGTCAGGCAGTAGATAGAGCTTATGTAGCAGCGCGCCGGATGGACCCCCGGGATCAATATTCTGACCACAGGCGTATTTAGCAAAGCCGACAGGGCGCGCGGCTTCCGCAATCAACCAGCAGCACTGCGGATCGGCCAGGCTGGGCGCCAACGCGGCCATGGAATACTCTTGCTGCAGGTAGTGCTCCATTTCCTCGGCGTTGTGCCAGAGATGGGTAAAGTGGTGGCGGTAACTGACGTTGGCCATTTCGTTGAGTAAAGCCGCATCTTCCGGACGTCCAATACGAATCTTTAGCATTCTGCGTTCCTCGCAAAGAAGTGGCGATATTTTGCCCGTAAACTTCGCTGCGGGTAAACCTCAAAAGTGGGGGGTAAGACGTTGCCGGAGGAGGACCTCCGGCAGGGGGATTAGGCGACGGCGATGGCTTCGATCTCAATGCCCGCATCTTTAGGCAGTCTGGCGACTTCAACGCAAGAGCGGGCTGGAAAGTCCGCGTTGTGTTCGGCGAAGAACGCTTCATAAACCGCGTTGATGGTGGCGAAGTCATTCAGATCCTTGACGAAGACCATCGTCTTAACGATGTTTTTCACCTGCAAACCCGCCGCTTCAACGATAGCCTTAACGTTATCCAGCGACTGTCGCGTCTGCTGAGCGATGTCGTCAGACATGGTGCCGTCTTGCGGATTGACCGGCAGCTGCCCCGAGGTCATCGTCATGGTACCCAGGTTTACCCCCTGAACATACGGACCAATGGCGGCAGGCGCAGCGGCAGTGGTAATTATCATTCTGTTGATTCCTTCTGATAGGTGGTTACATGAAATAGTTGAGCAAAACGAGTGAACCGACGCCGCTGACGACGACCCAGACCAGGCCCAGGCGGAAGCTGGCGAGCGTGCAGATAATCGCGGCGATCACCTTCGGGTTTTTCAAATCGAACTCCATGCTGGAATTTACGCTCAGGATCTGAATCGTGATGATGGCCGGCAGCACGGTCACCGGCACAAAACGCAGCGTTTTGCTGACCCGGCTCGACATCTGAATCTTCCCGGCGAGGCCAATGAACGAGAAGCGAATAAGAAAGGTCACGGCGGCCATGCCCAGCGTCAGGGCGATAAAAAAGCTATTACTCATTTTCCAGCGCTCCTTCGAGAGAGAGTTTGTCAGCGGCCTGCGCCTGTTTACGCTCTTCGGCGAGATCGACGCTCAGGCCCGCCATTACGCCCAGTACGGACGCGACGACGATACCTAACGAGTAGGGCAGTACGACCAAAAGTACCCCGGATACGGCAGCAACAACGGCGGCGACGGTACAGGCCTGGCTTTTGATTTGCGGGACCACGATGGCGATAAATGCGGCGACCATCGCGAAGTCCAGACCATATTTTTCAATGTGCGGAAAAGACGCGCCAACCAGAGCGCCAAGGAAATCGGCCAGTACCCAGGCGAACCAAAACGTCAGCATTGCTGAAAAATAGAAAAGATATTTATCTTTTTTATTCTCCTCCATCTCTTTCACCGTCGTGGCGTACACTTCATCGGTCAGGGCATATGCCATAAAGCATTTTTTAAAGAAGGAGGCTTCGCGTACCGTACTGGAAATAGAGGCGCTATAAAGCACATGGCGAAGATTAATTATCATCGTGGTGAATATAATCACCCCAAGGCTCGCTCCGGTTTTTAGCATATTTAACGCCAGCATTTGTGCCGAACCGGCGATGACAATCGTCGACCATGCCGTACTTTGCCAGATACTCATCCCGGCGCTAACGCTTAGCGCGCCGACAATAAATGAAAACGGAAAGTCGCCGATGCACAGGGGAAGTATGGCGCTCATACCCCGTAGAATAACTTTTTTGTTCATAAGCAATACCTGTTGTATTCAGGAGATTAATTATTTGTGTAAGGTACATTAAAACGCGAATTAATGATTACTTTGCTACCATAATGTTGATGATTTCTTTATCGGTATAGGCCATGGGCTTAATCACCAGACGGCAGAGATTATTAATGGTCTGCTCTACATCAGCGCAAACAATGCCGTCATTCGACCCTGCGCAGCTATTTTGCATGGCCATAAGTACGGATTTAAATGCGCTGGAAACCACGGATGACACTTTCATTGCGCAGCTATTAGAGGCGCCATCGCAAATCATGCCGGTAATATCGCTGATCATATTAATAATAGCGGTATTAATTGTTTGCAGGTCACGGGTAAATAACCACGCCATACCTGCCGCGGCGCCCATCGCTGCCGTGGACGCTGCGCATAGCGCGGACAGACGCGTATAGCGGGAGTGGATCGATATGGCGGTCAGGTGGGAGAGCGCCAGCGCCCGCGCGAGGGTCTCTTCATCGGCGTTAAGATGCTCCGCGACCGTCACTACCGGCATGGTGGCGGCGATACCCTGGTTACCGGAACCAAAGTTTGACATCGCGACGACGGGGGCTCCGCCCATTCGCGCGTCGGATGCGGCGACGGTATTGATGATGACTTTACTCAGCAGGTCGTTGCTGAGCAGGCCATTTTTTACCGCATCAGAGAAGGTGCCGTTGATGTTCAAACCGTATTTTTTGCTTTTACCTTCCTCCGCCAGCGCCGAATTGAGCCGGGCGGCTTCGAGAATAAATGCGATGTCGGCGAATTCGACCTCGCTAATAAAATCAAAGGCCTCGGCAAGCGAAAAGGTTGCTAATGTTTCCTGCTGCGTTACCGTACTCTGTTTGTCCGCCAGCACCTGCGCTTCGCCATTAATATACAGCTCAACGATATTGGTATGCGTGCCCTTGACCACCACGCGGCAGCTCTTTTCGCCGCCCGTCAGCGTCAGATCCAGATGAATAAAATCAGGGGTGTCTTGCACGCTAATATTGACCTGACCATCGGCGATTAATTTTTGGGCTAGTTCAACATGCCGTTCGCTAATCCCCTCCAGTGTTTTTAATCCCTTATCAGCGTCGCCGCCAAATGCGCCAATTGCGGCCGCAAGCGCCACGCCACTGACGGATGTTCCGGGAATAGTTACGCCCATTGCATTCTTATACAGATTTGCGGAAATAAAACCGCTAATACTTTGACAAGCAGTATCCAAATGTTTCGCGGCGTAAGCCGCGGTAAAAGAAATAGCGACAGGCTCTGTACAGCCTAATGCCGGGGCAACTTCTTTTTTCAGCCAGTTTATAAATAGAGATGCGTGTTCAGTAGTCATATTTTATATCTATCCGCTAACGAGGGCTTATTAATCTGCGAATATGCTATGTCAATTCTTAAGAAAAAACTTACTCTAATACCCCCGTTATTTATGCCTGAAAGAGAAAAATATTCGCTTATTAAAATATTGTAAAATTGTGATCTTATTATGGTTAATTAGCTGATTTGATAGGTATTTATATTCTGTTTTTTGAACATAAAAAGGGATTTAGTTAACTGCCTCACAGCCTCGCCGAAAGTAAAAATTTCTTTTTTTACGTATTTCGTCGGATAGGCGAGAGCGCTGTAGTCACAAGAAGGGACTCATAAATGTAGATCTGGATCACATTTTTGCGTTATACAGGTCACAGGAAATCATGATGATGAGGTGTACCTATGCCGCCGGTTTATCGTCCGTTGGTGAGTTTTATTGCAACCGCCATGCAAACCGTTTTGAATCTCGGGCTATTGTGTCTGGGAGTCATACTGATCGTTTTTCTCGGGAAAGAGACGTTGCATCTGGCGCACGTCCTGTTCACCCCTGAACCTGTCAGTAAGTACAAGCTGGTGGAAGGGCTGGTGGTCTACTTCCTCTATTTCGAATTTATCGCGCTGATAGTGAAGTACTTTGAGTCGGGATTTCACTTCCCGCTGCGCTACTTTGTCTATATCGGCATTACCGCCATCGTCCGCCTGATCATTATCGATCATGAGTCGCCTATGGCGGTACTGATTTACTCCGCGGCGATCCTGATTTTGGTGATTACGCTCTGGCTGTGTAACTCCAACCGCCTGAAACGCGAATAAAAAAAAGCGGCCTCCAGGGCCGCTGACCAACAGTCACAAATTAAATTTATGTAGGGTCCAGTTGAGGATAGCAGTGGCATTTGCCTTACTTTTTCAGCTGAGGGCGGCGGCGGCAATACCCGGTTGGGGACGTGTATTGCCGCTAAACCGCCGGCCCTCATCTGAAATTTGGGGCGGGTGTTACAAAAAAATTAACCTTTCACTCCGCCAGCCGTCAGGCCGTTGACCAACCAGCGCTGGGCCAGCAGGAACACTACGGTAATCGGGATGGCGGAGAGCACCGCCGCGGCGGCAAAGTCGCCCCACAGATAGTTCTGCGGGTTGAGATACTGCTGCATTCCGACCGCCAGGGTATAGCTGTTCACATCGCGCAGCAGCAGGGAGGCCACCGGTACTTCGGTAATCGCAGCGATGAACGACAGAATAAACACCACCGCCAGAATCGGCACTGACAGCGGGAGCAGCACCAGGCGGAAAGCCTGCCATGGGGTGGCGCCGTCCAGCGCCGCCGCTTCTTCCAGCGAGCCGTCGATGGTTTCGAAGTAACCTTTAATCGTCCAGACGTGCAGCGCGATACCGCCCATATAGGCAAAGATGACGCCGCCGTGGGTATTCAGGCCGACGAACGGCACGTACTGGCCAAGACGGTCAAACAGGGCATACAGCGCGACCAGCGACAGCACTGCGGGGAACATCTGGAAAATCAGCATCCCTTTCAGCAGCGTTGCTTTACCTGGGAAGCGCATGCGGGCAAAAGCGTAAGCGCAGGTGGTAGAGAGCGCGACAATGCCAATAGCGGTAATGCCGGCCACCTTGATGGAGTTCCACAGCCACAGCAGCACCGGGAAGGGCGGCGGCGTGACGCGACCGTCAGCGTGTTCGACGCTGAAACCTAACGCCAGCCGCCAGTGCTCCCAGGAGATACTTTCAGGGATCAGGCTACCGGTGGCGAAGTTACCTTCGCGCAGAGAGATAGCGATAACCATCAGCAGCGGGAACATAATCGCCGCGATAAAAATCAGCAGCAGGAGATGCGTCGTGAACAGGCGCAGCTTCTGAGATTTGGGTTGAACCATAGCCATAATCGTTATCTCCCTTAATCAAACTTCATACGTGTGGCTTTCAGGTTAACAATCGCCAGCGCGCCTACCAGCAGGAAGATCAGCGTGGCGATAGCCGCCGCGAGGCCGAAGTCCTGACCGCCGCCGCCTTCAAAGGCGATACGGTAGGTATAGCTCACCAGCAGGTCGGTGTAGCCCGCCGGCGTGGTGGTGCCGAGCCGGTCCGGCCCGCCGTTGGTCAACAGCTGAATCAGCACGAAGTTGTTAAAGTTAAAGGCGAAGCTGGCGATCATCAGCGGCGTCAGCGGCTTGATCAGCAGCGGCAGCGTAATTTTGAAGAAGTTCTGGAACGGCGTAGCGCCATCCATTGCCGAGGCTTCATATAAATCGTCAGGAATCGCTTTCAGCAGGCCCATGCACAGGATCATCATGTACGGATAGCCCAGCCAGGTGTTGACGATGATAATCATGGTACGCGCGGTGGTTGGGTCGCTGAACCAGGCCGGCTTGATGCCGAACAGCGCGCTGAGCATCATATTGATCTCACCAAAGCTCTGGTTGAACAACCCTTTGAAAATCAGAATCGAGATAAACGACGGTACGGCGTAAGGCAGAATCAGCAGTACGCGGTAAATCGCTTTGCCCTTCAGGGCTTCCCACTGGACGAGACAGGCGAGCACCATGCCGACCGCAACGGTGAGAATCACGGTCAGAACGGAGAACACCACCGTCCAGACGAAAATCGCGAAGAACGGTTTCTGGATCCCTTCATCCTGGAACACGCGGGTGAAGTTATCCCAGCCGATGGTTACGGTGTAGCCCGGGCTGAGCTTTTCGCTGCCCCAGCTACCGTCGGCGTTGATCGCCTGATAGAAACCGACCTCGGCGTTCGGACGATATTTCACGCCGCTCTGGTTGTTGGTCAGCGTACCGTCATTGGCCAGCGCGTACAGCGGTTGAGTACCGGAGAACTGGCGCAGGGAGCTCATGATGACTTTGCTTTCATCCGGCAGCACGGCGGTCAGCTGGTTCAGGGCGGTACGGTTTTGCGTAATCACGCGCAGCGTGGCGCGCTCGCCTTCCGGCAGGGCGTCAGCCTCTTTTAAGGCCAGCTTCTGCTCGCCGCCGAATTTAAAGGCGTCGGAAAGATAGTTTTTGCCGCTTTCGCCGTCGGTCAGCGCCAGCTTCCATTCATCTCCCGCCGGATAAAGCGCGAAGTTGTAGGATTTACCCGCCTGGAAGGAGCGGTCCATCAGCACCTGTTGGGCGCGTTCGAAGGTCAACTGGTTAGTGCTGCTGTAGTTGGTAAAAGCGATTGCGATCGTGCAGATCAGCGGGAACAGGACGAACAGCCCCATCCCGGCGAGACCCGGATACACATAGCGCCAGGCGTAGGCTTTGCGATTGGAAAAAATATACAGGCCAACCGAGCTCAAAATCAGCGTCATGATGGCAAACAGGTACTCCCCCTGGGCGTACATCAAAACAACAAGGTAACCCACCAGCAGGCACAGCAAGCCGATCACAGACCATGTGAGCTGCGGGCTTTGCCACCAGTGTTTCTTTTTCACGACATCCATGGGGATCATCCTCTTTACACTTTATCCTTCGCGCTACCTCTTTGTTGGCTGCGGATGCGTACCCCAGTCACTTACTAATGTAAGCGCCTGGGGATTTGCATCCTTGCCGCCTCGATGTAGCGCGAATGATTTCGTGTAACAACGTATTCAACAAACCTTATTCCCTAAGAAATAAGGGAAACCGTATTACTTGGTGATACGAGCCTGTGCGTCTTTCAGCGCCTCTTCAACGGTCTGGCGACCGCTAGCGGCGTTGATCACTGCGGTACGAACGGCATACCAGAAGGCGGACATCTGCGGAATATTCGGCATGATTTCACCATTCTTGGCGTTAGCCATGGTGGCGGCGATACGCGGATCTTTTTCCAGTTTTTCCTGGAAGGATTTCAGCGCGACCGCGCCCAGCGGTTTGTCCTTGTTCACTTCATCCAGGCCCTGATCGGTCATCAGGTAGTTTTCGAGGAACTCTTTCGCCAGTTCTTTGTTCGGGCTGGCGGCGTTAATACCGGCGCTCAGTACGCCAACGAACGGTTTAGACGGGTTGCCTTTGAAGGTCGGCAGCAGGGTAACGCCGTAGTTAACCTTGCTCTTATCGATGTTAGACCACGCCCACGGACCGTTGATGGTCATCGCGGTTTCGCCTTTGTTGAATGCCGCTTCCGCGATGGAGTAGTCGGTGTCGGCGTTCATATGCTTGTTCTTAATAAGGTCGACCAGGAAGGTCAGGCCTGCTTTCGCGCCAGCGCTATCCACGCCTACGTCTTTCACGTCGTACTTGCCGTTTTCAAACTTGAACGCATAACCGCCGTCGGCGGCAATCAGCGGCCAGGTGAAGTACGGTTCTTGCAGGTTGAACATCAGCGCGCTCTTACCTTTCGCCTTCAGTTCTTTATCCAGCGCCGGGATCTCTTCCCAGGTTTTCGGCGGATTTGGCACCAGGTCTTTGTTATAGATCAGCGACAGCGCTTCGACGGCAACCGGGTAGGCAATCAGCTTGCCGTTATAGCGAACCGCGTCCCAGGTGAACGGATAGAGTTTGTCCTGGAAAGCTTTGTCCGGGGTGATTTCCGCCAACAGGCCGGACTGGGCGTAGCCGCCAAAACGGTCGTGGGCCCAGAAAATGATGTCAGGGCCGTCGCCGGTCGCGGCAACCTGCGGGAATTTCTCCTCCAGCTTATCCGGATGTTCTACGGATACTTTAATGCCGGTGTCTTTTTCAAACTTTTTACCCACTTCAGCGAGGCCGTTGTAGCCTTTGTCGCCGTTAATCCAGATAACCAGCTTACCTTCTTCGATTTTTGCGAGGGCAGAGGCGGAAAACATCATCGTGGTCAATGCAGACAGCGCGAGGATGCGAGCGCCAGTTTTGATTTTCATATACCCGTCCTATTTGGTGATGTGCTCGTGGATACACTTGAGTGGCTTAACGGTGATGAGTTTCCTTTTTTAACAACCTCTTTCCATCCTCCCCATGTCTACGCCCCATCCCCCGATTGTGTGATCTCCATAGCAGAAATGCCGGTTATGAGTCCTGGAGCACATAAAAAGGAGGCCAATTTTGCAGGCTGCATCACGAAATGGGTATCGGCCCGCCCCCCCCAGCGGCGAGACGTCATCTCTCATCCTCCCATCTCCTCCCCCATGAAAAAGCCGGGGGGTGGAGGATTTACCAGACTAATGAATGCCGCATAGTCAGCCCATCTTGAATGTGTCGTTAAGTGACAGGTTGTAACGAAGGGAGAAGGGCATGGCGAGCGTACAGCTGCGAAATGTAACGAAAGCCTGGGGTGACGTGGTGGTATCAAAAGATATCAATCTCGAGATCCAGGATGGGGAGTTCGTCGTGTTTGTTGGGCCATCAGGCTGCGGCAAATCCACCCTGCTGCGTATGATTGCCGGGCTGGAAACGGTGACCAGCGGCGATCTGCTGATTGGCGATACCCGAATGAATGATGTTCCGCCCGCCGAGCGCGGTATCGGGATGGTGTTTCAGTCTTATGCACTTTACCCCCATCTTTCCGTCGCGGAAAACATGTCTTTTGGCCTGAAGCTGGCCGGCGCCAAAAAAGAGCTGATTAACCAACGCGTGACTCAGGTGGCGGAAGTGCTGCAGCTGGCTCACCTGCTGGAGCGTAAACCGAAAGCGCTTTCCGGCGGTCAGCGCCAGCGCGTGGCGATTGGTCGTACCCTGGTGGCTGAACCGCGCGTTTTCCTGCTGGATGAACCGCTCTCTAACCTCGATGCCGCGCTGCGCGTACAGATGCGTATTGAGATTTCCCGTCTGCATAAGCGTCTTGGCCGCACAATGATTTACGTGACCCACGACCAGGTCGAAGCGATGACCCTCGCCGACAAGATTGTGGTGCTGGACGCCGGTCGCGTCGCGCAGGTCGGCAAGCCTCTCGAACTCTATCACTACCCGGCGGATCGCTTCGTCGCGGGCTTTATCGGCTCGCCGAAGATGAACTTCCTGCCGGTCAAAGTCACCGCTACCGCCATTGAGCAGGTGCAGGTGGAGCTACCGAACCGTCAGCAGGTCTGGCTGCCGGTGGACAGCGCCCGCGTTCAGGTCGGCGCCAATATGTCTTTAGGTATTCGCCCGGAACATCTGCTGCCCAGCGATATCGCCGACGTCACCCTTGAAGGTGAAGTTCAGGTGGTCGAACAGCTCGGCCACGAAACGCAAATTCATATCCAGATCCCATCCATCCGTCAAAACCTGGTTTACCGCCAGAACGACGTGGTGCTGGTAGAAGAGGGAGCCACATTCGCCATCGGTTTGCCGCCGGAGCGCTGCCATTTATTCCGTGAGGATGGCACCGCTTGTCGTCGGCTGCATAAAGAGCCGGGCGTGTAGGGCTTCTAACTAAAAAAAAACACAAAACCATTCGCGCTGCATCGAGGCGGCAAGGGAATGAATCCCTGGGAGCGTACAAAAGTACGTGACCAGGGTGAGTGAGCGCAGCCAACAAAGAGGCAGCCCGAAGGGTGAAGTGTTCAAAGAAAAGCAATGATCTCAGGAGATAGAATGATGATTACTCTGCGCAAACTTCCACTGGCGGTCGCCGTTGCGGCAGGCGTTATGTCTGCTCAGGCGCTGGCCGTTGATTTCCACGGTTATGCCCGTTCTGGTATCGGCTGGACCGGCAGCGGCGGTGAGCAACAGTGCTTCCAGGCAACCGGCGCTCAAAGTAAATACCGTCTGGGTAACGAATGTGAAACCTATGCGGAACTGAAGCTGGGCCAGGAAGTATGGAAAGAAGGTGATAAGAGCTTCTACTTCGATACCAACGTCGCCTACTCTGTGTCACAGCAGAACGACTGGGAATCCACCAGTCCGGCATTCCGTGAAGCTAACGTGCAGGGTAAAAACCTGATCGAATGGTTGCCAGGTTCCACCATCTGGGCCGGTAAGCGCTTCTACCAGCGTCATGACGTTCATATGATCGACTTCTACTACTGGGATATTTCTGGTCCTGGTGCGGGTATTGAAAACATCGATCTGGGCTTCGGTAAACTCTCTCTGGCAGCAACGCGTTCTTCTGAATCCGGCGGCTCTGGCACCTTCGCCGATCGCGACAAGTTCGGTAATCGCGTCTATGACAATATCGTGCCGAACGATGTATTCGACTTGCGTTTAGCCGGTCTGGAAACTAACCCGGGCGGCACGCTGGAACTGGGCGTTGACTACGGCCACACTAACATCCCTGATGATTACTCACTGCAGCCGGGCGCTTCCAAAGACGGGTGGATGCTCACCGCTGAGCATACTCAGAGCATGCTGAAAGGCTTTAACAAATTTGTTCTGCAGTATGCAACTGACTCTATGACCTCCAGCGGTAAAGGCGTTCCGCAGGGTGGCAGCATTAATAACGATGGATCTATGTGGCGCGTGTTGGACCACGGTGCGATCTCTCTGGGCGATAGCTGGGATCTGATGTACGTCGGTATGTACCAGGATATCGACCGCGACAACAACAATGGTACCCAGTGGTGGACCGTCGGCGTTCGTCCAATGTACAAGTGGACGCCTATCATGAGCACCCTGATGGAAATCGGCTACGACAACGTCAAATCTCAACGCACCAGCGATCGTAACAGCCAGTATAAAGTGACTCTGGCACAGCAGTGGCAGGCTGGTGACAGCATCTGGTCCCGTCCGGCAATCCGCGTATTCGCAACGTACGCTAAATGGGATGAGAAATGGGGCTATAACGATAGCGGCGTAGCGTACAACGACACCAGCGCTAAAACCTTTAGCCGTGGCGATAGCGACGAGTGGACCTTCGGTGCCCAGATGGAAATCTGGTGGTAATCGAGCCTGACCGTTCGTAACTAAAAGAGGGGCGCAAGCCCCTCTATCTTAGGCCCAGCGCGCTATTGCCTGGCTACCGCTCGGCCATCGGAATTGAGGTGATAACAATGAAAATGAAGAAAAGTCTCGTTGCCCTCTGCCTGTCCGTCGGCCTGATGGCCTGCGTACCCGCAGTCAGTTTTGCTGATGTTAATTTCGTGCCGCAGAACACCTCTGCCGCGCCGTCGATTCCGGCCTCCGCGTTGCAGCAGTTGACCTGGACTCCGGTCGATCAATCCAAAACGCAGACGACAAAGCTCGCCGTGGCCGGACAGACGCTCAGTGTCCCCGGTATCAGCGGCCCGGTCGCCGCATACAGCGTTCCGGCGAATATTGGCGAGCTCAATATTACGTTAACCAGCGAAGTGGAAAAACAAACTGCGGTATATGCGCCGAACGTGCTGATTCTTGACCAAAATATGACGCCATCCGCGTTTTTCCCCAGCAGCTACTTCACTTATCTTGAACCGGGAGTGATGAGTTCAGATCGTCTGGAAGGCGTAATGCGCCTGACTCCGGCGCTGGGACAGCAGAAAATTTATGTGCTGGTTTTTACCACGCCGCAGGATTTGCAGCAGACCACTAAATTAATCGATCCGGCGAAGGCTTACGCCAAAGGTACCGGCAATGCGGTGCCGGATATTCCTGATCCCATCGCGAAACACGTTACAGACGGCACCATTAGCCTGAAGGTGAAAACCTCTACCGGCTCCAGCGTGCTGGTTGGCCCGTTGTTTGGTTCGTCAGGTCCGGGGCCCGTTACCGTCGGTAATACCGCTGCTCCTGCCTATAGCGCGCCGGTTGTCGCGCCGGCCCCGGCTCCGGCGGCGAAAAGCGAACCGATGCTTGATGACACCGAAACCTATTTCAACAACGGCATTAAGCAGGCGGTTGCGAAAGGCGATATCGATAAAGCCCTGAAATTGATGAACGAAGCTGAACGTCTTGGCTCGAAATCTGCTCGTTCCACCTTTATCAGCAGTGTAAAAGGCAAGGGGTGACCGTCTCCCCGCAATGCTGATGTTTAGGCACAGCCTTTAGGTGCGTCCGTCAGGGCGCACTTTTTTTTAGCGCGCCGCAGCCTCTGTTGCACGGCTGTTGCGCGGATGATCGTATATTGACGTTTGCCCGCCCCCGATGCCCCATTCTGCGATACAATACCTTCACGTTATGTACCGGAGATTCAGGCATGCCACATCCTGCGCTTACGCAACTGCGTGCGCTGCATTATTTTGCCGCTATGCCCCCGCTGGATGCGCATCTGCGCGACTGGTTATTGCTGGAAGACTCAATGACCAAACGCTTTGAGCAGCAGGGGAAGAAAGTCAGCGTCATCATGGTTAACGAAGGTTTTGTTGGACGCGACGCGCTGGCCGGTGAGGCGCCCCTGTTACCGAGCGAACCCCGCTACTGGCTGCGGGAAATCATTCTTTGCGCCAACGGTGAACCCTGGCTGGCCGGGCGCACGATAGTGCCCGAATCAACGCTGAGCGGCCCCGAACTGGCGCTGCAACAGCTGGGGCAAACGCCGTTGGGCCGCTATCTCTTCACGTCATCGACGCTAACCCGCGATTTTATTGAAATTGGTCGTCATGCAGAGCTGTGGGGGCGTCGTTCCCGTCTCCGGTTGAGCGGCAAACCGCTGCTGCTGACGGAACTGTTTTTGCCTGCATCGCCGTTGTATTAAGAGGAAAATGAAATGGAGTGGAGTCTGACGCAGAACAAGCTGCTGGCGTTTCACCGCCTGATGCGTACTGACAAACCGATTGGCGCGCTGCTGCTGCTGTGGCCGACGCTGTGGGCGCTGTGGGTGGCGACGCCGGGGATACCGCCGCTATGGATCCTCGCCGTTTTCGTCGCCGGCGTCTGGCTGATGCGCGCCGCAGGCTGCGTGGTCAACGATTATGCCGATCGCAAGTTTGACGGCCACGTCAAACGGACGGCCCACCGCCCGTTGCCGAGCGGCGACGTGAGCGAAAAGGAGGCGCGGACGCTGTTTGTCGTGCTGGTGCTGCTTTCGTTCCTGCTGGTGTTGACCCTGAACACCATGACCATTTTGCTGTCGGTAGCGGCGCTGGCGCTGGCATGGGTATATCCGTTTATGAAGCGCTATACCCACCTGCCGCAGGTAGTACTGGGTGCGGCGTTCGGCTGGTCGATCCCGATGGCCTTTTCGGCGGTCAGCGAATCGCTGCCGCTGAGCTGCTGGCTGATGTTCCTCGCCAATATCCTGTGGGCGGTGGCCTACGATACCCAGTATGCGATGGTCGATCGTGATGATGACGTCAAAATCGGTATTAAATCGACGGCGATTCTCTTTGGCGACAACGATCGCTTAATCATCGGCATTTTACAGGTGGCGGTGCTGGCCCTGATGGCGGCGGTAGGCTGGCTGAGCGGGCTGGGCTGGGAGTATTACTGGTCGTTGTTTATCGCCGCGGCGCTGTTCGCCTGGCAGCAGAAGCTAATATTTAAACGCGAACGCGATGCCTGCTTTAAGGCGTTTATGAACAATAACTACGTTGGGCTGGTGCTGTTTCTTGGTCTGGCGATGGGATATATGCAGTAGTTCTTCCCGGCTTGCGGCATAAACGCCTTAGCCGGGCTACAAAACCGCATGGGCCGGTAGCCCGGCGCAAGCCGGGACATCTCTTTAAACGTTACGCTTCATCCTGGGTAACGCTTTCAATCGTTAACCGCACATCCGAAGTAATCAGATCCGCCAGCATGCGGTAGATCTTCAACGTCTCTTCCGGCTCGGCGTCCCCGGTATCGCTGATATAGCCTTCGTCACGCAGGGTCAGCACCAGCGTGCTGAACACCGCCTTATCGAAGAACTCCGGCGCGTTGATGCCGTGCAGAACGGACAGGCGCTGCGCCACGGTGCGGCTCTCTTTCTCCAGCGAACTGCGGTTGATTGACGGGTTAGCGCTCAGCAGCCAGAAGGTAATGGCGTAGCGCTGCAGCGTTTCGCGCGCGCCTGCGGCCAGCAGCTGCAGAGAACGGGCGTGAGACGGATTAACGCTCACCTCATCGTTGTTCAGGGCGATCAGACCCTGACGCTGCATCTCGGCGATCAGCGCATCGACGACGCCCGCCAGCTCCGCTTTTTCCCAACGCAGGAATAGCTCGGCCTTCAGGAACGGATAGAACATCTCAACGTGACGCAGAATTTCGGCGCGGGTAATGCGACGATGCTGAGTGACGATGGCGGCTAACAGCGACGGCATCACCAGCATATGGGCGATGTTGTTGCGGTAATAAGTCATCAGGACGGCCTGCTCGCGCGGCAGAATGATGATATCGCCAATGGTGTCTTTCTCGACTTCGAACTTGTTCATCTGCAGCGCGTGGTCGATAAGCTCGCTGGCTGAGGCCGCAGGCGTGGTCGCATCCGCTGAATATGGCACGTTGCGCAGCAGGGCGAGATAGCACTCCAGCTGCTCGGTGAGCTGCTCGCGGGTCAGTGAGCGTTGACGCGATGCCAGCAGCGCGGTACAGCACAGGTTCATGGCGTTAGCCGCGCCGGCATTGTTGATGCGTACCATCAGATCCGAGGCGATGTTATTCACCGTCGGCGTCAGCCAGGAAGGACGGACCGCTTCGATAGGGTCGATAGACTCGCGCCAGTCCGGCACATGCTGGTTCAGATAGGTCATCAGCGGCAGCGGTTCGCCGAAGTTAACGTAGCCCTGGCCGAGATTGCGCAGCTTGCTCAAGCCGCGCAGCATCTGCGGCAGACTCTCTTTCTCTTTTGTCGCGCCGCGCAGCTCTTTGGCGTAGGTGCCGACCTCCATCACGTGCTCGTAGCCGATGTAAATCGGCACCAGGGTGATAGGGCGATTACCGCCGCGCAGCATTGCCTGGATGGTCATCGACAGAGTGCCGGTTTTCGGATCCAGCAGACGACCAGTACGTGAACGCCCGCCCTCCACGAAGTACTCCACCGAATAGCCGCGGCTGAACAGCTCGCCAAGATATTCGCGAAATACGGTTGAGTAGAGCTTATTGCCCTTGAACGTGCGACGAATAAAGAACGCGCCGCCGCGACGGAAGATCGGCCCGGCGGGCCAGAAGTTCAGGTTGATGCCGGCAGCGATATGCGGCGGCACCAGGCCCTGATGATAAATGACGTAAGAGAGCAGCAGATAGTCCATATGGCTGCGGTGGCATGGGACGTAGACTATCTCGTGGCCTTCGTGCGCCAGCTGACGGACACGCTCGGCGTTATGGACGTTGATGCCCTGATACAACCGGTTCCAGGTAAAGCCCAGCACGCGGTCTGTCAGGCGAATCATCTCGTAGGAGAAGTTTGCCGCGATCTCTTCCATCAGAGCGATAGCGTTTTGCTGCGCCTTTTCATGAGAAATCTTCTTGCTGCGCGCTTCGTCTTCTACCGCACGGGCAATGGCTTTCGACGCCAGCAGTTTATTAAACAGATCCTGGCGCGCGGGGAGGCGCGGGCCGACCGCCGCCAGACGCTGACGGGCGAAGTGCATGCGCGCCACGCGGGCCAGCTTCTGGGCGATGGTTTTATCGGTACCGTGTTCGTCCGCCATCTTACGCAGCGAGACCGAAGGCGAGAAACGGACGAAGCTATCGCGGCCCAGCCACAGAACGGCGAAGAATTTTTGAATGCCGTTGAGCATACGCAGCGGCGGGTTAACCTCGCCTTTTTCACGCCCCGGCGCGCGACCGAACATCACCGAAACCGGCACCATCTGCACGTCAAGATCGGGATGATTGCGGTGCAAATCCAGATAGTCGTGAAAGAGCTTGATAGACTCTTCTTTCGGCGTGTAATAGGTGAACACGCGCGGCCCGCCGTGGATAAATACGTAGCGCGGAAGCAGGGCGCCGTCGATCTCGAGCGGCTCCAGCGGGTCCGGTAACTCATGTTCCAGACATTGCGCGCGCAGCGTCAGCAGGTCCGCCTTCGAATTGTAGGGCAGGACGTACATAATAGGACGCGAGGTATCCAGGCCTAATTCCTGCGCAGGTTGCGCCGGAATCGACTTGCTTTTTACCAGCGCCCTTAATGGTAAATTCAGTAATTTATAGTAAATTCGTTGCCAGCCAGACATAGACGATGTGAAGCCTCTGGTTAATCATGCAAATGCGCCGCAAGAATAACAGAAAGTGCGCAAAATTTCCGTTGTAACGCGGCAAACGCGTACACTCATTGACGTCATTTACATAAAAAGGTTTGTTTGATGGCCAATAATACCACTGGGTTAACCCGAATTATTAAAGCTGCCGGGTATTCCTGGAAAGGATTCCGTGCGGCGTGGGTCAATGAGGCCGCATTTCGTCAGGAAGGCATCGCGGCCGTCATTGCCGTGGCGATCGCCTGCTGGTTGGACGTCGATGCTATCACGCGGGTGCTGCTCATTAGCTCGGTCCTGCTAGTGATGATAGTTGAAATTATCAATAGCGCGATTGAGGCGGTGGTTGACCGTATCGGTCCCGAACATCATGAGCTTTCGGGGCGAGCGAAAGATATGGGATCGGCGGCAGTTCTGCTGGCGATTATCATCGCGCTGATCGCATGGGGAACGCTGCTGTGGGCGAACTACCGCTAAGTCTTGTCGTAGCTGCTCGCAAAACGGAAAGAAACTCCTGATTTTTGTGTGAAATGTGGTTCCAAAATCACCGTTAGCTGTATATACTCACAGCATAACTGTATATACACCCAGGGGGCGGAATGAAAGCGTTAACGACCAGGCAGCAAGAGGTGTTTGATCTCATTCGGGATCATATCAGCCAGACGGGCATGCCGCCGACGCGTGCGGAGATTGCTCAGCGCTTGGGGTTTCGCTCCCCAAACGCGGCGGAAGAGCACCTGAAAGCGCTGGCGCGTAAAGGCGCAATCGAGATCGTTTCCGGTGCCTCCCGCGGTATTCGTCTGCTGACGGAAGAAGAAACGGGTTTGCCGCTTATTGGCCGCGTCGCGGCGGGTGAGCCGCTGCTGGCCCAGCAGCATATCGAAGGTCACTATCAGGTCGATCCGGCTATGTTTAAGCCGAATGCTGATTTTCTGCTGCGCGTTAGCGGTATGTCGATGAAAGACATCGGTATTCTTGATGGCGACCTGCTGGCCGTCCATAAAACGCAGGATGTACGCAATGGTCAGGTGGTTGTAGCGCGCATCGACGAAGAAGTGACCGTGAAGCGTCTGAAAAAACAGGGTAACGTCGTGGAACTGCTGCCGGAAAACAGCGAATTCTCGCCGATTGTGGTCGACCTTCGCGAACAAAGTTTTACTATTGAAGGCCTGGCCGTCGGCGTTATCCGCAACGGCAACTGGCAATAATCTCTTCATCTCGCGGCATCATCATCTGAAGCATGATGCTGCGTCGTTTTTCCTCATTTAGGCGCTTTCTCCATGCTTTTTAACGCCGCCGACAAAGCCCTGTGGCGCTTAGCGCTGCCCATGATCTTCTCCAATATCACCGTTCCGCTGCTGGGGCTGGTGGATACCGCCGTTATTGGCCATCTCGACAGCCCGGTTTATCTGGGCGGCGTGGCGGTTGGCGCAACGGCGACCAGCTTCCTCTTTATGCTGCTCCTTTTCCTGCGCATGAGTACCACCGGGCTAACGGCACAGGCGTTTGGTGCCAGGGATCCGCAGCGGCTGGCGCGCGCGCTGGTGCAGCCGCTGGGCCTGGCGCTGGCCGCCGGGCTGGCGATTGTGCTTTTCAGGATCCCGTTGATAAACCTGGCGCTGCACATTGTGGGCGGCAGCGAAGCCGTGCTTGAACAGGCCAGGCGTTTCCTTGAGATCCGCTGGCTAAGCGCACCGGCCTCGCTGGCGAACCTGGTCCTGCTGGGCTGGCTGCTGGGCGTGCAGTACGCCAGAGCGCCGGTGATCCTGCTGGTGGTCGGCAACGTCCTCAACATTGTGCTCGATTTATGGCTGGTGATGGGCCTGCATATGAACGTGCAGGGGGCTGCACTGGCGACGGTCACCGCAGAATACGTCACTTTCTTTATTGGTCTGCTGATGGCGAGACGCGTGCTGGCGCTGCGCGGCGTTTCCCTGTCGATGCTGAAAAATGCCTGGCGCGGCGATATACGCCGCCTGCTGGCGCTGAATCGCGACATCATGCTGCGCTCGCTGCTGCTACAGCTCTGCTTCGGGGCGGTGACGGTATTTGGCGCCCGCCTCGGCGCCGATGTCGTCGCGGTCAATGCGGTCCTCATGACGATGCTGACCTTTACCGCCTATGCGCTGGACGGTTTTGCCTATGCCGTTGAGGCGCACTCCGGGCAGGCCTACGGCGCGCGCGACGACAGCCAGCTGCTTGCGGTCTGGCATGCGGCCTGCCGCCAGTCGGGGATGGTGGCGCTGGGGTTTGCGCTGATTTACGGCCTTGCCGGTGAACAGATTATCGCGTTGCTGACCTCGCTGCCTTCGCTGCAGCAGTTGGCCGACCGCTATCTGGTCTGGCAGATGATCCTGCCGGTCATCGGCGTCTGGTGTTACCTGCTGGACGGCATGTTTATCGGCGCGACGCGCGGCGCGGAGATGCGCAACAGCATGGCGGTCGCAGCAGCAGGGTTTGCCCTGACGCTGTTTACCGTACCGGCGCTCGGTAACCACGGGCTGTGGCTGGCGCTGACGGTATTTCTCGCCCTGCGCGGCGCTTCCCTGGCGGTTATCTGGCGGCGCCACTGGCAGCGCGGAACCTGGTTTTCGTAATGCCTTTGGCTCATCTGATGGTTAAAGATTCCGAATAATAAATCTTACTCAGAATACTCATCTATAGTTAAGTCATGTCCGGCACACAGCGGGCTGTTCATTCACCGAACGATCACCGAACGATGAGGAATGCATGATGAATAAAGACGAAATCGGCGGTAACTGGAAACAGTTCAAAGGTAAAGCGAAAGAAAAATGGGGCAAGCTGACCGACGATGACATGACCGTCATTGAAGGCAAACGCGACCAGCTGGTGGGCAGAATTCAGGAACGTTACGGTTACGCAAAAGACCAGGCAGAGAAAGAAGTGACCGACTGGGAAACTAAAAACGACTATCGCTGGTAGCGAAAACGCCGTGTTTTAACCCCTTACTATTGTCTGCCCTAACGATTTATACCCTAAATAATGCGAGTTGCAGGACAAGGCACTCGTGCTTTGAACAGCGCTTGCGCTGGCCCCGAAGGGCGAAGCTCATGGATGAGCCGAGTACCAAAGCCAACGCACATGCAACTTGAAGTATGACGGGTATACACCCTTGATTCCCGCTGCGGCTACCGCCTCAGCGGGCTTTCTTTTTGATCTGAATGGTATGGTCGTGGTGGCAATGGCCCGGCGTACTGCAGGACTCAACCTCGACGCAGGCGGCGCACAGGCCGTGAGCCTCAATGACGTTGTGGCGCAGGGCGAATCCCATTCTTGCCGCCAGCGTATGCATAATATCTTCGACGCCTTCCGCACACTCTTCTTTGACGCCACCGCAGCGGTCGCAGATAAACATCGCCGAGCTGTGGGTAGGCTGATCGAAAAGGTGACACAGTACGTAGCTATTGGTGGATTCCACCTTATGTACGAACCCTTGCTCCAGTAAAAACTCCAGTGCCCGGTATACCGTTGGCGGTTTCGCCTGAGGTTCTTTATCACGAAGGAGATCGAGCAGATCGTAGGCGCTGATTGCCCCTTGCTGTAGGCTCATCAAACGCAATACTTCGAGGCGCTGCGGGGTCAGGCGCACGCCACGCTGCGCGCACAGCTTTTCAGCATGCGCTAACATTTGTTGCGAAGTGGTCTTATCCATGAGCGTCCTCTGGTTGCGTGAATCTGAAACTGTTACTTTATCACGATACCGGTAAAACGCCGAGACCCGGCGGGATATAGCCGTCACACTTCATGTGACATGTGCGTTGGTCGCCCCGGTCATGCGCTCTCGGGACGCGCTATCTTGCCGCCTTATGCTATACCTGAAGCATCTCATTTTCGGGAGAAAACGATGAAACGACCTGATTGCATACGACACTGGCGTGAACTGGAAGGTGCGGATGATTCCACCTATCCCGACAGTACTGAGCTTTTCTCCATCGGCGCGCCGCTGGCGCGCGGCCTGCGACTGAATCGTCTGGGGATCCACCATGAACGTCTGCCGCCCGGGCGTCGTACCTCCTACCCGCATGCGGAAAGCGATGAAGAAGAGTTCATCTACGTGCTGGACGGCTATCCTGAGGTGTGGATTAACGGCTACCTCTGGAAGTTGGAGCCGGGGGATAGCGTCGGTTTTCCTGCTGGAACCGGCATTTGCCATACCTTCCTCAATAACACCGAGCAGGAGGTGCGGCTGTTAGTCGTTGGCGAGGCAAACAAGAAATTCAATCGCATCTACTACCCGCTGAACCCAGGCTATGCCGCCACGCGTCAGGATCGCTGGGTTGACCATCCGCCGCAGTTTTTTGGCCCTCACGACGGGAAGCCGCGGAAAATATAGCGTTTATTGCGGGATAAAAAAGGTGAGCGCTGACGCTATGCGTCAGTGGTTTATCTTTATGCTATAGTAGCGCCCCTTTTTACCCGGATGCTTATTTATTCGCCATGATGTCAGAATCAACGCCTACTGCTTTCGCCGCTCACCGTTTTTCCATCGCGCCGATGCTCGACTGGACCGATAGACACTGCCGTTATTTTCTGCGTCAGCTGTCGCGCCATACGCTGCTGTATACCGAAATGGTGACCACCGGTGCGATTATTCACGGCAAGGGCGATTATCTGGCCTACAGCGAAGAAGAACATCCGGTCGCCCTGCAGCTCGGCGGCAGCGATCCGGCTGCGCTGGCGCACTGCGCGAAGCTGGCGCAGGCGCGCGGCTACGATGAAATTAACCTCAACGTCGGCTGCCCGTCAGATCGCGTGCAGAACGGTATGTTTGGCGCTTGCCTGATGGGGAACGCGCAGCTGGTTGCCGACTGCATTAAAGCGATGCGCGACGTCGTGTCGATCCCGGTCACGGTAAAAACCCGTATCGGCATTGATGACCAGGACAGCTACGCGTTTCTGTGTGATTTTATCGAAACGGTATCCGGGAAAGGCGAATGCGAGATGTTTATCATCCACGCGCGCAAAGCCTGGCTTTCAGGTCTGAGTCCAAAGGAAAACCGCGAGATCCCGCCGCTGGATTATCCGCGCGTCTACCAGCTTAAACGTGATTTCCCGCATCTGACCATGGCGATTAACGGCGGCATTAAGTCGCTGGAAGAGGCAAAGCTGCATCTTGCGCATATGGACGGCGTGATGGTCGGCCGCGAGGCTTATCAGAATCCGGGCATTCTGGCCTCGGTGGATCGGGAGATTTTCGGCGTGGAAGGCGTCGATGCCGATCCGGTCTCCGTGGTCCGGGCGATGTATCCCTACATCGAGCGCGAGCTTAGCAACGGGACTTATCTCGGACATGTGACGCGTCATATGCTGGGGCTGTTTCAGGGGATACCTGGCGCGCGCCAGTGGCGTCGCTATCTGAGCGAAAATGCGCATAAAGCCGGGGCGGATATCAACGTGTTGGAACAGGCGCTGAAGCTGGTTGCCGATAAGCGTTAGTTTTTCGCTAAAACCTGGTCAAATTCACCACGCCCTGCACGTTTCGTGTTGGGCGTTTTTGTTTTTATTCAATAGCTTATATTTGGCACGATTTTTGTACCATCCGGCAAGGTAGATAAATTTCTTTAGGGGAAAGACGATGCTGGAACTCTTATTTGTTATTGGCTTTTTTGTCATGCTGTTGGTCACCGGCGTGTCGCTGCTGGGCATAATTGCCGCGATTGTGGTCGCGACCGCGCTGATGTTTGTCGGCGGTCTGTTTGCATTAATGATTAAACTGCTGCCGTGGCTGCTGCTGGCCGTTATCGTGGTTTGGCTGATTCGGGCGATAAAATCGCCAGCCGCGAACCGCTATCGCGGTAATAACCGCTGGCGTTACTAAGGTATTGAGCGGTATGTCACAACCTGAAGATTTTTGCATAAAACAGCGTAGGCTTTGCTTATTAAATCTGTCACTATTAGCGGGTTAACGAATTCATCGCGCTGTACCCTACATACAGCCGAACAAAAAAAAGTAAGGGCTTCCCATGTGGAAGCCCTAAACTTTTCTTCTTTTCCCGTCATACTTCAGGCTACAGGGGCGTTGGTTGCTTGCATTCACCCCAATCACTTACTGTTGTAAGCTCCTGGGGATTCATTCACTTACCATCTTCCTGTAGCCCGAATTATTTAGGGAAAAGCCATAACTATGGCAAGAGCAAACTTGAACCCTGCGTCGCCCGGCTTTCCAGCACCTCATGCGCGCGCCTGGCGTCGGTTAACGCATATTTTTGACTCTCCGCGACATCCACTTTTATCACGCCGCTGGCGATCAGCGAGAACAGCTCGTTGCTGGCTTCCGTCAGCTCGTCACGCGTGGTGATATAGCCCTGCAGAGAAGGGCGGGTGACGTACAGCGAACCCTTTTGATTGAGGATCCCGAGGTTGACGCCGGTCACCGGGCCGGAAGAATTGCCAAAGCTCACCATCAGCCCCCGACGCTGCAGGCAGTCAAGTGAGGCTTCCCAGGTATCTTTACCGACTGAATCATACACCACGTGGACTTTCTTACCGTCGGTGATCTCTTTCAGGCGCTCGACGATATTCTCTTCGCGATAGTTAATGATCTGCCAGGCGCCGGCCTGTTTAGCGCGTTCAGCTTTTTGCGCGCTGCCGACGGTACCGATTAGCTTCGCGCCCAGCGCTTTGGCCCACTGGCAGGCGATGAGCCCGACGCCGCCGGCCGCTGCATGAAACAGGAACGGCTCGCCCGCTTTGATCTCGTAGGTTTTCCGCAGCAGGTAATAGACCGTGAGCCCTTTCAGGAATGAGGCCGCCGCCTGCTCGAAAGAGATCGCGTCCGGCAAAATAGCGGCCTTATCGGCGGGGACATTGTGGACAGTGCTATAGGCTCCCAGCGCCGATTGTGCGTAGACCACCCGATCGCCGGCTTTAATATGCTTCACGCCGCTGCCAACTTTGCTCACCACGCCAGCGGCTTCGGTGCCCAGACCGCTCGGCAATGATGGTGGTGGGTAGAGGCCGCTGCGGATATAGGTATCAATGTAGTTGATGCCGATGGCCTTATTCTCTACCTGAATTTCGTGCTCTGCGGGATCTTTCGGCGTGAACTCTACCGCTTGCAGAACTTCAGGCCCTCCGTGCTGGTGAAATTCAATTCGTGTTGCCATGCTTCCTCCAGAAATGTGGTAATCTTTCGACCCATTCACTATCTCGGTAACTCCATTCACTATGGCAGGAAATAAACCCTTCAACAAACCACAGACTGAACCCCGCGAGCGTGATTATCAGCTTGATGGGTTGAAGGTCCCGCCGCACTCGATTGAAGCGGAACAGTCGGTGTTGGGCGGTTTAATGCTGGATAACGAACGTTGGGACGATGTTGCCGAGCGCGTTGTTTCGGAAGATTTTTATACCCGTCCGCATCGCCATATTTTCACCGAAATGGCGCGTCTGCAGGAGTCGGGAAGCCCGATTGACCTGATTACGCTCGCGGAATCGCTGGAGCGTCAGGGTCAGTTGGACAGCGTCGGCGGCTTCGCCTATCTGGCCGAATTATCGAAAAATACGCCAAGCGCGGCGAATATTAGCGCCTATGCCGATATCGTTCGCGAACGCGCGGTCGTACGCGAAATGATCTCTGTGGCGAATGAAATCGCCGAAGCCGGCTTTGACCCCCAGGGCCGCACCAGCGAAGATCTGCTCGACCTCGCCGAATCCCGAGTCTTTAAAATCGCCGAAAGCCGCGCGAATAAAGACGAAGGGCCGAAGAATATCGCCGACGTGCTCGACGCCACCGTGGCGCGTATTGAGCAGCTGTTCCAGCAGCCGCATGACGGCGTCACTGGGGTAAATACCGGCTATGACGATCTCAACAAAAAGACCGCCGGTCTTCAGCCGTCGGACCTGATTATCGTTGCCGCGCGTCCGTCTATGGGTAAAACGACCTTTGCGATGAACCTCGTGGAAAACGCGGCGATGCTGCAGGATAAACCGGTACTCATCTTCAGTCTCGAGATGCCCTCGGAGCAGATTATGATGCGTTCTCTGGCCTCACTGTCGCGCGTTGACCAGACCCGCATTCGAACCGGCCAACTGGATGACGAAGACTGGGCGCGCATTTCCGGCACCATGGGGATCCTGCTGGAAAAGCGCAATATTTATATTGATGACTCCTCCGGCCTGACGCCGACGGAAGTGCGCTCCCGCGCGCGGCGTATTGCCCGCGAGCACGGGGGGATCGGACTTATCATGATCGACTACCTGCAGCTGATGCGCGTGCCGTCGCTCTCCGATAACCGTACGCTGGAAATCGCCGAAATTTCGCGCTCGCTCAAGGCGCTGGCGAAGGAGCTACAGGTGCCGGTGGTGGCGCTGTCGCAGCTTAACCGCTCGCTGGAACAGCGTGCGGACAAGCGCCCGGTGAACTCCGACCTGCGTGAATCCGGATCCATTGAGCAGGACGCCGACTTAATCATGTTTATCTACCGTGACGAGGTTTATCACGAGAACAGTGATTTAAAAGGCATCGCCGAAATTATTATTGGTAAACAGCGTAACGGCCCTATCGGGACGGTGCGCCTGACGTTTAACGGCCAGTGGTCGCGTTTTGATAATTATGCTGGGCCACAATACGACGACGAATAAATCTCCGTCATCCTTCATGCCGCAGATGCGTTGACTACGCCTGTTCACCCCGGTCACTTAGTTTACTAAGCTTCCGGGGATTCTCAGGCTTGTCGCCTTCCTGCAACACGAAGGATTTAGGAGATTCTTTTATTAAGGAATTCAAATGCAAGCGGCAACTGTAGTCATTAACCGCCGCGCTCTGCGACACAACCTGCAACGTCTGCGTGAACTGGCGCCCGCCAGCAAACTGGTTGCGGTGGTGAAAGCGAACGCCTACGGACACGGTCTTCTTGAGACCGCGCGAACGCTCCCTGACGCCGATGCTTTTGGCGTCGCCCGTCTTGAAGAAGCCCTGCGTCTGCGCGCGGGCGGTATCGGCCAGCCGATTCTGCTGCTGGAGGGGTTCTTTGAGGCTGCCGACCTGGCGGTGATTTCCGCCCAGCGCCTGCACACGGCGGTACACAGCCCGGAACAGCTGGCGGCGCTGGAGGAAGCGGATTTACCCGAGCCGGTCACCGTATGGATGAAGCTGGATACCGGAATGCATCGATTAGGCGTTCTGCCTGAGCAGGCCGAAGCGTTTTATCAGCGTCTTAGCCAGTGTAAAAACGTCCGCCAGCCGGTCAACGTGGTCAGCCATTTTGCCCGTGCGGATGAGCCTGAGTGCGGCGCGACCGAACGTCAGCTGGATATCTTTACCACCTTCACGGAAGGGAAACCGGGACTGCGCTCTATCGCCGCATCCGGCGGTATATTGCTGTGGCCCCAGTCGCATTTCGACTGGGCGCGTCCGGGGATCATTCTCTACGGCGTGTCGCCGCTCGACGGTAGCTCTACCGGCGCGGACTTTGGCTGCCAGCCGGTGATGTCTCTGACCTCGAGCCTGATTGCGGTCCGCGAGCATAAAGCCGGGGAGCCGGTGGGCTACGGCGGAACCTGGATCAGCGAGCGTGATACGCGTTTAGGGGTGGTGGCGATGGGCTACGGTGACGGCTATCCGCGCGCTGCGCCGTCCGGGACCCCGGTGCTGGTCAACGGCCGCGAAGTGCCGATTGTGGGTCGCGTGGCGATGGATATGATTTGCGTCGATCTCGGGCCCGAAGCGCAGGATAAATCGGGCGACCCGGTGGTGCTGTGGGGCGAAGGCCTGCCCGTCGAGCGTATTGCCGAAATCACAAAAGTAAGTGCTTACGAACTTATTACCCGCCTGACTTCACGGGTATCAATGAAGTACGTGGATTGATTTCAGCCAGCGCTCTTTCCCCCGGTGGCGGCTGACGGCTTACCGGGGGGCTACGTATTCGCTACCGGCTGCGGGTCGGTAGCCAGGATAAGGCGTTTTAAGCCGCCATCCGGGATGGCTGGCAAACCCAGCCATCCGCCAACATCCTCTCGACCTTCTTTCACATCCGGTTTATTGTGTTATGACGAGCCCATGTAAACCTGGAGAAACATCCCGTGTTTCAGAAAGTTGACGCCTACGCTGGCGACCCCATTCTCTCCCTGATGGAGCGTTTCAAAGACGATCCGCGTAGTGACAAAGTAAATCTCAGCATCGGTCTTTATTACAACGAAGACGGCATTATTCCGCAGCTGCAGTCGGTTGCCGCAGCTGAGGCGCGCCTCAATGCCCAGCCGCATGGCGCCTCAGTCTATTTACCGATGGAAGGGCTGAACACCTATCGTCACGCTATCGCGCCGCTGCTGTTCGGTGCCGATCATCAGGTGCTGGCGCAAAATCGCGTGGCCTCCATTCAAACGCTGGGCGGTTCCGGCGCCCTGAAGGTGGGCGCTGATTTTCTGAAACGCTACTTCCCGGAGTCGCGTGTTTGGGTGAGCGACCCGACATGGGAAAACCACATCGCAATATTTGAAGGGGCAGGATTCGAAGTAAGTACTTACCCTTGGTTTGATGAGAAGACCAATGGCGTACGTTTCGCGGCGTTCCTGGAAAAACTCAATTCGCTAGCGGAGCGAGATATTGTGCTGCTGCATCCGTGCTGCCATAACCCAACGGGAGCCGATCTCAGCAACGCCCAGTGGGATCGGGTGGTTGAGGTACTGAAAGCGCGTAATTTGATTCCTTTCCTCGATATCGCCTATCAGGGCTTTGGCGCAGGAATGGAAGAGGATGCTTACGCAATCCGCGCCATTGCGAACGCCGGCATGCCAATGCTTGTCAGTAACTCGTTCTCAAAAATCTTCTCCCTGTACGGTGAGCGCGTTGGCGGGCTGTCAATCGTCTGTGAGGACGCTGAAACCGCGATTCGCGTGCTGGGGCAATTAAAAGCGACCGTACGTCGCAACTACTCCAGCCCACCGAACTTTGGCGCGCAGGTGGTTGCGGCGGTACTGAGCGACAGCGAGCTGAAAGCCTCATGGTTGGCGGAAGTGGAAGGGATGCGTACCCGTATTCTGGCCATGCGTCAGGAGCTGGTTAATGTGCTTAAAGATACGGTGCCGGGCGGTAATTTTGACTATCTTCTGAAGCAGCGCGGAATGTTTAGCTATACCGGGTTCAGCCCGGCCCAGGTCGACCGCCTGCGCGATGAGTTTGGCGTCTACCTGATTGCCAGCGGACGCATGTGCGTCGCGGGACTGAATTCACGCAACGTTCAGCGCGTGGCCCAGGCCTTTGCCGCGGTGATATAAATCCTTACAGACCGCTTTTGCCCTCGCCAACATTTTGGTGAGGGTCATTCCCTTCCTGAAGTGTGATCATTCTCTTTTTATATGACATCTGAGCAGAAAAACCTTCCTATCCGCCTCAGCGGGGGGTAAGGTCTGGGTGCATTAATAAGCGTACACATTATTGAAAACTATAACGATTCGATTATTTAGGGAAAAATATGCGCAAGATCACCCTGGCCTTTGGGGCCATCTGCTTACTGTTCACGCTAAATAGCTCCGTCGTTGCTCGCGCCTCCACGCCGCAGCCGCTGTGGACGGGCACCAATATGGCGAAACTCGCCGAACAGGCACCGATCCATTGGGTTTCCGTGGCTCAGATTGAAAATAGCCTGCTGGGACGCCAGCCGATGGCCGTCGGCTTTGATATTGATGATACCGTCCTGTTCTCCAGTCCGGGCTTCTGGCGCGGGCAGAAAACCTATTCCCCCGGCAGCGATGATTACCTGAAAAATCCGGAGTTCTGGGAAAAAATGAACAACGGCTGGGATGAATTCAGCATGCCGAAAGAGGTGGCGCGCCAGCTGATTGCGATGCACGTGAAGCGCGGCGATAGCATCTATTTTGTCACCGGACGCAGCCAGACCAAAACCGAAACGGTATCAAAAACTCTGCAGGACGATTTTCTCATCCCGGCAGCGAACATGAACCCGGTTATTTTTGCCGGCGATAAGCCTGGTCAGAACACCAAAACGCAGTGGCTGCAGGAGAAGGGCATTAAAGTCTTCTACGGCGATTCAGATAACGATATTTCTGCCGCCCGTGAGGTTGGCGCCCGCGGTATCCGCATCCTGCGGGCATCTAACTCTTCCTATAAGCCGCTGCCAATGGCAGGCGCTCAGGGGGAAGAGGTGATTGTGAATTCAGAATATTAAGCTGACGACGGCTTAATTATGAATTGCTAAAACGGCAGCCAGCGCGCTGCCGTTTTTTTGTGCAAAATAGCGTACCAAAGGTTTTACCTTTTCGCTTATTGCTGCACACTTAGGAAGGTTCATTAGTAGAAGGAGTCGCCTATGTGGCATCAGCAAACCCTGACGTTAGGCCCAAAATCAAGGGGCTTCCATCTGGTCACTGATGAAATTCTCGGTCAAATCCGCGAACTATCGCGGGTGAAAACGGGCCTGCTGCATATGCTGCTCCAGCATACATCTGCTTCCCTGACGCTTAATGAAAACTGCGATCCGACCGTCCGTTACGATATGGAGCAGCATTTTCTTACTGCCGTACCGGATAACGCGCCGTATGAACACGATTATGAAGGTCCTGATGATATGCCCTCGCACATTAAGTCGTCGATGCTGGGCGTATCGCTGATGCTGCCCGTCCGGGATGGGCGCGTCAGGCTAGGGACCTGGCAGGGGATCTGGCTCGGGGAGCATCGTATTCATGGCGGATCGCGCCATATCATCGCGACGCTGATGGGGGAATAAAAATGACAATTTCGGATTTATTGCAGTACTGCATGGCCAAGCCGGGCGCGGAACAAAGCGTACATAGCGACTGGAAAGCGACGCAAATCAAAGCGGCTGACGTACTGTTTGCGATGATAAAAGAGGTAGAGGACAACCGGCCTGCGGTATCGTTAAAAACCAGCCCCGAGCTTGCAGAGCTGCTGAGGCAGCAGCATCGCGATGTGCGACCCAGCAAACATCTTAATAAAGCCCACTGGAGCACGGTGTTTCTTGACGGCTCTCTGCCTGATTCACAAATTTACTATCTGGTGGATGCGTCATATCAGCAGGCGCTTGATTCTCTTACTGAAAACAAGCGTAAGCTGTTGTCATAAAGCGATATTCAACCCAGCAGCGCCAGTAGCGTCATATCAAGCAGACGAAGCAGCTTGGACTGAAGATGCCTCTGCATGGCGATATGCGCGTTATTGGCGCGAATGCGGGCAATATCGCGCTGCCCTTGCAGAAGCAGAACCAGGTCGTCATGGGTTAACCAGCCGCGCGCTTTCTCCTGTAATGCCTGGAGCATAAGCGTCCCGGCGTCGCGAATGTCGCTGTCGTCATCATGAACGATCGCGTGCATAAGCTGTAACCACTCTGCCGCATTCACGCCGGAGTCGGTTAACTGGGTACTTAACTCTTCTATGGTGGACATGCTCACCTTCCTGAACGCCGCTGTTCGCCGCTGATGGCCTGCTGGTAAAGATTTTCCGTTTGTTGCGTCAGAATCCCGGCCTCGAAGGGCGTTAGCGCAGTATCCTGGCTGGCTACGTGCCGGTACAGCCGCTGATAATTTTTCTCCAGCACGAGCAGATTATTCTGCCGTAGCGCATCGCTATCGCTTAACGCCAGGCTAAATTGCTGACGAATCTGGCGATCCTCTTGCCTGAGTAATTGTCGGTTGACCGGCGCGGCGGCCGCATCGCTGATGAACTGCAGATGAAGCTGTTCCAGCATCAGCAGTTGCTGATGAGCCGTGCTGCTGTAGCCGTCTACCCAGCTGCAGGCGGCTATCAAAAACAACGCTGCGGCGAGGGCCAGGCGATAAACTCCGGGCTGTAAATACATGATCCATCCTGCAATTTATGGCTGTGGTGCTATCTGATGACAGATGCCGTCCGGCTGCAAATCACAAAATATCAGTGGGAAAAAATGAGAGGAAATGGTGCCTCTTCCCGGGACGGAAAGAGGCAGATGAGATTACTTCAACATGGGCTTGAGGAAGCGAGCCGTATAGGAGGCCTCGCACTCGGCGACCGTTTCCGGCGTACCGGAAACGAGGATCTCTCCGCCGCCGCTTCCGCCTTCCGGCCCAAGGTCAACGATCCAGTCAGCCGTCTTGATGACGTCCAGGTTGTGCTCAATCACCACAATGGTATTGCCCTGGTCGCGGAGCTGATGCAGAACTTCCAGCAACTGTTGAATATCGGCAAAGTGCAGGCCGGTAGTCGGTTCATCAAGGATATACAGCGTTTGCCCGGTACCGCGTTTGGACAGCTCGCGCGCCAGCTTGACGCGCTGGGCCTCGCCGCCGGAGAGGGTGGTCGCTGACTGACCCAGACGAATATAGGTCAGGCCGACGTCCATCAGCGTTTGCAGCTTACGCGCCAGCGCCGGTACCGCATCGAAGAACTCACGCGCTTCTTCGATGGTCATATCCAGCACTTCATGAATCGTTTTGCCTTTGTACTTAATCTCCAGCGTTTCGCGGTTATAGCGCTTGCCTTTGCACTGGTCGCACGGCACGTAGATATCCGGCAGGAAGTGCATCTCGACTTTGATCACGCCGTCGCCCTGACACGCTTCACAGCGACCGCCGCGCACGTTAAAACTGAAGCGGCCCGGCGTGTAACCGCGCGAACGTGATTCAGGTACGCCGGCAAACAGTTCACGGACTGGCGTAAAGACGCCGGTGTAGGTGGCCGGGTTAGAACGCGGCGTACGGCCGATGGGGCTCTGGTCGATATCAATGACTTTGTCGAAATGTTCCAGCCCCTGCACGTCGCGGTACGGCGCCGGCTCGGCGATGGTGGCGCCGTTGAGCTGACGCTGGGCAATCGGAAACAGCGTGTCGTTGATCAGCGTGGATTTACCCGACCCGGAAACGCCGGTAATGCAGGTGAAGAGGCCCACCGGCAGCGTCAGGGTCACGTCTTTCAGGTTGTTTCCGCGCGCGCCGGACAACTTCAGCACTTTCTCCGGATTGGCGGGCACGCGCTGTTTCGGTACTTCGATTTTACGCTTGCCGCTCATGAACTGGCCGGTCAGCGATTCCGGTACCGCCATAATATCTTCCAGCTTGCCTTCAGCCACGACCTGACCACCGTGTACCCCGGCACCCGGGCCGATATCGATAACGTGGTCGGCGGCGCGAATAGCGTCTTCATCGTGCTCAACGACGATCACGGTATTGCCGAGATTTCGCAGATGGATCAGGGTGCCCAGTAGGCGTTCGTTATCGCGCTGATGCAGGCCGATAGAGGGCTCATCCAGTACGTACATCACGCCCACCAGGCCCGCGCCGATCTGGCTGGCGAGGCGGATACGCTGCGCTTCGCCGCCTGAGAGGGTTTCCGCCGAACGGGAGAGCGTCAGGTAGTTCAGACCGACGTTAACGAGGAACTTCAGGCGATCGCCAATCTCTTTCAGGACTTTTTCAGCGATTTGCGCACGCTGGCCGGAGAGCTTCAGGTTGTTGAAGAAGTCCATCGCGTGGCCGATGCTCATGTCCGAGATGGTCGGCAGCGGGGTATTTTCCACGAAAACGTGCCGCGCTTCACGCTTCAGGCGGGTCCCTTCACAGCTGGTGCAGGGACGGTTGCTGATGAATTTCGCTAACTCTTCACGTACCGCGCTGGATTCCGTCTCTTTATAACGGCGCTCCATATTATGCAGCACACCTTCGAACGGATGGCGGCGCACCGAGGTATCGCCGCGATCGTTCATATATTTGAATTCAATGTTCTCTTTGCCTGAGCCATACAGGACCACTTTTTGTACGCTGCTATTCAGCGTGCCCCAGGGGGCTTCAACATCGAATTCATAGTGTTCCGCCAGCGACTTCAGCATCTGGAAGTAGTAAAAATTGCGCCGATCCCAGCCGCGAATCGCCCCGCCCGCCAGTGACAGCTCTGGGTTCTGAATGACGCGTTCCGGATCGAAATACTGCTGTACGCCGAGACCATCGCAGGTCGGGCAAGCACCAGCCGGGTTGTTGAAGGAGAACAGGCGCGGTTCCAGTTCGCGCATGCTGTAGCCGCAAATCGGGCAGGCGAAGTTGGCGGAAAACAACAGCTCTTCGGCTTTCGGATCGTCCATATTGGCGACGATAGCGGTGCCGCCCGACAGCTCCAGCGCGGTTTCAAAAGACTCGGCCAGGCGCGTGCTGAGATCGTCGCGTACCTTAAAGCGGTCAATCACCACTTCAATAGTGTGTTTCTTCTGCAGTTCCAGCTTTGGCGGATCGGAGAGATCGCAGACCTCGCCGTCGATCCTCGCGCGGATGTAGCCCTGCCCGGCGAGATTTTCCAGGGTTTTGTTATGCTCGCCTTTGCGCTCTTTAATGATCGGCGCCAGCAGCATCAGGCGCTGTCCTTCTGGCTGGGAGAGCACGTTATCGACCATCTGGCTCACGGTTTGCGCCGCCAGCGGGACGTCGTGATCCGGGCAGCGGGGCTCGCCGACGCGTGCGTACAGCAGGCGCAGGTAGTCGTGAATTTCGGTAATGGTGCCTACCGTTGAACGGGGGTTGTGGGACGTTGATTTCTGTTCAATGGAAATCGCCGGCGACAGCCCTTCAATATGGTCGACGTCGGGCTTCTCCATCAGCGACAGGAACTGCCGCGCGTAGGCGGAGAGCGACTCAACGTAGCGACGCTGCCCTTCGGCATACAACGTGTCGAAAGCCAGTGAGGATTTGCCTGAACCCGAAAGCCCGGTGACGACAATGAGTTTGTCGCGCGGGATGACGAGGTTGATATTTTTGAGATTATGGGTGCGGGCGCCCCGAACTTCGATCTTATCCATTCACCTTTCCCGGTAGATACGCGGATTGCCTGGTTTGTTAGAAGGACAAACGGCAGAAACGGCTAATTATGACACAATTTAACCTGTTTGAATATACAGTATTGGAATGCATTTTCCGGTGGGATGTGTAAAAATGTCGCACCGCGAGAGTTATCTGGAACCTACTTCCCAGCTATCAACATAGCACCTGGAAATGGTACACTCGCGCGTTTACACTATTAAGAAACGCATTCAGGAGACACAAACATGGCCAGCAGAGGCGTAAACAAGGTGATTCTCGTCGGTAATCTGGGCCAGGACCCGGAAGTACGCTACATGCCGAGTGGTGGCGCAGTTGCCAACATTACGCTGGCTACTTCCGAATCCTGGCGTGATAAAGCGACCGGTGAGATGAAAGAGCAGACCGAATGGCACCGCGTTGTGCTGTTTGGCAAACTGGCGGAAGTGGCCGGCGAGTATCTGCGTAAAGGTTCTCAGGTCTACATTGAAGGCCAGCTGCGTACGCGTAAATGGACTGATCAATCTGGTCAGGAAAAATACACCACTGAAGTTGTGGTTAACGTTGGCGGCACGATGCAAATGCTCGGCGGTCGTCAGCAGGGCGCGGGCGCCCCGGCAGGCGGCGGTCAGCAGCAGGGCGGTTGGGGTCAGCCTCAGCAGCCCCAGGGCGGAAACCAGTTCAGCGGCGGTGCGCAGTCTCGTCCGCAGCAGCAGGCTCCGGCAGCCCCTTCCAATGAGCCGCCGATGGACTTTGACGACGATATCCCGTTCTAATCGCGATTAGACGTTGTGAAGTCAGTTCCGAAAAAGCCCCTGACCGGGGCTTTTTCTATTTTAAAACGCAGGTTATCAGCGCTATTTCACTGCGAAGCGGGCGTGGCCGCAGCGGCTGGTACGGCTGGCGTCGCTGTCGCGGGCGGCAAGGCCGGATTTTTGGCGGCAGCTGTCGCCAGCTGCTTGCGCGCCATTTCATCCACAATCAGCCGGTAAGCGATGTAATATTTATAGATATTGCTGACATAGCTTACGGTCTCGGAACCGATCTTCTCGGCGGCCAGATATTCCACGTTGCCAAACCAGATGTTTGGGTCAAAACCGCGCTTTTTGGTATCCGCCCGCAGTCGGGCGATGCGCGCGGGGCCCGCATTATAAGAAGCGAATGAGAACAGCGCCTTATCAAGCTGGGTCATCGGTTCATCGCCATAGTAGCGGTCTATCATCCAGCGCATATATTTCACCCCAGCATGAATATTGGGATCGAGCTGCTTAATATCGCCGACGTTCAGCTCCCTGCCGGTGCCCGGCATCACCTGCATAACGCCAATTGCGCCGACGTGGCTACGAACCGACTGATTTAGCCGCGACTCCTGATAGCCCTGCGCCGCCATCAGCAGCCAGTCAACGTCGTAGCGATCGCCATATTTGCGGAAGATCTCCACCATGGTCAGAAATTTACGCCGCTCTTTTTGCGCTGCCGCGTTTTTAACGTATCGGGCATCCTTCAGGTAGCGCAGCAGAATCGTATTACCCAACTTGCTGCCCTGACGATTCTTGTTGATGAATTCATTAAGCAAGGCCAGCAGCTGCGGGCTGTTGTTGCGTACCGCCCAGCCGATATTGCCTTCGTTGCGCAGAATGATGTTCTGATGAACCTGAATCCTGGGGAAGACCTGTTTCCAGAACAGAGCCTTGTGGCGGTCGACGACGGTCAAGGGGATCAGGCCCGCGCTAAGCATCTCTATCAGATCTTCATCCTCTAGCGCTTCGGGCGCCGGTGTGATGGTGATGGGGGGGAGCGATTGCTGCGCAAAGCGCGCGTTGAGCGCGACCAGACTTTCGTAATAGCTCGATGAGGTACGCACAAAGACCGTTTTACCGGAAAGCTGCTGCAGATTTTCCACTTTGGGGGAACCCGGCCCGGAAAGAAGCAACTCCTGAACGTGAGAGTATATCGGCGCGGTAAAGGTCATCTCCTGCTGGCGAGCGGGGGTAATCGTCAGGTTGGCGGCGATAATATCCCCCTTACCAGCGTTAAGCGCGCTGATGAGCTGGTCGCGGGCAACCGGCACAAAGATGATACGGACCTTAAGATGACGATGTTTGAGCTTTTTCTCCTTCGCCAGGCTTTGGTTAAGGCTACGCTCAAACTCCATAAAAATATCGTGCGTGGCGCCGCGCTGAGTGCCTTTGTTAATAAAGAAAAAGGTTTTGCTGAAGGTGGTTAATACGCGAATAGTTCGCCGGTCGAGCATGCCGGGTAAATCTCCCTTCCATGGTTGTAGCATATCGTCAACGTTGACCTCCAGAGCCTCGCGTTCCTCTGGCTCTGACAGTTTGTTCTCAGTGGCGGCGTAAACGGAGGTGAAGCATAGCAGGGCGGCAAGGCATGCGAGCCCACCGACAAGGTATCGATAGAACGATGAAGTGTTCATGGTGCGGTGCTCCGCAGGGGGATTTTCTTATTTTAGTCAATTCCACGCCGTTAGCATCCCCGGTGATCGAGAATGTCGGTCGGTTAATCAGCTATTTTATTAATTAACAGGCTCAGTATTTATAGTGGAGTAATAAAGAAATAGATGTCAGTAATTATGGAGATAATATGATCAGATTGTGTTTTTTTTGGTGTGGATATATTTTAATTATTTAAAGTGCCAATAAGAAATAAGCGCAAATAATTATTTCATCTTTTTGTTTTTATTGGATTATTTAAATTTATTGGTGTGATGCATAGTTATCCACTTGATAATGCATCTCATTTCTAATAACGTTGTGTGGCACAATACTCCTATTACTGCTGTTGGGCAAATGCTATCAAAGAATAGCACGGTGCGTTTATTTCTTCATTTTTGCCAAAGTAAAAAATCTATTTTGGCAGATCATTATTTATTGCTGTTCCGCTATTTAAGCTGGAGGGCCCGGCTACGCCAAAAGCAGAGATACTGCGCTTGCATGAAAGTCATTGCCGTTGTTTATCTGGCTGATGAAGAAGACGCGCCCCGACAGCTAAAAAGAAAAACAGGGCATATTCCATGAAACACGATTCATACTACTCGCTGGCCGTGCTGATCCCGATGGTTATCTGGGGAGGGACGCTGCCGGTTCAGGCCGCTGATGGCAGCACGCCAGACGATATGAAGAAATCTGAAACGGCTGCGGGAAATGATGATGAAACGATGGTGGTTACCGCGGCGGCGCCACCTATAGCGCCAATGACTATTTTGCCAGCGTTGGCTGGAGCTATAACAACCTCGATCGCGGCTTCTTCCCGCGCGCGGGGAATAAAAGCAGCCTGACCGCCAAAGTCACCGTGCCCGGTTCAGATAACAGCTATTACAAAGTCACTTTCGATACCACCCAATATATGCCGCTGACCGAGAGCAAAAGCTGGGTATGGATGGAGCACCTGCGCGCGGGCTATGCCGATGGGCTAAACGGCAAATCGGTACCGTTTTATGATAATTTTTATGCCGGCGGATCGTCGTCGGTTCGCGGTTTTTCGTCGAATACGATTGGCCCAAAAGCGGCTTATTATCGTTGTAATGGCTCTGAAAGCAGCTACAGCGCCTGTCAGCTGGACTCATCATCCGGTGCGGTTGGCGGTAACGCGATGGCGGTGCTGAACAGCGAGTTTATTGTGCCGACGCCGTTTGTGAATGACAAATACGCCGACAGCCTGCGGACGTCGCTATTCCTCGATGCCGGTACGGTATGGAGCACCTCCTGGTAAAATACCGGCCAGACGTTGGCGGCCGGGATCCCAGACTATGGCGATCCGTCGCATATCCGGATGTCCGCCGGGATTGCAGTGCAGTGGATGTCGCCGCCAGGCCCGCTGGTATTCTCCTGGGCCGAGCCGTTTAAAAAATACGATGGGGATAAAGCCAAGCAGTTTCAGTTTAATATCGGTAAAACCTGGTAATCCCCAGGTGATTATTTTTCGAGTCGTTCAGTCTCTTTCTGCATAATGCAAAAATAACACTACAGGCTATCGATTCTGATGGCCTGTAATTTATTGTCAGTATGTTTTAATTTATGTATAGGCCTGCGCGCATTGTTTTTGGCTATTATGGCTAATCATTCATTATTAGATCGCCATATTCATGGTAAGCCTTATTGAGTATCAGTAATGTTGAGAATTGTCTAATATCAAATTATTCGGCGACAACCTTGCGGGTAGCAATGATGGATGCTATCAATATATAGAGTCATTTATCAGCAATGCCTGCAAGGATAAAAAATGAAATGGACTATTCATAATACGCTTGTGTGCCCGTATTCCGGCGTGGCTTTCTCTTCGATTTCCAGCCTGCGTTTTTTAAAATTTATTCTTTGGTATGAAGCTGACATTTTGTTGCTGCCGGGAGAGTCGATGAAGCTCTATTCGTCTGGCGTGTTAATTAACGAGCAGTATCACGCGATAAGGGTTTATAACGTTACGCGATACGACGAGACGCAATGGGATAAATTACGTGAGCGGCCCTCCTGTCCCTACCAGTCTACCGCCACGGCGGCGGCGTCCTGTGCTTACCAGGCGCACTGCGCGATAAAGCGCTGCCCGAACGATTTTTCTCGCGGAGCGCCAGAGCAGGCTTCCGGACGGCGCGACGTCGGTCAGCGGATGCGCTAAAACCTGGCGGCTATGTTGCCATGGCTGCGGTTTATGCCGGTGATATATTTATGCTGTCGCAGAGGGGGAAATTGCTGCGCACCTGTCCAGGCCAGGGAGTGACTGCCCGGTCAGGTGCACCGGCGCCCGGCCAGGGCGGGCGGACATCAGGTCATCATCATCGGCCATTCCGGCGGGGTCTGACTCATGACTTCAATCATCACGTCCTTGATATTACCCCAGATTTTCGCCACGTCCAGCAGCGTGATACCTAACAGACCGGTGGCGAACCAGCAGGCCGCAGCCAGGCCCATACAGCTACAAATCACCGCTAAACCGGCATAATCGCTTTTACGTAGCTGAATGTTTAACGAGCTGGCCAGAAACATCAGCACTGCGCTCACGAGCGGCCAGCGCAAAAGTACGACACTGGTAGTAATGGAAGCCATCAACCTATCCTCAACGAAATTTGGCAGCCTTTGACAACCGGGTGAGACTGACGATGGTACGGTCTTCTGGTTATCTTCAGGCAAACAAGAATGTAATGAAACAACGTTTTTGTTTCATTAACTAATGTGAACTATATCACACTTGTTCTTTTATTGACCAGCCTAAAAAAGGTCTTTTATTGCGCCTTATAACCATTCTAATGATGTGGTTAATGGCGAGGGGGAGGATTGTTCTTTCAGCGTGAAGGCCGATTATAAGTGATTCCCGGCGACTTTTCTTTTTTATATAGGTTTATGTTCTACGGATTTTATTACTTATTCCGGCTAATTATACGGATAAACCGAATAACATAGTGGAGCTAATCTCATTCTGTTGAGAATGTTTCTCCAGACTTCTATAAGCCAGTATTATTCATAATTCATCGTCATGAGGTTTTTACGTCAAAGCATGTGTTGCTGAGATGCCCTAATTCATATCACAGTAAGCAGAGTCGTCGGGGCAGCTCACCTTGATTAAGGCGTATCGCATGGATAAGAAGCGGAAATGAATCATAGCGCGCCACGTAAGGCGTTGAGAATATTTGGCATCGTGTTAGTCATTCTGCTACCGGTGCTGCTGGCGTTGTGGTTTGCGCAGATACGCGCCAAAGCGGAAACCGGCGATCAGCTGCGGTTGTTTTCTCGGCTGGCGTTGCAAAAAACGGAGTTAGTGATTCATGAGGCCGACGAAGCGCGGGATAAAGCCCGTTTGTATCAGGGAGAGATATGTTCACCGCAACATCAGCAATATCTGCTCGGGATTGTTCGCGGTCTGCTCTATATCGACGATTTAATCTACGCCAACGGCACCCATTTTTTCTGCTCCACCTCGGTACGCCGCCCGACGGGGTGGCGGATTCCGGCCGCAACCTATACCAAAAAGCCGGATATCGCGATTTACTACTACCGCGAAACGCCTTTCTACCCAGACTACGCGATGAACTATATGCAGCGCGGTAACTATGTGGTGGTGGTGAATCCGCTTTCATATAGCGCGTTGATAACCAGCGACCGCAACCTCGCCTGGGGCGTTTTCGACACTAAAACCCGGCAGTTTTTTTCCGTCAGCAAGAATGCCGATCCCGCTGAGCTGCATCGTCTGATTCGTGCTGAAGAGGCTTTATTTCATCAGGATGGTCGCGTTTATACCATCGCTCATTCCAGCGTTCGCCCGATAGCCGTTATTATGTCGACCTCGCGCGTCAGCTATTTTCAGAATTTTTATAACCAGGTCACGTTGACGTTACCGCTGGGGCTGATTTGCAGCGTATTGCTTTTACTGGTGTGGTCGCGCACCCGGCAGCAGTACCACTCTCCGCGCAAGATGCTGCAGCGGGCGTTGAGTCGGCGCCAGCTGTGCCTGCACTATCAGCCGGTTATCGATATTAAAAATAACCGCTGCGTCGGCACCGAAGCATTATTGCGCTGGCCGGGCTTTGATGGCGCGGTGATGAGCCCGGCGGAGTTTATTCCACTGGCGGAAAACGAAGGGATGATCGCGCAGGTCACCGATTATGTGATAGAAGAGGTTTTTGCCGATCTTGGCGAGTTTCTGGCACGGCAGCCGCATCTGTACGTAGCGATTAACCTTTCCGCTTCCGATTTCCATTCCGCTCGCCTGATTGAGAACATCAACGAGAAGCTCCGCCGCTACGCGGTCAAGGCTGAACAAATTAAAATTGAAGTGACCGAACGCGGGTTTATCGACGTGGCGAAAACGACGCCGGTGATTCAGGCGTTCCGCGAGGCGGGATATGAAATCGCCATTGATGATTTCGGTACCGGGTACTCCAACCTGAACAACCTCCATGCGCTCAACGTCGATGTCCTCAAGATTGATAAATCTTTTGTCGACATGCTGACGAGCAACAGCACCAGCCACATGATTGCTGAGCATATTATCCAGATGGCGAACAGCCTGCGCTTAAAAATCGTGGCTGAAGGCGTCGAAACGGCAGGGCAGGTCGCATGGCTCCAAAAGCGCGGCGTGCAATACTGCCAGGGATGGCACTTTGCGAAAGCGATGCCACCGCAGGAGTTCATGCAGTGGCTGGCGAATGACCGCATCAGCCTCTGCCCTTATCAGCAGCCTTATCAGGCCGAAATTTGATGGCGATAGGCGGTAGGCGTACGGTCAAATTCGCGGCGGAACACCCGCGAGAAAGTCTGCTGCGACACGTAGCCGAGATCCATCGCGATATCAAAAATAGGACGCTGGGTGGTTCTTAGCGCTTCCGCGGCGAGCAGCAGGCGGCGCTGGCGAATGTAATCTCCCAGCGTTTGATGCATCACGGCGCGGAACATCCGCTGCAGATACCATTTCGAGTATCCCGATTTTCTGGCGACTATATCAATGTTAAGTGGTTGATCGATATGTTCATCAATCCATTCAATAAGCGTTTGGATAATATCCTGATGGGACATAAAGCGGCCTCTCTCAATTCTCGATTCGTCGTTTTGTCTGCGGGCGAGTATAATTCCTCAAGTTAACTTGAGGTAAAGCGCTTTATGGAAAAGAAATCACCCCGCATCAAAATGCTGCTGACGCCCGGCGAAGTGGCAAAACGAACCGGCGTGGCCGTCTCCGCGCTGCACTTTTATGAAAGCAAAGGGCTGATCCACAGCCAGCGCAACGCGGGTAATCAGCGGCGCTACCGGCGCGACGTCCTGCGCGCGGTGGCGATCATTAAGATTGCGCAACGTATTGGTATTCCGCTGGCAACCATCGGCGACGCGTTCGGCGTGCTGCCGGAAGGGCATAACCTCAGCGCCAAAGAGTGGAAGATGCTGTCGTCCCAGTGGCGGGAAGAGCTAGACCGACGCATCCATACCCTGACCGCGCTGCGCGATCAGCTCGATGGTTGCATTGGCTGCGGCTGTCTGTCGCGCCGCGATTGCCCGTTACGTAACCCCGGCGATAAGCTGGGTGAAGAGGGGACCGGCGCGCGATTGCTGGAAGATGACTAAAAAAACTAAAGCGCCACAACAGGGCGCTTTAGTTGTTTTCCGGTCTTGGTCTTTCGCACTATCCCGCTGGTACGCAGGAGGGTTTCCCCCGACGTCGGCTCACCTCAGTATTGCGCAATCTTTGATGGAGGTTCCGGTTTGCGCCGACACTTTAAGTGTGGCTCTTTTCTCTGAATTTGCCTCTTCCGTTTGCCGAAAAATTCCCGTCATTCGCCGCCTGTTCCTATAGTTAATTTGAACAAACAGCGGGAGAGGCCCATGTTAACGGTACATCATCTCAATCAGTCACGATCGCAGCGCGTATTATGGGCGCTGGAAGAGCTGCAGCTGCCTTATCAGGTTGTCTCTTATCAGCGGGGAAAGAATATGCTCGCCCCGGCGGAATTAAAAAGCGTTCATCCGCTGGGCAAATCACCAGTTGTAGAGGATAACGGCCATATTTTGGCGGAATCCGGCGCCATCTTGGAGTATTTACAGGAAACCTATGATAGCGCCCGGCGCTTAAAGCCTGAGTCGGTGGAAGATAAGCTGCAATATCGTTTTTGGCTGCACTACGCCGAGGGTTCGCTAATGCCCCTGCTGCTGATGAAGCTGGTATTTGCCAGCCTGGGTAAACCCCCAGTGCCGTTTGGCATGCGCACGCTGGGCAATGCGTTGGGCAAAGGGGTGCAAAAGGCGTGGCTTAACCGCCAGGTGGAAACCCATGCCCGTTTTATTGAGGCGCATCTTTCCCGCCAGCGCTGGTTTGCCGGCGCGAATTTAAGTATGGCCGATATTCAGATGAGCTTTCCGGCGATGGCGCTGCTGGCGCGCGGCGGCGTGGATGATTTACCGCATCTGACGCAGTGGGTTCAGCGCGTAGAGCAGCGTCCGGCCTGGCAGAAGGCGATTGCGCGCGGGGGACCATTTACCTTACCCGGCGAGTAAACTATTACTAAAGCCGATGACCGGCGAAAATTGCTATCAGCGCAATACAAAAATGTTACCGGATTGCGCATGGACGATAACGTTTGCGCATCGGCTGGTTATTTCCTGAACGTCATAAGCGAAATTTAGCGAAATACGACAAACTTCAGTTGAAAAGGCCCGTCTAAAGGCTGGATAATCGTTTGCCTTTTTATTTTGCTCATCATTTCCTCTGCTGACAGGGGGGAGCAAAGTCATTCTTCACACCGTATTGGATGCGCGGAGTTAAACGTTTGCTTTTCACAGCCCCTGGCGCTGCGATGTAGCACAAGGAGATCGCGTTTAACTGGCAGTGGATGGTCCACCACGCATCCAGATGAACGATAAAAATTCTCAGGGGAAGTTTTCTATGTCTACGCCTTCTGCGCGTAACGGCGGTTCATTAGACGCCTGGTTTAAAATTTCTGCTCGCGGCAGCACCGTGCGTCAGGAAATCGTTGCCGGTCTTACCACCTTTCTGGCGATGGTCTATTCCGTCATCGTGGTGCCAGGTATGCTCGGTAAAGCGGGTTTCCCGCCGGCAGCGGTATTTGTCTCCACCTGCCTGGTTGCCGGCGTCGGCTCTCTGGTGATGGGCCTGTGGGCGAACCTGCCGTTGGCGATTGGCTGCGCCATCTCGCTGACCGCGTTTACCGCCTTCAGCCTGGTGCTGGGTCAGCAGATCAGCATTCCGGTCGCGCTGGGCGCGGTCTTTCTTATGGGCGTGTTGTTTACGGTGATTTCCGCAACCGGTATTCGTAGCTGGATCCTGCGTAACCTGCCGCAGGGCGTGGCGCACGGCACCGGGATTGGTATCGGCCTGTTCCTGCTGCTGATTGCCGCCAATGGCGTAGGCCTGGTGATCAAAAACCCGCTGGATGGTCTGCCGGTGGCGCTGGGGCATTTTGACAGCTTCCCGGTGATTATGTCGCTGGTCGGGCTGGCGGTGATTATCGGCCTTGAAAAACTGAAAGTGCCGGGCGGTATCCTGCTGACGATTATCGGCGTCTCGATTATCGGCCTGATTTTCGATCCTAACGTCCACTTCTCCGGGATTTTCGCCATGCCGTCGCTGAGCGACGATAAAGGCAACTCGCTGATCGGTAGTCTGGATATCGTGGGGGCGCTGAATCCGGTCGTGTTGCCAAGCGTGCTTGCGCTGGTGATGACCGCGGTGTTTGACGCCACCGGTACCATCCGCGCGGTGGCCGGTCAGGCGAACCTGCTGGATAAAGACGGGCAGATTATTAACGGCGGCAAAGCGCTGACCACCGACTCCCTGAGCAGCGTTTTCTCCGGCCTGGTGGGCGCGGCGCCGGCGGCGGTGTATATCGAATCGGCTGCCGGTACGGCGGCGGGTGGTAAAACCGGCCTGACGGCAGTGACCGTCGGCGTGCTGTTCCTGCTGATCCTGTTCCTCTCGCCGCTCTCCTATCTGGTTCCGGCATATGCCACCGCTCCGGCGCTGATGTACGTCGGCCTGCTGATGCTGAGCAACGTGGCGAAAATCGATTTCAACGACTTCGTCGACGCGATGGCGGGCCTGATTACCGCGGTCTTTATCGTGCTGACCTGCAACATCGTGACCGGTATCATGATCGGCTTTGCGACACTGGTGATTGGACGTCTGGTGTCTGGTGAATGGCGTAAGCTTAACCTGGGTACGGTGATCATCGCCGCGGCGCTGGTTATCTTCTATGCCGGCGGTTGGGCGATTTAACTTTTTCTGCTAACAACGGGCGGCTTTGGCCGCCCGCTTAATTTTTAAGCCACATCCTGTTTCCTTTTGCGTTAATCTGAGTAGCGTATTATGCCGAGACATGACGCCTCAGATGTAAAAAAAGAAACGCAGCAAACAGGGAACACATGGAAATATTTTTTACCATACTCATCATGACCCTCGTGGTCTCTCTCTCCGGGGTGGTTACACGCGTACTGCCCTTTCAGGTTCCACTCCCCTTAATCCAAATCGGCATCGGCGCGCTGTTGGCCTGGCCTACTTTCGGACTGCACGTTGAATTCGACCCTGAACTCTTTCTGGTTCTGTTCATTCCGCCGCTGCTTTTTGCCGACGGCTGGAAGACGCCGACCCGCGAATTCATTGAGCATGGGCGAGAAATTTTTGGTCTGGCGCTAGCGCTGGTGGTGGTGACGGTGGTTGGTATTGGCTACCTCATCTACTGGATCGTTCCGGGTATTCCACTGATTCCGGCTTTTGCTCTGGCGGCGGTCCTGTCGCCAACGGATGCCGTGGCGCTATCCGGGATTGTTGGCGAAGGGCGCATCCCGAAAAAAATTATGGGGATTTTGCAGGGCGAGGCGCTGATGAACGATGCCTCCGGCCTGGTCTCCCTGAAGTTTGCCGTTGCGGTGGCGATGGGCACCATGGTCTTTACCGTAGGCGGCGCGACGGTGGAGTTTTTCAAGGTGGCGGTCGGCGGTATTCTCGCGGGCTTCGTGGTCAGCTGGCTGTACGGGCGCTCGATGCGCTTCCTCAGCCGCTGGGGCGGCGATGAACCGGCAACGCAAATTGTGCTGCTGTTCCTGCTGCCATTCGCTTCTTACCTGATCGCCGAGCATATCGGCTTTTCCGGGATCCTGGCGGCGGTCGCGGCGGGGATGACTATCACGCGTTCCGGGGTGATGCGCAGCGCGCCGCTGGCGATGCGCCTGCGCGCCAACAGCACCTGGGCGATGCTGGAGTTTGTGTTTAACGGCATGGTCTTCCTGCTGTTGGGCCTGCAGCTACCGGATATTCTCTCCACTTCTCTGGTGGCCGCGGAAGCGGATCCCAACGTCGAAACCTGGATGCTGTTTACCGATATCATCCTGATTTATGCCGCCCTGATGCTGGTGCGTTTTGGCTGGCTGTGGACGATGCGCAAACTCAGCCAGCGTTTCCTGAAAAAGAAACCGATGGAGTTTGGCTCCTGGACCACGCGCGAGCTGCTGATCTCCTCCGTCGCCGGTGTCCGCGGGGCGATTACCCTTGCCGGCGTACTGTCGATTCCTCTACTGCTGCCGGACGGCAACGTCTTCCCGGCGCGCTATGAGCTGGTGTTCCTGGCCGCAGGGGTAATTCTGTTCTCGCTGTTCGTCGGCGTGATTGTGCTGCCGATTCTGCTGCGGCATATCGAGTCGAGCGATCATGTCCAGCAGCGCAAAGAGGAGCGTCTGGCGCGGGCGGCAACCGCGGATGTGGCGATTGTCGCGATTCAGAAAATGGAGGAGCGCCTGGCTGCGGATACCAAAGAGAATATCGATAATCAGCTGCTGACCGAGGTCAGTTCGCGGGTCATCGGTAACCTGCGTCGTCGCGTCGATGGGCGCAACGATGTTGAGACCTCAATGCTGGAAGAGAGCCTCGAACGGCGGTTCCGTCTGGCGGCGCTGCGCTCAGAACGCGGTGAGCTGTACCACCTGCGCGCCACCCGGCAGATTAGTAACGAGACGCTGCAGAAGCTGCTGCATGACCTCGACCTGCTGGAAGCGCTGCTTATCGAAGACCAGTAACGCGGTTGTTCCCCGGGTCAGGCGTTTACGCCGCGACCCGGGGACTTACTTCAGCCAGAACGCCTTACTGCACGCCAGCCACGCGCGCGCGCTGTGCGACATATACACACCTTCCCGCCAAATCATCCCCAGCTCCCAGCGCAGGTCGCTCTGCAAGGGGATCCAGCAAAAGCTCTGTGGGTCGAGACGCTGGCAAATCGGTTCCGGCAAAATCGCGACGCCAATTCCTGCCTGCACCATGGCGGCCAGAAAATCCCACTGTCCGCTGCGTACGGCGATGCGCGGCTTAACCTCATGCTGAGCAAAAAGCCGCATCAGCTGCTGGCTGAGGGCGAAATCCTCGTTGTAAATTACCAGCGGATACGCTGCGAGCGCCTGCGGCGATAATGACGCGATGCTCTCCCACTGCGCCGTTCTCGGCGTCAGTACGCAGAGCGGATGGCTGAACAGAGATAGCGTCGTCAGGCCGCTGGCCTCATCAACGGGAAGCGCCGTCATGGCCAGATCCAGTTCGCCGTTGCTAACCGCCTGCTGCACGGTCAACCCGCCAAACTCGGCGATTTTCAGCTCAATGCCCGCATAGCGCTGGCGGAAGCGGCTAATCGGCTCGGCCATCAGCATGCCGACCATCGGCGGGATCCCGAGGCGCAGTACGCCTTTGTGCAGATGATTAATATCGCTCAGCTCCGACTCCAGTTGATGAAATTCGCCAAGAATGGCCTGCCCGCGCTCGAAAACCACGCGTCCGGTATCGGTCAGCAGCAGCTTGCGCCCGTCGCGGATCAGCAGCGTACAGTTCAGCTCATCTTCCAGATTTTTAAGCATTTTGCTGATGGTGGGCTGCGTGACGAACAGTTTCTCCGCCGCGCGGGTAAAGCTTTGCTGGCGAACCACTTCGACAAAATAACGCAGCGTTCGGATATCCATGATTATTCCCTGAGACTATACCTGCGATGATTTTAATTCATTTCTGCCGGGCCGGGCGGCTCTCTATACTGCACGCCTGTCTTCTTTTTCAGGAATACCGCTCATGGCCTTCGCGCCAGCACGCGTGACGCCCTTCGTCATGCAACGTCTTCAGGTACCGGTTCAGGTACTGATTTACGCCGGACTGTTCGTCTGCTCTGAATATTTAGTCAACTGGCTGCACCTGCCGCTTCCGGCGAATCTGGTCGGCATGCTGATGCTGCTGGCGCTGATTGTTTGCCGCATTATCCCCCTAAACTGGGTACGGGCCGGCGCCCGCTGGCTGCTGGCAGAGATGCTGCTATTTTTCGTGCCGGCGGTGGTGGCGGTCGTCAACTACGCGCAGCTGCTAATGGTCGATGGCTGGCGCATCTTTCTGGTCATTGGCCTGAGTACCACCATGGTACTGGGCGCAACGGCGTGGGTGGTTGATAAAGTGTATCACTATGAAGTCAGCAGGATGAAACATGAGTGATTTTCAGCTAAGCGTTCTGTGCCTTCTGGTCACGCTGGGACTCTATTTTGCCAACAAGCGGCTTTACCGTCGCTTCCATAAACTTCCGCTGATGCCGCTGGTATTTACCCCGATTCTGTTGGTCATGATTCTGGTGGTTGGCCATATCTCCTATCAACGCTACATGGGGGAGACCCACTGGCTACTGTGGCTGCTGGGTCCGGCGACGATCGCTTTTGCCGTGCCGGTGTATGACAACCTGGCGATCATTAAGCGCCACTGGATGTCGCTGACTGCCGGCGTCACTACCGCGTCGGTTGTCGCAGTGACCAGCTCGGTGTGGCTGGCGCGATTACTGACTTTACCTGATGAGATCCAGCGCAGCCTGGCGGTACGCTCGGTGACCACGCCCTTTGCGCTGGCGGCAGCCAAACCGCTGGGCGGTCAGCCAGACTTAGTCGCCCTGTTTGTGGTGGTGACCGGGGTATTCGGTATGGCGGTAGGTGATGTACTGTTTCTGCGCCTTTCTATTCGCGAAGGAATGGCAAAGGGGGCCGGGTTTGGCGCCGCATCGCACGGCGCCGGTACCGCACGATCCTACGAGCTTGGCCCGCAGGAGGGCGTGGTCGCCAGCCTGGTAATGATGCTATCCGGGGTGGTGATGGTGCTGGCCGCGCCGCTGGTGCGTTGGGTGATGTTCTAAATATTGCTTTTTACACAATGCGTTTTTTTATTAGTGCGGAAGTATATATCTAACTCCTCTTAATATTCATATAATTAGTCATTTTATATATATGAGTAGGCGTTAATTATCAGAATTGAAAGGGCAATGCGACGAATTTATTAGAGAATGTCCTTATTTATTTGTGCTTAATTGTAAGTAATTATTTCTGATTTTAGTGTTTTTAATTTTTAATATCAATATAAATATGTGAAGTAATAGATAGTGTGAATATGTTTTGTTTTTAATGCTATGATTTCATTTAAATATTTTTCATGTGTATGCTTTAATGTTTTATATAATGTGACTTCTTAATTAAGATAATTCATAAACTGTGGTTGAGAATAATCTCGATTTTAGTTACCTTAGTTACGTGAGCTTTTATTATTGAATGGATTCATGTGGAATTAAAGCTCTTGTATTTATGATCTGATATTATTAAATACAGGCAACTCACTCCCCATGCTGCAAGTCAGCTTAAATCTTAAGTTGATATTTAATTTCAATCTCTAATAAATGCCATAAAACAATTGATGGATTGATTGTTAATCTTAATATACAGGGGAATACCAATGAAATTAAAAGCCAAAACACTTGCCAAAATATTAACCTTATCTGCTGTCTGCTCTCTGGTGACCATGGCTCAAGCAGCGAATACAATTACTTTTACCGGTACGGTCTCAGATACCACTTGTACAGCCAATATCAACAATGGCGCCAACTCCATTGAAATGGGCACTGTTTCGGTAGCAGATTTAAAAGATAATACCTATAGCGCGGCCAAGAACTTCTCTTTCACTTTGAGCAATTGCCCTACCGGTGAAGAGGGGGCTCTGACAAAAGCCAGAATTACTTTTGGTGGTGAAGCAGATACATTTAATAGCGATTATTTTAAAAACCAGGCTCCAGTGTCTCCAGCCGCTAATGTCGCAATAGCTATTTTTGATAATGCCGGGGTCGTACAGAAGAACAATACTGAAGGTTCAGATGTCGATATTTCTTCTGGCGAGGCTACCATTCCGTTTATCGTTAAAATGGCTAAGTCGGGTGCCGCTGATCCAACAAAAGGGCCGGTGCAGACAACAGTAACTTATAATGTCACCTATTATTAATTAAGCATTATATAAATAGACATAGGGAAAGCCTTGAGCTTTCCCTCACTGGACTCTACCATGAATAAATTAGCTTATTTGATGTGTTTTTTTTCCTGCATATCCGTCGCGCAGGCCAGTGTGGTGGTTGGCGGGACGCGAGTGATATTCGACGGTACGCAAAAGGCGGCGACGGTATCTGTGCAAAATAAGGATAACGTTACAAATATTGTCCAGTCGTGGATCGCTGTTGTGGATGAAGCATCACCGGCAAAAGATTCCTTTATTACAACCCCTCCGCTATTTCGCCTGAAGGCGGGAGAAAAAGGGTTTGTGCGCATTCTTCGCTCAGGTAAACCGCTGCCCGAGGAGCGAGAGTCAATGTTTTGGCTAAATATTAAAGGCATTCCCGCTATGGATAGCGCCCCGGACAAAAATATGGTGCAGTTTGCCATTAACTCGCGGATTAAACTTATTTTTCGCCCGGCGGCATTAAAAAATGCCATTCCGGAAAATTTTGCCGAAAAGCTGCAGTGGTCTACTGAAGGTCGAGAAATTAAAGTAAAAAACGCCTCGCCGCTATATATGAATTTTTCAGAAATAACAGTTAATGGTAAGTCAGTCCCTGAAGCATGGTTTGTAGCTCCGTTCTCAACAATAAAAATACCGCTTGCAAATACATCTTCACCAGGGAAAAAGAAAATCACATGGAGCGTGATCAATGATTATGGAATGCCGGGACCAAAATACACCGCCATCATTCAATAACGTTGGACAGAATTTTACATTCCTGTTGAAGAGTGGCTATGTTGCCATTATTTCCTGCTTTGCCACAGTTCCGCTATCTACTCTCGCCGGTGAGTATTTCAATCCTCACCTGCTGGAGGTCAATGAAACCGGTACAACGTCGGTCGACTTAAGCTATATCTCCCAGGAAACCGTACCTCCAGGCGAATATAATCTTGATGTTTATATTAACAACGAATTTGTCGCTTCCGAATCGGTCAGTTTCAAGCAACAGGATGAAAATCATGACGATTCTTCACCCTGTATCAGCGTCGCGCATCTGAAAGAGTGGTCAATTAAAACGGAAAATTACCCCGAGCTCGCGGTCGCGGGCTCCAGCTGCGCCAGGCTATCCGCGATCCCCGGATGGGGAACCACGGTATTACTTTCGCAACAGCGCGTTGATTTTAACGTGCCTCAGGTCGCGGTGATGCATCACCCGCGGGGATATGTTCCTGAAAACCGATGGCAGCAGGGCATTACCGCGGGGCTGCTTAACTATAATCTCTCCGGGCAAAAAACCGACCCGCGGCACGGCGGGGAAGCGACGTCGAGCCAGTTTGTTAGCCTGCAGCCAGGCTTAAACATCGGGCCGTGGCGCTTACGTAATTACAGCACTCTTAACCATGATGATAACGGCAACCAGTGGGACTCGGTCTACAGCTATATTGCGCGAGACATCCACGCCCTGAAAGGCCAGCTGATCGTAGGTCAAACCTATACTTCATCAAGCGTATTCGACAGCATTAGCTTCACCGGGCTACAGCTGAATTCAGATAAAGAGATGCTGCCGGACAGTATGAATGGCTTTGCGCCGGTCATTAAAGGCATCGCCCGCTCGACCGCCGATGTGACGGTTTATCAGAATGGATACAGCATCTATAAAACCACGGTCTCTCCCGGCGCGTTTGAGATAAACGATCTTTATCCAACCGGCAGCGCGGGCGATCTGTATGTGACGGTGAAAGAGTCCGATGGCAGTGAACAGAGCTTTGTGGTGCCTTTCGCTTCGCTGGCGATTTTGCAGCGCGAGGGCCAGGTAGATTACGCTCTTAGCGGCGGTAAAACCCGCTCGGGGAGCTCCGGTGGAAAGGAATACAACTTCCTGCAATATAACCTTGCCTGGGGGGCATCGAGCAACGTCACGCTATATGGCGGTTTTCAGCAGCTTGAAGACAAATACAGTAATTTTTTGCTGGGCGCCGGACTTAACCTCGGCACTATCGGCGCGCTCTCTCTGGATGCATCTCAGTCCTGGGCGGATATCAAAGACAATTCCGCAGCGGATCGAACGTCATCCAGCGAAGGGCAATCTTATCGCGTGCGCTTTAGTAAAGATATTCCGCAGACGGGTACCAACTTCTCCGTTGCCGGATATCGTTATTCGACCCATGGCTATTATTCTCTGCAGAATTTCATTGATAGGGCGAATGCTCATAGCGGGTGCTGTTCATCAACGGGGCGGACTAAAGATCGTTTTGATGCTTCGGCTTCCCAGATTTTCTCCGGGTTCGGTTCTCTCTCCCTCTCGCTGGTCAGTGAATCTTATTGGGATAATTCACGTATGGAGTCGCTGGGGGTGAGCTATAGCAATACTCTGGGCCGCGTTTCCTATTTCATTAACTACTCCTATAGCCGAAATGTGCAGAGCGCAAGCCAGAACAGCGAAAGCTCTCCGACCAGTGATAATATGATTTCGCTTACAGTGAGCATGCCTTTTGGCGCGGATATATCGGCTAACTACAACCTGAACAGCAGCCGGACGGGCGACACGACCCATAATCTGGGGCTGAGCGGTTCTGCTTTTGCGGACCGTTCCCTGAGCTGGAACGTGCAGGAAGGCTACAACGCCAGCGACAAAGGCACCTCGGGAAATGTCAATCTGAACTATCAGGGTTCACGAGGCGAAGTCGCCGCCGGATACGGATATGACAGCTATAGCTCGCACTACAACTACTCGTTGCGCGGTGGGATGGTTGCCCATTCCGGCGGGGTAACCCTTTCTCGCTATCTGGGTGAGAGCGTGGCGCTGGTCGAAGCGCCTGGCGTTAGCGATGTGGCAGTGCGCGGGCAGACGAATATTACGACCGATGCTTTCGGATACGCCGTTGTGCCTTTTGTACGACCTTACCATGAAAACAATCTCTCTCTTGATGAGCAGCAGGTCTCTGGTGCGGAAATTGATAATATTGTCAAAACAGTAGTACCGACGCGTAATGCGGTTGTTAAAGTCAAATACGATACCTGGATCGGCTATAAGGCCATGATCACCATAAGCTACAAAAACAAAGCGGTGCCTTTTGGCGCTGTGGTGACGCTAGATGATGAAAATCTGAATGATAAAGAGCGCCGTAGTTCAATTGTGGGCGATGCCGGGCAAGCCTACTTGACCGGGTTACCCAAAAAAGGCCGGCTATTTGTGAAATGGGGTGATACGAAAAATAGCCAGTGTTATCTCAATTATGATTTGTCCTCTAATCAGTCAGTGGATGATATCGTTTTTTATGCAGCGGATTGCCAATGATGAATAACAGGATAATGGCTTTAATTCATAAACCCAGGATGGAAATGATGGAAGGAAATAATTGCCGGTCATTAATGAAATCGCGCTTGTTATTCATTATTAGCATTGGGTTTGTATCTATTTTCGCAAGACCTGCCGGGGCCTATGATGCGAATAGTACTGTTAATTTCAATGTCACCGGTAAGATTGAAGAGCCCGTATGCGAGGTGTCGATAAAGCCCTCCAGTACTATCGATCTGGGAACAGTGTCCTATCAAAGTCTGAGCGGAAAACCAGGTGCGAGTAGCGCTGCGAAGATCGTTGCCATTGCCTTTGATAATTGCTCTCTTGGAACGGCTTCCGTAACGCTAACGTTTAGCGGTACCTCATTTAGCAGTACCTATACCGATATTTATGAGAGTGAGAACATTTATGGCGCTAAGGACGTCGGGCTTCAGCTGTTAAGCGCGGGGGATCAAAAGGTCCTGGGGCCAAATGACAGCTATACCTATGCTTTCATTGAGGGTTCTGAGCATGTTTTTAATATGAACGCCAGAATGTATACGCCGAATGGACGAGCTACGAGGGGAAGTGTCGCTTATACGGTCACTTTTAATGTGGCCTATAGGTGAACTATTCACGCGAGGAAGAGGAATGAAGACGTTTATTTTATTATTGCTGACCTGTTTGTTACCGGCTTACAGCTGGGCATGTCAATCTGGCGCAAATTTGGGTGATATCGCGTTGACCAATTTACCCCCGCAGATACTGGTTAATGCCGGAAGCTATTCGGCGGGCACCATTCTGTATGATTCCGGGCAGCTCACTCATCCAGATACATCTGTTACAGATTGTCGCGGGTGGTTATATGCACAGTTTGTATGGAATTCGGAGAATGCGGGCACGTTAGTTGGCGATAATATCTACTCAACTTCAGTACAGGGCGTCGGTATCAGAGTTAAAGTCTGGTTAAACATCACAGGTGAGTATGCTGGTGATAAAGATGATTTTAATGCTGACTACAATGTTCACTATATCGGTGATGCGGACCTGTATCTGGGAAAACCAAACGGCTATGGCGATGACAAGGCGAGCACACATTATGCGCCGACGTACCAGGTGCAGCTTGTCGCTACGGGAGGGACTATCGCCAGTAATAGCACGCTGACGCTAGCCGATCCGATTTCCAGGGTTTCGATTCTCGACCTTGACGGAACGATGGTTCTTTCGCAGCTGCACGTGACGGGTTCGACAAAAATTCAGCTAACCCCGATGGGGTGCACGGTAGGTTCGACCGCCCTCAATTTCCCCATGGGCTCAATCAGCACAAACGTCTTTAATCTCTCGAACAAGGCTGGTTTTGCTGAGCAAACGCTTATCTTGTCCTGTGAACCCGGTACAAGAGTAACGATGCGTATTAACGCGACTGAAACAGATGGCGATAGCCCGGACAATAGCGTGATAGCGCTCACCCCTGGTAACAACGTGGCGACCGGCGTTGGCGTCCAATTGAATATTGACGGCGCTCCGTTATCCCTGAATACCAACTACCGGGTCTATCCTTACAACAGAACAACGGTAACTAATCCCGGTGCGGATGCCAGCTATCTGATATTCACCGATCCCGATAACCCCGGCGGGGCGGCGGCATCCAATGCGTTGACGTTTACGACGAACTATTACAAAACCGGATCGAAAGTAACACCAGGAAATGCAAATGCAAGTGGCACGATAACCTTTATTTATCAATAAAATATACCCCGGTCGCCAGGCCGGGGTACGAATGATAATTAATGCGCCTGACCCTTCTCAATACCGATACCGGTCTGCGAACGGATAAACTGGGCGCGGAACCGCTCGCGCTCGCGCAATCCTTCTTCTGAGCTATCGGTGGCGGAGAAGAACCAGATACCGACAAAGGCAATGGCGATAGAGAACAGCGCCGGATATTCATATGGGAATACCGCCTTTTCGTGGCCGAGGATCTGTACCCAGATAGTCGGGCCGAGGATCATCAGAATCACCGCGGTCAGCAGACCCAGCCAGCCGCCAATCATCGCCCCGCGGGTGGTCAGCTTCGACCAGTACATCGACAGCAGGATAATCGGGAAGTTACAGCTGGCGGCGATGGAGAATGCGAGACCGACCATAAAGGCGATGTTCTGATTCTCGAACAGGATGCCAAGTAGAATCGCCACTACGCCAAGGATCAGCACGGTAATCTTCGACACCTTCAGTTCCTGACGTTCGGTCGCGCCTTTACGGAACACGTTCGCGTACAGGTCGTGAGAGACCGCCGAAGCGCCCGCCAGCGTCAAACCGGCCACCACCGCCAGAATGGTAGCGAAGGCGACGGCCGAGATAAAGCCGAGGAACAGATTGCCGCCGACCGCGTCCGCCAGATGCACCGCTGCCATGTTGTTGCCGCCGATAAGCTGCCCGGCCGCATCTTTGAACGCCGGATTCGCCCCCACCAGCATGATGGCGCCGAAACCGATGATAAAGGTCAGAATATAGAAGTAGCCCATAAAGCCGGTGGCGTAAAACACGCTCTTACGCGCTTCTTTGGCGTCGCTCACGGTGAAGAAACGCATCAGAATATGCGGCAGGCCCGCAGTACCGAACATCAGCCCGAGACCGAGCGATAGCGCTGATATCGGGTCTTTCACCAGCCCGCCTGGGCTCATAATCGCCGCGCCTTTCGGGTGGACCGCCATCGCTTCGGTGAACAGATTATTGAAGCTGAAGCCGACGTGCTTCATCACCATAAAGGCCATAAAGCTGGCGCCGAACAGCAGCAGGACCGCTTTGATAATCTGCACCCAGGTAGTGGCGAGCATGCCGCCGAAGAGGACGTAAAGTACCATCAGCACGCCGACCAGGACGACCGCAATGTGGTAGTTGAGGCCAAACAGCAGTTGGATAAGCTTACCTGCGCCGACCATCTGGGCGATCAGATAGAGCGCCACTACCACTAGCGAACCGCAGGCGGAGAGGGTGCGAATCGGCCCCTGTTTAAGACGATAGGACGCCACGTCGGCAAACGTATAGCGCCCGAGGTTACGCAGGCGTTCGGCGATCAGGAATAAAATAATCGGCCAGCCGACGAGGAAGCCGAGCGAGTAGATCAACCCATCGTAGCCGGAGGTGTAAACCAGCGCGGAAATGCCGAGGAACGAGGCCGCAGACATAAAGTCGCCGGCAATCGCCAGCCCGTTCTGGAAACCGGTGATATTGCCGCCCGCGGTGTAGTAATCGCTGCGCGAACGTACGCGTTTTGACGCCCACCAGGTGATATAGAGCGTCAGGGCGACGAATATCAGGAACATGATAATCGCCTGCCAGTTAGTCGGCTGGCGCTGTACCGCGCCGGTAATAGCATCCGCGGCATTGGCGGTAAAAGGGAGCGTGGCGGCGAGCGCCGTCAGGACTTTCTTCATGATGCTTTAACCTCGCTGAGAATGCTCTTCGTCAGCCGATCAAATTCACCATTTGCCCGCCAGACGTATATTCCGGTTAATACGAAAGAGATAACGATCACGCCGATACCAATCGGAATACCCCGGGTGACGCTGGTGCCCGCATGCAGCGGCGTGCCCAGCCAGCCGGGGGCGAAGGCGATAAGCAGAATAAAGCCCACATAAATCACCAGCATAATCAGTGACAGGATGGCGGCAAACCTTTGCCGGGCTGCAACAAGTTCCTTAAAATGCGCACTATTTTCTATCCGCTGACAAATCTGATCGTTCATCGTAGCGTCTCCAGAGGTTCCCTTTTGTCATTCACGCGCCGGTCGTCGGCAACACTCATCCGCCCGGCAGTTAACTGTCGGGAATCCGCCTGTTTACCGCTTTCCTGCTACCTGAAATCCTTCGGGAGTATGTATTTATATCCTCTCCCCCGAAGAGGAGAGGGTGTAGGGGATCGGTTGGTTTACGATGGCATCGTGATGGCCTGCTTCTCTTCGAGCAGTTTCTCCACCACGCCCGGATCGGCAAGCGTTGAGGTATCGCCGAGGTTACTGGTATCGCCCGCGGCAATTTTGCGCAGAATACGGCGCATGATTTTGCCCGAACGGGTTTTCGGCAAGGAATCGGTCCAGTGCAGCACGTCCGGCGTCGCCAGCGGACCAATCTCTTTACGAACCCAGTTGCGTACCTCGGCGTAGAGCTCCGGCGTTGGTTCCTCGCCATGGTTGAGGGTCACGTAGGCGTAGATGGCCTGGCCCTTAATATTATGCGGAATGCCGACCACCGCCGCTTCGGCGATTTTCGGATGCGACACCAGCGCCGATTCAATTTCAGCGGTCCCCAGACGGTGGCCGGAAACGTTGAGCACGTCATCGACGCGGCCGGTGATCCAGTAGTAGCCATCTTCGTCACGGCGCGCACCGTCGCCGCTGAAGTACATATTTTTAAAGGTGGAGAAGTAGGTCTGTTCGAAGCGTTCGTGGTCGCCAAACAGCGTGCGCGCCTGGCCCGGCCAGGAGTCGGCGATCGCCAGGTTACCCTCGGTCGCGCCTTCCAGCGGTGTGCCTTCGTTATCGACCAGCACCGGCTGGACACCGAAGAAGGGACGCGTGGCGGAGCCGGCCTTCAGCTCGATGGCGCCGGGCAGCGGGGTGATCATAAAGCCGCCAGTTTCGGTCTGCCACCAGGTGTCCATCACAGGGCACTTCTCGTTGCCGATTTTCTTCCAGTACCACTCCCAGGCTTCCGGGTTAATCGGTTCGCCGACGGAGCCGAGTATGCGCAGGGAAGAGCGGTCGGTGCCTTCGATGGCCTTATCGCCTTCCGCCATCAGCGCGCGGATCGCCGTAGGAGCGGTATAGAGAATGTTGACCTGATGCTTATCCACCACCTGGCACATGCGCGCCGGGGTCGGCCAGTTCGGTACGCCTTCGAACATCAGCGTCGTTGCGCCGCAGGCCAGCGGGCCGTACAGCAGGTAGCTGTGGCCGGTGACCCAGCCGACGTCGGCGGTGCACCAGTAGATGTCGCCCGGATGGTAGTCGAACACGTATTTAAAGGTCGAAGCCGCATAGACCAGGTAGCCGCCGGTGGTGTGCAGCACGCCTTTTGGCTTACCGGTGGAACCGGAGGTATAAAGGATGAACAGCGGATCTTCGGCGTTCATCTCTTCAGGCTGGTGTTCCACGCTGGCTTTCTCAATCAGATCGCTCCACCACTGGTCGCGCCCCTCCTGCCAGTCGATTTTGCCGCCGGTACGCTTGAGCACCACCACGTTTTCGATACTTTTGACGTTCGGATTCTTCAACGCGTCATCGACGTTCTTCTTAAGGGGGATCGCGCGACCGGCGCGCAATCCTTCATCAGCGGTGATCACCAGACGGGAGTTTGAATCGATGATTCGTCCGGCGACCGCTTCCGGCGAGAAGCCACCGAAAATCACCGAATGGATAGCGCCGATGCGGGCACAGGCCAGCATGGCCACCGCCGCTTCCGGCACCATCGGCATATAGATAGCGACCACATCGCCCTTTTTGATGCCGAGATCGAGCAGGACGTTGGCGAAGCGGCAGACATCGCGGTGTAGCTCGCGATAAGTGATGTTTTTGCTCTGGCTGGCGTCATCGCCCTCCCAGATGATGGCCGTCTGGTCGCCGCGCTCCGCCAGATGGCGATCGAGGCAGTTAGCGGCGAGGTTCAGCGTGCCGTCTTCGTACCATTTAATCGAAATATTGCCTGGCGCGAATGAGGTATTTTTCACGCGCGTGTAGGGTTTCATCCAGTCAAGGATTTTGCCCTGTTCGCCCCAGAAGGCATCAGGGTCGGTGACGGACTGTTGATACTGCGCCTGGTACTGTTCCGGGTTAATCAGGCAACGTTCCGCAATAGTAGCGGGAATAGGGTGTTTATGTATTTGGCTCATGGCTTTTTTTCTCCTGTAGGTTGTTAAATATATGTCAAATAAACGTTAATAGTAGGGGCTTTGGTGGCTTTGTTTGCTATTTGGGGGGCAGATCACGCAATAAATAAATTGAATGAAAAGCAATCAAATGAAACTTTTATGTGAAATAATTTCAGAAATGGATTAATAGAAATTGAATATATTAAATATTTTTTATAACAAATACTTATGCAATATAAGGTGGGAATATCAGCGGGTTTATGCATAAAATCAGAGTAAACCGCTGTTCTTAAAGACTTGCGCAGCATGCCGTGCAAATGATACTGATATTGCGCGTTAAATAACCCTATAAAGCAACGCAACACAATTCATACCCCTTTCAGTGGGCGCCATTACCTCCTGGAATGGTGCCTTTCATCGAGGAAGTCTGTAGTGAAGAAAAAAACAAAAGTCAGCCTGGCCTGGCAAATTTTGCTGGCGCTGGTGCTGGGCATACTTCTGGGCAGTTACCTGCATTACCACGCCGAAAGCCGTGATTGGCTGATCTCGAATCTGCTGACCCCGGCGGGCGATATCTTTATCCATCTGATTAAAATGATCGTCGTACCGATCGTTATTTCGACCCTGGTGGTCGGTATTGCGGGCGTGGGCGACGCGAAGCAGTTGGGCCGTATCGGCGCGAAAACCATTATCTATTTTGAAGTGATCACCACGGTGGCTATCGTGCTGGGGATTACCCTGGCGAACGTCTTCCAGCCGGGGAGCGGAATCGATATGTCGCAGCTGGCGGCGGTGGATATTTCGAAGTATCAAAACACCACGGCGGAAGTGCAGAGCCACGCGCATGGCCTGATGGGCACCATCCTCTCGCTGGTGCCGACCAATATCGTGGCCTCGATGGCGAAAGGCGACATGCTGCCGATTATCTTCTTCTCGGTGCTGTTTGGTCTCGGCCTCTCCTCGCTGCCCGCTACCCACCGCGAACCGCTGGTTACGGTGTTCCGCTCTATCTCTGAAACCATGTTCAAAGTGACGCATATGGTGATGCGTTATGCTCCGGTTGGCGTGTTCGCGCTGATCTCGGTGACCGTGGCGACCTTCGGCTTCGCCTCGCTGTGGCCGCTGGCGAAGCTGGTGATTCTGGTTTACTTCGCGATCCTGTTCTTCGCGCTGGTGGTATTAGGCATCGTGGCGCGGGTTTGCGGGCTGAGCATCTGGACTCTGATTCGCATTCTGAAGGATGAGCTGATTCTGGCTTACTCTACCGCCAGCTCCGAGAGCGTGCTGCCGCGTATTATTGAGAAGATGGAAGCCTATGGCGCGCCGGCGTCGATCACCAGCTTCGTGGTGCCTACCGGCTACTCGTTTAACCTCGATGGCTCAACGCTGTATCAGAGCATTGCGGCGATCTTTATTGCCCAGTTGTACGGTATCGACCTTTCCATCTGGCAGGAAATTACCCTCGTGCTGACGCTGATGGTGACGTCGAAAGGGATTGCCGGCGTGCCGGGCGTCTCCTTCGTGGTGCTGCTGGCGACGCTGGGCAGCGTGGGTATTCCGCTGGAAGGTCTGGCCTTTATCGCCGGCGTTGACCGTATCCTCGATATGGCGCGTACCGCGCTGAACGTGGTGGGTAACGCGCTGGCGGTGCTGGTTATCGCCAAGTGGGAACACAAATTTGACCGCAAAAAAGCGCTGGCGTACGAGCGTGAAGTGCTGGGTAAATTTGATAAAACGGCGCAATAAAACAGAAAGCCCGGTGACATCGCTCCGGGCTTTTTCTTATCTTTTACTGATCCTGTCGAACTCTTCACAGCCGGTATCAAACCCCTCCTGACAGCTCACGTTGAGCCAGTGCAGCGCTTTTTGCTTGTTTGGTTCGATAAAGCCTTTTTCTCCCTGCTGGAAAAGCATCCCGGCCCAGTACTCGGCGTAGCCGGTGCGGGAGAGGGCGGAGCTCTCTTTGAAATACTGCGTCGCTTTTACGTCATCCTCCGGCGGATGAACGCCGCTGGCGTAGATGAGCCCCAGCAGCATCTGGGCGTCGACGGCGGAGTCGCTCTCCGGATCCTGTGCGGCATGCTGTAACAGGGAGATGGCGTGCGAATAGTTCGGCGTACCGGCCTGCTGATTCACCAGCACCCGGGCGAGGACAATTTCTCCCGCCCTGCTGCCGGTTTTCACCGATTTTTCAGCCAGCGCTTTCGCCTGGAGATAGTCGGCCTGCTGCGGGTTGCGGATTTTGAGCTGGGCCAGCAGCGCCAGAGCATCGCCGTCGCCGTTGTCCGCGGCTTTTTGCGCCCAGTATTCGGCCTGCGGAAAATCGCCGAAGCTAACGTAGGTATCCGCCAGGTAATACTGAGCGCGCGGGTCGCCCGCTTCGGCCTGCGCTTTGTACTGGCTGCCGGGTTCCATGGCACCTGCGGCGACGCTTGCTATCACCAGCAGTAAAGAGAGGTATTTCATTTTTTATTATCGGTAGAGGACATAGTGAGCAGTATAAAGGCAGGTGAAGGAGAAGAAAACGACGGGAACGAGTGGGGGAGACTCATGCTTTACCCGAATAATCGAGCGATCTGTTTCCTGGGTTGCGGCGTAAACGCCTTACCCGGGCTACGGATTATGTAGCCCGGACAGGTGTGAAGCACCGCCTCCGGGGAGGCGGCCTGATTAGCCCATTGCGCTTTCGCGCAGGCGGGTTTTCAGCTTGTTGTACTCGTCAATCACGTACTGCTCGGCGGCCCGTTGGTCGGCAATCGGCTCAACGTTGACGGCGCAGTACTTGTACTCCGGCGTTTTGGTTATCGGGCTCAGGTTCTCGGAAACCAGCTCGTTACAGGCGCCAATCCACCACTGGTAGGTCATATAGACCGCCCCTTTGTTCGGACGATCGCTAACCTGCGCGCGGGTGATGATGCGGCCTTTACGCGAATTCACCCACACCAGCGCCTCATCCTCAATGCCCAGACGTTCGGCATCGGCGGTATTGATCTGCGCATAGCCCGGTTCATCCGCTAGCGCGGCCAGCGCCGCACAGTTGCCGGTCATCGAACGGCACGAGTAGTGGCCGACTTCACGCACCGTCGACAGCACCATCGGATACTCGTCGGTGAGCTTGTCAATCGGCGCGACCCAGTCGCAGGTGAAGAACTGCGCCAGACCGTTCGGGGTATCGAACTTCTCTTTAAACAGATAAGAGGTCCCCTGGTCAGCGTCGGACTCATCGCGGCACGGCCACATGACGTAGCCCAGCTCGCCCATTTTCTCGTAGGTGGCGCCATAGAAATCCGGGCACAGATGACGCAACTCGTCCCAGATTTCCTGGGTGTTGTTGTAGTGCATCTTATAACCCATCCGGGTGGCGATTTCGCTGATGATCTGCCAGTCGGTTTTCAGGTCCCACTTCGGCTCTACCGCTTTAAAGAAGCGCTGGAAGCCGCGGTCCGCTGCGGTATAAACGCCTTCGTGCTCGCCCCATGAAGTGGAAGGCAGGATAACGTCGGCCGCTGAGGCGGTTTTGGTCATGAAAATATCCTGGACGATAACCAGTTCCAGATCGTCGAAAGCCTTACGCACGGCGGACAGCTCGGCATCGGTCTGCAGCGGATCTTCCCCCATGATGTACGCCGCCCGTACTTCGCCATGCGCCGCGCGGTGCGGCAGCTCGCTGATGCGGTAGCCGGTGTGCGCCGGCAGGCTGTCGACGCCCCAGGCTTTGGCGAACTTCTCGCGGTTTTCCGGGAACTTAACGTACTGATAGCCCGGATAGGTATCCGGCAGCGCGCCCATATCACAGGCGCCCTGAACGTTGTTCTGGCCGCGCACCGGGTTGACGCCGACGCTCGGCTTGCCGAGGTTGCCGGTGAGGATCGCCAGGCTGGTCAACGAACGTACGGTCTCCACGCCCTGGTAGAACTGGGTCACGCCCATGCCCCACAGGATAGCGGCGGATTTCGCGCTGGCGTACATCCGGGCGCAGGCGCGGATTTCCTGGGCGCTGACGCCGGTAATCGCTTCCACCGACTCCGGCGTATAGCCTTCGACGATTTTGCGATACTCTTCGAAGCCCTCGGAACGGCTGGCGACGAAGGATTTATCGTAAAGATCCTCTTCGATAATGACATGCCCGATGGCGTTGAGCAGCGCGATGTTCGAGCCGTTTTTCAGCGCAATGTGCATATCGGCGATGCGCGCGGTTTCGATTTTACGCGGATCGCAGACGATGATTTTCGCCCCATTGCGTTTGGCGTTAATCACGTGATTCGCCACAATAGGGTGTGAATCTGCCGGGTTATACCCGAAGATAAACACGAGATCGGTGTTGTCGATCTCGGTGATGGCATTACTCATAGCGCCGTTACCGACCGATTGGTGCAGACCTGCAACCGATGGGCCGTGTCAGACGCGAGCGCAGCAGTCGACGTTATTGGTACCAATAACGGCGCGCGCGAATTTTTGCATCACATAGTTGGTTTCGTTACCCGTCCCGCGGGACGAACCGGTAGTCTGAATCGCGTCCGGGCCATACTTCTCTTTAATGGCGCTAAGGCGAGTGGCGACGTAATCGAGCGCCTCATCCCAGGAGACGGATTCCAGCTTGCCGCCGCGCTGGCGACGGATCATCGGGGTTTTCAGGCGCGGGGTAAGGATCTGGGTATCGTTAATGAAGTCCCAGCCATAATAGCCTTTCAGACACAGGGTTCCCTGGTTGGTTTTCCCCTGTGCCGCCTCCGCCCGAACGATTTTGCCGTTATCGACCACCAGGTTGATTTTGCAACCTGATGCGCAATACGGGCAAACCGTGACGACTTTTTTCATCGGTCTTGCTCCAGTTAATCAATTGGCGCATACGCGCTATCGCGCCGTCACTATGCATCTTCTATGCCATGTTTTCATTGTGGGTATTGACTGATGATACGTTGTTTTTTTGGGCGAAATGCTGACGAAAAACAGCCTATCGTCAGTTTTGACGTGTCGACGCGAGAGGATGTGACGCGGGTCGGGCAGCCGGGACAGGCGCGCAGCACCGCCCCCGGAGAAGATCGCGGGGCAGCGCGCTTACAGGTATTGATGGGCTAGTTTAAATACCGGCTTCTCGCCAGCGCCGCCGCGCCCTGGGCGCCGTTAAACGCTGAAGAGGAGGCGGCGATAAAGCGAACGGCCTGATACGGCAGCGGACGGCGAACGTAGGTTTTGACCATCGCGATTAAGGTGTCGCGCGGGAAGGCGGGCATATCCATCACCCCGCCGCCGAGGATCACCGCATCGGGATCGAACAGGTTGATGCTGGTGGCGATGGCGCGAGCGGCGTGGTTTAGCAACGTCTGGACAAACGGCTCCCGCGCAGCGTGGACGAACAGCTCGCCCAGTTCGTACGCTCGAGGTTGCTGTTCATACCAGCGCTTGAGCGCAATGCCGGAGCAAACGGTTTCCAGACAGGCGGGGTTGCCGCAGGCGCAGGTGAGGGCGTCATCGCCCTGCGGAATATGCCCCAGCTCGCCCGCCACGCCGTGCGCGCCGGTCCACGGCCCGCCGTTGAGCCAGACCGCGAAGCCCATGCCGGTGCCGAGATAGGCCGCTAGTACCTCCTGCTCCTGCAGGCCATTCTCCTGCACATCAAAAGAGAGCTGCAGATTCACATCGCGGGAAAACTCCACCGGGCAGCATAGCGCCGCTTCCAGCCGGTCGGCCAGATTATAGAGGTCGTCGGCGGCGAGAGGCAGATTAGGCGTGGAGATAATCGTCCGCTTGTCTTTTGCCACCAGCGCCGGGAACCCCATCACCAGCCCGCAGCAATGGGCGTCGTGCAGGGTCAGCTGCTGCTGCAACAGGTTTTTAATGCCATTGACCAGGCCGTCGGCGCTAATTACATCAGCGGTGCGCCGCTTTTCGCAGTGCAGCGCTTCGCCCTGCGCGGTTTGCAGGCAAAGGCGGATATGGGTCGCGCCCATATCCACGCCCGCGACGACGTTACGCTGTTTTTGCATGAGGCAGTACCTCGTGTTTCGCCGCCAGGATCTGCTCTGCCATGATCTGCCACGCGTCTTCAATCTTATCAGCATGGTTAAAGAGGCCTGAGGTGCCGACGATAAACACGTCCGCGCCCGCCGCCATCAGCTTTTGATAGGTGGCTTTATTGCAGGAACCGTCGATTTCGATCTCGTAGCTCAGCCCCTCGCGCTCGCGCCAGGCTTTCAGTTCGGCGATTTTTTCCAGCATCTCCGGGATAAACGGCTGCCCGGCGAAGCCCGGATCGACGGTCATCACCGTGATTTTGTCGGCTTTATGGATGTAGTACTTCATGGCTTCGACCGGGGTTTCCGGGTTGAGGATCAGCCCGACCTTCATGCCGTGGCGGCGGATCTCTTCGATCAGGCGGAAGGCCTGGCCGTTAATCGTTTCCGGATGCAGGGTGATAAAATCCGCCCCTGCCTGCGCCAGTTGGCTAATGTAGTCCTGCGGGCGGGTGACCATCAGGTGGCAGTCCAGCGGTTTGCTGGCCAGCTTTTTCACCTGGCCGACGAAAAACGGCGACAGGGTCAGGTTCGGTACAAAATGACCGTCCATAATGTCGATGTGGAAATAGTCTGCGTGCTGGTCGATAAACTCGATCTGTTCTTTGAATTTCAGCAGATCCATACACATTAAAGAGGGAGCAATTTTCATTATAAATTCCTTACTTACTGATAAGACGGTCGAGGGCGACAGCCGCGATGATTAACCCGCCCATTACCACCAGCTGGTAGTAGGTTTGTACTTGCAGAATGTTCAGTCCGTTATTGATGGTGCCGATAATCAGGCCGCCGATGACCACCGAGAAGATGCGTCCTTTACCGCCGAAGAAGCTGGTGCCGCCGATGATGGCGCTGGCGATGGCGTAGGTTTCAAAGCCCATCCCCGCCAGCGGTTCCGCCGCGCCGAGACGCGCGGTGGAGACCACGCCCGCCAGCCCGGCGCAAACGCCGGAAATAATGAACACCAGCAGCATGTGGAATTTGACGTCGATACCGGAGTAGAAAGCGGAGTTCTTGTTGCCGCCCAGCGCGTAGATGTTGCGGCCCACGCGCATGCGGGTGGTCAGGAACCAGAGGATCACCGCCACAATCAGCGAGAAAATCACCGGAACCGGTATACCCAGCGGCGTGGCGGCGAAGAAGTTAACGAAATCAAACGAGAAGCCGTATACCGAGTTGGCATCGGAAATCACCAGGGTGATACCGCGAAAGATAGCGTTGGTGCCGAGGGTAATAATGAACGGGTGCAGGCCGGTCCAGTTGACCAGACAGCCGTTGATGGCGCCCAGCGCGCCGCCGACCAGCACGCCGCCAATCAGCGCCGCGAGGAACGGATCGACGCCCGCCAGCATTAACTTAGCGGTGACCATCCCGGAGAGCGCGAGGATCGCCCCTACCGACAGATCGATCCCGGCGACGAGGATCGCGAAGAATTCGCCCATGCCGATCAGGACGGTGACCGAACTTTGGACGAAGATCTGTGTAATGTTGTTGGTCGTCAGGAAGTACTCTGACGATAGGGTGCCGAAGATGGCGACAATAATGGCGAGGATAAAAAAGGTGCCGTATTTATCCCAGAACAGCGCGAAGTTAAACGGTTTTTTCTCGTCCATATCGCCTTTCACTCTTGTGGTAGTGCCCATGCCATAATCTCCTCTTCGCTCAAGTCGTCGCGATTGGTCAGGATTTGCGTCAGTCGCCCTTCGCAGAACACGGCAATGCGGTCGCAGACGGCGATAATTTCAGGTAGTTCGGATGACACCATCAGGATGACTTTTCCGTCATCGGCCAGCTGGCGCATCACTTTATAAATTTCGGCTTTCGCACCGACGTCGATACCGCGCGTCGGCTCGTCAAAAATGATCACTTCGGGGCTGCAGCACAGCCATTTGGAAATCAGCACCTTCTGCTGGTTGCCGCCGGAAAGCTCGGTGATGTTCTGATCGACCGAATGGCACTTCAGCGCCAGCAGTTTGCGCTGCTCTTCCGCCGTTTTGCGTTCGTCGCCTTCGCGGAACAGCCCCATGGCCCCTTTGTAGCCGCCACGCTTCAGGCTCTGGCTGACCGCCATGTTCTGAGCGATGGAAAAATTGGGGAAAAAGCCGTTTTCCCGGCGGCTTTCGGTGATGTAGCCCATCCCTTTTTTTAAGGCGTCCAGCGGCGAGCGGGGGGAGATCGCTTTGCCGTTGAGATAAATTTCACCGCCGCTACGCTTATCAACCCCAAACAGGCAGTCCATGAGCTCCGTGCGCCCGGAGCCGACCAGCCCGGCGAAGCCGAGAATTTCGCCGCGATTCACGCTGAACGAGATATCGCGTACCTTTTTCTTGTCATGGCTGGTGACGTTTTTCACTTCGAATACCGTCTCGCGGACGATATTGCCGGTGCTCTCTTTCATGGCGTTAAAGCGGTTTTGCAGCTCGCGGCCGACCATCAGGCGTACGATGTCGTCGTTATTCACTTCGCTGACCATTCCGCTGCAGACGCTGCTGCCGTCTTTCATCACCGTATAGCGGTCGCAGATGCGGCGTATTTCCGCTAGCTTGTGCGAGATATAGACAATGGCGGTGCCCTCTTTACGCAGCTGGTTCATGATCAGGAACAGATAGTCCACCTCTTTATTGGTCAGCGAGGAGGTCGGTTCATCCATGATCAGCACTTTGGCGTCGAGCATCAGCGTTTTGGCGATTTCCAGCATCTGCTTGTGGCTGATGGAGAGATTGGCCACCTTTTCGTCTAAGTCGATCTTCAGCCCGACGCGCAGCAGCATCATCGCCGCCCGCACGCGCATTTCTTTCCAGTCGATCACGTTGACGCCACAGACTTTTTTCGTCAGATGGCGGCCAATATATAAATTCTCCAGCACCGTTAATTCATCAATGACGCTGAGCTCCTGATAAATAATGCCGATGCCGAGCTGGGCCGCTAATTTATGGTCCAGCTTGTCGTAGTTCACGTTATTAATGGTAATGGTGCCTTTGGTCGGTTCATGGATTCCCGACAATACTTTCATCAGCGTTGATTTACCGGCACCATTTTCCCCTAATAACGCATGTATTTCGTGCGGGTAAATAGTTAAATCAACCGATTTTAATGCGTGAACCGGGCCAAAGGATTTGCCGATCCCCGCCATTGAAATATATGGCGTGAGCATAGAAAATTTCCTTCATTACCTCTGCATGAATGCCCCTCTCCCAAAGGAAGAGGGGGGCAGACCTATTTCGTCACCAGAATGGAATCCACCAGCGTAAACTGAGGGGCTTTATCCAGCGGGATCACCTTGCCGCTCTTCTCGGCATCGACCATCAGCTTCAGGCCCGTCGCGCCAATATCTGCCGGGTTCTGCGCGATAGTGGCGGTCATCTGTCCGGCTTCGACCATTTTGCGCGCTTCCGGAATACCGTCGGTACCGACCACCAGCACCTTGCCGGTTTTGCCGGCGTTGGCGACGGCCTGGGCGACGCCCATCGCCATGGTGTCGTTGGCGCAGTAAATCGCTTTAACGTTCGGGTTACGCTGCAGCACGTTCGTGGCGACGTCCAGCGCTTTAATACGGTCCCAGTCGGCGGGCTGGCTGGCCACTAGCTTGATCTGGCTCGCTTTTTTGAAGGCCTCGGTGGCGCCATTGCGGCGAGCTTCACCGGAGGCGTTACCGGCTTTACCTTCGATAATCGCCACTTCGCCGCCTTCCGCGCCCAGCTTGTCGATAATAAACTCCGCGCCTTTTGCCCCGACAGCCACGTTATCGGTGGTGACAAAACCTTCAACGTTGCCGCCGGCTTTCTTCAGGTTATCCATATCGATTTTTTCATCGAGGTTGACCAGATAGATGCCTTTTTTCCAGGCTTTGGCCACCGGCATCACCAGGTTTACCGAGGAGAGCGGCGCAAAGGCGATACCTTTGTAGTTTTTGTTGCTCAGGTCTTCAAACAACTGCAGCTGCGACTGAAAATCCCCTTCAGAAGGAGAAGCAAAAATATCGACGCTTACGCCCAGCGTTTTGGCTTCGTCTTCAATCCCTTTTTTCATATCCACCCAAAACGGATTGGATAAAGTTTTTAAAACCACAGCATAATCGGCGGCGGCAAAGGCGCTGGTGGATAACATTACGCCCATGAGCGTGCCGCTGAAAAGTTTCAGATATTTATTCATGGCAGTATTCTCAGTGTAGGATACAGTTATATTGATCCCACCTACGTGGGATCGGTTTTTTTATTTAAGCGCGCCGGGTGAAAAGAAATTAACAATCGCGCCGGTTTTTCGCATATTTAAATTCGCTTGTTCAATATTCAGCTGGGCAACGGAAACAAAAAACGCATCTAATAATGTGAGTTGTAATATACGCGCTGAGGCGTTACGGCCTAATAAAGGCGTCTCTGGTGCTGGCGAACAAATAATAAAATCAGCTAATTTGGCAATCGGTGAATGATAGCTATGGGTGATACAAATAATTTTTGCGCCATTCTTTTTCGCCAGCTCCACCGCTGATTTGATATCGCTGGTGCGCCCGGAGTGCGAGACCACCAGTACCACATCGCCTTCCTTCAGCAGCGAGGCGGACATCATCATGATATGCGCGTCCGGGTAGGCCTGGCAGCGCACGCCGATGCGTAAAAACTTATGCTGCACGTCCGCGCAGATGGCGTTTGAACCGCCCGCGCCGTACAGGTCGCGCTGGTTGGCCTGGGCGAAAAAGCGCGCCGCGCGATGAATTTCGTCGACGTTCACGATCGACTGGCCTTCCATAATGGTGCGCAGGGTGATGTTGAACACCTTATTCACCACATCCTGCGGCGCTTCATCAAAAGAGAGCTCAGTCGGCAGGACCTGCTCAGACTGCGAAAAATAGGCTTCCAGCGCGCTGCGCAGATTACGAAAACCGCTAAAACCGAGCAGTTTAGAGACCTTAACGATCATGGCCTCTGACACCGACAGCGCCTCTGCGACGTCCTTAATGGCCGGCGCATCGCTCAGATTGCCGGGGGTAAGCAACCATTCGACGATGCGGCTTTCATTTTCGGTCATCCCTTCCTGCTTCATGCGAAGCCAGGGGGCAAGGCCGATACCGTTGGGGAGCGAACTGGATTCTGACTGATTCATCGCTTTCTCATTGTCCATAAAATGAAGACGTCACTATATCACCACAGGCAAAACAGAAAAGATACTATCAACTTCACAAATTTTATATTTTTATAAAGTATTGTCCATTGTGAAGTTTAAGGGTGGTTGGTTTTTTGTTGAATTATTTATTATTTTTTAATTATCAATGAATTATGTTGTTTTCCCTGTTGGTTTTAATGGGGTGGTAATTTGAGGGGAAAGAACGATGACGCTTGATTTGTGAAATTACAGCGTGTAGAACAGGCCCTGGCTGCGGTGTTTTTGACGCTTATTTGGCCGATAAATGCCGTTTAAATCACAACATAAAGCATTTTCGTAAAGTGACTAACAGGCGAGGCTAGGTATGAAAAGGATTGCAATTGGCTGCGATCATGTTGGGTTTATCCTAAAAGACGATATTGTGTTGCATCTGCGTCAGCGCGGAATGGAGGTGGTGGATAAAGGCGCATGGTCAACGGAACGCACCGATTATCCGCGCTATGCCAGCGCCGTCGCGCAGGCGGTTGCCGCCGGCGAAGTTGACGGCGGGATTCTGATCTGCGGCACCGGCGTCGGCATCTCCATTGCCGCCAATAAGTACCCCGGGATTCGCGCGGTGGTTTGCAGCGAGCCCTACTCGGCTCAGCTATCACGCCAGCATAATGACACCAACGTTCTGGCCTTTGGCGCCAGGGTGATCGGCCTTGAACTGGCGAAAATGATCGTTGATGCCTGGCTGAGCGCCGAATTCGAGGGCGGACGCCATCAGGGGCGGGTGGACGCCATCGGCGCGATTGAACAGCAGCGGATTTGAGATTCCTCCGCTACTCGCCGCGATAGCCCTTGATTAACGTAGAGCCAGCCCCCTGATGAGACTGGCTTTATGAAACGTTACTCTACTACTTTGCTTTTCTGCGCTCTTTCCTTCGCCAGCCAGCTGGCGCACGCTGATATTATTGACGATGCGATCGGCAATATTCAGCAGGCCATTAATGACGCTTATCAACCCAACGGCAACCGTTCCGATGATGAGGATTATGATGATGGGCGCTATCAGGGCAGCCGTCAGCAAAACGCCGATCGCCAGCGGCAGTATGACGATCAACGGCGACAGCTGGAAGATCGTCGCCGCGAACTTGATGAGCGTCAGCGCCAGCTGGACCGGGACCGCCGTCAGTTGGAAAGCGACCAGCGCAGGCTGGATGATGATTATTGATGCGGCGCGACCCGCGGCGGAAGTCGGGGAATTATCAGCCCCATAATCATGCCGGACAGCAGCGCCGAGAGAAGTAACAGCGGGATTAAATAGAAAAACATCGGCATAAAGGCGCCGATTGTGCCGCAGCAGATGGCCGTTATCACAACGGCCGCGATTCCCCCTGTTAATAAACGCCAAAACCAGTGGCGATAAACGTTACCAGACAGAACGGCCATAAAAATACCGGTTAACAATGCGGGCAGAAAGCCGACAATCCAGGTAAGAGATACGATCTCCGGAAGATGCCTGAAGATGCTGAAAAACGAGCTTCCCTTAGGGAAAAAAAGAAGTATCGGCAGCGGTATAAACGGCCCAAAGCCGGCAAACCAGCCGGCATGATGTAGAACTCGTCGTGTTGTGGTCACAGGATTCCCTTCAGATAGTTAAGTCCGCAGGGAAGATAGTGAGGTTAAGTGAAGAGACGATGAAGTTTGGTTAATCCAGCACAATCTCCATGCCGTCAAATCCCGCTTCAAATCCCGCAGGCAGAGAATTTTCCATCATCCATGCATCGAACTGGTGGCTGATATGGGTAAGTATCACCCGCGGGCAGCCGATGACCTCGTTAATAGCTCGCACGGTGTTGAGATCGCAGTGATTGCGTGGGGGCTGCGGGCGCGGCTCGTGGCTGCAGTCGATGATGATAAGCTGCGGTCGGTTGTTAAGCAGGAACTTGAGGGTTTTTTCCGGCAGGGCGGCGGTGTCGGACAGCCAGGCGACCCGGCTATGGGCCGATTCCAGCAGGTAGCCGAAAGTGAGCTTTGAGTGATTCAGCGGCAGCGGCGTAACGCGCAATCCCTGAAGTTCAAACATCACGAACGGCTCAACGGTATGGCTGAAATCAAGCAGGCCCGGATGCCTGAACAGATCATCGCAGCCCTGTTCATCGGGCGGGCCGTAAACCGCAATCGCTTCGCCTACGCCCCAGCGCAGGGGGAACAGGCCCTGCACGTGATCCATATGATAATGGGTGAGCAGAAACTGCTGAAAGCTGCCGGCGGGCCACCGCTCCAGCAGATCCGGCAGCCCGGCATCGAGCAGCGTCACCGCGTTGTTGAACTTCACCGCCGCGCTACAGGGGCGACGGCGATGCGCGTCGTCGGCGCGGGCGCGGCGGCAGGCGCGGCAGGCGCAGCCGAAAACCGGCACCAGCTGCGCGCCGCCGGTGCCGGTCAAGCGGATCGTCAGGCTCATATTTTTTCCTCGTCTCAGGCAATTTGCTGCTCGTGTCGGTTGCCGTGAACGCGAATCAGCGAGACCAGCGCATCCACCGACTGGCTCAGGCGGCCATCGTTATTCAGGGTCAAACATGCGCTCGGCGTATAGCGCGCCGCGCGCTCCAGCCGCTGGGCGATTTCCGTCTCGTTCTCCCTTCCGCGCTGCTCCAGGCGCTGTCGCAGCACCTCCGGCGAGACCTGCAAACAGATGGGCAGTAGGGCGTCGGCATAGCGCGTCTGCGCCTGCGCCAGGTGGGCGCGGGAGCCGTTAGCGACCACGTTAAACCCGGCGTGCAGCCACAGGTCAATCTCGATACCGATGCCATAGTAATTATTGTTAGCGTGCCAGCTAAGGGCAAACAGATGCTGCTCGGCGCGGGTAAAAAACTCATGCTCGCTGAGGGCGATATGGTTTTCACAGCCCGCGTTGTGCGGGCGGGTAATGTAGCGGTGCGCCACCAGCAGCTGGGGATGTTCTCGCTGGCGCAGCGCCGCCAGCAGGCTGTCTTTGCCGGAGCCGGACGGACCGACCAGCCAAATCAGTTTCCCTGTCATCAGAAGACCCTCTTGCCTTGCCGCCAGACGTGGTCAATATGGATATGCTCGCCGTGACGGCGCGCCAGCACCAGGTCCGCCCGCTTACCTTCGGCAATCTCCCCGCGGTCGTGCAGCCCCAGCGCCTGGGCCGGGTTTTTGCTCACCAGACGAATGGCCTGCGCGAGGGTAAAGGCGTTGCCCTCGTCGTCGGCGATGCGAAAAGCGGCATCCAGCAGGCTGGCGGGATAATAGTCGGAGGAGAGAATGTCCAGCAGGCCGCTGGCCGCCAGATGGTGGGCGGCGACGTTCCCCGAGTGCGAACCGCCGCGTACGATATTCGGCGCGCCCATCAGAACGTTCATCCCGTGCTGGCGCGACGCCTGAGCTGCGGCGATCGTGGTGGGAAATTCGGCGATGACGCTGCCAAGCTGGCGCGATTCGAGCACATGTTCGCAGGTGGCGTCATCGTGGCTGGCCAGCGCGATATTTCGCTCGCGACAGATGGCGGCGATGCGCTGCCGGTTAGGCTGAGACCAGGCCGCCGCCAGCGCCATCTGTTCCTCTTCGAATTTGTCCATCTCTTCGTTGGTCAGGTGATATTTGCCCTGATAATAGTCGCGGTATTTGCTGCGGTCGGCATACTGGCGCTGGCCAGGGGAGTGATCCATCAGGGAGACCATGCTCACCGGCTCGCGGCCAACCAGCTTCTCAAACAGCGGCAGGGTGGTGTGATGCGGCAGTTCGCAGCGAAGATGCAGCCGATGCTCAGCGCGGTTGAGGCCGCGCTTCTGCGTCTCTTCCACGGCGTTGATCATTTTTTCGAGATTTTCCAGGCGATCGCCGCCGTCGCGCACATCGCCAATAGCCACGGCATCCAGCACGGTGGTGATGCCGCTGGCGACCATCAGCGCGTCGTGGCTGCTCATCGCCGAGTGGGCGGGCCAGTTCACTTTCGGTCGCGGGGTGAAAAACTTGTCCAGGTTGTCGGTATGCAGCTCGATAAGCCCCGGCAGCAGCCAGCCGCCCTCTCCATCGATGGCCTCCGCCAGTCGGCTCTGGCTTTCGGCAAAGGCCGAAATTCTGCCGTCCTGGACTTCCAGCGAACCGTTAACCACCTCGTCTTCGAGGACCAGCTTTACGTTATTAATAATCATGCTGAAATCCCCATCGGGTGCAGACGGTCGGCGACCTGGTTGCGTGTGGCCTCGTCGTGGAAAATACCGACGATCGCCGCGCCGCGGGCTTTAGCTTCGAGAATCAACGCCACCACCGCGGCGCTGTTATTAGCGTCCAGCGAGGCGGTGGGTTCGTCGAGAAGCAAAATCGGGTAGTCGACCGCGAAGCCGCGGGCGATGTTAACCCGCTGCTGTTCACCGCCGGAAAAGGTTGAGGGGGCGAGGTGCCACAGGCGTTCGGGGACGTTCAGGCGCGTCAGCAGGCGGGCGGCTTTCGCGGCACTCTCTTCGCGCGGGGCGCCCAGTTCGAGCAGCGGTTGCATCACCACGTCGAGGGCGGAGATACGCGGGATCACCCGTAGAAACTGACTAACCCAGCCGATAGTGGTTTTGCGCACTTCCAGCACTTTGCGCGGCGTTGCGGTAACCAGGTCGACCCATTCGTCGCCGTGGCGAATATGAATGTGGCCGCTATCGGGGAGATAGTTGGCGTACAGCGAGCGCAGCAGGGTCGATTTGCCGCTGCCGGAGTGGCCGTGCAGCACCACGCATTCGCCGGCATTCACGGTCAGCGAGGCGTCGGCGAGGACCGGCAGACGCGCGCCGTGCTGCTGGTGCAGAACAAAGGTTTTATGAATATTTTCAACGCGGATGGCATTCATTTTTAGCCTCATCGTGCCTGAATTTCCCCGGATCGCGGCGTAAACGCCTTATCCGGGCTACCTGATGCATTAACTCACGAAGCGCCACCAGGGAGTGGACATACGCTCAGTTCTGCAATACCGACGACACCAGCAGCTGGGTGTAGGGGTGATGGGGATCGTCGAGCACCCGGTCGGTTAAGCCGCTTTCCACTACCTGACCCTGCTTCATCACCAGCAGACGGTTAGCCAGCAGGCGGGCAACGCCGAGGTCGTGGGTCACAATCACCACCGCCAGGTTCAGCTCCACCACCAGGCCGCGCAGCAGATCGAGCAGGCGCGCCTGCACCGACACGTCCAGCCCGCCGGTGGGTTCATCCATAAACACCAGCTTCGGCTGGGTCACCAGATTGCGGGCGATTTGTAGACGCTGCTGCATACCGCCGGAAAAGGTGGTGGGCAGGTCGTCAATGCGCGAAGGCGGGATCTCCACCTCCTGCAACCACCTTTCGGCGGTCGCGCGAATATTGCCGTAGTGGCGGGCCCCGGTGGCCATCAGGCGCTCGCCGATATTCCCCCCAGCCGACACCTGACGGCGCAGGCCGTCCATCGGATGCTGATGTACCACGCCCCATTCGGTGCGCAGCAGGCGGCGGCGATCCGCTTCGCTCATCGCGTACAGCGAACGGTTCTGATAGCGCACGTCGCCCTGTTGCGGCGTCAGGCGGGCGGAAAGCGCCTGTAGCAGGGTGGTTTTCCCGGAGCCGGACTCGCCGACGATACCCAGCACTTCTCCCGGCCACAGCTCAAACGACACGTCGCTGAAGCCTTTGCCTGGCGCGTAGAGGTGGGTCAGATTATTGACCGCCAGTAACGGATGACTCATTTTTCCTGCTCCTCGCTCTGCTGGCGGCAATAATCGGTATCTGAACAAACAAACATCCTTTTGCCGCTGTCGTCGAGCACCACTTCATCAAGATAGCTATGGCGAGATCCGCAGATGGCGCAGGGTTCATCCCATTCCTGAACGGTAAACGGATGATCGTCGAAATCGAGGCTCTCAACCGGGGTATACGGCGGTACCGCGTAGATGCGTTTTTCGCGTCCGGCGCCGAACAGCTGAAGTGCGGGCATCATATGCATCTTCGGGTTATCGAATTTCGGAATCGGCGACGGGTCCATCACGTAGCGGCCGTTGACCTTCACCGGATAGGCGTAGGTGGTGGCGATATGGCCGAAGCGGGCGATATCTTCGTACAGCTTCACCTGCATCACGCCGTACTCCTCCAGCGCGTGCATGGTGCGGGTTTCGGTTTCTCGCGGTTCAATAAAGCGCAGCGGCTCCGGGATCGGCACCTGGAAGATCAGGATCTGATCTTCGGTCAGCGGCGTTTCCGGGATCCGGTGGCGGGTCTGGATCAGCGTCGCGTCTTCGGTGCGTTCGGTGGTCGCGACGCCGGTGACGCGTTGGAAAAACTGGCGAATCGACACCGCGTTGGTGGTGTCGTCGGCGCCCTGGTCAATCACCTTCAGCACGTCATTTTCGCCGATGACGCTGGCGGTAAGCTGGATACCGCCGGTGCCCCAGCCGTAAGGCATCGGCATCTCGCGACCGCCGAAGGGCACCTGGTAGCCAGGGATGGCCACCGCTTTCAGGATGGCGCGGCGGATCATGCGTTTGGTTTGCTCGTCAAGATAAGCAAAGTTGTAGCCGGTCAATGCGTTAGCCACGTTGATTCTCCCGTTGCAGGCGTTTAAGCAGCGCCAGTTCGGCCTGGAAATCGACATAGTGGGGAAGTTTAAGGTGTGAAACGAAACCGGCCGCCTCGACGTTATCGGCATGGGCCAGCACAAACTCTTCGTCCTGAGCGGGGCCCGCTAGCTCTTCGCCGTACTCCGGCGCCTGGAGCGCACGGTCCACCAGCGCCATCGCCATCGCTTTACGCTCGCTCATGCCGAACGTCAGGCCGTAGCCGCGGGTAAAGTGCGGCGGCTCATCCTCAGGGGCGACAAAGCCGTTAACCATTTCGCATTCGGTCATCAGCAGTTCACCGATATTGACGGTGAATCCCAGCTCTTCGGGAGCGATCTCCACCGCGACGTAGCCGCTGCGAATTTCACCGGCAAACGGGTGGTTGCGCCCGTAGCCGCGCTGGGTGGAGTAGGCCAGCGCCAGCAGGTAACCCTCGTCGCCGCGCGCCAGCTGCTGCAGGCGCGAAGAGCGCGAGCAGGGATAGACAGGCGGATGGCGGGTGATATCGTCGGGCTGCGCGTCGGTATCTCGTTCGGCTTTCGCCAGTTCTTGCTGAACCAGCAGATTAAAAACGTGCGGCGCGGCTTCCTGCGGCGCGCTATCGGTCGCCAGCGGCGGGGTTTCGCCGTTGGCCAGCAGGGTAAAATCGAGCAGGCGGTGGCTGTAATCGTAGGTTGGGCCGAGCAGCTGGCCGCCGGGAATATCTTTATAGACCGCCGAAATACGGCGCTCAAGGCGCATACCGGCGGTGTCGACGGGCTCGCTGACCGCCAGCCTTTGCAGCGTGGTACGGTAAGCGCGCAGCAGAAAAATCGCTTCAACGCTATCACCGCTGGCCTGCTTAAGCGCCAGCGCCGCCAGTTCCCGGTCGGCGATACCGCCTTCGGTCATTACCCGGTCCACCGCCAGATTAAGCTGCTGGCTAATCTGGTCAACGCTGATTTCAGGAAGCCGTCCATCGCCTCGGCGTTTCTGTTCCTGTAGGGCGTGAGCGGCGACGATCGCCTTCTCGCCGCCTTTGACGGCTACGTACATTAGCAGACCTCGACATGGGTAGTGCGCGGGATAGCCAGCAGGCGTTCACCGCAGGTGAGGATCAGATCGATGCCCAGCGGGAACGGATGCGGGCGCTCGGTCAATTCTTCAATAATGCATTCCGGCAGCTGCGGGGCGATCATCCGCTCTTCGGCGATCCCCGCGCCGGTCAGCCGCAGCATCCGGCCGCCGCTCAGGCTGGCAAGCTGGACCACCAGCGTGACGCCGGTTTCAGGGGCGACGACGGTTCCGGCGGAAAGCACGTTCAACTGCTCGGCGCTGATGGTGTCACTGGCGACGGCGAAGATCGCCTGCTGCGGCTGCTCAACCAGCGGCGCGCCGGTATGAAAGCGCAGATTCTGGCCGACGAGATCGTTATGCAGCCCCGGAGCCAGCCAGACCGGCGTCTCGTGATCCACCAGCGTCAGCAACAGGCTGGTAGAGGCGACGTTCAGCGGCTGCCAGCCGTGCTGAAGCTGTTGCAGGGAGACAATCACTCCCGGCTCGCTCATCGCCTTCAGCAGGCGGCGGAAACTGTGCTGGGCATCTTGCACAGCCAGGGTAAAGGCGGGTTGTAGTGTCATGCGTTATCTCCGCGAACCAGAGTAAAGAAGTCGACCCGGCTGGCGTTGACTTCGGCGCGTCGGGCTTCAATGCGCGCGCTACGTTGTTCTTCCAGCGGGGTTATCAGGGTTTCCATCAGGGTGTGAAAATGGTGTGGCGACTGCATCAGGGCATCGATAGCCGCGCAGCGTTCAGCGTGCGGGCGGTCGCGGCCCAAAATCCAGCTATAGCCGAGCGTTCCGTCGGCCAGGCGAATGGCGGCGCGGGTTAAGGTGGCGTCTCCGGCAAAGAATCGGTCGCCGATGCCGCCCATACGCGCCTGCAGCTGAACCAATCCGGTTTCCGGGGCGCGAATCAGCTCATACTGCGGCGCGAGCTGCAGGGTCTGCATCCGTGCCGCCAGTTCTTGTGGTTCACTGTGGGCCAGCACGGACATCCAGCGCTGGCGGGTAGCGGTATCAAAGTGCATTCAGTGCTCCATGGTGAATTCAATCATGTCGGCGCGGGTCAGGCTGACGGAGTACTCCGTCGCGTTCTGCTCGTCCTGGCGATGATTCAGGGTGCGCACGCACAGCAGCGGCGCCATGTTGGGAATGCCGAGAATGTTGCTCTCTTTGGCCTGCGCGCGGCGGGCGCTGATTTTGGTGCGTACGCGGGTCAGTTCGATATCAAGCCGGTCGCGCAGCAGGTCATGGAGAGAGCCGTGGGTAAAGGTTTGCAGAACCGGCCACAGTCGCAGGTCGGTAAAGTAGTGGTCTATCAGGCACAGCGCGACGCCGTTAACGCGGCGCAGGGTGCGCAGGTGGATGACGTTATCGCCTTCATTAATGGTAAACGCCTCAGCAACGTGGCTACTGGCCGGGCGTAATACCGACAGCAACTTCTCGCTGGTCGGATGGCTACCCTGTTCGAGAAGATTCTGGCTAAAGCGGGCCTGAGCATTGAGTGGATAATCTATCGGGCGCATCAGAACCAGCACGCCGACGCCCTGGCGGCGCTGGACCCAGCCGCGTTCGACGAGCTGATCGATGGCCCGGCGCAGGGTATGGCGGTTAACTTCAAAGCGGGTTGCCAGCTGCTGCTCGGCGGGAAGATAGTCGCCGCAGCGGTAGTGATGGCGAAGCTCTTGCTCAAGTTTGGCGGCAATTTCCTGATATCGTGTCGGGTAACTGGTCGGATGTCTGGATAAGTACATGTCAATCGAACCTCACTATAGACATGAAGGAGTTTCCCTCTGAGCGTGGGCCGATCCTGACGGTTTTTTGTTACATTTCGGTTAACTCATGATGACCGGGGGATGAAGAGTTAATGCCGATGGGATGACAGGGAGAGGGGGAATGAACGCACGGATGCCCTCACCCTGGCTCTCTACCGGAGGGTGAGGGGAGGAAGGTAAGCGTTAAGGCTCTTGAGGCTCTTTCACCACGTTGACCATCCACGGGACGCCAAAGCGGTCGATGACTTTACCGAAGCCGTGCGCCCAGAACGTTTCCTGCCAGGCCATCTCTATCTGGCCGCCGTCGGCGAGGCCGTCAAACCAGCGTTTACCCTCGATCACGTCTTTTGGGTCGAGCACGATGGTAAATCCGGCGTAGCGCTCCATTTTGCTGGAGGGGCTGTCGCTGAGCATCAGGATGCTGTCCGCGATGCGCAGGCTGGCGTGTGCGATACCGTCAGCAGCCAGATGTTGGCCAGAAGGGCAGCCATCTTCGGCGTCCTGGGTATTCTGCGGCATTTCACCCCAGGTGATTTTGTGGATCAGCTCAGCGCCCAGCGCCTGCTGGTAGAAGGCGATGGCGGCAGCGCAGTTGCCGCTAAAAGCGATATAGGGACTTAAGGGCATAACCATTACCTCAGGTAACGAATATTCCATTAAGCGTAGAAGGGGATTGCAGAATTAAGCCAGGCGGCAGCGACGGATGCCAGGCTCGGGTAAGGCGAGTGCGAATGAGGGAAGGCTGATCAGGGCGCGGAAAAATCTTTTCCCCCCGGCGATGGGCGCCGGGGGAATAAAATCAGTTCTTTTTAACAAATTCGGATTTTAGCTTCATCGGTCCAAAACCATCAATTTTACAGTCAATATTATGATCGCCTTCTACCAGGCGGATATTTTTAACTTTAGTACCAATTTTTAGCATCGAAGAGCTGCCTTTAACCTTCAGATCTTTTACCACGGTGACGCTATCGCCGTCGGCCAGTAAATTGCCGTTGGCGTCTTTGACAATCAGCGCGTCGTTATCGTCCGCAGGCTCGGCATTGTTCCATTCGTGGGCGCATTCCGGGCAAACAAACATGCCGTTGTCTTCATAAGTGTATTCAGAATGGCATTTTGGGCAGTGTGGCAGTTGCATGACGTTCCTCGCGATTACTGGGTAAAACAGGACGTTGGTCCTTTAAATGGCGGCTGATAGCCGAAAGTGATGCTGATTATAGCGCAATCCCGCACTTTTGTCGGGCCTTTTTTATGCGGCTTCGCAGCGGAGTAAGAGAATTTATATTGTGAGGATTGGCGGGATTAATTCCTTAAAAACCGCCAGTTATTTCCGGAAATATATCGCTAAGTTCCAATATTCATTGAACTTATTGGTTTGGGACGACTCTGTTTAAGGGTAGGTAAATTTTTGTGAAGTTGATCCCAAATTTAAACGCTGTTAGGGTAAAAAAGCGAGAACGCAAATTCACTACACTTATTAGCGGCACCGCTTATTTGATTATGGCCAGAGCAGGCGTCAACAGGTTCGGTTGTACGGACTGTCAGCAGACAGTGCAGGCAAACCTGCTACGCTTGAAATGTGGAGCACAGCAATTCGCCGCTCCCAACGCATGACGCGAATGACTTTGTCATTCGGCGGAGATTCGTGCGCTCAAGGCGAGAGCAAAAGAGGATAATTATGCTTAAAAGGAAAAAAGTAAAACCCATCACGCTTCGGGATGTGACCATCATTGATGACAGCAAACTGAAGAAAGCGATTACCGCAGCATCGCTGGGTAACGCGATGGAATGGTTCGATTTTGGGGTTTATGGTTTTGTTGCGTATGCCCTGGGTAAAGTCTTTTTCCCCGATGCTAACCCCAGCGTGCAGATGATCGCCGCCCTCGGTACCTTCTCGGTTCCCTTCTTAATTCGTCCATTAGGCGGCCTGTTCTTCGGGATGCTGGGCGATAAATACGGTCGACAAAAGATTCTGGCGATAACCATTGTCATCATGTCGATAAGTACATTCTGTATCGGTCTTATTCCGTCGTATGCCACGATTGGTATCTGGGCGCCAATACTGCTGCTGCTGTGTAAAATGGCGCAGGGCTTCTCGGTGGGCGGAGAATATACCGGCGCATCGATCTTTGTTGCGGAATACTCCCCTGACCGGAAACGCGGCTTTATGGGTAGCTGGCTGGACTTCGGTTCGATAGCCGGTTTTGTGATGGGCGCGGGCGTGGTGGTACTGATTTCCAGCGTGGTGGGTGAAGAGAACTTCCTCGACTGGGGCTGGCGTATTCCGTTCTTCCTGGCGCTGCCGTTAGGGATTATTGGTCTTTATCTGCGCCATGCGCTGGAAGAGACGCCAGCGTTCCAGCAGCACGTTGATAAAATGGAGCAGGGCGATCGTGAAGGCCTGCAGGAAGGACCGAAAGTCTCGTTTAAAGAGATTGCGACCAAACACTGGCGTAGCCTGCTGACCTGTATCGGTCTGGTGATTTCCACCAACGTGACCTACTACATGTTGCTGACCTATATGCCGAGCTACCTATCGCATAACCTGCACTATTCAGAAGACCACGGGGTGCTGATCATCATCGCCATCATGGTCGGGATGCTGTTCGTTCAGCCGGTTATCGGTATGCTCAGCGACCGTTTTGGCCGTCGCCCGTTTATTCTGATTGGTAGCGTGGCGCTGTTCGCGCTGTCGATTCCGGCCTTTATCATGATTAACAGTAACGTTCTCGGCCTGATTTTCGCCGGTCTGCTGGTGTTGGCGGTAGTGCTGAACTGCTTTATCGGGGTGATGGCCTCGTCGCTGCCGGCGATGTTCCCGACCCACATCCGCTTTAGCGCCCTGGCCAGTGCCTTTAACATCTCGGTGCTGATTGCCGGTCTGACGCCGACGCTGGCGGCGTGGCTGGTGGAAAGCACGCAGAACCTGATGATGCCGGCTTACTATCTGATGGTGGTGGCATTGATTGGTCTGATTACCGGCCTGTCGATGAAAGAGACCGCTAACCGTCCGCTGAAAGGGGCGACGCCAGCGGCTTCGGATATTCAGGAAGCGAAAGAAATTCTCGGCGAGCACTACGATAACATCGAACATAAAATCGAAGATATCGATCAGGAAATCGCCGACCTGCAGGAAAAACGTTCTCGTCTGGTGCAGCAGCATCCGCGCATCAACGACTAAATCGTTTTGCTGGTAACGCATGCCGCCGCGGGCTTCCCCCGGCGGCATTTTTTATGTCCTGACTGACTACAGACGTGATGTCGTTCGCGAAATGCGTATGCCCGGTAAGGTATTAGCCGCCACCGGGCGTTGCGGCGGCGAGGGCTTAGCTATGCGTCAGAAAGCGCGCCAGCCGCTGCTGCAGGATTTGATTTTCACGGCTCAGGCGCGCGTTCTCGTCCAGCAGCGTTAAGGCGACAGCGATACCCGGCCAGTCTAGCTCCAGCTCTTTGCGCAGGCGTACGGCGCGGTGCACTATGGTCACTGCGCTATCGTCAAACAGCCAGCTTTCCCGCTGCGGCTGGCGGGGCTCAATCATGCCAAGGCCGACAATCTCGTCAAGCTCCTCTTCGGAAAGGCCGGTGTGGAGACAAAACTCGGTAATCGTGAACGTCACTGTTATCTTAGCCATCAGGCTTTCCCCCATGTCTTACGCGGCTCGAAGCTGGATTGCGCATCCGCCAGTTGTTGCCAGAGCGCGCGGCTCTTCTCATCTGGTTTTGGCGGCATGACGATTTTAATCACCGCATACAGGTCGCCGGTGGTGGTTTTGCTGGTCAGCCCTTTGCCCTTCACACGCAGCCGCTGACCGGCCTGGCTGCCCGGCGGAATGGTCAACAGGATGCTCTCTTTCAGCGTCGGGATGGTAACTTTAGCGCCCAATGCGGCTTCCCATGGTGCCAGCGGCAGGACGATTTCAAGGTTATGGCCGACGACATCAAACAGCGGATGCGGTGCGATATGGATCACCAGCCACAGATCGCCGTTGGGGCCGCCATTTTCACCGGGAGTGCCCTGGCCTTTCAGACGGATGCGCTGGCCGTCGACGACGCCCGCGGGAATTTTCACGTTCAGGGTTTTCGGCGTTTCGCTTTCGACCATGCCGAAGACGTTATAAACCGGCAGCTTATAGCTGATAGTGCGCGTCTGCTCCGCCAGGGTCTCTTCAAGGAATACCGCGACTTCTATCTCCAGGTCATGACCGCGGACGCCGTGCTGGCGGCGGCTATGGTGCGCCTGCTGGCCAAACATAGTGGAGAAGATGTCGTCGAAGTCCTGCTGGCTATAGCTCTGCTCGTGAGAATGCTGCTGCCGGCCAAACTGCGGATCGTTGCGGTGCTGCCAGAGCTGGTCGTATTCGGCGCGGCGCTGGTCATCTTTAAGCACTTCCCAGGCTTCGGCGAGATCTTTGAATTTGGCTTCGGCATCGTTTTCTTTGCTGACATCGGGGTGATATTTACGTGCCAGACGGCGATAGGCGGTCTTAATGGTTTTCAGATCGTCCGTTGGCTGAACCCCTAAAATGGCATAATAATCCTTTAATTCCATGGCGTTATCTCATTTATGCGCAATACTACGGTTACAGATCCCTGGATCAGGTGTCTCTATTAAGCGTAGGGCAAATGAAGACGGATTGGGCGGAAAAGTGGCGCAAACTTGACGCCGTCGGGATTGACGGCGGCCAATTGTGAACGCCAGCTATTCGCTGGAGCGCCTGCGGTTTCTGCGTAGCCCTTCGAGTAGCACCAGCGCTGCGCCAATGGTTCCGCCCATCAGTGGGAGAGCGGCGGGTGCGTTGGGGAACAGATGAATGATGGTCACATCGGTCACCATCATTGAACCGGCTATCCAGCCGATGAGCGCACCGCCCAGCATCACCACGGACGGGAAGCGGTTAAGGATTGCCAGCACCAGTTTGCTGCCGAGGACGATAATCGGAATGCTGATTAATACGCCCAGCGCGACCAGCAGCAGATGGCCTTTCCCGGCGGCGGCAACCGCCAGTACGTTATCCAGCGACATAATGACGTCGGCAACGGTAATGGTGACTGCGGTACGCCACAGGCTGCTGGAACTACTGACGTCGCTCTCTTCTTCCTGATTGGTCACCAGCTTGATGCCAATCCACAGTAGCATCAGCGCGCCGACCACTTTAAGCCACGGCAATGAGAGTAAATAGATCGCGATGGCTAAAAGCAGCACGCGTGCCGCTATTGCGCCGACGGTACCGATGATAATCGCTTTGGTACGCTGCTGAGGTGGTAGTTTACGGCAGGCCATCGCAATCACCACCGCGTTGTCGCCGCCCAATAACAGATCGATAGCAATAATTTGCAGCAGAATAACCGCCACGTCCCACTGACTAAAAAACTCATTCATACCCAACTCATCGAACCACAAAAGAAAACCTACAGAAAAACGCAGGGGCGAAGCGTACTCTCGTTCGGGCACCCTGACCACCTTCCAGAGAGACCGCGCGCAGCGAGTTATTGAAAAATATCGTTACCAATCATTGCATGGTCCGGCAATGATTCGCAGGCAAAGGATGATATTTTGTTCGCAGAAATACATCTGCCGTTCACCTATCGCAAGGACTAACTACATGCCCGGCCATAAGAATTTACTCACATTTGCCTTTATTAGCGCTACCCTGTTTCCGCTTATGGCGACCGCTGCTGATGCGCCGACTTTTACGCCTGAACAAGAGGCCCGTATTGGCAAAATCGCCGCGGATTACTTAGTCGCGCACCCGGAAGTGCTGCTGCAGGCTAGCCAGAAGCTACAGCAAATTCAACAACAGCAGCAGGCCAGCGCCGCGACCCAGGCGGTACTGAAGAATGCGGCTGCGCTGACCCAGGATAAAAATACGCCAACCTACGGTCCGAAAGAGGGCAAAGTTACGGTCATTGAATTCTTCGATTATCAGTGTGTTTACTGCAGTCGTCTGGCGCCGGTAATGGAACAGGTGATTAAAGAGAACCCGCAGACCCGCTTTGCATTTAAAGAGTGGCCGATTTTTGGCAGCCGCTGGGAAACCTCGCTTGAGGCGGCGAAAACCGGCCTGCAGATTTATCAGCAGAAGGGCGCAGAGGCTTATCTCACCTACCATAACGGGATCTATTCCACCGGGCATAACGAAGGCAAGCTGACGTCTGCCGACATCCAGCAGCAGGCGAAGAAAGTGAATTTCGATGCCGGGAAAGCGGCGGACGTTGAGCCGGCACTGGAAAGCACCAATCAGCTGGCGCAGGAAATTGGTCTGAGTGGGACGCCGGGAGTTATCGTGATGCCGACTACCGGCGCCACGGAAGCGACGATCACCGTGTTCCCGGGGCTAGCGGATAAAGCCTCGCTGGATGCGGCGATCAAGAAAGCGGGCGGCTGATAATCCACGCGTCCGCCGGATGGCGGGCGCGATTTAGCGATGACAGCAGCGTTGCAGCATCGACATAATAACCTGAAAGAGCTCATCTTTAGCCTGCTGCTCGGTGATGACGCCGTTCACGACCGCGGCCGATAATCCGTCGGCGGAGCCGAGCATGGCGAGAATGGCCGCCTCGCTGAGATTCTCGCTCTCACAAAGCGGAGAAAAATAGTCCCGGCATTTTCCGGTAAAGGTGGCGATGCACTCTTGTTTGATCTTCTCCAGCTCAGGCGTCCCGGCCAGCGCGGCCATGACGCTCGGCATCTCGCGCCCCTGAAGCAGCACGCACTCGATATAGGCGTTGGCGATCGCCGCGGCCAGTTTATCCGCGTCAGGTTGGGTATTGCGCAGAATTTCATCCATTCGCGCCGTCTGGCGCTGGTCGTATTCCGTATACAGCGTCGCGAAAAGTCCCGAACGGCTGTCAAAATGATCGTATACCACCGGTTTAGTGACCCCCGCCTGCGTCGCCAGGTAACCCAGCGTCAGGGCATCGGTCCCTTCTTGGCGAATAATCTTCCAGGCAACATCAATCAGCTGTTTGTGCCGCTCTTCTCGGGTTAAACGCTGCCGTACGAGTGGTTCAGACATAGAAGCATTCTCCCGTTGACATGCTTATATACCAAAGGTAACTTACTATTGGTAGGTTACTGTTAGTATATAAGACTACGTCCAATATCGTTGTATAGCAACTGGAGTATCCGTCATGCATGCATTAATCGTGGTTTCTCATCCTCTTAATACTTCTCTGACTCACAGCGTTGCGACGGCGATTGCGCAGGGGGTTGCCGAATCCGGTTCGCATCACAGCGCTGAAATTGCCGATTTAACCCAGGAAGGCTTTAGCCCGGTTTTTGCCGAACCGGATATTGCCGCCTTTCTGCAAACCGGCGCTACGCCGTCCGATACGACCGCTGAACAGGCCAGAATCGATAACGCCGATGCGCTGGTGCTGGTGTTTCCCATTTACTGGTGGTCGATGCCGGGGCTGCTGAAAGGCTGGATTGACCGCGTGTTTTCAAACGGCTGGGCGTATGAGGAGACCGCCGACGGCAACGTCGTGAAGAAGCTGGGGCGCCTGCGGGTACATCTGGTGGCATTAGGCGCAGCGAGTCGACAAACGTATGACAAGCACGGGTTTACCGATGCTTTTAATGCGCAAATTGTCCACGGCATTTTTGATTACTGCGGGGCTACGGTAGCCAGTTCGCAGATGCTGCTGTTGCCGGACCTGAAAACGGCGGAGGCGCATCTGGAGGCGGGGCGCCAGCTGGGAAGAAAGATGTTTGCCTGAGGTTCGTTTCGCTCCCGAGCCGGGGTTTCCGCCGGGCGTCTTTATCCGAGCCCGGCCTGAAAAAATATATTATCAATGGCTTATGTTCGCCATGTCGGGACAGAATGGGTGCTAATCCTGCGAGGGCACCTAATGCTGATATGCCGTGTATTCATCGAGTTATGTGGCCCTGATCAGACTGGATCTGCCGACATTTTGGTGTTAGCGAGAGATGCCTTATTGTATAATCCTTCCATTCCCCCTCTGGAAAACAATGATGAATAATTTACAGCGTTTCGAAAGTCTCGGTGATAATTGTGAGTTTGCTTTCTTTCTAAGAGAGTCAGGTTATGATGAAGGCAGCTTATTTCGTTGGACTTTAATAAAAAACTATCATGCACTTCTAAAGTTAATCGAATCTGATTTTGCTGATTTGTATGTTTATGAAAATCTGACGCCCTCCTGGCAGGATATGGTGCTTGATCAACGGCATAATATTTGTTTTCATACTGAAATGTATAGCGATAATAAAGATGATGGCTGGGTCTGGCGTTATACCGAAGAGGAAAATGATCTTATTTATACGAGGGAAATGGATAAGATTAATTACTTGATAAATAAATTTAAGAACAGCCTTGCGGATGAGAATAAAATTTTTGTCGTAAAAAGCAATGGCAATAACCTTGATGATGTTGTACTGGCTTTAGCAAACGAGTTCAAGAAGCACGGCAACAGTAAAATACTCTATGTTAAAAGCGATGCGGGAAATTCAACGCCAGGTGAAATAACGAAATTAACGGATAATCTCTTTGTTGGGGCCATTGATAGATTCGCCGACTATAGTCGTGCAAATGAATACTCACGTGAAGGCTGGCAGGCAATAATTGATAATGCTGTAAAGGTTATGTGACTTTTTAGCAGCGTATTAATATACGCTGCATTTTTTAGCTGGTAGTGATAAAGCACGTTTTTGGGTAATGATTCAACAGTGAGTAATTGTAAACGGCTTCATTTTTATAGTACGAGTTAGGGTAGAAGTTGACTTCTTTCCCGAGCAGAGAAGCTAAAATTGCTACATGCAGTCTGTCGGTATTAACGACTTTATACTCTTCAAGAAAGTTAATCATGCAGCGGGTAGAATTTCGTGCCAGAAATTCATTGTCCCAATAGTCGCCATTCCATGTGAGCGAAATATCATGATTGTTTTCTTTATAATCTCCTGTCAGCGATTCTGAATCTGTTCTGAAACAATTTGCCTGTTGTTTATAGGCAGGCTTAAGGGACAGATATTTGCTAAGATCGAGATAAAACGCCATGTCATCAGCAATGAATACGTTTTTGTTTGCCTCGTAGTTAAGAGATCTAATATAATCGAAAGTGGTATTTTCACGGCAAAATACCACTAATTTATCGATGTTGCTGGTGAATAAATCGCTGTACCCTCTGATTGTCGAAGGCATAATGATTGCTTTATGAAATTTATGAATATTATTTTGGATGAAATCACGGCCTTCAGCATATAACCCTTCGATGAGGTTTCCTCCGCCGCCAAAAATTAAAATATCGGTATCGGGGCTGTAGTGCTCATCGGCCCTATAAGGAACATAAGTAAGCGCATTTCGTTCGAAAAAATCGTACGTTGCCGATGCAATCACGCCATCACCCGCGTTACCGGGGTTTGCCTTATAGACAAATCGATGAGATGGATGATAGGATTTTAGAAATAAATCAAATTTTAACTCTGCACTGGTCATTTTTTATCCTGTTTAACAGAAGCTATTGATTGCTATCTTAATATTACTTCAACTCACTCATTATTATAGAAAAGTCTAGGTTACTAAGGAAAGATCACAATGAAAAAAGTTCTTATAATGACGCCGGACATAGAGGGGCCTGTCCGTAACGGCGGCATTGGTACTGCTTTCACTGCCCTTGCCACTACTTTGGCAAAAAAGGGGTATGATGTCGATGTATTGTATACATGTGGTGACTATTCGGAGTCATCTGCATCAACTTTTAGCGATTGGTCACGTATTTATAGCACCTTTGGTATTAATCTGCTGAGTACCGGGCTGGTTAAAGAAATTAATATCGACGCCCCCTATTTTAGAATAAAAAGTTACTCAATTTTGCTCTGGCTGAAAGAAAATAATGTCTATGACACGATTATTTCTTGTGAATGGCAGGCAGATCTTTATTACGCTTTATTAAGTAAAAAGAATGGCACTGATTTTGAACATACCAAATTCATTGTCAATACCCATAGCTCAACGTTATGGGCTGATGAAGGTAACTACCAGCTCCCATATGATCAGAATCACCTTGAACTCTATTATATGGAAAAAATGGTTGTTGAGATGGCTGATGAAGTCGTTAGTCCTTCTCAGTATTTAATTGACTGGATGTTGAGTAAACACTGGAATGTTCCTGAAGAACGCCACGTTATTTTAAATTGCGAGCCATTTCAAGGGTTTGAAAAGAGAAGTGACGTTGTCGTTAAAACCAATGAAAAAACCGCCTCAGGCGTTGAGCTTGTATTTTTCGGCCGCCTTGAAACCCGTAAAGGGCTCGATATCTTCCTGCGCGCATTAAGAAAACTCTCTGACGAAGATAAAGAAACGATCTCTGGTGTAACTTTCCTCGGGAAAAACGTCACGCTGGGTAAAATTGATTCATTTACCTATATCATGAATCAGACCAAAAATCTGGGTCTGGCAGTCAATATCATCAGCGATTATGACCGTACCAATGCGAACGAATATATAAAAAGAAAAAATGTATTAGTCATCATCCCATCGCTCGTTGAAAACTCTCCGTATACCGTTTATGAATGCTTGATTAATAACGTTAACTTCCTCGCTTCAAACGTCGGAGGGATTCCAGAGCTTATTCCGCAGGAGCATCATGCCGAAGTTTTGTTTACCCCAACGCCGGTTGATTTATACGGTAAAATTCACTATCGCTTAAAAAATATAAACATCAAACCCGGACTGGTTGACTCACAAGAAAACATCCAGGCAGCGTGGTTTGCCGCGATTGAAAGAAAAGATAACTGTGTCTTCAAGAAAATTGATGAATCCAATCGCCCGTTAGTGAGCGTATGTATTACTCATTTCGATCGTCACCATCTGCTCCAGCAGGCGCTGGCCTCAATAAAAACGCAAACGTACCAAAATATTGAAGTTATTTTAGTTGATGATGGAAGCACAAAAGAAGAATCTCATCGTTATTTGAATCTAATCGAGAACGACTTTAACGCCCGAGGTTGGAAAATCATCCGCAGTTCTAATAACTACCTCGGTGCAGCACGAAATTTGGCTGCGCGACATGCTTCCGGTGAATATCTGATGTTTATGGATGATGATAATGTCGCTAAACCTTTTGAGGTTGAGACATTTGTCACGGCAGCTTTAAACTCCGGTGCCGATGTGTTAACCACTCCAAGCGATCTCATTTTTGGTGAGGAGTTCCCTTCGCCATTCCGTAAAATGACGCACTGCTGGCTTCCGTTAGGACCTGATTTAAATATTGCCAGCTTTAGTAACTGCTTTGGCGATGCTAATGCCCTGATCAGGAAAGAAGCTTTCGACCACATCGGTGGCTTTACTGAAGATTACGGTTTAGGTCATGAAGATTGGGAGTTTTTTGCAAAAGTATCTTTAAATGGTTATAAACTGCAAATCGTTCCTGAGCCGCTATTTTGGTACAGAGTAGCAAACTCCGGAATGTTGTTAAGCGGAAATAAGAGCAAAAACAACTATCGCAGTTTCCGTCCATTTATGGATGAAAATGTGAAATATAACTATGCGATGGGGTTGATTCCTGCTTACCTCGAAAAAATTCATGAGCTGGAGAATGAAGTGAGCCGACTGCGCAGCATCAATGGCGGCCACTCAGTCAGTAATGAACTACAGCTTTTAAATAATAAGATTGATGGTCTGATTTCTCAGCAAAGGGACGGCTGGGCCCACGATCGCTTTAATGCTCTTTATGAAGCGATTCATGTTCAGGGGGCAAACAGAGGCAGAAGTCTGGTTCGTCGGGTAGGCAGGAAAGTTAAATCCCTGTTGAAATAGCAGCGTCCGCGGAGCTCGAAAGAGCTCCGCAAAAAATAGTTTTAATGAAGTTTAATTGTCCGACGTACTCAACTCCCCCCGAATACCAACGTCTGCTTATTCCGCGATTAGGCTGCTTTTAGGCGGGTTCTCTGAATAAGTGGTGCCCGGACTCGGACTAACGCCGCAGGCGTTGAACAGCGCGCTTGTCGCGCTGGCCCCGAAGGGGTGAGCCGCCGAGCGGCGAATAATCGAACGCAGTTCGATGGAGAGTCCGGTCGCAGAAAAGCAAAAACCCAGCCATAGGCTGGGTTCTTTAAATAGTGGTGCCCGGACTCGGACTAACGCCGCAGGCGTTGAACAGC
>OKIW01000014.1_pt1 | contig 185959 bp, 167 predicted proteins | sample 1612991 | NCBI WGS metagenome assembly OKIW01 (sample SAMN04436827, study PRJEB24849) | human gut metagenome | biome: human gut; feature: NICU; material: stool | host: Homo sapiens | place: USA: Saint Louis, MO | collected 2011-06-23 | reverse complement strand
TCAACGGCACCAAAGACGAACAGCTGGATTCGCTGAACGTCGGCGGCATGTTTGAGGCGTGGTTCTAAAAGCTGACGGATTTACCAGGGCGAACAGGCTGGCGCGCGCCAGCCTGTTCGCTCGTTCAGCCCTCTCAATGCACCGTCAGGCGCAAGGCCAGGTCCTGCGGGTAGGGGTCAAAATAGTTCTGCGCCTGCAGGTAACGATCAGGATATTCGGCCAGATAATGCTTAAGCAGCGTTATCGGCGCAAGAATGGGCAGCAGCCCGGAGCGATAGTTAAGGATCACCTCCCGCAGCTCGCCGCGCTGGCGGCTGTTTAGCTGGTTACGGAAGTAGCCCTGAATATGCATCAGCACGTTAGTGTGGTTTTTACGCGAAGCGGGCTGTTTAAGGATCGCCATCAGTTTTTCGCGGTACACCGCAAAGAAAGCCTCCAGATCCTGCCACTCGTGGAGCGACGCAACGAACGGACCAATCTCGCGATACCCCGACTGATGGTGGGCCAGCAGCTGAAGTTTATAGCGACTATGAAAATCCAGCAGCGCACGACGCGTCAGGCCATTTTTGTGCAGACTATTCAGTTCATGCAGGGCGAAAACCCGCTCGACGAAGTTTTCACGCAGCACAGGATCGTGCAGGCGACCATCCTCCTCAACCGGTAGCCAGGGGTATTTCTCCATCAGCGCGGCGGTAAACAATCCTGTGCCTTCTTTACGCCCGCGGTTGCCCTTTTCATCGTACAGCCGCACGCGCTCCATGCCGCAGCTGGGCGATTTGGCGCAGACAATAAATCCCGACAGCTCGCCCAGCGTGGAGAGATGGGCGCTGGCGAAATCGGCCATCTTCTCCGTCACGTCGTCGTGCGGGGCATGGCTAAAGCGCATGCGAAACTCCCCCTCGGTCGTCTGCACCAGCCGCAGCGCTGGGCGCGGAACGGGCAGGCCGATAGCCATCTCCGGGCAGATGGGTTTAAACGCCACCCACTGTGCGAGCTCATCCATCACAAAGCTCATTCGCTTGTGCCCGCCGTCGAATCGCACGGCTGAACCGGTTAAACATCCGCTGATCCCAATGACAGGTTGCGTGTTCATGGCGTTGTCCTCTCTTAATGTACCGTTCGGGTGAAGAAAAGGGTCACCGTGGCGACGGTAATGCCGAATTTCTTCATCTCGGTTTTGTTGAACAGATGCACGTCGTCCTGCAGGAACATCCAGTCGTCGAAGTGCAGCAGCCAGGTGCTACCGTTGGCCGCCACGTTCATGCTGTAGCGCCAGTGGAAAGCGTTGCCCGCCGCCTGGCCGGTCGCCACGCCGGTAATGTCGCCCGCGGTGCCTTCATAACGGTGGTCGCCGGTGCGGCGAATGCGCCATACCCGCTGCTGCTTTTCGCCATCGTCATAGACAAAGCGCTCGTGAAGCGTCAACGTGTCGCCAACCACGTCGCCGTCAATCGCCACGTAGAAGCGGCGCAGCTGCTTGCCGTTACGATCCTGAACCATCCCCCAGGCTTCCGTTTGGCCCTGAAAGTAGTGGAAAATGTCCAGCGCCGGCTGCTGCTGCCGGTAGTCGGTCACTTCGGCGCTGCAGCCCGCCAGAGCCAGCATCAGCAGTGCGAGGCCAAGGGTCAGAATGCGTTTCATGATGTTCGCTCCGCGGTAAGCTGCACAACGCTGATGGTGCGGGCGTTAAACCCGGCTTCGCAGTAGCCGAAGTAGTAGAGCCACATGCGGCGGAAGCGATCGTCAAAGCCGAGCTTCTCAATATCCTGCCAGGCGTGGATAAATCGCTGCCGCCAGTGGGCCAGGGTGCGGGCGTAGTCCGGCCCCATATCGAACAGATCGCGCATCACAAAATCGGTGTGCCGCGTCATCAGCTCGTTCATCGCCGTGATGCTGGGCAAAAATCCGCCGGGGAAGATGTAGCGCTGAATAAAATCCACGTTTTTGCTGTAGCCGCGATAGCGCTGATCCTGGATGGTGATGGCCTGGATCGCCATTCTGCCGCCCGGGCGCAGCCGCGCCTGGCAGGTGCGAAAGAAAGCCGGCAGATAGCGTTGCCCCACGGCTTCAATCATCTCCACCGACAGCAGCTTGTCATACTGGCCGGTCAGATCGCGGTAATCGCAGAGCAGTACCTCGACGCGATCCTGCAGCCCGGCGCGGGCAATTCGCGCGTTGGCCCACTGGAACTGTTCCTGCGACAGGGTGGTGGTGGTGACCCGGCAGCCGTAGTGGCGGGCGGCGTATTCGGCCATCGCCCCCCAACCGGTGCCAATCTCCAGCAGATGATCGCCGGGCGTAAGCGCCAGACGCTCGCACAGGCGCGCCATTTTGGCCCGCTGGGCCTGGGTGAGATCCTGGCCGTCGTCGGTAAACAGCGCGCTGGAGTAAAGCAGTTCGTCGTCAAGGAAGTGGGCGTAAAAGTCGTTGCCCAGATCGTAATGGGCGGCGATATTCGCCTTCGCCTGCGCGCGCGAGTTGCGGCGCGTCCAGTGGCGCAGCCGCTCGACGGGCTTGCCCAGCAGCCGGAAGCCGCGCTCGAGCCGCCCCAGTACCTGGCCGTTACGCGCCAGGATCTGCAGCAGCGGCGTCAACTGCTGGCTCTCCCATTCGCCGTCCATCCAGGCCTCCGCGGCGGCGAGGCTGCCGCCGGTCAGTAAGCGCCAGTAGACGTTCGCTGAAAGCACTCGCACCTCGGCGCGCAGCGCGGCGGTAGGGTCGCCAAAATGAAAGGTTTGCGCCCCTTCGCGCACGGTGAGCGAACCTTCGCGAATGCCGCTCAACAGACGAAAGAGCAACCAGCGCGCGATACGCACGTTGCGCGGAATATCGGGTTCAAGCGCAAAGACGGGATCGGTCATGAGCGTTCACTCCTGCTGACAGGATGGTTATACAGCGGCATGCGCTTGAGCCATAGCCGCAGCGCCTGCCAGTAGATCGCGAGGACGGTTTTCAGCGTCATCAGCGGAATGCGCAGCAGAAGACCGCGCAGGCTGGCGCGCGTCAAAGGCACGCGGCTCAGGGCCAGCGTGGCGTCGAAGACTTTCGCGGCCTGATGGTTCTCGATATGCATGTGCAGCGTTTTACCGGGACTGTTAAAGCGCCAGAGGTAGACCATATCCATCGGGTTAAACGGCGAGACGTGAAAGGCTTTCGCCAGCGGACGCGCCTGTTGACCGTCTACCGCGTAGTAATGGCGCTCATTCCACGGCGTATTGCGCACTTCGGCCAGCACCCAGCGCAGGGTACCGGCGCTGTCGTAGCAGTAGTAAAAGTTGACCGGGTTAAAATGAAAGCCCAGGTAACGCAGTTGGGTCAGCAGCATGACGCGGCCATCCGGGCGCGTGCCGGTCAGGTTTTCCAGGCGGTTCAGAACCTGCTGTTTTAACGGCGTGCCCAGCGGATAATCGGCATCGTAAAAGGCAGCGCCGGCAAACCGATTGCGGCGGATACCGACGGCGGCGAGCGCATCCAGTTCGTCCAGGTCGAGCCAGGCCATAAAGATGCGATAGCGAAAGTGGTGCGCCTTCGGCTGGAGACGGCGGTGGCGTAATACGCCCTCATAGAGGCAGCTGTTCATTTCAGAAGTTCTCCGCCGCCGCGATGCCGTTGACCACATCGAGGGCGCTGCGCACGCCATCTTCATGAAAACCGTTATACCAGTACGCGCCGCAGAACCAGCTCCGCTGGCGGCCGTTAATCTCCTCGCGGCGCATCTGGGCGGACCAGCTTTGCGGATTAAACAGCGGATGTTCATAGACCATGCGCTTCCAGACGAAACGCGGGTCCACCGGCGTTGGCGGATTGAGGGTGACGCAGAACAGCGGGGCATCGGCGGGCAGGCCCTGGAGAATATTCATGTTATAGGTGACGCAGGCGCTGGCCTGATCCTGCTCGCTCAGGCGATAGTTCCAGCTGGCCCAGGCGCGCTTACGCACCGGTAGCCAGCGGGGATCGCTATGCAGGACGACTTCATTTTGCTGCCAGCCGATATCTCCCAGAATCTCGCGTTCGGCAGAGGTCGGGTCCGCCAGCATGTCCAGCGCCTGGGCTGAGTGGCAGGCGAAGATCGCCTGGTCGAAATGCTGCTCCCCCGATGCCAGTTGGAGCGTGACGCCATCCTGACGACGGATAACGTTTTGCACCGGTGCATTGAGGCGCAGGCGCAGGCGATCGCCACGCTGAGCCAGCAGGGCGCGCACGTATTCGCGCGAGCCTCCGGGCACCACGTACCATTGCGGACGCTGGCTGATATCGAGCAGGCCGTGGTTTTCAAAAAAGCGCAGAAACAGCGCCAGCGGGAAGCGGCGCATCTCCTGCAGCGACGATGACCAGATAGCGGCGCCCATCGGCAGGATATAGTGGCGCGCAAAAAAGGGGCTAAAGCGGTGCCGCTCAAGGAAGGTCTGTAGCGTGGCGCCCGGGTCGAACGCCCCCGCCAGAGCCTGTTTCGCCAGACGGTTAAAGCGGACGATCTCCGTCAGCAATCCCCAGAAGGCCGGCTTTACCAGGTTGCGCCGCTGGGCGAAAAGCGAGCTCAGGCTGTGGCCGTTATACTCCAGCCCGCTCTGCGGGTTGTGTACCGAGAAGCTCATTTGCGTTTTTTGACCGCTGAGGCCCAGTTCGCTGAGCAGCCCCATAAAGCGCGGATAGGTGCGATCGTTGTAAACGATGAACCCGGTATCGATGGCCCATGTGCCCTGCGGCGTGGCGATATCCACCGTGGCGGTATGTCCCCCCGGCGTGGATGCTGCTTCGAACAGGGTGACCTGGTGTTGTCCGGCAAGGCGCCAGGCGCAGGTCAGACCGGCAATGCCGCTGCCAATAATCGCGATATTCATGAGCGTACCATCCTGCGCAACAGTAGGCGTTGCAGACCTTCGGGAAGCCCTGCCAGCAGGCGCAGGAGCATGCCAAAACCTGTCGGGAAGACGATATGATTTTTACCTTTCGCCAGACCGCGGCGAATCGTCTTTACCGCCTGCTCCACGCTCACCTGGCCGGGCATGGGAAAATCGTTTTTGCGCGTCAGCGGGGTATCGACGAATCCCGGCGAGACCACCGTGATGGCAATGCCTTTCGGCTCCCAGTCCAGGCGCAGGCTGTTGGCAAACCAGGTTAGCGCCGCTTTGGAGGCGCCATACGCCTCGGCGCGAGGGAAGGGCAGCCAGTGCGCCATTGAACTTACCAGCACTACGCGATTGCCGGCAGACAGCCGCTGCTGAAGCGCCTCCAGGCAGTTCACCGGCCCGAGAAAGTTGGTGGCGATCGTCCGTTCCACCAGCGCGGCATCTACCGTGCCGTGGTCCAGGTATTCGCAGGTCCCGGCGCAGAGAATGATCAGATCGGCCTGGCACTCCGCGAGCGCCCGGCGACAGGCCTCCCTGTCCGTCATATCAAATGGGCGGAGGCTGATGTTGGGGCTGTGCCGCTGTAGCGCCGCCAGACGTGACGGATCGCGCCCGCATGCGATGACGGAGTGGCCGTCCGCAGCGAAGGATTTGGCGAGCCCGGCGCCAATCCCGGAGCTGGCGCCGGTGATAAGCACCGTCATCATGTCCGCACCCTCCGCTTGACGCCGCGTACCGCCCAGCCCACCAGGGGAAGATGTTCGTACAGCATCTCTCCGGCGTCGTAGTAGTCGCGCTGGTAAATAATCCGCTCCTCTTCAACCGTAACCATCGAGCAGCCCGCAAGTTCTAACGCCTTCCCGCCGGCCAGGCGCGGATGTGACCAGTGCATAGTCCAGGCGACGGCAAACCGCTGAGCGTTGCAGACCGGCGTATTGATGGCGAAACGGCACCGCTCCACGTTGGCTAGCAGATGGGAAAAATACCCCTGGATCGCGGATAGTCCCCGATGCTGGCCAAACGGATCGATCAGTACGGCATTCGCATGATAGAGCGCGGCCAGCGCCGAGGGCGGCTGGGTATCCAGCATGGCGTAGTACTCGGTAAAACGGCTGAGAACGGAGGGCGAAGGACTCATGGCTCACATCCAGAGTGAATCAACATAGCGTATTTAAAACTTACACAATTAATAATATTTGTCCAAGTTTTGGCTGAAATATTTTTTATTTTTATTAAAAATCATATGGTTATTTTTATCTCTGCTGTGCAGGTTTGAGGCTTTGGCGAGAGGCGAAAGGGCATGTCCGCCGCGCCTTGAGCAGACAGACGGCGCGGACAGGGGGCGCATTTAACGCACAGAGGATCGGTTTACGGGGATATTACGAAGGACGTGTTAGCCGAGGCGCGCTAAATTACAGCGCGACAATCTCCAGGGAGACCACCTGCTGCTGCCAGCGTTCAACCTGCTTCTGGCGAGCAGGGGAGAGTTTACCGGTCGTCACCAGCAGCCATTTGCGCTCCGGCAGGATCTCCGGCGCCAGGGTTGCCGGGGGCGCCGGAAGGACGTCGATGCGGTGGCCCTGTCCGGTGCGTTTGAGCGCTTCAAGCCAGATTTCGCAGGCGTCCGTCAGATGCCAGCCGGTGATCAAATAGTTATCGCCTGGCGCCTTTTTGTCCCCTTCGAGGCAGAAGGAGGTGTAGGCGATGATGATCCCGTCGAGGATTTCGCGCAGCGTCATGATTGCCGGTACGTTGGCGGAGACCTGGCTGCGCAGCGGGCGTAGCACCTCGGTGACCAGCTCGGGGCGAGGGGATTCGCGCCCGGCGTCGTAAATCAGCTGGCGCAGGGATTCGATTTTCCCCTCTTTCAGCCGCTGTAGCATGCTCTCCTGCAAGGTGAGCCAGTTATTCGTCCGCCGCGCGCCGGGACGCGCCAGTAGGGGTTTCACCTGGCTGACAGGAACCCCTTTTTTGACCCAGTCGAGAATTTTGAGCGCCTGCTGGATATCGTCATCGTTGTACAGGCGATGGCCGCCATCGGTGCGCTGTGGCTTAAGGAGGCCGTAGCGACGCTGCCAGGCGCGGAGCGTCGTCGCGTTAATGCCGCAAAGCTGCGCAAATTCACCGATGGAGTAGGTCATAAGGGACACCTGATAATCAACAGTACTCTCAATATACTACGAATAGCGACCGATTGAGTGCATTCCCCTCTTTTGCAAGCCGTTAGCCTCGCCGGAAATTAATAAAAAGAAAAAGGATAGAGCACATAAATCACCGCCATCCCTGAGAGACTGGCGATCGCGCTGATGATGAACCAGGTCCTGAATGGCTGCTTTTGCGTTTTGTGGCGGAACAGCTGCTGACCCGCTATCGCGCCAGCCCAGCCGCCCACGAGCCCAAACACCAGCAACGTGGACTCCGGCACCCTGCGCCAGGCCCTGCGCGCCGCCATTTTGTCCACACCGTAAATCGCCAGCGTCAGGACGTTGACCAGCAGGAGCCAAATAGCAAAAGGCCAGGAGGTAAAAATGCAGCCGATCGCCGCGGCGATCAGGAGTAAATAACAACACCGATTGAGATTCATATTTTTAGCCGCAGTTTTTCAGCGCGTATTGAAACCGCATTATACGCACGACGCGCGGCGAGAAAAAACCGCAGCCTTAGCCTACTTCCTCGCCAGGCGACCAGCGATCACCGTTATTCCGACCGCGGCAAGCAGCAATATTCCACTCAATCCAAAAGCGCTTTGCCACCCCAGGCGGTCAAATACCACGCCTCCTGCCGTCGAACCCAGCGCAATCGACAGCTGAATCACGGCGACCATCAGTCCGCCACCTGCTTCCGCGTCGTCGGGCAGCGTCCGCGCTATCCACGTCCACCAGCCGGTTGGCGCCGCTGTCGCCAGCATTCCCCACAAGCTTAACAGAATGGCTACGGCCCAGGCGTGGTGTCCTGCCAGCAGCAACGTTCCGGCAATCGCGGCCATCAGTAAGGGGAGAGTGATTAAGGTCTGATAAAACCGGGCGGTGAGGAGTGGCGAAACGCCCAGGGTGCCGATAAAACCCGCGATGCCTATCGCGAGCAAAATCAGGGACAGGCCAGAGGCGCTGACGCCGGTCACCGTTTCCAGAAACGGCCGCACGTAGGTAAATAGGGTAAACTGCCCCATGAAGAAGAGTCCGCAGGCCAGCAGGCCGATAGCGACGATGGGCGTTCTGAACAGGCGAAGCGCGGAGCCGCGCGGCCGGCTCGCGTTATCGCTTTCCATCGCGGGCAGGCTGACGCACTGCCAGACAAAGGCGGCTATCGCCAGCGGCGCCAGGCATAAAAAGGCGCCGCGCCAGCCGACGGTTGACCCCAGATAGCTGCCCAGCGGCGCCGCCACGACGGTCGCCAGCGCGTTACCGCCGTTGAAAATCGCCAGCGCGCGGGGAACCTGGCGCTGCGGCACCAGCCTGATGGCGGTGGCCGCCGACATCGACCAGAATCCACCGATGACGATACCAATCAGGGCCCTTCCCGCCATATAAACCGCATAGCTGGACGCCAGCGCGACAATCAAACCCGACGCCGCCATCAGAACCGTCAGCCCCAGCAGGAGATATTTACGATTCAGACTCCCGGCAAGGTTGGAGATAGTCAGGCTGGTCAGTACCGCAAGGGCGCCGGAAATCGCAATGCCCTGGCCTGCCAGCCCCTCGGTGACGTTTAAATCTCTGGCAATCGGCGTCAGCAGGCTGACCGGCATAAATTCGGAAGCTATGAGGACAAAAACGCACAGCGTCATGGCAAATACGCCGCCCCAGTGGGCGTGCGCTGGCGTGGGGGGTGTAGTACGGCTCAGTGTGAACATGATCTGCATCCCTAAATATTTTCCCGGCCCGCTTCAGGCGCGGCCGGATCAGACGCTATTGATGGCATAACGACAAAAAACGTGGGTAAAGGTAAAGAGCGGGCGATGGAACGCCGCCCGCGAATTGCGAACGGCTTTCGGTCGTTATCTCAGGTTGGTTTTGAAAAACTGTACAAATTTGGCAAACGGAATTTTACCGGCCGCATTGTCATAGAGATCGACATGGTTCGCGCCGGGGACGATTATCAGCTCTTTCTCTTTGTTGCCGATGGCCTTAAAGGCGTCTTCGGCAAAATAACGGGAATGCGCTTTTTCACCGGTCACGATCAGCGTCGGGATGGTGACTTCATTGGCATAGCTCAGCAGCGGCATATTCATAAACGACAGCGGCATGGTCGCATTCCACGCGCCGGTTGAGTTCACGGAGCGGGCGTGGAAACCGCGCGGCATCCGGTAATAGTCAAAAAACTCTTTCAAAACCGGGTTTGGGTTGGCGGGTAAGGTTTCTGGCAAGATACGATCGCCCGCGCTGGCGTTGCCTTTCTCATCGACGTAAATATCATGTCCGCCCGGTGAGTAGGTGCTGTTTTCCGCATCCTTCCAGCGCTGTTCGTTGAGGTAGCGCAGTACGGCGCGGCGATCGGCGGTGGTATAGCGATCTTTACCGTCGCCAACCCCATGGCCCATCGCGCGGCTCATGTCGTACATGACGCTGGTGGCCACCGCTTTCACGCGGGTATCCATCGCGGCGTCGTTAAGCGCCATGCCGCCCCAGCCGCAAATGCCGAGCAGCCCGATACGGTTGCGGTCCACCTCGCTTTGCAGACCTAAGAAATCGACCGCCGCGCTGAAATCCTCGGTGTTGATATCTGGAGAGGCAACGTTACGCGGATAGCCGCCGCTTTCGCCCGTATAAGAAGGATCGAAGGCCAGGGTGACGAAACCCTGTTCCGCCAGGGTCTGTGCATAGAGACCGCTGGACTGCTCTTTCACCGCGCCGAAGGGGCCACTGACAGCGATCGCCGCCAGCTTGCGTTCGCCGCGATCTTGCGGAATGTAGAGATCGCCGACCAGGGTGATCCCGTACCGGTTCTGGAAGCTCACCTTACGGTGACTGACTTTCGTGCTTTCCGAGAAGGTTTTGTCCCATTTTTCGACCATCGAAACGGGCGCGTTTGGATTGGTTGTCTCGGCATAGCTCATGGTGGTGACTCCACTTAGTGACGCGCATAGCAGCATGGCAGGCATGGCGGCCGTCAGTTTTCTGGTAAACGCTTTCATTAATCATTCCCCTAAAACAGGTTCCAGATACAGGTTTCATACGGATAACGCTGCTGTGCTTTGTTGCAATGCGCTGATTATAGTTAGCAGCCAGAGTGCTGATTAGTGGGTGGAAAGTGCTAAAATTCATATCATATTGTTATAAATTACGACGCAGGCGCGGGAGGAATCATGGCAAAACGGGAAAACTATAACGATCTGTACCTGTTTATGCTGGTGGTGCGGGAGGGCAGTTTTACCGCCGCAGCGCAGCGGCTTGGGCTGGCGCAATCCGGCGTTAGCCGTTCCGTTCGTGAACTGGAAAAGCGGCTGGGCGTGCAGCTTCTGGTGCGTACCACCCGCAAACTTTCGCTCACCCAGGCGGGCGAGCAGCTCTATCAAACCGTCGAATCCGGCTTTGATGCGTTAGACTCGGGGCTATCCACGCTGGCGTATTATCGCCATACCCCGTCCGGTACCGTCCGCATCAATGCCAGCCAGCACGCTATTGATAAAGTGCTCCTGCCGAAGCTGGCGGTATTTAAACAACGCTATCCTGATATCCGCCTGGAACTGATCGGCGAAAGCCGGTTTGTCGATATTATCGCGGAGCGGTTTGATGCCGGGGTGCGTCTGGGGCCGGAAGTCGGCGGCGGCATGGTGGCGGTGCGCATTTCGCCAGATATGGAGATGGTTGTTGTCGGCACGCCCGAGCATTTTCGCCGCTACGGCTTTCCGCAAACGCCCGCAGATTTAGTGATTCATCCCTGCATCGCCTATCAGTTTGGCGACGGAAGCCTGTACGGCTGGGAGCTCGATCAGGACGGTAAAAAAATCACCCATCGTCCGCAGGGGCAGTGGGCCTTTGCTGACAGCTATATGGAGGCAAAAGCCGCCAGGTTGGGTCTGGGTCTGGCTTATGTCCCGCAGGAGCTGGTCGCCGACGACTTAGAGCGAGGCGCGCTTATCAGAGTTTTGCAACGCTACAGCCAGCGGCTGGAAGGCTCTTTTCTCTATTATCCCCATCGCAACGTGTCGCCCGCGCTGCGGGCGGTGATTGACACCCTGAGAATCTAAGCCGTCATTCCTGAGGGGCATAACCTTCTCCGGGGCACTTTCTGGTCGATGACAGGCGCTACCGTTACTGTTTAACGTCGCATCGCGTCTTTGACAATAAGCTCTCTAGCCACTCGGTAAACGCCCGCACTTTGCGTGAGAGATGGCGGTGCGGATACAAGAGTGACAGTTTGCGGTCGGGGGAGGGGTTGTCGGGTAAGACTTCCACTAAAAGGCCGCGGTCGAGATAAGGTTGTAAAAAAAGGTTCATTCCCTGAACTAATCCCAGCCCCGCCAGGCCTGCCGATAAATAAGTTTCAGAGTTATCGATGACCAGCTTACCGGGAAGCGTCATTTCGGTGATACCCTCTGGCGTCGCAAAGGTCCACGGCATAATTTGCCTGCTGCTGCTGTTAATCCAGTTGATAGCCTGATGATCCTGCAAATCCTCCAGCGTTTGCGGCGCGCCGTGGCTCGCAATATAGGCCGGGCTGGCGCAGGTCGTCATTTTAATGCTGCCCAACTTGCGGGCGATATAGTCCCCGTCATCCAGTTGACCCACCCGCAGCAGGCAGTCAAGCCCATCGCGCAGCATATCCTGACGGCGGTCCGAGCTACTGAGGATGATTTCGACGCCAGGATGCTGACGATAAAAATCAGGCAGATGGGGAACGACCAATAACGTCGCAAAAGCGACAGGCATGTCGACTCGCAGCTGGCCGTGCAATACCCGGTCTGTACCAAACGACTCCAGCAACGCATCCGCCTGGGAGAGTAAAGGTTTGCTCTGACGATAAAACGCTTCCCCGTCAGGCGTCAGGTTAATACGACGCGTTGTTCGCTGCAGCAAACGTGTGCCGCAGTGCTGCTCCAGCAGCTGCAAGGCTTTCGTAACGGCGGGACGATGGATTTGCAGATGTTCCGCCGCCTGAGTAAAACTGCCCGCCTCGACAATTTCAATAAAAATGCGAATCGATTCGAAGAGATTTATTTGCATAGTTAGTTTCTTTTGCCCACATCGGGAGATTTCATTGTTACTGATTTTATAATAGTGATGAACTTTTTTGGCTATTTTTCTAAATAATCTTACGGCCTACACTCCTTCCACTAAGAAACTGAACCGCGCCATAGCGCTATTGTGAAGGATATTGCACCATGAAAAATAACCGTATCTGTCAGATCCTGAATATAGAAAAACCGGTTATTCAGGGGCCGTTATCGTGGCTGACCGATGCCCGTTTAGTCGCCGCCGTCAGCAATGCAGGTGGGCTTGGTGTGCTGGGGCCCAATGCGGGTTTAACCGCTGAGACCGCGGTTTCTACGCCGGAAGAAACCGCTGAAAAAATGCGCGAAGAGATCCGCAAAACCAAACGGCTGACCGAAAAGCCTTTCGGCGTGAACCTGATCCCATTGCCTGAAAACGATATCTGGACCCCGCCTATTCTGCAGGTGGTAAAAGAAGAGGGCGTCAGGGCCGTGGTGTATACCGGTTACGGTGAAGGGGCACTCATACCGGCGCTATTCAACGAATTAAAAGAGGCAGGTATTGCTGTCATTTACCGTGATATCAATCCGACGCCTGAAAATACCCGCCTTGCTGAAGCCGCTGGCGCCGATATCATCGTCGCGACCGGTTTTGATGAGGGAGGGACATTGCCGGGTACCGTGCTGGGAACCTTTTCAATCGTGCCGCTGATTGCCGATGCGGTGGATCGCATTCCGGTGATGGCGGCTGGCGGTATTACCGACAACCGTACCGCCAGAGCGGCGCACGCGCTCGGCGCGGAAGGGATATTTGCCGGTTCGGTTTTTATCGCGACGGAAGAAAGCAGAGTGCCGGCCTCAGTCAAAAAAAGAATTATTGCCGCCAATGGCCTTGATTTACGGCTTTTCCGCACGCTGCCGCATTTCTATCGCTCGCTGCCGGGCAGGCTGGCCGAAACACTGGTGTCGATGGATAAAGCCGGCGCCAGCCGCGAGGCGCTCGGCGAAGCCATGGGGGGATTACGCGGCTTGCGTATCGGCATGCTGGAAGGCAACGCTGAGGAAGGCTATATCTCGCTCGGCACTGGGATCGGCAACATTCGCAGCGTCAAAAGCGTAGCGAGCGTTGTGAATGAGCTGACGATTAGTTAGAGATTCTGTTTTGTGCGGGTTACTACGGCTTTCCGTCTGACGCTATTTTTCTGACGCCTTGCGCCAGAAAAATAGCCTGGCGATTCGATTCAGAAGGGGAGGAGCGTTCGGTTGAACAAGATGCTGTTACGCTGCTCTCCGGGGATAAATGTTTCCAGGCTGCGAATCTGGTCCCGGATAAGAGCTTAACGTTTCCACTCTGGGGCTGATCATTGCTCTTGTCTTCAACGAAGGCTTTGCGGGCTCCGGCCGACTACCTTACCTATCTTTTCAGGTCGCGTTTTTTCTCAGTGCGCTGCGGGGTGAAAATAAAGCTTGCTATCGATCGGCATCTATGTGATTAATAGCAGGTCGATTTACTACACAGATCCAGTAATAAACGGTTTAGTGAAGCAGTTCTCATCTCAAGCGTTATCCATAGATAATCCTTCTTTAGACTCTCCTTATCGTGATTAATTAAGCTCTGTGAAGCGAATAATTTTAAAGTTTTTTGAACCTGCGACAACGATGACGGTCTAAACCCGAGTAGACAGGTTCACAAACTGGCGCAAACGGCGATAGAGAAGGGATTGGCCTGGAATTTTCCGTTTAGCGTGCAAAAGTGCATAAGAGATAACGTTATCCCAATAGCACACGATTATTTTATTGAAATCTACCGAACATTACGTGCCCTCGGGCAAACTAAGAAATTAACAACATTAAAAAATCGCTGGTGCAGTAATAGAGTTCAGTCTGAAGTGCGCTTCAGAGGTATCTATAAGCAGTAATGACAATGATGTCATTGTTATTCTCAACCATTCAGAGCAGCGTTTTCACGCTGTGACAGAAAAGCCGGGAAGGTGTTTTCTGTGAAATATGGCTAAATGTCCCTGCGGTAGAGAATGTTGTAGCAAAAAGAGGCTAACATCATGATTGACCACATTCATTTCAGATGCCCATGCTGTCATGGGTCGCAGTACAGAACATCCACCTACGATGTTTCTGAAAAAAATCCGTTTGGCGCGAAATGCATTTTTTGTAAATCCGCGATGATTACATTCGATAATATCGCAGCGCATATGTCCAGAAACTCGGCATCGCTTGAGTTACGGAAGTAAGATTGGGCCCTTGAAAAGGGCCTTTGATATCTGAATCGTAAGCGTTATTACCATTTCGATCGGCTGCCTGCGGGCAGCTTTTTAGTTTGTTTAAATTCAAATCAGACCGTACTTTTCTTATCTTTGCAGATGTGAGTAAATGCGTAGTCTCGCAATTCTTGCGGAAAACTTGTTGCGTTCTATAATTTTTAAACCAGAACTCATCTGGTATTCCTATGCATATCCTACCGCCCGTCCGCCCGGAAGCGAGTATCCCGCGTTTAACGGCGCTCCTGACACCGATTGCCGAAAAATGAACGTTGAGCCGCGAAAACGTATGACCAGGACACATAAAAATCAACCACAGCTGTACCTTTTTATCAACGGAGGAGATAGGACCGCTTCCCGAACAGACACGGATGCGCCTATCTATTCTGGGTTATATTCAGGGGGGGACCCACTTATCACATAGCAGTGTATTAAACGTATTATCGGCGTTAAAATGTGGTAACTATATTACGTTTAAATACGGGGGACTTGATTGGCGTGAATAAGTTACCCGAGCGGTTTTAGGGCTGGCGGGTTGTCCAAATTTAAATAATAAAACGATTATCAGCGCGGTGTTAATATTTTATTGTAGACCCACTTAATATTTACGATGACATTTATTCGACAACGGGTCGACAACGAGATGATTATGAAGAAGACGCTTATTACGTTAATTATTGCCCATGCTTTTACGGCGACGGCAGCTTTTGCTGCTGCGGAGACAGGAACCTGGTACGCGGGATCTAAATTTGGCTGGTCGCACTACGGCGATTCCAGCACCGATCGGCAAGTCGATGTCGACCGCGATAACGTCGGCGGCGGTGTGTTTACCGGCTATCAGATTAACCCCTGGCTGGCGGTTGAAGGTGGCTATGACTATTTAGGCAATATGGGTATCAATGGTCGCCATGGCGCATCCGGTTCGCAAATGAAAAGTCAGGGACTACAGCTTTCGTTGAAGGCCAGTTATAGCCTGACCAGCGACTGGGATCTTTACGGCCGGGCAGGGATGATGGGCTATCGCGCGGAATCCGACGTGAATGGAAAAAATCGATTTGACACCGGCGTGCGCCCGGTACTGGCTTTCGGCACCGAATATGCATTTAATGACAGATGGTCGGGACGTCTGGAGTACCAGTGGGTCAACAATGTGGGTAACGAAAATCAAATTGGCGTGAGCAGCGATGTAAACTCCATGATGGCGGGCATCAGTTACCGTTTTGGGCAATAAAAGCATCGTCCCGGAAAGAGCGTCCTTTGAATAAAAAGGGGGCTCTTTATCTGCTGGTAATAGACCTATGGTCATAATTACAGTATATAATTGGTCGTCATGGCACCTGAGAAAAGTGTGATCGTGATCAATGTTGATAATCGCCAATGCCCTTAAATATGACACAGGGGAAATAAATGTAATAAATTAATGGTGATTTTTTATGGCGATTAAGGACTTTTTTATACAAACAACACCCGGGCGACGTCGTTATGGCGTAGCGCTATTTGTCGGGGTGATTGCAGGAATTATGTCGGCGTTTGTTAAATGGGGGGCTGAAGTTCCATTACCGCCGCGTACTTTCTCCGGCGGCAGAGATGAGTTTAATCCACCTTATCTTTTCTTACGCGACTATCTGGGAATTGACCCAACGCATACGGTATATACTTTCTCCGAACACATCATCAATCCGGTGATGGTCACGCATATTATATTCTCGCTGGTGTTTGCCGTTGGCTATTGTGTCGTCGCGGAAGTCTTTCCGAAAGTGAAATTATGGCAGGGAGCATGGGCGGGAATTGTCGCCACCATCGCCGTTCACTGGATCTCATTTCCGCTACTGGGGCTGACGCCTTCGTTATTGAATATTCCTGCCGATGAGTATATTTCGGAATTGCTGGGGCATATTTTTTGGTTCTGGGCCATTGAGATGATTCGTCGCGATCTTCGCAACCGCATTACCCATGAACCTGACGCCGAAGTACCTCTTGACGCGCCGTTCAGATAATTCATCTCAAAAGAACCCGTGCTGTCACGGGTTCTTTTGACAGGACAGGAGAGAGATTACAGCAGCGTATTCAGGGCGAAGTTAAGGATCTTCTCACCATCAAATGAGGCATAGGGCAAACTTTCAATAACGGCAATGTCTTGTGGTGCCTGCGGTGCGCGAGTGAATTGCTCGACCTTATACTGGATATGCGGGGCAACCAGCACGGCATCGTAAGCGGGAGCGACGCTAAAGAAATTTTCAACCCCAACGGCGCTGATTAATAAATCCAGTTGCCGATCGTCAGCAATTTTTTGCATTCTGCGGGCAATAATCCCTGCCGTTTCGCCAAACAAACAGCATATTAATAGTTTTTTCACGGTTTAACCCTCGGTAAGATACCGCAGCTACAATATTCCTCCCTCGGCAACGAAAATGCGCGATGTATCAATATTCCAGGTTAATTTATGAGGATGTTTTTATTCTGCTGGCGAGCATCACAGGCGCTAAAAACGAAGGCCCCTGTGATGCTGGGAATCGCGGGGATAACGCTCAGGCTACTTTTTTTTACGTGAAATCTGAAAGCGATCGCCGGCTCGCGTAAGCTTCGCTCCATTCGTACAGTACTCGATAGCAAAATTAAAAAATTCATCAGAGTCGAGCTCGAAATCCAGTTCGAGTTTAATGGCGTCGCCGGACTGCAGAAGCTGCTTTGCCTGTTCCAGATTACTGGCTTTAACTGTTCCCATCTCTTCACCTCGTTTTAGCGCTGGTGGCGTCCGGGCTTATCCTACAGGCTTTGTTTTACGATCGCGTGACACGGCTTTTCTTATGCTTTCCGCCGTTCGTCCATCGTTACCATCGCTAGGCGAATAAGCCGATAGCGATGGTATGGCGTACAATATCAGTCGACGTTATTGAAGTAGTCCCGCGCCGCCGCCTCAACGTTCTTTGCCTCAAGGCCGGTTTTCTCGGTGATTGAGGCAATAAACGGCTTGAACTTCTCCGTCATTACATGCCCTCCGTCCCAATGAGCGACATAAAAGCGGCACTGATAACGATAAAAGTGGAGAGTTTTGTCTCCTAACGTGTAATACATATGAATCTCCGGTTCAGTATGTCGGGTGGACCACAACAGGCTATGAGCAAAGTACGCCTCAACGGATTCTATCCTCCTCCCAATTTGCGGAAATTTCCAGCATGCAGTACAAAACCATCTGTAATACGTACGAGGAAGGCGTCCTGTGCAAACCCGGATGCAAAATTCAGCGCAACTTCAACGTCTTCGCACCAATCTCTGACGGGCGACTTGAAAAACTCGGATGAACTATTGATACTGTATATAAATACAGTATTGCCACGGGTGACTCTAATATGATGTTTTATCAACCGGTTGAATTGCGAAAGATCGTGTCGATTCCGCTGTTTAGCGACCTTGTTTCATGCGGCTTTCCCAGCCCCGCACAGGATTACATTGAGAAGGGGATAGATCTCAATGAGCTTTGTATCAGCCATCCCGCGGCGACCTATTTTGTCATGGCGACGGGCACGTCAATGGTTGATGCCGGCATTTATGAAGGCACGCTGCTGGTGGTGGACCGTGGCCTGAAAGCGAAACATGGTGATATCATCATCGCCTCCGTCGGCGGCGAGTACACGGTTAAACGCCTCTGTACGCACCCCATCATGCAACTCTTGCCGATGAATCCAGATTTTCCACCCATTGTGCTGCACAACGACGGTGAGGCGCTGGAGATTTTTGGTGTCGTCACTTTCAGCATCAACAGGCTTCGCTGATGTTTGCCCTGGTCGATGTGAATTCATTTTATGCCAGCTGTGAAACGGCCTTTCGCCCTGATTTACGCGGGCGTCCGGTGGTGGTGTTGAGCAACAACGATGGCTGCGTCATCGCCAGGAATCACGAGGCTAAACGGCTGGAGATTCCAATGGGCGCGCCCTATTTCAAAGTGAAATCACAGTTTGAACGCCATCAGGTGGCGGTGTTTAGCAGCAACTATGCCCTTTATGGCGATATGTCCCATCGGGTCATGACGATTCTCGAAGAGCTGGCCCCCGCGGTTCATCAATATTCTATTGATGAAGCGTTCGTGAATTTGGCCGGGATCCATCGTTCTGAGGAGCTTGAGTCATTTGGTCGCCATGTGCGTAGTACATTACTCCAGTGTACCGGTCTGACGGTGGGGGTAGGGATCGGGCCGACGAAAACGCTGGCTAAGCTGGCTAATTATGCGGCCAAAAGGTGGCCAAAGTTCGAGGGCGTGGTCGATCTCTCCTTACCGGTCAGGCAGAGAAAGTTGCTGGAGAAGGTGGTCGTCGGTGAGGTCTGGGGGGTAGGGCGCCGCATTGCGAAAAAGCTCAATGATATGGGGATCAACACGGCGCTTCAGCTGGCCGAGACGCCCGCTTCGCTTATCAGAAAACATTTCAGCGTCGTGATGGAGCGCACCGTGCGGGAACTGAGAGGCGAGCCCTGCCTTGAGCTGGAAGAGTATATGCCGACTAAACAGCAAATTATCTGCTCGCGTTCATTCAGTCAGAAGGTGAGTGAATACGGGGCGATGCGTGAAGCGGTATGCAGCCATGCGGTCCGCGCCGCCGAGAAGCTGCGCGCGGAGCATCAGTACTGCCGCTATATTTCCGTTTTTGTGAAGACCAGCCCGTTTGCGGGTAATGAAGTCTATTACGGCAATGATGCCGGCACGAAAATCCACATCCCGACCCAGGATAGCCGGGATATCATCGCGGCGGCGCTAAAATGCCTGGACACCATCTGGCGAGAGGGATACCGATATCAAAAGTGCGGCGTGATGCTGGGCGATTTCTTTAGCCAGGGGGTGGCGCAGTTAGGCCTGTTTGACGACTATCGGCCGCGCGCGAATAGTGAACAGCTGATGACGGTTCTTGATTCTGTTAATCGACGTGAAAAAGGCCGGCTCTGGTTTGCCGGGCAGGGGATAGAGCGCAGCTGGGAGATGAAGCGGCAGATGCTGTCGCCAGCCTACACCACCCGGCTCAGCGATTTGCTGCGGGTGAAACTGTAGGCTGTCATTAAAGGGGGCGACAATCCCTCAGACATATTGCGCAGCGCTTATTGCAGACCCGCCAGTTCATCTGCGGTCAGCGCGAGAGTTTGCGTTGTACCGCTCTCGGCGGATTGCACAGCCGCTTCCAGCACCGCCATCACGGCGAGCGCCTCTAATGGCGATACCGGATTGTTGATTTTGCCGGTCAGCGCGTCGCGGACGTGAATATAGTACTGGCGCTGATCGCCTCGTGGCGCGCTGATTTCACTGGCGCGCAGGTCCGCGTCAAACACCACCAGGCTATCGTCGTCCGCGCCCCAGCTTTCGCTGCCCGGAATCACGCCCGCCAGCAGCTGGCTCTCCTGCTGGTCTGCGCGTTGTTTGACGGCGCTGCCTTTATCGCCATGGACGGTAAAGCGCGATACGCCACCTGCGACCAGCATGCTGCAGTGCAGAATCACTTTGTGCTGCGGATAGTTCAGCACCACGTGCGCCCAGTCATTGATCTCCGCGCCTTCACGCAGAGTGGCGATGTTCCCCTGCACCGACTGCGGCAGGCCGAACAGCTGCAGCGCCTGGTCGATCAGATGCGGGCCTAAATCAAACCACAGGCCGCTGCCCGGTACGTTCTGCTCCCGCCAGCGGACGCGTACTTCCGGGCGGAAGCGGTCAAAATGGGATTCAAAATGTTTAACTTTTCCGATGAGCTCCTGTTCGATAACCTGCTTCACGGCCAGATAATCGCTGTCCCAGCGGCGGTTATGAAACACTGACAGCACCCGCTGTTTCTCTTCCGCGAGCGCAATCAGTTCGCGGGCTTCCTGCATATCAAGGGTAAACGGTTTGTCGACAACGACGTGCTTGCCGGCGTTTAAGGCCAGACGGGCAAGCGGAGCGTGGGTGGCGTTAGGAGAGGCGATAACCACCAGATCGACATCCGGATGCTGAATGGCCTCTTCAGGTGATGCGATGACGGTGACATTCGGCAGGTCGCGTTTCACTTTATCTTCATCGCGCGAGGCGACAATCGCCAGATTCAAGCCGTTGACGGACTGGATCAGCGGAGCATGAAAAGTTTTGCCGACGAATCCGTAGCCAATCAGGGCAATATTAATATTCTTACCGTTAGTCATAAGCATCTCCGCGTTCTTAAGCATCAGCGATAGTGAGTTGTATTGAGCCGTTATCCTTCAGTTCTTCCCATGGCCGATCAAGAAAGAGCTGGTGGATGTCGGCGAGTCCGGCAACCAGCCAGGGCTCGCAGTGATTGAGTTTCATATGATCGGCCACCAGCCAATGTTCCGCGCTGGCCGCCAGCATGGCGCGCTTAACTTCAGCGTCCGCCTCCTGGCTGGCGCTGAGACCGAGATCGGCATGGAGCGCGCAGGCGCCGAGAATAGCGATATCCGCCCGATAGCGTTCCAGTAGCGAAACCGTAGCGCTACCGGCAAAAAGGCGCTGCTGTATATCCCATTTCCCCCCCAGCAAAATAAGCTGAATATCCGCACGCGCGCTGAAGTGCTGGGCGATATCCAAAGAGGTGGTGATCACCGTCATCGGGCCCTGTATCTGAGCGGCGACGGCCAGCACGGTACTCCCCGCGTCAAGGAACAGCGTGGATCCGCCGGGGATTTTCTCCGCCACCATTTTACCTAAGCGCTGCTTGATATCCGGTAGCAGCGTATTCCTGTTCTGGCGATTCATGATGGAGAGATTGAGCGCGATAGCGCCGCCGTGGTTTTTCTGGGCCAGCCCCTGTTTCTCGAGGTCGCTGAGATCGCGGCGCAGCGTATCTGCAGAAACCTGCAGGTTATCGACCAGCTCACTGATAGTGACCTGGCCTTTTTCGCTAAGAATATCAATTAGATATTTCTGTCTGGCCGTTTTGTGCATAATCTAAACCCGCAAAATGCTGCAATAAATCGCATAATACAGCATTTTACCGAAAAAGGAATGCGCCGAACGTGATGCCCCACAGAGGTGACGTTTTGTTGAATGCTTACGCAGGATAGTTTGTCACTCTTCCATTTTTCCGCCGGGGAGTCCTCCCCTCTGGCAGCCAATAACCTCTGAGAAGATCAACAATGCAAGTTATGAATAGTCTAAAATTATACCGAAAAATAACTTGAGTTAATGAGTGTATTTAGATGAGAATTCACTTCAGCCGTAATAGCGTTGGTTTTTACGATGCTTGATTGTAAGCCGGCCGGCCTGGCTGGCGACGCTCCGGCGAGCGTAAATATAATCCATGTGAATGGTATAAGGTTTTTTGCAATATCCTTTTTTAGTCAAGATGAGGGATATTAATCCACAGCGGGGCGGGGAGGTTTTAATTAGCCCGTGTGATTCGCTGCGCCAGAACGCTATTTCTACTTAAATTTCGTGGGGCGCCAGTTCTCAGGTCGAAAAATAATGTTTATTTATATCGTGTTTTGTAAAACGACGATAGCGGTACTTTGCGTATCGTTAGCTGTCTGGATAATACTTGATTTACTATCTTCAGCAGGCTAAGCCAATGTTGAATATCGTCATTAAAAATAACAATCAGTTTTTTAATTTAGGATTTCACTTTATATTACAGAGCATCTTCCCGGAGTACTCATTATCTACACAATGTGCTGCATCGCTTAATGAACGGATCGGGCAGGATGCTGATGTGGTCGTGCTGGATTTATGCCGCGGAGCTGAATTCGTATGTCATCCGGAGTTGTTAAATCGGAAACCGGGATTGCTGATTGGCCTGGTTGCCAGGCAAAATCAACGGGGGAGAGGCGCTTTGCCGCTCTGCCTGGAAGAGATCGTCTTTGTTGGGCGCGATGAGAAAATCTCTCAGGTTATGGCGAAAATTAAACTCTCATGGATTCTGGTTCCACCGGCAGCGGAACAAAAATCGGTGTTACGATGCGAGCGTTGCCCGCAGAGAAGGCTATCTCCACAGCAGCGAATCATCGCGGCGGCAATCTACCAGGGGCTAACGGTGAACGCGATTGCCCGAGAACTTTCGCTTTGCAATAAAACGGTTTTTGCACATAAGCGTCTGATTATGTCTAAATTTCATCTACGCAACGACTTAGACCTGTTGCTATTTCTGCGCTATCTGAATAGCGCCAAAGGCCACAGTTAAACTTGCAAAGCAGCAATATCGCTCTATTCTTATTTTGCTTATTAACATAGAGGAAAAAAGTATGTGTACCCATTTGCATGACAACGCTCGTCAATACGCAGAAGAGAAAAAGTGAACGGCTCCTGCTAGCCTGCCTTCCCGTCAGCCCAGCGTCTGGCGGAGAGTGATAATGCAGGTTAGACACAGTATTGCAAGGTACATCCACAACCCGCCGCCGGCGGGTTCTTTTTTTCAGACTCCTCGCTTTTCGCCAGTGAATACAGCAGCATGCCCTGATTAGCTCTTGCGTAACCGTCGCGTAAGGCTAGACTACGGAAATGTGCATGAGTTAACGGAGGTCCAGTGGACGCCATTAAGGGATCGGAACTGAACGTGCCGGATGCCGTTTTTGCATGGGTGTTCGACGGGCAGGGCGGCGTAAAGCCGTTGGTCGATAGTGACACCATTGATAAAGAGCATCCTTGCTGGCTGCATCTCAACTATACCCATGTTGATAGCGCGGAATGGCTGGCATCAACGCCGCTGCTGCCCAATAACGTGCGCGATGCGCTGGCCGGCGAGAGCACTCGCCCGCGTGTGACGAGGATTGGCGATGGGGCTTTAATCACGCTGCGCTGTATTAACGGCAGTACCGATGAGCGCCCGGACCAACTGGTCGCGATGCGTCTTTATATGGACGAGCGTTTGATTGTCTCCACCCGGCAGCGCAAAGTCCTGGCGCTGGATGATGTGCTCGGCGATTTGCGTGAGGGAAACGGCCCAGTTGACGGCGGTGGCTGGCTGGTGGATGTTTGCGATGCGCTAACCGATCACGCCAGCGAGTTTATCGAGCAGCTTCACGACCGGATTATCGATCTGGAAGATGATTTGTTGGATCAGCAGGTCCCGCCGCGCGGTTTCCTCGCGTTACTACGTAAACAGCTTATCGTCATGCGCCGCTATATGGCGCCGCAGCGTGATGTGTATGCAAGGCTTGCCAGCGAGCGTCTGCCGTGGATGACGGACGACCATCGGCGACGGATGCAGGATATTGCCGAACGTCTGGGGCGAGGTCTGGATGAGATTGATAGCTGCATCGCCCGCACGGCGATCATGAGCGATGAAATCGCGCAAATTATGCAGGAGTCGCTATCGCGTAGAACTTATACGATGTCGCTGATGGCAATGGTTTTTCTACCCAGCACTTTTTTAACCGGACTCTTTGGCGTCAACCTCGGCGGCATTCCCGGCAATAGCTGGCATATGGGTTTTTCTATTTTCTGCATAATGTTAGTCGTTCTCATTGGGGGTGTTACATGGTGGTTGCATCGTAGTAAATGGTTGTAAAGAATCGTCTTTTGGCGCGGTGATGATGATGAAAATCCGGCAATGTTTGAGCGAAATCAATAAACTGTCTACCCATTCAGGGCAATATCTCTCTCGCAGGTGAATGCAACGTCAAGCGATGGGCGTTGCGCTCCATATTGTCTTACTTCCTTTTTTGAATTACTGCATAGCACAATTGATTCGTACGACGCCGACTTTAATGAGTCGGCTTTTTTTTGCGCTCTGTTTCTCAGCTTCTACGCTTAACTGGTGTACCCGCCCATAACCGGGAGTCAATATGCGTATTCATTCGCTGAACTCAATCCCCATTCCGCCGGAACCCAACGATCCTGTACCGGTCCACGATCCTAAACCCCGCCCGCGCCCGTTACCCGACCCACCGCCTGACGATGAGCCGATTAAATTGTCGCATCGGGAGCGGAGATCTGCGACGATACGCGCCAGCAGATTGTCCGCCCCTAAATGTAATGCGAGAAATAATTGTGACCGCTTTTTCAACTCTGAATGTTTTGCCCGCCGCCCAGCTCACTAACCTGAATGAACTAGGGTATCTTTCGATGACCCCGGTTCAGGCGGCGGCTTTGCCGGCTATTCTTGCGGGTAAAGATGTCCGCGTGCAGGCAAAAACCGGCAGCGGTAAAACGGCGGCATTCGGCCTCGGATTGCTCCAGCACGTTGACGCCTCTCTGTTCCAGACGCAGTCGCTGGTGCTGTGTCCGACCCGCGAACTGGCGGATCAGGTCGCTGGTGAGCTGCGTCGTCTGGCGCGCTTTCTGGCGAATATTAAAATTTTGACCCTCTGCGGCGGCCAGCCTTTCGGCGCCCAGCGCGACTCGCTACAGCATGCGCCGCATATTATCGTCGCCACGCCGGGGCGTTTGCTCGATCACCTGCAAAAGGGCACCGTGTCGTTGGACGCGCTACAAACGCTGGTGATGGACGAAGCGGACCGCATGCTGGATATGGGGTTTAGCGACGCCATTGATGAAGTGATCCGCTTTGCGCCGGCTTCGCGCCAGACGCTGTTGTTTTCCGCTACCTGGCCGGAAGCGATCGCGGCGATTAGCGGCCGTGTGCAGAACAACCCGCAGACCATTGAAATTGATGCCGTTGATGCGTTGCCAGCTATTGAGCAGCAGTTTTTTGAAACTTCGCAACACGGAAAAATCACGCTGTTGCAAAAGCTGCTGAGCCAGCATCAGCCCGCTTCCTGTGTGGTGTTCTGCAATACCAAAAAGGATTGTCAGACTGTCTGCGATTCGCTAAACGCCGCTGGCCAGAGCGCTCTGTCGCTGCACGGCGATCTTGAACAGCGCGACCGCGACCAGACGCTGGTACGCTTTGCTAACGGGAGCTCGCGCGTGCTGGTAGCGACCGACGTTGCCGCCCGCGGGTTAGATATCAAGTCGCTCGAGCTAGTGGTGAACTACGAGCTGGCCTGGGACCCGGAGGTTCACGTGCACCGCATTGGTCGTACCGCTCGCGCGGGCGAAAGCGGTCTGGCGATTAGCCTCTGCGCGCCGGAAGAGGCGCAGCGCGCGAATATTCTTGCCGAAATGTTGCAAACAAAGCTCAACTGGATGAACGGGCCGGCAAATAGTACTATTGTGCCGCTGAAGGCAGAGATGGCCACGCTGTGTATTGATGGCGGAAAAAAAGCGAAGATGCGCGCGGGCGATGTACTGGGGGCGTTGACCGGTGATATCGGCCTTGATGGCGCGGACATCGGCAAGATCGCCGTTCATCCGGCGCATGTCTACGTTGCCGTGCGCCAGGGCGTAGCGCATAAAGCGTTTAAGCAGCTGCAAAACGGGAAGATTAAAGGTAAGACCTGCCGGGTTCGTTTGCTGAAATAAGCGCGAAAAAAGCGTCTCAGGCGCGCGCCTGAGACGTAAAGACGTTATTTTACTTCCACCACATTCAGGCGCAGTTCATCCAACTGCGCGTCATCCTCTTCCGGCTGCCAACCGGCCGGCTGCATCGGGATCTCTTCGCGATCGAACGCCAGGTCGCCGCCGTCAATCACCGCAGAACCGTGATGAATGCCCTTAAAATCGAACAGGTTAACGTCGCTAAGATGGGAAGGCACCACGTTCTGCATCGCGCTAAACATCGTTTCGATGCGCCCTGGATAGCGTTTGTCCCAGTCGCGTAGCATATCGGCAATCACCTGGCGCTGGAGGTTGGGCTGCGAACCGCACAGATTACACGGAATAATCGGAAAACCTTTCGCCTGGGAGAAACGCTCAATATCTTTTTCCCGGCAGTAGGCCAGCGGGCGAATCACGATATGTTTACCGTCGTCGCTCATCAACTTCGGCGGCATACCTTTCATCTTCCCGCCGTAGAACATGTTCAGGAACAGGGTCTGCAGGATATCGTCGCGGTGGTGGCCCAGGGCGATTTTGGTCGCGCCCAGCTCTGAAGCGGTGCGGTAAAGAATGCCGCGGCGCAGACGTGAGCAGAGCGAGCAGGTGGTTTTACCTTCCGGAATTTTTTCTTTAACAATGCCGTAGGTATTTTCTTCAACAATCTTGTATTCAACGCCCAGCTGCTCAAGATATTCCGGCAGGATATGTTCGGGGAAGCCCGGCTGTTTTTGATCGAGGTTGACCGCCACGAGGGAGAAGGAAATTGGCGCGCTTTTCTGCAAGTTGCGCAAAATCTCCAGCATGGTGTAGCTGTCTTTACCGCCGGAGAGGCAAACCATGATGCGGTCGCCTTCTTCAATCATATTAAAATCGGCAATGGCCTCGCCGACGTTACGGCGCAGGCGCTTCTGCAATTTGTCGATATTGTATTTTTCTTTCTTGCTAATTTCTTGATTCTGCAGCATTTAATAATGGCTCAATTCATAGTGTGGCATCAGAAGCGCACGCGTTCTGCCAGCATGATTATGGCATTCTGCTGGTGCGTAGCATGTGGCGTGTATGGTACGGATTAGCGAAGGGAATGTCAGCACATTTAAGGTTAAATAAGCCCGGCGGGATAAAAGACAAAAAGCCCGCACAGCGGCGGGCAGAGTCGGTTTACCGCACGACCAGCACCGAACATTCCGCATGGCGGACAACGGCGGCGGCGTTAGAGCCCAGCAGGTAGGTGGTGATATCGGGACGGTGCGAAGAGATAATCACCAGGTCCGCGGGAAGAGACTTCGCCATAGCAAGGATTTTATCTTTCGGCGAGCCCTCTGAAACGTGAAAATGGATACGGTCTTCGGGGATATTAAACTTTTTCACAATCTCTTTGAGCCGCGATTCCGATTCGGCTTTGAGGTCATCCATCGCCGGCAGCTCTGCGGTGTAGGCCATTCCCAGCGAAGCGTAATAGGGAAGGGAGGGAATGACGGTCAGGAAATGCACCTCGGCATCATCGATTCTGGCTTCAGCTTCAACATGCTTGATAACACGATCGGTTAATTCTGTATCAGAAATATCGATGGGCACAAGAATCATTCTGTTCATAAAACCTCCTGTTTAAGTAACCACTTAAAGTGTAGGTCATCCAGGCGATTATTGTACATTGCGCGCAATCACACTTTGGCCATCAGGCGCAGCGGCGTTCGGTAAATTTTCCTTTAATGACGCCATCGTAAAAACGACCTTTAGAAACCACCAGGAGAAAGTCGCGGAAAATGCGCGGCGGGACACCGATATACTGCAGCGTTTGGTTATCGCGAAAACGGATTTCAAGAATGCCGGCGGACTCATCATAGGCGACGGAGGTGATTCGGGATGAGGTTACGGGGTGATGTTGCATGGCGGGCGTCCTCTACGGCTGCGGCAATTCCAGGTAGCAATATATCATTTAACGGACGATTATTTTAAGGTAATCGATATATTGTTTTGCTTTGAATGCCGGCGATGGCAGGGAGGGGAAGAGAAAGCCCGCCGTTGCCAGCGGGCCCGGACATTAGAACTGGTAAACCAGGCCTAATGCGACGACGTCATCCGTAGAGATGCCGTTGTTAGAATAGAAGCTATCGTCTTCATCCAGCAGGTTGATTTTGTAATCAACGTAGGTAGACATATTACGGTTGAAGTAATAAGTCGCGCCAATGTCAGCATATTTAACCAGATCTTTGTCGCCATCGGTTTTGCTCAAATCTTTACCTTTAGACATCAGGAAAGAAACCGCCGGACGCAGACCAAAGTCGAACTGATACTGCGCAGTCACTTCGAAGTTCTGGGTTTTATTGGCAACGCCGTTACCGTCGCCGTAAGGCGTCATGTTGCGGGTTTCGGAATACATGGTCGCCAGATAGATGTTGTTGGCATCATATTTCAGGCCGGTGGTCCACGCTTCCGCTTTGTCACCGCCTGCGGTGGTCCGGGTCATCTGATCATTGGTACGGTCAGAAGAGGTGTATGCGGCAGCTGCGCTGATGCCCATACCGAAATCATAAGAAGTTGACAGACCAAAACCGTCGCCGTTGGCGTTACGTACGCTGCGATCGCCGTTGTTGGTGCCTTCACCGCTGCCGGCGTTTTCATTTTTACCCTGATACTGCAGGGCGAAGTTCAGGCCGTTAACCAGACCGAAGAAGTCATTGTTACGGTAGGTTGCAACGCCGTTAGCGCGGCCGGTCATAAAGTTATCGGCTTGGGAGTAGGAGTCGCCACCGAATTCTGGCAGCATATCGGTCCAGCCTTCTACGTCGTACAGTACGCCGTAGTTACGGCCATAGTCGAATGAACCGTAGTTAGCGAATTTCAGACCCGCAAACGCCAGACGGGTCCAGGACTGGTTGTCGGCGCCTTCGGTGTTGTTCGCCTGAACGTTATATTCCCACTGACCGTAGCCGGTCAGCTGATCGTTAATCTGAGTTTCGCCTTTGAAGCCAAGACGGACGTAGGATTGATCGCCATCTTTAGATGAATCATCGGAGAAATAATGCAGACCGTCTACCTTGCCATAGAGGTCCAGTTTATTTCCGTCTTTATTATAAATCTCAGCAGAGTGAGCAGCGCCAGCAGCTAATAATGCCGGGATAACGAGGGCCAGTACTTTTCTTTTCATTTAGACAATCCTTTAACGGTTTTTGTTTTAGCTTCCTCCTGGGAAGTGAACTCATGCTAAAGGAGCAAATAGAGATATGGTAAGTATCAATTGTTACGATATAAGTAAAATCTAAAATAAATAATTCAGATGAAATGATGATAATTATAATGAATGATTTGGCAGAAAATATACAAAATAAAAATTATACATGACGATTTTAATATCGTATTATCTGCTCGTTATATGCCTTTTATTGTCATTCAAGAATTTATATTGCCCTCGTTCCTGAGAATGGTTTTTGTTGAGCGGTAAAGCGACAAGCCCGAATGAATATTCGGGCTTTTTTTATGCGCGGATAAAAAATGGCAGCGAATTAGCTTTCGCTGGTGGGTTTTTCCGCCTTACCGGCCAACTGCGCCAGGAAGTCATAGCGTTTTTGTAGATCCGCGGTCGCATCTTTCCACAACTGTTCCGCAACTTCCGGCTGCTGCGCGTTCAGGCGACGGAAACGCTGTTCGTTCAGGAGCGTTTCGGCCAGCGCGTCTGACGGCGGACGGGAGTCCAGCGCCAGCGGAAGTTTACCTTCATCGGCACGACGCGGGTCAAAGCGATACAGCGGCCAGAATCCGGTCGCGGTCAGCTGACGCATCTGATCGTGGCTTAACGCCAGATCGTAACCGTGTTCTTCGCAAGGACTGTAGGCAATAATCAGCGATGGTCCCGGATACGCTTCCGCTTCCTGAATCGCTTTTACCGTTTGGTTGAGCTGCGCGCCAAGGGAAATTTGCGCCACATAAACATGACCGTACATCATCATGCTGACCCCAAGGTCTTTACGCGCTTTACGCTTGCCGTGCTCGCCAAATTTAGTCACCGCACCCAGCGGGGTAGCCTTCGATGCCTGGCCGCCGGTGTTGGAATAACATTGGGTATCGAGCACCAGAATATTGACGTTTTCGGTCAAGCTCAGCACGTGGTCGAGACCGCCAAAGCCGATATCGTAGGCCCAACCGTCGCCGCCGATTAGCCAGATAGATTTCTCGACCAGTGCGTCGGCGTCGGTTAACAGTTCCTTCGCTCCTTCTTCATTTGCCAGCACCTTGCGCAGTTCGTCCACCTGTTCGCGGCGTACCTCAGGCGTGGCCTCCGCGTGCAGCGCCTCGTTAAGCTCAGGCGGGAGTTTATCGACGAACTGCGATAGCAGACGCATTACGCGCTGACGATGCTGGTCGACGGTAAGGCGGAAGCCGAGGCCAAATTCGGCATTATCCTCGAATAGCGAGTTGGCCCATGCCGGCCCGCGGCCGTTGGCATCGGTGGTGTACGGCGTGGAAGGGAGGTTGCCGCCGTAAATCGATGAACAGCCGGTGGCGTTGGCAATCAGCATCCGGTCGCCGTAGAGCTGAGTCAGCAGCTTGATATACGGCGTTTCGCCGCAGCCGGAGCAGGCGCCGGAGTATTCAAACAGCGGACTGATCAGCTGCGAAGTGCGGATATCGATACGTTCCAGCTTGCTGCGGTCCATTTCCGGCAGATTGAGGAAGTAGTCATAATTGACTTTCTCCTCTTCAACATGTTCAAGGCGCGACATCATATTGATGGCCTTGATTTCCGGGTTCTGCCGATCTTTTGCCGGACAAACCTCGACGCACAGATTACAGCCGGTGCAATCTTCAGGCGCGACCTGCAGAACGTATTTCTGGCCGCGCATATCGCGGGATTTGACGTCCAGGGAGTGCAGACTGGACGGGGCATTTTCCATCGCCTCCGGGGTGACCACTTTCGCGCGGATTGCCGAGTGCGGGCAGGCGGCCACGCAGTGGTTGCACTGGGTACAAAGCTCTTCCTTCCAGATAGGGATCTCTTCGGCGATATTACGTTTTTCCCAGCGGGTGGTGCCCATCGGCCAGGTACCATCCGGCGGCAGGGCGGAGACCGGCAGCGCATCGCCGAGCCCGGCCAGCATGGCGGCGGTCACGGTTTTGACGAAATCCGGTGCGGCGTCGGAGACGACCGGCGGGCGATTCGGGCTGTTGGCATCGACCTGCTGCAGCGGCACTTCCGCCAGCGACTCGCGGGCCAGGGCCAGCGCCTGCCAGTTGCGTTCGACCAGTTCCTGACCTTTGCTGCTGTAGCTTTTCGCAATCGCGCCCTGCAGTTCCGCCAGCGCGCTATCACCCGGCAGGATCTGCGTCAGATGGAAAAACGCCATCTGCATAACGGTGTTGATGCGCGCGCCGAGGCTGCACTCGCGGGCGATTTTGGCCGCGTTAACGATATAAAACCGCGCTTTTTTCTGATTCAGCGTGGCCTGGACTTCCTGCGGCAGGCGCGACCAGACTTCCTCGGCGCTGTATGGGGTATTGAGCAGGAAAATACCGCCCGGCTTAAGACGCTCAACCATCTGATACTTGTCGATAAACTGCAGCTGGTGACAGCCAACGAAATCGGCCTGCGAAATCAGATAGGAAGAACGAATCGGCTTCTCGCTGACGCGCAAATGGGAAACCGTCAGGCCGCCAGCTTTTTTCGAATCATAGACGAAATAGCCTTGCGAGAACCACGGCGTCGAGTTACCGATAATCTTGATATTGTTTTTGGTGGCCGAGACGCTGCCGTCGCTGCCGAGCCCGTAAAACAGGGCTTCCAGCTTCGCCTCCGACGGCAGGGTATTTTCTACCAGCGGCAGGGAAAGGTTGGTGACGTCATCGTAGATGCCGACGGTAAAGCGTGGTTTGGGTTTGGCGGCGCTCAGTTCGTTGAAAATCGCCAGCACGCACTCCGGTCCGAACTCTTTTGATGAGAGACCATAGCGGCCGCCAATGGTACGCGGCAGCGTTTCCCGCTCGCCTCGGTTAAAGGCTTCCGCCAGCGCGGTCATCACGTCGAGATACAGTGGCTCAGCCTGGGCGCCCGGTTCCTTGGTTCGGTCAAGCACCGCAACGGCGCGGGCGCTAACCGGCAGCGCTTCCAGCAGATGGGCAGCGGAGAAGGGGCGATAAAGACGAACTTTCAGTACACCGACTTTTTCACCGCGGCTCAGCAGTTCATCAACCACTTCCTCACAAGTGCCGATTGCGGAGCCCATAATCACGATAACGCGCTCGGCCTGCGGATGTCCGTAGAACTCAAACGGTTTGTACTGACGCCCGGTGGCGACGGCAAAATCGTTCATTGCCGTTTCAACGTGTGCGTAAACCGCGTCGTACCACGGGTTAGTCGCTTCACGTGACTGGAAGTAGGTATCCGGATTAGCTGAGGTGCCGCGGATTACCGGATGTTCGGGGTTCAGGGCGCGCTGGCGATGTTCATCGATTTTATCCTGCGGTAGCAGGCTGAGGAGGGTATCGTCCGCCAGCGGGGCGATTTTGTTGATTTCGTGCGAGGTGCGGAAACCATCAAAGAAATGAATAAATGGCACCCGGCTTTGCAGGGTGGCGATATGCGAAATTAGCGCAAAATCCTGGGCTTCCTGGACGCTGCTGGCGCAGAGCATCGCGCAGCCGGTCTGGCGCACGGCCATGACGTCCGAGTGATCGCCAAAGATAGAGAGCGCGTGGGTTGCCACGGTGCGGGCGGCGACGTGCAGCACAAACGGCATCAGCTGGCCGGCCAGTTTGTACAGCGTCGGGATCATCAGCAGTAAACCCTGCGATGAAGTAAAAGAGGTCGAAAGGGCACCGGTTTGCAGCGCGCCGTGTACGGCGCCGATTGCCCCGGCTTCCGACTGCATTTCGACGACGCGGGGAACATCGCCCCAGACGTTTTTCAGCCCGTTGCCCGCCCAGGCGTCCGCCTGCTCCGCCATCGTGGAGCTGGGCGTGATCGGGTAGATGGCGATAACTTCACTGGTGCGAAACGCGACTGAAGCAACCGCGCCATTACCGTCGATAGTGATCATATCAATACTCACATTGCTAAATGTTTGATAAAAAATGTTTTTATGCCCATAGATACATTCTGAGCACTCGCTTATCTATTCTGCATTCTGCGCAACCGCTATCGGCGCGATTTCACCGGTAGCGTAAAAGTTCGTTTCTCCCTGCATGGTTACGGGCAGGGGGGACCGGGTTTGCGAATTACTGTCTAAGTATAGACTCCGGAGGAACATGATTTTTTGATCTCCAGTAGCGACAAAATCCATAGTTCAGATAAATTAATTCAACGTATTACATAGGTATCCACGTATGAGCGACACCCTACACCAAAATCAATGGCGTCATTTTTCCATAAGTAGCAGTGTGGCGAATTCCGCCAGTCAAAGGGTCCTGACCGACAATACTGCCTTAATTACCTGTAGGTAATTTATTCGGGTTTTGCTATATTTTAGATACCTGATGGTAAATGGCGTTAGAATCATTGCGATGGATAAATACGAAATCAGACGACAGCGGTTGCTCTATATCCGTGATAATTTATGCGGTGGTAAGGCCGTTGATGTGGCCCGAACTCTTGGACGGGAGCCTTCTTACGTCTCAAGAATGCTCTACCCCGAAGGTAAAAAGCAAAAGAAAAGGATAGCTGACGAGATGGTCGAACTTATTGAATCTTCGTTCAATCTTCCCCGCGGATGGATGGACGGTATCACCGGGAATATTGATATCGAGCGAGAACCGGTAGAGGATTCGCCACAGATGCCATATGTCATTGAGGTTCTGGATGCCCAGGCCAGCGCAGGGCCGGGCTGCATTGTCTCCAGTGAGGTTGATGAAACGGTCAGCAGTATCACCTATGACTCTGCCGGCGCGCTGCGGCTTTTTGGTAACAGGCCCGCAGAGCATATCAAGGTGATCACCGTATCCGGAGATAGCATGTCCGGCACCATTGAGACCGGTGACTACATTTTTGTCGATGTCTCGAAAGACTACTTTGAAGGCGATGGCATTTACGTCTTTTCCTTTAAAGGCGCGGTGCTGGTGAAGCGACTTCAGTTCACGGCGGATGGCCTGCTTGTTCACTCGGATAACAGTAAATATGCAGACTGGACGATTGGCGAGAGCCATGAACAGTATCTGAAGATCATTGGTCGCGTGATTTATAGCCACAGCGTTAAACGCTTCGTTTAAAGGCGCGCATTGCCCCGCAGGTCGCCATTCGTACTGAGTTCAGCCGATAAGTTTTAACCAGGTATGTCGCGTGTAAGCCGGGCATACCTGCGTCATCGCCCCTCCTCCTGTGAGACGCTGTTCATCACAACCCCCTCGGACCTTTTCAGTTTTTTTACGCGGTAGACCACTTTTTTCAAAAAAAATTTCAATGTTTTCAATTCATTAATGTGTTTTTGTCATAAAGTATACCCATGGGTATTTATTTTTAAATAACCCTGAGGTATTCTTTTGTCATCAGCTTGATAGGCAGCACTATCTGGATGATGAAATACAACGATTCATAACTGAATCTACGTGGCTGAAAAGCCAGCGCCATGGCGCAGTGCGCTTTGGGGTAAAGCCATTGGCAAGGATCCGATTGCCAATGGCATTCCGCCAAAGCCCATTAAAGGAGACCGCAATGTCCCGTAAAACCGCGTTTAATGGCTCCGCTGCGGGTAGACGTCGCGCGCAGCGTTCCCACTTACAAAATCCGCAAACGCTCAGTTCCGATCTTATCCACCGGCCCACCCCTTCCCGCGCTCAGATTCAGGCAAAAGGGAAGCACCATACGCCTGAACGTATTGAGGACGCATTGCCGATTAAATTTGTGGCGCAGGATATTTTTTGGCAGCGCGAGGAATATAAACGGCAAATTGAGCGAGCGACCATCATTTATCAGCAAGAATTTGCCCACCAGTATGCGCAGCCAGGAGCCTGGCTCTTCGAGAGGGCAATTTATGCGCTTGGTTTGCAAAAAAGAAAGAAAGTAACGGCGAGGTAACACCTTAGTGCCAGGAAAAATGACCCTGCGCTTCGTTATTTACCATCATAACTCATAGTGAAAGAAGGGAGGGTATATGTCCGATCCTGTTTCCGGTACGTCGATAATTGTTGCTGGTGGATTAATGGGCGCTGGTATGTTTGGCCTGGTGACAGGTATTGATTATGGCGTTGTATTTGGCGCGTTTGCTGGCGCGGTATTTTATGTTGCGACGGCGGTTAATATCACACGTTTTAGACTCGCTGCCTATTTTATGACTTCTTTTATCGTCGGTGTTCTGGGTTCCGGGTTAATTGGGACAAAGTTGGCGATCTGGACAGGATATAGTGATAGACCGTTAGACGCGTTAGGCGCCGTACTGATATCCGCGCTGATTATTAAGATACTTACGTTCCTGAATAATCAAGAACTAACCGACCTATATAAAATACTTACCCGCAACAATAGTGGGCGCCCGAATGGGAAATGAACTGCCCGCGCTGCTTAATGCCATTCTCTGCGCTTTGATCACCCTAACCTTAATGTTTTATCGGCGCGCCCGGTACAGGAGGTATCGACCATGGATATCGTATACGGCTTATTTGCTGGTAATCACTTATGCCAGCATACCGTTTCGTTATCTCTTCGGCTTGTATACGTCGACCCACTGGTTGGTGGTTACCGTGAATTTTTTTGTCTTTATTGCCGTGTTCCTGGTGAGGGGGAATATCGCGCATTTAATCGATAAATGAGGAATAAATGACTAAAGATGAGATTTTTAATGCCATTCTGGAAAAGGAGGGCGGTTATGTAAATCATCCTGATGATAAAGGAGGTCCGACAAACTGGGGGATTACTCAAGTCACCGCACGGGCTCATGGTTATGATGGCGATATGCAAAAACTGACGCGCCAACAGGCGCTGGATATTCTCAACGCTGACTACTGGATTGCGCCCCGGTTCGATCATGTTGCTGAAATATCTACCGCGATCGCTGAAAAACTGTGTGATGCCGGGGTCAATATGGGGCCTGTTCTGCCGGGTAAGTGGCTTCAACGCTGGTTAAATGCTTTTAATCATCGTGGGGTACTTTATCCGGATCTTATAACCGATGGTGTTATTGGCCCCAGAACCTTAAATGCCTTGAGCCATTATGTTATTCGAAGAGGCAGTGAAGGGGAGCGTGTATTGCTCCGGGCATTAAACTGTAGCCAGGGGCAGTATTATCTGGAGTTAGCAGAAAAAAGTGAGGTTAATAAATCATTTATATATGGTTGGTTAAGAGCTCGGATAGCTATGTAACTTTCTGTTTTATTAATCTAATTCGTTCAGTAACTGAAATCTGGAGAAAGTGAATATGTATACATCTAATGATTTAACCCTCTCAATGTTTTACTCATCTGCCATTGCTGAGGAAACTGGTAATAAAGTCGCAACGCTCACCGTTCAAACCATGGGGCCATCAGCGGAAATTTTACAAATCAGTAAATTGCACTGTATTACTGATGAAAATAAAGCGAAACGTTATAGTATTGGCGAGCAGTTTATTGCTAATGGCTCCGACTCTCTTCTCGCCGCTATCGAAACCTGGTGGCGTGATAATTCTGCGGCTCTCATTGAAGAGTTAATGATTGAAGTTATGGATTTTATTTTGAGTAATGTTAACCAAAATGCAACCTGGATCGGCCAGTATGGTATGAAAATTTTTGAAAATGAGCCAGTGGCAAAACGTATCCCTGATAGCGTATTGCAGAACGGCAGTCCCACAAATTCCTGAAAAGTGATGTGGTGTTAAAGCGTAATCACTATGGCGCAACAATAAGTCATAATTAAACAAGCTATTCGCATTGATAAAATGCATTCAAATATTTAAATATCAATAATGGAGATTTTATTATGGGTTTTGCTCTGCCTAATGGCTCAACCGTTTTTGTTGGTTCCGGTCTTGGTTCTCCCGTATCTGTGAGTACGGTTTCCAATGCTGAAGGTGCGGTATTTACCGTTGCTGAAAATCATAACCTTAAGGTTGATGATGTCGTGCTGATTTCTTCGGGTTGGGGTGTAATCGATGGTTTAGTTGCCAGAATCACCGCACAAACAACAAATAGCGTAACCATTTCGGTCATTAACTCCAGCGACCGGAATTTTTTCCCTGCTCATGCCGGTGGCGGGAAATTACAGAAAATCACGGAGTGGACTGAAATTCCACAGATTACGGAAGTCGCGCAGTCGGGTGGTGAACAGCAGTATGCACAGGTACAGTTTCTGGCAGACGATCGCCAGCGTAATATTGGCACCTTTAAGGCGGCTAAAAACCAAACCTTTACCTTAGCGCATGATGCTTCTTTACCGATCTATAAAGTATTGGGCATGGCGGATCGCTACGGTCAGGTGTTACCGCTACGCATGTTTGTGCCTAATGCGAAGGAGTATCGCTATTGGTCTGGCGTTCCGTCGTTTGATCCGCAACCAGTGACGGCGGTCAATAGCGTTGAAACCGTACAAGTCGCGTTTTCCATTCACTCTCGGGATATTACTTTCTACAAATCGGAAGATTAATTGTTCTCCTTATATGTAGAACATAAATTAAATTCAACTGGGCTCCTTCGGGAGCCTTTTTTAAGGGTATTTATGAGCGCTATTTTCAAATTACAACCTAACCCTGTTTTTAAAGCTGATGTTGCTATTCCTCGTGCCGGTGAAGAAGACGGAGTGCTGAATTTTACGTTTAAGCATCGGCCAATAAAAGAACTGGCAGAGCTAGAAGATATTGACGAAAAAACGATCTGTGATTTCTTACTGGAGATCGTCGACGGCTGGGCATTATCTGAACCCTGTACGCGAGAAAATATAGGTGTGCTGGTAGATAACTATCCGGGGGCCGTTAAAGCAATAATGGCTACTTATTATCAGGAGCTGACGGGAAATCGCGAAAAAAACTGATTGCGGTTGCCTCTGCATTCTATACGCCTGAACCATCAGCGGATGAGCTAAGCACATTCGGTCTGACAGCCGAAGACTATGACGATGTTGTCATCAACGTCTGGCCCGATATCTGGCCTGCGTTTGTGGTCTTTCGCGCGGCCAGCACGCAGTGGCGCACCAGTCCAGGAGGGGTTATCGGGCTGGACTACAGTGTCCTCGCATGGCTCATGAGGGTTTATGATATAGCTGATGAGGTAACCGCAATAAACGATATTCAGGTAATGGAACGGGTGGCCTTGAATATCCTGAATAAACTACAGAACTAGCCTGGGTTTTAGCAGAAATATGTTCACATTATTAATCAATGTAAACCAGATAAGTAGTTGGTTTATTCTTTCAGGAGATAATCAATGGCGGGTGATACAACAATAACACTGCGCATGAATAACAGTGAACTGGAAAAAAGCAATCAGCTTCTGGATAAATATCAACAGAAAGTAACTGTCGCCAGCCGTAAAAGTGAAGAGTTTAATAAGACTTTTCGTGCCGCAACAGATATCCAGAAAAAGCATACGGATGGCCTGAAAAGGTTAATGCAGATGTTACCCCTTCCTCCAACCAGAATGGGGCCCATACTTCAGGATATGGTAAAGAAATCTGAGGATGAGACCTACAATATAACGTCAGGTTCTAAAAGTTACTGGGATTCACTGGCAGGAATAGGTAGCCCTCCAAAAGAAGAACTGGGTGATACGCCAAAAGTTTTTCGCCCAGGCGCAAATATGGAAGAGCGTTCTGACAGTGATACGGAAAAAGGGGGGGGCGGCGATTGGCTCGGCGGTTTAATGGCAGGAGCCAAAGAGGCGTGGGATAAATTCCTTAAGGATGGAGAAAACGTTCATGGCAAGCTTAAGGATTTAGCTAAAGACGCCTTCAGCTCAATGGGAAACTCGCTGGTGGAATATATAACCACAGGAAAGGCAAATTTTAGTGATTTCCTGATGACCTTTCTGAAAGGGACGCTGAAGATGCTTAGCCAATTATTATTGGTAAAAGCCATGCAGGCTTCCTTTAACGCGATGTCGAATTCCGGCATTGGCTGGGTAGCATCCATCGGTAAAGTTTTCACGGGCCACTCCGATGGCGGCTATACCGGAGACGGGGGTAAATATGAGCCGAGAGGGATTGTTCATGGCGGCGAATTTGTTTTTACCAAAGAGGCGACCTCGGCGATAGGGATTGGCAACCTTTACGCCATGATGCGCGGTGCGCAGGGGTATGCGGGCGGCGGCTATGTGGGAACGGCATCAATGCAGGGACTGGGTTCTTCTGGCGCAGGGCCACTGACCATTCAGACCTCAGTACTTATTCAGAATCAGGGCTCAGAACCGCAGGCGGCCGACAATAACGGCGCGATAAATCGCGCCTGGCAGCAGACGATAGACCGTTCCGTTCGCGCTGGTGTGGCAAATGAATTGAGGCCTGGTGGCCTTATCTGGAATGCAAACCACGCACGTTAATTTTTTGATTCCCGGAGAAAATATGGCAATAGAAACCTTTACCTGGCGAACGCAAATACAAGCGGGTTTGCAGGGGGATTTTAATTTCACCGTTCGCGAGGCTCGTTTTGGCGACGGATATCAGCAGATCGTCGGCGATGGTCTACATTTTGAAAAACAAAGCTGGCCAGTGACCTTGACCGGAGAAAAGGAAGAGATATTGGCCGTGCTTGAATTTATGCGGCGTCATGTAACGAAGTCGTTTATCTGGGATACCCCTGCGGGGGAATCCGGGCTTTATCGTGTTAGCGCCGATTCACTAAAACTTTCGCCATTATCGAGTCAGGTAATGACGGTAACCGCTACATTTAACCAGGCATATGCACCATGATTACAGCTGATTATCAAAAACTTGAACCCGGGAGTGAAATACGTTTACTGGAAATTGATGGCAGCGTCTTTGGCATGGATGATGTCTTATATTTCCACGGGCACAGTATCGCCCATAGCGAAGCTGAAATCCAGGCTGCTGGAGGGGACGAAACGCGTTTGCCTGCAAAATCCATTTGGTGGCAGGGCAATGAATATATGCCATGGCCTTGTATTATTGACGGGATTGAATCCTCTACCAGCGGTCGGGACGCGCAACCATCGCTGAAGGTGGCAAATATTGATGCTTCGATTACCGCGCTGTGCTTGTATTACGATGACCTGGTTCAGGCGAAAGTCACCATTCACGATACGCTGGCAAAATATCTCGACGCACGTAATTTCCCTGAAGGTAATGCGAGAGCTGACCCCACGCAGGAAAAACGAAAAGTCTTCTTTATTGATGCCAAAAGTGAGGAGACCAATGAAGCGATTGAGTTCACTCTTGCCAGTCCAATGGATTTGCAAGGAATAATGATCCCAACGCGTCAGCTGCATTCTATCTGTACCTGGTGTATCAGAAATAAATACCGCAGCGGCGATGGTTGTGATTATATAGGCCAGCGATATTTTGATAACAATAATACACCTGTTACCGATCCGGCGCTGGATGTTTGTAACGGCACTTTGTCGGCCTGTAAATTACGCTTTGGCGAAGACAATGAGCTGCCTTTTGGTGGTTTTCCCGGCACGTCTTTAATTCGGAGTTAACATGCGCCAGAAAGTTATCAGGGCTATTCAGGTGCATGCTCAGGAGCAATATCCTCGAGAATGCTGCGGTGCGATTGCCCAAAGGGGGCGGATAGAGCGCTATTTCCCCTGTCGTAATATTGCCGATGACCCCCAGGAGCATTTTGTTCTTGCACCGGAGGATTATGCACGGGTAGAGGATTGGGGCACCGTAACGGGGATCGTCCACAGTCACCCCGACGCGACGACCCAGCCAAGCGAACTGGATAAGGCTCAGTGTGACGCGATGTTGTTACCCTGGCATATTTTCAGCTGGCCGGAAGGCGATTTTCGTACCATTTATCCGCGAGGAGAATTGCCGCTGCTGGAACGCCCGTTCGTGCTTGGCCATTATGATTGCTGGGGACTGGTAATGAGCTATTTTCGCCAGCAGCATAATGTTGAGTTGACGGATTATCGTGTGGATTATCCGTGGTGGGAAGATGGCTACCCTGATAACTTTTATCATGATTGTTGGTATCAATGTGGCTTTCGCGAGTTTGATGGCCCGCCGCAGCCGGGAGATATGATTATCATGCAGGTACAGGCAAATAAGTGGAATCATGCGGGTATTCTCCTTGAGGGAAATATGCTGCTGCATCACCTGTATGGTCATTTAAGCCAGCGAGTGCCGTATGGGGGATACTGGCAGGAAAGAACGGTGAAAGTGTTGCGCTATCATATTAATGATAATGCGCTGACTAATGAAAAAATCTGAAAGACGTTGGGGTTTAAAATTACCCGATATGAAATGCGTTAGCAAGTGAATATGATTCAACATCAGAGGGCTGGACTTGTTCTCGGGTTAACTCAGCGTGCGATATTATCAATGGCGGAATAGATGCTTATGATTTATTCATAATGTCTGCTGCAGATGGAGTATTTATGCAAGAACATATGGTCAGAATAGAGTTGGGCGGTATTCTTGGTAAGAAATTTGGCAAATCTCATTGTCGGATGGTGGCAACGGCATCTGAAGCGATAAGGGCTTTATGTTGTACTATCAATGGATTTGAAAAATTCATGAACAACAGCAAAGCTATGGGATTAACCTATGCTGTTTTTAAAGGAAAGAAAAATATTAGCGAGGATGATATTCCTTTCCCCATCAACGATAAAGTAATACGAATTGTTCCTGTCGTTATTGGTAGTAAAAAAGCTGGCGTACTACAGACGATATTAGGTGTTGCATTGATCGCGGTCGCTTCAATCGCCACTATGGGCACTGGAGGGATATTCGCCGCGATCGCTGCCGGCTCCGGGTGGGGAAGTGCCGCAATGCTGGGGGCCTCAATGGTACTTGGCGGTGTTCTTCAGATGCTCTCTCCTCAGGTTCCAGGTTTAGCCAGTCAACAATCTCCTGAAAATCAAGCCTCCTACGCATTTGGCGGGGTCACGAACACCACCGCTCAGGGATATCCGGTACCGTTGTTATACGGCAAGCGGCTTATCGGCGGGGCAATTATTTCAGCGGGAATTTATGTAGAAGACCAGCAGTAAAATATCCGGCTTCTCTCATTTCAGACCACCTTTGAGGTGGTTTTTTTATGGACAAAATATCTATGACACAGCATCTCATTAAAGGTTGTAAGGGCGGGAGTTCAAGCCCGCGTACGCCAACGGAACAGCCTGATGATTTACAGTCTGTTGCGAAAGCAAAAATTCTCATTGCGCTGGGCGAGGGTGAATTTGCCGGTGCGCTTACTGCAAAAGATATTTACCTTGATGGTACGCCGCTGGAAAATTCCGACGGCTCGCAAAATTTTAGTGGCGTCGCCTGGGAGTTTCGACCGGGAACTCAGGCACAGAATTATATTCAGGGGATCCCCGGTTCAGAAAATGAAATTAACGTAGGAGTGGAAGTCTCCAGCAAAACGGCCTGGTCCCGCTCTTTTAGTAATACCCAGCTTTCCGCCGTCCGCCTGCGCTTAAAATGGCCATCTTTACTGAAACAGGAAGATAATGGCGATCTGGTAGGGAACGCCGTCAGCTATGCCGTTGATTTGCAAACCGATGGTGGTAGCTGGCAGACGGTGCTGGAGAGTGCGGTAAGCGGAAAGACCACTTCCGGCTATGAACGATGCCACCGCATTGATCTACCCCGGGCGACGATGGGTTGGGTTTTGCGCCTGCGTAAGGTCACGGAAGACGCAAATACCTCAAAAACTGGCGATGTTATGATGCTGCAAAGTTATGCTGAGGTGCTTGATGCAAAACTACGCTATCCCAACACGGCCCTGCTTTACGTTGAATTTGACTCTCGTCAGTTTAATGGCTCTATTCCAAAAATTGCCTGCAGTCCTCGCGGGCGAGTGATCCGCGTTCCTGATAACTATGACCCGGAGACCCGTCAATATTCAGGCATCTGGACCGGAGCATTCAAATGGGCGTGGACGGATAACCCGGCCTGGATTTTTTACGATCTGATCGTCAGCGATCGTTTTGGCCTGGGGAATCGTCTTACCTCAGAAAATATTGATAAATGGACGTTGTATCAGGTAGCACGATATTGCGATGAACCCGTCCCCGATGGTAAAGGTGGGGAGGGTACCGAGCCGCGCTATTTATGTAACGTCTATGTTCAGGATCGCAACGATGCCTATACGGTGTTACGCGATTTTGCGGCCATTTTCCGTGGCATGACCTGCTGGAGTGGCGATCAGGTGATTGCTCTGGCGGATATGCCTCGTGATATTGATTACACCTATACCAGGGCTAACGTCATCAATGGTCGTTTTCACTATGCCAGCAGCAGTAGCAAAACGCGCTATACCAACGCGCTCGTCTCATGGTCTGATCCAGAGAATGAGTATGCGGATGCGATGGAGCCGGTTTTTGAGCAGCCGCTGGTCGCCCGCTATGGATTTAATCAGCTTGAACTTACGGCAATTGGCTGTACCCGTCAGTCGGAGGCCAACCGTAAAGGGCGTTGGGGAATTCTGACCAACAATAAAGATCGCGTAGTGACTTTTTCAGTCGGACTGGACGGTAATATTCCACAACCCGGCTATATCATTGCGGTAGCGGACGAAATGTTGGCGGGAAAAGTCAACGGTGGCCGTACCCGCGAAGTGGATGGCTGCGTTATTACGCTCGATCGTAAAACGGAAGCGAAAGCCGGTGACCGTCTGTTATTGAACCTGCCATCGGGGGGGACGCAAGGCCGAACCATTGAGAGCGTCGATGGACGCGTCGTCACCGTCACCGCTGAATATGCCGAAAGACCAGAACCGGAATGCGTATGGGCCATTGAGTCTGACTCTCTGAGGGTCCAGCAATATCGTGTTGTGGGTGTTAAAGATAATAACGATAGCACCTTTACAATTTCCGCAGCCGCTCACGATCCGGATAAATACGCCAGGATCGATACCGGGGCGATTATTGATAGTCGACTAATCAGCGTTATTCCTCCAGGGAAGCAAAGCGCGCCAGCTAATATCGTTGTTGAATCTTATTCCGTGGTTAATCAGGGGATTAGCGTTGAAACGCTGCAGGTGCACTGGACGGCAGTAAAGAATGCCATTGCTTATGAAGCACAGTGGCGCCGCAATGAAGGCAACTGGATAAACGTGCCCCGTAGTTCCGTTGCATTGTTTGATGTCAGCGGAATTTATGCTGGCCGATACATCGTAAGGGTGCGCGCTATCAATGCCGCGGAAGTGTCGAGCGGCTGGGCATATTCGCAAGAGAAAACGCTGACCGGCAAAATCGGCCTGCCTTCGGCACCTGTTTCGCTGACCACAACATCCCTTCTGCATGGCGTTCAACTAAACTGGGCGTTCCCGGAGGGAAGTGGCGATACGCAAAAAACCGAGCTGCAGTACAGCCCAAATCCAACCGGCAACGGCGCGATGGCGCTTTCCGACGTAACGTATCCAGGAAAGTCGTATCAGCAGATGGGCCTGCAGATTGCATCCACGTTCTGGTACCGGGCGCGAATTGTCGATCGCCTCGGTAACGAAAGTCCGTGGACCGTCTGGGTGCAGGGAATGGCCAGCGACGATATTGGGGAGTATTACGACAAGCTGACCGACGCAATTAAAGACACCGAAGCCTGGCAAGAATCTCAGCGGGATATGGAGGAAACCCACAAAACGCTGACGGAAACCGCTGATGCTATCCGTGAAGAGGTCGAGCAGCAGGTTAACGAAATAAACCAGAGCATTAATGAGACCGCTGGGGGGATCCGTAAGCAGGTTGATGGGCAGATAGCATCGGTCAATAAGTCGATGACAGAGAATATTGACCTCGTTAATCAGACCCTCAATGACGCCATCTCGACAGTAAACAAAAGCATCAACGATGCTGTGAGTGATATTAATACTTCCGTCGACCAGCAGATAGCAGATGTCAATAAAGCCCTGACAGCGGGGGACTCGGCGTTAAAATCCCAGCTGCAGACGGTTGAAAACGGCCTGAAACAGTCCATCGCTCAGGCAAATACGGGCTGGGACAAAGCGGTAAAACAGGAGACCGCTGACCGCATTGCGGACGTCAACGCGAAAGCGGCGCAGGCGGCAGACCAGCTGCTCAATGAAAAAAATGAGCGGCTGGCCTCCATCGATAATCTGCAGACAATTATTCAGGATGGCGACGAGTCACTGGCGCGTCAGATCGCTGAAATCTCTGCCGGTAGTGGGCAGCAGTTTGATTCGTTCAGTATCTGGTACTTCGATAAAGACAATGAAGGGTGGACCGAGGACGATGCCGGTCAGGTACCGATGCAAATCACGGACGAAGGCTGGCTGAAAGCATCGAACAGCACGGCCTCCTGCCGTTCGCCAAACGGGCAAAAAATCCCGGGTTCCTCCTATCGCACCGTCATGCTGCGTATTAAGCGCGTGGGTAATCCGGCATGGAAAGGGCGGCTTTACTGGATTGGTACAGAGGAAACCGGCTGGAGTGATGCCCGCTCGGTGACTATCGCCGAGCAGGAGTTTGATGGCGAGGGTATCAGCGTGGTGGCCATTTCCGACGTGAACTGGAACGCGTCCGGCACGGTTCGCCGTTTTCGTCTCGATCTGGCCCAGGGGCAGAATGCCGACAACTATTTTCTGCTCCACTGGATATCCGTTGGGCGCCCGGCGCCGGCAGCAAGTACGGCGGCCCTGCGTAATGAGCAGATGGCGCGGACGCAAGCGGATGAGGTAGAGGCGCTGAAACGTTCCACGCTGGCGGCTCAGATCAGGGGAACCTCTGACAGTAACAGCCTTGCAGACCTGCGTTCCGGCCTGCTGTATCAGGAGATGAACGCGCGTATCACCGCCGATAAAGCAGAGGTGACGGCCAGAGAATCGCTGCAGGCGCAGTTCAACGACAATAAATCCTCGGTGGCGGAGGAACTGAGCTCCCTGACGACAGCGCAGAGCGCGCAGGCCAGCAAAATTAGCGGTCTGGAAACCAGTCTGGGTAAAAAAGCCGACGCAACCGCGCTGCAGTCCCTCACGCAAAAGGTTGAACAGCAGGGCACCACGTTAACCAGCCAGGGGAATTCGCTGACCTCGCTGTCTAACCGCGTCGGTAAAACAGAGTCGGGCGTGGCCGCAAACAGCAACGCCATCACGGGCCTGCAGTCCAGCGTCAGCCAGCAGGATAAAACGCTGACCAGCCAGGGCAGCGCGATCGCTAAACTGCAGAACGACCTGACGACAACCAATTCAAACGTCAGTAAAAAGGCCGATGCGAGCGCGGTCACGGCGTTAACCAACCGGGTATCCGCGACGGAAGGCAACCTGACCACACAGTCTGGCCAGCTGACGATGCTGAAAAATACCCTGGCTGAAGGGAGTCTGATTAGCAACGGCGGCATGGATGTGGATCTGTCGTTCTGGGAGAACTCCGGTACCGGCTCGGCGTTCACTTATGATTCGGGTGAAAAAGCCCTGAAAACCACGACTGGCTCCATTCGCGTCGCCAACGTAACGCGTATCCCCGTTGAGGCCGGACTGACTCTCACGGTCTCTTTTGAGTACCGTACTTCGGAAACGGTTAACAGCGTATCGTCTGACACCGTCGGTGTGATAGCGGATTTAGGTAATCCGATCGCCTGGTTATCGTCTATATCGCCGTGGCTGAGTGGGGTAACGACCAGTTGGCAGACGAAAACCGTGGAGCTGACCATTCCGGCAAACTTTACCGGGAATTATGTCTATCTGCGGTTTGCCGCCGGGGGCTGGGCACCGTCAAACAGTGCGCGTCTGTATATCCGTAAAGTCAACGTTTTTTCGTCGACCGGGGTGTCGAAGAAGGCAAATGCCTCTGCCGTGACTGACCTGACCAGTCGCGTTGACTCGGCGGAAGGGAAGCTGGCCAGCCAGAGTCAGGCAATCACAAAGCTGCAAAATGACCTGACCACAACGAACTCGAATGTGAGTAAAAAGGCGGATCAGAGCGCGCTGACGTCACTGACCGGTCGAGTGGAGAAGACGGAAAGTGGTCTGACTGCAGCGAACAGTAATATCACTTCCCTCAACAGCTCAATTAGCGCTGCAAAAGCAGCCGGGGATAACTATATACCTAACCCGGCATTTGATCCTTCTTACGACCGCATGGGGTATGACGTCGTATCATCCAGCGCTGCTGGCGTACCAGGGGATTGCCCGTTTGCGTACGTGGTTCGTCTGGCAGGCCGCGATCATATCCCAAAAATAAACAACATTGCTGTTACACCGGGTGATGTCTTCGAGATGTCGACCCTGGTAGCCTGCGGCGCCGGTCAGGCCGATTTTAATCTCTATATTGCCAGCGGAACCTCAGCGACAGAAGGGGTTAAAGCGAGGCTTTCTGGCGGTAACACAAAAACTACAGCGGCCTGGAAGCGCGCAACATGGCGCTTTACGGTGCCGTCTGACACGAATTTCCTGCGCCCCTTCCTGCAGGTTAACCAGAGTTCACCCTTTGGTACGGTCTGGTATGCAGCAGACTGGCATCTGCGCAACGTTACTGCAGCGCACAGTGCACAGAAAACCGCTGATGCAACAGCAAAAGCGGTGGACTCCCTGACGACAACAGTCTCTGTGCAGGGCGATACGCTGAGTAGCATCGGTAGCCGGACCACGGCGCTGGAAAACGGTCTGTCAACGACGAATGCCAGCGTCAGTAAAAAAGCGGATGCGAGCGCGCTGCAATTGTTGCAGAACACAGTCACCGAACAGGGCAAGACGCTGACCAGCCAGGGCAGCAGTCTGACGAAGCTGGATAACAGCCTGAAGGAAACTGTCGCGGCTGTTGATGCCACAAAAGCTGATGCCGATGCTTCCCGGGCGATAGTCGGAAATCTGTTAACAAATCCGTCTTTTGAACGAGGTAAAGATGGTTACAGCGGCTGGCAATCAGCGACGTCAATACTCACAGCTTCTTCGCCGCATAGTGGCACACAAATTCTTAAAGTGGTTCCAGGCACTAGTGTCGTCTCGTTGCTTCAGAAGATTTCGTTTACGAAAGATCGCACCTACAAAATAGGTATCTTCACGCGTGTTTCAGGTGGCACGACAATGCCGTCAGGCACCGCTGGCAATAATAAGCTGCGTATTGGTGATTCTGACGGGCCACTGAAGGAGGTTCAGTTTAACCCCGCGACGCTGCCCACGAGTTCTGTCTGGCAGGAAATTTCGGGTACATGGAAAGCCACGAAAACCGCAGTCCTTGACGTCTCGCTCATGGCGCTGCTGGCGACGGGAGAGCAGTATTTTGATGATTTCTATCTGGTAGACGTGACTGATGAAACCAATATTGCGGTCAGCGCCACCGCCATCAGCAACCTGACAAACCGGGCCAGTAACGCGGAAGGGAAGCTGGAGAGCCAGAGTCAGTCCATCACAAAGCTGCAAAACGGACTTGCCACTGCCGACCAGAACATCGCGAAGAAGGCCGACGCGTCAGCCGTCACCTCGTTAAGTAACCGGGTTACCGAAGCCGAAGAGAAACTGACCAGCCAGAGTAACAGCATCACTCAGCTTGAAGCTTCGCTCGATAGTGCCCGCGATACCGGTGAAAATCTGGTTGAAAACTACGATTTCAGAAACCAGTTAAATGCATGGAATCTGCAGAATGCCGGGCGCATTGTGTGGGGGGCCTCAAGCGGGGATGGTTCTGCCGGGGTGACCATCACGCATACGGGTGACGCAAGTAATCCGGGGTTAATGTCGAATAACGCAAAATGGTTCCCGGTAAGTTCATCACGTCGGTTCCGTTTTAAGGTCCGCGCCAGGCTAATTTCAGGCTCGGGCGGGATTTTATGTCGCATCTTTAATTCGAAAACCGCAGGCACTTACACCCAGACGCAGGCTGTTGTAACCAGAAAAGATGGTTTTGAAACGCTGACGGTAGATATACCCGCGTTGCCAGCCACCACCACAGACGCAAGGATTGCTTTTTATGTCTATCCGTCCGCGACAGTTGTTGCCGTCGACAGCATTGCCGTTTATGACGTGACTGATGAAACTGCAGGTTCAGCGAACGCGTCCGCAATTAGTGACCTGACCACACGCGTGACCAGCGCCGAGGGGAGCATAACTTCCCAGGGGTCGGCGATCACAAAGCTACAGAGTGACCTGTCGAGCACCAACGCGAACGTGACGAAGAAAGCTGACGCCACTGCCTTAAACGCGTTATCTAATCGGGTAACGCAGACGGAAAAGGATATCAACAGCCAGGCTGACAGCATTACCAGCCTGAACAGCTCGCTGAATATTAATGCTTGTAAAGGCTCAAATCCGTGGCTGGACGGAACGTTTGAAACCTACGACGCAAACCACAATCTGGGTGGGTCAGCGCGCGTCGTCACCGGGTTCAGCTACTCGGGCGGCAAATGCATGAGCGTGACGCGTGCACCGAACACTACCGGTAACAGCGACGACCTAATCGGTTCACGCCTTGCCATTCGCGACGCGGCAGTATTCAGGGTTGAGTTCTGGGCGATGATGCCATCCGGTGAAACCCCGTCAGGCGGCTGGGTCACCGTGGTCGGCCTCAACGTACAAAATGATGCCGGCGCAAACTCATGGCTGGGAGCCGCTAATGTCAGCGAAACAGCGCTGGCCGGTCGTGACAAATGGGTTAAATTTTCCGGGTATGCAAAAGCCACCGCGAAAGGTGCAACCCGTGCCGTTGTTTGGATCTCTACGCGCGGGGCGAACGGCAGCAACACGCCGGGTTATAACCTGTTTATCGATGACATGGTTATTACAGATGTCACCGACGCTTACAATGCGCAGAGCACGGCAGACGCGACCGCCTCAGCTGTTGATTCCCTGACGACGCAAGTCTCTCAGCAGGGTGATATCCTGACGAGTGTCGGAAGCCGGACCACCATGCTGGAAAGCGGGCTGAATACGACAAACGGCAACGTCAACAAAAAGGCCGATGCTACCGCCCTGCAGACGCTACAGAATACCGTGACGGAACAGGGCAAAACGCTGACCAGTCAGGGTAGCAGCCTGACGCAGTTGAATAACTCCCTGAATGATGCCACGGCCAGCCTGGCTGCTGATGGTAAAATTCCCGGCAACCTGATTTCCAACGGTTCATTTGAACGCGGCCAGGAGGCTTTCACAGGATGGGGAAGCGTCGGGTCCGTTATCAGTGCACAATCGCCCAACTACGGCAGTAAAATAGCAATGTGTGGTGTGGGCCTAGCCGGGATCTCTCAGAAAGTAACGGTCGTCAAAGGCAACACATATAAAATCGGTGTGTTTGCTCGCGCGCAGGGCGGTTCGGTCATGAGTGACCAGGGTAATAACAAACTGCGCATTGGTCAGTCGTCCCTGTTGTACGATCGCCTGTTCAACACGGCGAACCTGCCAACCAGCTCTTCATGGGTTGAATTGACCGGAACATGGAAGGCGACGGTAGACGGGATGGTCGATGTGGCGATCTACTCCTCCCTGAAGTCTGGCGCGCAGTATTTTGACGACTTCTATTTTGTTGATGTTACAGATGAAGTAAATATCGCAGCCAATGCCGGGGCCATCAGTAGCCTGACCACGCGCGTGACGAGCGCTGAAGGGAAGCTGACTAGCCAGGGTAGCAGTATCACGGAGTTGACGAACGACCTGACTACCACCATTAACAACGTTAATAACAAAGCGGATGCCACCGCGTTGGCTGCTCTGACCAACCGGGTGACGAGTGCTGAAGGAAAGCTGGAGAGCCAGAGCAGCAGCATCACGTCGCTGAATAACAGTATTGCGGCCACTCAGTCGGATGCTGACGCAGCAAAAGCGATTCCGGGAAATATGCTGGCGAATAACTCATTCGAGCGCAGTTTTGACGGATGGGTGAACTCTGGCTGGAGCATACTGGCGGCGCAGAACCCTAAGTCCGGAAAGTACATTATCCAGGCGACAAAGACATCCAGCGGCTCTACGGCCTGTGACCAGGTGGTGAAGCTGACCGGCGGCCAGACGTACCGCGTTGGTGCCTGGGTGCGCAGGTCTGGCGACATGGCCATCAGCAATGCCAGCAATACCAAAATCAGCATCCGCAATAGCTCAGGACCGCTGAAAGATATTACGATTCCGGCCAGCGTCGGTACTGCATGGACTTATATCAGCGGCGACTATAAGCCGACGGCAGACGCCGAGCTGATCATCTCCCTGCGCTCCAGCCTGTCTGCGGGTTATCTGTATCTTGACGACGCATTTTGCATCAATGTCAGCGATGAGGTGACCAATACCGTCAACGCTGAAGCTATCAGTTCGCTGACAACGCGCGTGACCAGCGCAGAGGGGAAAATTACCTCGCAGGGTCAGCAGCTCACCAGCCTACAGAACAGTCTGGGGAATAAAGCGGATGCCAGCGCGGTCAGTTCGCTGACGACGCGGGTCACGAAGGCTGAAGATAAAATCGAATCAACAGCCAGCAGCCTGACCAGCCTGAACAGTAACGTCGGCAGTCTGTCATCTACCGTTCAGGCCCAGGGACAGACTCTGGCGGATACAAACGGCAAGGTTAACTCGACATACTCCATTAAGGTTGAAACAAATAACGGGAAGACGGTGGGCGCCGGGATCGTGTTAGGGAGCGACGGCTCCACCAGTGACATGATCCTCTATGCAGACCGCTTTTCACTGTTTAACCGCAACAGCAAAGCCGCCGTGCCGGTAATGATTGCGGAAGGTAACGAGCTGTATATTGATTCGGCGCGAATTAAAAACGGCGCGATTGATATTGCCAAAATCACAGATCGACTTTCCTCTACTAATTATGTGCCTGGATGGACAGGCTGGAGTATTACCAAGAGCGGAAGTAGTGAATTCAATAACGTTGTGGTTCGCGGTGAAATACAGGCTGATACAGGTACTTTAAATAATGTAGTTATTAATGAGAGTTGTAATATCCTGGGCACCGTAAGGGCTAACAAGATTATTGGAGACGTTGGCTCGTGGGCAATCAATATTGCTCAGCACCGCTCCCGTCGAATTGCGAAAGCACAATGGGCCTGGTTCGATTTGCTTGCTGTTGATCGCCAGCCGTTCGAGCAACGAGTGCAGCTTTTAGGCGCGCTTCGCCAGGACGACTCAATTAATATTACGGGTGGAGGTAAATTAACGGCAGGTATGGAGTACAGGAGTTATGAAGGTGGCTCGTTGAGTATGGGTAAACTAGGGTACTGTATTCTCATGCTGGGTACCGGCGCTACTTCGGGTGGTGGCCCCATGACCTGTGCGCTCTCTATTGATGGCGTTTTATATAAGCAGGAAAATGAGAGTATGGAAATTCAGTCAATGGACTTCATCGTTCCGCCAGGTACTGGCCAGACTGTTGTGCGCTATGGGTACTATCTGGACAGAAACGGAGGTATGACGGGCGTAATCTTGTCACGTTTTCACGCGTTTGTTATGCGTAATTCAAATATTATTCGAGGCGTTTCAAGTGATTAAAAGGCTGAGCCATGTCCTAAGTCAGAGATTTCCCAGACCACGGATTGCGCCGTGAGTTAAATTTAACAGCCTGAAATACAAACAGAAACGGCGCCCTCATCATGGATGACATAGTGAGGGCGCTTTGCGTTCTGAAACTGAGTATGTATAAAAGAGACCAAAAATTTGCTAATAAATGTTAACACAACGCATAAATACGTACTTCGCCTCTCGACGCGGCGCGCTGAGCTGCCTATTATCCTTAGGCTTGTCCATTTTAAGATGTATCTGAGGGGAGAGAAGATGCGAGCTGCGTTTTTAGTGGGATGTGCTGCGCTGTTACTGTCGGCGTGTAGTAGCAATGATGAACCTGTTCAGCAGGCAACGGCGGCGCACGTATCGCCGGGAATGCGCGCTGCGATGAGCAGCTCCGGCCAGGCAAACTGCGCCATGGTTGGCGGCTCGTTATCGGTGGCCCGCCAGCTTGATGGCTCCGCTATCGGCATGTGCGCATTGCCGAACGGCAAGCGCTGCAGCGAGCAGGCGCTGGCAGGCGGAAGCTGCGGTAACTATTAATTCATCAGGTCGGCGAGCTTATACACCAGCGTCTGGTCGGCGGTCGCCAGCGTTAGCTGCGTTTCCGTCAGGTCGACCTGCGCGCCTTCGCGCAGCATTTTGCTCAGCGTGGCGTCCAGGGCGTTAAGCTGCGAGTCTGTGCAGAGCATGCGGGTCATTGCCAGCTCTTCAACCTTCAGCTCGCCGTCAGAGACTTTGCCCGTGCCGCTGAAGCGGTTGCACATATTACCTGAAACAGACATCTTGCCCGTAATGGGCATCTTTTCGCCGAAGCTCAGCTCCTGCGGCTTATCCGCGGCATTCAGCGGCTGCCCGTTAACGCTGGTCAGCACAAAACGGTGGTGCTGAAGCTGTTCCGCTCTGGTCGACACCTTGCTGTTATAAACGCAGCCCGATAGCAACATTCCCACCGCCAGCAGCGCAGCATACTTGTTCATTTAATCTCCATAAATATTTATCGTATTAATAAATGAAGGGATTGTAACTTTATCGCAGGCAATTTCTGTGGGGATTATCTGAATGTGCCCCCCGCGAAGGGGGAGCACAAAAGGGCAAGGAAAATCAGACCAGTGCGTTAGGACAGGTTTCGCCTGCATCCACTTGACGCAGGTTGTCGAGGGTGGTTTGCGAAATGCTGATCAACGCTTCCGCGGTCAGAAACGCCTGGTGACCGGTAAACAGGACGTTATGGCAGGCGGAGAGACGGCGGAACACATCATCCTGAATCACGTCATTAGACTTATCTTCAAAGAACAGGTCGCGTTCGTTCTCATACACGTCCATCCCCAGCGCGCCAATTTTCTGATGCTTCAGGGCGTCGATCGCTGCCTGCGAATCGATGAGCGCGCCGCGGCTGGTGTTGATGATCATCACCCCGTCTTTCATGCGATCGAACGCGGCATGGTTCAGCAAATGGTAGTTTTCATCGGTCAGTGGGCAGTGCAGTGAGATAACATCGGACTCCCGGTACAGGGTTTCAAGATCGACATACTCCACGCCCATATCCAGCGCGGCGGCGCTTGGGTAGGGATCAAACGCCAGCAGACGCATACCGAAACCTTTAAGAATGCGCAGCGCGGCGACGCCGATTTTACCGGTGCCGATAACGCCGGCGGTTTTACCGTGCATGGTGAAACCGGTCAGCCCTTCCAGAGAGAAGTTCGCGTCGCGGGTGCGCTGATAGGCACGGTGAATGCGGCGGTTCAGCGACATCATCATGCCGATCGCGTGCTCAGCGACCGCCTCCGGCGAGTAGGCCGGGACGCGCACCACCCGCAGGCCCAGCTCTTTGGCGGCATCGAGGTCAACGTTGTTGAACCCCGCGCAGCGCAGCGCGATGTACTTCACGCCGTGGGCTTTTAGTTCTTCAAGTACCGGGCGGCTACCGTCATCGTTTACGAAGATACACACCGCTTCACAGCCGTTGGCGGTTTTGGCGGTTTTTTCGGTTAGCAGGAAGTCAAAAAACTCCAGTTCAAAGCCATATGCATCATTAACATGCTGCAGATACTTCTTGTCGTACTGTTTTGTACTATACACAGCGATTTTCATAAGACTTTTCTCCAGTGATAATACCGTCACGGTAGCATAATTAAAATAATCTTACAAATGTTAAAAACTAGTTTAATCAGCAGGTTATAGTAATAATTCTAGAGCATATCGCGGTGTTAAGAAATCTCTTTAAAAGACAATACATTTCATCAAAAGCTGAGGCTTAACGCGCCTGGCGCCAGCAGGATCAGCGGCCAGAGCAGCCCGGAGCTGACGTTGGCGAGCTGAAACTGCCAGAGAGAGGTGCCGCTGGCGCCGGTTACCAGCGGCACGGTGGCGCGAAGCGGAGAGAGAAAGCGGCTAAAAAAGACTGCCCACGCGCCGTGGCGGCGCAGGAACAACTGGCCGCGAGCGAGGCGTTCGGCATTAAGCCAGCGGATACGATGCAGATGGTACCGGTAGCGGTAGCCCGTCAGCCACGAGAGCCAGAATCCGCCGATAGCGCCGAGGCTGGCGCTCATCCACATTAACAGGAAATGTCCCGGGCTGGCCGATGCCAGGGTGCCGAACAGCAGTAGCCCGGAGGTGCCCGGGATCAGCAGCGAGATGACGGCGCAGGATTTAGCGAACGTCATCAGGAAAACCATCAGCAATACCAATGAATAGCGGCTCTGAGCGTATTCCATCAGCGAGATAATTAAGTCCACAGCACAATCCGTTTACGTTCGCAGGTGTAGACCAGTGTCGCAGGCGAAAACTAAACCCTGGTTAAATAGCTGGCTGGTGAATCACAGGGCGACGACTACGCTTAAACGGGATGGAAACTTTAACTCACAGGTCGAACGTGCCACAATAACGGCCTCTCGGCTTTTACTTATTTCGAATCAGGATATTAGCTGCCCATGAAGGGTAAATATAAAGCCGCCATCGCGCTATTATTAGCCCTCGTGCTGCTACCGCTGGCTTTGCTATTAACGCTCACCCACTGGGTGCCTACGCTGGCAGGCATTTGGCTACCTGCGGGAACCCGAATCTCACTCAATGAAAGCCCGCGGCTGACGCGCTCGTCGCTGCGTATTCCGGATCTGCGCTATCTGGTCGGCGACTGCGAAATCGCGCGCGTCGCCAATGCCTCGCTCTCGCGTCCCAGCCGCTGGCGTTTACATATCGGCGAGCTGGATATAAACAGCGCCTGCCTGAACAAGCTCCCGGAAAGCGAAGCCGCGCCGGGGGCGCCGAAAACCCTCGCCGAATGGCAATCAATGCTCCCTTATAGCTGGCTGACGATTGACAATCTGCGCCTGTCGCCGTGGGATAAATGGCAGGGGCGGCTGGTGATGTCGCTCACGCCGCAGCAGCAGGATATCGGCTATGCCGGGAAAGAGGTTACCCTCCAGGCGCGACTGCGCGGTCAGGCGCTGACGGTCAGCGACTTCTCCGCGCGTCTGGTGGAAGACCAGGCGCCGGTGAAGCTGGTGGGCGAGTTTCAGATGCCGCTGGTGCCGGACGGTTTGCCGGTCGATGGCCACTTGTTCAGCACCTTTGAATTTCCACAAACTCCCGGTCTGGTCGATGCCGAGCTGGAGTGGCAGAAGAACCGCGGGCAACTGCTGGTCACGCCGCGCGGTGAGGTGGAGCCGATGCTTGACCTGCCGTGGGAAATCACCCCGGATCGTATTACCATCAGCGATGGCCGCTGGCACACCGAATACGCGGGCAACGCGTTGAGCGGCCGCGTCGCGCTTTCGCTGGGCAACTGGCAGCAGGGCACCGAGCAGATGCAGGTCAGCGGGCGTCTTAACGTGCTCACTCAGGGGCAGGCCGGGAAGGGCAACGCCGTGCTGAATATCGGCCCCGGCAAGCTGAGTATGGACAGCAGCGACATGCCGCTACAGCTGACCGGCGAGGCTAAGCTCGGCGATCTGATTTTTTACGCCAAACTGCCCGCGCAGCTGAGTGGACCGCTTACCGCGCCGGTGCTCAACTTTCACCCCGGCGCGCTGCTGCGTTCGCGCGGGCGGGTCATCGATTCGTTGAATATTGATGAAATCCGCTGGCCGCTGGCGGGCGTCAAAGTGACGCAGCAGGGCGTTGATGGCCGCCTGCAGGCTATTTTACGCGCCCATGAACAGGAAATGGGCGATTTTACCCTGCATCTTGACGGTCAGGCCGACAACTTTATGCCCGACCGCGGCCGCTGGCAGTGGCGCTACTGGGGCGAGGGTCATTTCACCCCAATGCAGGCGCGCTGGGATGTGAAAGGCGCGGGCGAATGGGCCGACAGCGCCATCATGCTCAACAGCCTGTCGACCGGGTTCGATAAACTGCAGTACGGTTCCATGCTGGTAAGCGCGCCGCGTCTGACCCTGGAAAAACCGATCCGCTGGCTGCGCGATGGGCAGCATCCCAAACTGACCGGCGCGCTGTCGCTGGATGCCGGGAAAACCACCTTCAGCGGCGGCAGCGAACTGCCGCCGTCGACGCTGAAATTTAATATCGACGGTCGCGATCCGACCTGGTTCCAGTTCAACGGCTCCCTGCATGCGCAAAAAATTGGCCCCGTGCGCGTTACCGGGCGCTGGGACGGAGAACGTCTGCGCGGCGAAGCGTGGTGGCCAAAACAGTCGCTGACCGTTTTCCAGCCGCTGTTGCCGCCGGAGTGGAAGATGACCCTGCGTGAGGGAACGCTTTACGCGCAGGTGGCATTCTCCGCCGCAGCCGGGCAGGGCTTCGAGGCGGGAGGTCACGGGGTGCTCAAGGGCGGCAGCGCCTGGATGCCGGATAACCAGATCAACGGCGTCGATTTTGTGCTGCCGTTCCGTTTTAGCGACGGCACCTGGCAGCTTGGCACCCGCCATCCGGTATCGTTGCGCATTGGCGAAGTCGTCAACCAGTTCACCGCGCGCAATCTGACGGCAGATCTTCAGGGGGCCTGGCCCTGGAGTGAAGACGCGCCTTTACAGTTGAGTAACGTCAGCGTCGATATTCTCGGCGGCAAGCTGACCATGCAGCAACTGAGGATGCCGCAGCACGACCCGGCGCTGCTGCGTCTGCAAAATATCTCCAGCAGCGAATTAGTGAGTGCGATTAAAGTGAAGCAGTTCGCCGTCTCCGGCCCGTTTAACGGTGCGCTGCCTCTGTGGCTGGATAACAAAAAATGGATTATCAAAGACGGCTGGTTCAGCAATCCGGGGCCGATGACGATGCGCCTCGATAAAGACACCGCGGACGCGTTGGTGGCCGACAACGTCTCCGCCGGGGCGGCCATTAACTGGCTGCGATATATGGAGGTAGCCAGATCGTGGACGCGGATCAACCTCGATAACCTTGGCGTACTGACGCTGAAGGCAACGATTAGCGGCACCAGCCGGGTAGAAGGCAAAAGCAATACGGTGCACTTAAACTACTCCCATGAAGAGAATATTTTTGACCTGTGGCGCAGCTTGCGTTTCGGCGACAATCTGCAGGCGTGGCTGGAGCAGAACGCCAGGCTGCCCGCGCCGCGCTGTCAGGACAGTCATACCTGTAAGGAACAACAATAATGATCAAACTATTCGCCGCCTTTCTGGCCACCGCGCTGCTGGCGGGCTGTACGCCGCGTATTGAAATCGCGGCATCGAAAGAGCCGATCACCATCAATATGAATGTCAAAATTGAGCATGAAATTCATATTAAGCTGGATAAGGACGTTGAGAATCTGCTCAAATCGCGTAGCGATCTGTTCTGAGGCGATGATGAGAATACGACTGATAACCACGACGCTGGCGCTGGTGCTGTTCAGCGCTCAGGCGCTGGCCCTGACCCTCAATGAAGCTCGCCAGCAGGGGCGGGTCGGCGAAACCCTCAACGGCTATCTTGAACCGCTGCGTCAGGATAAAGAAACCCTTGAGCTGGTGAAGCAGATCAACGCCGCCCGCAGCGACAGCTATCAGCAGCTGGCGGATGACAATAATCTACCGGTGGATCAGGTGGCGAAAATGGCCGGTCAGAAGCTGGTCGCCAGGGCGCAGCCGGGCGAGTACGTGAAGGGCCTTAACGGCAAATGGCTGAAAAAATAGCTATCGGCAGCGCTTGCGATACTCACCCGGCGAGACGCCGAAGCGCTGCTTAAAGGCGGTGGAAAAATGGCTATGATCGCTGAAGCCCCAGCTGTAGCCGATCCCCGCCAGCTTTTCGTCATCATGGGCGCTTTGCAGCGCGCGGGCGCACAAATCGAGCCGACGATTCTTGATATATTGCGCCACCACTAGCCCCTTTTCCGCAAACAGCCGGTAAAGACTGCGCACCGACATGCCGGTTTCGCTGGCCAGCCACTCCGGGCGCAGATGTTCCGCCTGAATCGACTCATCGATTAACGCCATGATTTTCTGAAACTGCTTATCGCGCCGGGACGGCTGGGCCTCCTGATGATGCAGCATCGGACGCAGCAGGCAGACGATGGCCTCCAGCGCCGCTTTGCTTTCGCTGGCCGAGAGTTCAGGGCTGTTCATGCTTTCATGCAGCAGGCGCTGGCTGAGCTGGACCATCGGCAGGCTTTTCGCCAGCCGGGTAGCGATGCTGATTTCACTGCCGCGCAGCTGCTGCTCCAGCAGCGATCTTGGCAGCAGCAGGGAGGCCTGGCGCGAGGTTTGCTGCCAGATAATCGAGCATGGACGAGATGCGTCAATCAGGGTGATATCGCCGCTCTCCAGCATCGCCTGACGGCCATCCTGCTCAATCGTCGCCTGGCCCGCGAGCTGGAAGACGGTATAAAACCAGGCGTCGTTATCGCGCTGGATCTCTTGTCGGGTACGGTAGAGATTAATGCTGCGGGCGGTCACCGTGCTGACTTTCAGGTCGCCCGCGTAGCTGGCGTCGATCTCACCGTGGAAATTATCATCCAGCGGACGGGCGGCGAACTGCCCGCAGACCTGATTGATTTTTGCTAACCAATGCTGGTAATTCTGCCCACGATTTACCGTACTCATCGCGCGTCCTTTGTAATGATAATGTTTTTGCATTGTTGCACTTATGATGCCGGAGGCAAGGGTCAAAGGCGGAGTATATGAAAGAACTATTACCTGGATCACAGTATTATTATAAAAAAATATTACGTAACACGTTTACTCTGTCACCGCAAATCCGTTATGAAATTTAACAGGGTAAAATAAAAGGAGACATGATTAGTGGAGAGGCAAAAAAGAAATAGTACGTTATAAACATTGAATAGAGGGCTGTGTCATCCCTCTATGATTAGAATGTTCAGGAGTGACACAGAATTACACACACCGATATATGGCAGTTGGCAAGTAAAATCAGAAGGGTAATTCCTTGGGCACTTTCTGAAAATAGGGGCTATATCCTGATGATATTACAATCGGGAATGCGATTAATTACATGTGCACCATGGTATACTCTTCATGTCTATCGGGTCACATTAAGGTTCGAAATATTCATTAGTGCCAATACAATACGGAGTTGTTATAGTATAGGCTCACGCAAAATGTGGGACCCTGTTATTCCATTTTGCATAGCATCTCCTGGCGCATCAAACCCAGATCTTGTCCATGATTTATTCCTCGCCACTGCATTTTTGCGTCTTGTCCAAAGTTGATCTAGCTGTTTCGCTTGACGCTCCTGCGGTTCGGGCCGCTGAGATGATTGTTTTACACCAAGGGGACTCAATGTGGATTTTTCCATAAAATTCTCCTGTCTGAATTTTTGCAGACGTTATCTGTTATTCATTAATGCTGAGTGGATATTAGCATTATCAGAAGAGAATTTATTTCAGCCTTTGTTTATCTTTGTAAATATATAAAATGCTTCTGAAATCCACTTTAGATAAAATACAGTCGAGGGAGATCCCAGTCTGGGGGATGTTATCCACAGTTGTCATTGCGCAATGATAAATAATCCTGGGGCTAACTACTATACCTGCAGCCGTTGTCGATATCATAATATATTCTGCAGGCCATTAATGAATCAGTGCAGGGATCAAATAATATTATTGTTCCTGCACAGTTCATCATGATAGCTATTATACTTTTACCATCCTGCTAGCGACCTCCGCAGAATGATAAAAGGAATTATATTTATGATTAATAATCAATGGGCTCGCGAATAATAGGGCAGGTCATGCAGTGACCGCCGCCGCGACCGCGGCCTAATTCGCTGCCAACAATGGTGATCACCTCAACACCGCTTTTCCGCAGTTGTGCATTAGTCTTGGTATTTCGGTCATAGGCCACGACAACACCAGGCTCAAGCGCAACCATATTCGCGCCGCTATCCCACTGCTGACGTTCCATGTCGTAGTCATTTCCGGCAGTTTCCACAACTCTTAATTGTTTGAGATTTAGCGCGTGGGCTACCGCGTCTACAAAATTATCTTCATCCCTGGTTAACCGTATTCCGTGCGGCGATCTTTCATCAGGTCGCAATGAAAACGTTTTGATTTGATTAACAATAGGTGGATAAAGCGTGACGAGGTCCCGGTCGCAGAAGGTAAAAACGGTATCAAGATGCATCGCGGCTCGAAGCTTTGGCATGGCGGCAATCATCACCCTCTCAATACCCGAATGCTGATCCGCAAAGAGCGCTTGCGCAAGCTGTGCTATCGCCTGGTAAGAGGTGCGCTCGCTCATGCCAATTAACACTGTTTTATTACCGATCGGCATGACGTCACCACCTTCAAGGGTAGCCGTACCGTGGTGGACCGTTGGATCGCCGTACCACACGTTAACCTTGCCAGCGAAATCAGGATGGAACTGGTAAACGGAAGCCGCAAGCACCGTCTCTTCATGACGGGCTGGCCAGTAGAGGGGATTAAGAGTAACGCCGCCATTGATCCAGCAGGTGGTATCGCGGGTGTAAAGCGCATTAGGTAAAGGAGGAAGTAGGTACTGACTCTGTGCAATAGCGGCATGGAGAAGTCTGCATTCTTCTTTATCGTATTTTCCACCTGAGACGTGTTGCAGTTCCAGCGTTGAAAGGCCGCCAAGTAGAGTCTGCGCGAGTTCGCGGGCGGAAATATTATCGAGAAAGTCTCGTGTTTCATCTATCAGACTCAAGGGGACTTCATCAGGTACCACTTGTAAATCCAGAATCCATTTTCGCGCCAGAGGATTTTTTACCGTTTCTTCCAGCAATTGATGGAACTCAACAACCTCAACCTCGCGCTCACGCATTTTATTCATAAAATCGAAGTGATCGCGTTTGGCGTTCGCTACCCACAGAACATCGTCAAACAACATACGGTCACAATTCCCCGGCGTAAGGCGTTCATGCGCCATTCCCGGTGAACACACCATGACTTTTTTTAATTTACCGACCTCTGAATAAACGCCAAAGGCGGGTGATATGTTTTTATTTTCAGTAAGCATAATATTTCCGTTTATTAAATTTGAATAAGTCCCGTTGCAATAGCATAGATACCGATGATGGCTCCTGACATCAGCATGGCAAACAGAAGACGCTCATGCCTGGTAAAAACTTTCGTCAAATTTTCTTTTCTCGCGAAATAGAAAAGAATAGTTCCCGGGCCGTAAATAATGGTAGAAAGTAAAAGATATTTCACGCCGCCAGCGTAAATCATCATCAGCGAATAAATCAGGGCAATGGTGGACAGTATCAGCCCCTTTCTTATCCCTGTTCCAGAGCCGGAGTAAGATTCCCCGGTTAACGCAAGCTTTAAAGCATATGCGCTGACGAGGAAATAAGGAATTAAGGTCAGCGAGCTGGTTAACTCCAGTGCCAGCTGGAAGGCGTAGTCGGTGAACAGCGTGATGATTAAAAAAACCTGAATAAATATGTTGGTCAGCCAGACAGCCTTATATGGAACCCGGTTAGCGTTCTCTTTAGCCAATATTTTTGGCATCAGTCCGGATTTTGCTGCGCTGTATAACACTTCTGCTGCCAGTAATGACCAGGAGAGATAGGCGCCTAAAACCGATATGACCAGGGCAATACTGATAAAAATCATCCCCGGACGACCCACAATTGTCTCCAGTACCCCTGCCATCGAAGGTTGACGAAGCGCGGCAAGCTCAGGTCGTAAAAGTACCCCATATGAGAGGAGAGTGACCAGACACAGAATGCACAGGACGCCGATAAAACCGAACACCGTGGCGGTACCGATATGGCTACGTTTTTTCGCCAGGCGGGAATACACGCTCGCCCCCTCTATCCCGAGAAAGACGAATACCGTCACCAGCATAGTATTGCGGACCTGCGAAAATAAGGACTCGTGCGCATTGTCAGGCGCGGCGATATAGTGCATAAGGTCATGGTACCCTTCAGAGAGGGTATGGGAGTGAATGTCCTTGATGTCGGATCCCCCCCAGAAGTTAACGGTGAAAATGTCAGCGTTGAACGCGAACATAAGAACGATAATAAAGACACCTATCGGAATAATTTTGGCCCAGGTGACCACCGTATTAATAATTGCAGCTTCTTTTACGCCCCTTAATACCAGAATATGGAAACACCACAGAACAACAGAGGCAGTGAGAATCGCGTATAAAGTATTGCCATCCCCAAAGATGGGTGAGAATGTGCCGAGGGTTGATTTTATCAGCACAAAATAAGATACGTTGCCGATACAGGTCCCCGCCCAAAAACCGAGCGCGGAAGTAAACCCAAGGTAATTCCCGAATCCTTCTTTAGCGTAAATAAATATACCCGAATCCAGATGCGGTTTTCTTGTGGCCAGAGTCTGAAAGACCAGGGCGAGGGTTAACATTCCCCCTCCAGCGATACACCACGCGATGATGGCACCAAGCCCGCCCGCTGCGCGCCCGAAAGTAGCGGGAAGTGAAAATATTCCTGCACCAATCATCGAACCGACCACCAACGCGGTCAGGGCAGGCAAAGACAACTTTGCATCTGATTTATTCATGATTGAAAATCTTGCTCGTATAAATTAATGATAAAACGCTTCTCGCAGCAGATTGTCTGCGTAAGTCCATACCGATAAAATGAGGTGGCATCCCGTCAGATGAAACATCATATAATGTTAAAGTCCGGTATAAATCAGCGTGAAAAAACGGATATTGACAGTGATGGCCAGCATCACCAGCATAGACAGAATAAACATTATGCCCATGCGCATAGACGCTATTTTTTTCTCATAGAAGTTGAGATCTTTATTTTTATGTATTTTTCTGCGTTGATAGATAAACATAATGCATAGCGAGATATAAAGTACGGGAGAAATAAGGTGAAGGTAGCCATAAGACCACAATAACAGTTCACTGGTGCCCATGGCGATAAGCCAGGCTATAATAAACAACATATCAAACCCTTTTATAAAATGTTTTTAATGAAATTTCGACTTTAAGTAGAAAAAAATGGAAAAAATGACATCTACGAAAATCCATAGGCCGCTTAGCAATGCGATATTTTTAATTGCACCTATCCAGAATGTCGTATCGTGACGCATTCGATGTTCAGTGAATGGGGATGAGGAACTAAAATATAGTGTGTAAATACTGATGGTTAGCATTAATACATTCACTATAATGAATGCGATAAATACAATGCTGTTGATGCTTTTTTTTCTCTTCGGTTTAATTTTCATAATGTTCACGCAATGGGTTTTCGCTTTATTAACCAGATATTAGTGATCTATATTAAACGGATATTAAACAAGGGAGGCTGGCTTTTTGATCAGAATCAATTTAACGAACATTAAAAAACCATAGAGAGTCGTTTAAGGATTGTTTAACTAGGCATGATATTGTGCCGTTATCTTACATGTAGTTCGCTTATTAAACTAACAAAGAGAGTTTTAGTCAGGTGGACGATATGTTGTCAATGATCCTGTCTGTGATTGTAGGATGTTGAATTGATATCAGTTAAAAATGCCTGCTCAGAACAATAGGGGGTGTTTATACGCTGAAATATAGGCATTGCCAATATTTTGATGAATTTCAATGGGCCAGCTATTTGCATGGTTATTTTAATATTTCATAATTGTTACGAGTGACAAGGTTAATGCGCCGGAATATCGTCATTGCTGTGATTTTTTTACTCACAATCGTCGGGTGTAGAGGATCTTCAATTGATGCCGATAATAATATGGAAAATAGTTTTTATGGACAAGAAATACCCCCCTCATACGGTATTGTTACTGGTGTAAACTATATAACTCTCCAAAACGATACGGGTTACAATACTGTAGGTACCGTTAGCGGCGGGGCTCTCGGTGGTATTACCGGATATACCCTTACTGGTCAGCGCCAGGTGATAGTGGGTGTTGCTGCCGCTGGCGTGTTGGCCGGGCAAGCAGTACAGAGACGGTTGGCTCGTAGCCAGCTTGTTGAGTTGTTTATCAGACCCACTGATGGACGTGATTTTGTTATTGTCCAGCCAACAAGAGGAACGCCTTTTTTCGTCGGACAGAAAGTCAAGGTCGCTTATCGACGAGGCAACATTGTCATTTTGCCCGGATAAATGAGTAGCGTATCAAGGTTAATATAACGGCAAGAGAGGATATCGTCATTGAATGCGTCCTCGGGTATCTCAATCAGGCCTGGCCAGCCGGCGTTTTTCAATAATGTTGCCTGTCCACCCATCGACTTAATTGCGGCGCCTGTCACAGCGGCAACAGCGAATGTCACAGAGAAAAAAGCGTGAATCGCGACCCCGGCATAAACTGAAACCACTATCCGTGAACAATAAGGAAGGGGTATGTCCACATCACAGGTCGCGCTACTCGCCAGCGTGCAGCAGTTTCTAGACAGACAGCATGGGTTGTATCTCGACGGTGCGCAGCAGGCGGCAGAGAGCGAAAAGCGTTTAACCGTCTGGGATCCGGCCACCGGTCAGGCTATCGCCAGCACCGCGGATGCTAACGCCGCGGATGTCGATCGGGCGGTGATGTCCGCCTGGCGTGCTTTCGTTTCCCGCAGCTGGGCAGGGCGGACGCCCGCCGACCGCGAACGGATCCTGCTGCGCTTCGCCGATTTGGTGGAGCAGCACGGCGAGGAGCTGGCGCAGCTGGAGACCCTGGAACAGGGAAAATCGATTAACATTTCCCGCGCCTTTGAAGTGGGCTGCACGCTGAACTGGATGCGCTATACCGCCGGGCTGACCACTAAAATCAGCGGCCGCACCCTCGACGTATCGATTCCCTTCCCACCGGGGGCGCGCTATCAGGCGTGGACCAAAAAAGAGCCGGTGGGCGTGGTGGCCGGGATCGTGCCGTGGAACTTCCCGCTGATGATCGGCATGTGGAAAGTGATGCCCGCGCTGGCGGCTGGCTGCTCAATCGTCATTAAGCCGTCGGAAACCACCCCGCTGACCCTGCTGCGGGTGGCGGAACTGGCAACCGAGGCCGGCGTGCCCGACGGCGTTTTTAACGTGGTGACCGGCAGCGGCGCCGGATGCGGCGCGGGGCTGACCTCGCATCCGCAGGTCGCCAAGGTGAGCTTTACCGGATCGACCGCTACCGGTAAACAGATTGCCCGCGTGGCCGCCGATCGCCTGACCCGGGTCACGCTAGAGCTGGGCGGCAAGAACCCGGCTATCGTGCTGAAAGATGCCGATCCGCAGTGGGTGATTGAGGGCTTAATGACCGGTAGCTTTCTGAATCAGGGGCAGGTATGCGCCGCCAGTTCGCGAATTTATATCGAAGCGCCGCTGTTCGATACGCTGGTGAGCGGCTTTGAGCAGGCGGTGAAGTCGCTACAGGTCGGACCCGGAATGCTCGAGAGCAGCCAGATTAACCCGGTGGTGTCGCAGGCGCACTGCGCGAAAGTGGCGGCTTATCTTGATGAAGCCTGTCAGCAGAAGGCAGAGCTGATTAGCGGTCACGTGGGGCCGGATGCGCAGGGCTACTATATTGCGCCAACGCTGGTGATTAATCCCGACGCCGGGCTGCGCCTTAGCCGGGAAGAGGTTTTCGGCCCGGTGGTGAACCTGGTGCGTGTGGCCGACGGCGAAGAGGCGCTGCGTCTGGCCAACGACAGCGATTTTGGCCTGACCGCCAGCGTCTGGACCCGCGATCTGAGTCAGGCGCTGAGCTATACCGATCGCCTGCAGGCGGGGACGGTGTGGGTCAACAGCCATACGCTGATCGACGCCAACCTGCCGTTCGGCGGCATGAAGCAGTCCGGCACCGGCCGCGATTTCGGCCCCGACTGGCTGGACGACTGGTGCGAAACAAAGTCGGTTTGCGTGCGCTACTAGCCGCCTGTTCCCCGGTGGGGGCTGGCGCCTCACCGGGGCTACACGCGCGTAACTTGCGGATTCTGTCGCCAGGCCTACGGCAAAATCCGCACCTCGATACCTCAAATCCGCCTCATCTCCGTATGCCCGGTTGCGCCTGCCGCCGGGCGCCTTTTTCCAGGAGTAAGCCGTCAGTCCAGCAAGGAAGGGTCGGCGTCGATCATCATCTGCTTCATCTCTGCAAAATGCTGGCGTGAAAAGTCGGCGATCCCCTCCCAGTCCTGCGCGGTTTTCTCCGCCACCGCATCGGAGAGCACTTTCAGCGGCTGCCCCGTTGACCACGCGGTCACTAGAATCTGACAGGCGCGCTCCAGAGTCCAGATATCATCGAAAGCCTCGCCAATCGACGGCGCTGTCACCAGTACGCCGTGGTTGCCCATCAGCAGCCGACGCTTGTCGGCCAGCAGCGACGCCAGACGCGCGCCTTCCGCCGTGGTGTCCGCCATGCCGCCGTATAACCTATCGACGGCTATCCGATTGAAATAGCGCGCCGTGTTCTGATCGATCGGCGGGATATGCGGTGTCTCGAGGCAAGCGATGCTGGTGGTATACACCGGATGCAGGTGCAGCACCACCCGCACCTCCGGCAGGCGCTGGTGGATTTGCCCGTGAATCGCCCACGCCGTGGCGTCGACGTCAGATCGCCGGGCGCAGGCTTCATCATCGGCGTCCAGCAGCAACAGGTCGCTGGCGCGGATGCGCGAAAAGTGTTTCCATTTCGGATTCAGCAGGAATTTTTTGCCGTCTGCCGAGATGGCCGCGCTAAAGTGGTTGGCCACCGCCTCGTGCATCCCGAGATGGGCGATGATACGAAAGGTCGCCGCCAGGTCGATGCGCGTCTGTTCTTCATAAGACCGGGCCATGTCGTTACTCCGCTTTTGGCATCAGGGTTTGCAGGTCCTCCGGCGTCGGCGCCTGGAAGTTATATTTTTTCAGCAGCGCGGCATATTCCGGCGTCGCGCTGTATTTCTTCAGTCCTTCCTCCAGCGCGGTTTTCACTTCGCTATTGCCTTTTTTCACCCCAAAGCCATTGAGCACCGGATAAATTAAGGTTTCGGAAGAGATCGTCACCCGATCGCCAAGCTTATCAATCACGCCGCGCGCCACCGCCGCATCGGTGATTTGCGCCTCAACCGCCCGCGACAGCAGCGCCTGGGTGGTTTGCGGGTCGGTGGTGTATTCGCTAAGCGCTATTGGCTTCAGGCCCTTTTTCACGCAGTAGTCGGCGGAGAGCTTTTGCAACTGCGCCAGCCAAGAGGTCGCGCCCATAGAGCCAATTTTATGACCGCAAAACTCTTCCGGCGTTTTCGGCTGATAGTCGCTGCCTTTCAGCGCGAGGATCGCTTCGCCGCTTTTCAGATAGGGCACCATATCGATAACCTTCAGACGCTCGGCGGTGATGTACATCGACGAGTTAGTAATATCGAAGCGTCCGCCCTGCAAACCAGGAATCAAATTCGGAAACCGGGTATCAATATTCACCGCCTCGCGGCCCATGGTTTTTGCCAGCCCGGCCAGAAACTCGATATCGAACCCGGCGGGCTTGTTGTTTTCCATATATTCATACGGGAAAAAGGTCATATCCGAACCGGCGGTAATTTTCCCCGGCTGCTGGAAGGCCAGGGCGCTAAAGGACGACAGGGCGCCAGCGGCGCAAAGGAGCAGGACAGCAGGGCGCAAAGCATTAATACGTTTCATAGAACCTCCAAAAAGTGGGCAAATTACATGCTGGCGCGATCGGTACCGGCCTGCTGGACAAAAAAGGATGCGCCGCGCGGTTTTTGCGGCAGACGTAAATGATTAACGGTACTACGCACCAGGCCGCTCTCTTCACCGGCAACCATCTGCCCGGCGTGAACGCTGGGCAGCGGATTTTCACCGAACGGCAGGGCATCTTCCGCCGCGTAGACGCTGATAAACAGCGTGCGCGGGAGATCGGTTTCATTAGGGCTGGAGGCGTGAAACAGGCGGGTATGCATAAAGCACACCGAACCCGCCGGGCCGAAACAGGCCTGCGGATGCTGGCAGTGGGCTTCTTCTACCTGCGGGGCCACGGCGCCGGTAAAACGCTCGTTTTGCCAGTGGGACCACAGCGGTCCCTGGTGGCTTCCCGGGACCACGTTGAGCGGACCGTTTTCTGGCGTCACTTCGCTAACCATCAATAGGGCAGTGATAATGTCGTCGTTGCTGTGGGGAGTGAACAGAAAATCCTGATGCCATTTCACCTGCGTGGCGGTGTGCGGCAGTTTGGAGTTGATTTTGCTGTGATGAAAGCGGGTCCCGCTGCCGCCGATGAGCTGGCCGGCAATCGCCGCCATCCGCGAATTAAAGGCGGCGTGGCGGTAGGCGGCGGAAATCTCGGTGGGCGAACTGACCCGGCGCAGCGAGGGGTGGTTCGGCGCGTGATCGCTTTCGAGGTCGAAGCGCGGACGGCCGTCCAGGGTTTCTCCCCACGCCTCGCTATGCTGGCGGCTCTCTTCGACCCATGCGTCGAAATCGGTCTGCAGCAGAGCCACCTCCTCGGCGGAGAGCACCTCTTCAACAACCAGAAAACCCTGCTGATGAAACTGTTCGATTTGCCACTGCGCGATCATATTTTTCTCCTTTCAGGAACGGAAGCGTTAAGCCAAAGAGACATCTTTCAGGAAGGCGTCCACGCGCGGATGCTGGCCATCGCGCATTGCCTGAGGCGTGTCGTCGCAGACCACGCGTCCTTTTTCCATAAACACAATTCGATCGGAAACCTTAAAGGCGAAGTTCATCTCATGGGTGACGATCACCATGGTGATACCTTCATGGGCCAGCGATTCGATAACCTGCAGAACCTCGTTAACCTTTTCCGGATCCAGCGCCGAGGTGGGTTCATCGAACAGCATAATTTGCGGACGCATCATCAGAGCGCGGGCAATCGCCACCCGCTGCTGCTGGCCGCCCGAAAGCTGATGCGGATATTTCCACGCGTGTTCCAGCATCCCGACTTTATGCAGCAACTCGCAGGCGTGCTGCTTGAGCTCGCCTTCGCTGGCCAGATGGTGATAGCGCGGTGCCAGCAACAGGTTGCCGAGCACGGTCAGGTGGGGGAACAGGTTGAAGCTCTGGAAGACCATGCCGATATTCTGGCGATGCTCGCTGTTCTCCATAAAACGCGGCTTCTGCTGCCCCTGGCGCTCGAGGTGAATAAATGGCTGACCGTTAATTTTGATCTCGCCGTTATCGATCTGCTCAAGGCCGTTCAGCAGGCGGATCAGCGTGGTCTTACCGGAACCGGACGGGCCGATGACGGAGACGACTTCGCCGGGCTGAATTTGCAGGCTGACCGCGCCCAGCACTTCGACATTGTTATAGGCTTTATGCAATTTAGACGCCTGCAGCGCTGGCTCCTGCGCCACGCTGACGCTGCGGGCCATTGCCGGACGTCGCGCCGTGGCCAGCTGCTGCATTTCTTCATCCACCGGGCGCGTGGTTTTACGTTGCGTGACGTCGAGCCAGGTCTCGAGACGCTTAAGCAGAAAATCAAATACCGTGACGATCAGGATGTAGTAAAACGCCACCGCCGCCATGGTCTCCATGACGAGGAAATTCTGCGAATAGAGGCGCTGGCCGACCATTAAGATCTCGGTCAGGGAGATAACCGACACCAGCGAGCTGAGCTTGACGATGGCGATATACTCATTGGCCAGCGCCGGTAGGGCGACGCGCAGCGCCTGCGGGATCACCACGCGCCACTGGGTGCCGGCATAGCGCAGCCCGAGCGCGCGGGCGGCTTCGCTCTGTCCTTTCGGAATCGACAGCAGCCCGCCGCGATGAATTTCAGCAATATAGGCGGCTTCGCTCAGCACCATCGCCAGCAGCCCGGCCCAGAACGGGTCGTTCAGCACCGGCGCGAAGGAGGGCAGCGCCTGCGGCATGTTGTAGACAAAAATCAGCAGCACCAGCAGCGGCATGCTGCGAAACAGCCAGATATAGAGGCGGGCAGGCGCGTTAAACAGCTTGCGCGGCGACTGTTTGGCCAGCGCCAGAATGAATCCCAGCACAATGCTGAAAGCCCAGGTCAGCAAACTTAATTTGATGACGGTCCAGGTGGCCTGCCAGAAATCGACATCGCTGAGCAGGCTTAACATATAGTTCCAGTTAAACGTCATGGGCTATTTCACTCGCCATAATTAACGGAAATTAAGGCGATTCCCCTGTTCTAAAATGGGGAGCCGCCGGCGTTCATCTTGCCCTGACACTATGCTGGCACTGTTCGACCGGTGGCAATTAGTAAATTTTTGGCCTTTAAGTTTAAAAAAACTATACAGCTATATTAACCTCAAGGAATTTAACGCAATTAATGAGAAACAGCATTGAAACAACTTAAAAACAATCACCGTTATTTTTAAACCTGATTTTTTGCAAAACGGTATTTTGTGCAATATTGGGGCATGTTGCGGGCAAATAAGGTGCAGGGTGATTCTTTATGGTGCAATACGCGAAATCAGGAAAATAAAGAGGGCGGGTAATTAAATAGAGGCGGCGGTTATTTGCCGACGATATAGAGCGCAAAGAGCATGGCACGATGCTTGCAGACTGCTTATCGTAAAACTAAGCCCGTTCGCAATAAGACAATATTTTATCAATGGTGACGCGATGAACCGATTTACCCTCAAGCAGCTTAAGTATTTCGTGACGGTGGTGGAAACGGAGAGTATCGCCGAGGCTTCCCGCCAGCTACATATTGCCCAGCCGTCGATCTCCATTGCCATCAAAAACCTGGAAAGCACCTTCGACCAGCAGCTGTTTATTCGCCACCACGCGCAGGGCGTATCCCTGACCTCAAGCGGGCGGCGCTTCTACGATAAAGCCAAAGAGCTGCTGCGGCTATCGTATGAGTTTGAGCAGAACTCGCGGGCGGATAAAGAGCTGGTATCCGGGACCATTTCCGTCGGCTGCTTTGAATCCGTCGCGCCGCTGTATATGCCAAAACTGGTGGCGGGATTTAAAAAAATGTATCCCGAGATCACACTCCAGCTCTACGACGGTGAGCAACATGAGCTGATGCACGGCCTGCATCGCGGGCGTTTCGATCTGGCGCTGGTTTATGATCTTGAATTAGGGCATTCCATTCATAAAGAGCTGCTCAATGCCCCGCATAAACCCTATGCATTGCTGCCTGCATCTCATCCACTGGCGCAAAAAAAAAGCGTCACGCTGCAGGAGTTAAGTCGTGAGCCGATGATTTTGCTCGATGCGGTCCCCAGCAAAAACTATTTTGTCTCAATATTTAAAGAGAAAGGTTATCACCCGGAAGTGGCCTATAGTTCGCCCTCAATTGAAATGGTGCGCTGTATGGTCGGTCAGGGATTAGGCTTTTCGGTACTGGTTACCCGTCCGCTATGCGATACGACCTATGACGGTGAAAAGCTGGTGCAGTTGGATATTGCCGACGAGATGCCCGCATCGACATTAATTATGGCGCACCTTGCCAATAATGAACCCACGCGCCCGACGCAGCTTTTTATGGATTATTGTCGCAGCATGGAATTAACGCCGCATCAGCACGCGTAATGTAATTAACGCGGCCGCAAGCGTTATTTTCCCGCTGCGTTATCCAGCCTCGTAAATTTCTATTCAGACGATCGTTTTATAATAATTTACCATTTCATCACACTTACTTAACCTGAGTTCTGTCAATTCCGGCGGTTAAGCCGGACAACCGTGCTTGAAGGACACAGACATGACAGAGCAGATTACAGAGATCGATACCCTGGTGGTGGGCGCGGGGCAGGCGGGCGTCGCGATGAGCGAGCATCTGACGCATCACGGCATTCCGCATCTGGTGCTGGAAAAAAAGCGCATCGCTGAGGCCTGGCGCAGCGGCCGCTGGGATTCGCTGGTGGCCAACGGCCCGGCCTGGCACGATCGGTTTCCCGGCATGACCTTTCCCGACTGCGACGCCGACAGCTTTGTCGCCAAAGAGCAGATTGCCGACTACTTCGCCGCGTATGCAAAATCCTTTAGTGCGCCGATCAAGACCGGCGTTGAGGTCTTTAGCGCAGAGCGCTTAAACGGCCGTCCGGGGTTTCGCGTGGAAACGTCACTGGGCGTGATTGAGGCGCAGCGTATTGTCGCCGCCACCGGGCCCTTCCAGCGCCCGGTGATACCGGCCATCGCGCCGCAGGATAGCGTAGTTGAGCAAATACATTCCGCGCACTATTTCAACCCGCAGCAGCTTGCGGAAGGCGGCGTGCTGGTGGTTGGCGCGGGATCGTCCGGCGTACAAATCGCCGAAGAACTCCGCCGGGCGGGGCGTGCGGTGTGGCTCTCCGTCGGCGCGCACGATCGCCCGCCGCGCCGCTACCGCCAGCGCGATTTTTGCTGGTGGCTGGGGGTATTAGGACTGTGGGATGCGGCGGCCAATCAGCCCGGTAAAGAACACGTGACGATTGCGGTCAGCGGCGCGCGCGGCGGTCATACCGTTGACTTTCGCCAACTGGCGCACCAGGGGATTACCCTGGTCGGGCAGACGCACGGCTTTACCGAGGGCAAAGCCGTATTCCGTGCCGATCTGGCGGACAACATTCGTCTCGGCGACGCCTCTTATCTGGCGCTGCTCGACGCTGCGGATGAGTATATCGCTCGCAACGGGCTATCGCTGCCGGAAGAGCCGGAAGCGCGCTTCTTCCTGCCCGACCCCGATTGCCTGACCCAGCCGCTTGCCGAACTCGACCTGGAAAAGGCGGGCGTGCGCAGCATTATCTGGGCCACCGGCTATACCACCGATTACCGATGGCTGAAGGTCAACGCCTTTAATGAACAGCAGCGCCCGCAGCACCATCGCGGCGTTTCCAGCGAACCGGGTGTCTATTTCCTTGGCCTGCCCTGGCTCTCCCGCCGTGGTTCAACCTTTATCTGGGGCGTCTGGCACGATGCGAAATACATCGCCGATCAGATTGCCATTCAGCGCCAGTATCAACACTACCAACCTTCCTGCTAACGCCTGATTTGAGGACGCAACCTATGCCTACCCATACCCGTATTCGGATGTTTAACACCAAAGAGACCTATCCCAATCAGACGCTCAATAACGATCTGTGCCAGGCGGTGCGCGCGGGAAATACCGTGTACGTTCGCGGCCAGGTGGGTACCGATTTTGACGGCAATTTGATCGGCCTGGGCGACCCGCGCGCCCAGGCGGAACAGGCGATGAAGAACGTTAAACAGCTGCTGGAAGAGGCTGGCAGCGATCTGACGCATATCGTGAAAACGACGACCTATCTGATCGACCCGCGCTACCGCGAACCGGTGTACCAGGAGGTGGGGAAATGGCTCAAAGGCGTGTTTCCCATTTCGACCGGCGTGGTGGTGTCGGCCCTCGCGCAGCCGCAGTGGCTGATGGAAATTGACGTCACGGCGGTGATCCCTGACGACTGGCATGCGCAGGAGGCACCATGACCCTTTCGATTTCCGCCCTGTGCCCGGAGTCGGGTCAACTGGGCATTGCGATTAGCTCATCCAGCATTGCCGTCGGCGCCCGCTGCCCGTGGCTGCTGGCAGGTGTTGGCGCGGTATCCAGCCAGAACATTACGCTGCCCGCGCTCGGACCGCAGATTCTTGCCGGGCTTGAGGCGGGGCTCACGCCGCAGCAGGCCCTGAAGCAGGCGCTGGGCGAAGACCGGTTTAGCGATTATCGCCAGGTGGCGGTCATCGACGCCAGCGGCGAGAGCGCAGTGTTCAGCGGTGAACATACGCTCGGCATCTGGCAGCTGGCGCAGGGCGAGAACTGCGTGGCGGCGGGGAATATGCTGGCCAACCCGCAGGTGATTACCGCCATGACGGCGGCGTTCGAAGCCGCCACCGGCGAACTGGCCAGCCGCCTGATTGCGGCTCTGCAGGCGGGTATCGATGCGGGCGGGGAAGCCGGGCCGGAGCACTCGGCGGCGCTTAAAGTCGTGGAGGATTACGCCTGGCCGGTGGTGGATTTACGCGTCGACTGGGCGGAAGAACGTCCGGTAGCAGCGCTGGAAGCGCTGTGGCTGGCCTACGAGCCGCAGATGGAAGCGTATATCACCCGTGCGCTTGACCCGCGCGAAGCGCCGACCTACGGGGTGCCGGGCGATGAATAACCGCGTGCGTGAGATCCTCGGCGCGCTGCTTGCGTTTGATACCACCAGCCGCGAGTCGAATCTGGCGCTGATTGCCTGGATCGGCGACTTTCTGCGCGCGCGCGGCGTAACGTCGCAGCTGTTTTATGACGACGAAGGGCGCAAGGCAAACCTCTATGCCCGCCTTGGGCCAACCGGCCCCGGCGGGGTGATGCTCTCCGGCCATACCGACGTGGTGCCGGTAGATGGTCAGGCGTGGACGGTGCCGCCGTTCGCCCTTACCGAACGCGACGGGCGCTACTACGGTCGCGGCAGCGCGGATATGAAAGGATTTATCGCCTGCGTGCTGGCGTCGCTGGAGGCGTTTCTGGCCGCGCCGCTGCGGATGCCGCTGCATCTGGCATTCTCTTATGATGAGGAAGTCGGCTGTCTGGGCGTGCGCAGCCTGGTGGATTTTCTCCGCGCCTCCGCCGAGAAACCGGCGCTGTGTATTATCGGCGAGCCGACCGACATGCGCCCGGTCTATGGTCATAAAGGCAAGCTCGCGGTGCGCTGTCGCGTGGAAGGCCACGCCTGCCATTCGGCCTACGCCCCGCAAGGGGTTAACGCGATTAGCTATGCGGCGAAGCTGATTTACCAGCTGGATGGGCTGGGCGAAAGCTTTTCACGGCAGCAGGACCACCGGTTCTCGCCGCCGTCAGGCACGCTGCAGGTAGGGACGATCCACGGCGGCGCGGCGCTGAATATCGTCCCGCAATCCTGCTGGTTCGACTTTGAAATTCGCTATTTACCCGGCACGTGCCCGCAGGCCGTGACCGACGCCCTGGGCGATTATGCCCGCGAGCAGCTGCTTCCGGCGATGCGCAAGGTGGCGCAGCGCAGCGACATTCATTTCCAGACGCTGAGCCACTATCCGGGGCTGCTGAGCGACCCGCAGTCAGAGTTCGCCCGTTGGCTGGCGCAGTGGTGCGGCTGCGATGATTTCACCACCGTCGCCTACGGTACCGAAGGCGGCCTGTTTGACGAGGCAGGCGTCGCGACGCTGATCTGCGGGCCGGGCAGCATGGCGCAGGGCCACAAAGCGGACGAATATATCAGCATCCCCCAGACCGAACGCTGTATGGCGATGCTGGAAAACCTTTGCGCCTGGATGCGCGCCGATCCCTCCGATTCTCTTCACTGATTTATCAACACAGGATGGCGACTATGCAAAACCCGAACTCCCCGCTCATAGATCAACAGACCGTCGACCGCTGGCAGGCCGACGGCGTCGTACTGCTTAAAGGCGTGTTCACGCCGTGGATCGAGAGCCTGTCGCGCGGCGTCGCCGCGCTGATGGAGAACCCCAGCGAATATGGTCATGCGCGAACGGTGATCCCTGAGGACGGTTCGGCACCGTTCTTTCAGGACTATTGCAACTGGCAACGAATCCCGGAATTTCGCGATTTTGTTTTTCAGTCGCCGGCGGCGGAGATCGCCGCGGCGCTGATGGGGTCGCAGACGGCGAAGTTTTTCCACGAGCACACGCTGGTGAAACAGCCCGGCGGCAGTACGGTAACGCCATGGCACCACGATCAGCCCTATTACTGCGTGGAGGGGCGGCAGAATGTCAGCCTGTGGATCCCGCTCGATCCGGTAGCGGAGGCGATTTCGCTGCGCTGTATTCGCGGTTCCCATCGCTGGGACGAGGAGTTCAGCCCAACGCGGTTTAACGGTTCAAAGCTCTATTCCCACTCGCGTTTTAAAGAGCTGCCGGATATCGATGCCCATCAGGAGGATTACGATATTGTCAGCTGGGCGTTGGAGCCGGGCGATGCGGTCGCTTTCCATTTCCGCACGCTGCACGGCGCCAGGGGCAATTCAAGCGCCCGCGCGCGGCGGGTATTTTCTGCCCGTTGGGTCGGGGATGATGCGACATTCGCCGACCGCGGCGGCGTGACCTCGCCGCCGTTTCCGGGGCTTAAGCTGCGCGACGGCGAGCCCCTCATCGCCGATGAGTTTCCGCAGGTCTGGCCGCGGTAGCGGCGGCAGGGCGGGCGAGGACCCGCCCATCTTGCGACTAAATGGTTTACTCCCCTGACGGAGGGGATTGAAGCTTCTTGATATTTGTTTATGCACTTTGTCAGTCCCCATGCGTCACCTCTTTTATCTATTTTGAGATTATATCAGTAACATTCAATACCGCTGGCAGGGCGGTACTGTTGCTTCCGCTTTGGTCGCCGCTATGTATTTATGCAGTTTATGACGTCAGCCGATAGTGCGACTGCACCAGACCCGAAGGGAAGCTGCGGCTTGATAACAGCGTCAAATCGATATCCCTTGTCAGGGAACCGAACAGCGGTTTTCCCGCACCGAGCAGGACAGGAACGGTAGTGATAATCATATCGGCGACCAGACCTTCGCGCAGGAACGACTGTATTACCAGCCCGCCATCCAGATAGACGCGATGCGCGTTTTGCAACGCCAGGTCAGCAAGCACTTCCCCTGGCGTGCGGCTTGAGAGCTGCACTTTGCCCTTCAGCGCCTCGGGAATGGCGATATCGGATAGCTGTCGGGAGAGAACCAGCACGGGTCGATCGTAAGGCCATTGGTCAAAAGTCAGCGCCTTCTCATAGCTCCCTCGGCCCATAACGATCCAATCTTTGTCCGCGATGAATGCGGCATAGCCATGATCTTCTGTCGGGTCATCGCGCTGCAACAGCCAGTCGATATCGCCATCCTGTCGGGCGATATAACCATCAAGACTGACCGCGATAAAAACATGTGTAGTGACCATCAAGAGCTCCGTATTCAGCGTGTATTTATGCCGTTGGTTTTAAGGATGGACTTACTTCCTGCGAAAGGACATAAAATACCCCCTCACTCTTCGATTATTCGCTGTAGCAAAACAGAATCGACCATTCCTCGCCAACCCACAATGCCAACCTGCTTCATTTGCTTAATTTTAATTATGTTATGAGAGTGTTAATTTCACTCGAAACTTCGTTGATAACGTTCTCAGACGTCAGGAGGCGCGACTATAGTCTATCCAGCTCATGGACCGTACGTTCATTGACGATATTGCCCGTATTCAGCGTCGTTTTTGGCTCAAGTAAAACGACGCAGCACTCTTCAGTTAACGCTTCAGGACAATGCTCGGTTCCTTTCGGCACAATGATAAACTCACCTGCTTCAAGCACGATATCGCCCGTTCTTAACCCCATTCGCAAGCGGCCGCTGATAACAAGAAAAAGCTCATCCTCATGTTCATGATGATGCCAGTCAAACTTTCCGGCTAATTTAGCCAGTTTGACATACTCGTTATTAATTTCGCCGACAATTTTGGGGCTCCAGCATTCGCTGAACAGAGCAAAACTTTCTTTTAAATTAACTTTACGCACTCATCTTCTCCGTCACATATATAATCCAGATGGATTTATTTGGCATAAAAAAAGAACCGACAATGGGAGCGCGGCGCGCCACCGGAAGGTCGATATTCATTGCTAAAAAAAATCCGGCAGACCAAAGATAAATTGGCCGTAACATGGCCAGCTTTCTGGCGCTAACAACTGCTTCGCATTGCGGAAAAATACAGCGTAGGGAAGCCGGTGCTGTTGTTCGAAATAACAATACAGTCAGCCCGCATGCAGAACAATGGGTTTCCCGGTTACGGGCGGAATAATTTATCAATACAAAATCAATCGGCTGAATTTACTTCATTTTATTTATAAAAGAATTTTCCGCCTGGCTTTCAGGAGAGCGTTTTTGTTTCTTTAAGTGAACACATGCCCGCTCTTCGGCATTTTATCAGAGGGCGCCTGGCCAGATAATCACATGGAGGAGTTAACCTGGCTCGAGGTGACTCATCACCACCGTTGCGCTAATCGCCGTCTCCTTTGAGCTATATGTGTGCGCAACCTGCGCGGAGAAAGCGTAAAAATCCCCGGCTTCTAATGTGATGACTTCGTACTGACTAAAGCGCAGATGCAGGGTGCCGCTGTGAACCAGTATATGTTCATGCGACCCGTCTGAATGCCCGGGACTGTGGATGGTGACCTGCGGCTCCATTTGCAGCAACCATATCTCGGAGGTATTGCCGGGGCCGATGCGGAATTTCATCATTTGCGAATATTCGCCCGGCGCGGGACGATATTTATCAAAACAGGGATATATCCTGCTGCCGCCGCTCAGTAAATCGCCAACCGGTAAACGTAATGCTGTGGCGATAGCGTCCAGCGTATCGACACGGGGGCTGGAGGATCCTGACTCCAGTTTGGATAATGCCCCCTTTGAAACCCCTGACAATTTAGACAGGTCATTTAACGAAACCCCCCGTGACTGCCGCAATCGTCTTATTTTATTACCGATATTTAATGACAACGCAGCAGGTTTATCGTGTCCTGAATCAGCCATTATTGCGACCCTCCCCGAGTGTGGTTTTCTCATATGAATAAATGCCCGCCCAGTTCTGATTGCGGTAAGGACATAACAATGCTGTCGCCGGCCTGATATATCATAGCTGCATCAACAGGCAGCAATTTATCACGCGCCCGCGATGCCTGGATACTCTATTTATCCATTCAGATGAACCACTTTGGGGTTTACAGGCTTCACGGGGGCCGTCTGGAAAACGGAAATATTGCACCTCAAGTTAAAATTTAGCGCTCAGATGTTGATGGACTGCTTTGAACGATAAGCGGGCCTTCAATGATTTGTGTCAGACTCTCTGACGAGAATTCCAGTTGTCACGAGTAGTTTCCCGGATAGCGATGTTTGTCCTGGGATTTGAGTATTGGCGGCATCTTCCACGATGGTTTTAGATTCCGGCCAGGTAAGTGGCCGGAAGTCTCGCTTAACCCCTTTCCGAATACACTTTAAGCATGGCAAGGAGCGCCCGTCGTGCCGCATCGTCCGCGATATTTTCCGGCAGCGCATCAGCGCGCAGATTGATATAAGCATCAACCGCCTTTCTGATGGCGATGCTGACGGAGTCACGATCGTGCGTGGCCAGCGTGGAGGTCAGTAGGCCCTCAGGATCGATATTGTGGCATTCAATGCGGCGAACCCCACGTTGCGGTAGATTGGCGCGACGGTACAGCATCGGTCCCAGCACTTGCTCCCGGAAGAATGACAGCATACCAATCGCTTCGAAAAGTTCGCCCCTTCCCAGTTTTACCACCGCATAATGAAGCCAGATCCAGGCTCGGGACTCAAACCACTCCGGCGTCATGTCAGGCCAGTGGGCACTAAATTTTGCCAGATGTCGCTCCAGGGCATGGCAATCGCGAGAAAATAACACCACCGGCTCCTCAACACGTTGAGTGAGCATGTCCAGGGTGACAAATTTCAGATCGACATGGAGGAGTTCAGGGCCATACAGGCATATCAGCAGGCGAGGCTCTCCGACATGTTCCCCGCTGAACGCATGCAGTAGGTTGCCTGGTGTTTCGGCGAACGCCACACGCTGCGCCATGATTTCATCATAGTAGAGAGGGTCTACTACAATGACAAAATCCAAATCGGAGTATTTATCAAATCCGCCATGAATAAGCGAGCCGCCCGCGAGCAGGGAGTGAATCCGGGCGTCAGACTGAACGTTAAGCTTGAGTTGCTCTGCAAAACTTCTATGTAAATCGGGTAACGTATTAAGCATACTTTTTCCTGTTCACAAAAAATACAAAGCATTACAGAATATCGAGTTCGGTATATTCGGGCCAGATATTTTTGAAGGACGCATCGCTTCCTCATTTAGTCTTGTGTCCACTATGGGGGGAGAGCCTGAGCCACGTAGCCCGATCCTCCGCTACGCCTGCCGTCAGGGCTTTTCAGGCAGGATGGAAACGCTGGCGGATAATCCCGCCACCAGCTCAATCCCTTCCGGAATTTTGTCTAGCTGGATACGGACAGGGACTCGCTGCGCAAGCCGCACCCAGCTGAAGGTGGGATTGACATCCGGCAGCCCCAGCCCGCCCGTCTCGTCATTGTTATCGTCGATCCCCCGGCCGATACTTTCCACATGCCCGGTGATGAGCGGGTCAAACCCCATCAGCGAAATGTGCGCAGCGCTGCCGACGCGGATATGACGCAGCTTGGTCTCTTCAAAATAGCCCACCACCCAGAAACTGTGCGCATCGACAATGGCGACCTTGGTCTCTCCCGCCGTGGCATAGTCGCCGGGGCGAAGCCGAAGATGCGTGACGTAGCCGGCAACCGGTGCGCGCACCGTCGCATGGGATAAATTCAGCTGCGCCAGTTCCAGCGCAGCCTGCGCCCCCTGGTAATTGGCCGCCGCGACGCGCGCTGCGCTGCCTGTTTGCTGGATGTCCTCGCCGGAAATGACTCCTTTGATGAGTGCGCGTCGCCGGGCCGCATCCTGGCGCATCACCATCTCATGACGCTTTGCCTCGACGTCGGCCTGCGCGCTGAGCACCGCCAGCTTTAGCCAACGCGGGTCGATGGCGTAAAGTACATCGCCACGGTTAACCCACTGATTATCCCGCACCGCCACGCTGCTCACCGGCCCGGAAACGTCCGGCGCAATCTGCACCACATCTGCCCGCACGCGGCCATCGCGCGTCCATGGCGTCTGCGCATACTGTTTCCAGAAAATAAACGCCACGAAAGCCGCCACCGCTACTGCGATTAACGTCAGCGCGTAACGGCCGAGTAAAGAGAATAAAGATTTCATGCGAATAACCCCAGTGTGGTCAGGCCCTGCAAAAGCAGGAAAAAGGTCACGATATAGGTTGAGACATCAAGCAACGGGCGTAAGGGCAGGCGGCGGTAAAGCCTGCTGACAGAGAAAAGCGGCACGAGTAACAGCGTACAAACCAGGGCAATGAGCGCGGTTAGCAGCAGGCCGGGGATAAAAACCCCGCCGATATTGATGTCATTGATCATGCGTCGGTTCCTCGTTTTGCGCTCGTAACGCACAGTGCAGATCGACCAGACTGTCGACAAGCTGGCGTGAATGTTCATCCGTCGTGGGCAAGCAGCTGTCCGCCATGGCGGCAATGCGCTCGCGTAAGGCTTCGGTCTCCGTTGTGTGGGTAAGACGATAAAGCACCTCGTGGATATCGCTGCCGGCGGGCGTTTCGCAGCGGCGCAGGCGCATCACGCAGAGACCTATGCGCAGAAAGTGCACCAGGCGATCGAGCGCCCGTGCGGAGGATTGCCCGCTGCGCGGCAAGCGTGGCAGCAGCAAGGCGACCCGGTCGATCATCAGATTGGTCCAGTGCGTTTCATCGCCTCTAAACGCGCCGTTCACGCTGCGACGAATATCGCGTTGGCACAGTTTCAGCAGACGGTTTATCGCCGCGTCCGCCTGCACGGTTTGCAGCAGACTCATGCCGATAACCGCAAAGCCGGTTGCCAAAAACAGGGCGATAGCGGTGTTGGCCGCGTCGGCGAAGTCCCCGCTGTAGCGCGCGCCCAGCTCGCAGAGCACAGGCAGCGTCAGGGTGATCCCCATCGCCATAAAGGTGGTGGGGGGGCGCGCCTGCAGCGATCCGGCAAGCAGATAGACTGGGGCAAGTACCGCCACCAGCACGGGGAAATCGCCGATCGGGGGAAGCAGGGCGAAGCTATAGATCAGGCTTATTATTACGCCCCAGACCGAGCCGATAATGTATTTCACAATATGCGGGGCCGGGGTGTCGAAACTGCCAAACAGCGTGCAGCAAACCCCCAGAATCGACACCGCCGTGCCGCCATCCGGCCAGGCGGAATAAATCCATGCCAGACAGCCGCTCAGGATGATGACAAACGCGCCCAGCGCCGTTCGGGCGGCACTGAGGGGATCGCGATGGAATACATATCCTTTCGCCGTACGGTCTTCCACCTGCATTGTCGCGGGTCTGGCGTGATGGATGGCCTCTGAAAGCCGTTCGCACTGCTGCAGGAGGGCAATCGACTCAGCGATGTAGCGTAAGAAATTCACCTGCAGCGCATCCTCAAAGGTCAGCGCCTGCGCGGCGTATCGCTGTGCTAACTGTGCGCTGCGCTGTTGCAGCGTTTTCGCGGTGTTTTTGCGTTTTCCGCTATCGCCGCAATTCAGCCAGGCCTGAACGTCATCCAGCAGCGTCCGCGTATCGGCGGGCATCTGCGCGATCGCCTGCAAACGGTCGCGTAATTCACCGTTGACAATAACTAACCGCGCCAGCCGGTCATGGAGCGCTTTCCTGGCCTGGCGGACCGGCACCGAAAGAGCGAAATCATACGGGATGTGGTGGCTGATACCCTGCAGGAACTGCAGCGCCAGCGCCAGGTGCAGCGGCTCTGACTGCGTATCGGACTTGCCTGCCAGCGTGTCGGCAATCCGCTGTCGCGCGGCGTCAAGCGTTTGCGCTAATTTGCTGTTGAACAATCCTGATATCCGGGTAGGCAGAATGTAGCGGTGGATCAGCGCGGCGCAGGCGATGCCAATCACGATCTCCTGTACCCGGATGATGGCGATGTTAAACACCGTGCCGGGATCGGCGACGGCGGGAAAACCAATCAGACTTGCGGTATAACCGGCCAGCACAAAGGCATAGGCGCGGGGCGTGCGTTCAAGTAGTGACAAATAGAGGCAGAAGGTGATCCAGCCTGTCAGCATCACGCTGCATAAAATCGGCGTATTCACAAACGTGGGCACAATCAATACCGTGGCCCCCGCGCCGGCCACGGTACCCGCCAGGCGATAGAGGCTCCTGCTCAGGGAGGCGCCTACCGAAGTTTGCGACACGATATAGACGGTGATGATCGCCCACGAGGGCCGTTCAAGGCCAATCGCCAGGGCGAGGTAATACGCGAGCATCGCGGCGGCAAAACTCCTGATCGAATAGAGCAGGGCATGGGCATCGCTCAGCAGCGCGGGCGTGGCCATGCGACCTGACCAACGGCTTATCGCGTGCAAAAGAGGGCTGTGATGGAAAGATAATTTGCTCATGGCGGGAATTATTCCCGCTTTGCGTAGGTCCTTAAATACTCTATTCTGTCAAAAAATACCTAAATGTTGCCAATAAAATGCCATCCAGACTCGCCCATACCCTGTTTGATCCCGATAGCACGTCGAACCCGGCCGTCGCGCGGCATATTGATTTCGTTGATTATGCGGCAGAAGTGCCGGTTCATACCCACCGCAAAGGCCAGCTGATCGTTGCCCTCTATGGGGCGGTGATTTGTCGCGCGGAAAACGATATCTGGATAGTGCCGCCAGACTGCGCGGTGTGGATCCCCGGCGGGATCCCGCACAGTGCCAAAGCGACATGGAATGCGCATCTCAACTATTTGTTTATTGAACCCGGCGCCGCCGCGCTGCCGGAGAAATGCTGCACCCTGGCGATTTCACCGCTGATTAAAGAGCTCGTCGACCGCCTAACGACTGAGGAGGTTGATTATCCGGCGGAGAGCCATGTCGGCCGATTGATCAGAGTGACGCTCGATGAACTTGCCGCCATGCCGCAGCAGAAATTAAGCCTGCCGGTTTCGGCGCACCCTAAGATCCGCGCTATGGCGGATGCGCTGGTCAGCCACCCGGAGGATCGCAGCACCTTTAAAGTCTGGGCGAAACGGCTGGCGCTCAGCGAGCGCTCATTAGCCCGCCTGATGCTGCGCGAAACCGGGCTGACCTTTGGGCGATGGCGTCAGCAGCTGCATTTGATTATTGCCCTTCGGGAGCTGGCAAGTGGGGTATCGGTGCAAAACGTGGCGGCTAATCTGGGCTATGAGTCGGTAAACGCGTTTATCACTATGTTCAGAAAAACGATGGGCAGCACGCCCGCGCACTATTTTGCCGGTCGAAGAACGGCGGAGCCCGCAGTGACGCCTGGCCTTGATAAGGTGTGAGGTGAAGCTGGCAGTATGCCGCCAGCCAAACTGTTCGGGGCAGAGACTGCAATGGGATCAACGCTGAGAGCGTAAGCCTTTTTCCGACAGGGGAGCGGATTGCTGGCGTAACCCCTGCGTTTGCGCGCAGCCGATACTGCGGCGCCATGCGCCGGGCGCCTGGCCGAACTGACGCTTGAAGCTGCGGTTGAAGGACTGCTGGGAGTCAAAGCCCAGGGCGATCGCCACGTTCAAAATCGGTTCGTCGCTGTGGGCTAAGCGCTCGACCGATTTTTGTAACTTTTGCGCCCGAATATACTCGGCGAGGGGATAACCGGTATGCTCCTTAAATAGCCGCTGCAGATGCCATTTCGAATAGCCGGCTCGCCTGGCGACGGTGCCAATGTCAAGCCGGCTATCAAGATTGTTGTCGATCCAGTCGAGTAAATCGTGAATGAATGCGCCAGTGTTCATCTTGTCTCCTCAACGCAGTGTATTAAAAAGCATCTTTATCTGTTGCATTTAAAGGTGGCCCGTTTTTGCGTTAATTGCAAGTTTTATTGTTGCATTTAAATCCCCTGTGAAAACGCGCCTTTTTCCTGTGCCAGGAATAGCACATAAAGTGCAACAATTATTCTTGCACTAAATTTAGCGCCTTCCTACAATCGCCGCGATAGTGTATTTGCAATTGTTACAGTTTTGTGGCGATGAACGACACAAATGGCCTTAAGCCAGCCCGGACAAAGGAAGTGGCGCGGCGTCTTCCGCTGCGTCTTGCCCGGCGGCTACCAATACCGGAATAAAAATAATGAGCCTGCAAAAAACCTGGGGTAACTTTCATCTGACTGTGCCGGGCGTGATGTTACTCTCCGCGCTCCTCGTCGGATGCGATGAGGGAGTCGCGCAAAACGCCGCGCCGCAAGCGCCCGCGGTCAGCGCCGCTGACGTGGTCGTCAAATCCATCAGCCAGTGGGATAGCTTCAACGGTCGGATTGAAGCGGTGGAAAGCGTTCAGCTCCGACCCCGAGTCTCCGGCTACATTGATAAAGTGAATTACACCGACGGCCAGGAGGTGAAAAAGGGCGAGGTGCTGTTCACTATCGATGACAGAACCTATCGCGCCGCGCTGGAACAGGCGCAGGCGACGCTGGCGAGAGCCAAAACCCAGGCCAGCCTGGCGCGAAGCGAGGCTAATCGTACCGATAAATTAGTCAATACCAATCTGGTTTCCCGCGAAGAGTGGGAGCAGCGCCGTGCGGCGGCCACCCAGGCGCAGGCCGACATCCGCGCCGCGCAGGCGGCGGTCGACGCCGCGCAGCTTAACCTGGATTTCACCAAAGTGACCGCGCCTATCGATGGCCGCGCCAGCCGCGCGTTGATCACCAGCGGTAACCTGGTCACGGCTGGCGACAGCGCCAGCGTCCTGACCACGCTGGTATCGCAAAAGACGGTTTACGTCTACTTTGACGTGGACGAGTCGACCTACCTTCACTATCAAAGTCTCGCCCGCAGCGGGCAGGGCGCGTCGAGCAATCACCTGGCGCTGCCGGTTGAGATTGGCCTTGTTGGCGAAGAGGGTTACCCCCATCAGGGGAAAGTGGATTTTCTTGATAATCAGTTAACGCCGAGTACCGGCACGATCCGGATGCGCGCGCTGCTGGATAACGCCCAGCGTCAGTTCACGCCGGGGCTCTTTGCCCGCGTCCGCCTGCCGGGCAGCGCGGAGTTCAACGCCACGCTTATCGATGACAAAGCGGTGTTGACCGATCAGGATCGTAAATATGTTTATGTCGTTGATAAAGAGGGTAAAGCGCAGCGTCGTGATATTACGCCGGGGCGTCTGGCGGACGGTTTGCGCATCGTGCAGCAGGGGCTGAAGCCTGGCGATAAAGTCATCGTCGAGGGTTTGCAAAAAGTGTTTATGCCGGGGATGCCGGTTAACGCGAAAACCGTGGCTATGACCGCCAGCACCGCCCTTAACTGATCCCTTATCTGAGAATCCGACCCATGGACTTTTCCCGCTTTTTTATCGACAGGCCAATTTTCGCCGCGGTGCTGTCGATTCTGATTTTTATCACCGGATTAATCGCCATCCCGCTGCTGCCGGTCAGCGAATATCCTGACGTCGTGCCGCCCAGCGTGCAGGTGCGCGCGGAGTATCCCGGCGCCAACCCGAAAGTGATCGCTGAGACCGTGGCGACGCCGCTGGAAGAGGCGATCAACGGCGTTGAAAACATGATGTACATGAAATCCGTCGCCGGATCCGACGGCGTGCTGGTGACCACCGTCACCTTCCGTCCGGGTACCGACCCGGATCAGGCGCAGGTCCAGGTGCAAAACCGGGTATCGCAGGCCGAAGCGCGTCTACCGGAAGATGTGCGGCGTTTAGGGATCACCACCCAGAAGCAGTCGCCGACGCTGACGCTGGTGGTGCATCTGTTTTCGCCCGGCGGTAAATACGACTCTCTGTATATGCGTAACTACGCCACGCTGAAGGTGAAGGATGAACTGGCGCGCCTGCCCGGCGTCGGCCAAATTCAGATTTTTGGCTCGGGCGAATACGCGATGCGCGTCTGGCTCGATCCCAATAAAGTGGCGGCGCGCGGGCTGACAGCATCGGATGTGGTCACGGCGATGCAGGAGCAAAACGTCCAGGTTTCCGCCGGGCAGCTTGGCGCCGAGCCGCTGCCGAAAGAGAGCGATTTCCTGATCTCCATTAATGCCCAGGGGCGTCTGCATACCGAAGAAGAGTTTGGCAATATTATTCTCAAAACGGCGCAGGACGGCTCGCTGGTGCGCCTGCGCGACGTGGCGCGTATCGAAATGGGCTCCGGCAGCTACGCGCTGCGTTCTCAGCTGAACAATAAAGATGCGGTCGGAATTGGTATCTTCCAGTCGCCGGGGGCGAACGCCATCGATCTCTCGAACGCGGTGCGCGCCAAAATGGACGAGCTGTCGAAGCGTTTCCCGCAGGATATGCAATGGGCGGCGCCTTACGACCCGACGGTGTTTGTTCGCGACTCCATTCGCGCGGTCGTGCAAACGCTGCTGGAAGCGGTGGTGCTGGTGGTGCTGGTGGTGATCCTGTTCCTGCAAACCTGGCGCGCGTCGATTATTCCGCTGATCGCGGTGCCGGTCTCGGTGGTGGGAACCTTCAGCATTCTCTACCTGCTGGGCTTCTCGTTGAATACCCTGAGCTTGTTCGGGCTGGTGCTGGCTATCGGCATCGTGGTGGATGACGCCATCGTAGTGGTGGAAAACGTCGAGCGAAATATCGAGGAGGGGCTGGCTCCGCTTGCCGCGGCGCATCAGGCGATGCGTGAAGTGTCCGGGCCGATCATTGCCATTGCGCTGGTGCTGTGCGCGGTGTTCGTCCCGATGGCGTTTCTCTCGGGCGTGACCGGTCAGTTCTATAAGCAGTTTGCGGTGACGATCGCGATTTCCACGGTGATCTCCGCCATCAACTCGCTGACGCTCTCTCCGGCGCTGGCCGCGCTGCTATTGAAGCCGCACGGCGCGCCGAAGGACTTCCCGACCCGGCTTATCGATCGTCTGTTCGGCTGGATCTTCCGTCCGTTTAACCGCTTTTTCCACCGCAGCTCGAACGGCTATCAGGGGCTGGTGGGTAAAACGCTCGGACGACGCGGGGCGGTGTTTGCGGTGTATCTGCTGCTGCTCTGCGCCGCAGGCGTCATGTTTAAAATCGTCCCCGGCGGGTTTATTCCGACTCAGGATAAGCTGTACTTAATCGGCGGCGTGAAAATGCCGGAAGGATCTTCGCTGGCGCGCACCGATGCGGTGATCCGTAAAATGAGCGAAATCGGGATGAATACCGAAGGCGTGGACTATGCGGTCGCGTTCCCGGGGCTGAATGCGCTGCAGTTCACCAATACGCCGAATACCGGGACGGTCTTCTTTGGCCTGAAGCCGTTCGACCAGCGTAAACATTCGGCGGCGGAAATTAACGCCGAGATTAACGCCAAAATCGCGCAAATCCAGCAGGGCTTTGGCTTCTCGATTTTGCCGCCGCCGATTTTAGGGCTGGGTCAGGGCTCCGGCTATTCGCTCTATATTCAGGACCGGGCAGGTCTTGGCTACGGCGCGCTGCAAAGCGCGGTGAACGCGATGTCCGCTACGATTATGCAGACGCCGGGGATGCATTTCCCGATCTCCACCTACCAGGCTAACGTTCCGCAACTGGATGTGCAGGTCGATCGTGATAAGGCGAAAGCGCAGGGCGTGTCGTTGACCGATCTGTTCGGTACGCTGCAAACCTATCTGGGCTCCTCTTATGTCAATGACTTTAACCAGTTCGGGCGTACCTGGCGCGTCATGGCGCAGGCCGACGGTCCGTTCCGCGAAAGCGTGGAGGATATTGCCAATTTGCGTACCCGCAATAATCAGGGCGAAATGGTGCCGATCGGCAGTATGGTAAATATCAGCACCACCTACGGACCGGACCCGGTGATTCGCTACAATGGTTATCCGGCAGCGGATCTGATTGGCGACGCCGACCCTCGCGTACTCTCTTCCTCGCAAGCGATGACGCAGCTTAACGAGATGTCTAAACAGATATTGCCGAACGGGATGAATATTGAATGGACGGACCTGAGCTTCCAGCAGGCCACCCAGGGCAATACGGCGCTGATCGTCTTCCCGGTGGCGGTACTACTGGCGTTTTTGGTGCTGGCGGCGCTGTATGAAAGCTGGACGCTGCCGCTGGCGGTGATCCTTATCGTACCGATGACGATGCTGTCTGCGCTGTTTGGCGTCTGGCTGACCGGGGGCGATAACAACGTGTTCGTGCAGGTGGGTCTGGTGGTGCTGATGGGGCTGGCCTGTAAAAACGCGATTCTGATCGTCGAGTTTGCCCGCGAGCTGGAAATGCAGGGGAAAGGGATCATGGAAGCGGCGCTGGAAGCGTGCCGCCTGCGTTTACGCCCGATCGTGATGACCTCCATCGCCTTTATCGCCGGGACCATCCCGCTGATCCTCGGCCACGGCGCGGGCGCGGAAGTCCGTGGCGTCACCGGGATTACGGTATTCTCCGGGATGCTGGGGGTGACGCTGTTTGGTCTGTTCCTGACTCCGGTGTTCTATGTGACGCTGCGTAAATTCGTGACGCGCGGTAAACCGGTAGAGGACGTTTCGCCGGCGTAGGGTGCAGCAGATAACAAAAAACCGTCTTCACAGTGAAGGCGGTTTTTTTTGCGCTCAAGGAAAATTAATGGGCTTCTTTATACTTGGCGATAAGTTCAGGCACCGGATCGCACCCGCTGGTATCGGCTTTTTTCACTTCTTCCAGCGCACTTGCCACGGTGTGGCGCGCCAGTACCTGTAGCGAAGCCTGTTCCGCTTCATCGGCGATAGATTTGAAGTACCAGCACGCATTCGCGCTGACCACGCAGCGGGCGGGGACGTCAGGACGCGACGCCCAGAGCTTTTTATCTTCGATGACGGAGACGTAGATATCGCGTAGGGTGATCTCTTCCGCCGGGCGGCCAAGATGAATAGAGCCGTTGCGGCCAAGCGTAGAGACGATGATGCCGTCACGGGTGAGAGGAACCATGAGTTTGCGGATAAAGCTCGGGTTGGCTTCCAGACCGTAGGCCAGAATCGCACTCGTCGAACGTTCACCCAACTGCTCCGCCATTGCTACGCTGAGAACCATCTGCAAAGCTGTCGGGAAGCGGTAATCTAACATTTTTTTATCCTGGGTAGCGGTGAATCTTGTTCTTTTTGGCACCGCAGAGGTGAGTAAGCAATAAACAACAATATACCAAATACGGTAATTTTTTTGAAGCAATCTGCGCTTTAGCCACTATGTAAAAAAGCGTGAGTGAGATCGGGGGCTAGCTGACGCCTCACGTCATGGCGTGAGGCATTGATGAAAAATGTATCAGCAAAATCATGGGTTCATCACTTCTAATACCCGCTCGGGCATATAGGACCGCTGTGGTCTTAATGGCAGTTTACCGTTGACGTTGAATAAGGTGGGTAGCCATCCCCCAACTGAGCGCGGCGCCTTTGCCGTCCATAAAATCGAGAACAGAGTAACTCGCATTGGGGTGAGCATAGCGAGAGAAGTTATCGAGAGTCCCTTCTTTAAGTATCGCCAGTACGCCCTGACTGACATGCCCGTGAGAAACAACACAGACGATCTGATGTTCATTGGTATTTTGCAGGTGTTGTAAGAAATTTATCACGCGTCCTGTGGCCTGAGCTAACGACTCTCCCTCCGGGGGACAATACGCTGCATCACGGGCGAGCAACGCATCTGCATCATGCGGATTGTCTCGCCTGAAGTGCTCGAAAGATATCCCTTCAAAGCAACCAAATGACTGTTCCTTAAGAGATGCTTCAACTTTTAGCGGGCAGCCAAGACCTTGAGACAGCTTCAGCCCCATATGCCAGGCGCGCCCAAGCGGGGAGCTGTAAACACATTCTATCGGATATGCCTTTTTCGTCAGCGCTGTCAGTAACGCCGCTGTTTCTTGCATACCGCGGTGGGTTACGACGCTGTCGCGATGTCCCTGAATAATTCCTTTTTGATTCCACTCGGTTTCTGCGTGCCTCACCCATATCACTTTCATCGTATTTGAGATCCGTTATCCAACGTGACGACCGTTTGTTATTTGCTTTAGCGAAATGCTTCGCCAGGCTCAGGGCGAGAGTGTCCGCTTCTTGCCATTTGACTCCGGAGTACCCTGATGGAATACCATTTTCCATTGGCCATTCCCTGACATTTCCCAGCATGAGGAACGAAGAGATGCACGGCTGCCATCTTGATGAAAAGTCCTGTAGTGTAAGATTGCGAAATTATCTCTAACGCTGATAAGTCTGAAATCTCGACTGAGAAGAGGCGGAACATATTCTTCAGTAGAAAGTGCCGCTATTGTTTCAGCACGATCAACTAGCACACCCGATCGTGTTATTTCTCTAAATTCCTCATGAAGTATCTGCTCAAGCCATTCCCGCTCTTTGCGCTTGTCGCCATGAAGAGAACATTCGAGTCCTTTAAGCGTCTCCAGAAGCACAGTGTTTGTCCTCATAACCTTCGGTCATTAACTCTTAGGGCAATAATCGCTGGAAAGCAATATCCGCTCCTGGCTATCACTTATTTGGCGACCAGATAACCCGCTTCACTGCGTCGCCATCATGGTCTGACAGAAAGGTGCAGGAATAAACGGGGCTATGCCACGCGTAAGCTGGGACGTACCGATGAGGGCATCGGCTACTATCAGCGTTCAATCGCGCTCGATCCGACCTATGCCAAAGTACGTGAATATCTTGGTGAAGCATGGCTGGCGAAAGGTCGTCCTGACCTGGCAAAAGCGCAATTGAAAACTATCGCCGCGCTGTGCGGCCATAGCTGCGAGGAGTTCCGGGATCTCCAGGCTGCGATCGACGGTCATCCCGAGTCCTGAATAAGGGGATGAGGATAAAAAAATCACGATCAGCGACGTCCGTCAGCATCTTGCTGAACATCTGACACGCCTGTGGCGTTATGGGCTGGTTCTGACGCGTAACCGTGAAGTTGCCGAAGAACTGGTTCTGTGTACCTGTGTCCGCGCGCTTGAAAAAAGCGCGCAGTTCACCCCTGGCACACGCATAGATCGCTGGTTATTTACAATTCTGCATTCCATCTGAATATCAGAAGTGCGCGCCCGCCGGGTGCGTCAGGGGCGGGGGTTCGTCGAAAGCGATGATTTACTGGCGCCGGATACAGACGAACAGGATGAGGCTCGTCTGCACTATGTGAAGTTCAATGGGTGTTTTCCTGGCATTGATACTGTTGCTGGCCGGGCTGGCACATAACAAAAGGGGATTGATTAACGATCCGTGAGCGAAGACAGGCACGATACGCATCATGGTGATAATCCTTGCAGTGTTTAGCGGGTAAACGTGCGCGCTGTTTTTTATAGGATTCAAGGTTTATGGCCCTTGTATCAATGCGGTTAACGTGACTTATTTCCCGGTGATGAACTATCAAATCTTTATTGTTTTATTAAATTTCATGTTTTATCGAAATTATCACATAAAAAATCTAATACACCCTTAAAGAAAACCCACTTAATCTCACTCGATTTTTTCTGTAACCTGTCACTATAACAAAATACGGTCATGCAAGAAAATTCGACGCTGTTTTATTATGCATTCATAAGAGTATGGAGAGAAAATGAGTTTGATTTTGGCAATGTTTATGTTCGCTCTGACGATGTCCATTTCGCCAGGTCCGGTGAATATGGTTATTATATCTTCAGGGGCGAACCATGGATTTAGAAAAACCCTTCCGTTTGTTTCAGGTGCTACTATAGGATTTACGCTATTACTTATCCTTGTCGGTTTTGGGTTCTATGCCGTTATCGAGTCGTATCCACTCTTCTTAAAATATCTTAATGTCGCCGGTTCAGCATTTATTATATTTGTGGGTTATAAGATAGCTTCGTCCCAACCTGAGTTATCTCTGAAAAAAACAGATACCCCAGGTTTCGTTCAGGGTTTTTTACTCCAGTGGCTCAATCCTAAAGCCTGGATCGCCTGTGCATCTGGGGTGGCGCTATTTTCTGATTCGTCAACCCACACAATGCTGATTACCTTTATAATTATCTATTTTTCAGTGTGTTACATCTCTCTGGCTGCATGGGCAATACTGGGAAATAAAGTATCAACATTACTAAGTAGCGCTCAGCGGATCCGTGTATTTAACGTCCTGATGGGTGGGTTACTGATCATGACCGCTTGCTATATGCTCTCTTTTCAATGATCGGCTTCCCATTTATTGATGCCGGCTTAACTGCCTGGCAATGAACGCCAGGCGTACAGTCGTTCGCCTGTTTGTTAGTTAATCTAATATATGATGCTCAAAAGCGTGGTAAATTTTATTTATTAAGGTGTAGGCGATGCTGCTGGTCGAGATATTGGAGGGCCAAATGGCATAAACTTTCAGTGGTTCTAATGACCAGTCGGGGAGTACCTCCTGCATTTCTTCGCGCTGAATATCCTCTTTACTGAGATAGGCAGGAGGAGCAACTAACCCTACCTGTTGTTTTGCCAGCGCATAGGCGGCCTCGACATTATCAACGTAAACCGTTGGGGTGTACTTTATGATGGCCACTTCACCATTAGTATGTCTGAACTCTCGGCTGTTCTGTCGCATAGTCAGACCAATCCAGGGCATTTTTGCTAGATCATCAGGATGGTTGACAGGTTTGTAATTGCTTAACCATTGCTTTGATGCCACCACTTTTCGCGGCAATACAAAAAGATGCCGTGCTTTGAGCGAGCTGTCCGGCAGATCGCCAATACGAAATGCCACATCAATACTTTCCGCAATGATGTCTTTACGCGTATCGCTATAGGAAATATTCAGACAAACATCCGGATATTCTTTTATAAAAGCGGCAAGATGGTGCGTAAATACACTATTTTGAAAAACGGCAGGTAGCGAAATATGCAGTTTATTGGTTGTTGAAATGGTACGCTGTTTAAATTCGATAAATCCCTTTTCATAGAGCTCGAGCATAGCATTTGCTGTCTCGAGCAAACTTGCGCCATCGTGAGTCAGGGAGAGCTTGCGGGTATTTCTGTAGAGCAACGCGCTGCCAAGATTTCGCTCAAGCTTAGAGAGATGCGTGCTTGCCGTCGCGGTAGTCAGCCCTAAAGCGTCTGCACCACCTGAAATTGAACCTGCCTCTACAATTTTTGCAAAAACAATCAGGTAACGGATGTCATCGATCATTTACATTCCTGTGGCGGCAAAGTAGCGCTAAGACTGAGATTTATCCAGTCAATCATACAGTTAGCATATCCTGATTTCATCTCCAAAAAACATCTCTTTTGCCAGAAAGCCCCGAGCGCGGCAGGCCTGTCCATCAGCTTAAGGAAGTCAATGGAGACAATATGACGATGTATAATTTACCGCTTCAGGCAATATCCGCCATCATTGGCCCCTGATTAATTCATGGCATAAGCTCCCGAGCTGCTCCACGGCATGCAAAAGCGCGGGCGTGGGATCGTTCGCACCGTTCAGGCGCAGGTAGTTTTGCAGTTCCGCCGCGCCAGGGGAAAACAGCGGCCCTGGGCTGACGCCAATTCCCAGGGCGAGGGCGCGACGATGGACTTCCAGCGCATCGATCCCGGCGGGCAGTTTGACCCAAATCAGAAAGCCGGCTTCGGGAGCCGCTACGCGCGTGCCCGGTGGGAAGCAGGCGTCAACCCTGGCGATGATGGCCCGCATACCTTCCGCAATCCGCAGCTTCAGGTGGCGCAGGTGCCGGTCATAATCTCCGCTGGCGAGGATCTCGTTCGCCGCGGCTTCAATCAGCGGCGCGCCTGCCCATTCCCCGGCCATGCGGGCCTGCAACACCGCTGGGTGATAGCGTCCGGCAGCAATCCAGCCAATTCGCCAGCCCGGCGCCAGGGTTTTCGACAGAGAACTGCAATAAATCACATTTCCGCCCTTGTCGAAGGCTTTACACGCGGGCGGACGCTGCGCGCCACCGGCCAGATCGCCGTAGACATCGTCTTCAATTAAAGGGATGCCCCGATCGGCAAGCAGGGCCACCAGCGCCTGCTTGCGCGCGACGGGCATGCTGGCGCCCAGCGGATTTTGCACCGTGGGTGAGGCCAGAACGGCTGTCGGACGGTGGCGCTTGATGGCCTCTTCAAGCGGCGCCAGCAATAATCCCTCAATCGGGTCCGTGGGGATCTGTAATGCCTTCAGCCCCAGATCCTCCAACAGCAGAAGCGTGCCGAAATAGGCGGGCCGCTCAATCGCCACCGCATCGCCCGGCTGGCATACCGCGCGGAGCGCCAGGCGTAGCGCCTGCGTTGCGCCTGCCGTGATGATAAGGTCATCAGCGCCAAAAAGGGCCCCCCACTGTGCCGCGCGGGCGGCAATCTTTCTGCGCAGGTCCGCTCTTCCCGGGGGTAGGCTGTAGCTCTGCCCGCGCGCGTCAAGCCGACGTCCGGCAGTGTGCAACGCCCGCTGCAAGGCATCGACGGGAAGCCAGGCGGGATCGGGTAGCGCGGCGCCAAGCGGCACCAGACGCGCTTCAGCGCTACCGAACAACGAGCGGGCGATGGCGGACATGGTCACCGGCACGGGGCCGGATAAAGATGCTGCGCGCTGTACGTCTCCGGAGGTGTTTATCTGGCGGACAAAGTAGCCTGAACGCGGTCGGGCGATGAGCAGGCCTTCCGCCTCAAGATGACGCAGGGCTTCGAGCGCAGTGGGGAGGCTGACCTGCTCGCGCTCGGCCAGTTTGCGCGCGGAGATAATGCGATCGCCTGCCCGCAAAGCGCCTGAAGCAAGCGTCAGCCGCAGCATATCGGCTATTCGGCGGTAGTGAGGAATCGGCGCGAGTGGGTTGGACATCGTCATCTGTATAGTCTGATTTTTGATAAATCTGACTATACAGTCGTTGCGGGGCGCCATCTATAGTGGGTTCAACACAATCCAGCCAAGGAAATCACATGCACAGCGACAGTTTCGACCTTTCACTTTACTTCCGCCGCATAGGCTATAGCGGGCCTGCGGCAGCGGATACCGCAACGCTACACGCGCTGATGCGTCACCAGCTCTTTGCCATCCCCTTCGAAAATCTGGACGTACAGGCAGGTAAAATCGTGTCGATGGAGCCCGATGATATTGCCAATAAGCTCTTACGGCAGAGACGGGGCGGCTACTGCTATGAACTCAACGGGCTGTTTACCATGGCGCTGGAAGCGCTGGGTATTGCCTGGCGGTTTGTCGCGGCGCGGCCCATGTTCTATCCTGCGCGCCGGCCTAAAACCCATATGGCGGTGGTCGCGGAAGTGGAGGGGCGTCAGTGGCTTTGCGACCTTGGCTTTGGGAGCTACGGTATCCGCGCGCCGCTGGCCCTGGACGAACTTGATACGGACATTATCCAGGATTTCGATGCGTTCCGGCTTAGCTGCGATGCGCATGGAGACTACCTGCTGCAGGCAAAAGTTGAGGGAAGCTGGGCCAATCAATACGGTTTTGACCTGTCACCTCAGGAGTGGATTGATTTTGTTCCGGCCAATTTTCTTAACTCCACGCATCCCGATGCGGTCTTTGTACAAAAGCTGCTGGTGATACAGCATCAGCCCGAGGGGCGCTTTATTCTGCTGGGCAATATGCTTAAGAGTATTACCGCCGACCGCGTAGAGAAGCAGTGGCTGGCGGAAGATGAAATTGCGCATGCGCTTGAGAACCGCTTTGCTTTGTCTGCTCGCTAATTAGTCAAACGGGCAAGCTAGCCCGCGGCGAGACGAATACGAAGCCGATATAACGGGGAAGGGAAGCGAACCTTCCCTGTATTCCCTTTGTTCAGTTGATATACCCCCATCGGCCGCCAGCAATGTATTACGGTTCAGGCCGGGATATTAAATCATCGATAATGCAAATCGAAAATGTACGCCACTTTTAATAACCAAGTCCATTCAGTCAATTACCCGCGTAAAATTAAGATAATTCCATAAAGACTGGGCGGTATAGTCCTGTGAAAAATATTGTCGATAAAATCTATTCTCCCCGACATTTCCTTTGTTTACAGTTTGTTATGGCTGTGCGGTGATATTTTTGGCGATTAAAATGGTTAAAACAAAATCATCTACTAAAATAGAATTGTTGATTAAATTCATACGCTAGCAATTCGTACTCATTTAGATAATTAGTCCCTGGTCGACCGCCCGCTATTTAAGCGGCGAGCGATAGCGGCTGACGATAATTATCCCGCTCGATATTATCGCAGATCTGGCGGGTTAATGTCTGCGGTGAACGTTTATGCCAAACGACTTCAGGACTAATGAGTTATTTCAAAGGACAACGTAAATGACGAATATCTACGACTCTACCTCTATTAGCAGTCAGGAAACCGCCAGGCAGGTGCCCGCGGCCGCAGTTAACAGCGCGAGCGCGGTATCATGGGGGGCGATATTTGCAGGCGCCGCCGCTGCCGCCTCGCTGGCGCTTATGCTGCTCATGCTTGGTGCCGGATTGGGCCTTACTTCAATTTCACCGTGGGAAAATCAAGGCCTTGCGGCGGGGACCGTCGGTATTGCCGCCATCGCCTGGCTGACATTTACCCAAATTGTGGCCTCAGGAATGGGGGGGTATCTGGCCGGAAGGCTGCGGACTAAATGGGTTGATACGCATACCAATGAAATCTATTTCCGCGACACGGCGCATGGCTTTCTGACATGGGCGGTGGCGCTGCTGGTATCAGCCGTTCTTTTAACCACCACCATCAGTTCCCTGATCGGCGGCAGCGCAAAAGTCATGGGTTCCGTTGCCGGGGGCGCGACGGCTACTGCCATGAATAAGGCTGGGGACGGATCCTCGATGTTATCGAAGTCATCGATGGAATATTTTACCCGCTCACTGTTCAGGGCGAGCGGCTCCACTCCGGCAGATAACAGCAACGCATCAGGCAATGATGTCATGGCCATGAATCATCCTGTGCCGCCAAAGGCGGAGTCTCCCGCTCAATTAGCCGAGGTGACGGGCATATTTGCTAACAGTATTTATTCTGGCGCGCTTCCCCAGGATGATCTGAACTATGTGGCGCAGCTGGTTGCTCAGAATACCGGTATAAGTCAGCAAGAGGCCGAGCAACGGGTACAGGCGGTTTATGATAAAGCCCAGGCTAATTTGAAAGAGGCGAAAGATAAAGCGCAGCAGGCCGCAGACGCCGCCAGAAAAACCACCAGCTACGTTACCCTGTGGTCATTTATTTCTCTGTTAATTGGCGCTTTTGTTGCCAGCCTTTGTGCCACCTATGGCGGCCGTCAGCGTGATTTATAACGTCTAATACTCATTATACGGGAGGAACCTATGCGTTCAATATTGCTTTTCTTTCTGGGTGTGCCAATCCCTATCATTATTTTAATCGCGTTATTTGTGCACTAACTATTTTCCGGAACGGCAGGAATAGTGGTTAAAAAAATACTGACCCGTCGCGCATTACCGCTAAAGCATAAATGCCCTTCGAGGGCATTTATGCTTTTTATCAGGCGCTCAGAGGGGCCTGCTGCGCGTCACCAAAGAAGTTCTCCGCGACAGAGTGATGTCAACTATCAATAACACCCGCAGTGAATTAACGTTCACGCCTTGCCATCATCAGCGCCAGGTCAACGAGGCGATTGGAGAATCCCCATTCATTGTCGTACCACGCCAGAATTTTGACCATATTGCCGCCAATCACCAGCGTTGACAGACCGTCGATAATCGACGAGCGGGGGTCACCCTGGTAGTCGCTGGAGACGAGCGGTTCATCGCTATAGCCGAGGATCCCTTTCAGCGGTCCCGCCGCGGCGGCTTCGCGGAAGGCATTATTCACTTCATCAGCCGTCACATCTCGCGCCAGCGTCACGGTCAGGTCGACAATGGATACCACCGGCACGGGGACGCGCAGCGAGTATCCCGTTAAGCGGCCATCCAGCTCAGGAATAACCTTGCCCAGCGCCTTCGCTGCGCCGCTGGAGTAAGGCACAATCGACAGCGCAGCGGCGCGAGCGCCGCGCAGATCTTTTTCCGGCTGGTCGTGCAGCGCCTGGCTGTTGGTGTAGGCGTGGGTGGTGTTCATCAAACCGTGCTTAATACCGAAATGCTGGTGCAGAACCTGCGCGGCAGGCGCCAGACCGTTGGTGGTGCAGCTACCATTGCTGACCACGTAGTGTTTATCCGGGGAGTAGAGGCCATCGTTAACGCCCATCACGATGGTTAAATCATCGTTTTTGCCGGGGGCGGAGATAATCACGCGCTTTGCGCCACCGCTACGGATATGCACAGACGCCTTGTCGCGATCGGTGAAGAATCCGGTAGCTTCAATGACGATATCGACTTCACGTTGACGCCACGGGATATTGGCCGGATCGCGTTCGCTGAATACGGTAATGGGTTGACCGTCAACCACAAGCTGCCCTTCACCGGCGGTGACGTCGGCGTCGAGCTTACCAAGCAGCGAGTCGTATTTCAGCAGATGCGCCAGCGTTTTGCTGTCCGTCAAATCGTTGATCGCCACAATCTGAATATCCGGATGACCCAGTGCAGCACGCAGTACGTTGCGTCCGATACGGCCAAAACCGTTAATACCGACCTTTACCATAATTAACTCCTTATCCATTGTCTCTGGCGTCAGAGTAGGTCGGGTAGGCTTTGGCGTAAATGACAAAAAAGGATCACTTTACGCCATTTTGCGACAGTGAAATCGCTGTCGATATTCCCCGGGTGTGAGGTGAAGCTGTTTTTCAAACAGCCGTCGCAGGTTAATGCTGCTGCCAAATCCCGTTTGTTCGGCGATACGATCCAGCGTCTCGTTAGTTTGCTCCAGACGCTGCCGCGCGGCGGCCAGGCGGGCTTCGGCGACGTAGCGCGCCGGCGAAGCGCCGGTTTCCCGGGTAAATACGCGGGTGAAATTCCTTGGACTCATGGCGACTCTTTCCGCCAGTTTATCCACGCTGAGGTCGGCGGTGAGGTTTTCGAGCAACCACGCCAGCAGATCGTTAATGGGGCCCAGGGTGCTGGTCTGCTGGAGGTTGTAGCGGCTAAACTGCAGCTGGCCGCCGGGACGTCGCAGGTACATGACGAAATCCTGGGCAATATCGCGCGCAAGGCTGAAGCCGTAGTCCTCTTCAACCAGCGCCAGGGTGAGATCGAAGCCGGAACTGACTCCGCCAGAGGTCCAGATGTGTTCGTCCTGAATATAGAGTGGACCGCCTTCAACGCGTACCTGCGGAAATTCCGCCTGCAGGGTATCCAGTAGCTTCCAGTGGGTAGTGGCTCGTCTGCCGTCCAGCAGCCCGGTTTGCGCAAGCAGCATGGCTCCGCCGCAAATGGAGGCAATGCGGCGGGCATGGGGTGCGGCAAGGCGCAGCCAGTCAACCACCGCGATCCCTTCCTGCGGGTTTTGACCTCTGCCGGTAATCATGATGGTATCGAGCGGCTCGCGAGGATCTATCTCATGCAGGCGATGATCGGCCAGCAGATTTAATCCAGACTGACCATGGATCACCTGATGCGGCTGGGTGGTCGCTAGCTGGACCTGGTAGCAGAGTTTCCCGGCGCCTTCCGGGTGCAGGCGGTTGGCCTGCATCAGAATGTCGGCAATACCGGCGGATTCAAACAGCATGCCGCCATCGGGGACGATAATAAGTATCTTCTTCATGTCTTGAAAAGTAATCTTTTTACAGAATAAGTCAACCGGACAGGCGGGTGAGAGATAATTTTTACCCCCGCAGCGACGCTGTTCTCTCGTTCGCTGATGGTTTGACGTCGACGGGATGGGATTACCTGCTGAGGTAGGTTTCGTACAAACTGGACTGGAAAAATAGTACCGAATATCTGCTTTGAGCGAGAAGCGGACGTCTACCATTCAGTTTGGATGACGCCCTATTGTACCGGCACGCTATTTCACACGGTTACCTGCCTGCAGATTTCGTTAGCCATTTTGGCTGTGAGTAATAACTGGCTGGCATGTAATCGGGAAATTAAGGGAATTTGCAATGAAACAAAGATCATGCGCGCGGTGATGGAGAGCCTGCGCTCGATTGATGTCATCTCCGGGACGTATCGTTATTTCAGGTTTTAAAGTAATATCGGTGAAACATCCTTTTTTCCCTTCGCGCATCGTTCCATGTGCTCGGTCAACATAGCTTATAACGCTTATCCCTGCTTCCGAGCAGAGATGCAGATACCATAATTTATGGCATGCTGAAGCAGCAGCAACGAGCAGGTCCTCCGGATTCCAACATTTGGCATCGCCCAGAAATGCGGGGTCTGATGACCCCAAAATTACAGGTTTTCCGCCCCCTGAAATCTCATAACTTCGCTCATAGTCTTTGTAAGACTGCGTGCCATTACCTTTATTTCCCGTCCATTTAACGTTCACCTGGTAGTGATGCTCTCTCTCGATCATTTTGGTCTCCGTGTGCATTAACTTATTGTTTTGGAAATATTAGATTTGTCTCGCCGCCGCATTTCTGGACTCAATCTATCAAATGGTATACCATTATACCATCGTTATTTTCGGAGTCGTTTATGAGCTTTAGAGCTGTTTCAACCGCAGACTTACTCGCTAATAAGTTAAGAGAAATGATTAACAACGGTAGTCTTCGTGATGGTGAAAGGCTTGTCGAAAGAGACCTTGCAAGTCATTTTGATGTAAGCCGTATTCCAATGCGGGAGGCGATCAGACAACTTGAACATGAGGGTCTGGTGGAGATTTTTAGAAATCGCGGAGCAATTGTCAGAACGTTATCTGTTGATGATCTTAATGAAATTTACCAGCTGCGTTCTCTGCTCGAGGGCGAAGCAATATTTCAGAGCGTCAATAATTTGAGTGCTGATAATCTGGCGAGAGCGGGGCTGACGCACAGTCTTCTTGCTTCATGTACCAAATTCGAACTGCAAGGGCAACTAAACCGTGAGTTTCATGATCTCCTCTATAGCGGGTGCGAAAATCATCGTCTACTGACCATGATTAATGATTCTCGCAATCAGATTGAGCGCTATGAATACCTCCAGCGAAAGCTACTCTCTGAGACATCCCTGTTTCAGGATGACCACGCGAGTATTCTTATTGCCTGCCAGCAACGAAACGCCGAACAAGCGCGAACTGAAGTTAAGCGACATATTCAGATTGCCGGAAAAATGTTGCAAGACCTGGTAAGTAGACAAATAAGTTAATCGACCAGAAGACAGGTAAGTTATCCTGAGGATGTTCGCTGCTGGCACGAAGCAGACCCTATTTAAGGGGGGAGACTGCCGAAAACGAAAGCAGATGAATGCTTTAAAGGATGCTGAACGCTTTAAAAGTACATCGTTTTTTTGCAGTACACAGGGACCAGAGCAGCTGTTACTTTTCGGGAAAAGGTGAGTTGTGGATGAGGAAATGCTCAATTGAGTCGATTAAACCGGGAGCTAAGGGGAGCGCTGGTTCAGCGTATGAAGCGATATTCGCCTTGCTATCGTCCGAAGTCACCTCCTTCATAACATGGTTCATATCGGGCAGTATAATTAAGGACGCTTGAGGATTCGCGGCCTTAAGCAGTCTTGCATCCGTTTCTTCCACCTGAAGATCGCGTAGCCCTTGTAGCACTAACACGGGTTTGGAAATACGCGAAATGAGCTGACCCGGATTATATGAAAACGCATTGATCAAAAATCCCTGCACCCCAGGATTAAAGAGATTTTGCAGTGCTGGATGCATATTCGAAATATCTACCTGGCGCCGATGCTCGAGAGCATCAATGATCGGCAGTGCCTGCTTTAATAGCACTTCGTTTTCCGGATTAGCGTAAAGTTGCCCCCTCAACACCTCGCCCATCGGCCTCCCGGGCGTTGCAATAAGAACCACCCCGCACAGATCCTCTTCTTGAGCCGAGGCAAGGGCGACTACGCCTCCTTCGCTGTGTCCTAAAACCCAAATACAGGAAGCGTGCATCTGACGTCTAAGCACTTCTACCCAGGATCGAACGTCGTCAACATAGTCAGCCATCGTCACCGCATTGCCATCCTCTACGGCCATTGCGCTAGCGAACATTCCACGTTTGTCGATACGAAGCGTTGCAAAGCCTTTTGCCGCCAGACCTTCAGCAAGAAGTCGGTAAGGCGATGCATTCACACCAAGCGGGTTGTTTCCATCCCGATCGGTCGGCCCGGAGCCAGGAATGATAAGAACAACCGCGGTTGGTTTAGAATTTGGGGTGAGTAACGTACCCTTCAAAGGACCTTTCGGCCCAGCGGCCTCCAGGACAGTTTCGGAAAAGGTCACCGGCACTGCCGCCAGACTCACAAATGGGCAAGCGCTCAAAAGGGCAATGGAGGCGGCAGTATTCATCGGTGATATTCCTGTAAAACTCAGCGTGTCCGTTAATTTATATGATAAATAGGACCTGTTCTCCATTGATTAATACCTCAGCGGCGGTAGAAAAGTCCGATCCGGCACTGTGTTGAAGCGGCGCGGAGCCAGTTCTTCGACACAGAACACTTTACAATTCCTAATGGAAAACGAATGACTTTCCATACCTAAAAGGGTATGGCTGGGCATCATTATAGTATTGGAAAGGATGTCATACCTGTTATTAAGATTGAATCACCCGCCAGACAGGGCGAACGAATATGCAGATAGAGGTGATCATTCTATGAGTAACGCAATAACTAAAGTCCACAACGCCAATGCACGTCGTGGCGGTGATGTATTGTTAGAAGTTCTGGAAAGTGAAGGGGTGGAATATGTGTTTGGTAATCCAGGCACAACCGAACTGCCCTTCATGGATGCGCTGTTAAGAAAACCGTCAATTCAGTACGTGTTAGCTCTGCAGGAAGCGAGCGCAGTAGCCATGGCGGACGGTTATGCGCAGGCAGCAAAAAAACCAGGATTCCTGAATCTGCATACCGCCGGTGGTTTAGGCCACGGCATGGGAAACCTGTTGAATGCAAAATGTTCACAGACGCCACTCGTGGTGACAGCGGGGCAGCAGGATTTACGCCACACGACAGCCGATCCGCTATTGTTGGGTGATCTGGTGGGAATGGGTAAAACGTTCGCTAAATGGTCACAGGAGGTGACTCACGTTGACCAGCTACCGGTATTAGTTCGCCGGGCTTTCCACGATTCAGACGCTGCACCGAAAGGCTCCGTTTTCCTGTCGCTTCCGATGGATGTAATGGAGGCGATGAGTTCTATCGGGATCGGGGCGCCTTCCACTATTGACCGCAATGCAGTCGCGGGTTCGTTACCTTTGCTGGCAAGTAAGCTGGCGGCATTTACTCCAGGTAAAGTCGCACTGATTGCCGGCGACGAAATTTACCAAAGTGGAGCGGCCAGCGAGGTTGTTGCTCTTGCTGAGATGCTTGCCGCTGACGTATACGGTTCAACATGGCCAAACCGGATCCCCTACCCAACAGCACACCCTCTCTGGCGGGGCAACCTGTCCACTAAAGCGACGGAAATTAACAGAGCATTAGGCCAGTACGATGCTATTTTCGCACTTGGTGGTAAGTCGCTTATCACCATTCTTTATACAGAAGGTCAGGCAGTACCGGAGCAGTGTAAAGTGTTCCAGTTATCAGCCGATGCGGGCGACCTGGGACGCACTTACAGTAGTGAACTCTCAGTGGTTGGCGATATTAAATCATCGTTAATGGTGCTACTGCCCGAGCTGGAAAAAGCCACGGCAAACCATCGAAGTGATTATCAACGTCGTTTTGAAAGCGCGGTTAATGAGTTTGAATTGAGCAGAGATAGTCTGCTAGAGCAGGTTAAGGAACAACAATCTGCTACCGTAATTACGCCACTCGTGGCTGCCTTTGAGGCCGCAAGGGCGATCGGACCCGATGTGGCAATTGTTGACGAAGCGATTGCAACCAGCGGCTCGCTTCGTAAATCACTCAACAGTCCCCGCGCGGATCAATATGCCTTTTTACGCGGCGGTGGTCTGGGGTGGGGGATGCCTGCAGCTGTGGGCTATTCACTCGGTTTGGGAAGAGCGCCTGTGGTGTGCTTTGTGGGTGACGGCGCTGCGATGTACTCTCCTCAGGCTCTCTGGACGGCCGCACATGAAAAACTGCCGGTAACCTTTATTGTAATGAATAACACGGAATATAACGTATTGAAAAACTTCATGCGTTCACAGGCGGATTATACTTCGGCACAAACAGAACGCTTTATCGCAATGGATTTGGTTAATCCGGCAGTTGATTATCAGGCGCTGGGTGCATCGATGGGACTGGAAACCAGAAAAGTTCTTCGTGCCGGGGATATCGCCCCGGCAGTTGAGGCCGCACTGGCGAGTGGCAAACCTAATGTGATCGAAATCATTATCAGTAAAAGTTAATCATTAATCCGTTCGGCCTGCGGTGCATGCAGTTTATCCCTGATACTGCGGCACTGGTTCACAAAACCCGGTAAAGCCGGGTTTTTGTTCTTTGTCGACCACATCAGCATATTCTCTACCATATTCGGATTTTCCAGCCTCCGGTAAACTACACCACGCAATTGGGCATTCTCCATACTTGCGGGAATAAGCGCCACGCCAACGCCATGGGCCACAAAATTCATTACGGTCTGCTGTATGGAGGCTTCCAGTCCTATTTTCGGGCTAAATCCGGCCTTGAGGCACTGATGAAGGATGGAATCATAGAGCATCGGTGCACTCTGGCGCGGAACAGTGATGAACGGGTCATCACTGAGTGATTCAAGCCTGAAATGCTCGCTTTGTACCTGGGGGTGATTGGCAGGAAGGGCGGCGATTAGCGGCTCACGCAAGAGCACCAGTGAATGAATTCCCGGAGTGGCCGTCTCGGAGAAGCTGATTGCCGCGTCTAATCTGCCATCCTGTAATGCGGCGTGTAAATCAGAGGGGACCATCTCCTGAAAATGCAATTCCACATCAGAATAGGTATCCCGGTGCTGTATGGCAACATGAGGCACAACGCTATAGCTGGCATACATTGTTGCACCTAACTTCAGAACACCTTTCTGCCCTGATTCTACTGCCCGTACGTTATTACAGGCCTGCTCCAGCATTGCCAGCACCGCCTGGCAGTCTACCAGAAATTGCTCTCCGGCAAGGGTTAAACTGACACCTTTAGCGGCCCGGTTAAATAGCTTTGCACCGAGGATGGTTTCCAGCTGGGCAATTTGCCGGCTTAAGGGGGGCTGCGAAATATTGAGTTTATTGGCGGCTTTGCCGATGTTTCCGGTTTCAGCAACAGTGCAAAAGTTAATCAACTGATTAAGGGTCGGTTTCATGAGCATTCCTGAAGCAGGTTCATACCTTCTATGGTATCACTTGTTTGCAGGGCGGAGATGCACATGAAGTCGCAGGGTCAACGCACTATCACTCTGTCCCTGAATAATACCCTTCACATTCCACTCTGTTTCCGCGTGTCGAACAGGTATCACTTACATTATTAAAGGCCATGTATGTTATTGATTTAAATGCTACAGAACAAACATATCCCTTTAATCTAGTGGTATTTTTCTGCTCTGGCCGCAAACAGGAATAAGTGTGGCTGAATATTATTTTCAGTCTCATAAATGATGTATTGAAGGTCGTTAACAGACGGAGTTCGAACTAGCGGCCTTTTCTCCATGGCGATTCACTGTTCCTGTCTCTGGCCGATATATTCCCCTAATCCCTTTGCCAGAACATCGAAAACCAATTTGCAGCACAGACTATTACGCAGGTCTTCGTGCATGACGATCCAGGTATCAAGATAGAAAGAAAAGACATTCGGCAGTAACCTCTGCAATGGAATATAGCCATTGGCCAACTGCACCTGGCATATGCCAATGCCGGCACCGGCGCGAATAAGATTCAGCTGAGCCACGTCGCTGTCGGTGCGCATGGAAAAGGCATCGCGGCTTAGCTGAGGGAATTTTTCCAGGGCCTTACGGATGAAAGGCGTATCCTGATCAAAGCCAACCAGCGCATGATTCAGCAAATCTTCGCTATTTTCAGGTGTGCCATGACGTGCGAGATAGGAAGTCGATGCGTGGAGACCGAGCTCAATGCGCCCAACGCGACGCGCAATAAGCTGCTCCTGTACTGGCGTAGTCATGCGTACAGCAATATCGGCTTCTCTGTGCAGTAAATCCTGAACCCGGTTCGACAGAACTAATTCAATCGTTATTTGTGGGTGAGACTTCCTGAGCCTGGCAATAAGCGGTGGCAGAACCTCAACGCCGATAACGTCACTTGCGGAGACGCGGACAACGCCACAAATGGACGCGCTGTTATGACTAAAGTTGGAGGCTGTACGCGCTAACGTATTCGCGGTGCTCTCCATCGCTTCGGCATGCACCCTCAGCGCCAGCGCCGTTTCAGTCGCCAGCAGGCCCGTCTGCGACCGCGTGAACAACACCTGGCCCAGAGCGGACTCCAGCGCAGCGATATGGCGTCCTGCCGTAGGCTGCGTAATCGAAAGCCTGCGTGATGCGCCGGAAAGCGAACCTTCCCTGAGCACAGCCAGAAATGTTCGGTACCACTCCCATGGGATAGATTTATTCATACAAATTTGTATAGCTGACCTATAAAGATATGCAATTCCATTTAGCTCTGCCTGTACGTACGCTGTCAAGGTCAAATCAGCGAAGAGGCAGATATTATGGAAACCCGAGGCAAAGTACTGATACTTGGCGCAACCGGCGGTATCGGTGGTGAAACTGCTCGCCGGCTCATTCAGAAAAAATGGGACGTACGTGCACTAAAACGAGGACTTCATGGCAGTGAACAACGTGATGACATCCAGTGGATAGGGGGCGACGTTCTCGACCCGGACCAAGTCGCCGCGGCGGCGGCAGGCTGTAGCGCGATCGTTCACGCCGTCAATCCGCCCGGCTACAGAAACTGGGAGCATCTGGTGCTGCCTATGCTGCGCAACACGATCGGCGCAGCAGAACGAACCGGCGCCTTGATCGTGCTTCCCGGTACCGTTTACAACTATGGTCCTGACGCTTTTCCGCTAGTACGGGAAGATGCTCCGCAGATGCCGGTCACAAAGAAGGGAGCGATCAGGGTACAAATGGAGAAAGAACTTGAGGCCTATTCGCAGCGGGGCGGGCGGGTATTAATCCTCCGTGCAGGGGATTTTTTTGGTCCACGCGCCGGTAATAACTGGTTTTCTCAAGGTTTGATTAAACCCGGCAAGCTGCCTGGCGTCATTAGCAATCCTGGTTCGCATGAAACGGGTCACCAGTGGGCTTATTTACCTGATGTAGCGGAAACGATAGCTGCGCTGCTAGAACGACGCGAGGAACTTGAGCCCTTTGCGCGCTTCCATATGCAAGGCCATTGGGATGCCGACGGCAGCGAAATGGTCAGTGCGATTCAACGCACTGCGGCGCGCTACGGCGGCGTTGCCAAAATACAATCATTTCCGTGGTGGTTCGCGTACCTGGCTGCGCCTTTCAACGCAACCTTACGCGAGCTTTTGGAGATGCGGTACCTGTGGCGCAAGTCGGTCCGCCTGGACAATACGAAACTGGTGAAATTTTTAGGTGCCGAGCCTCACACCCCTCTTGATGTAGCTGTCCATACGACGTTACAGGGCCAGGGTTGCATTGATCATACCGAGATACCTCGCACAACGGTATAGAGACGCGCCATGGTCGCTTCTGGCACGAAGCGGACAAGCTAACTGGGCTAAAGGTCCGCTATGAGCGAGGAGCGGACGTTACCGACACCCATCGATTTTCATTGATGTATAAATTATTTTTTCTTATTTTAATTCACTCTAACCTGAGCTTAAGAGCTCTTTCTTAATAACGAAAGGCCATAAAATGAATATCGAGGCATTTGCGTTTGGCACCACCAACTGGGGTGAAATCGAAATAACAGAACATCCAGGGGAAACGGGCATGGCTTACTGGCGCACGCAACTTTTTGGTCAGAAGCCAAATCAAATTCGTGTGCGAATGGTTGAATATACCCCTGGTTACCTCGCGGATCATTGGTGCAGTAAAGGCCATGTCCTTTTATGCATGGAGGGAGAACTCGAAACACTGCTCGCAGATGGCCGTAAATTCACTTTAACTGCGGGAATGAGCTATCAGGTGGGTGATAACGCAGAACCACATCAGTCCAGAACGGAGACAGGGGCAAAACTCTTTATTGTGGACTGACGGATTCGTTGTTGTTGCGATTGCGGCGTCCGATTCTGGAACCTTCAGGTGGTAAACCACCTGCAGTTTCCCCTTTTTGCCCTGCGCCGTAGGGAAGTGGCTTCTTCAGGGAAATCCCCTGAGCAAGCGCTGTTGGGCTGTTCTTTAGTACTGCAAGACCAACGGCGGAGCCCAGCGCCAGTTTATAAAAGTCCCTGCGTGTTATTGGCATAGCGAAATCCCACTCAATTGATTGTTTTAGCGGAGGTCTTCATGAACTATAGAACAGCTGTACATAATGAGCATGATAATATCTCTGCTGGGCAATTTCCGTTCAATCATTGAGTTATTTATTATTGGATTTTGCTTTTTATCCCAGAACGATATAACGCGATGCCAATTCCATTACGTCCGCTCCTGGCACGAAGCGGACCGCCTGAAGCGCCGTGAGGTCAGCTTTGAGCGAGAAACGAATGTTTATCTTACGGCAGGACGGTGGCAGCATTGCCATATTTATTGGGGCAATACCCACGCCTTGTTTTGTATAACCACCCTATATCCATCGAAGTCAACAAATGTCCTTCCGATCACATCCCAGTAAGGATTGAATGACGTGGTCATTCTAAAGCCAGCACCGATCATTCTTTCACAGGCAATTCCCCATTCTTTTTCTTCAGAGTAATAAAGAACGAGTAAATCCTCTTCTGTGTGTAAAGGTTGTACGGGATGGCTTCGGCAAAAAGTGAATTCTATGTGCCAGTCTAAGTCTCCCCTCCCTAGCATTATTCCATTGAAACCGTCATGATCGTTGAATTCAGCAATTTTATGCAGACCTAACCCCTTGCTGTACATCAGAAATGATCTTTCGAGATTGGCGACGGGTTTAGCAATACGCATATGAGTAAACATCTGTGTTCTCCAGGGAAAGATACTGCTTTAATGTTAAAATCCCGCCTGAGTTTACATGTGATTATACATTTCATTTGTCCATAAGAGCTTCCGAAATATCCTGCTTCGGCTTGCTGACGGCCCGCTTCTGGCGCAAAGCTGTCTACCAAACTCCACCAACGCCCATTAGTTATAGCGTTAAGGCTGTGAGGGTAAAATATATTCCTGAGGTGTTGCACCCGATTGAACATGAAAGAGCGGCAGGCGCATTCCCCCGGATAAACAGAACAACGGCGACAAATTCGAACCCAGTTTTAACGCCGCTCAGCGTCTGAGCCGCATTACCGCTTTTTCTCGCCCGCCGTCGTCATTCTAACAATCAGAATACTTGTCGTCCTCTTTGGTGAATGCCCTGTTTATAAGGCGTTACGTTTTTACGCAGTAATGCCTGAACCGTAATCCCCATACCAACCTTAAAGCGATGCCTCGGCCAGTAATGCGGCCTGTACCGCAGGACGGGCATTGATCATTTCCCTGTACGCCAATAGCACAGGCCAGCGCTCCAGTGAGATTGAGAAGAATCTACACCAGCCCGGCACAGTGAAAAGGTAGGCATCAGCCACGCTGAAGGATGGGCCAGTCAGATAGGTTTTTTCGTTGAGAGTCGCCTGAAGGTAATCGAACTGTCGGAACAGCTTCTCACGAAAAATCGCTCTGACCTCTTCGGGCAGCGCGGGGTTGAACAACGGTGCCGAGCCAGCGTGTATCTCACTGGTGATAAAGTTAAGCCATTCCTGCAGACGCACCCGAGCCCAGCTGTCAGCGCGGGGCGCCAGGTCGTGCTCTGGTTTTAGATCGGCGAGGTACTGTACGATGGCCGGACCCTCAGTGAGTATCTGACCATCATCGAGTTCAAGGGCCGCGACATAGCCTTTAGGGTTAATCGTTCGGAAGTCACGACCATCAGCGGTGATCTTGCTTCTGTTGTTGACTCTAACCAGTTCAAACTCAAGTTGCAGTTCGCGCAGCACGATGTGCGGTGATAACGAACAGGTATCCGGGGCGTAATAGAGTTTCATTTTGTCTCCGTTAAAGGGGAAAAGCGGTCGGGGAACATCCTGAACTCACTGTATTTGAGGCGGGTTGCGCTGTAAAATTAATGATAAAGAAACTAACTATTAGCTGAGCTACTGACAATCATGATGAATCTTTTACATTGGCGCTTACTGGTGGCCGTGGCGGATGCCGGCAACATCTCGCGCGCCGCAGAGGAGATAGGAATGACTCAGTCCGGTGCCAGCCAGGCAATCGCCCAACTAGAAGCTTCACTGGGATTTCCGGTATTTATACGTGAGCGACGATATATCGGTGTGACCGCGCTGGGTGGGCAGGTTGTTGAACACGCAAGAAACATGCTTTCGCAGCTGAATGCCATCCGCGTACTGGCCGATGAGAGCCGGGGTTTAAATCGCGGGCGCATTCGCCTGGCCAGCTTTCCATCCGTGACGTCCACCTTGTTGCCCGGTCTGCTGCGGGACTTTAAGCGCCTGCATCCGGGTATTGATGTCGTCATCCTGGAAGGCTCTGACGAGGAGGTTGAGGAGTGGCTGGCCGCAGATACCGTTGAGCTGGGGGTGGTCATGAATCCCGACCCCGGCCGTGCAGACGTTGTATTAGGGCAGGATGCATGGGTAGCGGTACTGCCAGCCACTCATCGGCTGGCACACCATGCCAGGACGTCTGGCATAACGCTAAAGGCGCTGGCAGACCAGCCCTTTATTCTGGCGACAGGCGGATGCGCCGTTAATGGCAAAAGCCTGATGGAAAAGGCGGGTCTGCAACTTGCTGATATACGCGTGACGGTGCGCGACTGGATTAGCGCCTGTAAGCTGGTCGCGGAAGGGATGGGCGTCGCCCTTGTACCTGAATCAGCTCTGCCAGAGGCGTTGCGCAATCTGTGCGTGGTGCCAGTGACGCCTGCCATACACCGTGAGTTTCGGCTGGTTTGTTCGTCATCCGGAACGTCTTCCAGCGCAACGCAGGCGCTACTTAACGCGCTACGTAACCGAGGATGAGCGGGAACGCCGCGAACCGGAGCGTCAGCGATGAATATATGGCAAAAGAAGTTGAAAAACAGGGTATACCGGTCCTGCTGCCCGGGACATGTGCATTGACCGCGGATAAGTAAAAACGGCCCCATCGCTGAGGCCGTGACGTGCTTATTGTTTCTTCTCGCCCAGCGTCGGCGTCTCGTCAAAGAAGTTCCACGGCTTCAGCAGCGCATGCGCCCACTCGGTCGGCATAATCGGCCACTCCTCAGCCCGGGCCACGTGGGTGGTACCGGTGGTGATCCATACCACGTCATCATGGTTGTCCAGCGACTCGTCATCTTTCACGTACTGGCCGAGGCCGGTGTCGTGAATCGAACGGTTAGGGTACTTACCTTCCGGGAAGCGCTCGGTGGGATGATAGCGGGTGACCCACAGCTGTTTATCCATAAAGCTCAGACGATGGTAAATCCACTCATCTGGGGCGAATTTCGCTCCGGTGGCGACCGGATGTGTGCCGCCCGCGTAGGGGATAATCTGATACGACACCGGGTTACCCATCCGGTTTTCTTTGGTGGTATTGCTCAGCAGACGAATGGTGCCCGGGTCAAATTTCTGCGCCGCTTTCTGCTCGCTATCAAGGGTGTACTGATTGATCTGCATAGTGCTGGTGCGCGGGCCGCCGGCGGTGTTTGGCTTCACTTCCGGGTCCATGGCCACCAGCGTGTTGTTCTCGCCGTCGACGTCAAGATCGAGGCGGAAGTTGTAGATATGCTGGTGAGTGGTGCCGACAATATTATGGTCGATCAGTGTGCCGTAGCGGGTATCTTCTTTGGCGCTCGGGTCGTGCATGGTCTTCGCCTGTACGCCTTTGACCGCTTCGATGCCGGTGGCCCCGGCATCAATGCCGATGGTGCCGTTTTCGTGAAATACCCAGTCAAAGATGTAGTCGTAGTTGCCGACGGTGCTGATCCAGCGCACCACCAGCTCGCGGCGTTCGGTACTGACGTTCGGCTTGCCCATCTCCTGATGCTTATACTCCGGCCCGGCGTAACGTTCGAAGATGGCGATCGCGCGTGGGATGGTGGTTGGCGTGCCGGTATAGTCGGCGATAGTTTCATCCAGCAGGACCGCGTTGGACGGCGCATCTTTACCGCGGACGATAGGCGAGGTCAGGGTGCCCATGCCGTAGTCGCCGGAATCCAGATAGGCTTTAAAATACCAGCCCACGTCCGGGTCGCCGTAGGGGACGATCATCCCACCCAGCGAACCTTCATACATCACCTGGCGTTTTTTACCGTTATCGTTCCAGGTCACGGTAGACAAAATCGGCCCGACGCGGGAGTTCATCCGCAGATGGAAATCCCAGTTCCGCCAGTGAATCATATCGCCGGTGATGGTGTAGTTTTTGCCCTCTGGCTCAATGATCTCCAGCGGTTTCACCGTAGGCGCAACGCGGTCTCGGCCGTCATAGGGGCGGGCCGCCATCGGCACCGGGATCGTCGGACCCTCTTCGATTTTGATGATCTTCTTCTGCTCGAGGTCGACCACCGCCACCAGATTTTCAATCGGGTGCGCCCAGTAGTTGCCGTCGCCGACGTCGAGATAGCTGACCACTTTCAGCAGCCGCGCGTCCTGCTTGAGGCCATCTTTACCGTCGAAGTAGCCGACGGTCAGCGGGGTGGTAATCACCTTGCTCGGGTCGTCGATGCCGTGTTTTTTCAACACTTCGGCAAATTCGCTGCTGGCGTTGATGATGTTCTGCACGCTGGCGAAATCATCCAGCAGCACCATGCCGTGGGCGTCTTTAATCGGCGTCCATGAAAGGACCTTTTTATTCTGTAAATCCACCACCGCCTCAATAACGTGCTTGCCGTCGAGCATGATCACGTCGGCGGCGCGCGGGGCGTTGACCGGCGTGCCGTTGAGGGCAAAATCCCACACCGCTTTTTTATCCGGCTCGCGCAGGGAGATCTCGGTGAATCGGGTATTGGGCTTGAAATCCACCGCGGCTTTAACAATGGCGACCGCTGCGCTGATTTCCGCCGCTGACAACGAGTTCAGCGGGTGAGGGCGTTTTTCCACCTGGAAGGTCTGGTCAAGACCGGACTGAAACACGTCGTTGATAAAGGTGTCAGAAACCCACGCTTTGCCGTCTTTCATCACTACCGGCACCTGCAGCTCCAGGGTTTTACCATTGACGATGGCCGTTTTCGCCCCCGGTTTTACCTTTACGTAAGCGCCGTCTTTAATCAGGGTAAACATCTGCGCGTAGTCATCCCACTGAACGTCCGCGCCAAAATCCTGCAGGGTTTTGTCCATCGGGACCATATGGGCTTCGCCGCCGTGGGCGAACGCCGGGCTTTGCCAGGCGCAGAACAGAGCGACAGCTAACGCCAGAGCCGTTTTGCGGGGAGAAAGAATCGCCATTGAGACCTCACCTTATTGTTGTGTTGTGCTGTGCCGCTGCGAATGTCGGCTTGTGTATCGTTAACCTAACAGCGCTCTGCTCCCAGGCGTTTGCCTGCTTTTGCCAGGTTGTTTGTCAGTTTTGCCAGTTACAAAAAATGCCTCCGCAGAGGCATGAATATGGCGAAGCCCTGCCGGGCGACAAAAATGCGCGAATTTCCAATATTTACCCGGCAAAATCTCCCCGCTGGCGGGCGACCAGGGTCAGAATGGAATAGAGCGCGACCGCCTGCTGGTGCTGGTTAAAAATCTCTACCGCCCACTCGACGACGCCGGTCGCTTTCTCCTCCGCGCTGCGCTGGTGTTTCACCGTTTTGCGTTTGCAGGTCAGGCGTACCTGGATGGTATCGCCCGGCTTCACCGGCTCGATAAAGCGCAGATTTTCCATCCCGTAGTTGGCGATCACCGGACCGACTCCGGCGTCAACAAACAGCCCGGCAGCGGCGGAAATCAGGAAATAGCCGTGCACCACCCGCTCGCCAAAAATCGACTCCGCGGCGGCAATCTTATCCATATGAGCGTAAAAGTGATCGCCGCTCAGGCAGGCGAAGTTGACGATATCCGCCTCGGTCAGGGTGCGGCGAGGCGTCAGCAGGCTGTCGCCCGGCTGGATCTCCTCAAAATATTTACGGAACGGGTGAATGCGGTCTTCCACCACCTGCGCGCCGCGTACCCACTGCTGACCGATAGCGGCGAGCATCGTCGGGCTGCCCTGAATCGCGGTGCGCTGCATATAGTGCTTCACCGCCCGCAGACCGCCCAGCTCTTCGCCGCCGCCGGCGCGCCCCGGGCCGCCGTGAACCAGCTGCGGCAGCGGGGAGCCGTGGCCGGTCGATTCTGCAGAAGAGGCTTCGTTCAGTATCTGAATACGTCCGTGGGCGCGGGCGGCGCCGAGAATAAACGTCCGCGCCAGTTCGCCGCTAGCGGTCACCAGCGTTCCGGCCAGGCTACCTTCGCCGGCCCGCGCCAGGGTCATGGCGTGCTCAACGGTCTGATACGGTATCAGGGTGGCGACGGGACCAAACGCTTCAATAGCGTGAACCGCCGGGGTTTCGTCCGGCTGCGGGCAGTACAGCAGCGTTGGCGGGAAGAAGGCCCCGGCGGCGCTGAGATCGGCCTGGCCGCCTAGCAGCACGTCGCATCCGGCGGCCACCAGACGATTGACGTTATCCTGCACGTCCTGACGCTGTTCGTTGTTCACCAGCGCCCCCATCTTCACGCCTTCCTGCGCCGGGTCGCCAACCACCACGTTTTGCAGGCGTGCAATAAGCGCGTCGCTCACCGCTTTCACCTGCGCCTGTGGCACGATAATCCGGCGGATGGCGGTGCACTTTTGCCCGGCTTTTGCCGTCATCTCTCGTACCACTTCGCGAATAAATAGCGCGAACTCCGGCTGCTCCGGCGTGACATCGTCACCGAGTACGCAACAGTTCAGCGAATCCGCTTCCATGGTGAAGGGAATGGACTTCGCGACCAGGTTGGGGTGCACCCGCAACTGCTGTCCGGTATGGGCCGATCCGGTAAAGGTGACGACATCCTGGCCATCGAGATGGTCGAGCAGATCGCCCGCGCCGCCACAGATCAGGCTGATTGCGCCTTCCGGCACCAGTCCGCTGTCGATAATCATTTTGACCATCGCCTGCGTCAACTGCGCGGTGGCGGTAGCCGGTTTGATGATGGCGGGCATCCCGGCAAGCCAGGTGGGCGCCAGCTTTTCCAGCATCCCCCAGCAGGGAAAGTTAAACGCGTTGATATGCACCGCCACGCCGGACTTCGAGGTCAGGACGTGGCGGGCGGCGAAGCCTCCCTGTTTTGACAGCGGGATCAGCTCATCTTCCGGCCACAGGGTATCGTCCGGCAGCTCGCGGCTGCCGAGACCGGCGTAGGTGAAAAGGGTGCCAATGCCCCCTTCGATATCTACCCAGCTATCGGCGCGTGTGGCGCCGGTTTCGGCGGAGATCGCGTACAGCTCCGCCTTCTGCTCCAGCAAATATCTGGCGAGCGCCTTCAGCATCGCGCTGCGCTCAATAAAGCTCATCGCCCCCAGCGCCTTGCCGCCGCGCTCGATCGCGAAGCGTCGCGCCTGTGCCATATCCAGACCCGCACTGGTGACTTCCCATAGCGCTTCACCGCTGATGGCGTGATGGATGGTGCGTGCGTGGCCCCGGCCGGTCTGCCACGTGCCGGACAAGTAGCTGGCTAACTGCTGCATGGTTTATCTCCAGATATGTTACATGAAATATCTATAAATAGTTCTTTGGTGAATCATAAAAATCAAGTTCGAATTTAATAATTTATTAACAATGCGATCGCCGTCTTTCGGTGAGGCTGGCTTAATTAATTGTTAATAATGGTTTTTACAAAAGCTTTTGCGGTAACTGTCACAAAAAACATAAACAAAATTTGTGGTTTTATTTAACCCGAATGTAACTTTTATAAAACAAAGTGATTCGAAAATTAATTTAAATCGAATTTATTGGAATCATAAAGGTGATGACGTGACAGAAGAACAACGCTTTGACCAGCGCATTGCGCAGGAGACGGCCATTGAACCGCAGGACTGGATGCCGGAAGCCTACCGCAAAACGCTGATCCGCCAGATAGGCCAGCACGCGCACTCGGAAATTGTCGGCATGCTGCCGGAAGGCAACTGGATCGCTCGCGCGCCGACCCTTAGGCGCAAAGCGATTCTGCTGGCGAAAGTGCAGGATGAAGCCGGGCATGGCCTGTACCTCTACAGTGCGGCGGAAACCCTCGGCTGCGCCCGCGAAGACCTGTATCAGAAAATGCTCGACGGCAAGATGAAGTACTCCTCCATTTTCAACTACCCGACCCTGAGCTGGGCGGATATCGGCGTGATCGGCTGGCTGGTGGACGGCGCAGCCATCGTCAATCAGGTGGCGCTGTGCCGGACCTCCTACGGACCCTACGCCCGGGCAATGGTCAAGATCTGCAAAGAGGAGAGCTTTCACCAGCGCCAGGGATTTGAAGCCTGCATGGCGCTGGCGCAGGGCAGCGACGCGCAGCGGCAGATGCTGCAGGACGCCATCAACCGTTTCTGGTGGCCGGCGCTGATGATGTTCGGGCCGAACGACGATAACTCGCCAAACAGCGCCCGCAGTATGGCGTGGAAAATCAAGCTCCACTCGAATGACGAACTGCGCCAGCGCTTTGTTGATAACACCATTCCGCAGGTGGAGATCCTCGGCATGACCGTGCCGGACCCGGATCTGCAGCTGGATGAGTTCACCGGCCACTACCGCTTTGGCGCCATCGACTGGCAGGAATTTAACGAGACGATTGCCGGGCGCGGGATCTGCAACCACGAACGCCTGGCCGCTAAACGCAAGGCATGGGAAGAGGGCGCGTGGGTGCGGGAAGCCGCGCTGGCGCACGCGCAAAAACAACGGGCCCGCGATGCCGCGTAAGGAGAAGGAAGATGAGCAAAAACGACTGGCCGTTATATGAAGTGTTCGTTCGCAGCAAGCAGGGGTTGTCGCACCGCCACGTCGGCAGCCTGCACGCCGCCGACGACCGGATGGCGCTGGAAAACGCCCGCGATGCCTACACCCGCCGCAGCGAAGGCTGCTCAATCTGGGTGGTGAAGGCCCGCGAAATTATCGCCTCGCAGCCCGAAGCGCGTGAAGAATTTTTTGATCCGGCGGAGAGCAAAATCTACCGCCATCCGACCTTCTACACCGTGCCCGATGGCATGGAACATATGTGAGGCGGCGATGAACAACGACAACCCCGTTGCCGCTTATGCTCTGCGCCTCGGCGATACCGGCCTGGTGCTGGCTCAGCGTCTTGGCGAGTGGTGCGGCCACGCGCCGGAGCTGGAGATCGATCTGGCGTTGGCCAATATCGGCCTCGACCTGCTGGGGCAGGCGCGCAATTTTCTTAGCTACGCCGCCGACCTGGCCGGCAGCGGCGATGAAGACACTCTGGCCTTTGGCCGCGACGAACGCCAGTTTTGCAATCTGCTGTTGGCGGAGCAGCCAAACGGCAACTTTGCCGACACCATTGCTCGCCAGTTTTTTATCGATGTCTGGCACGTGGCGCTCTATGGCCGCCTGGTCAGCAGTCGCGATACGCAGCTCGCCGCCATCGCCGCCAAGGCGCTGAAAGAGGTGCGTTATCACCAGCGCTTTAGCCGCGGCTGGCTGGAACGCCTGGGCAACGGCACGGCGCTTTCCGCGCAGAGAACGCAGGACGCGGTCGATAACCTGTGGCGCTTTACCGGCGAGCTATTCCAGGCCGATGCGCTGGAGATTGAGCTGAGCATGCAGGGCATCGCCGTCGACCCGCGCGAGTTACAGGCTGAATGGCAGGCGACGGTCCGCGCCGCGCTAAGCGATGCCGGTTTGTCGATCCCCGAGGAAGCGCCGTTTCGCCACGGCGGCAAGCAGGGGCTGCACAGCGAGCATCTCGGGCCGCTGCTGGCGGAGATGCAGTATTTACAGCGCGCCTATCCCGGTCAGCGTTGGTAGCAGGAGGGGATTATGCAACGTCTGGTAGATATCGCTCCCCCGGAGATCCACGCCGTCTGGGACGTATTAAGCGCCATTCCTGACCCGGAAGTTCCGGTGCTGACGATTACCGACCTCGGTATGGTGCGCAGCGTGGAACGCCGAGGCGATGGCTGGGTGATTGGCTTCACGCCAACCTATTCCGGCTGCCCGGCCACCGAACATCTGCTGGGAGAAATCCGCGCGGCGATGACGGCAAACGGCTACGCGCCGGTGCATATCGTGCTGCAGCTGGACCCGCCGTGGACTACCGACTGGATGGGGCCGGAGGCCCGGGAACGTCTGCGCCTGTACGGCATCAGTCCGCCGCAGGCTCATGCCTGCCATGCCCATATGCCGGACGAGGTGATCTGCCCGCGCTGCGCTAGCCGACACACCTCGCTAATTAGCGAATTCGGTTCCACGGCCTGCAAAGCGCTGTATCGCTGCGACAGCTGCCGGGAACCCTTTGATTACTTTAAATGTATTTGAGGTTGCGATGACGACATTTCATTCGCTTACCGTGGCGAAAGTGGAACCGGAAACCCGCGACGCGGTCACCATCACCTTTGCCATACCCGACGCGCTGCGCGACGCCTATGCCTTTCGTCCGGGCCAGCATCTGACGCTGAAAGCCCGCTTCGGCGGCGAAGAGCTTAGGCGCTGCTACTCCATTTGCCGCAGCCGCGCGCCGGGTGAAATCAGCGTGGCGGTGAAGGCTATCGACGGCGGGCGCTTCTCGCGCTATGCCCAGAGCGACATTCAACCGGGGATGGCGCTGGAGGTGATGGTGCCGCAGGGTCACTTTGGTTACCAGCCGCAGGCCGGGCGTCAGGCCGACTACCTGGCGATTGCCGCCGGCTCCGGGATTACGCCGATGATGGCGATTATCGACGCCACCCTAGCCACTGAAGTCGACAGCCGTTTCACGCTGGTTTACGGCAACCGCAGCAGCCATAGCATGATGTTCCGTCAGGCGCTGGCCGACCTGAAAGACCGCTATCCGCAGCGTCTGCAGGTGGTTCACCTGTTCAGCCAGGAGTCGATGGACAGCGATCTGCTGCAGGGGCGCATCAATGGCGACAAGCTGCGCGAACTGGCCGACCATCTGCTGGACTTCAGCCGCTTTGACCATGCTTTTATTTGCGGCCCGGCGGCAATGATGGATGAAGCGGAAATGACCCTGCGCGAGCTGGGCGTCCCGGAGAAAGCCATCCATCTGGAACGTTTCAATACGCCGGGCAGCAGCGCCAGGCGGGCTGCTGGCGTACAGGCGGAGGGCCGCTCGGTCACGATTCGTCAGGATGGCCGCGACCGCACCATTGCCCTGAGCGCCGAGGACGACAGCATTCTTGACGCCGCGCTACGCCAGGGGGCGGACCTGCCGTTTGCCTGTAAGGGCGGCGTGTGCGCCACCTGTAAATGCAAAGTGCTGCGCGGCGAGGTGGCTATGGCCGCTAACTACAGCCTTGAAGCCGACGAAGTGGCGGCAGGCTACGTGCTGAGCTGCCAGGCGCTCCCCACCAGCGGCGACGTGATCGTCGACTTCGACGCGCGGGGGATGGCATGAGTGAACTGTTGATTGCTCGCCACGCGCGCGTACTGCAGCTGACGCTCAATCGTCCGCAGGCGCGCAACGCGCTGAATAACGCGCTGCTGACGCAGATCGCCGACGTGCTCGACGCGGCGGCGCTGGATCCGACGGTTGGCGTCTGCGTCATCAGCGGCAACCCACGTTTTTTCGCCGCAGGCGCTGACCTGAACGAAATGGCGGAAAAAGATCTGTCCGCCACGCTCGATGATATTCGCCCGCGGCTGTGGGCGCGTATCGACGCCTTCAGCAAACCGCTGATTGCTTCGGTTAACGGCTATGCCCTCGGCGCCGGATGCGAGCTGGCGCTGCTGGGCGATCTGATTGTTGCCGGTGATAACGCCCGCTTCGGCCTGCCGGAAATCACCCTCGGCATTATGCCGGGCGCGGGCGGCACCCAGCGTCTGATCCGCACCGTCGGTAAGGCGCTGGCCAGCCGGATGGTCTTGAGCGGCGAAAGCATTGATGCTCATCAGGCGCAACGGGCGGGGCTGGTATGCGAGGTTTATCCGCCAGCGCTCACCGATGAATATGCGCTTGGCCTGGCGGCAACCATTGCTCGCCACTCGCCGCTGGCGCTGCGCGCGGCTAAGCAGGCTTTGCGGCTGTCGCAGGAGGTGAGCCTGCAGGCCGGGCTTCAGCAGGAGCGCCAGCTGTTTACATTGCTGAGCGCGACCGAAGATCGCCGTGAAGGCATCGACGCCTTTTTACATAAACGTACTGCGGAATTTAAAGGACGCTAATCGTGGAAGCTTTCATTCTCAGCGAAGTGGAACAGGGCGTGATGACGATTACCCTTAATCGCCCGGACCGTCTGAACAGTTTTAACGACCTGATGCATCAGCAGCTGGCGGCGTGCCTGAAACAGGCCGAGCGTGACGACAGCGTGCGCAGTTTACTGCTGACCGGCGCCGGGCGCGGCTTTTGCGCCGGACAGGATTTAAATGACCGCAACGTTGACCCCAGCGGTCCTGCACCGGATCTCGGCCTATCGGTCGAGCGTTTCTATAACCCGCTGGTACGCCGTCTGGCGGCGCTGCCGAAACCGGTCATTTGCGCGGTAAACGGCGTCGCGGCGGGCGCGGGAGCCACGCTGGCGCTGGGCTGCGATATCGTTCTGGCGGCGCGTTCGGCGAAGTTCGTCATGGCCTTCAGCAAACTCGGCCTGGTACCTGACTGCGGCGGCAGCTGGTTTCTGCCGAGGGTGGCGGGACGCGCGCACGCGATGGGGTTAGCGCTGCTGGGCGATAGCCTGAGCGCAGAGCAGGCGGCGCAGTGGGGGATGATCTGGCAGGTGGTGGACGACGCCGATCTGAAAGACACCGGCCTGGCGCTGGCGCGTCATCTGGCCGCTCAGCCGACCTATGGCCTCGGGCTGATTAAGAAAGCCCTGCGGCTGGCGGAAACGCAGACCCTGGACCAGCAGCTTGAGCTTGAGCGCGACTATCAGCGTCTGGCCGGGCGCAGCGCAGACTATCGCGAAGGCGTCAGCGCTTTTCTGGCCAAGCGTCCACCTCAATTCAGCGGGAAATAGCCGATGAGCACAACGTTACCTACCGTCGCGGTGATAGGCAGCGGCACCATGGGCGCCGGCATTGCCGAAGTGGCCGCCGCCGCAGGGCATCCGGTACTGATTTACGACATCGCTCCTGGGGCGGTGGTTCGCGCCATCGACGGGATTCGCCAGCGGCTGGTCTCCCGCGTCAGCCGCGGCAAGCTGGCCGCGGAACAGGCCGGGGTGCTGCTGTCGCATCTGGCCCCGGCAGAGACGCTGAGCGCTCTGGCCTGCGCGCAACTGGTTATCGAAGCGGCCTCCGAGCGTCTGGAGGTCAAAAAGGCATTGTTCGAACAACTGGCGGCGATCTGCTCCCCGTCGACGCTGCTGGTCAGCAACACGTCATCGATTTCGATCACCGCCATCGCCGCGGGGATACAACACCCGGAGCGAGTCGCCGGGCTGCACTTCTTTAATCCGGCCCCAGTAATGAAGCTGGTGGAAGTGGTCAGCGGTCTGGCTACCTCGGCGGAAGTCGTCGAACAGCTCTGCCAGCGGGTCAGCGACTGGGGAAAACAGCCGGTTCGCTGCCGCTCAACGCCCGGTTTTATCGTCAACCGCGTGGCGCGACCGTTTTATGCCGAAGCGTGGCGAGCGCTGGAGGAGCAGGTCGCCGCGCCGGAGGTGATTGACGCCGCCCTGCGCGACGGCGGTGGTTTCCCCATGGGGCCGCTGGCGCTGACCGACCTGATTGGCCAGGACGTCAACTTTGCGGTGACCTGTTCGGTATTTAACGCCTTCTGGCAGGACCGTCGCTATCTTCCGTCGCTGCTGCAGCAGGAGCTGGCGCTGGCCGGACGGCTGGGCAAAAAAAGCGGACAGGGGGTCTACTGCTGGCCTGCTGACGCACTGCCTGACCTGGCGTTGGCCGCCGTATCAGCAGAACGCGCAGCAAAGCACATAAAACGTGACGTTGTCACCGAGCTGGATGAGGTGCTGCTGCTGGAAACAACCGGTGAAACCGCCCTGGCGTTAAGCCTTAAGCACGGCCGTCCGGTGGTGGTCTACGACCATAGCGCAGGCGATACGGTGGTGCTGGCCAGCGCGGAAACCACCTCTCAGGCGGCGATCGATAAAGCAACTTTCTATTTTCAGCAGCAGGGCAAAAAGGTGCTGCGGATCGCCGACTATCCCGGCCTGCTGGTATGGCGGACGGTGGCGATGCTGGTTAACGAAGCGCTGGACGCGTTGCAGAAGGGCGTCGCCGGCGCGGAGGATATCGATACCGCCATGCGTCTGGGCGTCAACTACCCGCGCGGCCCGCTGGCGTGGGGAGAATCACTTGGCTGGGGCCGGGTACTGCGGTTGCTGGAAAACCTGCAGCGGCATTACGGCGAAGAGCGCTATCGCCCCTGTTCCTTGCTGCGTCAGAAGGCGCTGATGGAGAGACATCATGAGCAATGAAGCCTGGCGCAACGCCCGCGCGATGTATGAGAACGATAACTGTGCGAAAGCGCTGGGAATTGAAATTATCGAGATGGACCAGGGCTACGCGCAGATGACCATGGCGGTCACCCCGAACATGCTCAACGGCCACCACTCCTGCCACGGCGGACAGCTGTTTTCGCTCGCCGATACCGCTTTTGCTTACGCCTGCAACAGTCAGGGGCTGGCGGCGGTCGCCTCAGCAGCGAGCATCGATTTTCTTCGACCAGCCTTTGTCGGCGAGCTGCTGACCGCGACGGCGAGAGTTAAGCATCAGGGCAAACTGACCGGGGTCTATGACATTGAAATCGTTAACCAACAGCAAAAAGTGGTCGCCCTGTTTCGCGGTAAATCGCACCGCATCGGCGGCACAATCACAGGAGAAGTCTGATGCGCGACGCCTTTATTTGTGACGGGATCCGCACGCCGATTGGCCGCTACGGCGGGGCGCTGGCCAGCGTGCGCGCTGACGACCTGGCCGCTATCCCGTTGCGCGAGCTGCTGAACCGTAACCCGAAATTTGACCCGGCATCGATTGACGATGTGATTCTCGGCTGCGCCAACCAGGCCGGCGAAGATAACCGCAATGTGGCTCATATGGCGACACTGCTGGCGGGCTATCCGCACACCGTACCCGGCACGACTATTAACCGCCTGTGCGGCTCCGGTCTCGACGCTATCGGCTTCGCCGCCCGAGCGATCAAAGCCGGAGAGGCGGATCTGATGATCGCCGGCGGCGTCGAGTCGATGTCGCGCGCGCCGTTTGTGATGGGCAAAGCCAGCGCCCCGTATCAGCGCCAGGCCGAGCTGTTTGATACCACTATCGGCTGGCGTTTTGTGAACCCGCTCATGCAGCAGCAATTTGGCACTGACAGTATGCCGGAAACGGCGGAGAATGTAGCTGAATTGTTAAATATCAGCCGCGACGATCAGGACGCTTTTGCGTACCGTAGTCAGCAGCGTACGGCCCAGGCCCAGCGCGACGGCATTCTGGCGCAGGAGATCGTGCCGGTACCGATTATCGACCGGAAAGGGGCGGTAAACGTCGTGCGTGACGACGAGCATCCGCGGGCGGACACCACCCTTGAACAGCTCTCGCGGCTGAAAACGCCGTTCCGGAAAGGTGGCGTGGTGACCGCGGGAAACGCCTCTGGCGTCAACGACGGCGCCGCGGCGCTGATTATCGCCAGCTCGCGGCAGGCCACCGCCCAGGGGCTGACGCCGCGGGCGCGAATTGTGGCGATGGCGACGGCGGGCGTCGAGCCGAAGCTGATGGGGCTCGGACCGGTACCGGCGGTACGTAAAGTGCTGGAGCGCGCCGGGCTGAACATAAACGATATGGATCTGATTGAGCTGAATGAGGCCTTCGCCGCCCAGGCGCTGGGCGTGCTCAGACAGCTGGGGCTGGCGGATGACGCCCCGCATGTTAACCCCAACGGCGGCGCCATCGCCTTAGGCCACCCGTTGGGGATGAGCGGAGCCCGGCTGGCATTGAGCGCCAGCCTGGAGCTACAGCGCCGCAATGGGCGCTATGCGCTGTGTACGATGTGTATTGGCGTGGGTCAGGGCATTGCCATGATCCTGGAGCGAGTGTGAGCGAATCTACCTGCGAGTACCCTACAAAATGACAACGATAACGCAATTAGACCCGATTGAAAGCGCATCGCGCGACGAGCTGCAGGCCCTGCAAACCCAGCGTCTGAAGTGGACCCTGAAGCACGCCTACGACAATGTGCCGATGTATCGCCGCAAATTCGACGCGGCGGGCGTTCATCCTGACGATTTTCATGAGTTGAGCGATCTGAGCAAGTTTCCCTGCACCACTAAGCAGGATCTGCGCGACAACTATCCGTTTGATACCTTTGCGGTGCCGATGGAGCAGGTGGTGCGCATCCACGCGTCTTCGGGCACCACCGGCAAGCCGACGGTGGTGGGTTATACGCAAAACGATATTGATAACTGGGCCAATATTGTCGCCCGCTCCCTGCGCGCGGCGGGCGGGACGGCAAAAGACAAAATTCATGTCGCCTACGGCTATGGTCTGTTTACCGGCGGGCTAGGCGCCCACTACGGCGCGGAGCGTTTAGGCGCGACGGTGATACCGATGTCCGGCGGGCAGACCGAAAAGCAGGCCCAGCTAATCCGCGATTTTAAGCCGGATATGATTATGGTGACGCCGTCCTACTGCCTGAATCTGATTGAAGAGCTGGAGCGTCAGATGGGCGGCGACGCCAGCGGCTGCTCCCTGCGGGTGGGAGTGTTCGGCGCGGAGCCGTGGACCCGCGCGATGCGTACGGAAATCGAGCGTCGTCTGGGGATTTCGGCGCTGGATATTTACGGCCTGTCGGAGGTGATGGGACCCGGGGTAGCGATGGAGTGCCTGGAAACCGCCGACGGTCCGACGATCTGGGAGGATCACTTCTACCCTGAAGTGGTGAATCCGGACAACGGCACGCCGCTGGCGGACGGCGAACATGGCGAGCTGCTGTTCACCACCCTGACAAAAGAAGCGCTGCCGGTGATCCGCTACCGTACCCGCGACCTGACCCGTCTGCTGCCAGGGACTGCCCGCACTATGCGCCGGATGGATCGCATCAGCGGGCGCAGTGACGATATGCTGATTATCCGCGGCGTGAATGTCTTCCCGTCGCAGCTGGAGGAGGAGATCCTCAAGTTCGAACATCTGGCGCCGCACTATCAGCTGGAGGTTAACCGCCGGGGCCATCTTGATTCACTTTCGGTGCGCGTGGAGTTAAAAGAGAGCGGTCTGGCGCTGAACCACGAACAACGTTGTCAGATTTGTCATCAGCTGCGCCACCGGATCAAGTCGATGGTGGGGATTTCGACCGATATCAGCATTGTTAACTGCGGCAGCATCCCGCGCTCTGAGGGCAAGGCCTGCCGCGTGTTCGATCTGCGCAAGGCGGCCGCTAACGGATAACACCTTCTCCCGGAGGCGGCGCATTGCGCCTGTCCGGGCTACCCGACGACACAACTCCCGTAGCCCGGGTATGGCGTTTACGCCGCGACCCGGGGAGTGTGCCGGGGTTGATGTATCCATGGTCGTCTGCGGGCCGGTAGCCCGGCCAGGTGCGCAGCAACGCCTCGCGATTTCCTGTGCTATGATTCAAAAAGGACAAAAATCACAACAGAATGAATCAGATGAGTAAACTCGACACCTTTATTCAGCAGGCCGTCGCCGCGATGCCCATCAGCGGGACCTCGCTTATTGCTTCTTTATATGGCGACGCCTTGCTCCAGCGCGGCGGAGAGGTTTGGCTCGGCAGCGTGGCGGCGCTGCTGGAAGGGCTTGGATTCGGCGAACGATTCGTGCGTACCGCGCTGTTCCGCCTGAATAAAGAAGAGTGGCTCGATGTGGTGCGCATTGGCCGCCGCAGCTTCTACCGCCTCAGCGACAAAGGCCTGCGTTTGACCCGCCGGGCGGAGCATAAAATCTATCGCGCCAGCGCGCCGGAGTGGGATGGGACCTGGCTGCTGCTGCTGTCGGAAGGGCTGGAAAAAAGCACCCTGGCGGAAGTCAAAAAACAGCTGCTATGGCAGGGATTTGGCGCGCTTGCGCCGAGCCTGCTGGCTTCGCCATCACAAAAGCTGGCGGACGTACAGTCTCTGCTGCATGAAGCGGGCGTAGCGGAAAACGTTATCTGTTTCGAAGCGCATTCCCCGCTGGCGCTCTCTCGGGCGGCGCTGCGCGCTCGCGTTGAAGAGTGCTGGCATCTTACCGACCAGAACGCGATGTATGAAACGTTTATCGCCCTGTTTCGACCGCTGCTGCCGCTGCTTCGCGACTGCGAGCCCGCGGAGCTGACGCCCGAACGCAGTTTCCAGATTCAGCTGCTGCTGATTCACTTCTATCGCCGGGTGGTGCTGAAAGATCCGCTGCTGCCTGAAGAGCTGCTCCCCGCGCACTGGGCCGGACAAACCGCGCGCCAGCTGTGCATCAATATTTATCAACGCGTTGCGCCCGGCGCGCTGGCGTTTGTCAGCGAGAAGGGCGAAAGCTCGGTGGGGGATCTTCCCGCGCCGGGACCGCTCTATTTCCAGCGCTTTGGCGGACTCGCAGGCGTATAAGGAGAGGCTATGCCCATTTATCAAATTGACGGTATGACGCCGGTGGTACCGGACGAGAGCTACGTTCATCCCACCGCGGTGCTAATTGGCGACGTGATCCTCGGTAAAGGGGTCTACGTCGGGCCTAACGCCAGCCTGCGCGGCGATTTTGGCCGTATCGTGGTGAAAGATGGCGCCAACATTCAGGATAACTGCGTGATGCACGGCTTTCCCGGCCAGGATACGGTCGTGGAAGAAGAGGGGCATATCGGCCACGGCGCGATTCTGCACGGCTGCACCATCGGGCGCAACGCGCTGGTGGGCATGAGCGCGGTGATTATTGATGGGGCCAGCATTGGGGAAAACAGCATTGTCGGCGCTTCGGCCTTTGTGAAAGCCAACGCCGAAATGCCCGCTAACCATCTGATTGTCGGCAGTCCGGCAAAAGCCATTCGTACATTAAGCGAACGGGAGCTGGCCTGGAAGAAGCAGGGGACGCGGGAGTATCAGATGCTGGTGGAGCGCTGCAAACAGACGCTGCATCAGGTGGAACCGCTCAAAGAAGCAGAGCCGGACAGAAAGCGGCTGGCGTTTGATGAGAATTTGCGGCCGAAATCATCATCCTGAGGGGGTAAATCATGGCAGAGAAATTATCCGCTCAGTGCCACTGCGGCGCGGTGGCCTTTACCGTTGAGCTTAGCGATGGCTTCAACACCGTTCGCCGCTGTAACTGTTCATATTGCCGGATGCGTGGGGCGGTCGCGGTCTCCGCGCCGCTTTCAGGAATATATGTTATACGCGGACGGGATAAGCTCACGGAGTATCGTTTTAATACCGGTCAAGCCGTGCACTTTTTCTGCTCCGTGTGTGGGATCTACACTTTTCATCAACGGCGTTCAAACCCGCAGCAATATGGCGTGAATGTGGCCTGCATAGACGGCGTGTCGCCTTTTGATTTTCCCTGCGTGGAGGTCAACGACGGCGTGAATCATCCAAAAGATGGCGGCGGTGGCGTGGTGGGGTATTTGCACTACGAGAAAAAGTGAAACTCTCCTCCCGCCGGGGCGGGAGGAGTCAACTCTTATGCGGCAACAACGCTGTCGATAGCGGCTTTCGCATCGGTCTGCGCTTTCGCTGCAACTTCCGGGCCGTAGGCGATGCCTTCAGCGAACACGAAGTTCACGTCGGTGATGCCGATAAAGCCAAGGAAGGTAGACAGGTACGGCGTTACCAGGTCCGTCGGGGTATCTTTATGGATACCGCCGCGGCTGGTGACGACGACAGCGCGTTTACCTTTCACCAGACCTTCCGGCCCTTTCTCGGTGTAGCGGAAGGTCACGCCAGCGCGCGCTACCAGGTCGAAGTAGTTTTTCAGCTGGGTAGGGATGTTGAAGTTGTACATCGGCGCCGCGATAACAATCACATCATTCGCCTGCAGTTCAGCGATCAGTTCGTCGGAAAGCGCCAGCGCTTCCTGCTGACGCGGCGTCAGCGGCGCATCGCTCGGACGCAGAGCGCCAACCAGTTCGCCGTCCAGAACCGGAATGGGGTTTGCAGCCAGGTCGCGCACGGTGATAACGTCTTGCGCGTGCTTTTCACGCCATTGTTCAACAAAATAGTCGGACAGCTGACCAGATTGCGAGTACCCTGCCAGAATACTGGATTTCAGAACTAATACTTTGCTCATGGGTGTTTCCTTTTTTAATGTGATTGACGGGCCGTTGCCCTGGTGCTTGTTGACACTCTATTCACAATCATGTCGCAGAGAAAGCGCAATAAATCGAACTCTGTATTCAGTTTTTTTGAACAAGGCACGAATTGCGCGGATGTGGTACTCTAACGCAATACATCAAAAGAGATTTTTCCCGGCAGTGCGCTGCCCGATAACGCTATGACAGAACAACAAAAAATAACCTTCTCTCAGCTCTTTGCACGGCTGGATGGCCTGATGCTGCGCGATAAGTCGCGCTTTGCCCGTCGCCTGCACGGCGTGAAGAAGGTTAAAAATCCTGATGCCCAGCAGGCCATCCTTCAGGAGATGGCGCAAGAAATTGAACAGGCGGCAGGGAGAGTCCTGCTGCGCGAAGCCGCCCGACCGGCTATCGATTATCCGCAGAATCTGCCGGTTAGCCAGAAAAAACAGGAGATTCTCGAAGCCGTGCGCGATCACCAGGTGGTGATTGTGGCGGGGGAAACCGGTTCGGGGAAAACCACCCAGCTGCCAAAAATTTGTATGGAGCTGGGGCGCGGCGTTAAAGGCTTAATTGGCCATACGCAACCGCGTCGTCTGGCCGCGCGTACCGTCGCCAACCGTATCGCCGAAGAGCTGCAAACGGAGCCGGGCGGCTGCATTGGCTATAAAGTCCGCTTTAGCGACCACGTCAGCGATAACACCATGGTTAAGCTGATGACCGACGGTATTCTGCTGGCGGAAATCCAGCAGGATCGGCTGCTGATGCAGTACGACACCATCATTATCGATGAAGCGCACGAACGCAGCCTCAATATCGACTTCCTGCTTGGCTACCTGCGGGAACTGCTGCCCCGTCGCCCGGATTTGAAAATTATAATCACCTCGGCGACCATCGATCCGGAACGCTTCTCGCGCCACTTTAACAACGCGCCGATTATCGAAGTGTCCGGGCGCACCTACCCGGTAGAAGTGCGCTATCGACCCATCGTTGAAGACGCCGACGACACCGAGCGCGATCAGCTGCAGGCGATATTTGACGCCGTTGATGAACTCGGGCGCGAAAGCCCCGGTGATATCCTTATCTTTATGAGCGGCGAGCGTGAAATCCGCGATACCGCCGATGCGCTCAATAAGCTGAATCTGCGCCATACCGAAGTGCTGCCTCTGTATGCGCGGCTTTCCAATAGCGAACAGAACCGTGTGTTCCAGGCCCACAGCGGGCGGCGGATCGTGCTGGCTACCAACGTCGCCGAAACCTCGCTGACCGTGCCGGGCATCAAGTACGTTATTGACCCGGGTACCGCGCGTATCAGCCGCTACAGCTTCCGTACCAAAGTGCAGCGCCTGCCTATTGAGCCGGTTTCCCAGGCGTCGGCTAACCAGCGTAAAGGCCGCTGCGGTCGCGTGTCGGAAGGGATCTGTATTCGTCTCTATTCGGAAGATGACTTCCTGTCGCGCCCGGCATTTACCGACCCGGAGATTCTGCGCACCAACCTGGCATCCGTTATCCTGCAGATGACCGCGCTGGGCCTGGGCGATATCGCCGCGTTTCCGTTTGTTGAAGCGCCGGATAAACGCAATATTCAGGACGGCGTTCGCCTGCTGGAAGAGCTGGGGGCGATTACCACCGACGAACAGCAGACCGCTTATAAGCTGACGCCGATGGGCCGTCAGCTTAGCCAGCTACCGGTGGACCCGCGTCTGGCGCGCATGGTGCTGGAAGCGCAAAAACACGGCTGCGTGCGCGAGGCGATGATTATCACCTCGGCGCTCTCCATTCAGGACCCGCGCGAGCGGCCAATGGACAAGCAGCAGGCCTCTGACGAGAAACATCGCCGTTTCCACGATAAAGAGTCCGACTTCCTGGCGTTCGTCAACCTGTGGAACTACCTGGGCGAGCAGCAAAAAGCGCTCTCCTCGAACCAGTTCCGCCGCCAGTGCCGGGTCGATTTCCTCAACTACCTGCGCGTGCGCGAGTGGCAGGATATCTATACCCAGCTGCGTCAGGTGGTGAAAGAGCTCGGGCTGCCGGTGAACAGCGAGCCGGCGGAGTATCGCGAAATTCACACCGCGCTGCTGACCGGTCTGCTGTCGCATATCGGTATGAAAGACGCCGACAAGCAGGAGTTTACCGGCGCGCGCAACGCTCGCTTCTCCATCTTCCCTGGATCGGGGTTGTTCAAAAAGCCGCCAAAATGGACGATGGTCGCCGAACTGGTGGAAACCAGCCGCCTGTGGGGGCGCATCGCCGCGCGCATTGAGCCGGAGTGGGTTGAGCCGGTGGCGCAGCATTTGATCAAACGCTCGTACAGCGAACCCCACTGGGAGCGCGGGCAGGGCGCGGTGATGGCGACGGAAAAGGTCACCGTTTACGGGCTGCCGATTGTGGCGGCCCGCAAGGTCAACTATAGCCAGATTGATCCGGCGCTGTGCCGCGAGCTATTTATCCGCCATGCGCTGGTGGAGGGCGACTGGCAGACTCGTCACGCCTTCTTCCGTGACAACCTGAAGCTGCGCAACGAGATTGAAGAGCTGGAGCATAAGTCGCGCCGCCGCGATATTCTCGTCGACGACGAAACGCTGTTTGAGTTCTACGACCAGCGTATCAGCCATGACGTCATCTCCGCGCGCCATTTCGACAAGTGGTGGAAACAGGCCAGCCGCGAGACGCCGGATCTGCTCAACTTTGAAAAGAGCATGCTGATTAAGGAAGGCGCGGAGCAGGTCAGTAAGCTCGACTATCCGAACTTCTGGCACCAGGGCAACCTGAAGCTGCGTCTCACCTATCAGTTTGAACCGGGCGCCGACGCTGACGGCGTAACGGTGCATATTCCACTGCCGCTGCTCAACCAGGTGGAAGAAGCCGGATTTGAGTGGCAGATCCCGGGGTTGCGTCGCGAGCTGGTTATCGCCCTGATTAAATCGCTGCCGAAGCCGGTACGGCGTAACTTCGTTCCAGCGCCGAACTACGCGGAGGCGTTTTTAGGCCGCGCGACGCCGCTGGAGCTGCCGCTGCTGGATTCCCTTGAACGTGAGCTGCGGCGGATGACCGGCGTGACTATCGACCGCGAGGCCTGGCAATGGGATCAGGTACCCGATCATCTGAAAATCACTTTCCGGGTGGTGGACGAGAAAAACAAGAAGCTGCAGGAAGGGCGCTCGCTGCAGGATCTGAAAGATGCGCTGAAAGGTAAGGTGCAGGAGACGCTGTCCGCGGTTGCCGATGACGGTATCGAGCAGAGCGGGCTGCATATCTGGAGCTTTGGCCGGCTTCCGGAGAGCTACGAGCAGAAGCGCGGCAACTACAAAGTTAAGGCCTGGCCGGCGCTGGTGGACGAGCGCGACAGCGTGGCGATCAAGCTGTTTGATAACCCGCTGGAGCAGCAGCAGGAGATGTGGCGCGGCCTGCGCCGCCTGCTGCTGCTGAATATCCCGTCGCCGATTAAATACCTGCATGAGAAGCTGCCGAATAAAGCCAAGCTGGGGCTCTATTTCAACCCCTACGGCAAGGTGCTGGATCTGATCGATGACTGTATCTCCTGCGGCGTGGATAAGCTGATCGATGAAGCGGGCGGCCCGGTATGGACCGAAGAGGGCTTTGCCGCGCTGCATGAAAAGGTGCGCGCTGAACTCAACGAGACGGTGGTGGAAATCGCCAAACAGGTTGAGCATATCCTGACCGCGGTGTTCAATATCAATAAACGCCTGAAAGGCCGCGTGGATATGACCATGGCGCTTGGGCTGTCGGATATCAAATCGCAGATGAGCGGGCTGGTGTATCGCGGTTTCGTCACCGGCAATGGCTTCCGCCGCCTTGGGGATACGCTGCGCTATCTGCAGGCGATTGAAAAGCGGCTTGAGAAAATGGCGATCGATCCGCACCGTGACCGCGCGCAGATGCTCAAGGTGGAGAGCATCCAGCAGGCGTGGCAGCAGTGGTTGAATAAGCTGCCGCCTCAGCGCCGTCAGGATAACGACGTGCAGGAGATCCGCTGGATGATTGAAGAGCTGCGCGTCAGCCTGTTCGCCCAGCAGCTCGGCACGCCGTATCCGATATCCGACAAGCGAGTGCTGCAGGCAATGGACGCGATTGTGGCCTGATACTACGGCAATGGCGTTTTCATTCTCTTTCAGGGAATGGAAACGTCATGCCAAATTATTAAATATCCATTATGCGTTCGTCTTAATATTATTGATCTTAACGACAGCCAGAACGGCTAATGCTGTAGTATAAAACATATAAATTCGGATGAAATAAAGTATTGCTAAAACTAATTATTTAAAGGGATGTAAATATTATATGAATATAAAAATCGTCACGATGATTTCAATTTTAACCGCAGCGTGCTCTTCGGCCTTTGCTAATGAAAAGACCACGACGACTTGTGCAGGAAAACAGTTATTTATCAATAGTTCAAACTATATGATTCTGACAAAAATGCCGCCCATGATGCCGGGCGAGAAGTCTCTTAGCGTGCACTTTTCCGGTAAAGGAAAACTTTATCGTTATGAATCATCCGGCACGATGTCACTTTCTCACTGCGGGCAACTGGAAAGTCGCGCTGAAACGGAAGAGCGTGATATTGGTAATAATAAGACAATGCGAAGCACAACGACTGTCATCCGTGATAAACAAAAGGGCTGGCTGACGGAGATGAGAATCGACGGCTTTTATCCGAATAAGACCAGCATCGATAGCCGACATTACTATACCGACGAATTGGGCCGAATTGTCCGCGCAGAAGGCCAATATAAAATGGATGACAAACTGCTGGAAACCACGACCTGGGAATATCTTTATGACGATCAAAATCGCCTGATTCGTGAAGTGATAAAGCCCACGGGTTCTCCGGCGGCAATCATCGTCGACTATTACCACGGTATCAATGGGCGTTTAGCACATGTTACCGAAGAGTCACGTTCCCGACTCCTGCGCTGGGACGGACAAGGGCGCTGGCTGTCGAGCCTGCTTCTGGGACTGACGGCTGAAAATCGCTCCCGTTTCGAGGAAAAATGCGTAAGGTGGGATGTTGTCGGAAACTGCACGCAGGAGAACAGGTGGGAAGCTGATACAGCTCGCGCGGGGGCCGACAGGGAAATAGAGGTAAATTATCAGATTGAATATCAGCCAAATCATTCTCAATGATTTGCTCTGTAAACAAGGATGTCACTCACTGATGCAAAAGACATGTGCAATCTGATATGTAATCCATTATCAGAATTAACCCATCACCATAGCTAACATGATCCGGATTGTAGCTTCGCGCCGCAATCCGGATTTTCAGACTCATTATCCGTTCACCCACGCGAGGGTGAACCCGTCCCAGCCTTTGCTGCCCACCGTTTGCAGGGCCGTGACCGTCAGCCGCGGGTCGCTGCCCATCATGTCGATAAACGCTCTGACGCCCTGCACCCGGTCGTCCTCGCTATCCGGGTTCGTCACTTCGCCGTCGCGCACCACGTTATCGCCCACAATCACTGTCCCCGGGCGAGAATAGCGCAACGCCCAGCGCAGATAGCCAGGGTTATTCGGTTTATCCGCGTCGATAAAAATGAGATCGAACGGCGGGCGATCGCCCAGCTTTTCCAGGCTGGTCAGCGCCGGGCCTTCCAGTACCGCAACGCGATCGTTCACGCCTGCCAGACGGAGGTTCTCGCGCGCGACGGCGGCATGATGCGCGTCGGCCTCCAGGGTGAGCAATTCACCATCGACGGGCAACTCCCTGGCCATCCAGATCGTGCTGTAGCCGCCGAGCGTGCCGATCTCGAGGATGCGTTTGGCGCCCGTCATGCGCACCAGCAGGGCCAGGAACTGCCCCTGATTGGCGGCGACGTCGATCGCCGGAAGCCCGGCGTGCTGATTATTCGCCAGAACCTGGCTGAGGAGCGGATCGGTGGGGATTAACGCTGTCACGAGATAATTATCTACTGCCGACCACTGTTGTTGCATGTCAGATTTCCCGTATTACATCCCTGATGAATCAGACCAGCCGCCTCCCAGCGACCGGTACAAATCAACTTGCGCCAGCAGCAGGTTGTTTTTCACCTGTACCACGCTGAGCTGGGTGGAAAACAGCGTGCGCTGGGCGTCGAGTACATCCAGATAGGATGAGTAGCCGTTGCGATAGCGGTTCTGGGCGATACGCAGCGTCTCCTTAGCAACGTTCTCCTGTTCAAGTAGCTCCGCCAACTGATCGCCGTAGCGATTAATGGCATCGAGGCTGTCGTTCACCTCTTTAAACGCGGCGCGCACCGTTTTTTCATAGCTATACAGCGCCTGATTGCGCTGGGCCATCGATACGTCGACCTGAGCATTCAGCGCCTGGCGGTTGAGCAACGGCGCCAGAATGCTGCCGCCGAGGTTCCATAAGCGTAGCGGATTATCCAGCAGGTCGGGCAGGGTGCGATTCTGCAGGCTGCCGGTGGCGGTAAGGTTGATGGACGGCAGCAGCTGCGCCTGCGATGACGCCAGGGTGGCGTCGGCGGCCACCAGTTGACGCTGGGCCTGAACGATATCCGGTCGGCGGTTGAGCAGGGTTGACGGCAGCTGGGAAGGTAGCGATAGCGGCGAAAGCTGCGCGAACGCGTTGCGCTTAACGGCGCCCGGATTGGCGCCGAGCAAAAGGCTGAGCGCATTTTCCTGCTGGGCGATTTGATGGCGCAGCGGCGGAATTTGCGCGCGCGTGGAGCGCAGTTCGGAGTCCGCCTGCATCAGCTCCAGGCGCGAGGTATAGCCGGTTTCAAACTGGCGTTTCGCCAGGTTGAAAGCGTCTTCGCGCGATTTTAGCGTTTGTTGCGTCACCCGCAGCTGTTCATCCAACGATAGTAGGGTGATGTAACCGACCGCCACCGAAGAGGCGACGGTCAGGTTCGCCGCGGCGGCCGCGGCTTTTTGCGCTTCCAGGCTGGCTTGCGCCGCGCTGGCGGCGCTGCGGTTTGCGCCCCAGAGATCAACATCGTAGCTGGCGGTCAGCGCGCCTTTATACACCGTACTGTGAACGGGCAGCCCGGTAGCCGCCGACTGGGACCGCGCGCGGGTGCCGGTCAACCCGGCGTCGAGCGAGGGAAACAGGCTGCTATCGGCGGCGTAGGCCCGGGCCTGGTACTCGTTGACCCGTTCGCGAGCGAGCAGCACGTCGCTGTTATAGCGCAACGCCTGGTCGACATACTGGTTGAGCGTGCTGTCATGAAAATTGCGCCACCACACGCCCTCAACGGGGCTGGACGGACCGACATCCGCCCGCCAGGCGGCAGGGATCTGTAAACCGGGCGCGGCCTGCTGAACGTCCGCGGACTGGCAACCGACCAGCGCAAGGATAACGGTGAGAGCGAGCGGACGAATCATTGCTGTTTCTCCGCGCGGGTATCAATGGTGACCTGCACCGACATCCCCGGCCGCAGACGCTGGCCGTTCTTCTGCCCCTCATCAATGGCGATGCGTACCGGAATGCGCTGGGCGATTTTCACGAAGTTACCGGTGGCGTTATCCGGGGAAATGGCGCTGAACTCGACGCCGGTCGCCGGAGAGATGCTCTGCACCGTGCCGGTGAATTTCTCGCTGTTCAGCGCATCAACGGTAAAGGTCACCGGTTGCCCGACGCGCACCTGCGCCAGCTGGGTCTCTTTGAGATTCGCGATCAGCCAGTGCTGCGGCGGCACCAGCGAGGTGAGATGCGTCCCAGCGGTCACGTAGGCGCCAAGGCGAACCGAGATTTGCCCGAGCTGACCGTCAGTCGGCGCGATAATCCGGGTGTTTTGCAGGTCGATCTGCGCCAGCTCCAGCGCTGCTTTTGCGCTGGCGACGTCGGCGAGCAGCGAATCGCGGTTAACGATGGTGGATTGCAGGTCCTGGCGTGACATCTCCAGCGTTGCTTTGGCCTGCTCGATATCCGCGGTACCTTGCGCCGCGCTGGCGCGGGCGGAATCACGTTCGCGAATCGATAGCGAGCCGTCAGCGGTCAGCTCCTGAACGCGTTTTAAATCGGCCTGGGTTTTCAGATTCTGCGCGCGGGCGTTCTGCAGCGCCGCTTCGTTACGTGCGATGACCGCCTCGGCGCTTCTGCGCTGTTGCTGATTGTTCTTCAGCGCCGCCTCTTTCATCGCCAGCGTTGCTTGCGCCTGATGGACGCGCTGCTTATAGATGCGCTCGTCAATCTGGAACAGCACGTCGCCGGCTTTCACCTGATTAAAATCCTGAACCTTAACCTCGGTGATATAACCGTTGACCTGCGGGCTGATAAACGTGGTTTGCCCGCGAACGTAGGCGTTATCGGTAAACTGGCTTTCACGGGTAAACGGCGGCAGCTGCCAGGCATAGAGAATAACCAGTACGCCAACGATGCCAATGGCGGCGGCGGTGAAAATCGAGACGATGCGAATATTATTTCGGGTGTTGGCCTGCTGTTTGGCCGCATCCTGCTGACTCATAATGACTCCAGAGTGAATTTTATTTACTTCCCGTTGCGCGTTTCAGCGCGATACGGGCGGTAATACGTAATCTTATTAAGCGCCAGAAAACCCATACCAGCGTGGCGGCTGAAATCGCCGCCGTCAGCAGATAGGTATCATTGTAAGCGAGAATATTGGCCTGCAGCGTGGCGGCGTTTTGCAACAGCATGGTGGCCTGAACATTGAGCAGGGTGCTGTCGCCAATCTGGCTTTGATACATCTGGCTGTACTGCTGTATACGCTCGGTAATCAGCGGATTGAGCGTGGTGAGCTGGTCGGCGAGCTGGCTGGAGTGAAACTTCTCCCGCCAGGTCTGGAAAGTACCGAGAATGGCGGAGCCCAGCAGGCCGCCGATATTCTGACTCATGCCGAACAGTACCGAGAAGCTCACCAGGTTGCGCTGGTCGGCAATGACCCCGCCAATCCCTGCCAGCATCGCCGGGGCGAGGAAGAAAGCGCTGCCGAAACCCAGCAGAAACTGACTGAACATCAGCTGCTCCGGGCGGGTCAGGATCGTCGACTGGCTGTCGAGCAGCGATCCAACCATAATTAACGCCAGCGCGGTGGCGGTGGGCCAGTAGAGGCGCTGCGGGTTGAGCGTCAGACAGCTGGCGACAATACCGCAGAGGATCCCGGCGAAAATCGACCACGCCAGGTTGGTCATCTGTTCGTTCTGCAGGCCGACGTACTGCAGCCAGCCGATGACGCCGGTATTCTGCTCCGCCAGCACGATACGGATCAGCAGCATAATCAGCCCGAGACGCAGAATACTGCCGCTGGAGAGCCATTTGATATTGAGCAGCGGGTTGCTGCGGTTATGCTCAAAAGCAATCGCGGAGACAATCAGCACCACAGCGCCCGCCAGCGCCCAGCCGATCCACGACGCTTCGAACCACCAGTCCAGCCGCCCCAGCGACAGCACCGCGGTGACCAGCGCCATCCCTGGCGCCAGCAGAAAGAAGGTGATGAAATCTTTTTTCTCAAATACCTTTTTCCGATCGCTTGGCGGCAGCTTGAGGGCGATCACACAGGCCAGCGACACCAGCGCCAGCCCCAGTTCAAAGAAGTACAGCCCGCGCCACTCGTCGATTTGCAGCAGCTCGGTGGAGAACAGGCGCGCCAGCGGGATCGCCAGCGATGAACCGGTGATGCCGATGGTCAGCGCTTTGAGCCGATGGCGGGCGGGCCAGGCCTGCACCTGATAATAAATCCCCAGCGAGCTTAGCGCCGCGGCCACCATGCCGTGGGCGGCGCGGACCATCAGCGCGGAACTCAGGTCGTTGACGAACAGGTGGAAGAAGGTCACCAGCACGTAGAGTACGAGAAAACCTTCGGTAAAAGCGCGCAGGCCGAACTGCTGGCGGAACTTCACCAGCAGCAGGTTAATGGACACGTTGGTCATTACGTAGACTGCCGGGAGCCAGGCAATCTCCGTCGACCAGGCGGCAAAAGTACCCTGCAACAGCTGTAGATTGGCGGTCACCACCGCATTGCCCAACGCGCCGGTCAGGCATACCAGCAGCCCGACGATCCCGTAGGCAATGCGTTTTGGCGTACTGTGGATCGGGGTCGACGGCGAGCCGAGGATCGCTGGTTTTTCGTGCGGGGCCCAGTCGTGAGGAATATAGGGATTGGCGTGTCGGCGAGGCATTATTTTTTCTCGACCTCGCGCAGCAGCTTCTCCAGTACCTGCTGCGTCTGCTGCTGCTCTTCGGGGGTAATGGCGGTAAGGATCTCCTCCCGCAAATCATCGGCCACCGTTTTCACCTGCTGGTACACTTCAAGGCCTTTGGCGGTGGCAATCAGCAGCCGTTTGCGTTTATCGCGCTCGGTTTTCACCCGCTCGACCAGACCGAGATCGACCAGCCGGTTGAGCAGCGGTACGAGGGTTGCGCTTTCGACGCCCAGCTCCTGGGCCAGCTCGCTTTGCGATAGCGGCTTTTCGTTGCGCGCGATGGCGGAAACGGCGACCCAGCTGGCCTGGCTCATGCCAAGGTCCTTGAGTCGGCGGTTGACCGCCAGGCGCCAGTGGTGGGCGGTCAGATATAAAAGATGGGAAAAGTTAAGCTGTCGGTTATCCATAGATCAGTCTGCAATATCGTTAGAGCTCTAATGATTTTTGCCTGACCAGAACGAGAATTCAAGCCCGTTTGATAAAAACAGGTTAACGGTATGTGCGTTTAATGTGGAATAAGACTTGCGAAGGGCAAAGAAGGGGGCTGGTCTCAAGCCCGGCATTAACCGGGCTGAGAAGAGGGATTATCCCGGATAAATACCGCGATCTTTACGCGCCATCAGGATCCGCTCACAGGCCACGATATAGGCGGCGGTGCGTAAAGAGCACGCTTTTTCCACCGCTTTTTCGTAAACGTGAACGATCGCATCGGTCATGATACGGTCCATTTTGGCGTTGATCTCTTCTTCGCTCCAGAAGAAGCTGGCCATATCCTGCACCCATTCGAAGTAGCTCACGGTGACGCCGCCGGCGTTACAGATAACGTCCGGCACCACCACGATGCCGCGCTCGGCCAGCACATCATCCGCTTCCGGGTAGGTCGGGCCGTTAGCGCCTTCGAGCACCAGTTTGCAGCTGAGGGTTTCGGCGCGCTCGCGCGTAATCTGCCCTTCCAGCGCCGCCGGGATCAGAATATCCATCGGCGTCGTCCAGAACGCTTCTTTGGCAATTTCGCGGGCGCCAGGGAAACCGGCGATTTGCTTGTTCTCGGCCTGCCATGCGGTCAGCGCGGCCATATCAATACCGCCCTCGTTATATAGGGTGGCGGTGTGGTCCTGAATCACCACAATCCGTGCGCCGACGCCTGCGAACAAGCGGGCCGCTTCGCTACCTACGTTACCAAAACCCTGTAGCGCGACTTTTGCGCCCTCGATTTCGATACCGCTGCGGCGAGCTACTTCGCGACCGGTGACGAATACGCCGCGGCCGGTGGCTTTTTCACGGCCCAGCGAACCGCCGAGGTGAATAGGCTTGCCGGTGACCACGCCGGTGATGGTGGTGCCGTGGTTCATGGAGTAGGTATCCATCATCCAGGCCATCACTTTGCCGTTGGTGCCGACGTCCGGCGCCGGAATGTCTTTTTGCGGCCCGATAATAATGCCGATCTCGCTGGTATAGCGACGGGTCAAACGCTCCAGTTCACCTTCCGACAATGAGAACGGGTCGACGCGGATGCCGCCTTTGGCGCCGCCGTAGGGAATATTAACTGCCGCACACTTGATGGTCATCCAGGCTGAAAGCGCCATAACTTCATTGAGATCAACATCAGGATGGTAGCGCACGCCGCCTTTACCCGGTCCGCGCGAGAGGTTGTGCTGAACGCGGTAACCTTCGAAGTGGCGGATAGTACCGTCGTCCATTTGCACAGGGATATCAACGATTAGCGCGCGTTTCGGATGGCGCAGGGTTTCAATCCAGAAAGCGAGATCGCCGAGGTAGGGCGCGACGCGATCGATTTGGCGCAGGTAGGTGGTCCATGGAGATGTACTACTTTCAGAAGCGTAAGATAACTTTTCCATAAGAGTCCTGTTTCGCAGTGATAATTATTTTGTTAACCGTGGAAAGGTACAGCTATAAACTCTGTAACGAGAATGTTATCACCAATTTAATGGGACGGTATTTGGCAAAAATGCAGAATATGCTGTCGTTGCGGCTGGGATTCAGCTTTTTGTGAATAAAAAAACGTAAAATAACGCTCTTCATGGATGAATATGCATTTTTGTGCATTAAAGCCGTAGTTGTGACCCTTTCTCCCTATTTATTAGATTCTTGACCCTCTTCAAAAAGTGAATAAAACGCTATTCAGATGTGTTGACTTTGTTGCTTAAGAGGCGTGGGTGCGCTATTCGCGCTTTATTACCCAAAGTTCGCGCCAGCGTCTAAGATGGTGGCCGCTAATCTACGGCTGAGAGTGTTAACAGGAGAAAACATGTCAGAACATTTTCCATCGCTACCCGAATCGGTACTGGCCGCGGCGAACCAGCTGGGAGCCTGGCTGGCGCAGGATGATTTGCCCGTTGATCCGCAAATAGAGGTGGTGGTGCTGGCTGGCAACGCAGTGATCCCGACCATCGATTTCGCCTGCCGGCTGGCGGCGCAGCACGCGGTTCCGCTGCTGATCAGCGGCGGTATCGGTCACTCCACTTCGTTTTTATACCAGTCGGTGCTAAACGACCCGCGCTACCGCGCCATCGCGGTAAGGGATCGCGCCGAAGCGCATATCCTGGCCGACATCGCCCATCAGTTCTGGGCCATTCCGCGCCAACACATCGTGGTGGAGGATCGCTCCACCAACTGCGGAGAGAACGCGCGCTTTACCCGGGAAACGCTTGAGGAGAGGGGCATTGCCCATCGTACAGGGGTGGTGATTCAGGATCCGACCATGCAGCGCAGAACGATGGCGACGTTTGCCCGCGTCTGGCAAGACGATCCGCGAGCGCCAACGTGGTACAGCACGCCGGGGTGCGCGCCGGTATTATGTAACGGGAGTGACGGTGTCACTTTTAGCGGGAAAGATGCGGGTTTGTGGCCGGTGGGGCGCTATCTGGCGCTGATCCTCGGCGAACCGCCGCGGCTGGCGGATAACCCGCAGGGCTACGGCCCGTTAGGCAAGGATTTTATCGCCCATGTGGATATTCCGCCGCACATTGCTCAGGCGTGGCAGACGCTGCACGACGACCGTCTGCTCTCCGATGCGCTAAGCGCGCGGCAGCTGGCTTAGGTAGCCATAAGCGCTTTTCATCGCTGTTGGTTCGCGTTTCTTCCTCCTTTAGACGCCTGGCATGGTCGCCGGCGTCGGGAAATTTGCCCGTTTGCGTTGGCGGTATCGCAAACGGGCAGCTCGTGTTATTGAATTGTGATTTTTTGCGCGTTAGCTTCATCTGTTTTTTTGAAATATCTCACAAAAACAAGCCCTCATGCTGTCTCTTTGCCTTATGGACGATAGTTTTTAACATCTAGTTCACCTGTTAAAAACAATAATCCTTAGGAGCACACCATGACAGCACCCGTTCAACACCCTATGTATATTGACGGCCAGTTTGAACCCGGCCGCGGTGATGCGTGGATTGATGTGATCAACCCGGCGACGGAAGCGCTGCTTTCGCGGATCCCCGACGGCAGCGCGGAAGATGCAAGGCGAGCGATTCTCGCCGCCGAGCGCGCGCAGCCTGGCTGGGAAGCCCTGCCGGCGATTGAGCGCGCGGGATGGTTACGCAAAATCGCCGCCGGTATCCGCCAACGTGCGGAAGAGATCGCCGCGCTTATCGTTGCCGAGGGCGGAAAAATCCAGCAGCTGGCGGCGGTGGAGGTCTCTTTTACCGCCGATTATCTTGATTATATGGCCGAGTGGGCGCGCCGTTATGAAGGTGAAATTGTGCAGAGCGACCGCCCGGGGGAGAACATTCTGGTATTCAAGCGCGCGCTGGGCGTGACGACCGGTATCCTGCCGTGGAATTTTCCGTTCTTCCTGATTGCCCGCAAGCTGGCGCCGGCGCTGATTACCGGTAATACCATCGTCATTAAACCGAGTGAATTTACGCCGAATAACGCCATCGTTTTTGCGCAAATCGTCCATGATATTGGTCTACCGAAAGGGGTCTTTAACCTGGTGCTGGGCCGCGGCGAAACCGTAGGCCAGGAGCTGGCGGGCAATCCGAAAGTAGCGATGGTCAGCATGACCGGCAGCGTCGCTGCAGGCGAGAAGATTATGGCCGCGGCGGCGAAAAACATCACTAAAGTGTGTCTGGAACTGGGCGGGAAAGCACCTGCTATCGTGATGGATGATGCGGATCTTGAGCTGGCGGTTAAGGCGGTGGTGGATTCTCGGGTTATCAATAGCGGGCAGGTGTGCAACTGCGTCGAGCGCGTATACGTGCAAAAGGGCATTTACGATCGCTTTGTTAATCGCCTTGGCGAAGCGCTGAAGGCGGTACAGTTTGGCGATCCGGCGGCACGCGACGATATCGCGATGGGGCCGTTGATTAACGCCGCCGCGCTGGAGCGCGTTGAGCAGAAGGTGGCAAAAGCGGTTGCCCAGGGCGCGCGCGTCGCCCTTGGCGGTAAAGCGGTGACGGGGAGGGGCTATTTTTATCCGCCAACGCTGCTGCTGGATGTGCGCCAGGAGATGGATATCGTGCATGAAGAGACATTCGGTCCGGTGCTGCCGGTGGTGGCGTTTGATACCCTTGAAGAGGCGCTGGCGATGGCCAACGATAGCGATTATGGGCTGACGTCGTCGATCTATACCCGCGACCTGAACGTCGCAATGAAGGCGATCAAGGGGCTAAAATTTGGCGAAACCTATATTAACCGCGAAAACTTCGAAGCGATGCAGGGTTTCCATGCCGGATGGCGTAAATCGGGCATTGGCGGCGCCGACGGACGTCACGGTCTGAATGAGTATCTGCAAACCCAGGTGGTCTATCTGCAGGCCTGAGTCGGCAGCGTCTCCCGGTGGCGATACTGCGTATCTTTCCGGGCTGTCCAGCCCGCAGATCGCCCCCGGGTCGCGGCTGACGCCTTACCCGGGCTACCTAAACTACCCAAACGCAGGCGCACGTACCCGTAGCCCGGGCAGGCGCTCTGCGCCGCCCGGGGAACAGAGTGCAGGATGGCATCATTTCCCGGAGGCGATGCTGCGCATCTGTCCGGGCTACGTGTGCCGAACCGCCTGCGACTTACTTCGCGAATTTATCCAGCACCCGGATAAGCTGGGTAACGAAGCCATACTCGTTATCGTACCAGGCCACGGTTTTCACCAGTTGCAGATCGCCAACCTCAGCAATCTCCAGCTGCGTGGCATCGTAAATTGAACCGAAATGGCTGCCGATGACGTCCGATGAAACGATCTCTTCTTCGGTATAACCGAATGATTCATTGTTCGCCGCCGCATTTTTCATCGCCTGATTGACTTCTTCGGCGGAGACCTTTTTCTCCAGCACTGACACCAGCTCAGTCACCGACCCTGTTTTGGTCGGTACGCGCTGGGCGTGGCCCTTCAGCTTGCCGCTCAGCGCTGGAATAACCAGCCCAATGGCTTTCGCCGCCCCGGTAGTATGCGGAATGATATTTTCCGCCGCCGCTCGGGAAGCGCGTAGATCTTTGCCGCGCGGGCCGTCAACCAGCGATTGCGTACCGGTATAGGCGTGAATAGTGGTCATGGTCCCCACTTTAATGCCAAATGCGTCATGGAGCACTTTCGCCATCGGCGCCAGGCAGTTGGTGGTGCAGGAGGCCACGGAAATAATTGTATCGTTGGCGTCCAGCGTGTCGTCGTTAACGTTATAGACAATGGTTTTCATATCGCCAGCGGGCGCGGAGATCAGTACTTTTTTCGCGCCGGCGGTCAGATGCGCCTGCGCTTTTTCCGCGGAGGTATAAAAGCCCGTACACTCGACAATCAGCTCGGCGCCTACCGCTTTCCATGGAATATGCTGAGCCTCTTTTTCCGCAAAAACGGTAATTTTTTTGCCATCAACGATCAGCGCATCTTCAGTAAAATCTACGCTCCATGGGAAAGGCCCGTAGTTTGAATCATGCTTTAACAGGTAGGCCAGCACTTTAGGTGATGTCAGGTCGTTAATCGCCACGACCTCTAAAGGGCTGTTAACCTCCAGTAACCGGCGCAGCACTAAACGTCCAATACGCCCAAATCCATTAATCCCGAGTTTACTCATGAAGAATCTCCAGGTCAGTTGAACTGTCAGGTAAAAACTTCTCCAGGCTTAGTTCAGCTGCCGGAATAGGGCAACCAACGATTTTTGCGGCGCCGTTAAATGCTGATAAAAACGCGAACGGAAAAGTGAATAAATTCGGTGGGTTGCGGGCGGGGTGTTAACGGTTAATAATTTTTTGTTTCAGCTTTATACGCCACGGGCATATTGGCAAGGGATTGAAAAGGTGGACCCAGGAAGGGCCCACCTGGTGGCCGATTATTTGGCGTTCCCGCCCAGTTCAGCAAAAGCGGCAAGCGCGGCGCCGTCAAGGCGATAGCGAACCCACTCACTTTGCGCAACGGCACCAATGCTCAGATAAAAATCAATGGCCGGCTGGTTCCAGTCGAGCACGCTCCACTCCAGGCGACCGCACTCTCTTTTTACCGCCAACTGAGCGATGGTTTTCAGCAGCGCTTTTCCTGCGCCGCGGCCGCGAAACTCGGGAGTGACGTAGAGATCTTCCATATAGATGCCGTTGCGGCCGAGCCAGGTGGAATAGCTGGTAAAGAACACCGCGTAGCCGGCGATCTTACTGTCAATCTCGCAGATTAGCGCTTCCGTTTTACTGTCGCTGGCGAAAAGCGATGCCTGGATTTCTTCAACCGTGGTGACCACCTGTTCCGGCGCCTTTTCATACACCGCCAGCTCGTAAATCATGTCATAAATTGCTTTTGCGTCCGCCGGGCTGGCCTGACGAATGGTCATATTCATTGGATTACCTGTTGTGCCATCGTAAGTTTGATACCGCAAAGCATAAACGTTAAGGTTAGAAGAATTAAGTGCAATGAAATCACGCAATGATGAATATTATGCATCCAGCTCTGCGTCGTCTTGATTTGAATCTGCTCCCGGTATTCGAGGCGGTCTACCGTTATCGTTCGGTACGCCTGGCGGCGGAAGAGCTGGCGATGAGCACCTCGGCGTTAAGCCACGCGCTGTCCAGGCTGCGCGCCGCGCTCAATGACCCGCTTTTCTATCGCGAAGGGCATCGTATGTGCCCCAGCGTGTTCGCCACCCAGCTCGCGCCTTCTATTGCCTCGGCGTTAAAGTTTTTAGATCAGGAGTTGACCCCGCAGCCGAAGTTTGTCGCCTCGGCCAGTACCGACTGCTTACAGATAGCGATCACAGATTTTACCGCGCAGTGCGTTTTCCCGACGCTGATGCCCAGGCTGCAGCAACAGGCGCCAGGCCTGCGTTTCGAGCTGCGCTATCTGCCGCACAGCCCGGCGCTGACGGAACTGCTGGCCGGCGAGGTGGATTTAGCGCTGGGATTTAGCGCCCTGCATGAAGCAGAGCATCCGGAGCTGGATGAGATCTGCTGGCTAAAAGATGATTATGTTGCAATAAGCCACGCCAGCCGGTCCCGGCTAACGCTGGCGGATTACCTGGCAGCCCAGCATCTGGTGGTCACCCCGTGGAATGAAAGCCAGGGGGTTCTCGACGTACAGCTCGCGAAAATGGGGTTTGCGCGGCATATCACCATCAAAACACCCTCTATGCTGAGCGCGCCCTTCATTATTGCGCAAAGTGAACTGCTTATGGCGATACCGCGCTCCGCAGCGGAAAAAATGCTCGGCGCGGCGAAGCTGAAGGTTTTTGAATTACCGTTTGAGGTTCCGCCATTCGAAGTGAAAATCTATTCACATAAGCGGAGCGGGCAGCGCGGCGCGAGCCAGTGGCTGAAAGCGAAGCTGAGGGAGTGGGCTGCTGCAGAACGCGCCTGATGTCTCGTTTGACGAGCCAGCGATATATGCTTAACTCATCAGATAACACATGTGAATCGTTTGTTAACAGCCTGATGCGCGTTTCATTGGTAAGCGCTGCGTCATTTATCCTGATAACGTAAGAGAGAAAAATTGAAATTAGCCGGACTTCATCCAGATGAACTGCGCCGTCTGCAATCGCTGCGGACATCCGGATTATTAAACAGCGGAAAAGAAGAGCGTTTCGATCGCCTGACCAGGCTTGCACGTACGCTCTACGATCTGCCGGTGGCTTCGATTAGCCTCGTGGGGGAAAACACCCTGCACGTAAAATCCTGCGCCGGACTTGATGTGGATACCCTGCCGAGGGATATCACATTCTGCGCGCATACTATCCTGCAAACCGATCCTTTAATCGTCAACGACCTGCAGCAGGACCTGCGCTTTCACGATAACCCGCTGGTCACCGAAGCGCCTTTTATCCGCTTTTATGCCGGATACCCGGTGCAGCTGCCTGACGGCGCGACGGTCGGCGCGTTCTGTCTGATGGATCACAAGCCGCGCGCTTTCTCCGTTCATGAAATACAAATCTTAAGCGACCTGGCCGCCATCGTTGAAGATGAATTCAAGGTGCTGGATGCGGCGACCGCTGACGAGCTGACGGGGCTATTCAACCGCCGGGGCTTTATGTCGTTAGCGGAGTACGCGTTGCTGACCGCCAGACGGCGGAATGAACCAGCGAGCCTCATCTTTATCGATCTCGATCGCTTTAAACTGATTAACGATACCTGGGGTCATGAACAGGGAGATAAAGCCCTGAGGGCGATTGCTGATTTGATGAAGGCCACCTTCAGAGAGTCGGATTTAATTGCCAGGCAGGGTGGCGACGAATTTATCATCCTGCTTGCCAATACCTCGCAGCACGCCGCTGGCCAGGCGATGGAGCAGCTTAGCAAGAACGTCGCGGAGTACAATCAGCAGGCGGGCAATCCGTGGCAGCTGGCGTTCTCATGGGGCTGCGTTGAATACGATCCCGATGCGCATCATAGCCTCAATGAGATTGTTGCGGTGGCGGACCGACGCATGTATCAGGCGAAGAGCAGCCATGGCGCGGAACGTCGGTAGTAAAACTGCCGGGCATCGCCAGCCGATAGCCGGCGTTTGGGCGATGCCGCAGCGGCTGTCGCCTCCTTAGTGGAGGCCAAGGCGGATCAGTTCAACCGGTTCAAACTTCCCTTCAGCCCCTTCAACTTCAACGGTCTTAGTTCGACGCAGCTGGGCTGGGGTTAAATCCGTAGAATGGATAGCGATAATTTTACCGGTTTTGCCCGTCCCATTAATCATCACCTGGCTGCCGTTGGTAATAGGATTGCGGTTACGATCGTATGTGATCATGGTTATTTCTCCTTTTCATCATCGTGTCGTCACGCTCCGGGCTGTCCCGGCGCGGCGGTAATACAAATACGCCTCTCAGACCGTCATTTTGTTGTTTTTGATCAACTTCACACTTTTTAGCGTCCCGCAGCAGGCTAACGCGCCTGAGGCCGGCTTTGCCTGATCCTGCATCCGTATGGCCTCTGAAGTCGCTTTAGCTGGCGCCAAAGCCTGCGGATGCTCGGGTTGCAGTCGCGAGTGCGGCTGCTAAACTTTTTTCGGGCATAACGGAGCGGAACGATGAAGAACAAAGACGAACAAACGGGGCTGATTGGTCTTGCCATCGGCGCGGCGGTGATTGGCCTGGTTTCTGGGCAGAAGCCTATTAACCGGGAAAGTATTGTCGAAGAACTGGTGAGGTTGGGAAGACAGAAGGGGGACGGCGTCGAGGACGAGATTTTTAAACAGGCGGCGACGCTGGTGCGTAAGGGGTTATGATCCCGCCGGTAAAAAGAACGCTATATGAAGCCCGGGTATGCGAAAACCCGGGGTTAAACAGGGAGAAAGCGCATCATGAGATAGGCGATCGCAACGCATATCAGCGCCATGTACCAAACAAAACTCATTCTGTTACCCGCCCTGTAGCGCCATGCCCGTCACCGCGTTGACCACGGTCGCGGTCAGCAAAACGCCGCCCACGATAGCGCAGGCACGACTTTTCCTGGTTCTCCCCAATGTCAGCATGACGATCGCTGCGGCGAAGAAGGGGATGGCTATAATGGTGAAGGTATTCATTTTTTCCTCGAATATCGCCCGTTAATCTTCCTGCATCCACATGTCGGCTTCTTCGAACATTTCCTGCACGGCGCGGCTGATCTGTTCTTTCTCGTGCTTGCTGGCGTCGGTATTGATGGAGGCCAGCGTCATCATCGGTTTAACGCGAACGTCGGCATCGGGAAAAATGCGATGCACTCGCTTCGTCAATTCCGTCAGAATGATCTCTTTAGCGCCGGCTAATCCTTCGAAATTTCTCTTGTCATAAATCAGCTCTACGAACATTTTTTATCCCATTGATGGTAATAGCAAACCGTATTGTACTGTGATTATATACAGCGTCAAGGTTGCGGTATACGTTCCTCGTACTACTGCGCCGCAGGTAACCCGCTGCTTTTGCTTTATCTGCGCGAAACCGGCAATTGTTTTTTTATAAGTACGTAAAAGTTAATGAATTTTTAATAAAAGGTGTTTATGTTGGCGATATCACCGTTTTATTAAGGGTTTCTCATGCGCGATAAATACACTGGTCTACAAATAGGTATCCACTGGCTGGTCTTTTTTTTAGTGATTGGCGCTTACGCGGCAATGGAGCTGCGGGGCTTTTTCCCCCGCAGCGAGCGGCCCGTTTTTAATATGATCCACGTCTCCTGCGGGATTTCTATTTTTGTTCTGATGGTGGTGCGTCTGTTGGTGCGCCTCAAATCTCCGGCGCCGCCGATTGTGCCTAAACCGTCACCGATGATGACCGGCTTCGCGCATCTTGGGCATCTGGTTATCTATCTGCTGTTTATCGCGCTGCCGGCCATCGGCATGGTCATGATGTACTACCGCGGCAACCCCTGGTTTGCTTTTGGCCTGACCATGCCGCATGCGGCGGAAAGCAACTTTGAGCTGGTGGATACCCTGAAAGAGTGGCATGAGGTGCTGGCCAATACCGGCTACTTTATTATCGGCCTGCACGCGCTGGCGGCGCTGATGCACCACTATTTGTGGAAAGATAACACGCTGCTGCGGATGATGCCACGCAGGCGTTAAACCTCGATAAACCCGCTTCGGCGGGTTTTTTTGTCTCTTTCTTCGGGATCCTCAACTTCAGCTAAGCGCAAATTCTCGCCGCTATGCTACGGTTAAAGCGGCGAAGCCATTTGCCTCAAGGCAATAATAAATATAGTATACCCCCCTATATGATATGGAGGGCGAAACCATGCCACATTCACCTGAAGATAAAAAGCGTGCCCTCAGCCGGGTGCGGCGCATTCGTGGCCAGGTTGAAGCGCTTGAGCGGGCGCTTGAATCCGGCGAACCCTGTATGACTATTCTGCAACAAATCGCCTCAATACGCGGCGCCGCTAACGGACTGATGGGGGAGATGGTGGAAATTCACCTACAGGACGAACTGGTCAGCGGCGAAACGACGCCCGATCAGCGCGCCGCCAGAATGGCGGAAGTCGGGCATCTGCTACGATCCTATTTAAAATAAAATCACCACGAGGAAGAGAGATATGAAATCACGTGCAGCCGTCGCGTTTGGCCCGGGCCAGCCGCTTTCAATCGTTGAGATTGACGTCGCGCCGCCGAAAAAAGGCGAAGTGCTGGTCAAGATCACCCATACCGGCGTATGCCACACCGATGCCTTTACCCTCTCAGGCGACGATCCGGAAGGCGTTTTCCCGGCGGTGCTGGGCCATGAAGGCGGCGGGATTGTCGTCGAAGTCGGGGAAGGCGTGACCAGTCTGCAGCCGGGCGACCACGTTATTCCTTTGTATACCGCCGAATGCCGCGAATGTAAGTTCTGTAAATCAGGCAAAACCAACCTCTGCCAGGCGGTCCGCGCCACTCAGGGTAAGGGCCTGATGCCGGACGGCACCACGCGTTTCTCCTACAACGGCGAACCGATTTATCACTATATGGGCACCAGCACCTTCAGCGAATACACCGTGGTGGCCGAAATTTCGCTGGCAAAAGTGAATCCGCAGGCGCCGCTGGATAAAGTATGTCTGCTGGGCTGCGGCGTCACGACCGGTATCGGCGCGGTGCACAATACGGCGAAAGTAAAAGAGGGCGATACCGTCGCCGTCTTCGGCCTCGGCGGGATCGGCCTGGCGGTGATCCAGGGCGCGGTACAGGCGAAAGCCGGGCGCATTCTGGCGGTAGATACCAACCCGGAAAAATTCACCCTCGCGAAAGAGATGGGCGCGACCGACTTTATCAACCCGCATGATTACGATAAGCCGGTTCAGGATGTGATTGTTGAACTCACCGACGGCGGGGTCGACTTTAGCTTCGAGTGTATCGGTAACGTCAACGTGATGCGCGCGGCGCTGGAGTGCTGCCACAAAGGCTGGGGCGAAAGCGTGATTATCGGCGTCGCTGGCGCGGGTCAGGAGATTAAAACCCGTCCATTCCAGCTGGTGACCGGGCGCGTCTGGCGCGGCTCCGCGTTCGGCGGCGTGAAAGGGCGCACGCAGCTGCCGGGAATGGTTGAAGAGGCGATGGCGGGGAAAATTCGTCTCGATCCGTTTATTACCCACCGCATGCCGCTGGATCGCATCAACGAAGCCTTTGACCTGATGCACGAAGGTAAATCCATTCGTACCGTTATTCATTTCGGCGAGAATTGATTTTCAGGTAATAAATAACCCGGGCGTGCCCGGGTTATCGTTTTAGCGGGATTATTCCCGCCGCAGGTTTTCATAACCATTCTGCCAGCGCCGCTGTTCCCGGCGCTCCCGTTCACGTTGAATATCCGATTTCTCATCTTCCCAGACCGCGCAGTGCGGGCCGCTGAACACCTCGCAGGGCTGTGGGTGAGCGGTGAGCGGAGATACCGCTTTCTCTTGCCAAATCGTCGGATCGCGCAGGTCCACTTCCGGGGCTTTTAACGCCTGAGCCGAGGCGGCCGCTATCGACATGATGGCGCCTGCGAGCAGGCGGCAGGTTGAACGCTTCATCCATTATCCTTGTTCAGTATTTATTATTGATAACCATTCGCAATAATAACATGACGGAATAAGAATGGCTTGCTGGGGGGAGATGCGCAGACGATTTTGCTATCGCGCCACCGGGCAAAACCCAGACTAGGTACTTTGCCAGCAAAAAGGGCCCCGATTGGGGGCCCTGAGGGTTACTTCTGCTCCGGGAGCGCGTAGGCGATGATGTAATCGCCGCGATCCGGCGACTGGCGAGCGCCGCCCGCGTTGATGATGATGTACTGTTTACCGGTTTTCGGCGATACGTAGGTCATCGGGCCGGACTGGCTGCCGACCGGCAGACGCGATTTCCAGATCTCTTTCCCGTTGGCGGTATCAAACGCGCGCAGGTAGAAGTCCTGAGTGCCCGCAAAGAACAGCAGACCGGACTGGGTGGATAACGACGCACCCAGCGTCGGCATGCCGATGGGGATTGGCATATGCATGCGGATCCCCAGCGGGCCGGTGTCCTCAACGGTGCCTACCGGAACCTGCCACACCAGTTTGCCGGTTTTCAAATCAACCGCTGACATGGTGCCGAACGGTGGTTTCTGGCATGGAATACCCAGCGGCGACAGGAAACGCTCGCGCATGGCGCCGAACGGCGTGCCTTCCATCGGCACGATCCCCATTTCGATACCGCTGGCGTCCTTCGCCACTTTGGCGCGCGGCACCATATAGTTGGCGAGGCCAAGGCGCATATCGTTGACGAATATCAGACTGTTATTCGGATCAACCGATACACTGCCCCAGTTCATCCCGCCCAGCGAGCCTGGATACTGCAGCGAACGGTCCTCGCCCGGCGGGGTGAAGACGCCCTGGTGGCGCATCTCTTTAAACTGGATACGGCACAGCAGCAGGTCGACAGGCGTCGCGCCCCACATATCCGACTCGGTGAGCGTCTCGTTGCCAATCATCGGCATACCGACGGAGTAAGGCTGGGTAGGCGAGTAGCGCTCGCCTTTAACGTTGCCGGCCGGAACCGGACGTTCTTCGACTTTAGCGACCGGTTCACCGGTGGCGCGGTTAAGCATAAAGATCATGCCCTGCTTACTGGTTTGCACCAGCACCGGCGTGGTGCCGCCTTTACCGTCAGGCAGATCGTACAGCAGCGGCTGGGAAGGCAGGTCGAAGTCCCACAGATCGTGATGGGTGGTTTGATAATGCCAGCGGACCTGGCCGGTCGTGGCGTCAACGGCCACGATGGATGAACTGTATTTATCGTCAAGCGCGGTACGTTCGCCGCCAAAGAAGTCCGGCGTCGCGTTACCGGTCGGCAGATAAATCAGATTCAGCTTCGCGTCGTAGGACATGGCGGACCAGACGTTCGGCGTGCCGCGCGTATAGGTCTGGCCTGCCGGCGGTTCTCCGGTCAGCGCCGGGTTGCCCGGATCCCATGCCCACGCCAGTTTCCCGGTGTGGACGTCATAGGCACGAACGACGCCCGGAGGCTCGCCGGTGGAGAAGTTATCCGCCACACGACCGCCAACGACCACGACATTACCCGCCACCAGCGGCGTGGAGGTTTGCTGGTAGTAACCCGCTTTGATCTCGCCCATGCCAACGCTCAGATCAACGATACCGTGGTCGCCAAAGGCGTCGCACAGTTTGCCGTTGTCGGCATCAATAGCGATCAGGCGGGCATCGGTAGTAGGCAAGAACAGGCGACGGGAGCAGGCGGCCGGCTGCGCGTCGGCGGCAGGGGAAACCTGAACCTGGCTATCTTCGTAATAGCCTAAACCACGGCAGCGCTGCCAGTTGGGGGCGGTGGCTTTTGAATCGTAGCGCCACTTCTCTTTGCCGCTATCGACATCCAGCGCCAGCACTTTGCTGTAGGGCGTACAGACGTAAAGCGTATCGCCAATCTGCAGCGGCGTGTTCTGGTCTTCCGCGCCGGAGCCATTGCTCTGCGGAATATCGCCGGTATGGGCGATCCAGGCGACCTGCAGCTGGTCGACGTTCTGTTTGTTAATCTGGTCGAGGGCGGCAAAACGGTCGCCGTGGGTGGTGTTGCCCCAATGCGCCCAGTTTTTCTGCTGCTCGCCTGCGGCGACCGGTTTAACCGGCACCGCCTCGCTGGCGCTGACCAGCGGCTGGGATTTGAACATCCAGGCGAAACTGACCAGCAGCACCACGGCGAGCACCGCAGCCAGGCCAAATGCCGGCCCTTTTTTCGCCGGCTGGCGGGAAAGAAACGGCCAGACCAGCGCGCAAAGGAAGGCCAGTACGCCGAGGGCGAACAGGCGGGAGAATAGCGGCCAGTAGGTCCAGCCCGCGTCGCTAATCGCCCAGACGATCGATGCGACAAACGCAACGGCGTACAGCATGATACCGCCGCGGCGGCTGCGGAAAATGAGCACCGCGGCGATAACCATCACCAGGCCCATCAGCGCAAAATAGAACGTCCCGCCGACGGAGGCGAGCTTCGCACCAAGAATACCGATAGCCAGGCCGATGATCAGCATCAGCCCGGCGAGAAGCCACTGTAGGATCCGGGGGAACCCTCGCGGCGCGTTGTCAGTTGCCATTTTTTCTCCTTCACCACCCCTGAACAGGTGCGAACCAGATAGATCAATTTTTTCAAGTGAACTCTTTTGAATGAAGTAATGATAACCTTCATAAAAGCGTAATTTTTACTGTTATTGATTTCATGTGAACCATTTGGTGAAATCGCGGATATGATAGATCTGTTAAAGAAATTTACGCAATTGTTAATGAATGATTTCGCACTAATTGAATATTGTGGTGAATAGTTCCGGGCAGCAGCAGGGAAAACGGGCGGATTATCTCTCCCCGACGCGCGAAGCCGGGGAGAACGCGATCAGACGGGCATGGATTTGCGAATGGCGCTGAGCAGGGTTTGCGTACCCGCAGTGAGCGTGGCGTCCACTCGGGTGAGGATCCCTATTGGTTCACCCGCGCCCTGGGTGGGCACCGGCAGCGCGGCCAGCAGCCCACGACGCAGGTCGTCTTTAACCGCGCCGGAGGGGACAAACCATACGTAGTCGTAGTCGACGGTGAGCTGGCGAGACAGTGAAGCCGACAGCGTCTCGATGCAGCCAGTGGGAATTTTGCAGTCCTGGCTTTGCAGCAGGGTTTCGGCGTTCTGTCGCGGCAGCGTGCCTTTAGGCGAAACCACCACCGGCCACTCCATGACCCGACTCAGCGTGACGGTTTCCTGCAGCAGAGGGTGTCCCGGACGAACCACCAGCTTCAGGGATTCGAGAAACAGCAGTTCATAGTTCAATCCGCTCATTAATTCCGGATCGGACATTCGCCCGATGCCGATATCGATTTCTCCCGATTTTAGCCCCGCCAGCAGCATGGTGTTATTCATGGTGGCGACCTGAAGGGTGATATCTTTTTGCTGCTGATGGAACTGGCCGATCACCGAGGGCAGGATCCCCAGCGCGGCGGTGGGGAGCGCTCCGATACGTACGATATCGCTGTTGAGGCCTTCTTTACGATTTAGCGCCTGACCAGCGGTATTGAGCGCGTCGAGCACTTTGACCGCATGGGTGAGAAACTGTTCGCCGACCAGCGTAAGCTGCGCGCCCAGGCGCCCCCGCTCAAACAGCCGCGTGCCGGTGAGCTGCTCCAGTTCGTTCAGCGTTTTGGATAAGGCCGGTTGGCTCAGATTAAGGGTTTCAGCCGCGCGCCCAAGAGTTCCCTGTTGAGCGACGGCCACGAAGGTATGTAGATGGCGCAAGCGAATGCGCTGACTGAAAAGACCATTTTTTTGCATAATCAATGTTAAAAACAGAGGTGTACCGATGACAAGTAAGGGCGTTTAAAATTGTTAACTTCATAGCAAAATATTATTAACATTTTATATTATTATTTTACAAGTTGATTTTATTGGCATTGTCGTTAAAGTACCGCCCCCTTGACAGCAGGGGCGGAAAAAGGAAGTGAAAATTCAGATATCGAAGAAGACGGTTTCGTTTTCGCCCTGCAGATGAATATCGAAGCGGTAAACGATCTCCGTCCCGCGCACCTCGCGCTGGGCGATGAGGGTCTGGCGGCGCACTTCCCACTCAATCAAATTCAGCACCGGGTCGGCCTGGTTAGCGTCCTGTTCGTCAGAGAAGTACATCCGCGTGTTGAGGCCAATATTAATCCCGCGGGCGACCACCCATAAATTGACGTGCGGCGCCATGGCGCGACCATCGCGGCCAACAACGGCCCCGGGTTTGATAGTTTCAAAGCGCCAGACGCCGCTGGTGAAGTCCGAGCAGCTGCGTCCCCAGCCGCGAAATGCCGTATCCAGCTTCTTACCCTGCTGTCGGTCGTCAGGATGGTTATAGCGCCCGGCGGCGTTGGCCTGCCAGATTTCCAGCAGCACATCGCGCACCGGGGTGCCGGAGCCGTCGATGACTCGACCTTCAATAGTAATGCGTTCGCCCTCGGTGTCGGCCGTCGTCAGCGTCGGACCAAAGTTTCTCTCAAAGATATGAAAGCCGGCAGCGTCCGGCGCCAGGCCGATATGCACATAAGGGCCAGCGGTTTGCGAAGCGGTTTCAGGTAAAAAATCTCTCATCGGGCGGCCCCCTGCGTGCGGTTTTCAAACAGCGTTGCGCGATGACCGCGCAGCACGAGATCAAAACGGTAGGCCAGAGAGTCCAGCGGGACGGCGGCATGGGTATCCAGCTCGGCGATCAGCGTTCTGATGGCATCATCGTTATTGATGGTTTTGACAATAGGGCACTGTTTAATCAGCGGGTCGCCCTCGAAATACATCTGGGTGATAAGACGCTGCGCCCAGGCTTCGCCGGAAAGCGAAAAGTGAATATGCGCCGGACGCCAGTCGCTGACCTGGTTGCGCCACGGATAGGGGCCGGGCTTGATGGTGCGGAAACAATAGTAACCGTTCTCATCGGTCAGCACGCGTCCGCAGCCGCCAAAGTTCGGGTCGATAGGCGCCAGATATTGATCTTTCTTATGCCGGTAGCGGCCGCCCGCGTTGGCCTGCCAGACTTCAACCAGCGTATTTTTCATCGGCCGACCAAACCCATCGCGAACGTAGCCGTGCACGATAATCCGCTCACCAATCGGCAGGCCGTCTTTGGCGTAGTTCAGGATCAGGTCGTTATCAAGTGCGCCAAGATCGTCGCTGCTGAATACCGGACCGGTGATCTCCGAAAGTGAATTCTGCAGGGAAATGAGCGCATTGCGCGGCGAGCGCAGCACGCTGGTTTTGTAGCCCGGCGCGTAGGCGGGAGGATGGCTACTGTAGTCGCGATGCAGGACCTCGCGCGGTGACCATTTGTCGTTCATGAGGGGACTCCGTGTTATCGGTAGAGAGGCATGTTGTTGTAATGTCGCCACATGCAGTGTGTGTAAATGTTTTGTTAATTTAAAGTGAAATTAAAGGGTGTTTAACATAACCGGTGGTTATGAAGTGAGCGGATGAAAAGAAACCGGCCAGCTACCGGCATCACAGTTTGTAAATTCTTCCCGCCGTCTTCAGACAGCTTTCCTACACTCCAGGGAGAATTCACTGGAGGTAAGACATCATGGCGAACACCATCACGGCTGATGAGATTCGGGAAAGCTTTTCGCAGGCGATGTCGGCGATGTACCAGCAGGAAGTTCCGCAGTACGGGACGCTACTGGAGCTGGTAGCCGACGTTAATCTGGCGATACTGGAAAATAACCCGACGCTGCACGAACAACTGGCCAACGCCGATGAGCTGGCGCGGCTGAACGTTGAACGCCACGGCGCGATCCGCGTCGGTACGGCGGAGGAACTGGCGACCCTGCGTCGCATGTTTGCCATTATGGGCATGTATCCCGTTAGCTATTACGATCTGTCGCAGGCCGGCGTACCGGTTCACTCCACTGCGTTTCGCCCCATCGATGACGCGGCGCTGGCGCGCAATCCGTTTCGCGTTTTTACCTCGCTCCTGCGCCTTGAGCTGATCGCCAATGAGGCGCTGCGCAAGCGGGCGGCGGAAATTCTTGCCCGGCGTGATATCTTCACGCCGCGCTGTCGCGAACTGATCGCACTTCATGAACAGAAGGGGGAGTTCACCGCCGCGGAGGCGCGTGAATTTGTGCAGCAGGCGCTGGAAACCTTTCGCTGGCATCGACATGCCACCGTCGATGAGGAAACCTATCACGCCCTGCACGAAGAGCACCGGCTGATTGCCGATGTGGTCTGTTTCCCCGGCTGTCACATTAATCATCTGACGCCGCGCACGCTGGATATCGACCGGGTTCAGGCGCTGATGCCTGAATGCGGTATCGCGCCGAAAGCGTTAATAGAAGGCCCGCCGCGCCGCGATGTGCCGATTTTGCTGCGCCAGACCAGCTTTAAGGCCCTTGAAGAGCCGGTGATGTTTGCCGGGGAGCATCGCGGCACCCATACGGCCCGCTTTGGCGAAATAGAGCAGCGCGGCATCGCCTTGACGCCGAAGGGTCGCGCTCTGTACGACCGACTGCTTAGCGAGGCGGGGGTGGGCAAAGATAATCTTAACCATCAGCGCCATCTGCAGGAGGTGTTTAGCCCGTTCCCGGACAGCGAATTCCTGCTGCGTCAGCAGGGGCTGGCGTACTTTCGCTACCGCCTGACGCCCGCAGGCGAGGCGCACCGCCAGGCCTTTCGGCCGGGCGACGATCCGCAGCGGCTGATTGAGCGCGGCTGGGTTATCGCGCAACCAATTATCTATGAAGACTTTTTACCGGTCAGCGCCGCCGGGATTTTTCAGTCCAACCTGGGTAACGAGATACAGGCCCGCAGCCACGGCAACGCCAGCCGCGAGGCCTTTGAGGAGGCGCTGGGCTGTGCGGTTTACGATGAGTTTGGCCTTTATCAGCAGGCGGAGGAGCGCAGTAAACGACGTTGCGGTCTGCTGTAAAATCAGTACTCTGCTGGCATGAGTCGTAAAAGGAAGCAGGCCATGCAGAATCCGTCTACCCCGCTGGTGAAAACCCGGCAGGGCACACTATCCGGCACCTCTGAAGAGAACATGCATATCTGGCGCGGTATTCCCTATGCCGCGCCGCCCGTCGGCGATCTTCGCTGGCGCGCGCCGCAGCCTGCCGCCCGCTGGCAGGGCGTACGCCGGGCGGAGACTTTCTCGGCCTCCAGTTGGCAAGATATTGAGTACTGTCGTGAGCTCGGCGGCGGCGATCCCGGCAGTTTTTCCGAAGATTGCCTCTACCTTAACGTCTGGTCACCCGCTTCGCGCGCGCAACCGCTGCCGGTGATGGTCTGGCTGCACGGCGGCGGCTATACCATCGGCGCGGGAAGTTTACCGCCCTATGATGGCAAAGCCTTAGCCTCCCGTGACGTTGTCGTGGTGACGGTCAACTACCGGCTGGGGCACCTGGGCTTTTTTGCCCATCCGGCGCTGGAGGAGGAAGCGGGCGAGCGCATCTATAATTTCGCGCTGCTTGACCAAATTGCCGCCCTGCAATGGGTTCAGGATAACATTCACGCTTTTGGCGGCGATGCGGCTAACGTCACGCTGTTCGGCGAGTCCGCCGGGGCGCGCAGCGTGCTGTCGCTCATGGTTTCGCCGAAATCCCGGGGACTGTTCCATAAAGCGATTATCCAGAGCGGCTATACCTTGCCGGATCTGCCGCGGGAAAAGGCGCTGGCCAAAGGGCAGCTTATCGCTGAACACTTCGCTTTACCGCAGGCCAGCGCCGAACAGCTGCGGGCGATTCCGGCAGAGGCGTTCTGGTCGCTGACCGCGCCGCTTACCATCGGCCCGGCGCCGATTGTTGGCGATGCCGTGCTGCCCCAGCCGATGCTGGAAACCTTTTTTAGCGGGCGTCAGCATCCGCTGCCGGTGATGATTGGTTCAAACAGCGATGAGGCCAGCGTGATGGCGGTGTTTGGCGTCGATATCGCCGGACAGATCCAGAAGCTTCGCCGCGAACGGCGCTTGGGTCTCGGGCTGATTAAACTGCTGTATCCCGGCGTCAAAGGCGATGAAGCGTTGGGGCGTGAAGTCTGCCGCGATATGGCGTTCACCACCCTGGGCTACGTGGTGATGCAGGCGCAGCAGCGGGTAGGGCAACCGTGCTGGCGCTACTGGTTTGACTACGTTGCCGAGGCGGAACACCAGACCTATCCGCACGGCGCATGGCACGGGAATGAAGTGGCATACGTTTTTGACAACCTCGATCTTGCCGAGCCGGTACGCCAGTATGCTAACGATCGCGACCGGACCTTTGCCGGCCAGGTCGCCGACTATTGGGCTAACTTCGCCCGCGTGGCCGGTAACGGCTGCCACGATCTCCCAGGGGCGGTGCGCTGGCCCGCCAGCGTGCGCGGTCGGGATCGTTTGTTGCGTATTGGCCTGCACAAACGAGCCGGTTTTAAGGTGGAAAACCGCTTTATGCGCGCGCGGCTGGCGCTGTTTCGCCGGGTGATGAAGCATCATGTGACCCTGGATTGACGCTGCCCGGAAGATGCCTTGAGACGCTGCGTGTTCTGTAAATGGGACGATGCGTCCCACTTTCGGCGGCTAATCCTCAGCCAGTGATTACACTATGATCGGTGCTGTTAACCCTACATCCGCGGAACCGGGGTTCCGACGGAAAATGTGATGCTGAAATGAGGATGAAATCATGGCTAAACCGTATGTTCGTCTGGATAAAAATGATGCCGCCGTGCTGCTGGTCGATCACCAGACCGGATTGCTCTCTCTTGTGCGCGATATCGATCCCGATAAATTCAAGAACAACGTCCTTGCCCTCGGCGACCTGGCGAAGTACTTCGCTCTGCCGACCATCTTAACCACCAGCTTCGAGAACGGCCCTAACGGTCCGCTGGTGCCGGAACTAAAAGCGCAGTTCCCTGATGCGCCATACATCGCGCGGCCGGGCAATATTAACGCCTGGGATAACGAAGATTTTGTGAAGGCGGTGAAGGCGACGGGCAAGAAGCAGCTGATCATCGCCGGGGTGGTGACTGAAGTCTGCGTGGCATTTCCGGCGCTGTCGGCCATCGAAGAGGGCTTTGATGTCTTTGTCGTGACCGATGCTTCCGGTACCTTTAACCCAATTACACGCGATGCCGCCTGGGATCGTATGTCGCAGGCTGGTGTGCAGCTGATGTCGTGGTTCGGCGTTGCCTGCGAACTGCACCGCGACTGGCGGAATGATGTTGAAGGGCTAGGGACGCTGTTCTCTAACCATATTCCGGACTATCGCAACCTGATGACCAGTTTTAACCTTCTGCAGCAAAAATAGTCGTTCTCGCGGCCAGCGTTCGTCTGGCCGCTTCCCGTCACGTTTCGCTGGCGCTGTCTTTCGTGTGAAGCATCGCTGCCTGGCGAAATCATCGCCGCCCTGTGAATATCAGCAATTCGGTCTGGTCCGGTGGACATATTTTTTTCACGCATTTCTGCCGTCAACAATTGGATTATTAATCGTTTTTGTCTAGAGTGAGCGACATTCACGACGCATGGGTTTGTTACGTCGCGTCTCAATTCACATATGAAGAAGGATGCTCTCTCAGGCATGAACCGCAGACGTTTTCTCAAATCTTCCATGGCTGTTGCCGCCGTATGCGGAACGTCAGGAGTCGCCTCTCTATTTTCAAAAGCCGCATTCGCCGAGGACTCAGGAATTGCCGACGGTCAGACCCGTCGCTTTGATTACTCCGTACTCCAGTCGATGGCCCACGATCTTGCGCGTCAGCCCTGGGGCGGCGCGCCGCGCGATCTGCCGCCAACCCTGGCAAACCTGACCCCCCAGGCCTACAACAGCATTCAGTACGATGCTGCGCATTCGCTGTGGAATAATATTGAAGAGCGCAAGCTGGACATTCAGTTCTTCCACGTGGGGATGGGGTTTCGCCGCCGCGTGCGGATGTTCTCCCTGGATTCGCAAACCCAGCAGGCGCGGGAAATTCACTTCCGCCCTGAGCTGTTTAAATATAATGACGCCGGCGTCGACACCAAACAACTAGAAGGCCAGAGCGATCTCGGCTTTGCCGGATTCCGCGTGTTTAAAGCGCCGGAGCTGGCGCGTCGCGATATCGTCGCCTTCCTCGGCGCGAGTTATTTCCGCGCGGTGGACAGCACGTATCAGTACGGACTGTCAGCCCGCGGTCTGGCGATCGATACCTTTACCGATACGCCGGAAGAATTCCCTGACTTCACCTCTTTCTGGTTTGAGACCGTTAAACCGGGAGCTACGGTATTTACCGTCTATGCGCTGCTCGATAGCCCAAGCGTCACCGGGGCCTATAAGTTCGTCGTGAACTGTCAGGATACGCAGGTGATTATGGATGTGGAAAACCACATCTACGCGCGTAAAGACATCAAACAGCTGGGCATCGCGCCGATGACCAGTATGTTTAGCTGCGGCAATAACGAACGAAGGATGTGCGACACTATCCATCCGCAGATCCACGACTCCGACCGCCTGTCGATGTGGCTGGGCAACGGCGAGTGGGTGTGCCGTCCGCTGAACAACCCGCAGAAGCTGCAGTTCAACGCTTTCCAGGATAAGAATCCGCGTGGTTTTGGCCTACTGCAGCTGGACCGCGATTTCTCCCACTATCAGGATATTATGGGCTGGTATAACAAACGCCCAAGCCTGTGGGTGGAGCCGCGCAACCAGTGGGGCAAAGGGGCCGTCAACCTGATGGAGATCCCGACGACCGGTGAAACGCTGGACAATATCGTTTGCTTCTGGCAACCCGAGAAGCCGGTGAAAGCCGGGGATGAGCTGGACTTCCGCTATCGACTCTACTGGAGCGCGCAGCCGCCGGTCCGTTCGCCGCTGGCGCGGGTATTGGCGACGCGTACCGGCATGGGTGGTTTCCCTGAAGGCTGGGCGCCGGGTGAGCACTACCCGGATAAATGGACCCGTCGTTTTGCCATCGATTTCGTCGGCGGCGACCTGAAGGCCGCTGCGCCAAGAGGTATCGAGCCGGTGATTACCCTGTCGAGCGGCGAAGCGAAGCAGATAGAGATTCTCTACGTGGAACCGTTTGATGGTTATCGTATCCAGTTTGACTGGTACCCGACCTCTGATTCGACCGACCCGGTCGAGATGCGCATGTTCCTGCGCTGCCAGGGTGAGGCGATCAGTGAAACCTGGCTGTATCAGTACTTCCCGCCAGCGCCGGATAAACGCAACTATGTCGATGACCGGGTCATGAAGTAATAGCCCGTCACTCCGCCCGCCGAGGTGAGTCTGCGGGCGTTTTTCTTTTTATCAGACGATTAATCAGAGTGCGCCATGTCTGCCGAAAATACCGCTTCGATCGAACGCATTCCCGTCACGGCATCGCTCTCCCTGCGCGCGGTGGATGAGCGCTACGTGACGGAGTTGCACCAATTGGTAATGAAAAACCAGCGCTGGCTCCAGCAATCGCTGAGCTGGCCCGCTGACGTCAGTCACGAAGATGAAACCCGCCGCCACGTGCAGGGCAACGTGATGCTGCACCAGCGCGGTTACGCCAAAATGTTTTTGCTCTTTCTGCAGGAAGAGATCGTCGGCGTGCTGTCGTTTAACCAGATTGAGCCGATCAATAAGACCGCCTATATCGGCTACTGGATTGATGAGAGCCATCAGGGGCAGGGGCTGCTCTCTCAGGCGCTGCAGGCGCTGATGGACTTTTTTGCCCGCAGCGGGACGGTTCGCCGCTTCGTGATTAAATGTCGGGTAGCAAACCAGAGAAGCAATCAGGTCGCTCTGCGTAACGGTTTCACCCTCGAAGGGTGCCTGAAGCAGGCCGAGTATCTGAACGGTTCGTATGATGACCAGAATATCTACGGGCGCATTATTGATTGTCGCTCTGAGCAGTTCCCGGGTCGCGGCTGACGCCTTACCCGGGCTACAGGCCTTACGGACATGCAGCCCGGGCAAGGCGCGTTGAGCGCCGGCCCCGGGAATAGCAATAGCGCGCAGGGGCCTGAAGCTGATAAACCACGCGGTCGGGAGCAAAGGTCACAGAAAGCCGACAATGGGCGTGCGGGTAAAATGCTCGTCTCCGTTTATTACTTTCTCCCCGCGGATATAAATGGCGTCGCCTGCGCTGGCCTCAATTCGCGCCCGATCGCCGATCGTCACCTGATGTTCAATCACCACATCGCCGCAAATGACCGCATGGCCTTCAATTAACACGCTATCGTCAAGCAGAATTGGCCCGCCGCGCAGGTACGCATGTCCACCGACCATCGCCCGATGCTTCAGCAGGCAGTTTCCTTCGACCACCGCATGCTCCGCCACCTGCGAACTGTAGCGCAGGGTGGGGATGGCGTCCTCTTCACGGCCGGCGATAATCTTCGCGTTACCGTATACCCTGGCGTTATCGCAGACCCAGACGTCGTTCTCATCGTTGCCCTCCAGCCGCGCCTGGTCGAAGATTTCCGCCCGATGCTCAACAAACGCGTGTTCGACAAAGGCATCGCCGTAAATTTGCGCCTGGTGAACGATTCTCGATGCGCTGACCGTCGCCCGCTGATAAATCCGCAGGATTTTATCATTGTCTGCGGTCAGGCCCCGGGCGGCGATAATATGACAGTGGGGGAGAATGCGCGCATTGTCGGCCAGGTGACAATATCCGCGAATCTGCGAATGCGAAACGGTGACGTTGTCACTTATTCGCGCGGAGTGGCTAACGTGTACGCTATCCAGTCGGACATTATCGCTGATAATCGCCCCCAGGCTGATAATACACTCGCCGGTTAAGCGCGCGTTGCCCTCGATTTTCCCTCCGGCAAAAACGGCGCTATTGGCGTCATAAATCCAGCACTCGCCGTCATGGCTCAGGGCGGCCTCATCATCGATCCAGCCGCCTTCGTCGCCGGTTTTCACGTCGGCGAAATCCCGCAAGGCGATAATTTGCCGCAGATTTACGCTATGTTTAATGCCGTCTGTCTGGTAGTGAAACGGGCGAACCTGTTCGCTGAGGGAATATTTGCGCATCGGCCTTACTCATTACATATGGTTAACATAAACATAGCAAAAAACGCCGTAGCGCGTTTTTGAAGGTTCTTTTAGAATGCAACTTAAGATAAATTGAAAGTTTAAACAAAATGAATAAAAAGCAGGGCGCGAGCCGGGTGCTGAATCTTCCGGCGGGCTATTTTGGTATGGTTCTGGGCATTATCGGCATGGGCTTCGCCTGGCGCTACGCCAGCACGATCTTGCCGGTGAGCCGGATCGTCGGCGACGGTCTGGTGGTCACGGCAACGGTCATCTGGGCGCTGCTGGCGCTGGCTTTTATCGGCCGGGCAGTCCGTTTCCCGCACAGCGTAGTGCAGGAGATGCGCCATCCGGTCGCCAGCAGTTTTGTCAGCCTGTTTCCGGCCACCACGATGCTGGTCGCTATCGGTTTTGTACCCTGGCTGCGTGCGCTGTCTCTGGTGTTATTCAGCATTGGCGTAGTATTGCAACTGAGCTATGCGGCCTGGCAGAGCGCCGGGCTATGGCGGGGGAGCCATCCCAACGAGGCGACCACCCCGGGCCTCTATCTGCCGACGGTGGCAAACAACTTTATCAGCGCCATGGCCTGCGGCGCGCTGGGCTTTACCGACGCCGGACTGGTGTTTCTTGGCGCCGGATTATTCTCCTGGCTTAGCCTTGAACCGGTGATTCTGCAACGCCTGCGTAGCGACGGAGAACTGCCGATGGCCATGCGTACATCGCTCGGCATTCAGCTGGCTCCGGCGCTGGTGGCGTGCAGCGCCTGGCTGAGCGTGAACGGCGGCGAGGCGGATACCTTTGCTAAGCTGCTGTTCGGCTATGGTCTGCTTCAGCTGCTGTTTATGCTGCGCCTGATGCCGTGGTACCTGCGCCAGCCGTTTAACGCCTCGTTCTGGAGCTTCTCATTCGGCGTTTCCGCGTTGGCGACCACCGGCCTGCATCTCGGTCATCAGCATCCGGACGGCTTTTTCCACACCCTCGCGCTCCCGCTGTTTCTCTTTACCAATCTGATCGTTGGGCTGCTGCTGATTCGTACCTTCCTGCTGCTGATGCGCGGTAAACTGCTGATTCGCGTCGAACGCGACACGTTATTAAAAAACAAGGATTAACCATGACTCTTCGCGACGAAAATTACTTCACCGACAAATATGGAATGACCCGCACCCACTCCGAGGTACTGCACGCCGCCACGCTGATTGCACCGGGCAAGGCGCTGGATCTGGGCTGCGGCAACGGGCGCAATAGCCTCTACCTGGCGGCCAACGGGTTTGACGTCACCGCATGGGATAAAAATCCGGCCAGCATCGGCAATCTTGAGCGTATTCGTCAGGCGGAAGGGCTGGAGAATCTGCGGACGGCGATTAAGGACCTTAACGCCCTCAGTTTTGACGGCGAGTATGACTTTATTCTTTCGACCGTGGTGATGATGTTCCTGGAAGCGAAGACCATCCCGGGTCTGATTGCCAACATGCAGCGCTGCACCCGGCCCGGCGGCTACAATCTGATTGTTGCGGCCATGGATACCGACGATTTTCCGTGCACCGTTGGCTTCCCGTTCGCGTTTAAACCGGAAGAGCTGCGCAACTATTATTCAGGCTGGACGTTGCTCAAATATAACGAAGACGTCGGTGAACTCCACCGCACCGACGCCAACGGTAAGCGGATTAAGCTGCGTTTCGCCACGATGCTGGCGCGAAAGCTGGCTTAACGCGCCGCTAACAGGCAGAGCTGTAGCGCGGTCTGATAAGACGCCTCAAAGGCGCGCAGCGGCAGAAACTCAAATTTCGAGTGGAAGTTGTGCGCGCCGGTAAAGAAATTGGGCGTTAATACGCCTTTTGCCGACAGGGCCGCGCCGTCGGTGCCGCCGCGCATCGGCGTCGGTTTTGGCGTGATGCCTAAGCTTTCCATCGCTTCAAATAGCAGGTCAATAGCCCGGCGGTCTTCGCCAACGGCGTTGCTGATATTGCTGTAAATATCGCTCACCTGGTATTCCACGTGGCCCGTAGGATACTGCGCGGCGATTTGCTGCGCCACCTCGCCAATCTGCTGCTTACGGCGAGTAAAGCTTTCAAGGTCGAAATCGCGAATGCTGGCCTGCAGCAGGGTACTGTTCTGATCGCCCTGGATGCCGTTAAACCACACGTAACCCTCGCGTCCGGCGGTATGCTCCGGCGTTTGCTGGCGATCGAAATGGCTCATGTAATCGGTGGCCATCAGCAGCGGATTCACCAGCACCCCTTTTGACGACATTGGGTGGGCGGTCACGCCGGTAAAGCGAATTTCCGCGGCGGCGGCGTTAAAGTTCTCATAGACGATTTCCCCAAGCTCGCAGCAGTCGATGGTCCAGGCAAAATCGACGGCAAAGCGCGCGAGATCCAGCGCTTTCGCACCGCGCAGACCCACTTCCTCATCCGGCACAAACGCCACTACGATATCGCCGTGGCGGTGCTCCGGCGTCAGGTTCTCCAGCAGCGTCATCACTACCGTCACGGCGGATTTGTTATCCGCCCCGAGCACGCTGGTACCGTCGCTAAAGATAATCTCTTCATCAGGATACGCGAGGATTTCCGGATGCTCGGCGACGCGCAGCCAGATATCTTTTTCCCTGTTCAAACAGAGATCTTCACCAGTAAATCGCAGAATTTGTGGATGAATATCCGGCGACAGCCCGACGTCAACGGTATCGATGTGGGTAATAAAGCCAATCCGCGGGGCGCCTGCGACATTACCCTTTTTCACCGCCGTGACGGTTGCGTGTTGGTCAATCACAATCTCATCCAGCCCCAGCTGGCGTAGTTCATCCGCAAGCGCCTGCGCCATCGCGTGTTGCCCGGCGGTGGTGGGCAGAGTCGTGGCTCGCGGGTCGCTTTGGCTGGTTATCGCCAGGTAGCGAAAGAAGCGTTGGGTTAATTGACTGGCCAAGGCTGATGACATAGTGATTCCTTCTTTATTCGAGTTTTCAGGTGTTTGCAATCAGACTTTAGTGTTATGTATGAAAGGGAAAACAACAAGCTATTCATTAGCTGACAAATTAAAAAGGAAAACCTATGCAACGCAGATTAACGACGCTTGCTCTGGCGTTAGCGGCCCTGACGGCCAGCTCGGCCATTAGCGCAAAAACGCTGGTCTACTGCTCAGAAGGATCGCCGGAAAATTTTAACCCTCAACTCTACACCTCCGGGACCAGCGTGGACGCCAGCGCGGTGCCTGTTTATAACCGGCTGGTCGATTTTAAAGTCGGCACTACGGAACTGGTGCCGAGCCTCGCTGAGAGCTGGGAAGTCAGCGAGGATGGCAAAGTTTATACGTTCCATTTACGCAAAGGCGTTAAATTCCAGAGTAATAAATATTTTAAACCCAGCCGTGATTTTAATGCCGACGACGTTATTTTTTCGTTTATGCGGCAAAAGGATCCTCAACACCCTTATCACAATATCTCCAGCGGCAATTATTCTAATTTTGAGAGCCTGGAATTTGGCCAGTTAATTACCGCGATTGATAAGCCTGATGAATATACGGTGCGTTTCACGCTGGCTCATGCCGAAGCGCCATTTGTCGCCGATCTTGCCTGGTATTTCGCCTCTATTTTATCGGCGGAATATGCCGATGCGATGTTAAAAGCCGGTACGCCAGAGCGTGTGGATATGGACCCGATTGGTACCGGTCCTTTCAGGCTCGCGCAATATCAAAAAGATTCCCGTATTCTTTTCACCGCGTTCCCGGAATACTGGCAGGGGAAGGCGCAGATCGATCGTCTCATTTTCAGCATCACGCCGGACGCCTCGGTACGTTACGCCAAGCTGGAGAAAAACGAGTGCCAGGTGATGCCGTTCCCTAATCCGGCCGATCTGCCGCGAATGAAAGAGAACAATGCGATCAACCTGATGAGCAAAGCGGGTCTTAACACCGGCTTCCTTGCTTTTAACACCCAAAAAGCGCCGCTGGACAACGTGAAGGTGCGCCAGGCGTTAGCGATGGCGATTAATAAACCGGCGATTATTGAAGCGGTATTCCACGGTACCGGTACGGTGGCGAAAAACCTGCTGCCGCCGGGCGTATGGAGCGCGGATAGCCAGCTTAAGGATTATGAATACGATCCGCAGAAAGCGAAAGCGCTGCTGGCGGAGTCGGGCGTTGCGGGGCCCATTACCATCGATCTGTGGGCGATGCCGGTGCAGCGACCCTATAACCCGAACGCCAAACGTATGGCCGAGATGATTCAGGCCGACTGGGCGAAAATCGGCGTGCAAACTACCATTACAACCTATGAGTGGGGTGAATACTTAAAGCGGGTGAAGGATGGCGAACATCAGGCGGCGCTGATGGGCTGGACCACCGCCACCGGCGACCCGGATAACTTCTTCGGCCCATTATTTACCTGCCAGTCGGCGAAGGGTGGATCGAACTCGGCAAAATGGTGCTATCAGCCATTTGATAAAATAATTGCCGAAGCAAAATCGATAACCGATCGCCAAAAACGCGAAGCGCTCTATCTTCAGGCGCAGCAGATGATGCACGATCAGATGCCGGCAGTAATGATTGCCCACTCGACAATATTTGAACCGGTGCGTAAAAATGTCTCCGGCTACGAAATAGACCCCTTTGGCAAGCATATTTTTTATCAGGTTGATATCAGATAAACGGTTAAAGATAGCCCGCCGGCAACGGCGGGTTTATTTTATTGCACTACTTGACGTAGCACCCTTTTTGTCACAAAACTTACCCGTGTTATTTGCTATAACTCTTGCCGAAATGGTATTCACAGGGATTAACCTATATGCGTACTCAGTTATTTTTTAAGGTCGCCGCGCTCGCTGGCCTGTTAGCATTGGCCGGCTGCTCATCTAAAATCGCTAAACCGGAACAATATTCGGGATTTTTAAAAGATTACTCTAACTTAAAAGAAACCACCTCGGCATCCGGCAAACCGGAACTGCGCTGGATTTCTCCGGATTACAATCCGAGCAACTATGACAACGTTGTTTATAATCCGATCACCTACTACCCGGTACCGAAACCGACCACTCAGGTGGGCGAGAAGGCGCTCAACGATATCCTGAGTTACACCAATAAAGAGATGAAACAGGCTATTTCCGAGCGTAAACCGCTGGCTACCACCGCAGGTAAGCGCAGCCTGATCTTCCGCGGCGCCATTACCGGCGTGGATTCCAGCAAAGAAGGCCTGCAGTTCTACGAAGTGATCCCGGTCGCGATGATTATCGCCGGTACCCAGGCGGCAACCGGTCACCGTACCATGGATACCAACCTGTACTTTGAAGGTGAACTGATTGATGCCGCGACCAAAAAGCCGGTCATCAAAGTGGTTCGTAAAGGCGAAGGCAAAAATCTGTCCAACGAAAATACCCCGCTCACCGTCGAGACGCTGAAGCAGGTGATAGACGATATGGCGATTGACGCGGTGAAATTCGATCCGAATAACCGCTAAGCAAGGTTCATCGTAAAATGAAGGCGCTATTCGTTGATAGCGCCTTTTTTATTAGCCACAACGCAGCGTCAGCGGTGTTATGAGCGAACCTGGGCCAGCCTGCGGCGCAGCAGCCACTGCTCCGGACGAGCAAACATCACCAGATTTCCCACCAGGATCAGCGCCAGCCCGGCCACGGCGTTGCTATGCCAGACGTAGCCTTCATAAAAGGTGGAAATCGTCAGGGCGACGAGTGGAAACAGCAGGGTGCTGTATGCCGCTTTCCCTGCGCCGATGCGACCCACCAGGGTGAAGTAGGCGCCAAAAGCAATTACCGAGCCAAACACGGCCAGATACAGCAGCGCCCCCATATAGCTCAGCGTCCACTGTGGGGCAAAGCTATCACCGCGTATCAGCGCGATGGCGCCCATGACCAGGGTGCCGTAAAGCATGGCCCAGCTGTTGGTGGTCAAGGTCTCCAGGCCGCGGCGCTGGTGGCGGATGCTGAGCATATTGCCGAGTGAAAAGCCATAGGTTCCCAGCGCGCTGAGGGCGATACCCAGCAGCAGCGAGGCGTTCAGGCCGCTGGCCCAGAGATCATCCCAGAATAGCGTCACGATCCCTGCCAGGCCCAGCGCGGCGGCCAGCCAGAAACGGCCAGGAGGCTGCTGACGATAGAAGAGAAAGCTGTTGATCGCATTAAACAGCACCGCCATAGAGAAGATCACCGATTCAAGGCCGGTATTGATATACGCGGCGGCGGTATAAAAACACCAGAAATTAAAACAGAAGACGCAGCAGCCCTGCAGCAGGCAGAAGACATGGTCGCGCGCGGCCAGCGGGCGCAGGCGACGGGTAACCAGTAGAATGGTCAGCATCGCGACGCTGGCGACGGCAAAGCGCCAGAAAATGGACACCGGCGCGGCAACCGGCCCCTGCTGCAAAAAGATAGCAATCCATGTCGTGCCCCAGATAACCACGACCAACCCGTAGAGTAATGCGTTCAAAATGTCTCTCCTGTGAGTGTTGTCGCGATCATTTTGCGGCCTGGCACCGCGCGGCGCTGTCATCTGCTTGTTGCCGACTTGCAAATTCTTGCGCTTATTTTTAGCCTGCGGCAGGGGAAGGCTGGTATCTGCCAGCGACTCTTCATAGACTAGAGATCTGTGGAATCAGAAGTGTGAAGGGTTATGGCTTACGGGACTTTCGAAACATTGCGTCAAAAAAATGCCGTGCTGCGCGAGACGGTGCAGCTCAACTCCGGTATTCAGCTGGCCGCGTGGTATAACAATCTTGATACCATTACGGTAAAAAGCGACCACCATACCCTGAGCCTGTATATTGCCGATGGCTACGAAAGTTACCAAAAAACGCCCCACGGCTGGAAAAACGGCGGCGGGCCGGACCGTTTCTGTCTGATGCCAAAAGGCGATGAGAGCACCTGGGATATCCGCGGCGATCTCTCTTTTGTGCATCTTTACTGCACCGATGAACACCTGCGTCGGGTCGGCGAGCAGATTTGGGACCGCAGCCCGGCCTCGTTCACGCTGCAGGAAAAAACCTTCTCCAGCGATGATAAAATCACCGCTGTCTATCGCCAGTTTCTTCTCGACAACGACTGGCAGCAGCAGGCGAATCAACTGACGTTGAGTTCGGCCAGCACGCTGCTGCTCACTCACCTGATTCAGCGCTATTCAAACGTCCAGTGGCGCCTACCGACGGTGACCGGCGGGCTGGCGCCGCACGTCTTGCGTAATCTGCTGGCATGGATTGAGGAGAACCTCGACCGGCCGTTAACTCTCGCGGATCTGGCGCAGGAAGCGGCGCTGAGTGAATACCATTTTGCGCGGATGTTTCGCCAGTCGATGAAGATGGCGCCGCATCAGTACGTGATGCAGCGCCGGATGGTCAAAGCACAGGAACTGATATACCGTAGCCAGATGTCGTTAACCGATATTGCGATGGCCTGCGGCTTTAGCACGGCCAGCCACTTTAGTCATCGGGTGAAAAGCGCCACCGGCCTGACGCCCTCGCAGCTACGCGCGGCGCAGCGATGAGAGCAAAACGTAGCTGACGCCGCCGAGAGCCAGTCCCCAAAATGCAGAACCGACACCGCCCAGCGTCACGCCGCTGGCGGTGACCAGAAAAGTCACCACCGCCGCATCGCGCTCACTCTCCTGATTCAACGCCTGAAACAAACTGCCGCCGATGGTGCCGAGTAGCGCAAGCCCGGCAAGCATCTGGATCCACGCCATTGGTAGCGCTGACATCAGCGAGGTGATGGAGCCGCCAAATATCCCCGCCAACAGATAAAAAACGCCCGCCGCCGCCGCCGCGAGCCAGCGCTTTTGCGGGTCCGGATGGGCATCCGGGCTCTGGCAAATCGCGGCCGTAATGGCGGCGATGCAGATCGAGTAGACGCCAAAGGGCGACAGCAGCAGCGCCAGGCCGCCGGTGGCGACAATCAGCGTTGAAGCAGGGACCCGATAGCCGGAGGCCTGAAGGGTGGCGAAGCCGGGGGCGTTTTGCGACGCCATGGTGACGAGGAAAAACGGCACGCCGACGCTGAGCAACAGTGCTGGCGTAAATTCAGGCGCAATCCAGGACGGGGCGACGAAGCTCAAACCTATTTGTGACGTTGTCACATCTCCGCTAAACCCGGCTACCGCGGCGCCTGCCAGCAGGGCAGCCACTACCGCGAAGCGGGGAAGCCAGGCTTTGCACAGTAGCCAGACGGCTAACATACTGCCGCAGAGCAGCAAATTTCCCTGCAGGCTGACGAAAGCCTGCATGCCGAAGCGCAGCAAAATCCCGGCCAGCATCGCCGCCGCCAGCGAATGAGGGATGATTTTCATTAGCCTGGCAAAGATGCCGGTGGCGCCGCAAAGCAGGATTAAGGCATTGGCAAAAATAAAGACGCCAACCGCCTGGGAGAGCGTGACCCCCTGCAGGCCGGTGACCAGCAGCGCGGCGCCCGGCGTCGACCACGCGGTAAGGATAGGCACCTTCCGCCACAGGGTGAGCGCCAGGGTGCTGACGCCCATCCCCAGGCCTAAGGCGGTCATCCAGCCCGCGATTTGCGAAGCATCGGCGCCTGCCGCGGCGGCGGCCTGCCAGATGATCGCCGCAGAGCTGGCGTAGCCGACCAGTACGGCAACGAAGCCGGCTAACAGAGTCGGGAGAGGGAGAGTAAAAGTGCGCATGGTTGTGCCTTGTACGTTATAACGGTCGATATAATTTAGCATCGTGCGCTATAACGCACAATCGGCTTTTGGTGTGCTGAACCCCGACAGGCTTTGGGACCTGGTAAGCTAAAACTGCATTCCCCCTGTAGAATCCGACGCATGCGCGTATAATTCCCGCAGAGATTATTAGGAGGTTGAATGGATATTGCGCAACACCTGTCGGCAACGTTAAAAACGCTGCGACAGCAGCGCGGCTGGAGCCTGTCGCGCCTGGCGGAAGAGACTGGCGTATCGAAGGCGATGCTGGGGCAGATCGAACGTAACGAATCCAGCCCGACGGTGGCGACGTTATGGAAAATCGCTACCGGGCTTAACGTACCGTTTTCCGCCTTTATTGTTGCCGATGACGCCGCCGAACCGACGGCGTTCGATCCCCAGCAGCAGGCCATGGTGGTGACGCCGTTCTTCCCATGGGACCCGGCGCTGCGCTTCGATCACTTCTCCATTACCCTTGCCCCCGGCGCGCTGAGCGAGTCAACGCCGCATGAGCAAGGGGTTATCGAACATGTGGTGGTGATTAGCGGCGTGCTGGATCTTTGCCTGCAGGGGGCGTGGCTGACGCTGCAGCCAGGAGAAGGGCGGCGCTTCGCCGGCGATTTAGCGCACGCCTATCGCAATAGCGGGTCGCACACCGCCCATTTCCATTCGTTGATCCACTATCCGAAAGAGAAATAAAAAAGCCGCGAGCAAACTCGCGGCCAGGCAAATGACTGAGACAGCAAATCACAACGTGACGAGGAAAATCCGGAATACGTGATGACTCTATCCTTAGGCGCTTTTTCTGGGAAATATCTTTTCCTTCAATGCTTTGCTAAAAACTGAAAATTACTCCCGCCGCGGCGATGGAAATTGTTTTGGTCTGTGCCCAGTTCTGACTACAATAGCCGCCATTTCGACCCCCTATAATGGATAACGACGAGCGTATGCGCCTGCAAAACCATCATCTTGAACTACTGAGTCCCGCCCGCGATGCCGGGATCGCCCGTGAAGCGATTTTACACGGCGCGGATGCGGTCTACATCGGCGGGCCGGGCTTTGGCGCGCGCCACAACGCCAGCAATAGCCTGAGCGATATCGCCGGTCTGGTACCGTTTGCCCATCGCTACGGCGCGAAAGTGTTCGTGACCCTGAACACCATTCTTCATGATGATGAACTGGAACCGGCGCAGCGCCTGATAACCGACCTGTATGAAACCGGGGTGGACGCGCTGATTGTCCAGGATATGGGGGTGATGGAGCTGGATATTCCTCCGATAGAGCTGCACGCCAGCACCCAGTGCGATATCCGCAGCGTAGAGAAAGCGAAGTTTCTCTCCGACGTCGGCTTCAGCCAAATCGTGCTTGCCCGCGAGCTGAATCTTCAGCAAATCAAAGCGATTTACGATAACACCGACGCGACCATTGAATTCTTTATCCACGGCGCGCTGTGCGTGGCCTATTCCGGGCAGTGCAATATTTCCCATGCCCAGACCGGGCGCAGCGCCAACCGCGGCGACTGCTCGCAGGCCTGCCGTCTGCCCTACACTCTCAAAGATGACCAGGGCCGCGTGGTGGCGTATGAAAAGCATTTGCTATCGATGAAAGACAACGATCAGACCGCCAACCTGGCCGCGCTGATCGATGCCGGGGTGCGCTCCTTCAAGATTGAAGGCCGCTACAAAGATATGAGCTATGTGAAGAACATCACCGCACATTATCGCCAGATGCTGGACGCCATTATTGACGATCGCGGCGACCTGGCGCGCGCCTCATCGGGGCGAACCGAACACTTTTTTGTACCGTCGACGGATAAGACCTTTCATCGCGGCAGCACCGACTATTTTGTCAATGCGCGCAAAGGCGACATTGGCGCTTTTGATTCACCAAAGTTTATTGGCCTGCCGGTGGGTGAAGTTCTGAAAGTCGGCAAAGACTTTCTCGACGTTGAGGTGAGCGAAACGCTGACCAACGGCGACGGCCTGAACGTGATGATCAAACGTGAAATCGTCGGCTTTCGCGCCAACACGGTGGAAAAAACCGGCGAAAATCGCTATCGCGTATGGCCGAATGAGATGCCCGCGGATTTATACAAAGTGCGTCCGCACCAGCCGTTAAACCGCAACCTCGATCATAACTGGCAGCAGGCGCTGCTGAAAACCTCCAGCGAGCGCCGCATCGCCGTCGATATCGAACTGAGCGGCTGGCAGGAGCAGCTGGTCCTGACGATGACCAGCGAAGAGGGCGTCAGCGTCACCCACACGCTGGATGGCGAGTTTGCCGAGGCGACCCAGGCGGAGAAAGCGCTGGCGAATCTGCGCGACGGTGTGGCGAAGCTTGGCCAGACCATTTACTATTCGCGCAACGTCGAGATTAACCTGCCGGGCGCGCTGTTTGTGCCAAACAGCCTGCTGAACCAGCTGCGCCGTGAAACGGTTGAAATGCTCGATGATGCGCGCCTGAAGGCCGTGGCGCGCGGCAGCCGCAAGCCGGTTTCCGTTCCACCGCCGGTGTATCCGGAAACGCATCTGTCGTTTCTGGCTAACGTTTACAACCACAAAGCGCGCGAGTTTTATCAACGTTACGGCGTACAGCTGATCGACGCCGCCTATGAAGCCCACGAAGAGAAAGGCGATGTGCCGGTGATGATTACCAAGCACTGCCTGCGCTTTGCCTTCAACCTCTGTCCGAAACAGGCCAAAGGCTCGATTAAGAGCTGGAAGGCGACGCCGATGCAGCTCATCCACGGTGATGAAGTGCTGACGCTGAAGTTCGATTGCCGGCCGTGCGAAATGCACGTGGTTGGTAAGATAAAAAATCATATTCTGAAAATGCCGCTGCCGGGCAGTATCGTGGCGTCCGTGAGCCCCGATGAGCTGATGAAAACGCTGCCAAAACGCAAGGGCGCTTGATAAAGAAATCGCTACTGGTAGTGATGCATTTTCGGTTTTCGCGCATTCTGCCAGTGGTGATGTTCGCGCAACTCGGAGGCGGCGTCTTCCGCCTGGCTGCGCAGTTCATCGCTATCGGCTTCGTGCTGCAATTGCTGTTCGAGACTCTGTACCGGGAAGAAATCGTGCCCTTGTTTGCGGGCCAGTACGTGCCCGGAAAACAGGGCGCACACCAGCAGTAACGTCGAAACGCTTCTCCTGAACATCTCTTTTTCCATGCTATCGGCGAATGGGGCTACTATGCCCGGAATTGGTTGAGCTTATCTCTGCGGTTATCAAAGAAGAGAAAAGCCTTTGTCAGCGGCGCCTGACGGATGGTGAAAAAAAGCCCGACGGCGTGCCGTCGGGCCGAACTTACAACGGTAAGCGCGCTATTACGCTTTCAATCCGGCGGCCGTCATCAGCAGCCGAAATCCCATGCTCACCGCCGCCAGCGCCAGCACGCTTCCTCCCCACAGGGCGACCATCCATAATGTCCGCTTAAGCCATACTCGTTGCATCAGTGATACCCCTCGCCGTGTTGAACTTTGCCGCGAAATACGTAGTAGCTCCAGAAGGTATAGCCGAGGATCACCGGCAGAATCAGCAGCGCGCCGACCAGCATAAAGCCCTGGCTTTGCGGCGGCGCGGCGGCCTGCCAAAGGGTGATGCCCGGCGGAATAATATGCGGCCAGATACTGATCCCCAGTCCGCTAAAGCCGAGAAAGATCAGCCCCAACGTAAGAACGAACGGCAGCAGATGGCTGTCGTTGTTGCGAAGCGCTCGCCATAGCCAGGCGCTTATCGCCGCGACCAGCAGCGGCACCGGCAGCAGGAAGAACAGGTTAGGCAAGCTAAACCAGCGCTCGGCGATGGCCGGCTGCGCCAGCGGCGTCCAGATACTGATGACGACGATTGCCGCCAGCAGCGCCAGCAGTAAACCACGCGCGGTGACGCGCATATTGCGGTGCAGCGCATTCTCGCTCTTCATGACCAGCCAGCAGGCCCCCAGCAGCGCGTAGGCAATACACAGTCCTAAACCGCAGAACAGGGTAAACGGCGTCAACCAGTCAAACATTCCGCCGCTGAAGCTGCGGCCGCTGACCGCGAAACCGTTGATCACCGCGCCGACCACCATGCCCTGGGTGAAGGTGGCCAGAATGGAGCCGCCCATAAAGGCGCGATCCCAGAACGGACGGTGCGATGGCGTCGCGTTAAAGCGGAATTCAAAAGCGACGCCGCGGAAAATAAGCCCGATCAGCATCAGGGTCAGCGGGATCGCCAGCGCGTCGATAATCACCGCATAGGCTAGCGGAAACGCGCCGAACAGGCCCGCGCCGCCGAGCACCAGCCAGGTCTCATTGCCATCCCAGACCGGCGCGACGCTGTTCACCATGACGTCGCGGTCGGAAGCGTCCCGCGTGGTAGCAAATAAAATGCCGATGCCCAGATCGAAGCCGTCCATCACGATATACATCAGGGTGGCGAAGACGATAATGACAAACCAAATAACCGATAAATCGATACCCATTAATGGGACTCCTTCTGCTGTGCGTGGTCGGTAGCGGCGGAAAGGGGGCGCGCTGGCGTCCCTGACGCGGGCGGCTGCGCTTCCTGCGGCCCTTTGCGAATCAGACGCAGCATATAGCTATAGCCGACGCCGAATACCGAACCGTAGACGACGATAAACGTCAGCAGACTGATCGACATATGCAGGTCGCCGTGCGCGGAGACGGCATCCGCGGTACGTTGTACCCCGTAGACGACCCACGGCTGGCGGCCCACCTCGGTGGTCACCCAGCCTGCAAGAATGGCGATAAGTCCCGAGGGCCCCATCCATAGCGCAAAGCGTAAAAAGGGTCTGGAATGATACAGGCGGCCGCGGTAGCGCAGCCACAGCGCCAGCGCGCCGAGCAGGATCATCAGCATCCCTAGCCCGGCCATCAGGCGGAAGGACCAGAATACGATGGTGGCGTTAGGCCGATCTTCCGCGGCGAACTCCTTCAACGCGGGCACCTGTTTATCCAGGCTGTGGGTAAGGATCAGGCTGCCGAGGGCCGGGATTTCCAGACCATAGCGGGTACGTTCCTGCTGCATATCCGGCCAGCCGAACAGCAGCAGCGGGGTGGACTCACCGGGGATATTTTCCCAGTGGCCTTCAATAGCCGCGATCTTCGCCGGCTGGTGCTTGAGCGTATTCAGCCCGTGCATATCGCCAATCATTGCCTGAATGGGGGCAACAATCAGCGTCATCCACAGCGCCATGGAGAACATCGCGCGAACGGCGGGCGTATTATTACCCCGCAGCAGGTGCCAGGCCGCCGAGGCGCCGACGAACAGCGCGCTGCTGAGAAAGGCCGCCACCGACATATGCAGCAGGCGGTAAGGGAATGACGGGTTAAAGATCACCGCGAACCAGTCCACCGGCACCACCTGACCATTGACGATCTCAAACCCCTGCGGCGTTTGCATCCAGCTGTTGGACGCGAGGATCCAGAAGGTGGAGATAATCGTCCCCAGCGCGACCATACAGGTGGCGAAGAAGTGCAGGCCCGGCCCGACGCGGTTCCAGCCGAACAGCATGACGCCGAGGAATCCGGCTTCCAGGAAGAAGGCGGTCAGGACTTCATAGGTCAGCAGCGGGCCGGTAATGCTCCCGGCAAACTCGGAGAAACCGCTCCAGTTGGTGCCAAACTGGTAGGCCATCACCAGACCGGAGACCACCCCCATGCCGAAGTTGACGGCAAAGATTTTCGACCAGAAGTGGTACAGCGAGCGCCAGGTCGGGTTTTTCGTTTTTAACCATAAGCCTTCGAGCACCGCCAGGTAGCTGGCTAAGCCGATGGTGATGGCGGGGAAGATGATATGAAATGACACGGTGAAGGCGAACTGGATCCGCGCCAGGTGAAATGCATCAAGACCAAACATGCAGAACTCCACAACAAAATTGATTCAGCGCAATTCTAGGCCTCCACCCAGGCCGATAGCAGGAACAAAAAACCTGTTTTTATCTATAACAGTTGTCGATTTGCGCTCTTTTTTGATGTCTCAACTCTTTTTTTCTAAAAGCAAACTATTTAACGCGCCCGGATAGTATGTTATTTTGATTAGACGTGAGTGCTGCCTGTCAGTATTTCAACGCTCCTTTGGGTAAGCGAGATTTATATATTTTCTTTAAATATAGATTCGCTGAATAAATCATAAAACGCGTATTAATCCTATAATAAAACAATTGTCCGTTTTCTCTCCGGTCGCGCGTTGCGTCATTAACGCTGGTCTCGCGCGCTGTGGATTTTACTCTGGGATTTGGGTTCAGGGGATACGCACTCTGAGTTAAGCGTATGTTTAATACATGCCTGTAATCTTAAGCGGTTGGTTATTGGAAAGTGTATTTATTGATTATATTTTACAGAGGATGTGATTTTGTCAACTAATGGACTTCGCAGTTTATGTACTGTTTTGTTAATTATGACTTTTTTTTGGGTATTCGTTGTTAGCGGATTCATTATGTTATTTTAAAAACGCTTGTTGTTTAAGCGCTTGAGTTTGTTCTGTATCAAATAGATATATGAGCAATAAACGAATAGCTTAGCGATAGGTAATTCGTGCTATCGCCGATGCCAATCTTTGTAAATAGGTCAGTATATAAATACTGGCCTATTTTTTTAACTGATATACAATCGTGCAGACATTTTCTTGCGGATATCTCTATGAAAAAGTACCAGCAGCTGGCGCAGCAGATCACCGAACAGATTGGGCTTGGAGTGTGGTTACCCGGCGACAGACTGCCTTCGCTGCGTGAGCAGGTAGTGAGCAGCGGAATGAGCTTCATGACCGTCAGCCACGCCTATCAGTTGCTGGAAAGCCAGGGGCGGATTATCGCGCGCCCGCAGTCCGGTTATTATGTCGCGCCGCAGCCGCTCAAACAGCGCCAGCCGGAACCGCCTCCGCAGGTGACGCGCGACGAGTCCGTCGATATCAATACCTACATTTTCGAGGTGCTGCAGGCCAGCCGCCAGGCCTCAATGCTGCCCTTTGCCTCCGCTTTTCCCGACCCGCGCCTGTTCCCGCTGCCGCAGCTCAACCGATCCCTGGCGCAGGTCAGCAAAACCGCTACCGCCATGAGCGTGATTGAAAACCTGCCGCCGGGGAATGATGAACTACGCCACGCGATTGCCCGACGCTACGCGCTGCAGGGAATGAATATCTCGCCGGATGAAATTGTCATTACCGCCGGGGCGCTGGAGGCGTTGAATCTTAGCCTGCAGGCCGTCACCGAACCTGGCGATTGGGTGGTTGTGGAAAACCCCTGCTTCTACGGGGCGCTGCAGGCACTGGAAAGGCTGCGCCTGAAGGCGCTGTCGGTGGCGACCGACGTCAAAGAGGGGATTGACCTCGACGCGCTGGAGCAGGCATTGCAGAATTACCCGGTTAAAGCCTGCTGGCTGATGACCAACGGGCAAAACCCGCTCGGCTTTACCCTCAGCGCAGAGAAAAAAGCGCAGCTTGTTGCCCTGCTGGCGCGCTACAAGGTGATGCTGATTGAAGATGACGTATATAGCGAACTCTATTTCGGCCGCGAGAAACCGCTGCCGGCAAAGTACTGGGATCGCGACGATATGACGCTGCACTGCAGCTCGTTTTCGAAATGCCTGGTCCCCGGCTTTCGCATTGGCTGGGTGGCGGCGGGCAAGCACGCCCGACGTATTCAGCAGCTACAGCTGATGAGCACGCTCTCTACCAGTTCGCCAATGCAGCTGGCGCTGGTGGATTACCTTTCGACCAAGCGCTACGACGCCCATTTGCGGCGTTTGCGCCGCCAGCTTGCCGAGCGCAAGCAGCTGGCCTGGCAGGCACTGCTGCGCCATCTTCCGGCAGAAGTAAAAATTCATCATAGCGATAGCGGCTATTTTCTCTGGCTTGAGCTCCCCGCCGGGAGCGACGCGGGGGAGCTGAGCGCCCGCGCGCTAGCGTATAACATCAGCATTGCGCCGGGAAAAATGTTCTCCACCACTGACAGCTGGACCGCATTTTTCCGCTTTAACACCGCGTGGGGCTGGGGCGAAAGAGAGGAGCAGGGGGTTAAGCGGCTGGGCGATCTGATTCGCGAGATGCTGGCCTAGCTAAAATTGCGCCCGTCAGGCATGCACGGCAGCGGTTAAAACAGGTTGGTCGCCATGCTGTCGTTTTGTTTATATCCGGCGATTATCCTCGCCGAAAAATAAGCCGCCGTAGTCTTTCAGTTATCATGCCGGTTATTATTTTACCGGCACGAGCCATATGAAATTTGCATAGTCGTATTATCTCGCTAACTCCTTGTCTATAATCCACAAAGTTATCCCGTGTATCTCGTTTTTGCGTAATGCGCCCCTTGTCACAACCTGAATAAATTTCCCCAGGGGGCTATAGCGCGCCGTCTACTGTTATTAAGGGAGATATTTTTACGGCACGGCTGCCGCTCATTTTCTTGTGACAGGAGTAAGACCCGATGAGCAATAAAATTGCCCGCGGCAGCTTATGCGTGCTGGGTATGGTTTTCCTGACGGCGCAGGCCGCCGAGCCGCCGACTTCTCTCGATAAAGGCGAAGGCCGTCTCGATATTATCGCCTGGCCGGGATATATCGAACGGGGACAGACCGATAAAAGCTACGACTGGGTAACCCAGTTTGAAAAAGAATCGGGCTGTCAGGTCAATGTTAAAACCGCCGCCACATCCGACGAGATGGTCAGCCTGATGGCGACAGGCGGTTATGACCTGGTCACCGCCTCCGGCGACGCTTCGCTGCGCCTGATTATGGGCAAGCGCGTACAGCCGATTGACACCTCGCTGATCGCCAACTGGAAGTCCCTCGACCCGCGGGTGGAAAAAGGCGCATGGTTCAACGTCAACGGTAAGGTTTACGGCACCCCGTACCAGTGGGGGCCGAATCTGCTGATGTACAACAGCAAAATCTTCCCGACGCCGCCTGATAGCTGGAGCGTGGTGTTCGTCAAACAAAATCTGCCGGACGGCAAAACCAACCTGGGCCGGGTGCAGGCCTATGACGGGCCGATTTATATTGCCGATGCTGCGCTCTTTGTCAAAGCCACCCAGCCGCAGCTCGGTATCACCGATCCCTATCAGCTCACCGAAGCGCAATATCAGGCGGTACTCAAGGTTCTGCGCGATCAGCACGCCCTGATTCATCGCTACTGGCACGATACCACCGTACAGATGAGTGATTTTAAAAACGAAGGCGTCGTGGCCTCCAGCGCCTGGCCGTATCAGGCCAACGGCCTGAAAGCGGAAGGCCAGCCGATTGCTACCGTTTTCCCGAAAGAGGGGGTTACCGGCTGGGCGGATACCACCATGCTGCATAGCGACGCAAAACATCCGGTCTGCGCCTATAAATGGATGAACTGGTCGCTGACGCCGAAAGTCCAGGGCGATGTCGCTGCCTGGTTTGGTTCTCTGCCGGTGGTTCCTGAAGGGTGCAAAGCCAGTACGCTACTGGGAGATAAGGGCTGCGAGACCAACGGCTATAACGAGTTCACCAAAATCGCGTTCTGGAAAACGCCGGTCGCGGAAGGCGGGAAATTCGTACCCTACAGCCGCTGGACCCAGGATTACATCGCGATTATGGGCGGTCGTTAAGTCGCCGGAGGCGAACAATATGCACGCGGTAGAGTTCGATAATGTCTCGCGGCTGTACGGCGACGTACGGGCGGTGGATGGCGTCAGCATCGCCATTCGCGACGGTGAATTTTTCTCCATGCTGGGGCCCTCCGGCTCCGGCAAAACCACCTGCCTGCGCCTGATTGCCGGGTTTGAACAGCTCTCTGGCGGCGCGATTCGCATTTTTGGTAAACCGGCCAGCGAGCTGCCGCCGTGGCAGCGCGACGTTAATACCGTTTTCCAGGATTACGCGCTGTTTCCTCATATGTCGGTGCTCGATAACGTCGCCTACGGTCTGATGGTTAAAGGAATCGGCAAAAAGGAGCGTCACGCCCGCGCGATGGAGGCGCTGGAGAGGGTCGCGCTCGCGTTTGTGCACGCGCGAAGGCCATCACAGCTTTCCGGCGGACAGCGTCAGCGGGTAGCGATCGCCCGCGCGCTGGTGAATCAGCCGCGGGTCCTGCTGCTGGATGAGCCGCTCGGCGCGCTGGATTTAAAGCTGCGTGAACAGATGCAGCTGGAGTTGAAAAAACTGCAGCAGGCGCTGGGCATCACCTTTATTTTTGTTACCCATGATCAGGGGGAAGCACTGTCGATGTCCGATCGGGTGGCGGTGTTTAATCATGGGCGAATCGAACAGATTGATGCGCCCCAGGACCTCTATCTGCGGCCGAAAACGGCGTTTGTGGCCAGCTTTGTCGGTACCGCCAACGTGTTCAGCGGAGAACGGGCGCATAGGCTCTGCGCGATGGCGGGATCCTGGTCGCTGCGTCCGGAGCATATTCGTCTGAATACCGCCGGTGAGATCCAGATTGCGGGGGTGGTACAGGCGGTACAGTATCAGGGGGCCGCGACTCGGGTCGAACTCAAGCTGGCCGATGGCGAGAAGCTGTTGGTGAGTCAGGCGAACGTTGATGGTCATGCCGCGTTAAACGCGCCGCCGGTGGGACAAACGGTGCTGGCTTCGTGGTCGCGTGCGGCAATGGTGCCGCTGGAGAGCGGGGGCTGATATGACGATGGCGATTCCGTCCGCTTCTCCCGGGCGCTTATCCGCGCTGTTTTGGCGTAAACCCTCGCTGGCCCTGTTTTTGCTTCTTCTTGGCCCGCTAATGTGGTTCGGCATTGTCTATCTGGGATCGTTGCTGACCCTGCTATGGCAAAGCTTCTACACTTTCGATGATTTCACCATGTCAGTGACTCAGGACCTGACGCTGGCCAATTTGCGGGCGTTGTTTAACCCGGCAAACTACGACATCATTCTCCGTACTCTGATGATGGCGCTGTCGGTAACGATCGCCAGCGCGATCCTGGCATTGCCTATGGCCTGGTATATGGCCCGCTACACCCGCGGCAAGATGAAGGCGTTTTTCTATATCGCCGTAATGCTGCCGATGTGGGCGAGCTATATCGTCAAAGCCTATGCCTGGACGCTGCTGCTGGCAAAAGATGGCGTCGCGCAGTGGTTTCTGCGCCATTTGGGGCTGGAAAGCCTGCTGAGTCTGGTGCTGACGATCCCCGCGGTAGGCGGCAATACGCTGTCGACTTCCGGTTTGGGCCGCTTTCTGGTGTTCGTCTATATCTGGCTGCCGTTTATGATCCTGCCGGTGCAGGCTGCGCTGGAACGCCTGCCGCCGTCGTTGCTTCAGGCCTCCGCCGATCTTGGCGCCCGTCCGCGCCAGACATTCCGCTACGTGGTTCTGCCGTTGGCGATTCCCGGCATTGCCGCGGGATCGATTTTTACCTTTTCCCTGACGCTCGGCGATTTTATCGTCCCGCAGCTGGTGGGGCCGCCGGGGTTCTTTATCGGCAATATGGTCTATTCCCAGCAGGGAGCGATTGGCAATATGCCGATGGCGGCGGCCTTTACCCTCGTACCAATCGTGCTGATTGCCCTTTATCTGGCGTTCGTGAAACGTCTGGGAGCGTTTGATGCACTCTGACCGCGCGCCGCTGCTCCTGAAGGTGGCAACCTGGGGCGGGGTAATCTTCCTGCATTTCCCGCTACTGATTATCGCCCTCTATGCGTTTAATACCGAAGACGCCGCCTTCAGCTTTCCGCCGCAGGGCCTGACGCTGCGCTGGTTTAGCGAAGCTGCGGGGCGCGGCGACATTATCGAATCCGTGACGTTGTCACTTAAGGTTGCCGCGCTTTCCACCGCTATCGCCCTGGTACTTGGCACGCTGGCTGCAGGTGCGCTGTGGCGCAGCGCGTTTTTTGGTAAGAACGCCGTGTCGTTGCTGCTGCTGTTGCCGATAGCGCTGCCCGGCATTATTACCGGACTGGCGCTGCTCACCGCCTTTAAGGCCGTCAATCTGGAGCCGGGGCTGCTGACGATAGTCGTAGGCCACGCGACCTTCTGTGTCGTGGTGGTGTTTAACAACGTGATTGCCCGCTTTCGCCGGACCTCCTGGAGTCTCGTCGAAGCGTCGATGGACTTAGGCGCAACGGGCTGGCAGACCTTTCGCTATGTGGTGCTGCCTAATCTGGGTTCGGCGCTGCTGGCGGGAGGCATGCTGGCGTTTGCCCTGTCGTTTGATGAAATTATCGTTACCACCTTTACCGCCGGACACGAGCGTACGCTGCCGCTCTGGCTGCTCAATCAGCTCGGACGCCCGCGCGATGTCCCGATAACCAACGTGGTTGCGCTGCTGGTGATGGTGGTGACGATGATTCCGATTCTGGGGGCCTGGTGGCTCACCCGTGACGGCGACATCAGCGCTGAAAACGGAATCTATGGTCACTCCCGTTTTTGCAACACCGATTTTGACGACAAGTT